>VOFI01003888.1_pt1 | contig 639054 bp, 499 predicted proteins | sample 5384131 | NCBI WGS metagenome assembly VOFI01 (sample SAMN12384728, study PRJNA508395) | human gut metagenome | isolation source: healthy gut H | host: Homo sapiens | reverse complement strand
GAATATAATCAAATTACTTAAATAGAAGTAGCGACTTTTATTTTTCATAATTATCCCCCCTATTCTCCAATAGCTTTTTGCTTAACTCTTCTATAATCGCTTTATTCTCTTCTTTTCCTGCCACATTATAATTCTCATCTCCATCATTCGAGTGATCAAATAACATCCGTTCTATGATCCGTTCGTCTTTGTCCCTCCATTCTGTATAAAAATACTGATCCTGTATAAAAGTGAAACCGTTTGCCCAACGGGAAACCCCATACCCCTTTGTTTTCGCCTCCGGTGATTTTAACAAAGGAAGCAGGCTGGTCCCTTCCAACTGAGCAGGCCGTTCGATTCCGGCAGCATCGCACATGGTCGGATATAAATCGACAAATTCCACAATTTGTTCACAACGGTGTGGTGTTTTTATTTCAGGAGAATTGATTATAAGAGTCGAATGCAAACAGGTATTCATAATGCTATGTTTGCACCAAGTACCATGTTCTCCCAAATTCCACCCATGATCTCCAATCAATACGACAGTCGTATTTTTATCGAGTCCTTCTTCTTCCAGGGTTTTTAACAGCCGACCGATCTGTGCATCCACAAAAGAGACAGAAGCATAGTAACCATGTATCATTAATTTGGCAGTCTCTTCATCCAACGGTCCCTGTTCCGGGATACCGCTATAGGCTCTCAACTCGGACCAATTAGTCAAAGCACGTTCCGGGATATTGTTTCCTGATTTTAATATATAATTCTCAGGAATCTCAATTTCAGAATGATCGTACATATCCCAATACTTCTGAGGCACAACAAAAGGCAAATGAGGACGAATAAATCCTACGGCAAGGAAAAAAGGCTTTTCCTGCTTTTTCAGTTTTTTCAAATCCTGTATGCTTTTATCAGCGATTTGCCAATCCAGATAGTCCTTTTCAGGAAAATCTCCATGCTCATAAAAATACCCGCGTCGGCCTTTGCCTGTTTTTTGCTGTTTCTGCATTAAAGCCAAGTTTTCATCCGAATGATATCCCATTGCCGTACCAGGCACGGGAGGCATGACATCATCCCAATATTTCATGGAAGCCTCATCCTGGTGATGATAAATCTTTCCGTTTGCGATCGTTATATATCCGGCGTCTCTAAAACATTTCTGTATGGTAACTGCGTCAGGAACATCCACATCGGTACGGGCATTCCAAGTCTGTAACAGATTTTTTGTCGGACGCAATCCGGTTAACAGGCTTGCGCGGGAAGCTCCGGAGACAGCAATATTGCAGTACGCCCGGTCAAATAATACACTCTGTGTCGCCCATCGATCAATATTCGGAGACTTGATCTGCTTCCGGCCATAACAGCCCAACTCTGGGCGAAGGTCATCGCAAACGATAAACAAAATATTTTGTCTGTCGTGATTCGTTTTCTGTTGTGACCAAACATTTATAGAAGCCGTAACGGCCAAACCTGTCAAAATAAGATTGCGTTTATACATAATATTAATATGATATCAGATTATACAAAAAAACGAAGTTACTTTCGGAAAGGCCGAACCCTTCACAAAAGTAACTTCTAAAAATCTTAAAAAACTATTACCAGTTCGGATTTTGTTCTAAAGATCCATTTATTTCGATTTCAGTAGCAGGAATCGGCCACAGATAATCGCGATTTTCACGGAATACACGCGTCAACAACCGTTTACCGGTGATACCGTATTCTTCACGGTTTAATAAAGTATGGGATAATTTCCAGCGGCGCAAATCGCTGTCACGAATACCTTCACCGGCTAATTCATAAGCTCTTTCACGGAAAATACGCTGGAACACTTCATCCTTGCTATTTGCAGCCAGATAAGAAGGACCGCTATTCAACAAAGCAATGCCGGCACGGGCACGGACTTTATTGATATATTCGACAGCTTTTGGCTGATTCCCTATTTCATTGTAACATTCGGCCAACATCAGATAAACGTCCGCCAAACGGATGATCGGAAAGTTGACAGGTGTATGTTCACGGTTCGTAATAGCTCCGTTCCAGTCACCTTCGGGAACAAATTTTCTCCAGAAATAAGTTTCCCAACCCCCTTTATTATTACGCATGAAACCATTATTTTCATTTACTGCCACAACATCACCTTTCTGGTTCTTTGCAAAGATGAATGTCATTAGACGCTCCTCATTACGATTCCATCCCAGATAAGTAGTATAAGGAGCAATAACCGTAGCCATCAAACGCGGATCGCGCTGGTCCCACATCTCCAATACTTTATCCGCTTCGACCGGTCTGTCCAGAATTTCGGCACCGGCATCATCGACTGTGCATCTGAATACTCGTTCACGAACCTGGTTATCTGTCGTATAACCAGGAAACAATTCGTCCCAATCAAACGGGCGTCCATCTTTGTATTCGTACATATCCACCAGGTTGACAGAAGGTAACGTATTATTCCAGCAGCTACCGTAAGAATTACGAGTACCGGCATAGAAACACAATGGCATACCATAGTCATTGCCTGTACCTCCCAAATTGATAATGGAGAAAATCATTTCAGAACTTGTATGGCCAGTCAGGTTGAACAGATCTGCAAAATTACTGTACAGTTCGTGCCCGTTTGTTGACTTTTCAAGATTTTCAATAGCCTTTTCGTAGTTCTTATTATAAAGATACACCTTGCCGAGCAATGCCTGGACAGCTGTCAATGTTACACGGCCATAGTTAGCATCATCCCATTTGTCAGGCAGCCCTGAATTCAGAGCCTTTTCCAGATCACTGATAATAAACGCCCGTGTTTCTTCTGCAGAACTTCTGGGTTTCATCAAGTTGTTGAAATCCTGTTCCAGGTTTGTTGTCTCGTCATACAAAGGAAGCCCTCCGAAATAGTCCATCAGATGGAAATAGATCAACGCACGTAAGAAATGGGCTTCCCCCAACATTTTGTTTTTTGCGTCTTCGGCAATGGGTGCTTCACCAATGCTGCGAATAGCCAGATTGGCACGCTGGACGGCATTGTAACCGTTCTGCCATTTGCCATTCAAGAAGCCGGTACGTGGTGTACAAGTACCCAATTGAAGAGCTTCATACTGGTCATAACCAACGGCAACATCAGAATTCACGTCAATCATGAACATCTTGCCATACAAATCAGTATTTTTTAGGGACGCATAAACCCCCATCAAACCAGACTTACATTGATCCTCTGTCTGCCAGAAGGTTGAAGAACTTAACTGGTCGTAAGGAGCCCTGTCTAAATCATAGCAGCTTGTCAATGCCAAGAGTGCTGCTAAAAAAGGCATAATATATTTTTTCATCTTATAATTCTGTTTATAAATTCAACAAACATGATCAGAATGTTACATTGACACCGATTACGGCTTGTCGCATTGTCGGATATGTAATGCCGTCGATTTCAGGATCATATCCTTTCCACTTTGTGAATGTAAAGAAGTTTTCCAAACTACCGTAGATTCTGACTCTATCCATATAGGCAACTTTTGTCCATGCCGAAGGCAATGTATATCCCAACGTAATATTTCGTATTTTCAGATAAGCTTTGCTTGCCACCCAAAAATCAGAATATTGCTCATTACGCGTATCACTATAGTCCAACAGACGGGGATATTTCGCATCTGTACGGCCTTCGTACCAACGTCCTTCGATTATATCAGCGTTCAACTGATAGCCCTGACGGACTGTTGATTTATACAGGGCACTCAGATATACATCTTTTATACCTGCTTGTCCCTGGAGCAGAGCAGAGAAATCGATGCCTTTCCAATTGAATCCCAAGTTCATACCATATGTGAATGTCGGGTTTTTACCATTACCGACAACAACACGGTCGTCATCATTTACCAAACCGTCACCATTCAAATCCTTGTAAAGGATATCACCTTTTTGCGGGGTTCCATATGGGAATACAACTTTACCTTTCACATCCGGATTATCCAACATAGACTGTACCAAAGCCAAGTCTTCATCTGTCTGAACAATACGATCTACTTCGCGAACATACAACGACCAGATAGGCAGGCCTTCCTTCAACATTCTTGCACCATCATAAGAAGGATCATCCCCTTTGAACTTATCCACGTTATTTTTGATATAGGTAAAGTTGAATCCGATGTTATAAGAGAAATCTTTACCAGCTCTGTCACTCCAGTTTGCAGAGAATTCAAGACCTTTATTGGTTACTTGCGCTGCGTTTTGCTTGGGGATGGTAGCATTACCGTGTACCATCGGGGCAGGAAGGTCGATCAAGATGCCATCCGTCTTCTTGTTAAAGAATTCAATACTTCCGGACAGACGGTTTCCTAAAACGTTATAGTCAAGACCGACGTTTGTGATATAAGTAGTTTCCCATGTCAAGGCTGCATTCGCGATAGCAGTTTGCGACAATCCCATTGCCACTGCACGAGCCAAGACATAGTTCGTTTGTGCATACAAAGATTGTGAAGTATAGTTGCCATCGTTATCGCGGTTAGAGCCTAACGTGTTGTTCCCCAGTGAACCGTATGAAGCACGGATCTTCAAGTTATCCAACCAACTGATATTCTTCATGAATTCTTCTTCAGAGATACGCCATGCTGCAGAAAAAGACGGGAAATACCCCCACCGGTTATCAGCCAAAAAACGCGAAGAACCATCTGCACGTAAGTTTGCTTCAAACAAGTATTTGTCGTCCCATCCTAAATTCAGACGTCCGAAGTAAGAACGCATAGCCCATTCTGTAATATTACCGGTTGAAGAAGATTCACCGATTGCACCGTCGATCACACCCAATGATGGATCAATAAGATCTTTGCGTGTTGCACTGAAATATTGGCGTTTATACTGTTCCTGGCTGGCTCCGACCATCAAGTTCGTACTCAAACGATCATCAAAGAAGTTTCGTTCATATCGTATAGTCGCATCCATAAAGTTTCTGAAAGTCTTTTCATTATAATTATAAATGCTGGTTTGTCCCACTCCGTCCGTATATAAAGTATTCGTTTGGAAGTTATACATCGGAACAAAATTAGGTTTGCTCTCTTTAAACTTATCATAATAATCATAAGTATAAGAACCTTGAATCGTTAAACCTTTCAATGGCGTCAGAATGGCATACAAACGGGTTTTCAATGTATTTGTCTGGACATTACCAGTCGTGTTTCTCAGACGATTATAAGGATTGTTCGTTGCATTTTGAGGATCGTCTTCCGCATTTGCATTGATACCTAATCTGTTTTGATCATCCAAATATGCAATACCCGGATTTCCACCAGTTAAACCATAAGTATAAATATCTTTGATATTTTCGCTGACAGGTGTCGTATTTGCGGTATATCCACTTAGATTAACTCCCAACTTCAACCAATCTTTAATTTGAGAATCAATATTCGCACGGAGACTAAAGCGCTCATAGCCACAATTTTCAAGGATACCCGGATTATTCAGATAATTGAACGAGGTGTAATAGGTAATCTTCTCTGAACCGCCGGATGCAGACAGATTATGTTGATGAGAAACACCTGTTTCATAGACATCAAAAATGTCACTGTTCGGGTAAGCCAGATAGTTAGGCATGCCATATTCGTTCAATCCGTTCGGATCTTTCGATTTTTCACGCCAAAGATTGATCACATTCTGAGAGAAAGGAGCCGGCTTATTACTATTGGTCATACCTTCATTCAGGTATTCCATATAGCTTGCATAATCGGAAACTACATCATAAGGCTTATCCAACGTTTGGAAAGATACATAACCCGTATAATCCAACTTCATTTTACCGGATTTACCGGATTTAGTCGTAATCAAGATAACACCGTTGGCTGCACGGGAACCATAGATCGCAGATGAAGCCGCATCCTTCAAGACACTGACTGTTTCGACATCCTGCGGGCTGACACTATTCAGGCTGCCTTCCACACCGTCGATAATGACCAGAGGCGAAGAGTTGTTCAAAGTACCCTGACCACGCACCTTAATATCTGCATCTCCATTATTGGACGGAATATTGTTGCTGGACGTGATTTGCACACCGGGAGCAGTACCGGCCAAAGCTGTTGAAATGTTTGTCAATGGGCGGCTTTCTGCCATTTCACTGACATTAACGGATGTAACAGAACCAGACAGGTTAACTTTTTTCTGCGTACCATAACCTACAACTACAACTTCTTCCAATGCTTGTGAGTCTTCAGTAAGTTTGATAGTAACGGTTTTCTGGCTATTTACCGGAATCTGTTGTTCTTTGTATCCGATAAATGAAACAATTAAAATAGAGTTAGGCGCGACTTCAAGAGAAAAATTACCATCCATATCGGTAATAGTTCCATTAGTTGTCCCTTTTTCCACCACGTTTGCACCTGCAATAGGTCCAAACTGATCTTCTACCACACCTTTAATAGTGTGTTTTGCCTGTTGAGGAGAAGCTACAACAGGATTCGGCTCATTTGAGCCAAACGTATCGGTAGAAGGATTAGCGGAGGCCATTCCGATTGATGCCAGGAACATAGTAGCTCCCAGGAACATCGCTCTCGATACATAAAAGCGTTTAAAATCTTTTGTCATAATAACACCAGATTGATTAATAAATTGATAATAATTCTCATTTCTCTAAATAGGCACTTTGTGTTTTTTCAATTGTGTTTTTCACAAAAGTGTGTTACTGATCTAAGTTCTTCAAGAACTATGATGAAAACGTTGCAAATTTAGATGTTAATAATGTGTATGAATGTATATTTTTATCCATTTGATATGCACTAATCTTCCAACGGTGAGTTTTTAGCAATGTGTTAAATATTTATATATTAATACATTGTGATTTGCATGTTTTGTATAACATATAAATTAAGCTTAATTGGCAATATATTTATTTAGAATTCAGTTTGTAATATTCACATAGGTATACATTGAAGTGTAAAAACGATACAGCTAAGGCAAATTCTCATAGTTTGGCAGATATGAATCATAAATGATGATTTATCATCATGATAGTTCAACATGGATTTCCGATTCAGCTTCACCCGTCTTTGATACCTTTTGATTGTCATGTCATACAAGGGTGAAGGCAGATATCCGGACTGCCTTCACCTCAAAAATTTGTTCACTCTGTCTCGTCCTGATTTGGGTTGGTCATGTTCCTCTCGGTTTCACATCTATATAATTAAGTGAAAAACAAGGAGACTACAATATTGATTAATAAACAAATACACAGGCATTAACAGCTATTACTACCACTCCTTACCTTTTTGACTAAGGGCGAAAAGGTTTTTGACCAGTGTCGAAAAGGCTTTTGACCTTGGTCGAAAAGGTATTCGACTAAAGGCAAAAGGTCTATGACCAGGCTGTTTGACAACAGAAACATACCCATTGTCACTTAATATAGAATCTTCCGAGGCCGACCTGGTCTCTGATGAAGGCAAACATAAGCGGTGAAGGCAATTCGCGGATGATGGCGAAACGCCATAGTCCTTGAAGAACTACGATAAAAATACTCTTTTGTGAAAGGTGCATATAGAAAAATGCAAGGTTCCGGTTTTGGAGGATGAGAATTATAATGTGGCAGGAAACACCTTAAATTTCCGCTTTTGGACAATCCGTGCACATGAATTGGATGAATATGTCTCTTTCTCATAGAGGGGACCTCTATTTTTGCGATATTGAAAAATAATACCTATGAGAACACAACGATTCATCACAATCGTGTGCCTGTTGCTTTGGACAGTTGCACACTTGCACGCGTATGAAAAACGCGACTTGTTGCAAAAAGAGGCCGATTTTGAGAAAGTCAAATCCGCGTTGATAATGGAGCAGAAGTGGGTGCCGTATCCTGATTATTCTGACCGGGCCGGTTGGGATAAACTCCTCGGTGATTATAAAGAAAAGTATATCCGGAAAGGAGAAAGTTATCTGGATTATGAGTGGAAGGTTGTGAAAGCGACCGATTATCTGGAGTTCGGACGAAGTGGTGACCGGGCGATTATGGAGAGTCCGTTCGGTAAAAACAATTCCGCACTCGGAAGTCTGTTCATGGCCGAGATGGCTGAAGGGAAGGGACGCTTTGTCGATCAGATTATCAATGGTGTTTTTGCAAGTTGTGAAATGACGAGCTGGGCATTGTCGGCACATTTGGGATTACAGAAGGTCGGAGGATGCTTTCCGAGCTATGAAGAACATGTGATTGATTTGGGTTCAGGAAATCTTGCTTCCCAGTTGTCTTGGATTTATTATTACCTGAAACCTTCGTTCGATAAGGTAAATCCTTTGATTTCAAAAAGGCTGCGGCATGAATTACAGGTCCGCATCCTCGATACCTATATGAATGAAGATCATTTCTGGTGGATGGCGTTCAACCTGAAGCCTGGCGGATTGGTGAATAACTGGAATCCGTGGTGTAACTTCAATGTGCTGCAATGTTTCTTCCTGCTTGAGAATGATCGGGATAAATTGGCAAAAGCGGTTTACCGGACGATGACTTCCGTGGATCATATCATCAATTATACGCATGGAGACGGAGGTTGCGAAGAAGGTCCTTCCTATTGGGGACATGCTGCTGGAAAGATGTACGATTATCTGCAGATGCTTTCTGACGGGACAGGCGGTAAAGTCTCCGTATTCGATCAGCCTATTATTAAGAATATGGGTGAATATATCGCCCGTTCCTATGTGGGGAACGGCTGGGTGGTCAACTTTGCCGATGCTTCTGCCAAAGGAGGAGGGGATGCCGATCTCATTTTCAGGTATGGGAAAGCAGTCGAAAGCCCTCTTATGATGAACTATGCTGCTTATCTCAAGAGTCTTTCTGATAAGGACGGTATTCCTTCCGGTGACCCTTTCCGTCTGTTCCAAACCTTGCTCTCCCGTGAAGAACTGGAAGGAATGAGTGCCGATTATCAGGCTCCCGGCTATTCCTGGTATCCGGAAACCGAATTTTGCTATATGACCAACAAGAATGGCTTTTTCGTGGCAACGAAAGGAGGCTATAATAATGAAAGCCATAATCATAACGATGCAGGGACCTTCTCCCTTTACTTGAATACGACGCCTATTTTTATCGATGCCGGAGTCGGGACCTATACCCGTCAGACCTTCAGTTCCGAACGCTATTCAATCTGGACAATGCAGAGTAATTATCACAACCTGCCTATGGTGAACGGTGTGCCACAGCAGTTCGGTTCGGAATTTAGGGCTACGGATGTGCACTTTGATCCGAGACGTATGTATTTCTCTGCAAATATTGCGACAGCTTATCCGGCAGAGGCAAATGTAAAAAAATGGGTCCGTTCGTACCAGTTGGGAAAGAACTCCCTGAAAATAGAAGATTCGTTCTCTTTGGACAAGGCGGATAAACCGAATCAAGTCAATTTCCTCACTTGGGGGGAGGTGGATGTGTCGGTTCCGGGAGTAGTCACGGTTGAAGTGAATGGCGAGAAAGTCCGGATGACGTATAATAAGAGCACCTTTACACCGACTGTCGAAACGATCCGCCTGGACGATCCTCGCTTGTCGAATGTTTGGGGCGAACAGGTCTGCCGGATATCGTTGAACGCCAATAAGCAGCTGCTTTCCGGCTCCTATACTTATACAATAACAACAATAAAATAATTGGTACATGATGAAAAATTTGATTGCATTTGCTTTTTCGGCATTTCTGCTATCTTGTGCAGGTGCCCCTAAAACAGAGGAAAAAAAGTTTTATTGACGAGAATATCGATTTTGCCCGTGCACAAATAGGGAATGAGATCGGTGTGATCGAAGCGAGTGGGAAATGCTTGAATCCGGTGACGCTTAAGACAGACAGTTCTGTCTATTATTGTGGTTATGCGGATTGGCGGAGCGGCTTTTTCCCCGGATCTGTCTGGTATTTGTATGAACTGACGGGCGACAGCACGTTGCTGCCGTTGGCCGCCAAATATACGGATGCCATAGAGGAAGCCAAAAACCTGACTTGGCATCATGATATCGGATTTATTGTAAATTGCAGTTTCGGGAATGGCTTGAGACTGGCAGGGACGCCTTCTTATAAAGATGTGATGGTGCAGGCTGCCAAGTCGTTGTCTACCCGCTTCCGTCCGGCTGCCGGAATTATCCAGTCGTGGGATGTGGAACGTGGATGGCAGTCTGAACGGGGTTGGGAATGTCCGGTTATCATTGACAACATGATGAATCTGGAACTGATGTTCGAAGCGACGCGTCTGTCCGGCGACTCTTCTTTCTATAAGATTGCGGTGTCGCATGCCGATCGTACCATGGAGGAACATTTTCGCCCGGATGGAAGTTGTTACCATGTGATTGACTACAGTATCAAGGATGGTAAAGTGCGCCATCGCCAGACGGCACAAGGATATGCCGACGAATCTATCTGGAGTCGCGGGCAGGCATGGGCTATCTACGGTTATGCGGTATGCTATCGTGAAACCAAGGACCGTAAATATCTGGATCAGGCCTTGAAAACGTTCAATATGATGAAGAATCTGGAGAATATGCCGGAAGATCTGATTCCTTACTGGGATATGTCGGCTCCGAATATCCCGAACGAACCACGCGATGTATCGACGGCTTCCTGTATCGCTTCCGCGCTTTATGAGATCAGTACGATGGATGTACCGGATGCAGCCGGCTATAAAATGTATGCCGACAGTATCATGGTTTCACTTTCTTCTCCGGCCTATCGGGCTGCATTGGGCACGAATGGAAACTTCCTGCTGATGCATTCTGTTGGCAGCATTCCTCACAATTCGGAAATAGACGTCCCATTGAACTATGCCGATTACTATTATCTGGAAGCATTAAAACGTAAACGGGATATCGAGAAAGGTCTTTAATTAATGAGTATGCATTATGCTTAAATATCTATTTCCCTTATCATTTTTCTTTTTTATATAATATTCATAACTTTGCTTATCCGCGCGTATCGGAACCGGCAAGGAGAGTTTCCGTTCGATAAACCCTATTATTTGCTGATCGATATGTTGTTGGGTGGAGCTTGTATTGGCGAAGTCGATTCTCTGGCTTTGCCGGTGGAGATGAAAGTGGGGCGGGTACGATATTATAGGAAGGATTGATATATTTAATTTAAGATAGCATGAAAACAGGAAAGTTGATTTTAGCATTGGTATTTCTGATGTTGTTTGCCGATGCTTCGATGGCTGCCAAGTGGAAAGCCAAACATGTAGTTTTGATCGGTCTGGACGGCTGGGGCGCTTATAGTGTGAACAAGGCCGAAATGCCGAATGTGAAGAAGTTGATGGAAGAAGGATCTTATACGTTGAAAAAACGCTCTGTACTTCCGTCTTCCAGTGCCGTAAACTGGGCTTCCATGTATATGGGGGCGGGACCGGAACTTCATGGTTACACGGAATGGGGATCGCAAACTCCGGAACTGCCTTCCCGTGTAGTGAATAAGCACGGTATTTTCCCGACTGTGTTCAGCTTGCTTCGCGAGTCTGATCCGAAAGCTGAAATCGGCTGTATCTGTGAATGGGCGGGAATCCGTTACGTTGTCGATACGTTAGCTTTGAGTTATGATAAAAATATTACGGAAAAGCCGCAGAATCCGGCCACTGCCAAATGTGCGGTTGAATATATCAAGCGTGCACGTCCGGCATTGGTCAATATCGTTTTCGACGAACCCGATCATGTCGGTCATGCTGAAGGTCATGACACACCTGCCTACTATGAAAAGCTGAAAGAGCTCGACGGCTATATCGGCCAAATCATTCAGGCGGTTAAGGATGCAGGTATGTTGGATGAGACTATCTTTATCGTCACAGCCGATCATGGTGGTATCAAGAAAGGGCATGGCGGCAAGACCATGGAAGAAATGGAGACTGCCTTTATTATTGCCGGCAAGGGAATCAAGAAAGGATATGAATTCCAGGAAAGCATGATGCAGTTCGACTGTGCTTCGACAATCGCTTATATCTTCGGGTTGAAACAGCCGCAGGTTTGGATCGGACGTCCGATGATCCAGGTGTTTAAATGACCGTTTTCTTTCTGTATTCAGCCGGGGTAATTTCAAACTGGGCTTTGAAACAGCGGGTGAAATAACGCGGAGAACCGAAGCCCAGCCGGTCGGAGATGTCGGCGATCTGTAGATCGGGGTTTTCCGTCAACATGGTTGCGGCCCGCTTCAGTTTGCAGTTGAGGACAAAGTCATTGGGTGTCATACCTGTCAGTGCCTTGAATTTGGCATACAATGAACTTCGACTGAGTCCCAACTCGCGGGCCATCATATTCATGTCGAAGTCGATATTATCAAGATTCTTTTCAATGATCGAGTTGACCGTATCCAAGAACTTTTGGTCTATCGGGTTGCTTGCCAGCGATTGTGCATCGAAATCTTTCTGCTGGCTGAATTTCTTTTGCAGGATAATACGATTACGGACCAGGTTATTGCAACGCGCCAGTAATACCTTTGCATTGAATGGTTTGTTTATATAGTCGTCGGCGCCTCGTTGTAAGCCTTCGATATTTTGTTCGGCGGAAGTGAGTGCCGTAAGCAGTACGACCGGGATGTGGCATACATCAAAATCATTTTTGATCTTCAAGCACATCTCTGTTCCGGACATTTCCGGCATCATGACATCGCTAACGATGATGTCTGGTCGTTCTGCGCGTGCCTTTTCCAATCCTTCTTTACCGTTTCGTGCCAGCAGGACGCGGTAGGTCGGTGAGAACAGGGAGTTGAGTATCTGGAGTAATCTTCGTTGTCTTCGACCAGTAGGATCGTATGAGGGAATCGTCTCCTTCGATCAATAGCTCTTTTTGTTCCGTATCGGAAAACTCTTCCATGTGATCGGAAAAGGCGACCGTGTCGGGAATCAGGCTTTCCGTTTGCTTTTCTTGCTGCTTTTGTGCCAGTTCTTCCTCGGTAAAAAGCGTGCAGCCTTTCTGGAGATGGACAATGAAAATACTACCGTAGCCCGGTGTACTTTCCACTTGTATCGTTCCGTGGTGCAACTCGATTATGCTTTTGGTCAATGAAAGTCCGATCCCCGTGCTGGGAGTCTTGGTGATATTCGAGATACCGTTTTCAGCCTGATAGAATCGGTCGAATATTTTGTCTATATCTTCTTTGCTGATACCGATACCATTGTCGATAACTTTAATGGTAACTTCATTTTCTTTGTTTTCCAAAATCATTTCAATGGCTGCATTCGGTTTGGTGTACTTGAAAGCATTGGATAGCAGGTTATAGAAGACTTTTTGCATTTGCTTCGGGTCGAAATAACACAAAACATTCTCTTGCGGAGCCGTGAAATTGTATGTGATGGAACGGCTGGACGCATATTCATAAAAAGACAGGTAAATCTCTTTCAGGAACGGGACGATGTCTTGCTCGTATACTTTCAGCTTCATATGCCCCTGTTCCAGTTTACGGAAATCCAATAACTCACTGATCAAGTTCCGCATATGATAAGTGTTTTTATATACTTTCAGCAGTTTGTTGTATACGGAAGGTGACAATGAACTGCTTTGTAATAAGAGTTCTATCTGGGAGATAATCAGCGTCAACGGTGTCCTGAACTCATGCGAGATGTTGGAGAAGAACTGTAGTTTTGCCTGATTCAACTCTTCGATCGCTTCTTTTTCCTTCCGTTCCATTTCCAGTGAAGTTTGCAACATGTATTGTGATTTCTTGAAACGGTAAATGCTGTACAGTATACTAATGATCAAGATGAAGTAGAGGAAATAAGCTAAGTTGGATGCATACCAGGGGGAATGGATATGAATGTCCATCTTGATGGTACGCGGTTGTTCCTGATTCGGGTCGTATTGTATTTCCCGGACGATGAGCGTGTACTTTCCGGGGTTCAAGTTCGTATAGAAAATATTGTTGTCTTTGCTGGGTATCCATTTCTTGTCGAAACCTTCCAACATGTATTCGTAAGACGCCTTTTTCAGCGTATTGACATAGTTGTTCGATGTAAAAGTGAAAATCAGATTATTTTGATTATAGGCCAGCTCTATTTCTCGAGTGAAAGGTAGGGCGGTGGCCAGCACCTTGTTGTGGTCGCCGGGAGAAACTTGTTCGTTGTTAATGAACAGGTCGGAAAAATATAGTTGGTAGTCTTTGGCGGAGTTGAACAACTGCTGTTCAAAGAATGTCGCCATGCCATTGCTGCTGCCGACGAATATTTCTCCGTTTTTGCAGACCAGGATTCCGCAACCGATGTTTATGCCTGTCAGAGGCAGGGCCGTCCCCAGTTCCACGACCTTGAACAGGTTTTGATCCGGATCGAAAAAGGTAATTCCTTTGTCGCCTGTTATCACTAATTGGTCCAGGGTCGACAAGGTGAGTTCATAGCAGTAGTCACTGGCGATGAAGCTATTTTCGGTTGTATATCCGATAAACCGTTTGTTCTTCTCGTCATAGTGGAACAGGCCGGAACCACGGGTTCCGAGGAAGATCCGTCCCTCTTTGTCTTCGATTATTTGAGATATGGGAAATGTTCCCAATCCGTTTTCACCAGAACGGTATTGTACCTTGTCTTCTTCATTTTCGAGGTTGATCTTCCAGACACCTTTGCCGTAGGCCAGCCAAATGTACCCTTTCGAGTCAATTAGGAAGCAGGTGTTCCCGTAATACTTACCGCTTTTGAACAATGGAGATACTTTTTCTGTATATAGATTCATTTTGAAGATTCCTTTCGGTCCGGTACAAATCAATTCGTCATTGTAGATTCTCATCTGGTTGATGCGGTCGCCTGCTATTACGGCATAAGACGGATCTTCGAAATAGGGATTTTTGAACCGTTTGTTTTTGATGTCGTAGATGGATAGTCCCCCGGTATGTGTTCCAATATACAGTTTGTTGCGTTCAGGGCTGTAGGCTATTGCCTTCAGGTTGTTATGAGCAATGGAGTTACGATTCTCATCGGCCATGAAGTAGGTGAATTTCTTCGTTTTCCGGTCGAAAAAGTTCAACCCACCTCCTTCGGTACAGATCCAGATATTATTGTCTTTATCTTCCACCATATTACCGACGAAAGGATAATTCAGGCAATCGTTCCGGCTGTTGTTAGCTGCATAAACCGTGAAAATATCTGTCTCCGGGTTGAAATAATTGACACCGCCGTAATAGGTCCCCAACCAGATCGTGCCTTGTCTGTCTTTGTAAACGGGGAATACGGATGAATGGGTCATGCTGCCGGGCAGAGGGTTGCGGGCATAAACTTCGAACTGATTGCTGGTCGGATTATATTTGTTTAGCCCGGTGAAAGTGCCGAACCAGATGTTCCCGAAGTTGTCTTCCACGAAATCCCGGACCTGGTTGCTCGATATGTTGTTGGGGTTGGAAGGATCGTAGCGGTAACGGGTGAAATTGCCGTGCACGTCCCTTTTGTACATGCCATTCATGCGAATGGATATCCAAAGATTATATTTGGAGTCTTCATATAGGTCGTAAATGTCTTCTCCCATGATCATACAGGTCAGGGATTTGTCGTCATTCATCCTGAAGAGTCCGTCTGTAGTGCCGATCCAGTACCGGCCGCCGGAATCTTCCAACAAACAGGTCGCACGCTGGTTCCGGTTTTCCAGCCTCGTGACGAAATCGAAATCGTTTTTATCCGGATTCCAGGTGAGTATGGAGTCAGCTATTCCTACCCATATTGTTCCTTTGATAGAAGCGACGGTATATACGTTTGATTTCCGTAGGCATGAGAATTTCTGTGTCTGGATGTCATAGCGGATCAAGGATTGATCGGAGTCGAAGAAAACATTTCCATCTTTGTCGCCTGCAATGAAGTGCGTCTGGTTACCTATCGGATTGGCGTTTTGGCGATGAAATTCGGATGGTTTGTATACTTTGGTCTGTACGCCGTCGTATATGCTGATTCCCTCTTCCGTCCCGAACCACATTCTACCCAAATTATCCTGGTAGATGGCCATGACGGAAAGTTGTGACAGGCCTTCCTGCATGCCTATATGCTTGAAATATATCGGGTATGTGCCGGAACAAAATCCTATAAGCAGTATGAGTGATATGATGATTCTTCTCATAGTATTATAGTATATAACATTAGCAGTTCTGTTGTTTAAGGGGCTAAGATAAAAAATTTTTCCAAAAGCATTATCTTTGCAGGCATGAAAAAGCAAGTCTTCATTTTTTATCCGTTTTTGTTAGTTCTCCTGTTGCTGTTGTTTGCCGGCGGACTGGTTTATGGCGCTGTCTCGATACCCGTTGAAAGTGTGGTGAATATATTGCTGGGAGAGGGAACGGAGCGACTTGCATGGCAGAATATTGTGTTGCAGAGCCGTTTTCCCCAGGCTGTAACGGCTTTGTTAGCAGGTGCTTCGCTGGCTGTTAGTGGATTGTTGCTACAGACATTGTTCAGGAATCCGCTTGCCGGTCCTTCCATATTGGGAATCAGTGACGGGGCCAATCTGGGAGTCGCTGCGATCATGCTCTATTTCGGCGGTTCGTTGAGTATGGTGACCGATTTGCCGATCAGCGGTTATCTGGCGGTTATCATGGCCGCATTTAGTGGTGCGGCCTGTATTTTGGGATTGATTATTTATTTCTCGGCGAAGGTGAAGAATAACGTCATGTTGTTGATTATCGGTATTATGATCGGTTATCTCGCTTCATCATTGATTTCGGTTCTGAATTATTATGCATCGACTGACAAGGTGCATGCATTTGTGATGTGGGGATTGGGGAACTTCTCCGGGGTTTCCTTGCAACAGCTGCCTTATTTTGCCGGTTTTACCTGTATAGGATTGCTATTGGCCATTCTTTTGATCAAACCTCTGAATGCATTGCTCTTAGGAGAAATGTATGCTGCCAATTTAGGAATCAAGATCAGGCGGACGCGTATTCTGATCCTGTTGTGTACGGGATTGCTTACTGCGACTACGACTGCCTTTTGCGGGCCGATCTCCTTTATCGGGCTGGCGGTCCCGCATGTCGCACGTTTGATGTTGGGCTCATCCAATCATAAGATGCTGGTTCCTGTAACGTTGCTGACCGGTTCTTGCATCGCGTTGCTTTGTAATCTGTTGATGGTATTGCCGGGTACGCATAACATATTGCCGCTGAATGCCGTGACTCCGATGCTCGGCGCGCCTGTCATCATTTATGTAATTGTGAACCGGAAAAAACATCCAATACTTTGACTGACCGATATATGACAAAGTAGCTGCAATAGAAACAAAAGGACTTTGTATCGGTTACCTGCTGAAAGGCGGTAAGCGGAAAGTGGTCCATGAGGATTTGAACCTGCAACTCGTTTCGGGCGAGGTAACTTGTTTGTTGGGACTGAACGGTGCCGGTAAATCGACGCTGCTTCGTACGCTTTGTGGTTTTCAGCCTCCACTCGGAGGGGAAATACGTTTGATGGGGAAGCCTCTTTCCGGTTATTCGCAGGCAAACTTTTCCTTGACTGTCGGTGTTGTACTGACGGAAAAGACTAATGCGGGAGGAATTACCGTCTATGAACTGGTTTCGTTGGGTAGGCATCCTTATACCGGCTTTTTCGGACAGTTGAAGAAGCGGGATCATGTTATCATCGAGCAATCGCTTGAAGCTGCCGGCATAGCTCATAAAGCCAATAACTATGTCTCGGAGCTAAGTGACGGTGAACGGCAGAAGGCTATGATTGCCAAGGCGCTTGCCCAACAGTGCCCGATTATCCTGTTGGACGAACCGACCGCCTTTCTGGATGTGACCAGCCGTATCGAAACAATGGTTTTGTTGCATCGCCTGGCAGTCGAGCAAGAGAAAGCGGTTCTGCTTTCTACTCACGACCTGGACCTGGCTATCCAAATGGGGGATTGCCTCTGGCTACAGGAGAAAGGACGTCCGATGGCTTGCGGAACTCCCGAAGACCTGATTATGAGTGGAGCTTTTGAATCTTTTTTCGGTAAGGAGGGAATCGTATTCGATCCGGCAACCGGAAAGCTGAATACGGAAGCTCCTACGTCACCCATCGGTGTGGAAGGCGACTTTCTGACTTCTTATTGGGTAGGGAATGCTCTGATCCGTAATGGTTACCGTCCTTCGCCCGTAAAGGAAGGGCAGTTGAATATCACTTGCAAGAGCCCGCATGAACTGGTTGTGGCTTTCCCTGAGGGCTGCAAGGAAGAACTCCGGACGGTGGCGGAGCTTGTCTCTCTTATCGGCATGAGAAAAAGTTTTTATGGACATGGAAACAACGTTTCTCGCTTATGACAATAAATTTTCCCGGTAGGAAATAAAAGTTTTGTTTAAGATTAAAAGGAATAAATATGGCAAACGAAATAACATGGCGGCTGGAGCATGAGAGGATCGGCCGGTTGTTGTTGCATTATGCGATGCCGGCAGTGATCGGTACAATGGTGAATGCTCTTTATAATATTGTCGACCGTATCTTTATCGGTCAGGGAGTCGGTCCGCTGGCAATGGCAGGATTGACGCTGACATTCCCTATTCTGTTGTTCCTCCAGGCGTTCGGAATGCTCATCGGGGCGGGGGCTGCGACGCGTGTCTCCATCTATCTGGGACGAAGGGAGAATGAGATGGCGGAAAAGGTATTGGGGAATGCTTTCACTTTGACATTCATCATAACGCTTGCGACAGTAGTTCCCTGCATGATCTGGATGAAAGATTTATTACTGGCTTTCGGGGGAAGCGAACAGACCATCCCGTATGCGCAGGACTATCTGAATATCGTGGTTCCGGGGACGCTCCTGACCTCCCTCAGTTTTGGCTTCAACGCTGTCATGCGTGCTTCCGGCTATCCGAAGAAAGCAATGTTTACCATGCTGATCGGGGCGATAACCAATGTGATACTTGATCCTATTTTCATTTTCTGGCTGGATATGGGGATTAAGGGGGCTGCCATCGCGACGATCATCTCGATGCTGCTCTGCACTCTTTTTGTCATGAACCATTTTGTCCAGAAAGACAGTATCGTCCGTTTCCATAAAGGGACGTTCAAGCTGGAAAAGCATGTGGTATGGAATATCCTGACGATCGGTGTTTCGCCTTTTGCCATGCAGTTGGCGGGAAGTTTGGTGGTGGTGATCCAGAACTATGCACTCAAACAGCATGGGGGAGACTTGGCATTGGGGGCAAACGGCATTATCACCAGTGTCGGAATGCTTTTGGTGATGCTGATTATCGGGATCGCGCAGGGAATGCAGCCGATTGTCGGTTTCAATTTCGGGGCAAAGAAATACGAGCGTGTCCAGGAAACGCTACGTCTGGTCATCATAACCTCTACCATTATCATGGGAGTCGGCTGCTTTTGTAGCGTGGCGTTTCCGAAATTGATCACCCGTGCCTTTACGAACGATCCTGATTTATTGGATGTGACGGCAAATGGCTTGCGGATCAGTTTGTTGGTATTTGTGGTCGTCGGTTCGCAGATCTCGATCAGCCAGTTTTTCCAAAGCATCGGGATTGCTTGGAAGGCTATGTTTTTGAGTTTAAGCCGCCAAGTCTTGTTCCTGATACCGGCGATGTTGCTGTTCTCCCGCTTTTGGGGGTTGGATGGTGTCTGGTATGCTGCTCCCTTCTCTGATTTTGTTGCGGCTGTAACTGCTTGGCTCTTTTTGTGGTATCATGTTAAAAACATGAAAAGTAAGAATTCGGATTGAACTTTTTAGTATCTCGTTTGTCATACTATATGAAAGTAGATTGATTAGGTTTCAACTAAAAGAATGAGAAGTATGAAAAGAGTATTATTATTACTGGCTGTCCTGCTATTTAGTGCAGGGACAATGATGGCCCAGCAGGATAAAGCTGCCGAGAAGGCTGCTAAGAAAGCAGAAAAAGAAGCGAAGAAAGCTGCCGAAGCAGCAGAACAGATGGCCTTGTTCGAACAAGGTGTACAAGCACTGAAGGAGAAAGATTTTGTATTGGAAGCCGAACGTGTCGAGTTTAAGCGTGGACAATTCGTCTATGTGACCCCGAGCACGAACTTTGTTTCCATGAAAGGTGACCGGGCGACTATCCAGTTGGCTTTCAATACTGCCGCTGCCGGCCCGAACGGGATCGGGGGGATAACGGTCGATGGCAGTGCTTCAAATATAGAGATGAAAACAGACAAAAAAGGAAATGTTACGTTTAGTATGATGGTACAAGGTGTTGCAGTCTCCGCCAATGTGACAATCCGTATGGTAAAAGGCACGAACAAGTGTACGGCAACTGTGAGTCCGAACTTCAACAGCAACCGTATTTCGTTTACCGGTTATCTGTATCCGTCGGATCAGTCCAACGTGTTTAAGGGGCGTGCCATCTGACGTGTAGATTCTTTTGTTCAGGAAAAGCTGCTTTCGGAAAGGGAAGCAGCTTTTTTTGTGCAACGTATTTTATATCTTTGTCCGTCAAAATATCATAAACATAAAAGTCATGCAATTAGCAATAGATCAGAAAGACATAGATAAGTTCCTGATGGTGGGTGACAAGGTGCTTATCAAACCGAAGAACCCGCAGAGTCAGACAAAATCCGGATTGTATCTGCCGCCTACTGTTCAGCAGGAGAAGATTCAGAGCGGCTATATCATCAAGGTCGGTCCCGGTTTCCCGCTTCCTTCCCAGAGTGAGGAACATGAAGTATGGGAAAAGAAAACAGAGGGTGAGGTGCATTATCTTCCTTTGCAGGCGCATGAAGGCGATTTGGCTGTATTTCTACAGAATGCGGCTTACGAGATCAATTTTAATGAAGAGAAGTTCCTGATCGTCCCTCATTCGGCTATTTTGATGTTGGTTCGTGACGAAGGTTTGTTCGAATAACTCCTTTTTGTTTGGCAAAATACTGTGCTATCCAGTTTTTTGATGTATTTTTGCAACCAAATCAACAAGACTAACTATCAATAGTAGCGATTATAATGAATAAAATTGTAAGTAAAGAACATTTCTCTGCCAACGTAGTGAAACTGGAAGTGGAAGCACCTTTGATTGCCCGCTCCCGTAAGGCAGGCCACTTTGTTATCGTGAAGGTGGGTGAGAAAGGTGAACGCATTCCCCTCACCATTGCCGGAGCTGATACGACGAAAGGAACTATCACACTCGTGATCCAGGCTGTAGGAGGTTCGTCAAAAAAGATATGCGAACTGAATGCCGGTGATTATATTACCGATTTGGTCGGCCCGCTGGGGCAAGCCACCCATATCGAGAAAGTCGGTACGGTCGTATGTGCCGGCGGTGGTGTCGGTGTGGCTCCTTTATTGCCGATCGTGGAGGCTTTTCATAAGGCGGGCAACCGTGTGATTGTAGTGCTGGCCGCCCGTACGAAGGAGCTGGTTATCTTGGAAGAGCAGATGCGCGCCAACTCCGATGAGGTGATCGTGATGACAGACGACGGTTCTTACGGTACAAAAGGTTTGGTGACGAATGGCGTGGAAAGTGTGATCAACCGTGAAAAGGTGGATTTGTGCGTCACGATCGGCCCGGCCGTCATGATGAAATTCGTCTCTGCCCTGACGAAGAAATACGAGATCCCGACAGTCGCCTCTTTGAATACGATTATGGTGGACGGGACCGGAATGTGCGGCGCTTGCCGTATTACGGTCGGAGGAAAGACGAAGTTCGTCTGTGTGGACGGACCGGAATTCGATGCTCACCAAGTAGATTTCGATGAGATGCTGATGCGCCTCGGTGCTTATAAAGATATTGAAAAGAAATAACGAAACCACAGTAAACAAATGACAACAGAAGAACTGATCGCTGCCCGTCGTGCCGAACCGTGGAGAGAAGCACTGCGTAAAAGCAAAAAAAATAAGGAACGTACGGATATCCCCCGTGTAGAAATGAATGAGCTGGATGCGGAATACCGCAGCCATACCCGCCTCGAAGAGGTAAACCTCGGATTGACGAAGGAGCAGGCCATGCAGGAAGCCCAGCGTTGTCTGGACTGTCCGAATCCGACCTGTATGCAAGGATGTCCGGTAAGTATCAATATCCCGACGTTTGTGAAGAACATCGAACGGGGAGAGTTTCTGGAAGCAGCCAGAGTGCTGAAGGAAACAAGTGCATTGCCGGCTGTCTGCGGCCGTGTATGTCCGCAGGAAAAACAGTGCGAAAGCAAGTGCATTCATCTGAAGATGGGTAAACCGGCTGTCGCTATCGGTTACTTGGAACGTTTTGCCGCCGATTATGAACGGGAAAGCGGAAACATTTCCATCCCGGAAGTAGCGGAGAAGAACGGCATTAAGATTGCCGTTGTCGGTTCAGGTCCCGCCGGCCTTTCGTTTGCCGGTGATATGGCAAAGCGTGGCTATGATGTGACGGTGTTCGAAGCTTTGCACGAAATCGGTGGTGTGTTGAAATACGGTATTCCCGAATTCCGCCTGCCGAATAAGATTGTGGATGTAGAAATTGAAGGGCTGCGCAAGATGGGTGTGAAGTTCATGACAAACTGTATTGTCGGCAAGACAATCAGTTATGACGATCTGCATGCGGATGGTTTCAAAGGAATCTTCGCTGCCAGCGGCGCCGGGCTTCCTAACTTTATGAATATTCCGGGAGAGAACCTGGTCGGGGTGATGTCTTCCAATGAATACTTGACACGTGTCAATCTGATGGATGCAGCCAATCCGGATAGCGATACGCCTGTCTTGCAGGGTAAGAAAGTGGCTGTCATCGGTGGTGGCAATACAGCAATGGACTCGGTCCGTACTGCTCGCCGCTTGGGTGCCGAACGTGCCATGATCGTTTATCGCCGTAGTGAAGAAGAGATGCCCGCACGGTTAGAGGAGGTGAAACATGCCAAAGAGGAAGGTGTGGAGTTTATGACCTTGCATAATCCGGTCGAATATCTTGGTGACGAACGGGGCCGTGTCAAACAGATGCGCTTGCAGAAGATGGAGCTGGGTGAACCGGATGCTTCCGGACGTCGTCGTCCTGTACCAGTCGAAGGAGCGATCGAAACAATTGATGTGGATGAAGTGATTGTCAGCGTCGGTGTTTCTCCCAATCCGCTTATCCCGCGTGCTTTCCAGGGATTGGAAGTAAGCAAAAAGGGAACGATCGTGGTGAATGAAGAAAATATGCGCTCAGCCTTGCCTGATGTATATGCGGGTGGTGATATCGTCCGTGGTGGTGCAACCGTAATCCTGGCAATGGGTGACGGTCGTAAGGCTGCTGCTGCAATGGATGAAGCATTGAGGGGATAGTGTGGTATTTTTTCAATATTTTGACTTTTGAGGATAGCTTTTCGGGGTTCGGGAAGCTATCCTTTTTTTAGAAACTGTTTTAGTGATTTATTTATACTTGCACCGATGTATGGTTATGTGGAATGTTGCTGCAATAAGAAATAAAGTGTATACCAGGACATGAAACATTGCCCAGTTATGTCACAATTCATGGTTATATTTACTGGACGCAGATTACGCAGACAAGCGTAGATATATTAATTGACAATATAAAATAAGTCTGCGTTAATTAGCGCATTCTGCGACGTCTGCGTCCAGTTTATCTTCTTTATACACTTTTACTCTCCAAGCCAAAATGGGCCTTGAACCAATGTTGGATCCTTATCTATTTCTGATTGATGTATCGGATACCAATAGAATTTGCGAGGATAAACACGATCCATGTATTTTGTGCGTTTGAAGAAGGCGTTGTCTCCTTGATCAGTATATTCGGTTCCATAATAATTCATCCCATAATCCGGTCCATTGACACCCCAATCTGGATTTTCACCCTGCTCATTTAGGTTTCCGATGCCATAATGGGCTGTTTTCCAGCGACGCAAATCATGGTAACGAACTCCTTCACCCACAAATTCTACTCGGCGTTCTTTGTGTATCAAACGTCTTACCTCTTTCTGGTCTGAGAAATTGATCTTAATGCGGGTAAAACCATTCTCATCCGTGCCAGTTCCATATTCGGCAATACCAGCCCGATGGCGAATCTTATTCAAATTGTCGAGTATTTCTTGTTTGTGGCTCATGCGTTCTGAACTTTCATTTAATGCTTCAGCATAACTTAGATAAGCTTCTGCCATGCGGAAAATGATAGCCGGACGATAAGGGTGATTGTTATCACGAGGTATATAATCCAATGATACTCGACTACGATTTAAATAACCGTTTTGCGGAGCATCGTGTGTTGGTCCTCCGTCCGGTTGTCCATACAAAAAGTTCGTATTACGGTTTTCCCATTTGAACCATTGTCCATTCCATACTACAGTCAGGTAAAAACGAGGTTCCCGATGGCAATACATATTAAATGTGTTGGGTTGTACAATCAAGCGTTTCCCGTCTCGTTCCGGTGTAACGTCAGGGTAATTACTATCATTGTACCCATCCATTAAATAATAATCGGTTGCCCTATATTCGGGTTTTGTAGAAAATCCCTTCTCACTATATAATGGCGCATTCGGATTGATTTTCGGACTACCGTCCGCATTATATCCCAGTATAGGTTCCGTTCCGTCTTCCATAAAGAAAGCATCTACCAGTGATTGAGTAACTCCTAAGCCTCCATTACCGCCGCAACCGCGAGGAGTTCCGTGCTGTTCCCAATCTCCGTAATTTCCTTTAGGTCGGAACCAAATGATTTCATTGTTACCCTCTCCTTCTGTTCTCATTGTGGCTCCGTAACAGGACATGAAGGGATCCACTTTGCCGTTTTCTTTGTTATTTACGATATACAACCCCTTTCCTTTTTTCTCGGCTTCATCGATCAGCTGCTTACATGCGTCAGCTGCTTTTTTCCATTTATTGGCATCATAAGCTTGGCTGAAACGTTCTTCTCCGTCAGAATTTTTAAAGCCGAGATACCATTCATTTCCATTTACTAACGGACTTGCTGCAAATAGCAATATGCGGGCGCGAAGCGCCAATGCTGCCAATTTAGTTGCGCGACCACCATACAACGTACTCCAACTGTCCGGAAGGACTTTCGACAATTCTAAAAATTGATTATCCAGCCAGTCGATCATCCATTCAAAGCTTTTCTGACCGCGCATTAGATCCGGAGAATCCGAAGTCATATCATCTTCAAAATAAGGGACTGCTCCATAAGCCAAGGTCATCATCCAATAGTAATACGCAACCATGAAACGACATTCGTTTTTCATTGTCTCCACGTCACTCTCCGTTACGTTTTGTTTTGGTAAAGCCTTTACGTTATCCATGAAAATATAGGCTTGTCGAATATATTTGGACATTGTCCAATAGGATCCGCTCCAACCTGAATTAGGTTCCCATTGTCCTACGCGAAATCCTAATCCGCAGTCACTACCCCAATATGGTAACCAGCCTTGCGATGGAGTGATATCGTTTGCCAGCATCTCGAACGCATCGTAACGCGTATAATCCCAGTATGGATCCCGAATGCCTTGGTATACACCTGCTAGCCAATCTTCCGTACGAGTCTTGTCGTCGAATATCATGTCTATTGTAATAATATCGTCTGGTGCATTGTCTATAAAATCCGTGCATCCATTTAAGCACATACATAATGTCGCTAAACCAATATACTTGCTAAATTTCATTTTTTTATTTTTTTTATTTTTAGAAATTAATATCAAAACCTGCTGAAAATGATTTCATTATCGGGTATTTTGTTCCTACGGATGTGTCGACTTCAGGATCCCATAAGTCAAATTTTGAGAATGTGAACAGATTACTACCTTTTGCATATAAACGAATGTTCGACAGGCCAATTTGTCGTACCCAAGATTTCGGGAGCGTATAGCCGATCTCTATATCTTTCACTCGGAGAAAACTCATGTTTTCCAACCACCATGTAGAGTTTCGAACATTATTCTCGCTTTTCCCCCATGTCAAACGTGGGTAATATACATCTTGGCTTGGATTTTCAACGGTCCAACGGTCTTGATAGTTAGTCAGGATATTTCCCATGGCCCCCATTGTTTCACCAGGGGTAAACTTGTTGCTGCATCCTCCTTTAAATCCGTATGTCATCCCATTCCCTTGGAAGAATATGTTAAAATCTAGATTCTTATAGCGAAAATTGGCACCGAAGCCGTATACGATCTGAGGGTTGTATGTTCCTCCTATGGCAGTCTCGTCCAATGAACTGACAACGCCATCCCCATTCACGTCTTTATATTTGATGTCACCGGGGCGAACCGGACCGAATGTATGGGTAGGAATATCCTCGTTTACAACGTAACCGCCATTCTCGGCAATCAGATAATCTCCGTTGGCATCTTTTTGGAAATCATCAAAAGTAAACAGGCCTTCGTCGACTAATCCAAATAACTGGTTGACTTTTTCGCCTGTCCGTTGACGATTCGTCCCCATGACGCCTAATGCCTCATCCTGTTCGATGATTTTGTTCTGGGCGTATGTAAAAGATCCCCGGAAGCCGACGTATAAATCTTTATTGATTTGTTTGTTTACGTTTAATGCTAGGTCGATCCCCTGATTATTTACTTTCCCATAATTAGCCCATGGTGTATTTCTAAATCCTGCTGATGTCGGAATATTATTTCGTTTCATAAAGATATTATATCTGTGTTCAAAGAAATAGTCCACTTGGAAGTCGATCATATTCCAGAGGCCCAATTCGAAACCTGCATTTGTTTTCGATACGGTTTCCCATGTCAGATTAGGAATTCCGAAATCACCTTCAAAGCGAGAATTCCGATGATAATATTGTCCGTTGGTTCCCCAGTCATAACCCGTTCCGTCTTCTCCCAATGTTGTCTGGTAAGCAAAGCGACGTCCGTCTAATTGGTCGTTCCCTGTCAAGCCGAATGAACCACGAAACTTGATTTTGCTGAACGTGTCTTTGTATGGTTCCATGAACTTTTCTTCCGAAAGCAAGTAACCAATTGCTACGGACGGGAAAAATCCGAAGCGATATCCTTTGGCAAAATTCTCTGATCCGTTATAACCGAAATTAAATTCTGCAATATATCGATTGTCATATGTGTAAGATGCTCGTCCGGCGATACCCATGCGGCGATAAGGTACGATGTCGTACGATTCTTCAAATTGCTGGTAATCCCGTTGGTTATACAAGAACAAACCTTCAACCTGATGTTTCCCGAATGTCCTTTCATAATTCAAATTCAGTTCTACATAAGTTGCTTTGTTTCCCCAATCATTATTTTCGGAAGTGCTCAAAAATTGTTGTCCGTAACTGGATATGTTCAAAATTAAATTACCATTTTCATCGCGTTGGGTAGCCGGTTGATACAAGTCTGGTGTTTTTGAACGAGTAACGCCTGACCAAGAATAGCGATCAAATGAGAAAATACCCTTTATTTTCAGTCCAGGAGTAATAAATTTCAAATCTTGCTCTAATGCGAACAACGATTCGATTTTACTTTGAGAGGTTGTTGCATATCCTTTTTGAGTAACCTGTACGTACGGATTCACTCGTTGATTGACTACTGGAAAATAGATATTATCATCTTCTTTATAATAGGCCGGATGTATGAATGGAGGGGTCTCGAATGCTCCCGAAAATGCATCATCGGAAGATATTGCCATTTTATTCATCTCCTGTAAATAGCCACCGACACTGACTGTCAATTGCGTTGTTTTTGTGATATTGATGTCTACATTCGAGCGTAAGTTGAATTTGTTTAGATGTGTTCCACTGTTCCAACTTTGACTCTTGTCGCGTTCGAAAATACCTTGTTCGCCATAATATGATCCGACCACTGCATAGCGTAAAATGTCAGAACCTCCGTTGACAGTAATATCTGCACGTTGATTCATGGCAAAATCTTTCGTAATCAGATCCATCCAATTTACATCCGGGTATAAATCCGGATCAGTTCGATTTATGTAGTGATCAATGGTTTCTTGCGAATAGGGAGATTGCTGTTGACCGTTATCTTTTGCTATTTCATTCAATAATGTCAGATACTCTGCTGAACCGATGTATTGGGGTAATTTTGTTGGTTGAGTAAAACTTTGTTCGAAATGGACATTGACTGTAGGTTTTCCTAATTTCCCACGTTTAGTTTGCACCAAAATAACACCGTTTGCTCCACGTACACCATAAACGGCTGAAGCAGATGCATCTTTTAACACAGAGAATGATTCGATTTCAGCAGGGTTCAAGTCATCGAGTGTTCGTTCGATGCCGTCGACTAATACTAAAGGACTGGTTCCTGCTCCTTGGAAAGATGAAATACCTCGTATCCAGAAATTGGAACCGTCCGCTCCCGGTTCTCCTGATCGTTGCACGGCAATTACACCTGCCACATTTCCCGCCAAGTTGTTACTTAAGGCACGTGTTGTCCCTTGGCTTAATACCTGAGGCTCGATTGTTGTAATCGAACCTACTATCGATGCACGTTTTTGAGAGCCATAGCCGACTACTACCACTTCATTCAAGCCTGTCGAAATTTCGTGCATGTTCAAGTTTATGTTGATTTGGTTACCAACAACAATTTCCTGCTCTTCAAATCCAATGTAAGTGAATACTAGTATAGAACTTCGACTTGGAACTTCTAAAAAATAGTTGCCATCTATATCTGTTGTTGTACCTATCGTTTGTCCTTTTATTACAATATTCACTCCAGAAAGTGGTTCTCCCTGGGAATCTCGTACTGTACCATTTATATGGATCCCTTCTTCTGTGAGTTTTTTAACAGTAGGGATTATTTCCTTTTCATGTCTATCTGACCATTTGCCATTGGCATGAAGATAATTTGTACCTGATAGCAATGCACACACGATACATGTTAATTGCAATTTTTGATTTAATTCATTTTTGATCATGTTTTTTACGGAATTATAGATTTTACGTTAACTGTTGTTACTTTTAACTGTGTTCTTTTTTTGTTTTTATCCCATAGGCTATTTTTTATTGATTATGAATTTCTACTTTAAGCATATTATTTAACTAATTATCTAAATGATGTCTCCATAGTCCTTGAGGAACTATGGAACTTATATATAGAAAGAATCTTATTATTCAATGTCTTAAATGTATGAGGAGTGGAAATTGTTATCATTACAATGTCTTTTTTGACATAGGAGAAAATTATTTTATTCCTATTGTTTTAAATGTTGAATTTATTTTGTAAAAAAAGTTGCTCATGTTAAATGGATTGTTTACGTTTGCAAAAACGTAGTATTTAATATACTCTATTATTAAGTTTTTTTTCTGAAAGCTTTTTGTTATTATGGTGGAATTCCATAGTTCCTCAAGAACTATAGTTTGTTTATTATAGTGAGATGCAACGTTCTTTTTTGTATTAAAACCACGTATGTTGCCGGATCACCACATGGTCGGTTGTGCAGATATTTGGCTCTGTACGTCTCTTACCTCCCGAGTTTCGAGAGGCTGTTCAAGTTGTTTTTAACATTCAATACCTATTTTGCATATATCTGTGTGCGCTCGGTATTTAAAAGATACGCATTCTCTTGTGGCAAAAGCGAATGGTAGGAAAATAAAAAGCCCCGCTATTCCTAAGAATAACGAGGCCTTTTGGAAGCGAGCGGAAGACGGGACTCGAACCCGCGACCCTAACCTTGGCAAGGTTATGCTCTACCAACTGAGCTACTTCCGCAAAATATGTTTGCTCAAACTTGTGTACTCGAAGCGGGACTTGAACCCGCACAGCCGCAATGGCCAAAGGATTTTAAGTCCTTCGTGTCTACCGATTCCACCATTCGAGCATCCCTTTCTCTTAAGAGATGAGCGGAAGACGGGACTCGAACCCGCGACCCTAACCTTGGCAAGGTTATGCTCTACCAACTGAGCTACTTCCGCATTGTTGCATTGTTTTCGTTTGCGAGTGCAAAGGTAGATGAAATTTTTGTTTCTGCAAATATTTAGAATAAAAAAATGCAGGGTAACGCATTTTTTTAGTTTCTCACAACCCATTCCTGTCTGTCGGACGATACTGGAGTCATGTAATATTTTCTTAATGGAAATTGCGATACGCCCTTTGTCGGTGCTCCGGTCCCATAGCCGATATCATATTCAGTTCCGCATTCCGGGCAAATCGCTTTTCCTGCATTGTCGGCTTCTATGATGATATTCTTTTTGGCTTCGTGGGGACAGCACAGATCAAATGCATAGTAGGCCGCATTTCCGTAATTGTCGATTCCGCATACAACCAAAACACCGGAAAAGCCCGTCTTTTCTCCGGCAGTACGGGCTTTAGTGATGGATTTGTGATTGTATATGCCTACTAGATCTTTGTCGCCGAAGCGCAGGTCTAGTTCCAAATATACCGGTGCATAGGGTATATCCGATTCTTCGATTTTGGAACACGAACAAACTAATGATATAAGTAAGCAAAATAAAAACCGTTTCATCGTTTATTAGGATAACAGCTGTTGCTCAGCTTCGTTTACTCTATTAAACGCGAAACCGTCCATGATATTTTGCATCAAGGCGGAAATCTGGTCATTGCATAAATTTCCGATACTTCCTTCGTGCGTATGGTGAACTTTCTTGACAGGGACGAATTTACCAGCTTCGATGTTCAATCCTACCTGCTTGTAAGCGTCACGGAAAGGCATACCTTCCAAAACGAGGCGGTTTACCTCTTCCACACTAAAGAGGAGTGCATATTTGTCATCGTCTAAGATCTGCTCGTTCACCTTTACTTCCCGCATCATGTGCGTAACCATGCGAAGGCAATCCTTCAACTCGTCGAAAGAGGGGAGGAATACTTCCTTTATGATCTGCAGGTCGCGGAAATAGCCTGATGGAAGGTTGTTGCTGATCAGTGTGATCTGCTGGGGCAATCCTTGCAGCTTGTTGCATTTGGCACGCGTCAGCTCGAACACGTCCGGATTCTTTTTATGCGGCATGATACTGGATCCTGTTGTGAACTGGTCCGGCAACTTGATGAAACCGAAGTTCTGGCTGTTGAACATACAAGCATCGAAAGCTAGTTTGGAAAGGGTTGCCGCAATGCCGGCCATGGCAAAAGCTACGGTACGTTCCATTTTGCCACGTCCCATCTGGGCGTAAACGACATTATAATCGAGCGAGTCGAAGCCGAGCAGATCTGTTGTCATCTGGCGTCTCAGCGGGAAAGAAGAGCCATATCCGGCCGCAGAGCCCAACGGGTTGCGGTTGCAAACTTTATAAGCAGCCTGCATCATCTGCAAATCATCGGTCAGGCTTTCGGCATAGGCGCCGAACCAAAGTCCGAATGATGACGGCATGGCAATCTGTAAATGTGTATATCCGGGAAGCAGCACGTCCTTATAACGGTTACTCTGCGAGATCAACACCTCGAACAGGTCGGATACCAACTCTACGATTTCCTGAATCTGTGCGCGGGTGAACAGCTTCAGATCCAGCAGCACTTGGTCGTTACGTGAACGTCCGCTGTGTATCTTTTTCCCTGTGTCACCCAGGCTGCGTGTCAGCATCAATTCCACCTGCGAGTGGACGTCTTCCACGCCCTCTTCAATTACAAACCGGCCACAGTCGGCAACGGCATAGATATTTTTCAGTTCGGCAAGCAAGATCGTCAGTTCCTCTTTGGTAAGCAGCCCGATGCTTTCCAGCATGGTGATGTGAGCCATCGAGCCGAGCACGTCGTACTTGGCGAGATAGAGATCCATCTCACGGTCTTTGCCTACCGTAAAGGTATCCACTTCCTGGTCTACCTGAACATTCTTTTCCCAAAGTTTCTGAGCCATCAAAAAAACATTTAATAAGGCAGGGATGCCAACATGGTCGATATTTTATCGATCGCATCCTGCAATGGTTTTGATACCATTGGTTTGATAAACGGATTCAGTTCGGCGCGGACGGTTATTTTCATCCGTGTGTCGTTCTCTTCTACCTGTTTTAGCTGAATCCAAAGGAACAGGGGAACAGGCGAGTTCGTGGTCGTGAATTTGATCGTCTTGTTCGGTTCACGTTCCACGATCTGGAAGGTTATCTTGCCTACCGGTGCGACGGAAAAACTGCAAGAGTCTTTATCGAACTCGAAATCTTGAATCTTATCTTGAGGTATGCGGTCCTGCACCTTTCCTAAGTTGGATAGGTCGGACAGCATATTAAAAATACGATCCTCGTTAAAGGGGATCGTTTTCACTTCGCTAACAAATTCAGTCATTTTCACTTACTTTGTTTCGGGATTCCAGTTTGCCGGATCTTTGCGCCATTCCTGAAGGACTGCGATTTCGGATTCGTCAATGTAATCTGTACGCAATGCTTCTTCCAGCACGGCATCATAGTTACTTAGAGTCGTCAATGTAACTTTTGCCTCTTTGAAAGCCTCTACTGCAACAGGGAAACCATACGTGAAAATGGCAACCATACCGGCAACGTCACAACCGAAATTACGGACAGCCTGTACGGCTTTCAAACTACTACCACCTGTAGAAACCAAATCTTCTACAATCACTACTTTTGAACCCGGTTTCAGTTCGCCTTCAATCAGGTTTTCCAATCCATGATCTTTAGGAGTTGAACGGATGTACACGAACGGCAGACCCAGTAGGTCGGCAACTAATGCACCCTGGGCGATTGCTCCGGTTGCAACACCAGCAATAGCATCGGCATTTTCATACTTTTCGCTGATTGTGCGAGCCAGCTCCAGTTTAATGAAACTTCTGATTTCCGGATAGGAAAGTGTCTTTCTGTTGTCGTTGTAGATTGGTGATTTCCAACCGGATGCCCATGTGAAAGGATTGGCCGGCTGCAATTTGACCGCCTTAATCTTTAATAATCTCTCTGCTACTAATCTTTCCAGTGTTTTCATACAACCTAATAAAAATGTTTATATCAGTCTGCAAAGGTAGACAAAGGGAATGAGATAACCTTGTAGTTCTTCAAAAAAATAAGCTATACATATTGTATAGCAGGTTTAAGGAGAGTTTATGCCACAGCTATGCCTAAAATACTGATCCGGATGCCGGATATGGCTTTCATGGCTTCTGCACAGGCGTTCATGGTGGAACCGGTCGTAATAACATCGTCCACCAGTAGAATGTGTTTGTTTTTCAACGTGTCGGTGTTCTCTACACGGAAGATGTCCTCTACATTTTCCGATCGTTCGAATATCTGCTTGCGGGTTTGGCTTTCGGTCTTTTTTATGCGGGACAAGGATGAGATGTCGACCGCGATTCCAGTGGCGGAACGGATGCCGTATGCGATCCATTCCGACTGGTTATAACCTCTTTGCCTCATTCTTTTCGGGTGGAGCGGGACCGGCAAAAGGAGATCGACGGTGTCGAACAGCCCTGTCTCCCGGTAGGTGGTAGCAGCCATGTGTCCCAGTTCGTATCCGAGTTTTTTGTTTCCATGATATTTTAAGGAATGGATCAGCTTTTGCCCGCTTCCCCCTTTCGTGAAGTGGAGCAGAGCGGTGGCGGCGACGAAAGATGTTTTTCCCTGTAAAAGCAGACAGACCGGATTCGTCTCCATATCCGTAAAATGCGTGTAGGGCAAATGATTCGAACAATGCAGGCAAATATGCTCTTCCCCTTCCATCAAAGACCTCTGGCAAAGCAGGCAGAGGCGGGGATAGAAAAGGTTGAGGAGGTCATTCAAAATCATCCTCGTAGTCATTCCCGTTGAACAGTTGTTTCAGGCAGCGGCTTGTTTCCCTTGTTTCGAAACCGCGTCCGGCGGCGAAGCGGAGCAGTTTGGCGTAAACCTCCCGATCGTCCTTACCACGGGTTACTTTCTTTTTGCTTTTCAGGAGAGAAAGGAGGATGGAGCGATATTCTTGTTCGTCGATACCTTCCAGTGCTTCCGAGCGGATACTGGATGGAATGCCTTTCCGCTGCATCTCGTAGTTGATCTTGACACGTCCCCATTTGTTGAAGCGTAATTTGTCGTTTACGAAATAGCGTGCAAAACGGCTTTCGTCGATGAAACGTTCTTGTAGCAGGCGGGAGACGATCCGGTCGCTTTCTTCCCCGGCCAATCCCGCCGCTTTGATTTTCTTTTCGACATCCTGGATGCAGCGTTCGCTGGCAGAACAGTAGGCGGCTGCCCGGTGAAGCATTTCAGATTCACTGATTTGTTTCATTTGCGTGCTTTTATGATCCGGTCCCTGCCGGACAGGTCTTGGATCAATTCGATATTCTTGTAGCCTTCTTCCTCCAGCATCTCAACAACCATATTGCCGCATGCCGCATTGATTTCGAAGTAGAGATGGCCGTTTCTTCTCAGTTTTTTCTTTCCGAAATGGGCAATATGCCAATAATAGAGCAGCGGGTCGTTGTCCGGGACGAAAAGAGCCAGGTGTGGTTCGTAGTCCAGCACGTTCCGCTCCATGTCTTTTTTTTCTTCCTCCTTGATGTAGGGCGGATTGCTGACGATGACGTCCAGAATGAACGGAATGTCCATTTCCGCTTTCTCCGGGTCTAGGATATCTGTCTGGATGAAAGTGACCGTTGTGTTGTTGCGTTTGGCATTCCGGCGGGCGGTCGCGAGCGCTTCCGCCGAAATGTCCGTCGCAATCACGCTTGCTTTTTTCAGATGCTTCCGGAGTGTGACGGCTATGCAGCCGCTTCCCGTTCCGATATCCAATATCTTGATCTTTTGGTCTGCATTGTCGAGGATGACCTGCTCGACCAGTTCTTCTGTTTCCGGACGCGGTATCAGGACGGACGGGTCTACTTCGAACTGAAGGCTGTAGAAATCGGCCGTTCCTAATATGTATTGGATAGGCTCCATCTGCTTCAAACGTTCGACTATGTCATGAATTCGGCTTTTTTCGCTTTCTGGCAGTTCTTTGTCTTTACAAAATAAAAAATGATGCGGCTGAATATTACAAACCCGCTCCATAATTAAACGAACTAGGCTGCTGACCTCGGAGGATGGGTATAGATCCCTCAATGATTCCTTAATGTATGCGATGGTTTCAGTCATATTTTGTTTTTGGGCAAAAGTAAGCATAAGATAAATTGCAACCAAACAAAGAAAGAATTTTCCGATATCGAACCTATCAGTTCTATGCCGTGGAGGAGATTTTGGATAAGGTGCAGAACTCTACCGACAACGGCTTCATTTGGCACACTACGGGAGCTGGCAAGACTCTTACTTCTTTTAAGGCGGCACAACTCGTTTCGGAGTTGGATGGCGTGGATAAGGTGATGTTTGTGGTGGACCGTCACGACCTTGACACGCAGACGCAATCGGAATATGAAGCGTTCGAACCCGGTGCAGTGGATAGTACGGACAACACCGATGAACTGACGAAGAAACTTTCAAGCGATTCGAAAATCATTATCACTACCATTCAGAAACTCAATGCAGCCGTTACGAAGCAATGGTACAGCAAGCGTTTGGATGAAGTGAGGAAGTCGCGCATCATCATGATTTTCGATGAGTGTCATCGTAGCCATTTCGGTGAGAGCCACAAAAATATTGTCAACTTCTTTACCAATACGCAAATATTCGGCTTCACGGGGACACCTATATTCAAGGAGAACTCTAAGAACGATCGTACTACCGAAGAAATCTTCGACAAGTGTCTGCACAAGTATCTGATTAAAGATGCCATTGCTGATGAGAATGTACTTGGCTTTTTGGTGGAATACTACCACGGCAACGAGGAGGTATCACCGGGACAGGAAAGCCGTATGCACGAGATTGCCAAATTCATTCTCAACAATTTCAGCAAATCCACCTTTGACGGTGAGTTTGACGCGCTATTTGCCGTGCAGAATGTGCCGATGCTCATTCGTTACTATAAGATTTTCAAGGAACTGAATCCTAAAATCTCAATCGGTGCAATCTTCACCTATTCATCTAACCCTAACGAGGACGATGAACTGACGGGCATGAACAGCGGTTTTGTCAGCGAATCCGTGCCGGAGGCTGACGATATGCAGGAAATCATCAACGACTACAACCAAATGTTCGGTACGAATTTCTCCATCGAGAATTTCCGTGCTTACTACGATGATGTCAATCTGCGGTTGAAAAAGAAGAAAACCGACATGAAACCGCTCGACCTTTGTTTGGTCGTGGGTATGTTCCTCACGGGCTTCGATTCCAAGAAGCTGAACACGTTGTATGTGGATAAGAATTTGGAATACCACGGATTGTTGCAAGCGTTCTCACGTACCAACCGTGTATTCAACGAGCGCAAACGTTTTGGTAAGATTGTCTGTTTCCGCGACCTCAAGAGCAATGTGGACGAATCCATAAAACTGTTCAGCAACGGGGGTACGGGCACTATCATCCGCGAGGCTTTCGAGGTGGTGAAAAAGGAATATGCCGACATCGCCAAAGATTTCCTTGCCAAATATCCCGACACTGCGGCTGTCGATGCGTTGAAGACCGAACCCGAAAAGCGCGACTTCATTCTCGCTTTCCGTGAGTTGATAAAGAAACATGCGGAGATACAAATCTATGAGGACTATTCGGAGGATGACCCCGAATTGGGCATATCCGAACAACAGTACAACGACTTCCGAAGTAAGTACCTCGACATTCACGACACGTTCCTTGACAGTACTACCGTACCGTAGGCGGTACTTCCATTGAGGATAATTCCACCGAAGACGAAATAGGGCTTGAAGACATCGACTTCTGTCTTGAACTCTTGCACAGCGACATTATCAATGTGGCTTATATCCTCGAGTTGATTGCAGAACTCAATCCGTTCAGTGAAAACTATGAGGAACAACGCCGCCATATCATCGACACAATGATTAAAGATGCCGAGCTGCGCAGCAAGTCGCAACTGATTGATGGCTTTATCCGCCAGAATGTAGATGAAGACAAGGAGGGCTTCGTGGAGCGCAAGAAGAAAGCGGATGGTTCTGTTGACCTCGAAGAACGGCTCAACCAATATATCCGTCAGGAAAAAGGCAAAGCCATTGACCGCCTTGCGGAAGATGAGCAGTTGCCTACCGAACTGCTGAACCGTTTCCTCTCGGAGTATGACTTCTCACAAAAAGTGCAACCCGAAATCATTCAAACAGCAGTCAAGGAGAAGCACCTCGGCTTGCTAAAGACGCGCAGAACCGTGAACCGTATTCTCGACCGTCTGCGCAATATTATCAGAACATTTTCTTGGGACTAAAAGATGGCGTATGAAAACAAATGACCCCGGCTATGTTTATATACTGACTAATCCCAGTTTTCGAGAGGATTGGGTGAAAATAGGTAAAAGTACTCGCCCCGTTGACATTCGTTCAAAGGAGTTGGACAATACCGCTGTGCCGTTGCCTTTTGAAATCTTTGCCACGATGAAGACTTCTAAATTCAATGAGGTTGAAAGACTTGTGCATAAGACAATAGACCGATTGACAGACTTGCGTATTCGGCAAAATAGGGAATTCTTTAATGTTGACCCCAAAGTGGCTCTTGATATTTTCAGAGACATCGCTTTGACAATTGACGATGCGGTCATAACTGAATATGAGGACAATAAACCTATTATAGCGCACCCCGAAAAGAAAGAAAAGAAATCAGAATTTTCTCGACCGAACAAACGGGAGCGATTCAAATTCAGCATGGTACATATCAAGATAGGTGAATATATTACTTTTATCCCTACCAATCTGAAAGTGAAAGTTGCAAGTGATGATTCCATCGAATATGACGGACGAATTTACAAATTGTCTCCTTTTGTCGGTACGTTTCTTCCGGAAGAAAAGAGAACACCTTCAAATGCCTATCAGGGGAGCAAGTATTTCTCGTACAACGGAAAAATATTAGATGACTTAAGGACAGCCTTTGAAAAAGAAGCTGATAATGAAATAAACATTGTAGAAAACAAAACTGTTTAAGAACATGAGTGAAGAACTCCAACAAAAACTCCGTGCCCAGCTTTGGGAGGTTGCCAACAACCTGCGCGGCAATATGTCAGCCAACGAATTTATGTACTTCTCGTTGGGCTTTATCTTTTATAAGTACCTTTCTGAAAAAATAGAGAACTATGCCGACCGTGCGCTTGAAGATGACGAAATCACTTTCAAACAGTTGTGGCAGTCAGGCGAAGAAGATGCCCTTGAACTTCAAGAGGAAGTCAAGAAGCAGTGTTTGGAAAATATCGGTTATTTTGTAGAGCCGCAATATCTCTTCACCTCTATCATTGACGCAATTAAGCGCAAGGAGAATATTATTCCCTCTCTCGAACGTTCGCTGAAGCGCATTGAGGACAGCACGCTCGGACAAGAGAGTGAGGACGATTTTGGAGGTTTGTTTTCAGACATAGACCTTGCTTCGCCCAAGCTCGGCAAAACTACCGATGACAAGAATACGCTCATATCCAATGTACTGATTGCTTTGAACGGCATTGACTTCGGAGCGGACGAAGCTACGCAGATAGATATTCTCGGCGATGCTTATGAATATATGATTTCTCAGTTTGCCGCTGGAGCGGGCAAGAAAGCCGGAGAATTTTACACACCGCAAGAAGTGAGCCAGATTCTTGCCGAGATAGTGACTATCGGACATACTCGCTTACGCAATGTATATATACGAGATATTCGGGCAGGAGAAAAACCCCACTACTTACAACTTGTGCCGTATGAATATGTTGCTGCATGGTATCAAGTTCAGTAATTTCCAAATAGAGAATGGCGACACCTTAGAGGCGGACGCTTTCGGTGACACCCAGTTCGATGCCGTGGTTGCCAATCCTCCTTTCTCCGCAGAGTGGAGTGCCGCCGACAAGTTCAACAATGATGACCGTTTCAGCCGTGCCGGTCGCCTTGCTCCGCACAAGACAGCTGACTATGCCTTTATACTGCACATGCTCTATCATCTTGTGGATGGTGGTACAATGGCTTGCGTTGTACCGCACGGCGTATTGTTCCGTGGTAATGCCGAGGGCGTTATCCGCCGTTTCCTTATCGAGAAGAAGAACTGCATTGACGCAATTATCGGCTTGCCAGCCAATATCTTCTACGGCACTTCCATTCCCACTTGTATTCTCGTGATGAAGAAATGCCGCAAGGAGGACGATAATATTTTGTTTATTGACGCAAGCAAGGAGTTTGAAAAGGTCAAGACCCAAAACAAACTACGCAAGGAGCATATCGACAAGATTGTAGATACTTACCGTAATCGCACCGAGATAGAAAAGTACAGCCACCTCGCCACCTTGCAGGAAGTAGCCGATAACGACTACAATTTGAACATTCCCCGTTATGTGGATACCTTTGAAGAGGAAGAGCCTATCGACATTAAGGCTGTCATGGCTGAAATCAAGGAATTGGAAGCCAAACGTGCTGACCTTGACAAAGAGATTGAAGGCTACCTTCGTGAACTGGGAATTGTAGAATAAAACGAAGAGGGTAAGATTATGGCTAAAAGTTCGAGATAAGAAACAGCACAGCGGAGTTCTTGATATTTACTGTCGCAGACAAAGAGCAAGGGGTTGAAGTGTTGTATAAAGATGAAAGCATTTGGGCGACACAAAAAGCTATTGCCACTCTTTTTGATGTGGATAGAACGGTTGTCACCAAGCACTTGAAGAATATTTTCGACACTTGTGAATTGGATAAGGAAGTGGTATGTGCAATTTTTGCACATACCACCGAGCATGGGGCTATAGACGGAAAAACGCAGACTAAAGAAGTACAATACTATAATCTTGATGCTATCATCTCTGTGGGCTACCGTGTCAATTCCATTCGTGCCACCCAATTCCGCCAATGGTGTACCTATGTGTTGCGCCAATTTGCCATCCGTGGTTATGTCATAGACAAGAAACGCATGGAAAACGGTTCTTTTATCGGTGAGGATTATTTTGAACACTTGTTGGCTGAAGTCCGTGAGATACGATTGAGTGAACGCCGTTTCTACCAAAAACTCACCGATATTTACGCCACTGCCATTGACTACAATCGCGATGCGCCCACTACACGGCTGTTCTTCAAAAAGAGTTCAGAACAAAATGCACTATGCCGTACATGGGCATACGGCTGCCGAACTTATCGTGCAACGTGCAAACTCCGAGAAAGAACACATGGGGCTTACCTCTTGGGAAAATGCTCCTGACGGAAAGATAGTGAAGCCTGATGTGGTTATAGCAAAAAACTATCTGAAAGAAAACGAGTTGGAAAATATGGCGCAATTAGTCAATGCTGTTCTTGATTTAGCAGAACGAATGGCGAAACGTCACATTCCGATGACTATGGAAGATTGGGCAAAACGTATTGACATCATCCTCGAAGCCGGAGGTGATGCGATATTAGCCGATGCAGGAAAGATTACGGCAGAGTTCGCCAAGGAATTTGCCGAATCGGAATTCGAGAAATACCGTATCGTTCAAGACCGTTTGTTTAGCTCCGATTTCGACCGTTTCAATAATGGCGACAACTTGTTGCCTTTTGATATTAACCCCGATAAAGAGTAAGGATAAGACTTAAACGCATATTGAAACTGCTACATATCATAACGAAATTTGATTAGAGATTAAAAATAACTATGGCAAATAATGGATAATCCAGATGTGACGTTATGTATATAAGAGAAGGACATCCCTTTGTCATTCGTTGGTCGTAAAATTGGGGCTGGTGCAAGTATTTACATTTCAATATCGGTCAAGACGGATTATCTAAAATAACTCTTTGTGTTTTCCTTTGATGGAGGAACAGAATAAGATTGCTAGGTTGTTATCATTGATAGATGAACGCATTGCCACCCAAAACAAAATCATTGACAAGTTGCAATCCTTAATCAAGGGAATTGCACAGAATGTAGCTCGCAACAATAAACCTAATATTCGCTTATCGGAATGCTTGGAATGTAGTTCTTCAACGCTACAAGAGAGCGATGTTTGTAAAAACGGTACATACCCTGTGTATGGTGCAAATGGCATCGTTGGCTATCTCGATAATTATAATACAGAGAAGGAAGCCGTCTATATTATTAAAGATGGTTCAGGTGTTGGGACCGTTTCTTATGTTACTGGAAAATGCTCTGCAACAGGGACATTGAACACCTTACAAGCAAAAGAAGGTTATTCACTTCAATACCTTTACTATATGCTAAAAGTGTTCAACTTTGAACCTTATAAAACAGGCATGGCTATACCTCACATATATTTCAAGGATTATGGTAAAGCCAAAATATTTTGCCCATCATATACAGAACAACTCCAATATGCAAGATTACTGTCAGCAATAGATAACAAACTATCGGCAGAACAGAGTATTTTAACCGACCTTAGTTTGCAGAAACAATACTTGCTTCGTCAGATGTTTATATAAACATCTGACGAAGCAGATACTGCTTTTGAAGTATATAAAGATTTAAGACATTATGATTAATCTCTATCTTGTCTTGAACTTTATCAAGAATCATTGCTTTCTGCTTTTGTTCAGAAATAGTGGGCAATGTTATTTTTAACTTTTCCAATGGGGTTCGTACTATTTGCGGCTGGCCAGATCCAGAAATTATACTATTGAAGTTATATGCAGAGAGATAATGATATAAATATTTCTTGTACACCTTATCTTGATACTTATCTGTATTTATCACCATTGCATTTCCAGTTATCCAAGACATTGGCTTGGTATAATTCACCATGCCACAAGTATTTCCACGACAAGTTATACAGATTTGTTCTGTTTTATGGTTGTAATCCTTATATTTACCAATAATACCATTTGCCCCATATACAAGAAAACCATCTTCTGTTAATTCTGCTGAAGATATTGTTTGTGGCTGATATATTTGTGCAATTTCACTTAAATATACATTATCGCTACCATTTCTTTGCATACAACAAACTCTTAGTCCCTTGATTAAGGACTGTAACTTGTCAATGATTTTGTTTTGAGTAGCGATGCGCTCGTCAATGGCACGCAATAACTTAGCGATTTTTATTTGCTCGTCTTTTGAGGGTATTGTAATCTTGATAGATTTAATCTGCTCAAAATTTAGCCCTTGTCTATTTCCTCCTGCTTGAAAACTATCTATTTGTCTCTGACCATAATTAGACAATAAAAAACTACAGATAAATGAAGGAACAAGATTTTCTTTAGTACGAATAATACAAACATGTTGATTTACATTGCCACCGACTATTTGTTTGTCTACTAATGCGCTACGCCCAATAGATGCTCCTGTAATATTAAGCAATACGTCATTGAATTGTAGTTCTGTGTTCTTTTGGCGTAGATGCGTTTCTTCATCAATGAAAGCAATATCATCCAGCAGAAGATTTCCTAAACCAACGTTTTGGCTACGTACAAAAGGATGTCCTTCTGTCTTATATACAGCTTCCCCACCTCTTGGCGTAACACCACTACCCACTTTTGTAGTTAGTTCGCCTATAGTACACATTTTCCACTCTCCACTGAACTCCGGGAAACGCAAAGGTGGAACTTAAAGTACTCATTTGGCTATGAGTATATAATTAGAGAGCGTTGTTGCTCCGAATTATATACCATATCATTATGAATCTGAAAACAATTAAAGAGATTGCGGTCGCATGGCTCGAATACAAGCGACCATTTGTGAAAGATTCCACCTTTGCCGCTTATGCACTCACCGTGCAGAACCATATTGTTCCGGCATTTGGAGAATCGTGTGAATTACCCGAAACTGATGTGCAGCAGTTCGTGTTGCAGAAGTTGGCAAACGGTATCAGTGTCAAGACCATAAAGGATATTCTCATAGTCCTTAAAATGGTGATGAAGTACGGGGTGAAGCAGTCGTGGCTTCTCCATGCCGAATGGGATATAAAGTACCCCACATCATCGGCTACGAAACCGTTGGAAGTGCTGTCTATTACCGATCACAAGAAAATCTTGGCGCATATCCGTGCCAACTTCAACTTCCAAAGTTTAGGCATCTACCTTTGCTTAACTACGGGCTTGCGCATCGGTGAAATCTGCGCTTTGCGGTGGAGCGACATTTGCCTTGAGAAAGGCTCTTTGACCGTTCAACGCACACCACATCGAGCTTGCACGGGGTGGAGAAGGCAATACGGCTCCGAATCCGATGGTCGGTGCGGTGATTGTGCATAAAGGGAAGATCATAGGGGAAGGGTTTCATCGCAAATGTGGCGAAGCGCATGCCGAAGTGAATGCGGTGGCTTCCGTTCGGGATGAAGCGCTTTTGCGGGATTCTACTATCTATGTAAGTCTCGAACCCTGTTCCCACTACGGAAAGACACCTCCTTGTGCGGAGTTGATTATAAGGAAAGGTATCCCGCGCGTCGTGGTCGGCACTTTGGACCCGTTTCCAGAAGTGTCGGGACGAGGAGTACGCATGTTGCGCGAGGCGGGTATCGAAGTCGTGACGGGTGTGCTGGAAGAAGAGGCCCGTGCCTTGAATCCTGCTTTTATGACTTTCCAGATACGGAAACGCCCTTATGTCTATCTGAAATGGGCCCAGAGCGCAGATGGGTTTATGGATATCCGGAGGGAAGATGCTTCTGTGCCTTCGGTGCTTTTGTCTTCAGCCGAGACTCTCCGAAGGGTTCATCGGCTTCGTTCCGAAGTGGCGGCTATTATGGTCGGGACACGTACGGCGTTGTTAGACAATCCGTCGCTGACTGTGCGGCATTGGGCTGGCCGTTCTCCAGTCCGGGTGGTTCTCGACCGGACGTTGAAGTTGCCGGTCGGTTCGCATCTGCTGGATGGCGCGGTGCCTACGCTCGTATTTACAGCTGTCGAAGTCGAAAGCCGACCGAATGTCGAGTATGTGCAGATTGATTTCGGGCAGGAGGTCTTGTCGCAAGTCTTGCAATATTTGTATGGACAGAATTTGAATTCGTTGATGGTCGAAGGAGGTGCGGAACTGCTGGAAAGCTTCCTTGATGCCGGCCTGTGGGACGAGGCCTGGGTTGAGACGGCTCCGGTCGTTTTGGGTGCGGGTGTAAAAGCGCCTGCTGTTCCTGGCGTGTTGACCGGTACGGAACAGAGGCACGGACATCTTTTGGAAACCTGGAAACAAAAGGCTTAAAATGAACTTTATAATTCGTAACGACACTAAAATATTATAAATATTCTCCTATATGGGGTATAAAGCAAAAAATGTTTCTACTTTTGTGCCTTTATATGCAACAAACTTATTTTTTGATGAAAAATAGAATAGTACTGTTTATAGCCGGATGTTGTGCTCTGTTATTGTCGTCTTGTTTGGGTTCGGATGATACGCAATATGAGTTGAGTAAAGATTGTCAGATTCTATCTTTTTCTTTGTCGAATGATTCTATCCCGGGTTTGAAAGATGTCGTTTTCACGATTGATCAGGTGGAAGGGAAAATATTTAATATCGATTCAATGCCTTATGGAACAAAGCTGGATGAAAAAGTGATTTGTACGGTTAAGCTGGCTTCTACGGTGTATACTTGTCAGGTCATGCAGGAAGCTATCAGTGATACGTTAAGCTACTGGAACCTGGAAGACTCGCTGGATTTCTCCAAACCGGTTAAGTTCGTGAACACATTGTGGGACGGCCAAACGACAAAGACATACATCGCGCAAGTCAATATTCACCAGGTTGTTCCCGACTCGATGGTCTGGGGTGTTTACAAGGAAGGTATTACGGACGGTGCTGTCAAGGAAGAAAAGGTAGTTGTTTTCGGTGAAGGAAGTGGCGAGTCTTATTATATGTATACGCAGCCTGTAAACGTAAACGAAGGCTACCGGTTGTACCGTTCGGCCGTTACGGATGGAAAGAACTGGACGGAACTGTCTGTATCGGGGCTTCCTGCCGGAGAAATCCGTTTGTCACAGATTACTGCTTATGAAGATGCGTTTTATGCTGTTACGACGAAAGGTTTCCTTTATAGTTCAGCCGATGGCCAGACTTGGTCGCTAGTCGAAAATGCACCGGTGATAAAAGCTATTTGGGAACTATAGATGTGGAAGATGATTTTACGGCAACCGGTAAGCAGCCGTCAGCCCTTAGTGTGGTCGACAAGAATGGCACGTTGGTTTACGGGTATATGAATGAAGCGAAGGAATGGAACGAAGGAACTCTTCTGAACGAAGGCTTCCCTTTGACCGGTTTCGGTAATCTTTCTTATAATTCGATGTTCCGTGCCCGCTTGTTAGTGGTTGCCGGAAGAGATAAGGATAATAAACTGACGAATACGGCCTGGGCGACGGAAGATGGAAGAGTCTGGGCGAAGTTGACGGACGATGAAACGGCGCCTTTTGATAAACAGGAGGGGGTCGCTGTAGCGGAATATGACGATAAAATGTTTATGTTGAGTGGTATCGATGAAGCAGGTAAGGCCTCTTCTGACATTTACCTGTCACGTGACGGCGGCGTAAACTGGAGTCTGTCGGATACATTGGTTGTAATGCCGCAGGAATTCAAGGCAAGAGGGTTCTCTTCTATCTACGTGGATAAGGATAATTATATGTATCTTTTCGGTGGAAAAGAAACCAATAGTTCGAATGTATTAAATCAAATCTGGCGCGGCCGTATTAACCGTCTGGGTTTTTAAGTATAAAGAAAGTTCGTGGAGGACCGTATAATTTTATGAGTGATTCGGCGTTAGAAAAGAAGGTATAGATTATAACAGAAAACGATTATGACTTCAACTTTCTTTCAGCGCATACTCTTATTAGTCCTTTTGGCCGGTTGCATGACCGGTCTTCACGCACAAGAATATAAATATGAGATCGGAGGAATGGCAGGCGGAGCCTTTTATATGGGCGATGTCAACAAGAACGCTTTTTTCAAAGGGTTGAATCCCGCGTTCGGAGCCGTTTTTCGCTATAATCCCAATTTCAGGTGGGCTTTAAAGACCAATCTGATGTGGGGGCAGGTTTCAGGTACGACGGAAGGGCAGCAGAATGTTTTTCCGGACCATGCACAAGGTTCTTTCAGTCGGAGCCTGATCGAACTGGGCGGGCAGATGGAGTTCAACTTCTTTCCGTACAGTGATAAATTTGCGTATTCAAACGCAAGACGTTTCACTCCCTATATTTTTATGGGATTGGGGGTGACGGTAGCGCCGGGTAGCGGGAAGACTTTTGCCGGTCCGAACATTCCGCTCGGTGTAGGTTTGAAATACAAGGTTAAGAACAGGATCAACCTGGGATGCGAGTTCTCGTTCCGTAAGCTATTTGGCGACGGTCTGGACGTGACGGACGACAGCAATGCGTTTTTGGATGATCCCTACCATATGAAAGGTAGTTTTTTGAAGAATAAAGATTGGTATTCTTTTTTGTTGTTTACGGTTACTTGGGATTTCGGTCCGCGGTGCAGGACTTGCAACAATGCGAAGAATATAGATAATATACAGTAGTTATAGATGAAAACACTATGTCGCTGATTGAACAAATAGATAAAAATCGATTGCCGCAGCATGTGGCGATTATTATGGACGGTAACGGACGTTGGGCCAAAGCGAAGGGAAAAGACCGGAGCTATGGACACCAGGAGGGCGTTGTCTCTGTCCGTAAAGTCGTGGAAGCCGCTACAACCGTGGGTTTGAAATATCTGACGATGTACACGTTTTCGACAGAAAACTGGAATCGTCCGGAGGCGGAGGTACAGGCGTTGATGAGCTTGCTGGTCGCAGCCATCCATCGCGAGACTCCCGATCTGATGAAAAATAACGTCCGTCTGATGGCGATCGGCAATCTGGATCGCTTGCCGGCAGATGCATATGCCACTTTGCAGGATTGTATTGCACAGACTTCAGCCAATACGGGTGTTACGCTCATATTGGCTTTAAGTTATTCGGCCCGTTGGGAAATAACCGAAGCCGTGAAACGTCTGGCCAGGGAGGCGGTGGAGAAAAAAATAAACCCTGACGATATAACCGAGGCTGTCGTCTCGGATTATTTGACGACCAAAGGTATTCCCGATCCGGATTTATTGATCCGTACCGGAGGAGAACAACGCGTCAGCAACTTCCTGCTTTGGCAGTTGTCATATGCCGAATTCTTCTTTACCGATGTGTATTGGCCGGATTTTAGAGAAGAAGAGTTGTATGGAGCTATATTGTATTACCAGCAGCGTGAACGGCGCTTCGGTAAGACAAGCGAGCAATTAATCTTATAAACAATAGCTGTTATATGTACAAAAGAATAGTGCTGTTTTTCATGTTTCTGGGATTTGCTTTCGGGGCTTTTGCTCAGGAAACTGACACTACCAAGGTTGAAGAGCCGGCAGAAGTGCCGGTCATTTCCTATTCGTCACCTCCCAAAAAGTATAAAATTGCGGATATCAAGGTGACGGGGATTAAGAATTATGATGATTTCGTGTTAATAGGCTTTTCCGGTTTGTCGGTAGGGGATGAGGTTACTATACCTGAGCCGGGCGGGGCGATTACAGATGCTGTAAAGCGTTTCTGGAAACATGGACTATTCTCGGATGTAAAGATTCTGGCAACTAAAATAGAGGGAGATCAGGTTTGGTTGGAAATCCAATTGAAACAGCGTCCGCGTATTTCGGAAGTCAACTATCATGGTATCAAGAAGGGGGAACGTGAAGATCTGGAAGCCCGTCTGGGGTTGCGTAAAGGATACCAGGTGACTCCTAACCTGATCGATCGTGCGACCACGCTGATCAAGAAGTTCTTCGATGGCAAAGGCTTTAAGAATGTGGATGTCGAAATCTTTCAGAAAGACGATATCGCACATGAAGGTGAAGTGATCGTAGATATCAACATCAACAAGAACGAAAAGACCAAAATCCACAAGATCCATTTCGAAGGAAACAGTGCGTTGACTGATCGCGACTTGAAAAAGGCGATGAAAAAGACGAACGAGAAGTTCAGCCTGTTTAACGACTGGAAGAGCAGTATCTTGGAAGCATTCAGCACGAAGAAATTTACGACTGAAGAATACGAAAACGATAAGAAACACATTATCGAGAAATATAATGAAAAGGGATATCGCGATGCTGTTCTTGTGGAAGACAGTGTTGTGAACTATAACGATAAACGTGTGGATATCTTCCTGAAAGTGGAAGAAGGTGACAAATATTACCTGAAGGATATCAACTTTGTCGGTAATACGAAATATCCGACGGAACAGTTGTTATATATTTTAGGAATGAAACCTGGCGATGTTTACAACCAGAAGAAACTGAATGAACGATTGACGACCGACGAGGATGCCGTTTCCAACTTGTATTATAACAACGGTTACATTTTCTTTGGGGCGGACCCGGTAGAAGTGGATGTCGAAAACGACTCCATCTCTTTGGAAGTACGTATTCAGGAAGGTCCTCAGGCGACTATCAACCGAGTGATCATTAACGGTAACGACCGCCTGTATGAAGATATCGTGCGCCGTGAACTCCGTACGAAGCCGGGTATGTTGTTCAGTCGTGACGACTTGATGCGTTCAACCCGTGAAATCGCACAGATGGGACATTTCGACCCGGAAAACTTGGTTCCGCAACCAATACCCGATCCAGATAACGGAACGGTGGATATCCAATACAACCTTGTGTCCAAGGCAAATGACCAGATCGAGTTCTCTGCCGGTTGGGGACAAACTGGTGTGATCGGTAAGTTGAGTTTGAAGTTTACGAACTTCTCCATGAAGAACCTGCTGAATCCGAGTACATATAAAGGCATTATTCCGCAGGGTGAAGGACAGACGCTGACGTTGAGCGGCCAGACAAATGGACGTTACTATCAGGCATACAGCATATCGTTTATGGATCCGTGGTTCGGAGGCAAACGACCGAATACATTGTCCGTGAGCGCCTACTTCTCCAAACAGACGGATATCAGTAGTAATTATTTGAGCAATAACAGTTATGGTTATAACCCGTATTACGGTTATGGCGGCTATCCATACTATGGCGGCTACGGTGGCTATGGTTATGGCTACGGTTACGGTTATGGCAATTATGGTAACTATGAGCTGGCCTATGACCCGGATAAGTCGATCATGATGTTCGGACTTTCTGCCGGTTATGGTAAGCGCCTGAACTGGCCGGATGATTACTTCCAGTTTATGGCGACTCTGAACTATCAGTTGTATATGATGAAAGACTGGGATTACTTCCTGGTAAATAACGGTAACTGTCATAACATCAACTTGGAATTGAACTTGCAGCGTAACTCTATTGACAATCCGCTGTACACACGTAAAGGCTCTCAGTTCATGTTCTCGGTTGCCGCCACTCCTCCTTGGTCTTTATGGGACGGCAAGGACTATAAGAATATGAGCGATCAAGATGAAGCCAAGTTCCGTATGATCGAATATCATAAATGGAAATTCAAAGCGAAGATATTCTCTCCGCTGGCTCCTCTGACAGTAAAACGTACGCCGGTATTGATGACGCGTGTCGAATACGGATTTCTGGGTTCTTACAACAAGTATAAGAAATCGCCGTTCGAAACCTTCTATATGGGGGGTGACGGTATGAGTGGATACTCAAGTACCTATGCAACCGAAACGATCGGTTTGAGAGGTTACGAGAACGGTAGTATTGCCGGTAACGGTGGTTACAATTCCTATGGTTACGCTTACTCCCGTCTGTCGATGGAGTTGCGCTATCCGTTCCTGTTGGAACCGTCTTCGACGATCTACGGTCTGGTATTCGTGGAAGCGGGTAATGCTTGGAGAGATTTGAAAGATTTCAATCCGTTCCAATTGAAGCGTTCTGCCGGTGTCGGTGTCCGTATCTTCCTCCCGATGATCGGTTTGATGGGTATCGACTGGGCTTACGGTTTCGACCGTCCTGATGGATACGATCAGAGAGGTGGTAGCAACTTCCACTTCATTATCGGTCAGGAATTTTAGAAAATTGAATATTGAATGTTCAATATGAGATAGAAAAGACAACCGGATTTGTTTCCGGTTGTCTTTTTTGCGTTTGGGCATTCTTTGAACCGTACTTGGCAAGTCTGTTAAATTGTTAATTGTATCTTATTAATTTTCAATTTTCAACTTTCAAATTTCAATTCTCTTATCTTTGCAGTCAGAAGGTGTAACTATAAATGACATGTGTATGAAAAAGATTATTGCCTTAAGCTGTCTGTTGTTCCTCTGCTCGTTTGCAGGGCACGCACAAAAGTTTGCATTAATAGATATGGAATATATATTGAAAAATATTCCGGCTTATGAAATGACGAATGAGCAGTTGAGTCAGGTTTCCAAAAAATGGCAAAACGAAGTGGATGCTATCCAGCAGGAAGCGCAGAACATGTACAAGACTTACCAGAGCGATCTTGTATTTCTGTCTGCCGAGATGAAGTCGAAACGTGAAGAAGCGATCGTTCAGAAAGAACAGGAGGCACAGGATTTGAAACGTAAATATTTTGGTCCTGAAGGCGAACTGTTTAAAAAACGTGAAAGCCTGATGAAGCCGATACAGGATGAGATCTACAATGCCGTGAAGGAAATCTCCGAAGACAAAGGTTATCAGATGGTCATGGACCGGGCGTCGTCAATGAATATCATTTTTGCTTCTCCGAAGATCGATATAAGCAATGAAGTCCTGATAAAGTTAGGATATTCAAAATAAATGCTTACATTTGTGCGCTTTAATGAAGCAAATTAAGAATATGATTAATAACAAGTAATATTTTATAGGAAAATGAAGAAACTGATTATTTTTTTGTTGATGATGCTCCCGTTGGGCGTTTTTGCTCAAGAATCTAAGATTGCGATTGTAAATACGCAGGAAGTGATCCAGGCTATGCCGGAATTTGCAACGATGCAGAAACAAATGGCTGATATGGAAGCCAAATATAAGAGCGAAATGCAGGTGATGCAGGATGAATACAATAAGAAGTATTCCGATTTTGTTGCACAGCAGGATTCATTGACAGAAAATATCAAAATGAGAAGAATGCAGGAATTGCAGGATATGGAACAGCGTACACAGAACTTCATCCAGATTTCTCAGCAGGATTTCCAGAAGAAGCAGGGTGAGTTGTTTACTCCGATCCAGGACAAACTGAAAAATGCAATCAAGGCAGTCGGCGACGAAAAAGGATATACTTATATTCTGGATCCGCAGATTGTTCTTTATCAGGGTAATACTGCTGTTGACGCAACTCAGTTCGTAAAAGCTAAGTTAGGTATTAACTAATATAATTAGCAAACATAAAATAGCGAAGACAGAAGTCCTCGCTATTATCTTTTAAGGCACGGATTTCACGTATTTACACGGATAAATTTATTTTCTTTCCGCGTTTTCAGTGAAATCCGTGCTTGAATTATATATAAATAAACAACTTCTCTCATGTTTTCATCAGTACCAGGTCCGATTGGTATCTTCGACTCCGGTTACGGGGGGCTTACCATTTTTGATAAGATCAGAGCAGCAATGCCGGGGTATGATTATATTTATTTGGGCGATAATGCCCGTTCTCCCTATGGTACGCGTTCGTTCGAAGTCGTGTATCGTTTTACAAAGCAGGCTGTGGAGACGCTTTTCAATGAGGGATGCCAGCTTGTAATCTTGGCTTGCAATACGGCATCGGCAAAGGCATTGCGTACGATCCAACAGCGGGACTTGCCACAGTGGGACCCGGCTCGTCGGGTGTTGGGCGTAATCCGTCCGACGGTGGAGCTGATGGATAAGATCAGCAAGAGCAAGCATGTCGGTATTTTAGGGACGACCGGCACCATAACTTCCGACTCCTATTCGTTGGAAATAAAAAAGATGTTTCCTCATATGACGGTGACGGGTGAAGCCTGCCCGATGTGGGTTCCGCTGGTTGAGAATAATGAGTTCGATTCACCGGGAGCGGATTATTTCGTGCGGAAGCATTTGGAACATATTTTGGCTGCCGATCCGGAGATCGATACGCTCGTCTTGGGCTGCACGCATTATCCGTTGCTGATCGAAAAGATCAAGGCATTCCTGCCTGAGGGAATTACTTTATTCTCGCAGGGAGAATACGTAGCCGCGAGCCTGACCGACTATCTACGCCGTCATCCCGAAATGGATATCCGTTTGACAAAGCAGGGAAACTGTCGTTTCCTGACCACCGAGTCCGCTGCCAAATTCTCCGATGCCGCCTCTGTTTTCTTGAATCATCCGGTAGAGGTGGAACAGATTCGATTGGTTGAATGAATAATCTGCCAATCGACGCTTGCACTTGTGTGTGGAAGCACGACTGGACTATCTGGTGATAGACTGTCCTTTTCTCTTAAACGATATTTTTTCCGAACGGCGAAAGAGCCAGTGCGGCCATCTTGAAATGCTGTCTGCCGAAAGGAATGCCGATAATCGTGATGCACAGCAGTAACCCGAAAAACAGGTGTGTCAGGCAGATCCAGAAGCCACCGATGAAGATCCAGATCACGTTCATGACCAGGCACAGGCAACCACCTGAATTACCGTTGTCCGTCACCCGGCTGCCGAAGGGCCAAAGGGCCAGCATTCCTAATTTCAATGTCTGCAACCCGAAAGGGATACCGATTATCGTAATCATCAGCAGCAAGCTGGATATCAGATATTCCACAGCGGTAAGCAACCCGCCGCAGATAAGCCAAATGATATTACCCAAAAATTTCATAGCATCAATATTATAAATTATTTTTTACTCTCATGCTGTCCAATTCTGCCAACACCGTCTGTTTCACGATGGCAAAGCTATCGCGCAGTTCCGGTTTGACCGGCAGCGAAGGCGGAGCTTCCATCTGTAACGGGTTGATCGGCTGTCCGTTCTTATATACCCGGAAATCGAGGTGAGGCCCTGTCGAAAGCCCTGTCGAGCCAACGTAGCCGATAACCTGTCCCTGCTCGACATGGCTGCCGACTTGTATGCCTTTGGCATATTTGCTCAGGTGCATATAGGAAGTCGTATATACGGAGTTATGTTTTACTTTCAACGTATGGCCTCCTCCGCCCATATAGCCTTTGGCGATGACGGTCCCCGCTCCGATACTCTTGACTTCCGTTCCGACGGGAGCCGCATAGTCTACTCCATGATGTGCCCGATAGCGTTTCAGGATCGGATGGAAGCGGGCGTTCGTGAAACGCGATGTGATGCGGAAGAAATCCAACGGAGCCTTCAGGAAAGCCTTCCTGAGGCTGTTCCCTTCAAGATCGAAATATTCGAAAACGCTATCCTGGGTGAATGGTATGGCTGTAAAATCTTTTCCTTGATGCGTGAAGACGGCTCCCTCGATGGAGGTGATATTCAGGGCTGTCGTGTCGTCTATATAGGCAACGTCGTACAACACCCGGAATGAGTCTCCTTCTTTTACATCGAAAAAGTCGATCTGCCAGGCATATACATCCGAAATCTTGATCGCCAGTAACGGGTCCGCTCCACTTGCCTTGATTACGTTCCAAAGGGAAGAATTGATTGTCCCTTCTGTGTAATGGCGTTTGATGGTAATAGGCTTGTTGAATTCGTATGCCAGGATCGAATCGCCTGTCAGGTCGATGACGGCATAATCGACAAGTGATTTGGCAAAGGCGATATAACGTATATCGGCAACGCTGTCCTGAGTTGTAAATGTATAATAGTTCATACCCGCACGGAGTTTGGTCGGGTTCAGAACATGGATGGAGGCTTTCGTAATGCTGTCTGCTTTCAAGGCGGAGAAACCGAGGGCTGAAAAGATTGCGGCGGGATTATCGCCGTTTCTCATCTTGTACTCCGTCACGTCCAACGAGTCGATGCAGATGCCATATTGATATACGTGTTGCAGGCTGTCCAGCCATTCGCTGTCGACTCCTTCTTCTTCGGGTTGTTGTTTCGTATGTGTGCAGGAAAAGCAGGTAAACAGTCCTGCGAGTAACAAATATAGGACGATGCTCTTATTCATTCTCCGGCTTCTTTTTTCATCTCTGTTAGTTCTTCTACCTGTTTTTGTGACAATTGAAGTGCCTTTTCCAGGTCTTCCATTTTAAATCCTTTTCTATTCATAAGGCAAACGAGGTTGCGTCCGTGATGTATGCTGCTGTCGTTCAATAAATCTTTTGTGTCCATATCATACTATTTTATACGTTGCAACAAATATACAAAATTAATCTGTAAGCCTTATTAATTGACCAACTCCTTTGTCGGTGGTCCGGATATTGGCGAAGCATAAATGTTGATACCGGTAAATCATCATTCGGATTATTATTCTGCAAACTTATTATTGATTGCGAAAACAACTGTCATACTATCATGCTTTGCTTTTGGCAGTATGAATATCAATACTTACATGAAATGATAGTAGGCATGACGGATGGTTTTTCAACTATCATACCATCATGGATACAATAGCTTTTTTACACGTAACATATAGCTTATTTTCAACAATATAGTTATATTTTTTTGTCGAGACCCGGGTGTCAGACGTCTGCAGACCCGGGTCTCAAGACCGCTCAGATGGAGGTGTAAATGGCTCTGATACGGGCATTTTGAGGAAAAAATCTAACGTCTTTCTTACAAAAAGTAACGTGTTCCGGCAAAAAAGCCTTATGTTTTCCGGAAAACAGTCTGTTTTTAACTCTTTTGGAGTGTTTTTGTTTCGGGTAAAACGGCTAAAATGATGGTTAAACAGCTGATTTATGATAGTTGCATGATAGTTAAAAAGGAAACTGTCATGCCTATATGTTATGATGTTCAAGTTATATACAAGAAACATGATAGTATGATAGTTGTTTTTTAAAATTCATTATAGTACTGATAAGTTTGAACCGTAAATGCAGATTTACCGGTGAACTAACGGGTAAGGCTGAACCTCGTGCCGCAAGCTCTCTTTTGCCGTCTGCTTTAGCTGATGAATAGATGATTGTTCCCGGCTTTGCCGGTTCCTCTGTGGTTTTTTAACCCCTTTAAATACAATACAAGCTGTGAATGGGGTGTAAGAATGGTTAATGAATATTAAATAATGAGCTTGTCGGGAACTTTTTGCAATGATTCGGCGTCTTATATTTACGAGTGATTATTATAAATGAAAAAGTAAAAAATGAAAAAAGCTATTTTGACACTTTTGATGATTCCTGCTTTTGTCGGGATGTTGTTTTCTTGCTCTGAAGTCAAAACAGATGCAAAGAAGTTGGAAGGTAAATGGAATATTGTGGAAGTAAAAGGAGAAAAAATACTGAAAGAAGGTTTGCCCAATATGGAGTTTGATATGAAAGATAATAAAGTTCACGGTAATGCCGGATGTAATATCTTTAATTCGACTGTCGTGCTGGACGACCAGGATATTTCTTCCATCACGATCAACCCCGCAGCCACTACCATGATGGCTTGTCCGGATATGGAGATCGAAGATGCGATCTTGAAAGCTATGGGAAACGTGAAAGGTGTGAAGGCCGGCCAGTCCGAAAATGAAATGTTGCTGGTCGATGCTGACGGTAACGTGTTGATGGTTTTGTCAAAAAACTAATTGGATAGAAATGAAGAAGTACATGTATCTTTGTCTTGCAGCGTTGAGTATCGGTATCTTTGCTTCTTGTAAGGCGAAAAAAGGTGTGGAAGCGACTTTCTCCGACCTGGATGGTAGTTGGAATATTGTCGAATTGAACGGCAAGGTGTTGAATCCTGCCGAGACGAATCAAGTCATCGAGTTCGACGTGGCTCGCCATTCCCTTTCCGGAAGAGCTGGATGCAATCGGATGATGGGGCAGATCGAATACAGCGATTCCCGCAAGAATATCATTAAATTCCCGCAGGTTGCGACAACGCGTATGGCTTGTCCGGATATGAGTGGTGAGCGTGAATTGTTGCAGGCTTTGGATAAAGTCGTTCGCTTTGATGCAGTAGGTGAGGTGAAACCGGTCAATAAAATCGCTTTATATGGCACGGACAATACCAAATTGATGGTAATTGAAAAGAAGTGACTTTCATTGTGAAATGTTTGGAAGGCGGTTCCGGTTGTGACGGGCCGCCTTTTTTATTTCGGCCTGCAAGGGATGATCAGGGTGAAGCGGCTGCCTTTTCCTTCCTGGGAAGAAAGGGTGATTCGCCCCTCCAGGCGCTCGGCGATGGTTTGACAGATCGATAGGCCCAGTCCGGTACCTTGTGCAAATTCGTCCACCTTGAAGAAACGTTCGAACACTTTCTTCTGGGCCTCTTCCGACATACCTTTTCCTGTATCTTCGACAAAGACATGAACTTCTTTCTCCTCCTTCTTATAGACAGCTCCTAACAGGATGTGCCCTTTAGTGGTGAACTTGACGGCATTGTTGATGAAATTCGTAATCACTTGCGTGAACCGGAAACGGTCTACATGAATGATAAGTTCCGTTTCTTGGAATTCTTTCAGGAAACGGATATTCGACGGCATAAGCAGGTGATGTGTCTGGTAGATCTCTTCTAACAGTTCGTTTAGAGAGCAATCGTCGAAAGCGAAAGACATCCGTCCCGACTCGATGCGCGAGAGTTCCAGGATATCATTAATCAGTTTCAGCAGCAGATTACTGTTTTTGTTGATCGTATTGCGGAAAAGGTCTTTTTCTTCATCGGTCAATTCCTTTTCGTCTTGTAATAGGTTGGTGAAACCGACTATCGCATTTAACGGTGTGCGTATCTCATGGCTCATGTTGGCGAGGAATGCCGATTTCATCTTATTGGCTTCTTCGGCTCGCTCTTTCTCTTCGATCAACCGGAGTTGCACCTGCCTTTTCCGTTCGCTTTCGCGGTAGTACATGTAAATGAGGTGAAGGATGATATAGACGATTGCTATGACGAGCAGGATTCCGCCTGCAATAATATAGTTTAGGTAACGGACTTCCAGTGGCATGTTATAGATGATGCTTCCCTGTGGCAGATCGCTCAACCGTATGTTGAAACGTTGCATCTCTTTCCAGTCGAAAGCAAATGTTTTGGGGCTTTCTACGATAGGAATGTCATTTGGAGAAGTGCCTTTCAGGATGCGGGCAGCTGTTTGGGCAACACAATCAGCCTGGATTTGCAAGGTAGTGAAATAGCCACCGGTGATCCCTCTGTTGTCGTTGAACCCGTTGTTAATGACTGTGAAGTTCGGCACATTGGCCAGGCGTCCGACGGTCAGGACATTGAAGTCGAGAATGATTTGTATGCAGGCGGTGTAAGGCTTGTCTTCAAATACCCAAAGAAGCTGGCGGGCGGTCAGGTTGGCTGTCGAGGTCGTATATAAGGCAGAAGCGCCTTCTTTGCCGGGCTGGATTTCCGTGGAAGTCGTTTGGGGCCTTGTTTGATACAATCCTTCGTAAACAGCTATTCCATGTCCCTGGATATTGTCCATCAACGTTTCGAACGCTTTTCTGCCGATGAATTCTTTCGTTTTGAAGATCAGTATTTTTGATCTTCCGTATAGTTTTTCGATCAGTTGTATGTTTTTCAGATATTCAGGCTTGTCCCAATAACCCGTGAAGTTGGGATGCTGTTCCAATAGTTCCCAGTTGGGAAAGTTGACACCTGAAAAGACAACCGGAATCGTCTTGCCGAGCGGATGGTTGCAGGCCATTAAAGTATAGGTAGCCTGATCGTCATTGGAAATGATGATGTCCGGTTTGAAACTTAAAGTGTCGAGAAAGGAGTACATCCGGGCTTCTTCGTCTGTGGCATTATAGCGTTCGCAGTCCAGGTAGAATGTGTGGATGGAAGAGTATATCTGCTTTTCCTCCAGTTCCTCGTGCAGCAGCTTGTCGAACTTGGAGTAGGCACTCAGGCTTTGATTGTATGACTGTATGACAAGGACATTAAACAGTTCCTTCCCTTTTTTATCGGAGGAACCCTTTGCTTCACGCGGAAAACAAAGGGCCAATATCAATATCGCTATGTATATATGTATTTTCAAGGAAGAAGCACTTATCAATTGTACCCGTATGTTTTAAAAAACCGTTCAAAGTTAACGATAATCGGGATATAACAAGTACTTCTTTCTGATTTTCTTATATTTATTTAATGCCGGTTGCCAACTTGCGCGTATTTCGTCCTCCTTTAAACCGCGGACAATCTGGAAACGTAATTCTTTTGTCCCGGCAAGCAGGTCGAACCATTGTGGGCGGGTGAAGAAAAAAGCTTGGTCGTTGCCTGCTTTATTATAGAAATCAAGGAGGAATTTCAGCGTCAATCCCCCGGTAAAGGGATATTCTCTCAAGTCCGTGCCGTAGCATTCCTTGTCCTTATGCAACGGTTTCGTGTCGAAACCTGGCAAGGAGGTGGGCGTAAAGGTGAAATCTCCGTATCTGGCATCGGGTGCTCCCAATATCTGGAATGGATAATAGGTCCCGCGACCGACACTGATATTGGTCCCTTCGAAGAAACAGAGTGAAGGGTAGAGACGGATCGACTGGTCGTTCGGCAGGTTGGGAGAGGGCTTTACCGGCAACCAGTACGGATCTCCGTGACGCCAGTTTTCCATCTTGACGATATGCAGTTTACAGGTGTCGGGTGTACTTTTCAGCCAACCTTCCTTGTTGATCATCCAAGCCAGTTCGCCAACCGTCAGACCGTGCAGTATGGGTAATGGGTCAACGCCGACAAAGGATTCGAATCCTTTCTGGCGGACAGGACCGTCGACGAAGTCGTTCGGGTTAGGGCGGTCCAGGACGATAAATTCGACATCGTTTTCGGCACAGGCTTCCATCACATAATGCATGGTGCTGATGTAAGTATAAAAGCGGACTCCGACATCCTGAATGTCGAACACGACCACGTCCAAGCCGGCCAACTGCTCGGCTGTCGGCTTCTTGTTCTTTCCGTATAGGGATATGATGGGGACTCCTGTTTTTACGTCACGGCTGTCTTTGATCTCGGCTCCCGCATCGGCCGTCCCGCGGAAACCGTGTTCAGGGGCGAACACTTTCTTTATGTTGATACCCTCTTCCAACAAGGCGTCCAGCAAATGCTTCTGCTGCTTTTCGAGGATGGAGGTTTGGTTCACTACTAATCCGACCTGTTTGTCTTTCAACAGACGGGTAACGACGTCCATACGTTCGGCTCCCAATTTTAGAGGGGCTTTCTGTGGAGTGACGGCCTGGATTTCAGACATTAAGAACAGGCTTAACAGCCAGAAGGCATACCTGATAACTGTTCTCATAGACTCATTCCTTACTATTTGTTTCTGCAAAAGTAACGATTCTTTTTGTTTATTGCGTATCTTTGTCTCTCAATAAAGCGATTGATTGTTATGAACCCTTTAGATATTATTGCCAAATATTATCCGGTAGGTTCGGAGGCGTACCGGATTTTGGTTATTCATAGTAGAAGTGTGGCAGATAAAGCTTTGGCTATAGCCCGGATGCATCCGGAGATGAATCTTGACCTTACCTTTGTAGAAGAGGCAGCTATGCTGCACGATATCGGTATTTTCCGTTGTAATGCTCCCGATATCGATTGCCATGGAGATGCGGAATATATTTGCCACGGTTATCTGGGGGCCGAATTGATGCGGGCGGAAGGTTATCCCCGCCATGCCCGCGTGTGCGAACGGCATACGGGAACAGGTATTACGCTGGCAATGATTGAAGAACGAGGTTTGCCTCTTCCGCACCGGGACTTTATGCCGGAAACCTTGGAAGAACAACTGATTTGCTACGCCGACAAGTTTTACAGCAAAACGAAACTGGACAAAGAAAAATCTGTCGAAAAGGTAAAACAGGGCCTTTCGAAGTATGGAAACGAAACTGTCGAACGGTTTGATAACTGGTGTAAACTCTTTTTAGGGGAATAAAAAGGGATTGGCTCGCTAAATTGTTATACATTTGCCCGCTGTAACACACTGCAAATAACGACGGAATGTTTTTGAAATACAAATGCCTGATTATTTTGTTGCTTTTCCTTACTGGAAACATGATGACTGAGGCGCAGGAACTTATAGCCCCGACCGATACCGTGATGGCCGTTGTGGGCGATACGGTCGTATCTGCCGGACAAGATAGTGTGCTTGCGTTAGACAGTGTACCGAAGAAGCAGACAGGGCTGGACGCTCCGGTTTCTTACCAGGCGAAAGACTCCATCATCATGACGGGAGCGAACTGGGCTTATCTATTTGGGGAAAGCGATGTGAAATATCAACAAATCGAACTTCAGTCCGAGAAAATCGAGATGAATATGGACAGTAGCCTGGTGTATGCCACTTTCGGCCTCGACTCGATCGGGGAGGAATTCGGCTATCCTCTTTTCAAAGATGGCGACCAACAGTATGAATCCAAGACGATGCGCTATAATTTCGGTACGAAAAAAGGATATATCACAGATGTGATCACGCAACAAGGCGAAGGTTATGTGACGGCCGGACGTACCAAAAAGATGGACAACGATGTCCTGAATATGAAGGGGGGACGGTATACGACTTGCGACGAGCATGATCACCCCCATTTCTATATCCAGATGACGAAGGCGAAAGTCCGCCCGAAGAAAAATATCGTGACGGGTCCCGTCTATATGGTGTTTGAGGACGTCCCGCTTTATCCGATCGGTCTGCCTTTCTGTTTCTTCCCGTTTTCGAGCTCTTATTCTTCGGGCATTATCATGCCCACTTTCGGGGATGAAAGTTCGCGTGGTTTCTATCTGCGCGACGGCGGGTATTATTTTGCGTTGAGCGATTATATGGACCTGGCCTTGACCGGTGAAATCTATACGAAAGGTTCCTGGGGACTGTCGGCTCGTTCTTCTTATCGGAAACGGTATAAGTTTTCGGGCAGTTTCAATGCCTCCTATCTGGTTACCCGTTTGGGCGACAAGGGACTTCCCGATTATAGCTTGTCTAAGGACTTCAAGCTGAACTGGACACACTCGCAGGACCCGAAGGCAAATCCGTACCGGACTTTCTCGGCGAGTGTGAACTTTGCGACCAGCAGTTATGACCGTAATAACCTGAACAGCTTCTATCCTGGCTCGCAAGGGTTTGCAGATGCGAACCAGAATACCAAAGGGTCCAGTATCAGTATAACACAGCGTTTCCCGAATAATCCGTTCAGTATTTCGGCTACCATGAATGTGAACCAGCGTTCGAAAGACTCGACGATCTCGCTGACATTGCCTGATATTACAATTACGATGAGTCGTATCTTCCCGTTCAAGCGGAAGAATGCGGTCGGAAAAGAACGTTGGTATGAGAAGATTTCCATGAGTTACAACGGTTACCTGCGTAATAGTATCGATACGAAAGAAGACAAATTGTTCAAGTCGAGCTTGGTGAAGGATTGGCGGAATGCCATGCAGCACCAGATTCCGGTGAGTGCTACTTTCTCTTTGTTCAAGTATTTGAATATCTCGCCGTCGTTCAATTATACCGAACGTTGGTACACCAATAAGGTGGAAAAAGCATACGACATGCAGAAGAAGCAGGTGGTTGCGCGTGATACGACTTATGGTTTCTACCGCGTATTCGATTACAGCACATCCGTTTCAGCTTCCACCACGCTATATGGTTTCTATAAACCGTTGCCGTTTTTGGGTGACAAGATCAAGATGATTCGTCATCGTTTCGAACCTTCGGTAACGTTGAGTTATACGCCTGATTTTGGAGCTTCCAAATATGGTTTCTGGAAAGATCTTATGTATGAAGATCAATATGGACAGACGCAGCAGATCTCTTATTCGCCGTTTGAAGGCGGTATGTTTGGGACGGCCCCTAACGGGAAGTCGGGGAGCGTGAGTTTTCAGTTAGATAACAATCTCGAAATGAAGATCAAGTCGGATCGCGATTCGACAGGAGAGCGTAAGATCAGTCTGATCGATAAGTTGTCGTTGGGGATGAGTTATAATATGGCGGCCGATTCGTTCAAGTGGAGTGACTTGAGTGTAGGCTTGCGTCTCAAGTTTTCGAAGAGCTATACATTGAACCTGAACGGTACGTTCGATACCTATACCTATGGCTACGATGAAGCGACGAAGACCGTTCGCCGGTTGGATATTCCGCGTTGGCAGGCCGGTAAAGGATTAGGCCGTTTGCGCCAGACCGGTACGAGTTTCTCTTATACCTTTAATAATGATACGTTCGGCAAATTGTTCGGCAAGAAAGATAATAACGACGATTCCAACAACCCTCCGACAGACCCCAATGCATCGAACGATCCGGAATTCGAACAAATCTCTTCGGGAGAGGAAGGGGACCAGCAGGGTAAAATGGAAGGAGGCCGATTGCGTGGTGCCAAGAAAGATACGGGTGAGTTCGATTCGTATGGCTATATGGTCAATAAAGTGCCCTGGAGCCTTTCGTTCAGCTATAGCATGCAATTGCGTTATGGAGACTTTGACCCGAGCAAGCTCGAATATAAGTACAAGCTTACACATGCATTGAGCTTTAACGGTAATATCCAGCCGACGAAGAACTGGCGTTTTAACTTTAATGCCACCTATGACTTCGATACGCATAAGATATCCTATATGACTTGCAATATCACTCGCGACCTGCATTGCTGGCAGATGACTGCCAGTTTTGTGCCGGTGGGACCTTATAAGTCCTATACCTTCAATATTGCAGTAAGTTCGTCTTTGCTGAAAGACCTGAAATGGCGCCAGAGCAGCAACTATCGTGACGGGCAGAAATGGGAGTAATTCCAATTGTCAATTGATAATTACCAATCTATTGGTGTCTGTCCGGTTGCGATCAGATAATCATTTGCTTTGCTGAAATGCTTGTTCCCGAAGAATCCGCGGTAAGCGGAGAGGGGAGACGGATGAGCCGATTTCAATATCAGGTTGCGGGAGGCGTCGATGAAAGCGCCTTTCCGTTGTGCATACGACCCCCACAGGATGTAAACGATATGGCTTCGCTCTTCTGTCAGGCGGTGGATTACGGCATCCGTGAATTCTTCCCAACCTTTATTCTGGTGTGAGCCGGCTTGGTGTGCACGAACCGTCAGGGTTGCATTGAGAAGCAGGACGCCCTGGTCCGCCCAACGGAGCAGATTGCCGGTTTGCGGTATGGGTTTGCCTAAATCGCTTTCGATTTCTTTGAAGATGTTGACGAGCGACGGGGGAAAGGGTGTCCCGTCTTGGACGGAGAAACAAAGTCCGTGTGCCTGTCCGGGTTCATGATAGGGGTCTTGTCCGAGAATGACTACTTTGACTTTGTCGAACGGACAGTGTTCGAACGCACTGAAGATACAGGGACCAGGAGGATAGACGGTTCTTTGGCGGTATTCTTCTTTAACAAAGGTGATCAACTGGCTGAAATAATCCTTTTCAAACTCAGAACTTAATCGTTCTTTCCAGCTCTGTTCTATCTTGACGTCCATAATGGTAATTGAAAATTGAAAATTAGAAATTGGAAATTCTCTTTATTACGCGAATATCAGAAATAATTATCAATAATCCATCCTTAATTTTCAATTTTCAATTTTTAATTATCAATTAGATCAAGTACATACCGGCAGCACGGGCTTCACGACGCATTTCTTCCGGCCATATACTTGCTTGAATTTCACCGATATGGGCTTTGCGGAGGTAAAACATACACAAGCGACTTTGTCCGATACCTCCCCCGATACTTAGAGGCAGTTCGTTGTTTAGCAAGCGTTTGTGGAAATATAGTTCTTTTTTTTCTTCCGCGTTGCAAATCTCCAACTGGCGGAGCAAGGCTTCCTTATCCACACGAATACCCATGGAGGACAGTTCGAGCGAACGGTTCAGTACTTCGTCCCAGACGAGCAGGTCGCCGTTTAATCCGACTTGTCCGTTTTCTGCAATTGTCGACCAGTCGTCATAGTCCGGAGCGCGTCCGTCATGTTTCTCTCCGTTGCTTAACTTACAACCGATACCGATAATGAAAACGGCTCCGTATTCTTTCGTAATCGCATCTTCCCGTTCTTTCGGCGTGAAGGTCGGATATTTTTGCAATAAATCTTCGGAGTGTATGAAATGGATTTGCTGGGGCAATGTAGGACGGATTTCGGGAAACATCTCATAGACCAGATATTCGGTACGTACCATGGCTGCGTAGATGCGACGTACGATTTCTTTCAGAAAATCTACATTCCGTTCTTCGGCTCCCATGACGCGTTCCCAGTCCCATTGGTCGACATATAAAGAATGTAGGTTTCCCAACTCTTCGTCAGAGCGGATAGCGTTCATGTCGGTATAGATACCGTAGCCTTTTTCGATTTGATAATCAGCAAGAGTAAGTCGTTTCCATTTGGCAAGCGAATGGACGATTTCAGCTTTGGCATCGTCCAAATCCTTGATCGGAAACGTGACCGCACGTTCCGTTCCGTTCAGGTCGTCATTGATACCCATCCCTTTTAAAACGAACAACGGAGCAGTGACGCGCCGCAACCGTAATTCGGAAGACAGGTTTTGCTGGAAAAAGTCTTTGATCTTTTTGATACCCATCTCGGTCTGCGATAAGTTCAATAAAGCCTTATATCCTGCTGGTTTAATTAAGTAACTCATATACTTGTTGTGCTTTATGTTTGTGAATAATGTGTGGCAAAGATACTAATTAATGGCAAAATAGCAATTATGTGCCTTTTTTTATTTGCAAAATGGAAGTGATTATCGTTAGGATGCTTGCAAAATATCAAAAGTAATCTTTTTTTGTCCGTTCATTTGTTTTCCTGCAAGATTATATATACTTTTGCGCTGTCTTTGGCTGGGTAGCTTAGCTGAATAGAGCGTCAGATTCCGGTTCTGAAGGTCGTGGGTTTGAATCCCACCCTGGTCACAAAAGGATTTCCAAGTGTTGGAAGTCCTTTTTTTATGGGGTTACGCGTAAACTTTTCTTTTTTATTTATGTTTTATAAATGAATAACTAATTTAAGAAAGAACAAAGATTATGTCAGTGGTTTATAAATTTCTTTTTCCTGCCAAGCCGGTAGGAAATGCTTTTTCTCTTTTTTTGTTGGCGTTGCGTATCCTTTTCGGAGTATTGCTGCTTTCGCATGGTATCCAGAAATGGACGAATTTTAGTGCTATGTCGGAATCTTTCCCGGATCCATTGGGTGTAGGAAGTACGTTGTCGTTGGGGCTGGCTGTTTTCGCTGAGGTATTTTGCTCCGTAGGCTTTATATTCGGTGCGTTTTATCGTCTGGCTATGATCCCGATGGTCTTTACAATGGGAATGGCTTTTTTTGTGATACACGGGAATGATCCGTTTGCCGTGAAGGAACTGGCCTTTATTTATCTGGTGGTATTTGTGCTGATGTACATAACGGGACCGGGTAAATTTTCTATCGATCATGTCATATCTTCTGCATTATATAAAAAGAAACGGTGAGGTTCTATAGGGGAAGCTGTTAGGTGTATACGAAAGGAAACAAAAAGGCGGGAATTATTATTCCTGCCTTTTTTGTTGTGTTAGCCTTCTTTTAAAGAATAGTGGGAGAATAAGGTGTTTCTTTGTGTTGGTTGGGAAATAAAAAAAGCAATCATGTAATCATGATTGCTCTTAAAAAAAAGTGGGCGTTGACGGATTCGAACCGCCGACCCTCTGCTTGTAAGGCAGATGCTCTGAACCAGCTGAGCTAAACGCCCGAATATGAAATCATTTTGGTGATGAGTGGGCGTTGACGGATTCGAACCGCCGACCCTCTGCTTGTAAGGCAGATGCTCTGAACCAGCTGAGCTAAACGCCCAAAGTGAAATCAATTCGTTATGAAAGGTGGGCGTTGACGGATTCGAACCGCCGACCCTCTGCTTGTAAGGCAGATGCTCTGAACCAGCTGAGCTAAACGCCCTTTCATTTGTTCATTAAGTTTGATATGCTCTATCTCTCTAAAGCGCTGCAAAGATACGGCTTTTTTTATTACCTCCAAATATTTTTGCGAAAAAGTAGAAAAAAACTTCATCTCCGCCTATATGTATTAAGATTTATAGTAACTTTGCAACTCCATATTAATAATGTATATGATATTTTCGACACTGACAGCAATTTCGCCTGTAGACGGGCGATATAGAAATAAAGCCGAGAACCTGGCGGCTTACTTTTCAGAGTATGCGCTCATTAAATACAGAGTGCAGGTTGAGATCGAGTATTTTATTACTCTGTCTGAATTCTTACCGCAGCTTCGTGCGTTGGCGACTGGGGAGAATAAAGAGGCTTTGCGGAAAATTTACCGCGAGTTTTCGGTTGAGGACGCTACCCGTATTAAAGAGATCGAGAGTGTGACAAATCATGATGTAAAGGCTGTTGAATATTTTATAAAAGAGAAATTCGATTTGTTGTCTTTGCAGGAATATAAGGAATTTATCCATTTCGGATTGACTTCCCAGGATATTAACAATACATCCGTTCCATTGTCTATCAAGGATGCACTGAACGAAGTGTATTTTCCCGGTTTGCAAGAAGTGATCGACATGTTGAAGAAATATGCCGAAGACTGGGCGGATGTTCCCATGTTGGCCAAGACACATGGGCAGCCGGCTTCTCCTACCCGTTTAGGAAAAGAAGTGATGGTGTTTGTTTACCGTTTGGAACAACAGGTGAAGCTGTTGAAAGCGACTCCTGTTTCTGCTAAGTTCGGTGGAGCAACCGGTAATTTCAATGCGCATCATGTGGCTTTTCCGGAATATGACTGGAAAGCTTTCGGGAATAAGTTTGTGAATGAAGTGTTGGGACTGAGCCGTGAGGAATGGACGACACAGATTTCCAACTATGACAACATGGCTGCTATTTTTGACGGGATGAAACGTATCGATACGATTTTGATCGATTTGTGCCGTGATTTCTGGCAGTATGTTTCTATGGAGTATTTTAAACAGAAGATCAAAGCCGGTGAGGTCGGTTCTTCTGCTATGCCGCACAAGGTGAATCCGATCGACTTCGAAAATGCGGAAGGTAATTTGGGTATGGCAAATGCTATCCTGACGCACCTGGCAACCAAGTTGCCGATTTCACGTTTGCAGCGCGACCTGACAGACTCTACAGTCCTTCGTAATGTCGGTGTGCCGATGGCTCATGTCGAAATCGCATTCAAAAGTTTAACAAAAGGGCTGGGTAAGTTGTTATTAAACGAGAAAGCATTGTACCGGGATTTGGATAACTGCTGGGCTGTAGTGGCCGAAGGAATTCAGACTATCCTTCGTCGTGAAGGGTATCCGAAACCTTATGAAGCATTAAAAGCCTTGACTCGTACAAATGAAGGTATCACAGCCGAGTCGATCAGTAATTTTATTGATACGTTGCAGGTTAGCGATGCTGTTAAAGCTGAATTAAAGGCGATAACGCCGCATAATTATACAGGTATTTAGTGAGAAACAATGGGTAGCCGTGAGGTTACCAAGTAGTTAATTATCATTTAATTTACATCAAATGAGCACAGAAGAAAGAGATGAATCTCAACCGCGTCCAAGAAAGGTGATACCAAGTATCAGACGGGAAAACACAGACCAGGATTCTGAAAGAAGACCTTACAATCAAGGTTATAACAGACCTGAGGGAAACAACTATGAACGGAGACCATATAACCGCGGAGGTTATAATTCTTATGGGGACAACCGCTCTTATGGAGACAGACCGAGTCGCCCGCGTACGTATGATAACCGTGATGGCGGTTACAACAAACCGTATAACCGCGATAATGGTGGAAACCGTAGCTATGGCAACTCTAATCGTGAAGGCGGCTATAACAGCAGACCTTCTTATGGTAGCAATCGCCCTTACGGTAACAACGATCGCCCTTCTTACGGCAATGACCGTTCTTATGGGAACGATCGTCCGTACAATCGTCCGTCTCGCCCGAACTATGAAGACAGAGGAAAGGCTTATTCGGCTACTCCGTCCGGCGAAGGTGTTTCGGGTGATGGTGTAAAGAAAAGAAGACCGCGTGTAGGTGATACCCGTGTAAGTTCGTCTTATGATAATCGCGATAATCGTGGTGGCAGACCTTCATACGGTAATAACAACAACCGTTATGGAAATGGCGGCGGACGTGGCGGCTACAATAACAACAGACGTCCGAACAACAATCGCCGTACCGGTGATTACAATCCGAATGCCAAGTATAACTTCCAGAAGCAGTTGAAGTATAAGGAAGTGCTGGCAGATCCTAACGAACCGATCCGCTTGAATAAGTTCTTGTCCAATGCAGGTGTTTGTTCTCGTCGCGAGGCGGATGAATTTATCCAGGAAGGAGTTGTTCAGGTAAATGGTCAGGTTGTAACTGAATTGGGAACGAAGATTACGCGTCAGGATACGGTGTTGTTCAAAGACCAGCCGGTTCAGATCGAGAGTAAAGTGTATATCGTCCTGAATAAGCCGAAGAACTGTGTGACAACTTCCGATGATCCTCAGGAACGTCTGACTGTCATGGATTTGGTAAAGAACGCTTGCCAGGAACGAATTTATCCGGTGGGACGTCTGGACCGTAATACGACAGGTGTACTGTTGCTGACGAACGATGGCGATCTGGCTTCCAAGCTGACGCATCCTTCTTTCAAGAAGAAGAAAATCTACCATGTATGGTTGGATAAGAACGTATCTATCGAAGATATGGAAAAGATCGCTAACGGATTAGAGCTTGAAGACGGAGAAATCCATGCTGATGCCATCAGTTATGCAAGCGAAGATGATAAGAGCCAGGTCGGTATCGAAATTCACTCAGGGCGTAACCGTATCGTCCGTCGTATTTTCGAATCACTGGGCTATCACGTGGTTAAACTGGATCGTGTATATTTTGCCGGTCTTACAAAAAAGAACCTTGGACGTGGAAAGTGGCGTTATCTGAACGAACGTGAAGTGAACGCGCTCCGCATGGGGGCTTTCGAATAATATAGAGTTTAGCCGGTTGGAAAAGCCGGCTAACTTGTTTTGATTACCTAAGAATAAAAATATAAACATGGAAGCAATTAAAAGAACAAAAATTGTAGACGTACTGAAAAGCGAAGCTTTCGGTACGACCGTTAACGTGAAAGGATGGGTCCGTACCCGCCGTGGTAGTAAACAGGTTAGTTTCATAGCCTTGAATGACGGTTCTACAATAAATAATGTTCAGATCGTTGTAGACGTGGACAAGCTGGGCGAAGAATTTCTGAAGCCGATAACAACAGGTGCGAGTATCAGTGTAAACGGTACGTTGGTGCAGTCGCAGGGAAAAGGCCAGAATGTGGAGATCCAGGCTACTGAAATAGAAATTTACGGTTCTGCCGATCCGAATACTTATCCTTTGCAGAAAAAAGGCCATTCGATGGAGTTCCTGCGTGAGATCGCTCATCTCCGTCCACGTACGAATACATTCGGAGCGGTGTTCCGTATTCGTCATAACATGGCTTATGCCATTCATAAATTTTTCCATGACAGAGGGTTCTTCTATTTCCATACACCGCTGATCACAGCTTCCGACTGTGAAGGTGCGGGTCAGATGTTCCAGGTGACGACCATGAACCTCTATGATCTGAAGAAGGATGAAAACGGATCTATCGTTTATGATAACGATTTCTTCGGTAAACAGGCGAGCCTGACCGTTTCTGGACAGTTGGAAGGTGAATTGGCGGCTACGGCTTTGGGACAGATTTATACATTCGGTCCGACTTTCCGTGCGGAAAACTCCAATACGCCGCGCCACTTGGCCGAGTTCTGGATGATCGAGCCGGAAGTGGCTTTCAATGATATCCTGGACAATATGCAGTTGGCGGAAGAGTTCATCAAGTATTGTGTACAATGGGCTTTGGACAACTGTATGGATGATATCAAATTCTTGAACGATATGTTCGATAAGGGTTTGATCGAACGTTTGCAGGGAGTGTTGAAAGACGATTTCGTCCGTTTATCTTATACGGAAGGAATCAAGATTCTGGAAGAGGCCGTTGCTAAAGGCCACACGTTCGAGTTCCCGGTATATTGGGGTGTCGACCTGGCTTCTGAGCATGAACGTTTCCTGGTTGAAGAGCATTTCAAACGTCCGGTAATCCTGACTGACTATCCGAAAGAGATCAAAGCTTTCTATATGAAGCAGAATGAGGACGGCAAGACGGTTCGTGCGATGGATGTGTTGTTCCCGAAAATCGGTGAAATTATCGGTGGTTCCGAGCGTGAAGCCGATTATGACAAACTGTTGAACCGCATCAATGAAATGGGGATTCCTATGAAGGATATGTGGTGGTATTTGGATACTCGCCGCTTCGGTACGGTTCCTCATTCCGGTTTTGGTTTGGGCTTCGAACGTCTGCTGTTGTTTGTGACAGGTATGACAAATATTCGCGACGTGATTCCTTTCCCTCGTACACCGAAGAATGCCGATTTCTAATTTCGCATAGAATTGAAAAATCAAAACTCCGCATAGAACGTTCAGAGGACTATGCGGAGTTTTTTATTTAATCTTCATCTTCCAAGTCGATTGGGATCTGCCGTTTGAACGCTTCCTTGAAAGAGATCAGCGATTCGGTTCGGGCAAGGCCTAACGGTTGAAGCTTATTATGGATAATGCTTAGCAAATGCTGGTTATTCTTTGCATATATCTTTATGAATAAATCATATTGTCCAGTCGTGTAGTGACATTCAACCACCTCTGGGATTTCCTTCAGAGCCTCCGTCACCGATGGAAACTGCCCGGGAGATTTGAGGTACAAACCCATGTATGCACAAGTTTCATAACCTACTTTTGTGTTGTCGACGATAAATTCAGATCCTTTGATTACACCCAGGTTGGTAAGTTTTTGTATACGTTGGTGTATTGCTGCACCCGATACATTACACTCCCGTGCAACTTCGAGGAAAGGCATACGGGCATTGCCTATGATTAGTTTTAATATCTTCTCGTCAAGTTCATCCAGTTGATGGTGTGCCATAATTTATCTATATTTGTATATCTGTATAAATCAGTTCTTACAATCTTAATACAAATATAAATAATCTCTAATGATTAACCTCTATTTTTTAGTGGAATATTTTAGTTTGTAAGTTTCTTAAGTAATAATAATCTTCAATTTTATAGTTTTATGAGTTTACAATCAGTAGTAGCATGTAGGTCTGTAAAAGACTTTTCTGATCCGGCATTGGATCTGATAGAGAGAACGTACACAGAATCTTTTCCGGAAGTGGAACGCCGTGACTTTTCGCTTGTCCGCAATTTGGTTAGAGACGAATCCCGGTTTATCGTGTATGCTTTATCAAAAGAAGACCGGTATGTCGGCTTCATCACCGGTTGGCTTTTTGACGGTTATACTTATGTGGAGCATTTTGCAATTGATCCGGCGGCCCGTAATGGAGGAATAGGGGCTGAGGCAATGAAGCAATTTCTGGTCTTCTGCGGTACTCCGGTTGTTCTGGAAGTAGAAATGCCTACTGATGAGATGAGCAAGCGCAGGATTGGCTTTTATGAACGTTTGGGCTTTAAACTGGACAATCAGGTTTATCACCAGCCTCCTTACCGGGAAGGTGGAGAATGGCTGGAGATGCGGCTTATGACATATGGCGATGTTGATCTGGAGCATTCTTTCGAGCAGGTGAAGAATTGTCTTCATAAGAATGTGTATGGAGTGAAAGATGGGCTCACCCGGTGATCGTTTTGCACATTGCCTATTTGTTTTCTCGTTCTAATTCGACGATTTAAGTGGCAGTAGCCATGTTTCTGTTGTCAAACAGTCCAACTGTAGAGCTTTTGCCCTTAGTCGAATGTGCTTTCGCCCTTGGTCAAAAGCGCTTTCGACTAAGGGCAAAAACCTTTTCGACCAAGGGCGAAAAGTAAAAAAGTGGTAGCTATTGCTGTAAATAGCTATGTGTCTATTTATTATTGGATGGGTGTCATCTCCTTTGAGGGAAAGGGCTCTGATCGGTGACTAAAAGGCAATAAAAAAGGCGGGGTTAGAAACCTCGCCTTTTTTATTTTGTATATCCAGAGATTAGTCAGCAGCCTGACGGGCAGAATAACTAATCTTCAATGCGTATGCTTCACGAAGCGCCTGCTTAACGTCTGTGATCAGACCCATCTTGGTTTCCTTATCGGCCTTGATGGACACTGTCATAAACGGCTGGTCTTCTTCTTTCATACTGGATTTTTCCTGAGCGATGTAGTCCTGAATTTCCGATACTTCAGCGAACTTGTCGTTCAACTGCAAGCGGGCTTCAGAACCCATTTTAGCCTGATATTCTTGGGTCGGCTTTCCTACATAGATGAATGTAACCAACGATTTCTTTTCCAGCTTCTGAAGTTCAGTAGCCTGTGGAGCGCGGAATTGCACCATCAATGTTACTTCACGCATGGATGTTACCATCATGATGAAGAACAAGAATGCGAACACCAAGTCAGGTAATGATGACGTATTCAATTCGGGCATTTCACGTCCGCCCGCTTTACTAAACTTTCCCATTACTTCTTATCTCCATAATTTTTAGGTTCTGCCTCAGAAATCTTTTGCGGATAAATCTGCTGCACAGCCTTTTGTTGGTCTTCATCTAGATCTGCGAATAATTTTCCGAATTTCTTTCTGGAAATATCATCACGCAATTCGTTGTATGCCTTTGCCAATTCGTTCTGAACGCTGATATAAGCCTGATATTCGGTACCACGGTCATTCTGTAAAGAAATTACGTGTTTTTTAGCGGTCATTACTTTTCCGAAGAAAGGAACGTCCTCTTCAACCTTTTCAGGTTTATTTGCGTCATTATACGGGTTGTCAATGAACTCTTTTACCTTGTCTTTCAGTTGCTTGATGTCGGTAGGTTCACCGTTAAAGAGGATTTGGTTACTGCTGTTGATCAGCACGACAACCAAGTTTCTCTTGTTAACATCAACATCATTCTTCTTTTGGTCTTTAGGAACAGGAGGCGGCAAACGTCTTGCCAGACCTTTATCTGTATCCATGGATGTAGTAATAAGGAAGAAGATAAGCAACATGAAAGCAATATCGGCTGAAGACGATCCATTAATACCCGGTGTCTTTCTTTTACTACCCATTTCTTTCTTGTTTTATCAATTCGTTATTACTATTATTTACCGAGCATTCTTTTGACAGAGCCCCAAACCACACATGCAACGATTAAAACCAGCAGGACAACTGTAGACCAAATCCACATATCTGTGATTTGCAACCAACCGGCTGTGTTATATTTCTGAGAATCTGCATTCAGACCTTGTAACGGAGTTCCATCACCGATTGAATAAGTGATAAACAGCATTGCAACGAAAGCAACTACGACACCTAAAGCAGAAAGAGCTGATTTAGGATTAACTTTCAGCAGGGTGATAAACTGCCAAACAGCAAATAACACCATGCAAATGATTGTGACGAAGAATAATGCTGAAGTCCAATTAAGCAAAAGACCTGTATATACATATTCTTTCATTTCTTCTCCCGGATTCGTGATGCCTCCGCCGAAGAACATACCCAGAACGACAATACTGATAAGCGATACTATCAGTAATGTCCAACTGGACATTTTTCTTATTTTAGTAACTGCCATAGTTGTTTCTTATTTTTTAAATTTGAGGTTATATTTAATAACTAAGTCCAGCAAAGTGATAGAAGCATCTTCCATCTGGTTCAGGATAGCTTCCAGTTTGCTCAACAAATAGTTATAGAATATCTGAAGGATCAAAGCAACGATCAAACCACCTACTGTTGTGATCAAGGCCACTTTCATACCACCTGCTACAACCGTCGGGCTGATATCACCAACCTGTTCGATTTTATCGAACGCCATGATCATACCTACTACAGTTCCCAAGAATCCTAATGACGGAGCCATTGCGATAAACAATGTGATCCAAGACATGTTCTTTTCCAAAAGACCACCCTGAACACCACCATAAGAAACAATAGATTTTTCAACAACATCAATACCTTGGTCGATTCTCATCAAACCCTGGTAAGCGATAGAAGCGATAGGACCTCTTGTGTCACGAGCAATAGCTTTTGCACCTTCTACATCACCTTTATCCAAAGCATCTTCGATACCTTTCAGCAATTTGCTGGAGTTAGTTTCAGCCAAGTTCAGGTAAATGATTCTTTCCAAGCAGAAAGCCAAACCGAAAATCAATGCGATGGCAACCAAACTCATGAAGTCGGCACCACCTTCGATAAACTTAGTCTTCAAAGCCTGGTACATGCCACCTTCAACAGCGGTTTCGGTAGCTTCTTGCGCGAATGCTACAGAAGAGATTCCAAGAGCACATAAACTCATGAACGTTTTTGCAAAATACTTTTTCATTGTGTGTTTAATTTTTAAGATTAATAATTCTCTTATTTGTTTTTATTTTTTGTTATTAATAATCGTCATGGTATCTTAAAGCGGAGAGAGCGGGATTCGAACCCGCGAAACCCTTTAGGGGTTTACACGCTTTCCAGGCGTGCCTCTTCAACCACTCGAGCATCTCTCCAAAAACGAGCTACCGCTTCTCTAAAACGGGTGCAAAATACGAAAAAAATCGCATATCCAAACGTTTCAGTGCACAAATCTATAGTTTTTGCCTGACATATACACAATATCTGGTGGATAAATTTTGAATACGCGCGAAAATATCTCACGATATTGGTTTATTCTCGATTTTAAATAGTTTTAGAGCATTTATCCGTGTTGTTTCAACGGTCTCTTCGAGTGTCAGTCCATAGGTCTGGGCTACTTTTTCAGCCGTTTTCCAGATATAGGCCGGCTCGTTCCTTTTTCCTCTGTAGGGAACAGGGGCGAGATAGGGGGCGTCTGTCTCCAATACTATTTTTCGGATGTCTGTCTGCCGGATGATTTCCGACAGCCTGGAGTTTTTAAATGTAATGACTCCATTTATCCCGATTTTGAAATTATTTAATTTTTTAATCTCTTCCAATTCGGCTTCATTACCGGTAAAACTATGAAAGACTCCGGTGAGCGTGTCGGCTCCTACCTTATATAGAGAATCGAAAACTTCCGGGTATGCTTCGCGGGTATGAATGGCGACCGGCAGGTTGAGGTCGATGCTCCATCTGAGCTGTTCCTCGAATACTTCTTTCTGCTCCTTCAGGTATGTTTTGTCCCAATACAGGTCTATACCTATTTCCCCGATTCCGCAATAAACACGTTTACCGAGCCATGACTCTGTTTCCTTCAGATTTTTTGCATAATGCTCGTCAACGCTGGTCGGATGCAGTCCCATCATCGGATAGGCGAAATCCGGATAACGGTCGCATAAGTCATGCATCCGCCTGATGGTGCTCGTGTCGACATTCGGAAGTAGCAGGGTGTCTATGCCCGACTCTTTTGCGATTGTGACCAGTTGATCCTGTTCCGGATCAAAATCCTCTAAGTACAGATGGTTGTGTGTGTCGATCAGTTTCATTTTAAGACTGGCGGTTCATTAAACGGGCGCTGACTTCTTTCAGTATGTTTAGCCTTTCGGGAGCTACGTTTAATGAGGTTAGGCAGTTCATTGCCTGATTATAATATGCGTGTATTTTTTCTTCGGACAACTCTTTTAACCGCAATTGGTCATAGATGGCTGTTACGGCGGCGATTTTCTCTGCCGGATCGAATGTCTTTTTACCTATCCAACTGTTCAGTTCCGCTTTTTGAGTATTTGAAGCAAGGCGTAAAGCGTTGATCAGCATGAATGTCTTTTTGTTGCAGAGTATGTCTCCTCCAATATTTTTGCCGAAAGTGGCCGTGTCTCCGTAGACATCCAACAGGTCATCCTGCAATTGGAAGGCCAGTCCGATGTTGATGCCGAACTGATACAGCGTTTCGGCATCGGCTTTCGGAGCGTTCCCCATGATGGCTCCCATCTTCAGGGCACAGGCTAGCAATACGGCCGTTTTCAGTCGGATCATTTCGATATATTCCTCTTCCGTTACATCGGTTCTCGATTCGAACTCCATGTCGTACTGCTGCCCGCCGCATATTTCAAGCGCCGTACGGGTAAACAGGTCTAATATTTCTTTTAATGATTCGGATTCTGTTTCGCCGATCAGTTGATAGGCTGCGATCAGCATGGCATCGCCGGATAGGATGGCTGTGTTGGCATTCCATACTTTATGGACGGTCGGTTTGTTTCTTCTTTTATCGGCATCGTCCATCAGGTCGTCGTGCAAAAGGGTGAAGTTATGGAATACTTCAAGCCCTAACGCCGGATTGACGGCTGTATCTACGTTTTCCTTATATAAGTTACATGCCATCAGTACGAGTGCCGGACGGATTCTTTTTCCACCGAGTGAAAGTATGTACTCGATTGGGTCGTATAAGCTTTTGGGCGGATAGGTGAATTGGAGCCGGGTAATTTCCTGCTCTATTTTCTGTAGGATGTCATTGAAAGCGAACATAGATTATTTGTTTAAATAAAAAAGGCTGCGATAGAAGCAGCCTTTTTGTACTATTTACATGTTATTATTGCAGTCTGAATGTAACAGGCACTGTGTATTTAACACGTACGGGTTTACCTCTCTGTTTGCCCGGTGACCATTTCGGCATGCTGTTGATCACACGGAGAGCCTCTTTATCCAGTGACGGGTCAACACCACGGATAACTTCTGCGTCTACGATAGAACCGTCTTTGTTAACCACAAACGAGCAGGATACACGACCCTGGATACCGTTTTCCTGAGCAATAACCGGATACTTGATTGATTTTGCCAGGTATTGTAACAAAGCTCCTTGTCCGCCGGGGAATTCAGGCATTGTTTCTACAACAGTAAAGATCTGCTGTGAAGATTCCTCTTCTTCTTCAACTACTGCGGGAGGAGTATAAGCTTCAACCTGTGCAGAAGCGGCATCGTCTTCGGATGATACGATTTCGACGTCGTCCAACTTGACGTCATCTTCTACAACGGTTAATACTTCTGCCACAGCAGGTGCGGGAGGTGGCGGTGGAGGGGGAGGAGTGTCCTCCGGTCTCGTAATTTCAACTTCTTCTTCTGCGATGATATCAGCAACGCCCTGATCTTGGACGATTGTGATTTCACGGTCGCTCCATTCGAAGCCCACGAACAGTACTGCAAGTCCGACGATCATACCCATCAGGATACCCATCGTCTTACCTTTTTCCAGGTCCGCTTTCGGTGATTTCTTAACTTCCATATCTCTTAGTGTTTAAAGATGTGTTTTTCTTCTGCGACAAATATACGGAGTTATTTTTTAAATCCGAACAATTCGTATTAAATATACGCTATTTTTACTTTTTTTTTGACTGAGAATAAAAAAATAATAGCTCCCAATATACCTTTTTCGGCTTTTTCCCGTTTCTGTAAGTGGGGTGTATGTACCCGTTTTATTTATCTTTGTATGCATTTTACCAGAGAAATATGAGAAATATTCTATTTATATTCTTCTTTTCCTTCTTGTTACGGGCTGTTGTCGCGCAAACCGGCGACACCGGATATACTTTTCTTCGCTATCCTTCTTCGGCAAGAGCCAATGCGATGGGAGGCAATACGATGTCTCTGGTCGAAAGGGATCCTTCCCTGATTTTTCATAACCCGGCTTTATTGGGAGCCGAGATGGACCAGATGGTTAATCTGAATTACCTGAACTATATATCGGATATCAATGTCGGGAGCGCTCTTTTTACCAAGGCGTATAAAGAAAAAGGAGCTTGGGGTGTGGGAGCCTCGTTCTTCAGTCAGGGAAAGATACGGGGAATGTCGGAAGAAGGTCTTCCGACGGGAGATTTTACGGCAAAGGACATCAGTGTGAACGGTTTCTTCTCGTATGACCTTTCCGAGCGCTGGCGTGGCGGGGCTTCGTTGAAGTTTTTATATTCGGGTATCGGCGATTATACTTCGATCGGCATGGTGGTCGATGCCGGTTTGAGTTATTATGATTCTGAAAAAGGATTTTCTTTCGGTTTTGCTTTTAAAAATATCGGAGCCCAATTGAAAGCCTATGAAGATGAGCGCCAGAAGATGCCCTGGGATATCCAGCTGGGGATCACCAAACAGATGGCCCATGCGCCGATCCGTTTGTCGCTGACTGCACAGTATCTGACGAAATGGAAGGTTGAGTATGTAGACGATTACGACAGGGAGTATACAGGAGATAATTTTTTCAAGTCTTTTGTGAAGCATCTGGTGATCGGTGTTGATTATATCCCTTCCGACAACTTCTGGCTCGGTATCGGGTATAACCCCAAGACGGCGTTGGACATGAAATTGCAGGGAAGTAACGCTCTTGCCGGTTTTTCCGGTGGTGCCGGTGTGCGGATCAAGATGTTCGACGTCGGTGTTTCCGTAGCCAAATACCATCCTTCAGCTCTTTCCATGATGCTGAGCATCTCCACTACGATCAGCGATTTCTAAGTAAATTCGGTTTTTCGTTCTCCTTTACGATAGGACCTTTTGCCAATGGATTACTGGTCCGTTGGCTTCTTTGTCGTATCTCATAGATCGTCCGCTTGGCTGCGAACGGTTTCCGGATTATATGGAAAACAATAAAATATAAGGATGAATAGGATAATTTATAAGGAAGGGAGCGATAAACTGTTGTATATTTGCATTTCCTTTACATTAATATATGTAGTGATGAAAAAGATAATTATAGCGATAGACGGTGTCTCTTCTACCGGGAAGAGCACGATGGCAAAAGATTTGGCAAGGGAGCTGGGATATACCTATATCGATACAGGGGCGATGTACCGGGCTGTCACTTTGTACAGTTTGCAGCACGGTTTCTTTACAAGCGGCGGTATCGATGAACAGAAGTTGCAGGATGCCATGAACGATATCGATATCTCTTTCCGCTTTAACCCGGAAACCGGACGTCCGGATACCTATCTGAACGGCGTGAAAGTGGAGAAAGAAATACGGGGGATGGAAGTGGCCAACCGCGTGAGTCCGATTGCTGCTTTAGGTTTTGTACGCCGTGCGATGGTCGCCAAGCAACAGGAAATGGGGAAGGCGAAAGGGATCGTGATGGATGGTCGCGATATCGGTACGGTTGTCTTTCCGGATGCGGAACTGAAGATTTATGTGACAGCCAGCCCGGAAGTGCGTGCCCAACGGCGTTTGGACGAACTGAAAGCCAAAGGCGAGGTTGCTTCTTTTGAGGAAGTCCTTGAAAATGTGAAGACGCGTGACCATATCGATATGACTCGTGTAGAGAGTCCGCTTCGTAAAGCTGATGATGCGCTGGAGCTGGATAACTCGCATTTGACGATTGCCGAGCAGAAGGCTTGGCTCTTGGAACAGTATGAAAAGGTCGTTACATCAGACTAGCCATGATAGAAGTCGAGATAGATAAGGGTTCCGGCTTTTGTTTTGGCGTGGTAACGGCTATCGAGAGTGCAGAACGCGAACTGAAAAATACGAATACGTTGTATTGCCTCGGAGATATCGTGCACAATAGCTTGGAAGTGGAACGGCTGGAAAAGTTGGGACTGCGGACGATCGGGCACGACGAGTTTACCCGTTTGAAGGGAGAAAAGGTGTTGCTTCGGGCGCATGGGGAACCGCCTTCGACCTACGAGATCGCCCGGCGGAACAACATCACGATCGTGGATGCGACCTGTCCGGTGGTGCTCCAGTTACAACGTAAGATTCATAAATGCTACGTGGCTACGCGCGATAGCCATACGCAGGTCGTGATCTATGGAAAGAAAGGGCATGCCGAAGTAAATGGTCTGGTCGGGCAAACGGAAGGGACGGCCATCGTTATCGAGAAGGTACAGGACCTTGGCCGGTTGGATTTTAGCCGGAATATCTGCCTCTTCTCGCAAACGACCAAGTCGCTTGACGGGTTTCGTGAAGTCGTGGCTGAGATCCGGCGGCGTATTGCAGATGGGGTACAATTCGAGTATTTCGATACGATCTGCCGCCAGGTGGCCAACCGTTTACCGAACATCAAGGCGTTTGCTTCCAAGCATGATTGGGTGTATTTCGTTGCCGGAAAGAAGAGTTCAAATGGCAAGATGCTGCTGGAGGAATGTCGGAAGGCAAACCCGAACACGGTCTTTATCTCGGAGGTAAAGGAGATTACCGAGCCGTTGCCTGAAGATGTGGGGAGTGTCGGGGTGTGCGGGGCCACATCCACTCCGAAGTGGCTGATGGAAGAGGTGGCTGTGCGTATTCGTGAATTGAATGCCAGCCGTTGACTTTTAGGGGTAAGATTTGATGAAGTTTTGGAAAATAGACAGGTTTTTGGCAAATAATTATTACTTTTGCCGCGAACATATAAAATATAAGACGCTATGTCTACAGTTAAGTGTATTGGCATTTTAACGTCCGGAGGTGATGCTCCCGGAATGAACGCTGCCATTCGCGCAGTGACACGTTCCGCTATTTATAACGGAATGTCCGTTAAGGGTATCTATCGTGGATACAAGGGTTTGATAACCGACGAAATTGAAGATTTCAAGACTCAGAATGTAAGTAATATTATTCAGCGTGGCGGTACTATCCTGAAGACGGCCCGTTGTGCGGAATTCAAGACGCCGGAAGGCCGTAAGCAGGCTTACGACAAACTGATGGAGCATGGTATCGATGCTTTGGTCGCCATCGGTGGTGACGGAACGCTGACGGGGGCTCGCATCTTTGCACAGGAGTTCAATTATCCGATTGTCGGCCTGCCTGGTACGATTGATAATGACCTGTATGGCACGGATATCACGATCGGCTACGACACGGCTTTGAATACGATCATGGAATGTGTCGATAAAATCCGTGACACGGCAACCTCCCATGACCGTCTGTTCTTTATCGAAGTGATGGGGCGTGATGCCGGATTCCTGGCTCTTAACGGAGCGATTGCATCGGGAGCCGAAGCGGCTATCATTCCGGAGATATCGATGGAGAAAGACCAACTGGCCGAGATGATCGAAACTGGTTTCCGTAAGTCCAAGAACAGCAGTATCGTCCTTGTTGCGGAAAGTGAGGTGACCGGTGGTGCGATGGGCGTGGCTGAACGTGTAAAGAAGGAATATCCGCAGTTTGACGTACGTGTTTCAATTTTGGGACACTTGCAGCGCGGTGGTTCACCGACTGCACAAGATCGTATCTTGGCAACCCGGATGGGAGTGGCTGCCGTCGACGCGTTGTTGGATGACCAGCGTAACGTGATGATGGGTATCCAGAATGATGAGATTGTTTACGTTCCTTTCTCCAAAGCGATCAAGAACGACAAACCGATCAATCGTGATTTGTTGAATACGCTTCGTATTTCTTCTATTTGATCTGTTATTGGCAAGTATATGAAAAGCCCCGCGGATATTTTTCATTCGCGGGGCTTTTTGCATATAGAGTTCAGCTCTTGTTTACTCGTTGCATTTGAAAGCATAGACATTGCCTCCGAAATCGGTTGCGAAGATCATGTTGCCGTTTGTTGACAGGGTGGAGAATAGCGGAGCTCCCGTTTTATGTTTCCATGTCGTTTGCCCGCTTTCCTTATCTATGCCATAGATGATGCCGTCGGATGCTCCGAAGTAAATCGTATCTCCGATGAGTAGGGGGCTCGTTTCGACCGTGGCAGCCGGATGGCGGGAATAGGGAGCCGTATAAACCAGAGCTGGAGATGTCCGGGCTTTCCATCTGACCTCGAATGTCTCACGGTCGAGTGCGACCAGGCCATCAGTCTGCGTCCCGAAAACAATCAGTTTATCCGTGACCAACGGGGTCGAATTGACTTGGACATTGAATGGTAACTCTTTACGGACAATGACTTCCCCCGAATGGCAGTCGATGATAAATAAAGACTGGCGCGAAGTAACATAAAGCAGATTACCGTCATATGCCGGTGTTGCGCCTCTATCCGTAATTCCGTCTTTATCGAGTTTCCAAAGCAACTCTCCCGTTTGTGCGTCGTTGCCGTAGAAGCCTCGCCAGTTGGCGCCTGAAATAACTACTCCGTTTGCCAGCAGAGGAGTCGATGTCGTGGCTTCTCCTTGCGGCCAGCCTTTGTTCAGCCAGACTGCGTCACCCGTTTTACCGTTGTATGCTCCGAATGCCTTTCCACTTCCGGCATAGACAATGCCATTGGCGGCTGTCAGCCCGTCCACAAGGACAGGAAGGCCGGCGACATCCATCTTTTTGTCCCATTTTAGTTTGCCAGTCTGTGAGTCGATGGCGTATAAATAACCTTCCGCATCTTGTGCGAAGACGGTTCCTTCGTCTACGGCAATCGTGTTTTTGATGGAGTTGCGAACCGGATATCTCCATTGTAATTCACCAGTCTTTGCATCCAGAGCGAAGATTGCACCTTCTCCCTTCAAATCTTCATCGAGAGAAGCGACGTACACTTTACCGCCGGCAACGACCGGAGAAGAGAAATACAGGTTGGCATTTACGTTACGGGTCCATGCCAGTCGGGGTGTTTTGCCGATCTCTTCCGGCTGGTATACGAATGAGGAACGGCTGATTGCTGTTTCCCCATTGTTGAACAATGCTTTGGCTGTAATGAAAATCCGTTTGCCTTTACAGTCTGCCGGGAGTTTGGCCATTCCGGACCAATTCCAGTCTGTATTTTGAGTAAGCTGTGTTTCCGGTAGGACAGTATTGCCGTCTACGACGCAACTGTAAGTGACACGTATGGCAGGAGCAACTGCATTGTAGGTGTTGACCGATACCGGAATCTTTTCGTCTGACGTCATTGTACATGCATCATTCGCGATAGAGGCGGTTTCGATGGACTTGTTTATATAGGTATAGCGGAGCATAGTCTGGACATCTCCTTTTTGATCCACGTCTACCACACGGAAGGCGGAAGTCGAGTGGTCGATTCCCCCTTTGTCGAGTGTTGCGGTCGAGATTGTCAGGACATCTCCTTGTTTCCGCACGAAATGATTATGCCAATGGCCGTACAGCCACGCTTTCAGGTTATGTTCGTTCAGGTTAATCTTCTCGTTATCGTCAATACCGAAAACAAACTCGTTCCCGGAAGTCAGCAGGTCATGGTTAAAGACGATGATCGGTTTTCCTGTCGGTACTTGCGCCAGGTCATTCTTTAACCAGCGGTATACATCTTCTTTTGTATAGCCGGGCTGATGATCTCCTCCTGCCATTGGTGTAACGACGTAGTGGACATTTCCGAAGTCGAAGGAATAATAAACCGGACCGTAAACATTTTCAAAAACCTCTTCTCCATATTTCCCTTTTACAAGGTCATGGTTACCGATACAGTAGAACATCGGGCAGTCCATGTTTGACGTGTTCATCAGATGGATATGGTTCTTCAATCCATTTTCATAGCAGATATCACCGGTATGGATGATAAATGAGATATTCTCGTTAGCCGCATAATCCCGGATGTTATTCGCCCAGTCTTCTTGGTTTTCCGTATTGAATATCTCGGTATCGGAAATATGGATGAACCTGTGACTGCCATTCGGCTTGATGCGTCCTTTCCAGGGTTGCAGGCCGAAATCGTATGTTTGCCCTGTGCCGTTGATCCGCCGGTAATATTGATTGTCTGTCCTATAGCCGGAAGGAGTGGTGATGAAGATAAATCGTTCTCGTTTGTGTCCGGGAAGTGTATATACTCCTTCGGCATTCGTTTTGACAACGTTCAACCCGTCGGAAACCCGGATGCCTTTTAAGACTTTCTCTCCTTTGTCGTAGATTCCGTTCCGGTTGGAGTCTACATATACGTGGCCTTGATAGGCAGCATGAGCCTCCGTGATTACCGCGCAACTTAGTAATAGCAGTATAAGTTTTTTCTTTTCCATTTATTTATTTCTTTGCAGACAGATTTTCCAAGAACAGGTCCATCATCCGTTTGGCTGCAACGAACGAACTGATCTCGTTATTCAATACCTGCTGCTCCGTAAAGTTCAACATTTTTTCTACCGCCGGATTGTGGTAGAACGTTTCGCGGAGTGTGTCGTTGATACTTTCGTACATCCAATATTTGGCTTGTTCGTTGCGCTTGTAGTTGAAGTAGCCGTTCTTTTGAGTGAATTCCATATATTCTCCGACCATATCCCAGATTTCTTTAATCCCCAAATTGTAATAACCGGAATAAGTCAATACTTTCGGGCTCCAACCGGATTCGGGGGCCGGAAACAGGTGCAAGGCGTTGCGGAATTGCGCCGCTGCCAGTTTTGCTTTTTCGAGGTTGTCACCATCCGCCTTATTGATGATGATCCCGTCCGCCATCTCCATGATCCCGCGCTTGATGCCTTGCAATTCGTCTCCAGTACCGGCAAGTTGGATCAACAGGAAGAAATCGACCATCGAGTGGACAGCCGTCTCGCTTTGTCCGACACCGACCGTTTCGACAAATACCGTATCGAATCCGGCAGCTTCGCAAAGAACGATCGTTTCACGTGTTTTACGGGCAACGCCACCTAAGGAACCTGCTGATGGCGAAGGACGGATGAAAGCGTTCTTTTCACGGGACAAGGCCTCCATACGAGTTTTGTCGCCGAGGATGCTGCCTTTCGAGCGTTCGCTGCTGGGGTCGATTGCCAGCACAGCCAGTTTACGTCCTTGCCTTATCAAGTGCATGCCGAACGCATCGATCGAGGTGCTCTTACCTGCTCCCGGTACTCCGGTGATGCCGATACGGACAGACTTTCCTGCATGCGGCAGGCATTTTTCGATAATTTCCTGTGCCATTTGCTGGTGTTCGTATTTGGAGCTTTCCACCAGTGTTACCGCCTGGCTGAGGATCGTAATGTTTCCTTTCAGGATACCTTCTACAAATTCGGCAGGCGTATATTCTTTGCGTTGAATCCTTTTTTTTAGATAAGGATTTACGGTCGGTACATCGGCTACTCCCTTGTTCACCTTTAATCCTTTGTACAGATCGTCGTTTTCGGGATGTTCCATAATTTAGTTGAAAGTTGAAAGGTGAAGGTTGAAAGGTGGAAGAGGAAGCTGTTTTAACTTTCACCTTTCGACTTTCACCTGGTTATTTATTGGCTGTCACCTTCACAAGCCGTACCGGACCGTTCGGGTCGTTGCATACGAAATTGATGAGGGCTTCCAGTTTTGTTTTTATCTCTTTCGGGCGTACTGTCACTTTGAAAGTGGCTGTCGTGCCCGGCTTTATTTCTCTTTTGCCACCGGAAACAGCTACGCGTTCGTCTTCGCAGGTCACACTATAGATGACAAGCGGTGATTTTCCTGAGTTGGTAATTTCGATCGTGCCGCTCACCCGACCGCCGACCAGTGGGATGAAACTGCTTTTGTCAGGTAGTTTGCCGAAGTCGAGCAAGGTACCCGATAGCTGGGCTACCGGAGCTTTCGCCTTCTCCGAGGCAGTCAGTTTGCTGAAGTCGTCTATGATATTGGCTGCAACATGTAGTTTGCCTTCTGTTCCTTTCTTCTGACCGATACTTTCGACCGTTACCGGAATTTCGGCTGTCATGCGGCCTTTCCGTTTTGCCTCTTTCGCATTCATGAGGATGGATATTTCGCCTGTTTCACCCGGAGCCAGTTTTGTAGGATTGGCTACGACGTTCAGATAATGAGGCGTCTTTCCTAAATGAATGTTCAGAGATGTCTTTCCTTCATTGATTATGTTGATCTTCTCTCCCAATGTTTCTTCCGGACGGACTGTGCTATAGAGGACATTCTTGGTTTGCAACTTCAAGTCGCCGATGCTATACGGATAAATCAGTATGGGTTGAGCTTCTTTAGGGGTTACGTTTCCTTTGATACCTAAGGAGAAACTGCCTTTTTTCCCGTTACTGTAGATCGCTATAGTTTTGTAAAAAGGGCCGGGACGTCCTTTCGGGTTGTAGGTTACTTTTACTTCTCCGGTCTTTCCCGGAGCGATGGGCTCTTTGGTCCATTCGGGCTGCGTACAGCCGCAGGATGCCGTGATCCTCGTGATGACAAGCGGACCGTTACCTGTGTTTTTGATCGTAAATATGTGACTTGCCAATCCATCGGATTCTCCAATCGTACCGAAGTTATAGATCAGCTCGTCTGCACTGATTCGGGCGTTATTTTGTGCCGATATACTGCTTATTGCAAACAGTATACCGGCAAGAATAAAGACTAGTTTGTTTCTGTTCAACATTCTTTATCGTTCAGTTTTCCTGTTATTATTCTACTTCTCCCCGGATCGTCAGGATAAAACTACCGGTTTTACCATTACTGTATACGGAAATAGTCTTGACAAAAGGACCGGGGCGGTCTTTCGGATTATAAGTGATTTTGATATCACCTGTTTTACCCGGAGCTATCGGTTCCTTTGTCCATTCCGGCGTCGTACAACCGCAAGAGGCGATGACACGAGTCAAGACCAACGGTGCTTCGCCTGAGTTCTTTATTTTAAAAGTGTGCGACACATTGCCGTTCGCTTCCTTGATCGTTCCGAAATCGAAAGAGGTTTCATCTGCCGAGATTACAGCTTTGTTTTGAGCTGAAGCTATTCCTGTTGCCAGCAGGATTGCCATAAAAATAAAAATAATCTGTTTCATCTTCTCTTTTTATTTAGCTATTGTTTAAAATGCAAAGATAATGTTTACTACTGAATTAGTTTCTTTAAAAAATAAAATTCTGCTTCCATCGCGAGTCGGGGATACCGGATTTGTGTGCACTTGCCATCGCTGGGAGTCTCACTCAATCTACCTTGATGATGTTTCCTTCCGTATGCGATACGAATTCGGGTGCGTACAGGCATTGGATCGTACTGATTCCTCCTGCATATTCACCGGTACGTGACACGTATACGGCATATTCCAGTACAAAAGTCCCCTGGGGCAGGCGTTCGAAGAAGAAATTCTCCGAAACATCCGTCGGCGACTGGTAATACCAGACCCCGTCCCTATAGATAGAACCGGAAAGTTGGTCTGCCGGTTCAAAACATCCGGCTCGGAGGTCTTTCAGGAAGACGTAATCCATTTCGCGATCGGTACGGACCACAAGGCGGACGACCACTTTGTCGCCGACACTGAGCGGCTCATCCGGGGTGACCGGACGAAGTTGCCGCTCAGTCCCGTTATTGGTTTCTACGAATAGCAGCTTTTCTACGTTCAGGACGCCTTTCTGTTTTTTTACCTCGTTGATGTTCTGGAAGTATTGCTTGTAGACAGCTCCCCATGCAGGCGCCGAGCCTTCTTTCCGGATAGAGATGGAGGTTCCTTCGGATGAGGTCGCTTTTTCATCCGATATGGTTACTTTCAGATAGCCGGTGGCCAATTCGCCGCTTGTCGTGCTATAGGTTTGCTTGCCCCATTGGGCGGTGCAAGTGTTGGCAGTGTCCAACCAGTTGCTGCCTGTCAGAAGCAAAGTATAAATAGCGTTGACCGTTGCCGGTACGGATTTCCAGTTCTGCGTCTGTTTCTGGTTGAGTAACCATTGTTTCATACGGTCTGTTTCTTGTTTGTCGGGCGAAACTTCATTGAAGAAAGCCATCAGCAGGCAATGGGTGTCGATCGGAGAGGCAAAGGCGTTTGCTCTGCTCCGGTTGTTCGCCCAATACATACCTTTGTCCGGAGAGGTCGAAGCTGTTTTACGCAGCCAAGTGATAATCTTTCCGGCAATCTCTTTATTTCCATTCCTCCACATGAGCCACCCTATTTCTCCTTTGCCGTGGATGGATTGTTTGTCCCACTGCTTTTCCGCCAGGTTCGTATAGTAGCGGATTGCTTCACGGGCCGAACCCAACTCCGGAATGTCTCGGTAATTGCTGCGGACAAACAGATATTCGATTTCCAATGGAGAAATTTCGTTTTTCTGCCAGTTCTTGATCTTTTGTAATGCCTCATAATCGGACTGGATTTGTTTGTCAACGAATTTGAGTGCTTTCATCTGCATCTCTTTTTCCTGCTGGTTATATTCGACTGCATTCAACTCTGTCAGTTGGCTCATCCCTTTCAGAATATAGAGTGTGATCTCCTGGCTCGGATACATGCCTTTGAACCAACCCCAACCTCCATCCGGCGTTTGCAGGTCGAGAAGATGTCGGAGGGCGGTTTCCCGCTGTCCTGCTGCCCGGTTCATATCGAAAAGGAGGGACAAACGCTGTTTTTGTTCCGTTTCATTGTCTGCTTCCAATACCCAGGGTGTTTCCTGTAGAAGGATGTTTTTCAGTTCTGCATTCTTTTCCAGGTTGGAATAGAGCGTAGAGGCATTTCCGCCCTGTGCTTTCCACTGGCTGATGACCTGCTGGATACGCGGGTGGACGGTGGCGATGTAGTTTGCTAACGTATTGCTGTAATAGGAGGCGAACCAGGAAATGACGTTGTCGTTTTCCGGTTGGGATAGGGTCGGCAATGCCTGTACGGCGTACCAGATCGGGTTGGCGGTCAGCTCCAGTGTCGTGCGGAACGGCCGGATACCTTTGCTGTCTTTCAGGCGGATCACTTCTTCGCTTTTGTCGAACAGGTAGAACGGGGTACTTTCCGTTACCAATATCTCATTCGAAAGAACCGGAATCAAATGTTGTTCGCCGTCACTCCCTTTATCCGAATCGGCCACGATACGGCAACCGATGACGCCGCCCGCTGCTGCCGGAACCTTGAACGACCAGCTTACGGTCGTGGTGCTGTCGGCCGGCAGTGTGAACGGTTTCTGCGATTTGGTGAGGCAGATCACCGGCTGGTCGTTGTCCGGATCGAACAATTCCAGGCTGGCGCGTCCGTCCATAGTGGCAGACGACTGGTTGCTGATTTGCGCCGTGATGGTCACTTCATCGCCCTGGCGCAGGAAGCGCGGAAGGTTAGGGGTTACCATCAACGGTTTGCTGGTGATGATTTCGCGGGACAGGTAGCCGTATTTCAGGTTTTCCGTCTGGGCCAGCAGTTGCAGTTTCCAAGTCGTGTTGCTTTCGGGCATCGTGAAGCTGAACGCTACATCGCCTGCCTCGTCGGTCACTAAGGCCGGATAGAAGAATGCGGTTTCGGCAAAGTTTTCACGAAGTTCGACCGGTTTGTTCGGGAAGAACGGTGTTCCATTTTCTTCCACTTCTTCTGCTATGATATTAGCGACACCCTGGTACGCTTTTACTGCCGGTTCTTCTAGTGGCATACTGTCTTCGGTGATGTTGAGAACTTCGGTTATTGCCGGTGCTGTCCCTGATTTCATGACGGCTCCGGTTGCATAGCGTCGTTCGCTTTGTTCATATTGCCAACCGATTCTCAGTACGTCCTGCCAGTCGAGTCGGTCGTATTGGAACTGTGGGACGTTCAATCTTTTCCGATCTCCTGTTTCGTACCTGCTGCTGTTAGTGAATGCTGTCCCTTCAGAAAAACGAGGAGCATACAGATAAACATATCTTTTAGGAGAGAAAGACCAGCTGAAAGGCAATAACTTGTCCAATGAAGCATCGTACATGCCAGCCAAAACTTCAGCGGAGACGGTCAAGGAATCAGCATCCGTAATACGGAATTTCCAATTTTCCTTGCTTCCCGGCAGCAGGTGGTCACGGAATGTCTTTGCCTGGATATTCAATCTCCGATCCGGTTGCCGGCGTTGAACCGGAACTTGTTTCACATACATCTTGCCGTCTTTGACAAATGTGAAAGACACGGTGAAACCTTCCCCGTCCGTTTCTTTGAACGGGATGCGGAATGTCCGGTTTTCATCGCTCAACCGGATCAGTTTGCGTTCCGTGCATTTATTGTCTGCTGTATAAATTTCATATAATATATGTGTGTCTTTGTCGGATGTTCCGAAAATAAATGCGGCCTCTTCTCCCGGCGCACAGGTCGTGTGCTCATTAACCAGCCAGGTATGCATAAATACGGGCGGCCGTTTATCCCGGCGGTTGTACAAGATGAAATCTTGATTGGCGGAAACTTCTTTTCCGTTGGAGTCGGTCGATTTTACTTCCAGGCGATAGCGTCCGGCGGGAAGTTCGCGGAATACGACAGGTGATATTTCGTCTCCCGTTATGAAAGTTCCAACAGTCACCAGTTTATTGATTTTGTACCGGTCTGCACCGAACATATCCTTTTCTGGCTTTTCGTCCGACAGAGAATAAATCGTGTAACTTCCTTCCGCAGATGTTTTCTGCCTGTTCACGGTATAGGCCGTTACCACAGCCTTGGCGGAATCATTTTCCATTTCCTCTCCGGGCATTTGGATATCCAACAGGATACCTGTATCGCCGACGGAGAAGGTATAGCTTGCCTCTTGTGTCTCTCCTTTGCTGTCGGTCAGGGTTGCCGTTACTTCGTAGCTCTGGAAGGCAGGGCGCATATCTGATGTTTCCGGCCGTTCGGGTATGAAGGAGATCGTGAAGTTTCCTTTATTGTCAATTTTTGCCGTTCCGTTAGCCACCTGCTTGTATGTAAAATCGAACGGGTCCGGCATATAAAAACGTGCCCAGAACGGGCGACGGGTGATCGTCCAGTTTATTTCGCCTTCCTGCAAGTTTATACCGGAGAAAGTTTGTGCTTCACCTGTCAGTTTCACCGGATGGCCGAAAGACACCTCTTCCTTGAGCAGCAGGAAACTGACTTTGAAAGTCGGGCGTTTGTATTCTTCTACCCGGATATTCGTACGAGACCTTTCTGTGACAAGCGTGAAGTTCCCGCTCAAAGTCTGTGCCGGGATGGTGAACTCTCCGTTGAAGGAACCGAACCGGTCGGTCTTGAATTCTTTGCTGGCTACATCCTTGTAGTTGGCATCCCGCAGGGTGACGGTATAGGTGCGTCCGGCCACGACATGCGGGTTGTCCGTATCTTTCACATAAGCGATCCCTTTGAAGAATACGTTTTGCCCCGGCCGGTAGATGCCCCGGTCCGTAAAGAGTGACAAACCGACTGTCTCCTTTTCCTGTCCGGAGCGGGAAGTGCCGTAAGGATATATATTTGTGATGATGGAAGAGGAGTCTTCGCGAAGTACCGGACGTATGTGCTCGATCTTCTTTTTGGCCGGGAGGATGGCGATTCCCAACCGGTCTGTTTTGACTTCTCCCTGGCGTTGGATGGTTCCGTTCATCATATTGGTTTTGTAATAGATAACGGTTGCCCCTTCGATCGGTTTACCGCTTTCGAGGTCGGTGACAAGCACTTCCGGGTTGTTGGTCTGGCTGCGGGTGAGGGCTGCCAGGCGGCTGACGCTAAAACGGTTGGAGACTGTCAGCTGCTTGCCGGGAACCGTGATCACATATTCGTATAATCCCAACCTGTCCATCGGAATGGCCAGCGTGGAATCGGCTTCGGTGTATGAGTTGGCGAGATTCATCTTGAATGTGACCTCTTTTACCAGTTCTCCCCGCATGCTTTTACTGTTCTTGCCGTAATTCCGCCAGGCATCTTCCGGCTGGCGAAGGCTTTTGTAGATGCGCACAACTAACCGGGGTGTGTTGACATACTTGATTTGCAATGTAAGGTCCTTGCCCGGATACACATTGTTGTCGGATTGGATATTCAGGACCGGCGTTTCCATTTCGTTTAACTGGTTCTTGAAAACGTTTATGCGGTCGTATTTGGGATATTGCGCGATACTTTCTTTGCAGAGCGAATAAATGAGCGCCTGGATGGAGTCTTGGTGAGCCTTGTTGCCTTGATAACGTTCCCGTTGGAGAAGATTCATCTCGGCAATGCGTATTTCGGCGGCAAACGGTTCTTTGCCGTATACATTATACAAACTGTCCAACGTGTTTCTGTAGTCGTTGGTGTTTGTAGACTGGCTGTCGTATTTATATTGCCAGTAGTCCAGTTCGTCCAGCAATAAGGCTTTTTTCTCCGGTTGTGTACGGCGGAAGTCGATCACATCTTCATACCATTTATCCGACGGCTGTATGTCGATCGCCCGGAAAGCCAGGAAATCATATAGAGTAGGGCGAAGTTGAGGCGCGTCTTTCCCTTTTTTCAGGATCAGGTTATATTGGCTGATCGGTGTTTGTTGCAGCAACCGAGCCGGTTGGAGAGAGAGCGTCAGTTCCTGTTTGATCTTTTCTCTGAACAGATTGGAGGTCCATTCCTGGATATCATCGGGAACATAGCCTGCCAGTTCGGTCCGCTGGTTGACGTTCCAACGGTTTTGCATATAATAGTTGTTATACATCTCCGCGATCATGGAGTGGAGTATGGCTACAGATGCGGAGTCGGGACATGTACCGGCATAAGTTTCCACCTCTTTGATCAGTTCGGGGAATGTATTGACGTCTTTTTCCAGCTGATTTTTCATCCGGCTGATAAGCGCCTGGATCAATGCCGGAGTGTTTTTCGTTTGGATGGCTTCTATGATAGCCTTTTCGTTGGTGGATACCTGATTTGCTTTCACGTAGAAGATCGTGGATACTATTCCGCATACGATCAGGGCTAAAACAATAATTGCTCTTATCTTCATATCTTTCAGATTTATGATTTCGGATTTATGAAGTATGACTGATAAATCATAAATCCGAACCCGTTTCTTATATAGATACAAAGAAAGAGCAAAAAGTTGTAAAATTACCGTTAATTAGGAGTAATTTTATTTTTTACGGACGTAGGTCAGGAATGTGTAAGGATACGGATTTTTCTCGTCAGCGGGAAATTCCTGTCGTTCCACCTCTTCCCACAGATCCCAGTTGACAACCGGGAAAAATGCGTCTGCATCCGGAAACTCCCCGTGAATACGGGTCAGATACATCTTGTCGGCAATCCCTAATCCTTGTCTGTAAACCAGAGAACCTCCGATGATGAAGATGTTTTCTTCCTTTTCGCAGATATCCAGTGCGTCATGCATGGATTCGCAGGCAAAGCAATTGATGAAACCTGCTTCAGGCATCGTCGTCAGCACGACATTTTTACGGTTGGGCAATCCGCCTTTTGGCAAAGATTCGAAAGTTTTACGCCCCATTATTACGGCGTGTCCTGTTGTCAGGTCTTTAAAACGCTTCATGTCTGCCGGCATGTGCCAGAGCAGACCCAGATTCTTCCCGATCGCATTGTTGTCGGAAATCGCTGCTACAATTGAAATAGTACTCATTGCCATTTATGATTTATGATTTATAATTTATGATTTATGATTTCAAGTTTATGGTTTATGAGGTCTGACTATATGCAGTTCATGAATCATAAATCTGAAATCATAAATCTCTTATACGGCCACTTCTCCCTTGATATGAGGATGAGGGTCGTATCCCGTTAGGTTGAAATCCTCGTACTGGAAACCGAATATGTCTTTTACATCCGGGTTGATTTCCATCCGGGGAAGAGGCCGTGGATCGCGTGTCAGTTGCAACTTTACCTGTTCAAGATGGTTCGTGTAAATATGTGCGTCACCAAGCGTATGGACAAAATCTCCAGCTTTCAGTCCGGTTACCTGTGCCATCATCTGTAATAACAGGGCATACGAGGCAATATTGAAAGGTACGCCTAAGAAAATATCGGCACTGCGCTGGTACATTTGCAGGCTCAGGCGGCCGTTTGCCACATAAAACTGGAAAAAAGCGTGGCAGGGAGGCAGATTCATATTGTCCAGGTCTGCTACATTCCAGGCGCTGACGATGATACGGCGTGAATCCGGATTATGCTTGATTGTCTCTACCGCTTCACTGATCTGATCGATATTGCCGCCTTTATAGTCCGGCCATGAGCGCCATTGGAAGCCGTAGATATGTCCTAAGTTTCCATCCGGATCTGCCCACTCGTTCCAGATCCTCACTCCATGTTCCTGCAGGTATTTTGCATTTGTATCGCCCTGAAGAAACCAAAGTAATTCGTATATAATGGATTTCAAATGCAGTTTCTTTGTTGTGAGCAGAGGAAAACCGTCTTCAAGGTTGAAGCGCATCTGATGTCCGAATACACTGTATGTACCGGTTCCTGTCCGATCTTCTTTCTTGACTCCTTCGCGGAGGACACGATCGAGTAATTCTAAATACTGTTTCATTTTTCTCTATTATGACAGACAAATGTACGAAAGTGATTTGTATTAAGCAACATTATTCTACAGCATCGTTTGTTTTTGATAATAATAGCGTATATTTGTTGCCTATCTAACAAACATTAATTTATTAGTATCGAAAATGAAGAGACTATGTATGGCTGTCATGGCAATGTGTGTTTTGTTGTCATGCACTGAGAAAAAAGAGGAAGCCACTCTTTCTGGACTGATGAAATCTAATTTCGTATCAGAAGTACAGGGAAAACCGACTGCATTATATGTGTTGAAGAACCAGAATGGTGCAGAGGCCTGTGTGACAAACTGGGGCGGGCGCCTGGTATCGGTTATGGTTCCTGACAAGAATGGCAAAATGACGGATGTCGTCCTGGGATACGATAATATCCAACAGTATGTGGACAATCCAAACAATAACTACGGCGGGTTGATCGGTCGTTATGGAAACCGTATTGCAAATGGCAAGTTTACGCTGGATGGTGTTGAGTACCAGCTTCCGCAGAATAACAACGGACATTGCCTGCATGGTGGTCCGGAAGGTTACCATACGGTTGTTTGGGATGCCAAACAGGTAAATGACCAAAGTGTGGAATTGACGTATCTCTCCAAAGATGGTGAAGCCGGTTTCCCCGGAAATCTGAACCTGAAAGTCACATACACATTGACGAATGACAATGCCGTCGATATCAAATACGAAGCTACAACGGACAAACCGACTGTCGTGAACCTGACGAACCATAGCTATTTCAACCTTTCCGGTGTTCCGGGTTCTCAGATTTTGGATCATTCAATTATGATTGCTGCAGATACTTATGTTCCGGTTGATGAAACATTGATCCCGACCGGCACGCTTGATCCGGTAGAAGGAACTCCGATGGATTTGCGTACGGCTGTTGCCGTAGGCGCACATATCGATGATCCGTTCGATCAGTTGGTAAGAGGCAAAGGCTATGATCATAACTGGGTGTTGAATAATAATTGCGACATCAATGTGTTGGCTGCAAAGGCTGTTTCTGCAAAGAGCGGTATCGGCCTTGAAGTGTACACAAACGAGCCGGGTATCCAGTTCTATGCCGGAAACGCAATGACGAAGGATGGAGATAAAGGAAAGTTAGGTGTGATTTATCCGCATCGCGGTGCTTTGTGTCTCGAAACACAACATTATCCCGATTCTCCCAACCAGCCGAGCTTCCCAAGTGTGGTGCTGCGTCCGGGCGAAAAGTATTTCAGCGAGTGTATATATAAATTCACGGTTGAAAAGTAGGATACGTATTATTTTTAGGGAAACTTTCCGGTAATCGGAATGCTTGGAGGGGCGGCAGTAAAAGGTCGCCCTTTTTTTGTTTCCAAAAATCTTTGATTTATATCTGTTAATGTTTCTTCGTAAACAATATGGTTTGCCGTTTTTCACTATCTTTGCGATTGACATAGGATTGTCGAAGCTTTGACTTTTCGGCTGTTCTGTCGATGGATAACGTTAAGCGTTTAAGATATTATCTTTGGAACTGAAAATCGCCAACTTTCCAGTCGGACAAAGATAATAGACAACTGGACGCTCACGCTTGTTATATATACTTGTGTATATAGAATAAAGCGTGGGCTGTTGTTTATTATTTGTCCGATGGGTGTTTGGCGATACCTCAGTTTCAAAATAGTAGATTAACAGTTCCCACGCTTTTTAATTAATATAGATGCCAAACATAGGGGAGCAGGGCGGCACCATAATTTGAGTATGAGCTCAGAAGAATCGGAAAGAATTGCAATCTGTTGCGTATTATTGGATATTGTGGAAGCTATGGGCACAAGTGCCGACATAAAGGGCTGCCGGCATTATCAATCGTTGAGAGATAAAACGGATATTACCGATTCTGACTTTGAAGGGGCACGCTCCGTTTCGGTATTGTCCAGTTTGGTTACTTTGAAGGGGATGCATTATAATAAAAAGATGTTGCTTGCATTGACTGTATGTGATCTTTATTCCGGACACACCCCTGTTTCTCTTAATTTAAGGATTGCATTCGAAACATTGATGAATGCAATCGAATGGCCGATATCGTTTTCCGAGATATTGACGATCAGCCGGACGGAATAACTCTATTCATGTTTGGATGATACATATAGTCTTTTCTTGTCGGATAAGTATCTTAATTACAATTAGTCAGTATGAAAAGACTCTGTGCATCCGGGTGTAGCCGTCCCGAACATCCGGATGTAGAGAGTGGCAACATCCGGGTGTAGAAAGCCGGAAGATGGGGGTGTTTCTGAACATTTCTGCTTGCTTTCCGCTCTTTTCCTGCTTGTTTTCTGCAAAAAAGTATCTTATGTTGACGAAATAACCTTCTTACAAATGTATATTGACATGTTTCCTTCCGTGTTTGAAACAATACCGGCTATCTGTTTCAATGTCAGGGAGAGTGATACAAGTGTGACATAGGAGTGATACATGGATCAGGCATGTATCACTCTTGCTCTTATTTGTTTATCAATGCTTACGAAGCAAAATGTGATAGAGTGATAGAGAATCTTGGAAAAACGATAAAAAGAAATCGGCCGTTTTTAGTCGTATTCAACATATTGCGGTCGGAATCAACAGCAATCATATAAAGGGGATGGGGAAATGTCCGGATACAAAAAAAGGCTGATGAATCTGATTCACCAGCCTTTTTGTATATCCAATATAATAGTTAAAACATCCCTTTTTCCAAATCAGCAGCTTTTACGCGGAAGATGTATCCGTTGCGCGAGAAGACTAATTCACCGTCTTCTTTCTTTTTCTGGTTTACTAATCGCTGGAATGCGATATTGGCACCTTTAACTATATTCTCTTCAAATTCTCTAACTTCTTGTTCACTCATGATGCTCAAGTTTTGTATAAATATCCGAATTATATATCTCTTTTTTATCACTCCTGAAACCTTTGGCGATTACTTCCATCGGTGACATGGAGTTGTCTGCAATCATCCAATAATCACAAATGGGGATATATAGTTCAAAGAGATTGTGAATACCTGCCTCGTAACGACGGCGGATAGTACTCTCCGGAATGTTATGTCCTCCGGCGGCCACTCTCATTTTTACTCGCTCCACTGCCAGATCCGGTGTGTTCAGCCAGAAATATAACAATGTCACATAATACCCTTCCCTTTGTGCTTCCCGAATCAGGTTTGCGCCTGAACGGGTGGCCAGTGTAGTTTCCATAGCAAACGTTTCGCCTGAAGCGATTAGTTCTTTAATGCGTTTATACATAATACGACTGGCTTCAACGGCTACCGCGATACTATCAGAATTAAAAGGGGAAAGCCCCTTGGCAATCTCGTCGGAATTTACGAACTCTTTACACTTCAACATCTCTGGAAGAATTGTGAAGGAAGCTGTCGTTTTTCCTGCTCCGTTGCATCCCGATATTATGTATAGATATGGCACTACTTACTGTCTTTTGTTGGGGCAAATATAGATAATAGTTTAATATGTTGGTTAATTTTATTCTCAAAAATAGTAAAAATGTGCAGAAAATGTACGGATAACCCCTCAGTTCGTTGTAAAAACAGGCGGTTTGGTGTAATTTAATGGCTTTGTCAAATGTCTGCAGCATACCTTTATACCCATAAAAGGTCGCTCATTATGCCGTCTGAGATGAAAATGCCTTTTTTCGAGAGGGTTAAAGTGTCGTTTTCACGGATAAGCAACCCTTGACGCAAATAGGTAGCTGCCTGCTGTTCGAGATAGGTTTGCTTTTCTTCTCCGAACCGCTCCCGGATATCAGCTGTCCGGATTCCCCACATTGTGCGTAGTCCGGTGATGATGAAGTCGTTGTATTTTGTGTTGATGTCCAATTCTTCTATCTCTATATCGGGAATGCCTGCCTTGATCCCTTGTAAGTAGCGGGGAAGGGAAGATATGTTCCATTGCCGGCTTTCTCCATCATAGGAATGGGCGGAAGGTCCGATGCCTATATATTTCGTGCCGGTCCAATAGGAACTGTTGTGCCGGGAAAAATAACCGGGACGGCCAAAATTGGAAATCTCGTAATGGAGATATCCGGCTTCGGTCAGCCGATTGATTAAGGTGGAGAAAAGGGTGACGCTCAAGTCTTCTTCTATAGGAGTCACTTTCCCGGCTTCCATCAATTTATATAGGGCTGTCCCTTCTTCATATATTAAGTGGTAGGCTGATATATGGGGAATTTCCAGACGGATCGCGTCATCCAGATTCTCTTGCCACTCTTCCAAGGTCTGTCCGGGCAACCCGTATATCAAGTCGATGCTTATGTTTTGGATGCCGTTTTCTTTGCAAAGCCCGACTGCGCGCAAAGCCTGTTCGCGGTCATGGCGCCGGTTCAGGAAACGGAGGTCTTTTTCTTTGAAACTTTGTACTCCCATACTGATCCGGTTGAAGGGCAGGTTGCGGAGGGAGGCGACGTATTCCGGTGTCATATCGTCAGGATTGGCTTCCAGCGTAATTTCTGTGCATGAGCTTGTGCCGAACAAGCGGTCCGCAGCCTCGAATATCCGTTCGAAGTCGGCCTGTTGAAGTTGGGAGGGCGTACCGCCTCCGAAATAAATGGTGTCAAGAGGTTCCCCTCCTATATATTCCTGACGTAATTCCATCTCCCGGATAGCTGCATCGATATACGGCTCTTTGAACTTCATATCCGTATTGGAAAAGAAGTCGCAATACAGGCACCGTTTGGCGCAAAAAGGAATATGGATATATAAACCTGCCACTTAGTTCTGCTTTTTAACGATACAAAGATAGCAACATTTTATCTCTATCTGTCTTTCTTTCCGCTCTTTATCTTTGAACTGTTAAACAACATAGTTCTCAAACACCGGGTTTGAAATTGTTTTTCTCCTTTACAATCTCTAATTTGCGGTCCCGTGAATGAAAAGGGTTTTCGGGTCAATCTTTATTGTTAAACACAAATTAATACCTTGATATCATGAAAGTATACCAAACAAACGAAATTAAGAACATCTCTATCTTGGGAAGTTCGGGCTCTGGGAAAACCACTCTCGCTGAAGCAATGCTTTACGAGGGTGGAGTTATAAAACGTCGCGGAAGTGTGGAGTCTGGAAACACTGTGAGCGATTATTTCCCGGTTGAGAAGGAGTATGGTTACTCGGTATTCTCGACCGTTTTCAGTGTAGAATGGCAGGACAGAAAGTTGAATTTCATTGATTGTCCGGGTTCAGACGATTTTATCGGCGGTGCAGTTTCCGCTCTGAACGTGACAGACACGGCACTGATGGTACTGAATGCCCAGTACGGCGTGGAAGTCGGTACAATCAACCAGTTCCGGTATACAGAACAATTTCATAAGCCGGTTATCTTTGTTGTGAACCAACTGGATAACGATAAAGCTGATTATGATGGGACAATCGCCCAGCTGCGTGAACAATGGGGAGGTAAGGTTGTTCCTATCCAGTATCCGGTTTCTACGGGTTCGTCTTTCAATGCGGTTGTCGATGTGTTGAAAATGAAGATGTATCGTTGGAAACCTGAAGGTGGTGTTCCCGAAGTGTTGGAAATTCCGGCAGAAGAAATGGATAAGGCGATGGAACTTCACAAGGCATTGGTCGAATCGGCTGCCGAACATGACGATATGTTGATGGAAAAATTCTTTGAAGAAGGTACATTGAGTGAAGACGATATGCGTGCCGGTATTCGCGCCGGTCTCGTTATCCGGGGGATGTTCCCCGTATTCTGCGTATGCGCGGGCCGTGACATGTGCGTTCGTCGTACACTTGAATTCTTAGGTAATGTCGTTCCTTGTACGGATAAGATGCCTCGCCCGGTTACGACAGAGGGTGTGGAAGTGACTCCCGACTCCAACGGACCGACCAGTTTGTTCTTCTTCAAGACGACTGTAGAGCCGCATATCGGTCAGGTTTCTTATTTTAAGGTGATATCAGGTAAGGTAAAAGAAGGTGACGATTTGTTGAATGCCGATCGTGGTTCGAAGGAGCGTATCGCGCAGTTGTTCTCTGTTGCCGGACAAACCCGTAACGCCGTGACCGAAATGGTTGCCGGAGATATCGGTGCTACCGTTAAGCTGAAGGATGTTCGTCGTGGTAACACATTGAATGGTAAGGGATGCGATTATCGTTTCGACTTTATCAAATATCCGGACCCGAAATATCGTCGTGCCGTGAAGCCGGTTAATGAAGCAGATGCTGAAAAAATGATGGAAATCTTGATGCGTATGCGTGAAGAGGATCCGACGTGGATAATCGAACAGTCCAAGGAATTGAAGCAGACGATCGTTTCCGGCCAGGGAGAATTCCATCTTCGTACGTTGAAATGGAGAATCGAGAACAATGATAAATTGCCGATCGAATTCTACGAACCGAAGATCCCGTATCGTGAAACGATCACGAAAGCAGCCCGTGCGGACTACCGCCATAAAAAACAGTCAGGTGGTGCGGGGCAGTTCGGTGAAGTTCATCTGATCGTCGAACCGTACTACGAAGGTATGCCGGCACCGGATACATATCGTTTTGGCGGACAAGAGTATAAAATCAGCGTACGTGATACGCAGACTATAGATTTGGACTGGGGTGGAAAGCTGGTGTTTGTTAACAGTATCGTTGGTGGAGCCATCGATGCCCGTTTCCTGCCGGCTATCTTGAAAGGTATTATGGCTCGTATGGAGCAGGGACCGTTGACCGGGTCGTATGCCCGTGACGTGCGCATCATCGTCTATGACGGAAAGATGCACCCGGTAGACAGTAATGAAATTTCTTTCATGCTGGCAGGCCGTAATGCTTTCAGTACCGCTTTTAAAGAAGCCGGTCCTAAGATTCTGGAACCTGTTTATGATGTAGAAGTATCGGTTCCGGCTGATTATCTGGGCGACGTGATGAGTGACCTGCAGGGACGTCGCGCCATCATTATGGGTATGAATAGTGAAAAAGGCTACGAAAAGCTATTGGCAAAAGTGCCTTTGAAAGAGATGTCTTCGTACTCGACATCTTTGAGTTCCATCACAGGTGGACGTGCTTCATTTACCATGAAGTTCTCCAGCTATGAATTGGTTCCGTCGGATGTCCAGGACAAGCTGTTAAAAGCTTACGAGGCAACTCAGGCAGAAGATTGATTTGGATTTTCTATAAATTGTATGAAGGCTGCCCCTGTGAAGGAGTGGCCTTCATTGTTTTTTCATATGGCTGTTGCAATGCCGTAATATGAAGTACGTTTTTTTGTATCGTGTTAATAGAAACAACATGAAACTAAGAAAGTATTATCCAACCATTGTCCTGTCGGACATTCACCTGTTTGGTACGGGGATATCCATTATCTGAATTCCGGTGATTGGGTGGAAAGCCTTACGGCTTTTGTCGAAAATGAACAAGGTGAATGGAATATTGTTTTTTATAATAAGGAGGGATACACAGCGGATGAAATGCAACCTTCCTGTTTACACTATGCCGAAGTGATATGAAAATATTGTTTATCATACAGGGTGAAGGCCGGGGACATCTGACTCAGGCACTTTCTCTCCGTCAGAAGCTGACGGACGAAGGCCATCAGGTGGTTGGTGTCCTGGTTGGCAAAAGTCCTGCCCGCCGTCTTCCAGATTTCTTTAGCAAGAAGATCGAAGCGCCTGTCTATCCGTTTGAAAGTCCCAACTTCCTGCCTTCCGCCCAAAATAAACAGGTCAACCTGGTCAAAAGCGTAGCTTATAATGTTTTCCGGTTGCACAAATATATGTCGAGTATCCGGTATATCAACCGGATGATAAAGGAGACAGGAGCAGATGTGGTCATAAACTTTTATGAGCTGTTGACCGGACTTACTTACCTGTTTTGCCGGCCGAAAGCTGTCATGGTCTGCATTGCGCACCAGTACTTATTCCTGCATCCGGACTTTACTTTTCCGAAAGAAAATCGTCTGTCGCTTGCTTCCTTGAAGTTCTTTACCCGCATTACGGCTATCGGAGCTGCTAAGAAGTTGGCGTTATCTTTCCGTAAGATGCGGGAGGTTCCGGCCGACGGGATCGTGGTGGTTCCTCCTCTTTTGCGTAAGGAGGTTTTAGAAATGACACCGACAAAAGGGGATTATCTGCATGGCTATTTATTGAATAGTGGATTCGGTGAAGAGATATGTTCCTGGCATAAGGTACATCCGAGTGTCGAACTGCATATCTTTTGGGATAAAAAAGAGGTGCTTCCTGAAGTGAAAGTTGATTCCCGTCTTTCTTTCCATCAATTGAATGATACACTGTTTGTCCGTTATATGGCAGGAGCGAGGGCGTATGCCACGACTGCTGGGTTCGAGTCTGTTTGTGAAGCGATGTATTTTGGTAAGCCTGTTTTGATGGTTCCGACGCATATTGAACAAGCTTGTAATGCTTTTGATGCCGTTCATGCCGGGGCCGGCGTTATTGCGGATCGGTTCGATCTGGATGCTTTGTTGCAACTGTCGCAAACGCATCAGCCGGATCTTGCTTTTTCTCATTGGGTGAAGCAGGCGGATTGGTTAATCCTGCGTGAGTTCCGCCCGGACTTATTGATGGAGGAAACACCTGCTTCCCTATGGCATCGCTTGTCTACCCGTTGGATATACCGGTTTGGAAAATCGTTATCGATTTGATGGCGGTTTATTGATTCATGATTTGACAGATTTGAAACATGAAAAAAGATCTATCGGTGAATTAACAGACAATGCGCAGCCTTGTCTGTTAATTCACCGATAGATCATCATTTTAAGGTTCAAATATTCTTATATACTATTTCAACGCCTGCTCGATATCCGCAATGATGTCGTTTGCATTTTCGATGCCGACAGACAGGCGGATCAGGTCGGGAGCTACGCCTGCTTCGATCAGCTGTTCGTCCGTCAACTGGCGGTGCGTATGGCTGGCGGGGTGGAGGACGCAGGTACGGGCGTCCGCTACGTGGGTCACGATGCAGATCATCTTCAGGTTATCCATAAAGCGGATCGCATCTTCGCGGGAACCTTTCAGGCCGAAAGCGATCACGCCACAAGTCCCGTTCGGCATGTATTTTTGTGCCAGCTCGTAATATTTGTTGCTCTTTAATCCGGGGAAGTTCACCCAAGCGACCTGCTCGTTTGCTTCGAGCCATTCGGCAACCTGTTGGGCGTTCTTGCAATGTTGAGGCATACGCAGGTGCAAGGTTTCGAGTCCTAAATTCAAGAGGAAGGCGTTCATCGGAGCCTGGATGGAACCTAAGTCACGCATCAACTGTGCCGTTGCCTTTGTCATATAAGCCATCTTGCCGAAAGCTTTTGTGTAGGTCAGGCCGTGATAGGATTCGTCCGGGGTTGTCAGGCCGGGGAATTTGTCGGCATGTGCATCCCAGTCGAAATTGCCGCTGTCCACAACCGCACCGCCTACGCTTGTCGCATGGCCGTCCATATACTTGGTTGTAGAATGCGTCACGATATCGGCTCCCCATTCGAACGGGCGGCAGTTGATCGGCGTAGCGAATGTGTTATCCACGATCAGAGGCACACCATGACTGTGGGCGATACGGGCAAACTTTTCGATATCGAGCACACTCATGCCTGGATTGGACAAGGTTTCGCCAAACAAAGCCTTTGTGTTCGGACGGAAAGCAGCCGATATTTCTTCTTCCGAAGCATCAGGGTCGACGAATGTCACTTCGATGCCTAACTTCTTCATTGTCACGCCGAACAGGTTGAACGTTCCACCGTAGATCGTGGACGAGCAAACCATATGGTCTCCGGCCTGGCAGATGTTGAATACGGCATAGAAATTGGCTGCCTGTCCGGAAGATGTCAGCATGGCGCCTACGCCACCTTCCAAAGCGGCGATCTTGGCTGCGACAGCATCGTTTGTCGGGTTTTGCAGGCGGGTATAGAAATATCCGCTCTCTTCCAAGTCGAACAGTTTGGCCATCTGTTCACTGGTGTCATACTTGAATGTCGTGCTCTGATAGATGGGCAGGACGCGCGGTTCTCCCTTTTTCGGTTGCCAGCCTCCCTGCACGCAGAGGGTTTCCGGCTTTAATGAATTGTTCATTATGATAATGTTTTACTATGTATTTGTTATTATCCGGCAAAAATAAGGAATAGTTTGTTTGTATCACAATATCTTCTTCTGTAAAATACGGAACCAAATGAATGCGACGATCCCTTTCAGCATACTGGAAATGCTGATTGCCCACCAGACACCGGTAATGCCCAGCCCCATTGCTGTCAACCCGATCGCCATTGGGATACGAAGGCTGTTGAACGTGATGCTGATGATGGCGGGTGGGAGCGTGCGGCCCGTACCGTAGAATAATCCCTGCATTGTTATTTCCAGCATCATGAACAACATAGAGTAGCCGTCGATGCGAAGGAAAACGCCTCCTGCCTCATAAGCGGCCTTTTCGGGTATGATCAGTGAGAATACTTCGCTGCCGAAGAACACGAAAAGCAACGTACAGAAGATTCCGAACAGGGCAGTCATTTTCAGTGTCGTATGGTAAGCACCCAGGACACGTTCTTTTTTCCGGGCGGCAAAGTTTTGCGCCACGAACGTGCTTAGAGCCGTGCTGAATCCTTGCGAGGTATTCCAGGCGATCGCTTCGATCTGTCCGCCGGCTGTCATCGTCATCAGTCCGATATGTCCGCCATAGGTGGAGGCCGTGCGTGCCATCATCAGGTTGATAACGGCAAACAGACTGTTTAGCAGTGCTACGGGAAGCCCCAACTGAAAGATTCGTCTGCTGTAGCGGCTTTTCAACCGGATGAAGAACGGGAATCCTCCGAACAGCCGGTTTTTCTTTTTCAGGTAATAGATAAAGATGGCCAGTACGGTCGCTTCCGACAACCAAGTCGCACAAGCCGCTCCGTTTGTTCCCATTCCAAACCCGAATATAAACAACGGATCGAGTACCATATTCATGATCAATCCGCTACCGCTGACGTAGAACGGGATTTTACTTAGTCCAGCCGCATTATAAATTCCGGTACAGGCGGCTGCCAAGAAAATGAACGGAAACCCGGTTGCCACGATCTTGAGATAAGATACTGCTGTGCCGGAAATTTCTGTGTCGAGCTTGAAGAAACTGATGATCGGATTTGCCAGGACGAACAGCAGAAATCCCCAACAGACGGAAATCATAAGGGCGATCGTCAGGTTGTGGGAGGCAAAGGCGCGGGCATCATCTTCCTCACGGGCTCCGATGCTTTGTGCCACGCTGACTTCCGAACCCACTTTATTCAGATAGGAGATCGAAGTCGTCATCCACGTCAGGATACCGACAGCTCCGATAGCGGCTACCGCTTCGCTACCCAGACGCCCTACCCAGGCCATATCGGTGATACTGTAGGCCATTTGTATAAACGAGGTTCCCATGATGGGAAGCGCCAGGTTGAACAGTTGCTTTTTAATAGGCCCTTCTGTCAGATTTTTTGTTCCTTGCATGTTTGTTTATTTAATTCGGGGACAAAGATACGATGTTTTCCGCTGAAAAGATGTCGGCATGCAGCATGCCGGGGAGCTTTTGCCTGAAAACAGCCTCTACATGCCTCATGCCGGGATGTTTTTGTTGGAAAACAGCCTCGCATGTCTCATGCCAGCTTCTCTATAAACAAAAACAGCCTGTCGCGAGTGGCGGCAGGCTGTACGGATAAAAATTAGTATCAGAAATTGATGTTTACCCCGATCATCGCGCTGAAACTCTGCATCGGATAGCCGTAATAGAGTTCGTATTTCTGGAACAGGACGTTGTTCAGTTTCAGATACAGCCCGAAGGTGTCATTTAGGGTGTAAGTTCCGGTCAGGTTGAGTTCGTTGATGTTTTTCATCTTTTCACCTTCCGATCTTCCTAAGAACGTCTTGCGGCCGGTTGCTAAATAATAATCCAAAGAAGCAGTTACTTGGCTGATCGGACGGACGGTGATGCCGGCTGTCAATTCCATTTCGGGTTTGCCGTAAGCATCTTCGATATCGTCGACGTTCCAACTATTGTAGACACCTTTCAGGTTGATGTCGAATAATTGCTGATAGCTATATTTCAGATTGACACCGCCGAACGCATGTTTTGCATTTGCTTGCAAAGCTCTACTGGTATTGGCAAAAATATCGCCTTGCGCACTTGGAGCAAGGAGCGTCGGAGCAAAGAAAACTTCATCACTCGTGATCTTATATCCCCCGAATACATCGAACCAGAAACCGGGAGCGATACCGCTTCTGATACCGACCGTCCCATCCAGATAGTTACGGGAAGGAAGCAGCTCCATCGTCGGGTTGATATAGCGGTTGACCTGCGAAATTTCGTACATGCTGTTTGAGTAGAGTTTGCCACCGGCAACCAGGTAAAGCTCGGTTTTATCGGCAACTTCCACGTCAGCCGTAATATTCGGGGAGGCCATGAATTTGCTGTTGTCACCGGTCACGAACATGATGTTCGCACCTAACTTCAAATTCCAATTGTCTCCCGACACTTTGTAATAAGGCGAAAGAGTTGCTTCGGCATGGTTTTCAAATTCCAGATATTCCTGTCCGCCCATTGTCGGCAGGCTGTAATTGAAGTATTCTACGTTTCCTCCTAATCCGATGCGCTGTTCACCGCCGAAACGGGCGTTCAAATCAAACTTTACGTCGAACGTATGTTCCGTAGGTCCGTCCTGCTCCTTGCTTAACGCATATTTATGGGAGAAGTTGGTATATCCGAGATCTAACAGATAGCCGACAGGAGCGTCTTCTTTCGATTCGACTCCGATCTTTGCCTGGATAGTCTGGTTTACCTGATTGGTCTCACGGTCGAAATTTTCCGGAACTAATGTTACTGATGATTCGGGACTGTAAACCGGTAGCCCGTAGTAATTGAATGCGGAGTATCCGTATTTGATCCCCATGTCCAACGATAGTTTTTCAAATGCGTGTTTGAAGTTGAGTCCACCTAAGTTATCATTCAATTTGGCCTTAACCTTGTCGAAGTCCGTATCGATATATTTCACCTTCCCGTTCGTCGAACGATGGGAGAACCAGATATTCAGCTTATCCTTGTCCGTGCTCAGGATGTGGTAGCCTAAGTCGCCGTTCAGGTTCAGATACGTACCGCCGCCGAAGTTGAAATAACCGCGGCGTTTGTTGTACTGGATATCCGTCATGATATTGCCTGAAGGCAGGAGGCTGATCTCCTTCTCCGGATCGGCGGGGACGGTGAAAGTCGCGTAGTCGATCGCCATCTTCTTGACAACCGGTTCTTTGATGACCGGCAATGTGTTCACTTTGCTGGCATCCTGTACGGTCGGGTCATATTCGCGTTCAAGCGTCATTTCCCGGTTCAGGTTTTTTTCCTTCGTTTTGTCTTCCTGTGCGCTGACGGTTGCGACACTCCCTAACAGGGCCATCACACACAGTGCTTTGATGTTGTATATTGTCTTCATCACTTTTTCTTAGTTCTTAAGTTTACCCAATCTATTTTCTATCATACCGGCGATATCGTCGTCACCTTTATAATTGTTCTGCAGGCTGGTGAGGTATTGACGAGCCTGGAAGTCATCACCCTGGCGGATATAGATGTCGGCCAGCAGGATAAATCCGCGAGCCAGCCAGTATTGGTGAGGCGTACCGTTCTCAATGAAGTTCATGAGCACCTTTTCGGCATTCTTGTCATCGTTGGTATCGTAATATAGTTGGGCCAACAGATATTTGGCCTCCGCACCGTGTACCGTACGGGTATCTTTGCTCAATTCTTTCAGGTCGGCAAGCGCCTTGTTCGCCTGTTTTTGGGCGATATAGGCTTTAGCACGTACGTAACGGGCTTCGGCTTCCAGTTCAGGAGAGAGCTTCGGTTCTTTCAGCAATTCGTCTGCCGCCAGAAGGGCATCCTTTTGCTGTCCCGTCTGCAAGGCGCAGCGCATGATGCCTAAACGGGCGGCCTGTCTGTTCTCCGGATTCTCGGCTACGATCTGCAAGCGTTTGAAGCTTTCCAATGCGGCCGGATAATCTTTGCTCAGGTATTCGATTTCGGCCGTGCGGGCAACCGATTCTTCGAGGAACTTGGTGTCGCCGCTGGCAATGACCGATTTGAACCGTTGGATGGCTTCGTCGAACTCTTTCTTGGCAAAAGCGATGCTACCTAAGTAGAAGTTGGCATTCGAACTGAACGCCCCTTCGGGGAATGTTTGCAGGTAGTTGATCAGGCTACGGCGAGCACCGTCGTTGTCACCGCGCATGAAGAGTTTTTCGGCGGCGATATAGGTCAGCGAATCCTGTTCGCCTACTTCCAAGCGGATGTTGCCGCCTATGGAGTTCACATAGCTGGCATAAGCATTGATATCGTTGAGATCGATATAAACAGACTTCAAATCCTGCAATGCGATTTTAGCTTCTTCGCTACCCGGATAATTGCTGATCACCTGCTTGTAGGCGGCGAGCGCCTTTTCCGGCTGGTTGTCGTTGTAGTATAGTAAACCGAGCTGGATGCCTGCTTTACGTGCCAGGCTGCTCAGAGGAAATTCGCGGATCAGCTTTTCGAACGCCTGTGCGGCGGAAGAGCTGTTTTCGAGCAAGACATAAGAGCGTCCTTTCTCGAACAACGCATCGTCTACATATTGCGATTCCGGATATTCGCTGATCAGGCGGTCCATTGCGCTGATCTTGCCTTTATAGTCTTTCTGCAACCCTAACAGGAATCCTTTCTGGTAGATCGAGTAATCGCCAGCGGAAGGAGACAACTGGGCTGCACGTGAATAGTTTTCTTCTGCCAGACTGAACTGGCGGTTCTGATACAGGCAATCGCCGATACGGTTGTAAGCGTCAGCCAAAGAAGCGGCCTGCCGGTTACTTTCCAGGTCGACATATTGGCGGAAACGGTTCAGGGCCGCACTGTAATCCCTCAGTTTGAAATAGCTGTAACCTAAGTTATAATAAGCCAGAGCATACATGTCCGTATTGCGCTGGCGCGTATTGTTCAGATACGTGCGATAGTCCGATATCGCGTTTTCATATTCTCCCATGCGGTAGTAGGATTCGCCACGCCAGAAATAGGCGTCGTTGCGGGCTTCCATATTATAAGAACCGAGCTGGATTGCCTGGCTGAACAAACTAACGGCGTCATCCAGCTTGACATTGGCAAAAGCCTGTGTTCCGAGTTGGAAAAGGATGTCCTGTTTGGCTTCCAGTATCTTGGTGCTCGGATGTTTGATCTTGTTGATTGATTTCAAAGCGGCTTCGTAGTTTTTGGTAGTCAGGTAGACTTCGACCAGATAGTCGTTCACCTTGTCTGCGTATTGCGAGTTAGGAAAATCGTTCAGGAAGTCTTCGAAGATCGTCACCGACTCGCCGAACCCTGTAAATGCCGTTTCGTGGATGAGCAATGCGTAGTTGTACATGGCGACTTCCTTTATCTGTTTGTCGAATGAAGAGGTGGCAGCAGCCTCGAATGCCATGCGGGCATTGTTTTTGTCGCCTAACTTCAGGTAAGACTGTCCGAGATAGAGATAGGCGTTCTGTGTCAGCTCGTCGTTCTGGCGTACGGTCCGGCTCAGGGCGTTGACCGTATTGCTGTAATTCCCTTTATTGAAGTAGCATACACCTAAAATGTACAGATCGCTGCGGAGCGGGTTTTCCGTAGATGAAACATATTTGCTCAACATCCGGATCGCTTTTTCCTGGTCGCCTAAATGATAATATGAATCACCGACGATCCGGTACATCTCGCTGTTGTTCTTGCTATCGGGATATAGAGAGAGAAGCTCTTCACCTTCTTTCACCACCTTTTCGTATTTGCTCTGGATAAAATAAATCTGTGCGATGTAGTATTGCGACTGCTCGCGGTATTTCGGGCTCTCTTTCAGACGGGAAAACTCGATCAGAGCATTGTTGTAATTCCCCATCGCGTAGTCGATGTAGGCGACATAATAGGTCGAGGCTTCCTTATATTTGTCTCCGACCTGCTCGATCCGTGCGAAGTAGCCGCGGGCTTTTTCCATCTCACCGGTCTGCAACAGCGAATAAGCCAGACGGAAAGAATAAGCCTCTTGCTGTTCGGGACTCAACATGTCGATATCGGCTTCGTTGAACCAGAAAATAGCTTTTTCATATTCACCGCGTTCGAAATGTACGGAACCGATCATGTAACCGATCTCGTCGCTATGGCGGGAAGCTGGATATTCTTCCAGATAGTCTTTTAGCAACTCGTCTGCATTAGGGCGTCCCTGTTCATAAGCGGCATAGACCAGCATATAGTCTGCCTCTTGGATCAGGTCGGCATTCGTGGAATGCTGTTTGTAAGCCTCCAACTTGTCAATGCAACCGGCATAATTTTTTAAACTAAACAACTCTTTCCCTTCTACAAATAGGCGATCCGGTGCATCAAACTGGTACGACCGCTGTCCGTATGCGACATGACTCCCCACCACTATGCACAGTGGAATAAGTATTCTTTTCATCACTCCTTAGCTTTTATAATACAGATATATATAAATATAACGGTATATGTTGGTTCTAAGTTGCAAATATAAGAAATATATTACTTTATATAGCGGTCTACTGCTTTTTTGATAGATTGCAATCCGAAATCGTCCGGATTCAACTGGTTGGCTGGCAGAATAATGATCTCGGCTGCATCGTCTTCAGCTTTTGCTCCGTCGAAGGATTCGGTCAGACATTCGAAGAACATATCGACCGTATGTACCTCGAAGCCGGAATAGGGATAAAGATTGGGAATGGAAAAGAGATAACGGCAGCCGGCGATGTCAAGTCCCGTTTCCTCTTTCACTTCCCGGTGGGCTGCATCTTCGGCTGATTCATACATATCGACAAAGCCTCCCGGCAAGTCGAGTGTCCCTTTAGCGGGTTCTTTGGCACGACGTACCAACAGCAGTTCTCCTTTTGAATTGCGGATGAAGCAGGCGACAGCCGAGGAAGGATTGAAATAATAGACGAACCCACAAGTTGTGCATTGTTTGGCTTTCTCGTTGCGTTCCACAAATGTCCTGGCTCCGCATTTCGGACAATACGTAAATTGATGTAAAGGATGGGACATGATATTTTATTTTTAATAGTCAGGCACGGATTACACGGATTTCACTGTTCTAACAAACTGTGCAATCTGCGAAATCCGTGCCTGAAATAGCTTTGTGTTTTTATTACTTCACTTCCCAACCCAGTGCGCTTGCGCCCAATACGGCTGCATCGCTTTCTTTCAATTGGGAGAATAATAATTTTGTCTTGCCTTCGAACACTTTCAACATGTTCTTTTCCATTGAACGTTTGATCGGATTCATAATCAGATCTCCGGCTTTAGTTAGGCCTCCGAACAGGATGATCGCTTCTGGGCTGGAGAATGCAACGAAATCAGCGAATGCTTCACCCAGGATGTTACCTGTGAATTCGAAGATTTCCAAAGCCAGCTTGTCATTCTTCATTGCTGCGTCATACACGTCTTTGGATGTGATTTCGTCCGGATCCAATTCGCGAAGCAAGCTGTCATCCTTACGGATTTCCAGAAATTCGCGTGCCGTACGGGCAACTCCTGTAGCAGAAGCATATGCTTCCAAACAACCTTGACGACCACAACCACAAGGACGTCCGTTATTACGACGCATGATCACGTGACCTAGCTCGCCTGCAAATCCGTCATGCCCGTAAACCAGGTTACCGCCGATTACGATGCCGCTCCCGACACCTGTACCTAATGTGATCACGATAAAGTCTTTCATACCGCGGGCAGCACCATACGTCATTTCACCGATAGCAGCTGCATTCGCATCATTTGTCAATGCCACGGGCACACCACCCACCTTTTCGCTGATTAACTGAGCCAAAGGAATTTTACCTTTCCAAGGAAGGTTTGGTGCAAATTCGATACAACCGTTAAAGAAGTTACCGTTCGGAGCTCCTACACCTATACCTTTTATTTTATCTACACCGCCTGCCTGGTCGATCACTAATTTCAGGCCATTTGCAAGTTCGCTGACATAATCGTCGACATCAGTATACTTTCCGGTTTTAATTGAACTACTGTACAAGATCGTTCCTCTTGCATCTACTACGCCAAAAACAGTATTGGTACCACCTATATCGATACCTACTACATAAGGCTTCTCCATGATTTTATATTTTAGATTAATAATGCTTTTTCTGGAAAGCAAATATAAGAGGAATCTGGTAAGGTACAATGATTTTATTCAAAAAAAACCGAAATGGACGTGAATATGTTACCCGATATGTTATTTAGCAGGTAAAATTTCAATCCAATAATCGTCTGGATCATTGATGAAATACAAGCCCATCTCGTTATTTTCGAAACAGATGTATCCGAGTTCTCGGTGATATTCGCGTACCTTGTCATAATCGCCGGCTACACGGAAACAGAGATGGCTTTCATTGTCTCCCAATTCGTATGCTTCTTTCCGGTCGCGAAGCCAGGTCAGTTCCAACAGAAATCCTGTCTCGTTGTCTGTCAGATAAACCAAGGTGAACGAACCGTCTGTCGCTTCCTTGCGGTGGTGTTCTTTCAAACCAAGCGCTTTTCCATAAAACGCAATACTTCTGTCCAGATCCAGGACATTGATATTAAAATGATCAAATCTGCTCTTTATTTCCATTTTCTCTCTATTTTTTTATTTTCCATTTTCAAATGTCTGTCCCTTCTCCCGGAACGGATATCAACGCATACCGGCAACCACGCGATTCCGCGTAAGGTCTGAAAGCAACCACCTCCGCCGGACGATCCCAAAAATGCATCGGTACAAAGATATTGGTTTTGATATGATCTACAAACTGTTGTGCACCGCGCATGAAGTCGGTCCCGATACGCGGATCGACCGGAAACATGGTAGCATCTAGCTTGTCGGTCGCCTTTGCCAAATCACCTAATTCTTTCAGATAATTTTGTTCTGCTTCTGCGACTTCTTCGGGAGTCGATTCGTCTTTCCAGTGCCAGTTATTTAGGTCGCCGGCATGGAAAAGGCGTTTCCCTTCGGCTTCGATCAGGAAGGATATGCCGGAGTCTGTTGATCCGAATGCCTTGATCCACAGGTTATGATCTTCATAAGAATCTTCTTTTTTGAGATAGATCGCATCTTCTTTCCCTGCCCGGTTCCTTTTCAAAATATCTTTGCCGAAAAGATAGACGATATCTTTTTTGTATGTTTTCCATCTCAAAACCTCCGGATTGAAATGATCCGGATGGAAATGGGATGACAATACATATAATGTACCCGCACGATTCAATAGTTTCTCATGCACGAAACCTTTTTCCGGTGACCTCCCTGTGTCTTTATAATAATCGATCAAAATGGCAAATTCGTCTGCCTCGATAGCAAAACCACTATGGTAGATATAAGTAAGTCTCATATATATTTTCCTTTCTTTTTATAAACAAAACACGGAAGGTCGCATTCTTGTTGTGCAAATCAGCGTTCGTTTGCGTCCGGTCAATGCTGATTACGATATTACAACTTTATTTCCAGTTGCTCCATCATCACCCCTGTCTTTCGGCGTGCATCGGCCACATCCAATCCGCGTGCCAGCAGCACTGCCATACGGCGATGTCCGTGGACTTCCGGTTTACCGAAGAAGCGCATTTGGGTGTCCGGCTGTTCCAAGACCTTATCCAGGTTGCCTAATGAAAGTTGGTTGCTGTCCCCTTCGACCACAACAGCACGCGAAGCGCCTGCACCGTGAAAAGCTATGTTCGGGATCGGTAGGCCTAATATAGCACGGGCATGCAAAGCGAACTGCGAAAGATCCTGCGTGATCATTGTGACCATTCCTGTGTCATGCGGACGGGGAGAGACTTCGCTGAAAATGACATCTTCGCCCTTAACAAACAATTCGACCCCGAAAATACCGCGGCCGCCGAGCGCCTCCGTGATTTTGCCTGCAATTTCGCGTGCCTTTTCTTTGGCAACCGGGTTCATTGCCTGTGGTTGCCAGGATTCACGATAGTCGCCGTCAACCTGTACGTGTCCGACCGGTTCTAGGAATGATGTGCCTCCAATATGACGGACGGTCAACTGGGTGATTTCGTAATCGAAATCGACAAACCCTTCCACAATCACTTTTCCGGCGCCGGCACGTCCGCCTTCCTGTGCATAGTGCCAGGAGCGGTCGATATCTTCTTCTTTACGGATAATGCTTTGTCCGTGTCCGCTCGAGCTCATGATCGGCTTGACGACACATGGCATTCCGATAACTTTGACAGCCTCGATAAATTCTTCTTCTGTCTCGGCAAAACGATAAGGAGAGGTCGGCAAACCCAATTCCTCGGCAGCCAGACGGCGGATGCCTTCGCGATTCATAGTCAACCAGGTGGCACGGGCTGTCGGGATGACATGGAATCCTTCTTTTTCCAGTTCCATCAACGTCTGTGTTGCGATGGCCTCCACTTCGGGAACGATATAATCTGGTTTTTCTTTTTCTACAATCTCGCGCAAAGCGTCTCCGTCCAACATCGATACGACATACGAACGGTGGGCGACTTGCATGGCCGGAGCATCTGCATATTTGTCCAAAGCGATTACTTCCACTCCATAACGCTGTAATTCAATTACAAATTCTTTGCCTAATTCGCCAGAACCGCAGAGCAAAACTTTCGTTGCGGTAGCCGACTTCGGTGTTCCTATTGTTACCATATTTATTGAATGTATTATATTTCTTTTGTTCATAGGTGCAAAGGTACAGTAATATTGGCAATTGACAAGTGGTTCTCAATAGGGGATTTCCGAATGGATACAAGTGTAATCTGTTTTCGACATTGTAGAAAATAAAATAGATGCAAATCTGATTAGGTTTCCATGCAGATGTAAATGTCGTTTTCTACAAAGAAATATATACCTATGTGAGGTTAATTTGGGTTAAATATAAGTACCTTGTGATACAAGGTATCTTGGTAAAGCATATATTTGTGGCAGTTAATGACAAAATATTTTTCTATTTATGTAACGATTTTGCAAAATGTTCGTCTAATAGATAAAAGTAACAACAAATATGATGATTCATCTGGAAGGAATTAACAAAACGTATTTCAACGGTGCGCCGCTACATGTTTTGAAAGGCATAGACTTGGATATAGAGAAGGGAGAGATGGTGTCTATTATGGGGGCGTCGGGATCGGGGAAATCCACATTGCTGAATATCTTGGGAATATTGGATACATACGATACGGGCATTTATACCCTGAACGGGCAGTTGATCCGCAATCTGAGCGAAACCCGCGCGGCGGAACTGCGTAACCGGATGATCGGTTTCATCTTCCAGTCCTTTAATCTGATTTCATTCAAAATGCGGTGGAGAACGTAGCCTTGCCCCTGTACTACCAGGGTATAAGCCGCAAGAAACGGAATGCTATGGCGTTGGAATATCTGGATATGGTCGGGCTGAAAGACTGGGCGGAACATATGCCGAACGAAATGTCCGGCGGGCAGAAACAGCGTGTTGCCATTGCCCGCGCCCTGATTGCCAAGCCGCAGGTGATCCTGGCGGATGAGCCGACCGGAGCGTTGGACAGCAAGACGACGGTCGAGGTGATGGAGCTGCTCCGGAAAGTAAACCTCGAAGGGCTGACGATGGTGATCGTGACGCACGAACCTTCCGTGGCCGAGGCAACCGACCGCATTATCCGCGTGAAAGACGGTCTGATAGAAACAATAGAAAAAGGATTGGGACATGTTTGACTTTGATAATTTCCGAGAAATATGGAGTACGATCCAAAAGAATAAACTCCGTACCTTCCTGACCGGCTTTTCCGTAGCATGGGGGATTTTCATGTTGATTGTCCTCTTGGGGGCAGGAAACGGGATGAAGAACGGGATCATGTCGAACTTTCGCAACTTTAGCCTGAATCGGGTGGAGACATGGCCGCGCTACACGAGCAAGCCGTACAAGGGAATGCAGATGAACCGGAGGATCGAATACAAAGATGAAGATCTGATTGCCATCCCTCGCGAAAATCCCGAAGTGGATTTGATCACGGCGAGTATCAGCCGGAGCGATACGCTTTCCTACGGAGACGAATATAACGCCTATTCCCTGAACGGAGTGCACCCTTCGAAGGCGGTGATCGACAATATCGAAATGACGGTTGGAAACGGCCGTTTTATCAATGATATAGATGTGAAGGAAAAAAGGAAGGTGATTGTCCTGAGCCCCCGCATGAAAGAAGTCCTTTTCAAAGGCGAGGACCCGTTGGGCAAATATGTGAATGCCGGAAGTGTCGCATACCAGGTTATCGGTGTCTATAAGGCGGAGGACAACGACAACAACGCGCCGGCCTATATCCCTTTCAGTACGGCGCAGACCTTGTATAACGCCGGCTACGGACTGGATGAGATCATCTTTACGGTGAAAGGTATTTCCACGCAGGAAGAATTTGACGCTTTCGAGAAACGTTTCCGCCAGCAGATGGGAGCGCGGCACAAGTTCGACCCCGAAGACCGGCGGGCGATCGGTATGTGGAGCACGCTCGAAAACTTCATGATGCTGAATGGGATGATGAACGGTATCGCCCTCTTTATCTGGGTGATCGGCATCGGGACACTGACTGCCGGGATCGTAGGCGTGAGCAACATCATGCTGATAACGGTACGTGAGCGGACGAGGGAGTTCGGCATCCGGAAGGCGATAGGGGCGACTCCGTTCTCCATCCTGAAACTGATCATTGTCGAATCGATCCTGATCACGGCGGTGTTCGGTTATTTGGGGATGATCTTAGGAATCGGGCTGACGGAAGGAATCAATTCGGTTATGGAGATGATGAATGCCGGAAAGAATGTTTCGCAGGATGACATGAGCATCTTCCTGAATCCGACGGTGAACCTCAGTGTGGCGTTGTCTGCTACGGCCTTGATCATCGGAGCAGGTGTGTTGGCAGGCTATTTCCCTGCCCGCAAGGCGGTCAAGATCACGGCGATCGAGGCCATGCGCAATGAATAATTGGTAATTGAAAATAGAAAGATTATGTTCATATTTGATATAGATCGCTGGGTGGAAATATGGGTGACGATCACCCGTAATAAAACCCGTAGCCTGCTGACCGGCTTCGGTGTGTTCTGGGGCATCCTGATGCTGGTGATCCTGTTGGGTTCCGGCAACGGTTTTAAGAATGGCGTGTTGAAGAACGTCGACGGTTTTTCGACGAACTCCGCATTCTTCTTTTCCGAACGGACCGGCGAACCCTACAAAGGGTATAAGAAAGGGCGTTACTGGCAGATGCGCAACCGCGACTTGGAGACGATCCGCCAGCGTGTGAAAGGAGTGCGCTATCTTTCGCCGATGATTATGCAATGGGGCGGACAGAATAATGTAGTGAGAGGACAGAAAGCTGGTACATATAACGTGCGTGGCGTCTATTCTGAATATTTCAATATCGAAACGCAGCATATCTTGGCGGGACGCTTGTTAAATGAAATCGACATGATCGAAAAGCGTAAGGTGTGCCTGATCGGTAATATCGTGCGCGAAGTCCTTTTTGCCCCGGATGAAGATCCGATCGGACAGTACATACGGGTGAATGGCATCTATTACCAGGTAGTCGGTGTGATCAAGCCGAAGCCCCGTGCCCAGATTGGCGGGCGTACGGAGGAAAGCGTAATGATCCCGTTTAAGACGCTCCAGCAGGCTTCCAACCAGGGAGACAAGTTCTGGTTCCTCTGTGCGACGGCCGACGACGGTTATTCCTGTGATAAGATGGTGGAAGACATAAAGACGGTCCTGCGTTCGCAGAACGAAATTTCCCCGACGGACGAACATGCTATCAGCAGCTTTACGATAGCCAAACAGTTCGAAACATTCGATATGTTGTTCACCGGTATTAATATTCTGGTTTGGCTTGTCGGTATCGGAACTCTGCTGGCTGGTATTATTGGGGTTAGTAATATTATGATGGTGACAGTTCGGGAGCGGACACGCGAGATCGGAGTGCGCCGTGCGATCGGTGCGAAGCCTTTCGATATTATATCGCAGATCATGAGTGAGAGCCTGCTGTTGACATCCCTTGCCGGGTTGATCGGGCTTAGCGTGGGGGTATTCCTGCTCGATGTGGTGAACAATGCGATGGCAAGCGACGGAGATGTGTCTAACGACACGTTTTTTTCCAATCCCGAAATCCATATCGGGACAGCGGTGGCAGCTACCGTAATTCTGTTGTTCAGCGGTCTCCTTGCCGGGTTGATCCCGGCCTGGCGTGCCATGCAGATCAAGGCGATAGATGCTATCAGGGAAGAGTGAATTGGATTTCAGATTTATGATTTATAATTTGTGTCTACGTATAAATCATAAATATTTCCATTGTCAATTAATAAAAAAGTATAGTTATGAAGAATCGTATCGTAAAAAAAGTCCTGCGGATCATCTTTTTGGTATTTGTGGGAGTTGCTGTTGTCGGCACTTTCTATTTCTTGTGGAAGAAAGCGCAACCTGTCATTACCCTCTATGAGTTGGTTACCCCTGCACGTGACACGATTGAGACGAAGACCGTGGCGACCGGAAAGGTCGAACCTCGTGATGAAGTCCTTATCAAACCACAAATGTCGGGTATCATCTCCGAATTGCTGAAAGAAGCTGGACAGATGGTGAAAGAAGGGGAGATCATTGCTCGTATCAAGGTTATTCCTGAAATGGTTCAGTTGAATAGTGCCGAATCGCGTGTACGGGTGGCGAAGATCAACCTCGAACAGATCAGTGCTACCTTCAAGCGGGATAAAGAGTTGCATAAACAGGGGGTTATCTCCAAAGAAGATTACGAAACATCTCTTGCCAACTATAAAAAGGCGCAGGAAGAGGCAGAGAACGCTCAGGATGCTCTTGAGATTATCCGTGAAGGTATCTCTAAACGGTCTGCCGCTTCCAGTACGACACAGGTTCGTTCTACTATCACCGGTATGATCTTGGATGTGCCTATCAAGGTCGGTAACTCGGTGATCCAATCGAATACTTTCAACGACGGTACGACGATCGCTACTGTTGCCGATATGAGCAATATGATCTTTAGGGGGAAAGTAGACGAGACGGAAGTCGGCCGTATCCATGAAGGGATGCCGATCAAATTGACGGTTGGCGCTATGGAAAGCCGCACGTTCGATGCTGAACTGGAGTATGTGGCTCCTAAGGGAGTGGAAGAGAACGGGGCTGTGCTGTTTGAGGTGAAGGCAGCCGTGCATATGCCAGGCGATGCCTTTATCCGTGCCGGCTACAGTGCCAACGCCGAGATTGTGTTGAAGCGTGCGGAGAATGTATTGTCCGTACCCGAAAGCTGTGTCGAGTTTAGCGGTGATTCTACTTTCGTACAAGTAGTAAAAGCGGAAAAGCCGGAACAGAAGTTTGAAAAGCGTGCCGTTAAGGTAGGTTTGTCCGATGGTATCAAGATCGAGATTAAGGAAGGTCTTGCCGAAAACGAAAAGGTACGCGGGGCGATTGTCGATCCGAATAAGAAATAATTGTAAACGATAAAATGATGAGAAGCCAATTAATAATAGCTACGACTTTGTTTCTTTCCGGTACTTTTGCTTGGGGGCAGGAACTCTCCAAACGATGGTCTTTGGAAGAATGCATCCGTTATGCAATTGAGCATAACATCGATCTGAAGCAAAAAGAGCAGGATCAGGAAAGCCGGAGAGTAGAATTGCATACCAGTAAGTTCAGTTGGTTGCCCGATCTGAATGCCAATGTCGGACAGAACTTCGACTTTGGACGTTCTCCTTCCAAATCAGGTGTGATTGTGGATCAGAACTCGGCTAATACTTCGGCATCTGTCTCTTTGAGCATGCCGATATTCGACGGCTTGCGTATTCCCAACGATATCGCTGCCCGCAAGCTGGACTTGAAAGCGGCTGTCGAAACGTTGAATAAGGCGAAGGAAGACTTGTCGATTAATGTTGCTTCCTACTATTTGCAGGTTTTGTATAATAAGGAAGTCCAAAAGATTGCCGAGTTGCAGGTTGCGCTGAGCAATGAGCAGGTCGTGAAAACCGAAGCATTGGTAAAGAACGGGAAGGTTCCCCTTTCCCAGTTATACGATATGAAAGCGCAGCTAGCGAAGGACGAAGTCTCGCTGACCGAAGCGCGTAACAATGTGAAACTGGCATTGCTCGACTTGACGCAAAGCCTCGAACTGGAACGCGACGGTGAAAATTTCGATATCGTAGTCCCTGAAATAGAAGATGCGGTTGAACAGTATATGGGCAGCATCCTTCCTCCGGACAATGTCTATGATCATGCTGTCGCTTTCAAGCCGCAGATCAAGGAGCAGGAATTTCTCTTGGAAAGCCAGAAGAAAATGCTGAAAGTGGCTCGGGCAGGTTATTATCCGAAACTGAATTTCGGCGCCAGCTACAGCAACGGCTATTACCATTATTCCGGTGATGGCGAATATACGAATCTTCCTTTCAGCGACCAGTTGAAGAATAACGGGCGTAAGACGATCGGGTTCAGCTTGAGTATCCCGCTGTTCAACCGCTTTCAGGTTCGTAACAGTGTCCGCTCCGCCCGTATCAATATCCGGAACCGGGAGTTGATGATGGAGAATACGAAGAAGGTGTTGTATAAAGAAATCCAGCAAGCCTACTACAATGCGACTGCTGCCCAGGAGAAATATACCGCATCCGACAAATCTGTCCTCGCTAGCAAGGAGGCTTTCTCTTATGCCGAAGACCGTTATGCCGCCGGTAAGAGTACGGTTTTTGAATACAGCGAAGCCAAAACGAAGTATGCCCAGAGCTTGTCCGAACAGGCTCAGGCCAAGTATGACTTCATTTTCCGCACCAAAATCTTGGACTTCTATAACGGCACACCAATAACACTATAACATATTTAGGTTAGACACATTTGTTTAAGAAAAAGAAGGTCTCTGCGATGGAAACCTTCTTTTTGTTCTTATATTTGTCCGAGAGATTATGATTTACAATTCAAGGACCATGAAAGTATAATCGTTTAATGGAGTGGATCTAATATTAATACCTAGAAAAACATATTATGAATGCAAGATTTGTGACATTAGTTTTGCTGCTATTCGTTTGGCTGGAGGGGGACAGCGTTTGGGCCCAATATCTTCCCAAACTTTATCAGGTTTTCTCTCCCGACAAAAAGTTGAAGATGGCTATTCAGCGACATAACGACGGTTTGCTGACCTACACTTTTGCAGCTAATAGAGAAATATTGATCAAAGAATCTCCGCTGGGTTTCAAATTGGAATCACAGGAGACGGTTCCTTCTTCCGGTTGGAAAATAGAGAAAGTATCCGACCGGAAAGTACGGGATGAATGGAAACCGCTTTGGGGTAAACGGGCTGTGGTTGAAGATCATTTTAATGAATTGGTGATCGATTTGGTGAATCCGGCCGGACAACCGGAGCGGATGCAGTTGGTTGTCCGTGGATATAATGACGGCTTTGCATTCTGTTATAAAATACCGGATGGAAAAGGACCGTGTGTAAATGTGCAGTCCGAATTGACGGCCTATAACTTTGCAGGAGATTATACGGCATGGTTCTATAATGGCGAAAATCATAATATAGGACCCGAAAAGTTGACGGAAACAGATGGAACCCGTTTGCCGGTGATGACCGTGAAGGCGGGTGATAAACATTATATGGCAATCCATGAAGCCTGCCTGGAAACAGGAGCACCTCTTGTTTTACAATCTAAGGGGGGGGAATCGCTCTTTTCGGTCGCTTCCAAGCCGACCAGTCTGTCGCCGGGATATACATCAGCCTGGCGTGTCGTTTTGTATGGGACGACACCTGGCGTGTTGACCGATTCCCATTTGTTGGAGTTGCTGAATCCGGATCCCGACTCTCGTTATGATTTTTCGTGGGTGAAACCGGGGTTGGCTGTCTGGGACTGGCGTATCAACGGAGCTGTGTGGGATGGATTTACATACGGGATGTCTTATCCTTCCTGGGTACGAATGGTCGATTTCGCTGCCGAGCAGGGTTTCAAATACCTGGTGTTGGATGCCAATTGGTATGGACCGGAATTCGAATCGGATTCCGATCCGGTTAAAGGAGAAAAAGCGCAGGATGTGCAACGGCTGTTGAAATATGGAAAAGAGAAAGGTGTCGGAATCTGGCTTTATCTGAATGATGTCGGAGGTCGGAAATATCCGATAGAAAAGACCTTGAAACAGTATGGGGATTGGGGAGCAGCCGGGGTTAAATACGGTTTTATGAGCGGAACACAAGAAGAAAAGAACCGGTGGACGAAAAAGATCACGGAGCTTTGTGCTCAAAATCACTTGTTGGTCGATTTCCATGACGGTCCGGTTCATCCATACGGACAAATGCGTACTTGGCCGAACGCTGTGACACGCGAATATTGCCATGCCCAGTTGGACGGACATCATGTGTTCGAGCCTAAAACATTTGTGACGACCGTTTTCGTCAATATGGTTGCCGGTCCGATCGATATGAACAACGGAATGTTTGACCTTCGCCAAGGGCATACGACACGTGTGGACGAGAGTCAGCCGGTTCCTTCCACACTGGTTTCGGAAGCTGCCCGTACGTTGATTGCTTTTTCTGGCGTGACTATTTTGCCGGATATTCCAGAATACTACCGGAAGTACCCGGCTTTGTTGAACTTCCTGTCTGCCCAGAAGATGCCGTGGAAAGAGAGCCGTACCCTGGCCGGTGAAATCGGGGAGTATATCGTGATGATGCGTGAAACGGAGGATGCCTACTTAGTCGGTGCGGCCACGAATGAGTCCGGAAGGACGATAGATCTGCCTCTTTCTTTCTTGGAAAAAGGAAAATATACTGTTGAAGTCATCGAAGACGGCGACGATGCTCACTATCTGACAAACCGGGAAAGCTTGAAAGTTACGACTCGGCAACTGACAAACAATGATAAACTGACATTGAAGTTGGCTCCGGGCGGTGGTGCGTGTCTTGTTATTAAGAAAACTCCGTCCATGCGTGTTGGTGAGCAAGCGGCTTTTCCGCTTGTCAGCCCTTCCGGGAAAATTGGTCGAAAATAATTACTTCGTTCTTAACTTGAACGAACCTAATCAGATTGCGAACACTAGCTGGATCAAGCCCGGGCAGGTAATTCGTGAAGTTACATTGACAACGGCTGGCAGTATGGCTTGTATTGATTTTGCAGCAGAAAACAATATAGCCTATGTACTGTTTGATGCCGGTTGGTATGGGGCGGAAGAAGACGTAAAATCGGATGCGACTACCGTTACGATTGATCCGGCCCGTTCGAAGGGCCCGCTCGATTTGCCTAAAGTAATAGAATATGCCGATTCAAAAGGTGTTGGCATATTGGTATATGTGAATAAAAAGGCACTGCATCAGCAACTGGATGAAATTCTGCCTTTATATAAGAAATGGGGGATCAAAGGTGTAAAATATGGTTTTGTGAATGTGGGCGACCAATACGCTACGGCATGGTTGCATCAGGCAGTACGCAAAGCCGCCAAATATGGATTGATGGTTGATATCCACGATGAGTATCGTTCGACAGGCTATTCGCGCACGTATCCGAATTTACTGACTCAGGAAGGTATCCGTGGCGACGAAGAAAGTCCGTCGCTGGACCAGGCCATCTATACATTATATAATCGCATGATCTGCGGAGCGGGTGACTATACCAATTGTTATTTTGCGGAAAGAGTCACGGAAAAGATGGGCGGACGTGCTGCCCAGTTAGCTAAATTAGTCGCTATTTACAGTCCCTGGCAGTTTGTCTATTGGTATGACCGTCCCGAAAAATCACCGAGGCGAGCCGGTGGTGCAGGCTCTGCCGAGTCTGTGATCAAAACAGATGCTGCAACCCGTTTCTATAATTCTATTCCGACCGTATGGGACGAAACTCGCTTCCTGGAGGGAGAAATGGGAAAATATGCTGTGGTCGCCCGCCGTTCGGGTTCCGATTGGTATGTAAGCATGTTGAATGCCGGAGACAAAAAACAAATCTCCTTACCCATTGATTTTCTGAAAAACAGAAAGGGCTATACCGCCACACTCTATTACCAGGCTTCCGAGGAGAAAAAGGATGTCGTCGATGCCAAGAAAATCAGGTTGGAGAACCGCAATGAGGTTATCATTGATTTGGTCGGGAATAGCGGATGTGTGCTGCATTTTTCGATTCTTAATTTCCAATAGATTTATTTCAAATCACGTGGTAAGCCGGAGGGAATGTTCCTTCTCCGGCTTTCTTTTTATTTATCTGTTATCGGCTTCTTTTTTCCGATAAGAGGAAGGAGATATTCCCATAACTTTGGTAAAGACACGGGAGAAATAGGCCTGCTCCTCGAATCCGAGCCGCATCGCAATTTCGTTCAGTTTCATATCCGTAAGTTCGATATACTGACAGGCTTTCTGTATTTTTAGGCGTGTAAAGTAATTGATGGGGGAAGTACCCGTTTCTTTCTGGAATAAGGTGGAAAAGTGAGATTCCGAATATTTGAAATATTCCGCTAAATCTTTTAAGGTCAGATTGGTTTCCACGTGTTCTTGTAAGTAATAGATAACTCGCATCGAGAATGAATTTTCTTTGTGGGTCGGAAGATCGATATGGCGGAACTGTTCCTGAAAAATGAAAGTTGAGAGAAACGTATATAAGCACATGGATGAATAAGCCAGATATTCTTTTATGTAACCTCTGGCAAAACTACTGTATATCTCTTCGAATAGACGGATGCGGACGAGTTGCCGTACATGTTCGTCTGCTAATATTTCTTGAGGAGCGGGGTTGGGAGAAAGGAATGATTCGGTTAGCTTACCACAGAAATGAATCCAATAGATTGTCCAAGGATCATGGCTATCCGCCTCAAATGAATAAGGGACATGGGGGAGGTACGATGATATACTGATTTTTCTGTACGGGACTTCTCCCGCCGGGCCTTTTACCTATATGGAGAACAGTCCGGTTTCTTATAAACCGACCGGTTTTATCGGAGGGGCGGGACATGGTTGTATCTTTACGGCCGGTAGTGAGAACTATTGGAAAGCCGCGACTAATTCAATTTCCGTCCGGCATATGTTTGAACGCAGGGTCTCTTTCTATCCGTCCGGCTTTGATAAAGACGGCTATTTGTTTACGAACACCTATTTAGGAGATTATCCGATGTTCCTGCCCGGAGGAAAGGAACAGATCGCCGGTGAATATCAACCCGGGTGGATGTTGCTTTCGTATGGAAAAAAAGTGAGCGTATCTTCTTCGCTGGAAGGTTATCCGGCAGAAAATATAGTGGATGAGGACGCCCGTACGGCTTGGGTCGCCCAATCGAACCGTGATATGGAGTGGGCACAAGTAGATTTGCAACGGCTTTCGTCTATCCATGCTATTCAGGTGAATTTCGATGAATACGGGGCTAATCAAAAAGGTGCTGTCTCCGGAGTTTACCAGAGCTATCTGATTTACGCTTCGGTAAATGGCGAAGATTGGTCTTTGGTGGTGGACTATGGTACAAAGAAAACAGACACTCCTCATGATTATATCGAATTTGAAGAACCGTTCAAAGCCCGGTATATCAAGTTGCAAAACAAGGAGTATATGGTGTCGGAAAATTTTTCCGTACGCGATTTGAGAATTTTTGGAAAAGGTCAGGGGAGTACTCCGCGTGCCGTAAATGATTTCACGGTGGAAAGGGATGAGGCCGATCCATGCAAGGCGCGTCTTTGTTGGGAGGCTGTTCCGGATGCTCAGGGGTATATTGTCCGCTACGGAATAGCCGGAGACAAGTTGTATAATAATTTCCAGGTGATGGGAGAAAATACATTGGAAATCGGAAGTCTGAATAAAGGGGTTGCTTATTACTTTACGATAGATGCCTATAATGAGAACGGTATTACTCGGACTTCCCGGATAAAAGTTTGCCGTTAATCAACAGACTTCTTTTTACCTCTTCAGCTTTCCCACAAACATCAGGTTATTGTCGTTCTCATGGAGCGTAGTGGCCAATTCTTTCAGTTGGGCTTTCGCTTCGGGAGGACATTTGCCGGAGGCGAGATGGGCTTCGATCATTTCCTGAAGTGCAGCCGGTTCGACATTGAAAATGAATCTGCCCTTGTTGAAGCGGTTGTTCGGATTGGGAATCGGGAGATTCCCGTAGAAGTCGTTGACCAGGTGATATTGGGAAGATGACATTTTCATCTTATCTACCAGTATGTCTCCTCCGGGTGTGAACCGGCCTTTATCCCAAGTGTAGTAGTGGATGAGGATATGGTTGGGCAGTTCCGTGTAGATATGGATAGGTTTTTGGGCAAAACCGGGGAAGTTCATCGTGAAACGGGGGATCAGCTTGTTTGCTTCCGTATCGTATGTGAAAGTCGTGTCGATGCCGGTATAAAAGAAGTCGAATATTCCGGTATTCCGGTAGGAAAATATCTCATTGTCGAAATTTCCTGCCAACATATAGTCGAGTGCCGGTATTTGTGATAGGATGTTCCCGTCCGTGTCCATCCGGAAAGCGATCGGCGTCCCTTCTTCAAAAGGCATGTGTACGACCGAGAGCGTACCGTCGGCATTGACCTCGATTTTCGGTTTGTTGATTTGTCCGGGAAGATTGATATCTTTTATCCATTTCCCGTCAAGGCCGTACATCATGATTTTCTTCCCATAAAAGAGAGAGAGGAATATATGGCCGCCTCGTTCGTCGATACTCCCGTCGTAGATAGTCACCGGATACTCGCCCGGTCCGTTTCCCATTGCACCTATGTTGCAGAGGAATTTTCCGTCCTTGTCGTATAGCTTGACCACGTTGGATTGCTGCCGTACGCAAATGTAGTTATCGCTCACCTCGATCCACCAGGCCTTGAACAGGGCCTCGTCGGAGGTTTCAAAACGCACGATCCGGCAATCTTCGACCAGTTCGCTAAGTGGGATATCAATCGTATCGCCTGCCGCTTTCAGGTCGCAGATGTAAAGCGGGCCGTCCGGGTTTTCGATTATCCTGACACTGCCGTCGTCAGTTACCAACGATTTCGGAACGGAGGAATTACAACTTGCAAGGCTTGCCAGAAGGAAAACGATAGCGGGAAGGAATGCTTTTGTTTTCATATTCACGTAGATTTAAGTGATTATAAAAACAAAAGTATGAATAATTCGTAGATACGAACTATTCATACTTATATAATAATTAAATGATTAATGTAAATTAACGGATGAACAACAGTTCCCTATATTTCGGCAGCGGCCACATCTGGTTATCGACCATCAGCTCCAGGTCGTCGATGTGGCTACGGATTTCGTCCAGATAGGGAGCGACGGTATCATGGTAAGCGATCGCTTTGGTACGCAAATCCGTGATACGGTTTGCTTTTTTGCGGGCTTCCACCATTTCGTCCACCATGCGAGTGACGGAACAGATATGTCCGGCAATCTTGCGAACCAGGCGTCGGGGCTCTTCCGACATATCGTCATATTCCGGATATCCGCCGAAAGTCTCTTTCAGTTTGGCGATGTTGTCCAATAGCAATGACTGGTAGCGGACGGCAACCGGGATGATATGGTTGAGCGATAGGTCGCCAAGGACACGAGCTTCGATCTGTACCTTTTTGATATAGATTTCCCATTTCACTTCGTTGCGGGCTTCCAATTCCTTTTCGCTCAGTACACCCGTTTCCTTGAACATCCGGATAACTTCCGGTTTCAGGTAAGCATCGTATTGTAACGGAACGCTGTTTTCGCAATCCAGGCCGCGGCGGGCAGCTTCTTCCTTCCATTCGTCGCCGTAGCCGTTCCCGTCGAAACGGATCGGTTTGGATTCCTTGATATAGGCTTTCAGCACTTCGAAGATGGCGGCCTCCTTGCTCTTTCCTTCGGCACGCAAGGCTTCGACATCCTGTTTGAACTGGCGGAGCTGGTAGGCTACGGCAGAGTTCAGTGCCAACATCGCTGAACCGCAGTTGGCCGACGATCCCAATGCACGGAATTCGAAACGGTTTCCGGTGAAAGCAAAAGGAGAGGTGCGGTTACGGTCCGTATTGTCTAACAGCAGTTCAGGGATCTGTCCGAAGCCGAGATGCAGGCGTTTCTTGTCGTCCACCTCGATAGCGTCTTCGATGGAACAGTTCTCGAACTTGTCCAGAATTTCGGTGATCTGTGTTCCTAAGAAGGATGAGATGATGGCGGGAGGCGCTTCGTTGGCGCCCAGGCGGTGCGCGTTGGTAGCCGAAGCGATACTGGCTTTCAGCAAGGCGTTGTATTTATAAACGGCCATCAGCGAGTTGACCACGAATGTGATGAAACGCAGGTTGTCTTCCCGGTCCTTTCCCGGAGAGAAGAGGTTGATGCCCGTATCGGTTCCCATCGACCAGTTGCAGTGCTTGCCCGAACCGTTCACGCCCATAAAAGGCTTTTCGTGGAGCAGCACGCGGAAGTTGTGGCGGCGGGAAACACGTTTCATCACCGACATCAACAACTGGTTATGGTCGTTGGCGAGGTTGCATTCCTCGTAAATAGGCGCTAGCTCGAACTGGTTCGGGGCAACCTCGTTATGGCGTGTCTTGACCGGGATGCCCAACTTGTAGCATTCTGTTTCCAGGTCTTTCATAAACTCCTGTACACGGGAGGGAATGGCTCCGAAATAGTGGTCGTCCAATTGCTGGTTCTTCGCGCTTTCGTGTCCCAACAGGGTACGTTCCGTCAGCGACAGGTCGGGACGGGCGGAATAGAGGTCTTCGTCTACCAGGAAATACTCCTGTTCCCAGCCTAAATAGGTGATGACTTTATTGACGTCTTCGTTGAAATAATGGCAGACATCTTTGGCTGCCTTGTTCAAGGCTTCGATGGAGCGGATCAGCGGGGTCTTGTAGTCCAGCGCTTCACCGGTATAGGCGATGAATACGGTCGGGATACACAAGGTGTCGTCTACGATAAACGCAGGTGAGGAGGGGTCCCAGGCCGAATAGCCGCGGGCTTCGAACGTGTTGCGCAATCCGCCGTTGGGGAAGCTGGATGCGTCCGGCTCCTGTTGTGCGAGCAGCTTGCCGCTGAATTCTTCGATCATGCCGCCGCCGCCGTCATGTTCGACGAATGCGTCGTGCTTTTCGGCTGTCCCGTCGGTAAGAGGCTGGAACCAGTGTGTGTAATGTGTGACTCCTTTTTCCAGTGCCCACATGCGCATGCCGGCAGCCACATGATTGGCTATTTCGCGGTCGATAGGGGTTCCGTTGTCGATGGCATGGGTCAGGGCTTTGTAGGTTTCCTTGGAGAGATACTTTTGCATTGCCTTCCGGTTGAAGACGTTCTCACCATAATATTCGGATACTTTCTGATTGGGAGTAATGGCTTCCACTGCCTTTCGGTTGGATGCTTTCTCCACTGCATTGAAGCGTGAGATTGACATACAGATTGTTTTTATGTTATACCGGCTGCAAAGATACATGCAATTCTCCATGAATGCTTTCATCCGGTAGTTAAAAATAGATGAGTAGGAAACGATTTGTCCCGGCGCATCCCGTTCGGCAATGCACCAGCTTCTCTAAAGCTATGCATTAGGTTGCGTAACCCATAGCTTTAGCCTTCATAAAGCATAGCTTTACGGTAGCCTTTTTGGGGTGTCTGTCCTTTCGAATGAGGGCGTAAATGAAGATTCAAACATTTCATCGCGTGGGATAAATAAAAAAGGTGTATTAAGAAATGCTATTATTGATTATCAGTGATTTATGGTGATAGGTGATAGGTAAAACCCCGTTTCTGTAAAAGTTTAGGAAAAATGAATTAAAAAACGCCGCCTTTAAGGTGACGTTTTTTAATTCAAACTCAGAAAAGTTTTACAAAAAGGCCTTTTCACCTATCACCTATCACCCGATCAGAACAAACTCCAGGCTACTGTCAATCCTGCCATGACGATCGCTACCATGCTCATCAGCTTGATCAGGATGTTGAGGCTGGGACCGGAGGTGTCTTTGAACGGGTCGCCGACCGTATCGCCTACGACTGTCGCCTTATGGGCTTCGCTGCCCTTGCCGCCGTGGTTTCCTTCTTCGATATGTTTCTTGGCGTTGTCCCAGGCGCCTCCCGAATTGGCCATGAAGATCGCCAGTACGAACCCGGTGCTCAGGCCGCCGATCAGCAGTCCGACCACTCCTGTCACTCCGAATATCAGACCGGTGAGGATCGGTGCGATGATGGCTAACAGGGAAGGGGTCACCATCTCGTGCTGCGCCCCTTTTGTCGAGATGGCCACGCAACGGGCGTAATCGGGTTCGGCTTTTCCTGTTAGTATTCCGGGGATTTCACGGAACTGGCGGCGTACTTCCTCCACCATGTGTCCGGCTGCCCGTCCGACTGCATTCATTGTCAACCCGCAGAACATGAAAGCCATCATGGAGCCGAGGAACATCCCCGCCAACACCTTCGGGTTCATAAGTGTGACATCATAATAGATCATAAAGTCGGAGAAAGAGGCTTTTGATACCTCGATGGCTTTGCCGTCGGAAAATGTCAGGACTGTTTCGCCCAACCGGAGCAAGCCTATTTTAATCTCTTCCACGTAAGAAGCCAGCAAAGCCAAGCCAGTCAAGGCTGCCGAGCCGATCGCAAACCCTTTGCCTGTTGCGGCGGTCGTGTTGCCTAAGGAGTCGAGCGCATCCGTACGTTTGCGTACTTCTTTGCCCAAGCCGGACATTTCCGCATTGCCGCCGGCATTGTCGGCAATAGGCCCGTAAGCGTCCGTAGCCAAAGTGATCCCTAATGTCGAGAGCATCCCGACGGCGGCGATGCCGATGCCGTACAACCCCATCCCTACATTGTTGAAATCGAAGCCGGAAGCAAAAAGGAACGAACAGATGATCCCGGCTACTACGGCCAGTACCGGAATGGCGGTCGATAGCATGCCCAGCCCCAAGCCGGAGATAATCACCGTTGCCGGTCCGGTCAGTCCGGCCTCTGAAACCCGCTGGGTGGGCTTATAAGACTGGGAAGTATAGTATTCCGTCGATTGGCCGATCACGATCCCTACCAACAATCCGATTATAACCGAACAACTGATCCAGAACCAATTGTCCAACTCTAACAAATAAAGAATGCCGAAAGTGGAGAGGGCGATCAACACGGAACTTAGGTTTGTCCCTATGGCAAGCGCTTTCAGCAGCTCACGTATAGTCGCATTTTCCTTCGTGCGGACGGCGAAGATGCCGATGATCGACAATACGATCCCGACCGCGGCGATCAGCATCGGCGCCACGACCGCCTTGTATTGCATCTCTACGTCGCCGGACGCCACGAATGCGGCAGCACCCAATGCGGAGGTTGCCAGAATGGAACCGCAATATGATTCGTACAAATCCGCCCCCATGCCGGCCACATCTCCGACGTTGTCTCCCACATTGTCGGCAATGGTTGCCGGGTTGCGCGGGTCGTCTTCGGGGATGCCGGCTTCGACTTTGCCGACCAGGTCGGCTCCGACATCGGCTGCTTTTGTGTAGATACCACCGCCGACACGGGCGAAGAGTGCCTGTGTGGAAGCTCCCATACCGAAGGTCAGCATGGTGGTGGTTATGATGGTCAGTTTGTGTGTGGCATCCATCGTTTCTGCCGGAATGCAGATATTCAATAATATGTACCAGAACGAAATGTCCAGCAAGCCGAGGCCGACGACAACCAATCCCATTACGGCACCGCTCCGGAAAGCTACCTGCAAGCCGCTATTCAAAGACGACCGGGCGGCATTGGCGGTACGGGCGGAAGCATAAGTAGCCGTCTTCATCCCTAAGAATCCGGCAAGGCCAGAGAAGAAACCGCCGGTCAGGAAAGCGATCGGAACCCATTCGTTTTGTACTCCGAATCCATACGCCATGATGGAGAACAAAACCACCAGGGCGAGAAACACCGAAGCGACAACCTTGTATTGTTGTTTCAGGTATGACATAGCTCCTTTGCGTACGTGCCGGGCTATTTTTGCCATTAACTCCGTCCCTTCACTCTCTTTCATCATCTGCCTGAAGAAGAACCAGGCAAATACCAGTGCCAGGATGGAGGCTACCGGTATGATCCAAAAAATAGGTGTAATCATAGCAATGAGATTTAAAATTAATACGAATTTAATCGTTTTGACACTTAGCGTCTTACGATCCTTTATTGTTCATCTGTAAATATAACAAAAATAAAGAAGTAGAGAAACTTTTTCGTAAATAATAATGTTTCATTCTAAAAAAAACAGCATATTTGTCACAGAATAAGAATGAAAACGCAAATGACGGAAGAAACGAACCATAAGACCTGTAAATTAGGCTTGGCTTTGAGCGGAGGAGGAGCGAAAGGTTTCGCTCATATCGGAGTTTTTAGATTATTGGAAGAATGCGGTCTGAAGCCGGATATCATCGTTGGTACGAGTGTCGGTTCGTTGATGGGTGCTTTGTTTGCCGATGGCTATACGTCCGACGAAATTAAAGAACTCTTTACCGGACGTGAGTTTTCCGAATTCGCCCAGTTGCAAATCCCGAAATCGGGATTGTTCGACAGCAAGCGGTTCCGCTATTTTCTTCGTCGTCATTTGAGGGCTAAAACGTTTGAAGAGCTGAAAACTCCTTTGGTTGTCGTGGCGACCGATCTTGACAATGGCGAGAGCCATGAGTTTCGTAGCGGCCCCATCGTAGAGGCGGTGACCGCTTCCTGTAGTATTCCGATTATCTTTAGCCCGGTCGTGATAAACGGAGTGCATTATGTTGACGGAGGTCTTTTCCATAATTTCCCGGTTTCGATCATCCGTGAAGAGTGTGAACGTATCATCGGTGTGAATGTCAGTCCCCTTGTCCCGCAAAAGTACAAGCAGACGATTTTCCATATCGCGGAACGTTCCTACCACTATATGTTCCGGGCAAACACGTTGGAGGACCGCGAGATGTGCGATGTCCTGATCGAGGCGGAGGAGTTCGGTATGTATAAGACATTCGATCTGGAAAATGTGGATGAGATCGCGGGTATCGGATATGCTGCGGCGATCCGGGCATTCGAGGTCGTGATAAAAGAAAATAAATATGAAACCTTGGTGAACGCTATTATGGCAAGAAGAAACAACGCCTTGATGCCATAGTTTTTTCCGGAAGTTCCGGTGTTCACCCCAAATATTAACTAAGTTGGCAAATAACGCGATGAAACAGGCAAATAAGATGGTAATATATCAGGTCTTTCCACGTTGGTTTGGAAATATGAAATCATCCCTGGTGAAGAATGGAAGTAAAGTTGAAAACGGAGTAGGAAAGTTTTCGGACTTTACGCCGGTTGCTTTGTCCAAGATTAAGGAGTTGGGAACCACCCATATCTGGTATACCGGAGTGATCGAACATGCAACGAATACTGATTATACGGCTTACCAGATACGAAGAGACCATGCGGCAGTCGTAAAGGGGAATGCCGGCTCGCCTTATGCGATCAAAGATTATTATGATATAGACCCGGACCTGGCCGATAATGTGCCTGACCGTATGAAAGAATTCGAATCGCTGGTCAGAAGGACGCATGAAGCCGGAATGAAAGTAATCATCGATTTCGTACCTAATCATGTGGCCCGCCAGTATTATTCGGATGCCAAGATAGCATATGTGGAAGACTTGGGGCAAAAAGACAATACTTCGAAAGCTTTCGATCCTAATAATAATTTCTATTATATACCGGGGCAGACTTTGTGCCTGCAATTCGGTGCTCAGCAGGAAGATTTTGAATATAGTGAATTTCCGGCGAAAGTCACGGGGAATGATTGCTTCAGTACCTGTCCCGGACAAAACGACTGGTATGAGACGGTCAAGCTGAATTATGGTGTTGATTATGTGAACGGCCGTACCCTGCATTTTGATCCGGTTCCCAATACATGGGCGAAGATGCTGGATATCCTGCTTTTCTGGGCGGAAAAAGGGATAGACGGTTTCCGGTGCGATATGGCGGAAATGGTTCCGGTTGAATTCTGGAACTGGGTGATCCCGAAGGTGAAACAGGCTTATGATGTTTGTTTTATTGCCGAAGTTTATAATCCGGCAGAATATCGCAATTATATCTGGAACGGACATTTTGATTATTTGTATGATAAGGTCGGACTGTACGATACGGTACGGGCGGTCATGTGTAACCAGGCTCCGGCAAGCAATATCTCCGGATGCTGGCAGTCACTCGAAGGCATCCAGCATAATATGTTGAACTTCCTTGAAAACCATGACGAGCAGCGTATCGCTTCTTACTTCTTTGCTGGTGATCCGCGTCCGGGAATTCCGGGGATGATCGTGTCGGCTATGATGAATACCAATCCGGTGATGATCTACAGCGGACAGGAGTTAGGGGAGCCGGGAATGGACGATGAAGGGTTCAGCGGACGTGATGGGCGCACGACGATTTTTGATTACTGGAGTCTTGCCAGCTTGCGTAACTGGATAAACGAGGGAGCTTTCGATGGCGGCAAACTGACTGCCGAACAACGGCAGTTGCGCGAGGTGTACGCAAAGATCTTGAATATATCAAAGTCCGAACGGGTTATCACGGAAGGAGTTTTCTATGATTTGATGTATGCAAACCTGAGCAATCCGTATTTTAATTCACACCGTCAATTCGTGTTCATGCGTAAATATCAGAATGAAGTGTTGTTGGTGGTGGTCAACTTTGACAAGGCAGAGCAGACGGTACGCATCCAAATTCCTGACGAGGCATTCAAGGCACTTGATTTCGGGGACAACAAAGCTGCCGTACAGACCGATCTGATGACTGGAGAGAACTGTATCAGCACATTGACGGCTGCTTGGCCCTATCAGGTCGTTATACCTGCTTATTCCGGTCGTTTACTGAAGTTTACATATTGATTTATGATTTATGGTTTGTGATTTATGATCTGCTCTGACCGATGTGTTTGGTAATAAATCATAAATCATAAATCATAAATCATAATTGTTTTGTACCTTTGCACTCACAATTCAAATCTATTTACTTAAGATAAATATTCGGAATAATGAGTGCACAAACTCCTTTCTTGGTGTTTTCGGGAACTAACTCCCGGTATCTTGCAGAGAAAATTTGCAATAGTCTTGGTTGTCCGCTGGGACAGATGAACATTCAACACTTTGCCGATGGTGAATTTGCCGTCTCTTATGAAGAGTCGATTCGCGGTCGCGATGTATTCCTGGTACAATCAACGTTTCCTAACTCTGATAATCTGATGGAGCTTCTCCTGATGATCGATGCTGCCAAGCGTGCTTCAGCACACTCTGTAATCGCAGTTATTCCTTATTTCGGTTGGGCACGTCAGGATAGAAAAGATAAACCGCGTGTTTCTATCGGGGCCAAGCTGATCGCAGACATGCTGAGTACTGCCGGTATCGACCGCTTGATTACGATGGACCTGCATGCCGATCAGATTCAGGGATTCTTTAATGTTCCGGTCGACCACTTGTATGCATCTTCCATTTTCCTGGATTACATTAAAACATCATTGCCTCTGGATAACCTGTGTATCGCTACACCGGATGTTGGAGGAACTAAACGTGCCAGCAGTTATTCCAAATACCTGGGTTTGCCGATGGTTATTTGCCACAAGTCACGTCTGCGTGCCAATGAAGTGGCTGAAATGCGTATCATCGGTGATGTGAAAGGTTTGGATGTACTTTTGATCGACGATATGGTGGATACGGCCGGTACTATTACGAAGGCTGCCAACCTGATGCTCGAAAACGGTGCTAAATCCGTGCGTGCCATCGCCAGTCATGCCGTTATGTCCGACCCGGCTTCTACACGTGTAGACCAGTCTGCTTTGACTGAAATGATCTTTACGGATTCTATCCCTTATGCAAAGAAATGCGAAAAGGTGAAAGTGTTGTCTGTTGCCGATATGTTTGCCGAAGCCATCCGTCGTGTTTGTAGCGGTGAATCTATCAGTTCTCTGTATACTATTTAATTAATGCATATATCAAGGAAAGGCTGCAATCCTGCGGGATGAGCAGCCTTTTTATTTCCATATAATTCTTAACTTTGTCTGCATGAAAAAGAGCGAGAACCTTCTCGCTTGATATGATTAAGATGAATTATTGGTTTAATCTATAGGTCAGAATGGATCAGCATGCGTACCGGTATCGGTAAAAAGGAGTATAAGCTCTGTTTCGTTTTGGCTCCAGACTAATAACCGGTCTGATTGTATAATGGCACTCCCATAGACCGTCATACTTATGTTTTTACCGTTTCTTTTTTACTTGTTGCCTCCATCTTTACTTAATTTGAATATTACGGCCAAAAATAATAATTAGCAATTTGCCTATTTCTCTTCATCAATAATCATGCCACTGCCGAGGCAAAGACGATGGTCTTTGTCGTAGACTACTCCGTACTGTCCGGGGGCTATTCCTTGGATTTTGTTGTCGGATTCGATGCGGTATAAGTCTCCGATGCGACGGATGCGGCCGTGTGTGAAGTCCGGCGTGTGGCGGATCTTGAAAGTGATCTCTTTCTCGTCCTCAAATTCTCCCCATGGGTCTTCGGTGATGAAGTCGAAGCCGTGCATGTTGATAATCTTGCCGTACTGTGTTTCCGGATCATAACCGTTGGAAACATAGATAATGTTCCGCTTGATGTCCTTTTTGATAACGAACCACGGTCCTCCGCTTAAGCCTAAACCCTTACGCTGTCCGATGGTGTGGAACCAGTAGCCGTTGTGTTTGCCTAACACCTTGCCTGTTTCCAGTTCGACGATCTTTCCGGTTCGTTTGCCCAGGTAGCGTTCGATGAAATCATTATAGTTGATCTTGCCTAAGAAGCAGATTCCCTGGCTGTCTTTCCGTTTGGCACTCGGCAGTTTTTGTTGTTCGGCTATAGCTCGGACTTCGCTTTTCATGAGATGTCCGATCGGGAACATTAATTTCTGTATTTGCAAACGGGTGATTTGGCCAAGGAAGTCGGTCTGATCTTTTACCGGATCCTTGGCGGTGGAAAGCCATACTTTACCGTCTATCTCGGTTGTCGTGGCGTAATGACCGGTCGCTATTTTATCGAAATCCTTTCCCCATTTCTCTTCGAAGCAGCCGAATTTGATATATTTATTGCACATCATATCCGGGTTGGGGGTGAGTCCGCGTTTTACGGAATCAATGGTGTAGCTCACGACACGATCCCAATATTCGTCGTGCAAGGAGACGATTTCAAACCGGCAACCGTACTTCTTGGCGATATAAGAGGTGATTTCAATATCTTCTTCGGCAGGGCAGTCTATATATCCGTCTTTATCTTCCATGCCGATACGGATATAGAAAATGGTAGGATCGTATCCTGCCTCTTTCAACTGGTGGACGACTACGGAGCTATCTACTCCTCCCGAAACTAATGCTGCGATTTCCATATTTTTACAGTGAATAAGAATTGTACAAAGGTACGGTAAATTTTTCAATTAAAACAGGAGAGATACTTTGGGTGCATCGATTACCGATAAGATACATGTCGGAACGACGAAAAATTATTGGCAGTATCTTTCGGAAATGTTGGGTTTGGAACTGCTCGATTACGGTATTATATCTAGCCGGACGAATCTTATTCTAACTGAAGGGATAGTAGTGACGATTTGATAGAATTGAAAGAGCGATTCTTGTTGGGATACTTTTAACCTGCAAAACATTTTTCATCTCATCGGAATTGCTTATTTTCGCATCCATAATAGTTCTCTTTTATGAATGTAGACATAACAGATTTAAAGACGGTCCGTTTGAGTCAGGACGGGAGTGCTGTGATTATCTTGGACCAGACCTGCTTGCCGGGATCTGAAGTCTATGTTTCCCTTTCTTCTGCAGAAGAGATTTGGGAGGCTATATATAGATTAAAGGTGCGCGGGGCGCCGGCTATCGGGATAGCTGCTGCCTATGGCATTTATGTTTGTAGCCGACAGATTGCGGCAAACACTTATGGTGGTTTTTGCAGTGAGTTTCTCCGAATCAAGGATTATCTGGCATCTTCTCGCCCTACTGCGGTCAACTTGGTTGCGGCTTTGGACCGGATGGAAAAAGTTGTGGTCGCCCATTCTGTGAATCCTGTTCCGGAAATAGTGGAACTGTTGCGTGTCGAGGCGGAGGCGATCCGGGCGGAAGATGCGGCTGCTTGCCGTAAGATAGGAGAGAACTGCTTGTCCTTGTTGCGCCCGGGAATGGGAATCCTGACACATTGCAATGCCGGTCATTTGGCGGTATCGGAATATGGAACGGCTCTCGCTCCGGTTTATTTAGGAGAAGAACGTGGATATGGCTTTAAGGTGTTTGCCGATGAAACGCGTCCGCTGTTGCAGGGTGCACGCCTGACGGCCTACGAATTGCAGAAGGTGGGTGTGGATGTTACCTTGATTTGTGATAATATGGCGTCGGCCGTCATGCGGAAAGGCTGGGTACAGGCTGTCGTGGTCGGTTGCGACCGGGTCGCGGCAAATGGTGATACGGCTAATAAGATCGGGACTTCGGGAGTGGCGATCCTGGCTCGTTATTACGGTATTCCTTTTTATGTGTTAGGTCCGACATCCACTATTGATTTGAATTGTCCGGATGGGGATTCGATCGTGATAGAAGAACGGAATCCCAAGGAAATTACGGATATGTGGTATGCTTCGCGGATGGCTCCTGAAGGGGTGAAAGCTTATAATCCGGCTTTTGATGTAACTCCTCACGACTTGATAACTGCGATTATAACCGAAAAAGGTATTGCTTATCCTCCTTTCCGTCTGGAGGATTTCTGAAAAATATTTACGGAAAGTTTTGCTAATCCCGAAACAATCAGTAATTTTGCTGCCCAATTTGTGGATATAGTAATTAAACAATATAATAAATTAAATTATGATCGTAGTTCCATTAAAAGAAGGCGAAAACATTGAAAAAGCGCTGAAGAAATTCAAAAGAAAGTTCGAAAAAACAGGTGTAGTAAAAGAATTGAGAAACCGTCAGGCTTTCGAAAAACCCTCTGTAGCAAAGAGAAAACAAACTATGCGTGCTGTTTACGTTCAGCAATTACAGCAGGTAGAAGAATAAAAATACAAAATCTATCTGCCAGGCTTGTTTTATTGGATTCTTATTCTTATTTTCGTTGCATAAAAGTTGATGCAACGTGAATGTGCTGATTGATTCATTTTTAGATTATCTTCGGTATGAGCGGAATTATTCCGAATATACGATTAATGCTTATTTCAAAGATTTACAGCAGTTTGAAGATTTTGTAAAAGAGAAGAAGGAAGGCATATTTGTGCCGGAGGAAGTTGATACGGATATTGTACGGAATTGGATTATATCTTTGTTGGATAATAAGATTTCGCCCGTATCTGTCAATCGGAAATTGAGTTCTTTGAAATCTTTTTTTTAAATTCCTTATGAAGCAGGGATTCGTTTCTGTAAACCCGTTACGGTTTGTGACCGGTCCGAAAACAAAGAAGCCGTTACCTACTTTTGTAAAGAGAAGGATATGGAAGAGTTGTTGGATGGAGACGGGTTTGATGAGGATTTTGAAGGGGTGAGGGATCGTCTGATACTTGAAATGCTGTATGATACCGGGGTGAGACGTTCGGAGCTGGTCGGTTTACAAGATACCGATATAGACTACGATGCTATGCTGATCAGGGTGACAGGTAAGCGTAACAAGCAGCGGCTGATTCCTTTTGCAGAAAGATTAAAAAACTTGATGCTTGCATACACTGAAGTCCGAAATCGTGAAGTTGACGCAGGATGCGGATGGTTCTTTGTCCGGAAGAATGGAGAACAATTGTCTACGGGTATTCTTTATACGATAGTAAAAAAGAGGCTTTCGGACATTCCGACATTGGCAAAATGCAGTCCCCACGTATTAAGACATTCGTTTGCAACAAGTATGTTGAATAATGGAGCGGAGTTGAACGCCGTGAAAGAGTTACTCGGTCATAGCAGTTTAGCGTCTACCAGTGTTTACACGCATACAACCTTTGAGGAATTAAAAAAAGTGTATCATGCTCATCCAAGAGCACAAAAAGAAGGAGGTTTATTATGAACATTAGAATTCAAGCAATCCATTTTGATGCAACTGATCAATTAGAAGCGTTTATTCAGAAGAAAGTGGCTAAGTTGGAACAGTATTTCGACGGCATTATATCGGCAGAAGTTAGTTTAAAGGTTGTAAAACCAGAATCTGCAAAGAATAAAGAAGCTGCTATTCGGTTGATTATTAAAAACGGAGATTGTTTTGCCGAAAAGGTAAATGATACCTTTGAAGAATCAATTGACGAATGCGTAGAAGCATTGGAGAAACAGTTAGTTAAATTCAAAGAAAAAATCAGAGCCAAATAAAAAAACGGTAGATAAATTTGGTATATAAGAAATAATGCCTAAATTTGCAGCCGTTTCGCCTTGGTGACGAAACGGCTGCTTTTTGAAGCAGATATGCCTCTTTAGCTCAGTTGGCCAGAGCACGTGATTTGTAATCTCGGGGTCGTTGGTTCGAATCCGACAAGAGGCTCAAAATAGTTGATAGTGGAAAGTTGACAGTTGACAGTTTATGTCACTTTCCAGTTTTATTTGTCAACTATCAATTTTCAACTGTCAACTTATTGGGCAGTTACCAGAGTGGCCAAATGGGGCTGACTGTAACTCAGCTGTCTTTCGACTTCGGTGGTTCGAATCCATCACTGCCCACAAAATAAAACAATTTATAAAAGAATTGGTTTGTTTGAAATTGCGGAAGTAGCTCAGTTGATAGAGCATTAGCCTTCCAAGCTGAGGGTCGCGGGTTTGAGTCCCGTCTTCCGCTCTTATAAGTTGCCTGTGTAGCTCAGCGGTAGAGCACTTCCTTGGTAAGGAAGAGGTCCCGAGTTCAAGTCTCGGCACCGGCTCAATTGAAAATTGAACATGATCATTAATCAAATAAAGAACAATTAAGTTATGGCAAAAGAGAAATTTGACAGATCGAAACCACATGTGAACATTGGTACGATTGGTCACGTTGACCACGGTAAAACAACTTTGACAGCTGCTATCACAACAGTATTGGCAAAGAAAGGTCTTTCAGAGTTGCGTTCATTCGATTCTATCGACAACGCTCCTGAAGAAAAAGAGAGAGGTATCACAATCAACACTTCTCACGTAGAGTATCAGACTGCAAACCGTCACTATGCTCACGTAGACTGTCCGGGTCACGCCGACTACGTAAAGAACATGGTAACTGGTGCTGCTCAGATGGACGGTGCTATCATCGTAGTTGCTGCTACTGATGGTCCTATGCCTCAGACTCGCGAGCACATCTTGTTGGCTCGTCAGGTAAACGTTCCGAGATTGGTTGTATTCATGAACAAGTGTGACATGGTTGACGACGAGGAAATGTTGGAACTGGTTGAAATGGAGATGAGAGAACTTCTTTCATTCTATGAATTCGACGGTGATAACACTCCGATCATTCGTGGTTCTGCTTTGGGTGCTTTGAATGGCGATCCGAAATGGGAAGAAAAAGTAATGGAACTGATGGAAGCTTGCGATACTTGGATTCCGCTGCCTCCGCGTGAAGTTGACAAGCCTTTCTTGATGCCGATCGAAGACGTATTCTCTATTACTGGTCGTGGTACAGTTGCTACTGGTCGTATCGAAACTGGTATTGTAAAAGTTGGTGATGAAGTTCAGATCATCGGTCTTGGCGCTGCTGGTAAGAAATCTGTTGTTACAGGTGTTGAGATGTTCCGTAAGTTATTGGATCAAGGTGAGGCTGGTGATAACGTTGGTTTGTTGCTTCGCGGTATCGATAAGAATGAGATCAAGCGTGGTATGGTAATCTGCCACCCGGGTCAGGTTAAAGAGCATTCTAAGTTCAAGGCTGAGGTTTATATCTTGAAGAAAGAGGAAGGTGGTCGTCACACTCCGTTCCACAACAAATATCGTCCTCAGTTCTATATCCGTACATTGGATGTAACTGGTGAGATCACTTTGCCGGAAGGAACTGAAATGGTAATGCCGGGTGATAACGTTACAATTGACGTTGAACTGATCTATCCGGTAGCTTGTAATGTAGGTCTTCGTTTCGCTATCCGCGAAGGTGGTCGTACAGTAGGTGCTGGTCAGATCACAGAATTAGAAAACTAATTCAAACATATAAAATGTAGCCAGTCTTTTTTAGGGCTGGCTATTTCTACGGAAGTAGCTCAGTTGGTAGAGCACTGGTCTCCAAAACCAGGTGTCGGGAGTTCGAGCCTCTCCTTCCGTGCTAAAATCTATAGATTCGATGAAAAAGATAATTACTTATATTAAGGAATCTTATAACGAACTTGTTTATAAAGTTTCTTGGCCTACGAGAGCAGAGCTTTCCAATAGTGCGGTTGTTGTTATGTTTGCTTCCCTTATAATTGCGGCATTAATCTTTGTTATTGATTTAGGCTTTGAGGGCGTGATGCGTTTCTTCTACGAGAAAATCTTTTAATCAGTTAAAGTATGTCTGATATTCAAAAGAAATTTTATGTTCTGCGTGCTATTAGTGGCAAGGAGAATAAAGTCAGAGAGTATCTTGAGGCTGAGTTGAAGAATACTGACTTAGGTGAGTATGTGTCACAGGTCTTGATTCCTACTGAAAAGACTTTTACGGTACGTAATGGTAAGAAGGTGATGAAAGAACGTGCTTACTTGCCTGGATACGTTTTGGTAGAAGCCGCTTTGGTTGGAGAAGTCGCTCATCGATTGAGAAACATTCCTAACGTAATCGGTTTTTTGGGTGGATCGGATAATCCCGTTCCCTTGCGCCCGGCAGAAGTTAGTCGTATTTTAGGTACGGTTGATGAATTGCAGGAACAGCAGGATGACCTAGATATTCAGTTTTATGTTGGTGAGAATGTGAAAATCACTTTTGGACCCTTTAATGGCTTCACTGGTGTGATTGAGGAGGTCAATGCCGAGAAAAAGAAACTTAAAGTGATGGTAAAAGTTTTCGGACGTAAAACACCGCTTGAGTTGGGTTATATGCAAGTTGAGAAGGAATAAGTGCTTTTGTTACGAAAAGTACTGTCTTTCTTTAAAAGTTATCGATGTTATATATCTAAAAAATTTAGAAACAATGGCTAAAGAAGTTGCTGGACAAATCAAATTGCAGATTAAAGGAGGAGCAGCAAACCCTTCTCCCCCAGTAGGACCTGCTTTGGGTTCTAAGGGTATTAACATTATGGAGTTTTGCAAGCAATTTAATGCCAAGACCCAAGACAAGGCTGGTAAGATATTACCTGTTGTAATTACTTACTATGCCGATAAGTCTTTCGACTTTGTTGTAAAAACTCCTCCTGTTGCTATCCAGTTGTTGGAAGCTTCCAAACAGAAGAGTGGTTCTGCTGAGCCGAATCGTAAGAAGATTGCAGAAATCTCTTGGGATCAGGTGAAAGCTATCGCTGAAGACAAATTAGTCGATCTAAACTGCTTTACTGTCGAGTCGGCCATGAGAATGGTTGCGGGAACAGCCAGAAGTATGGGTATCACTGTTAAAGGGACATTCCCGGGTAATAATTAATAAACTTCAATTGAGATGAGTAAACTTACAAAGAATCAAAAGTTGGCTTTGGGCAAGATTGAAGCTGGGAAAGCATATACATTGAAAGAAGCTTCAGCTTTAGTAAAGGAAATTACTACTACTAAGTTTGACGCATCCGTAGATGTTGATGTCCGTTTAGGTGTTGACCCTCGTAAAGCTAACCAAATGGTGAGAGGTGTGGTTTCACTGCCTCACGGAACGGGTAAGCAGGTTCGGGTTCTCGCATTATGTACACCAGACAAGGAAGCTGAAGCTACTGCTGCAGGTGCTGACTATGTTGGATTGGACGAGTATATTGAAAAGATTAAAGGCGGTTGGACTGATATTGACGTAATTATCACTATGCCTTCTATCATGGGTAAGATCGGTGCTCTTGGTCGCGTATTAGGCCCTCGTGGTTTGATGCCTAACCCAAAGAGTGGTACGGTTACCAATGAGATCGGAAATGCGGTGAAGGAGGTTAAGCAAGGTAAGATCGACTTTAAGGTAGACAAATCCGGTATCGTTCACACTTCAATCGGTAAGATTTCTTTCAATTCCGATCAGATTCGTGACAATGCTAAGGAGTTTATTTCAACTTTTATGAAGTTGAAACCTACTGCAGCTAAAGGTGCGTATATAAAGAGTATTTATCTTTCTAGTACTATGAGTGCGGGTATTAAAATTGACCCCAAATCAGTTGAAGAAAACTAAAAAATTATTGGACAATGAAAAAGGAAGATAAAGGCTTAATTATAGGTCAACTGACTGAGATCGTAAAGGAATATCCTAACTTTTATTTGACAGATATCGAGGCGTTGGACGCTGAGAAAACCAGCAAATTGAGAAGGGAATGTTTCAAGAAAGAGATCAAGTTGGTTGTTGTAAAGAATAACTTGCTTAAAAAGGCATTGGAAAATGTAGAAGGTGATTTCTCACCTCTGCAGGTTGCAATGAAAGGCAATACAGCTGTGATGTTCTCACAGACTGCTAATGCTCCCGCTCGTCTGATTAAGGAATTTACTAAAGATGCTAAAAAGGATGCTCCTGTTAAGCCGGAATTGAAAGCTGCCTATGTACAGGAAAGTTTCTATATCGGTGCAGAAAATCTCGAAGCCTTGGTAAATATCAAGAGCAAAAACGAACTTATCGGAGATGTTATCATGTTGTTGCAATCTCCGGCGAAGAACGTTATCTCTGCTCTTCAGTCATCAGGACAAACTATCCATGGTCTGTTGAAGACTTTGGAAGAAAGATAATTTTTTTAATTTACACAGATAAACAAACATTTAAATCATACAAAAATGGCAGATTTGAAAGCTTTTGCAGAACAATTAGTAAACTTGACCGTTAAAGAAGTTAGCGAATTGGCTACAATCCTGAAAGAAGAGTACGGTATCGAACCTGCAGCTGCAGCTGTTGCTGTTGCTGGTCCTGCTGCTGGTGGCGCTGCTGCCGCTGCAGAAGAAAAAACTTCTTTTGACGTAGTATTGAAAGCAGCTGGTGCAAATAAATTAGCTATCGTTAAGTTAGTAAAAGAATTAACTGGTCTTGGTTTGAAAGAAGCTAAAGATATGGTTGACGGTGCTCCTAGCGCTATCAAAGAAGGTATCGCTAAAGCTGATGCTGAAGCATTGAAGAAACAGTTGGAAGAGGCTGGAGCTGAAGTTGAGCTTAAATAGTATTTATAACCTGGTTTCCAGGTGATTTGGTTAAGAGTCTCCGACTAAGAAGATTCTTAACCTTTTTGTGTCTATAATTTCAATAAGTTCAATAAATTCCTTACTAGATGTCTTCAACAGCTGAAAACCAAAGAGTTAATTTTGCTTCGATAAAGAATCAGTTCCCGTATCCGGACTTTCTCGAAGTTCAATTGAAGTCGTTCCAAGACTTTCTTCAACTTGACACTCCTCCTGAAAAGAGAAAGAAGGAGGGATTGTATAAGGTATTTGCCGAGAATTTCCCGATTGCGGATACCCGTAACAATTTTGTGTTGGAGTTCTTAGATTACTATATAGATCCGCCTCGCTATACGATTGACGAATGTATTGCTCGCGGGTTAACCTATAGCGTGCCTTTAAAAGCGAAGTTAAAACTGTACTGTACGGACCCGGATCATGAGGATTTCGATACAGTGATACAGGACGTATATCTGGGCCCGATTCCGTATATGACGGAAAGGGGTACTTTCGTGATAAATGGTGCGGAGCGTGTTGTGGTTTCACAATTGCACCGTTCACCGGGTGTATTCTTTGGACAAAGTACACATGCCAATGGTACGAAGTTGTATTCAGCGCGTATCATTCCTTTTAAAGGTTCCTGGATCGAGTTTGCAACTGACATCAACAATGTGATGTATGCTTACATCGACCGTAAAAAGAAATTACCTGTAACAACCCTTTTAAGAGCTATTGGTTTTGAAAGCGATAAAGACATTCTCGAGATCTTTAATCTGGCTGAAGAAGTAAAAGTTTCGAAAGCTAACCTGAAGAAGCTGATCGGTCGTAAACTGGCTGCTCGTGTTTTGAAGACTTGGGTGGAAGATTTCGTAGATGAAGATACCGGTGAGGTTGTTTCTATTGAACGTAATGACGTTATCATCGACCGTGAGTCGGTATTGGATAGTGACAATATCGAGGCTATCTTGGATTCAGGCACGCAAAATATTTTGTTGCATCGTGAGGACCAGAATCTGTCCGACTATGCTATCATATATAATACGCTCCAGAAAGACCCGAGTAACTCTGAAAAGGAAGCTGTCCTGTATATTTATCGTCAGTTGCGAAATGCAGAACCTGCAGATGAAGCAAGTGCCCGTGAAGTTATTCAGAACCTGTTCTTCTCTGAAAAGCGTTATGATTTAGGTGAAGTTGGCCGTTACAGAATTAATAAGAAGTTGAACCTTACTACCAGCGCTGATATTAAGGTCTTGACTAAAGAAGATATTATCGAGATCATCAAGTACCTGATCGAGTTGATCAACTCGAAAGCGATCGTTGATGATATCGACCACTTAAGCAACCGTCGTGTACGTACGGTTGGCGAGCAATTGTATAACCAGTTCGGTATTGGTTTGGCTCGTATGTCACGTACAGTTCGTGAACGTATGAACGTTCGCGATAATGAAGTGTTTACTCCGATTGATTTGATCAACGCGAAGACTATTTCTTCTGTCGTTAACTCATTCTTCGGAACGAATGCTTTGTCTCAGTTTATGGACCAGACAAATCCACTGGCTGAAATTACGCATAAACGTCGTTTGTCTGCATTGGGACCGGGTGGTCTGTCTCGTGAACGTGCTGGATTTGAGGTTCGTGACGTACACTATACGCATTATGGTCGTCTTTGTCCAATTGAAACTCCTGAGGGACCGAACATCGGTTTGATCTCTTCTTTGTGTGTATATGCTAAGATTAACGATCTTGGTTTTATCTCTACTCCGTACCGTAAGGTTGTTGATGGTAAGGTCGACTTCTCTGAGGAAGGTTTACAATATTACACTGCAGAAGAAGAAGAAGAATTGACGATTGCCCAAGGGAATGCTCCATTGGATGATAACGGCAAGTTTGTTCGTGATAGAGTGAAAGCTCGTTTTGAAGCTGATTTCCCGGTTGTGCCTCCTACGGAGATCGATTTGATGGACGTTGCTCCACAGCAGATTGCTTCTATTGCGGCTTCTTTGATTCCGTTCTTGGAACATGACGATGCTAACCGTGCATTGATGGGATCTAACATGATGCGTCAGGCGGTTCCTTTGTTGCGTACGGACGCTCCGATCGTTGGTACCGGTATCGAGGCGCAGGTTGCTCGTGACTCTCGTACCCAGATCATGGCTGAACGTGAGGGAGAAGTTGTATTTGTGGATGCAACTTGTATCAAGATCAAATATGACCGCTCGGAAGATGAAGAATTCGTAAGTTTCGAAGATGCGGTTAAGACATACAATATTCCGAAGTGGCGTAAGACTAACCAAAGTACGACTGTCGATCTGCGTCCGATCTGTCATCGTGGTCAGCGTGTGAAGGCTGGCGATATCCTGACGGAAGGTTATTCTACTCAGAATGGTGAGTTGGCCTTGGGACGTAACGTGAAAGTGGCATATATGCCGTGGAAGGGTTACAACTATGAGGATGCTATCGTGTTGAACGAACGTATGGTCCGTGAAGACTTCTTTACTTCAGTTCACGTTGACGAATACATTTTGGAGGTTCGTGAAACGAAACGTGGTATGGAAGAGTTGACTTCCGATATCCCGAATGTCAGCGAAGAAGCGACTAAGGATTTGGATGAAAGAGGTATCGTTCGTGTAGGTGCTCGTATTGAACCGGGTGATATTTTAATTGGTAAGATTACTCCGAAGGGTGAATCTGATCCTTCTCCAGAGGAAAAATTGCTTCGTGCAATTTTCGGCGATAAGGCTGGTGATGTGAAAGATGCTTCTTTGAAAGCAACCCCGTCTCTTCGTGGTGTAGTTATTGAAACTGCTTTATTCTCGAAAGCCATCAAGAAGCGTAAGTCCAGACTGACAGACAAGGCTATTCTTCCTAAATTGGATGAGGAATACGAAATGAAGATGGCTGACCTGAAGAACTTGTTGGTTGATAAACTGTTGGTTTTGACTAATGGTAAGGTTTCTCAGGGAGTTAAAGACTATATGAATACAGAGATTATTGCGAAGGGAGTTAAGTTCTCTCGCAAGGCTCTGGAAGAATTGGATTATAATTCTATCCAAGTAAGTAAATGGACTGCCGATGCTGATAAGAACGAACTTATCAAGCAGGTGATTCTGAATTATTTGAAGAAATATAAGGAACTGGATGCTGAGTTGAGACGTAAGAAATTTGATCTTACGATCGGCGATGAACTGCCTACTGGTATTGTTCAGATGGCTAAGGTTTACATTGCTAAGAAACGTAAGATCCAGGTTGGGGATAAGATGGCCGGTCGTCATGGTAACAAGGGTATTGTTTCCAAGATCGTCCGTCAGGAAGATATGCCATTCCTTGAAGATGGAACTCCGGTTGATATCTGTTTGAATCCGCTGGGTGTACCTTCTCGTATGAACTTAGGACAGATTTTTGAAGCTGTGTTAGGTTGGGCAGGCCGGACGATGGGGGTTAAATTTGCTACTCCTATCTTTGATGGTGCAACATTAGATGATATGAATGAATGGACGGACAAAGCCGGATTACCCCGTTACGGTAAGAGCTACTTGTATGACGGTGGAACAGGTGAACGTTTTGACCAGCCGGCTACAGTGGGTGTTACTTACTTCCTGAAGTTGGGTCACATGGTTGACGATAAGATGCATGCTCGTTCAATCGGTCCGTACTCTCTTATTACTCAGCAGCCTCTGGGTGGTAAGGCACAGTTTGGTGGTCAGCGTTTCGGAGAGATGGAAGTTTGGGCACTGGAAGCTTTCGGTGCTGCACATGTTCTTCAGGAAATTCTTACGATCAAATCTGACGACGTTGTTGGACGTTCTAAGGCTTACGAAGCAATTGTGAAAGGTGATCCGATGCCACAACCGGGTATCCCCGAATCTTTGAACGTATTGCTGCACGAGCTGAGAGGTCTTGGTTTAAGCTTTACTCTGGATTAATTCAAAAACAATATAAGTAGATGAGTTTCGGCTCATCTACTTACTCATTGATAACTCTTTATAAATAAAAAATATGGCCTTTAGAAAAGAAAACAAAATAAAGAGTAACTTTTCAAAAATAACCATCGGTCTGGCTTCCCCTGAAGAGATTCTTGAGAACTCTAGTGGTGAAGTTTTAAAACCGGAAACGATTAATTATCGTACGTACAAACCTGAGCGTGACGGTCTTTTCTGTGAGCGTATTTTCGGTCCTATCAAGGACTATGAATGCCATTGCGGTAAATACAAGCGTATTCGTTATAAAGGTATTGTCTGCGATCGTTGCGGGGTAGAAGTTACAGAGAAAAAAGTACGTCGTGAACGTATGGGACACATTCATTTGGTTGTACCTGTTGCTCATATCTGGTATTTTCGTTCCCTGCCCAATAAAATCGGTTACTTGTTAGGCTTGCCGACCAAGAAACTGGATTCTATTATCTATTACGAACGTTATGTCGTGATTCAGCCGGGTTGTGTAGACACTATTGCTGAATTGGACTTGCTTTCGGAAGAAGAATATTTGCAGATTCTGGATAACCTGCCAAAGGAAAACCAGATGTTGGAAGATACGGATCCGAATAAGTTCATCGCAAAGATCGGTGCTGAAGCCATCTATGATTTGTTGGCTCGTCTGGACCTAGATTCTTTGTCTTACGAATTGCGCCATCGTGCAAGCACAGACGGTTCGCAACAGCGTAAGAACGAAGCATTGAAACGTTTACAGGTTGTTGAGTCCTTCCGTGCATCCAGAGGGCGTAACAAACCGGAATGGATGATCGTGAAGGTTGTACCTGTTATCCCTCCAGAACTGCGTCCGTTGGTTCCGTTGGATGGTGGCCGTTTCGCTACTTCCGATTTGAATGATTTGTATCGTCGTGTTATTATCCGTAATAACCGTCTGAAACGATTAATCGATATTAAAGCTCCCGAAGTTATTTTACGTAATGAAAAACGTATGCTTCAGGAAGCTGTGGATTCTTTGTTTGATAACTCTCGTAAATCGAGTGCTGTTAAGACAGATGCTAACCGTCCGTTGAAGTCTCTCTCCGACAGTTTGAAAGGTAAACAAGGTCGTTTCCGTCAGAACCTGTTGGGTAAACGTGTTGACTATTCGGCCCGTTCGGTTATCGTTGTAGGTCCTGAATTGAAGATGCATGAATGTGGTCTGCCAAAGAATATGGCAGCCGAACTTTATAAGCCTTTCGTGATCCGTAAATTGATTGAACGCGGTATCGTAAAAACGGTTAAGTCTGCTAAGAAGATCGTCGACCGTAAGGAGCCGGTGGTTTGGGATATTTTGGAATACGTAATGAAAGGACATCCGGTATTGTTGAACCGTGCACCGACACTGCACCGTTTGGGTATTCAGGCATTCCAGCCAAAGTTGATCGAAGGTAAAGCTATTCAGTTGCACCCGTTGGCATGTACGGCATTCAACGCCGACTTCGACGGTGACCAGATGGCTGTTCACTTGCCTTTAGGAAACGAGGCCGTATTGGAAGCACAGATGTTGATGCTTGCTTCTCATAACATTCTGAATCCGGCTAACGGTGCACCTATTACTGTTCCTTCCCAGGATATGGTGTTAGGTTTGTACTACATAACCAAAATGCGCAAGGGAACACAAGGTGAAGGTCTTGTTTTCTATGGGCCGGAAGAAGCAACGATCGCATATAATGAAAAGAAAGTGGATATCCATGCTCCGATCAAAGTATATGTGAACGACATAGATAAGGAAGGTAATCCGGTTAAGAAAATGGTCGAAACTTCTGTCGGGCGTTTGATGGTCAATGAATTTGTTCCGGAAGAAGTCGGTTATATTAATGAAGTATTGGGTAAAAAAGCTCTCCGTGATATCATCGGTAAGGTGATCAAGGCTTGTGGTGTTGCCCGTACGGCTCAGTTCTTGGATGATATCAAGAATCTGGGTTATTATATGGCTTTCAAAGGTGGTTTGTCCTTCAACTTGGCTGACGTTCTGATCCCACCTGAAAAAGAGGCGTTGGTGAAAGAAGGTTATGACGAAGTTGAACAGATTATGAACAACTATAACATGGGGTTCATTACCAACAACGAACGTTATAACCAGATTATTGATACTTGGACACATGTTAACAGCAAGTTGTCCGATACATTGATGAAGCAGTTGACTGCTGATAATGATGGTTTCAACTCTATCTATATGATGATGGATTCTGGAGCCCGTGGTTCTAAAGAACAGATTCGTCAGTTGTCCGGCATGCGTGGTTTGATGGCAAAACCGCAGAAAAGTGGTGCAGAAGGTGGTCAGATTATTGAAAACCCGATCCTTTCTAACTTTAAAGAAGGTCTGTCCGTGTTGGAGTATTTTATCTCTACTCACGGTGCTCGTAAAGGTTTGGCCGATACAGCTTTGAAGACTGCTGATGCTGGTTATTTGACTCGTCGTCTGGTTGACGTATCGCATGATGTGATCATTAATGAAGAAGATTGTGGTACGTTGCGTGGTTTGGTTTGTACGGAATTGAAGAACAATGATGAAGTGATCGCTAGTCTGGGTGAACGTATCTTGGGGCGTGTTTCCGTTCATGATGTTATTCATCCGTTGACAGGAGAAGTAATCGTTCGGGCCGGTGAAGAAATTCGTGAAGATGCGGCTAAAAAGATCGAAGATTCTCCGATCGAAAGTGTTGAAATCCGCTCTGTATTGACTTGTGAATCCAAGAAAGGTGTTTGTGCGAAATGTTATGGCCGTAATCTGGCTACGAACCAGATGGTTCAGAAAGGTGAGGTTGTGGGTGTTATCGCAGCACAGTCAATCGGTGAACCGGGTACTCAGCTGACACTGCGTACATTCCACGTCGGTGGTATCGCATCTAACGTGGCAACAGAAAACAGTATCACTTCTAAATATGACGGTGTTCTGGAAATCGAAGAACTTCGTGCTGTGGATAGCGAAGAAAACGGTAAGAAATTCCAGGTTGTTGTCAGCCGTTTGGCTGAACTCCGTATTGTCGATCCGACAACGAAGATCGTATTACTGGCTCACAATATTCCTTATGGTTCCAAATTGTTCTTCAAGAATGGAGATACAATCAAGAAGGGGGATGTTATTATCGAATGGGACCCGTTCAACGCCGTTATCGTATCGGAAGTTTCCGGTAAGATCGAATTCGAAAGTTTGGTTGAAAATGTTACTTACAATGTTGAAAGTGACGAAACGACCGGCTTGAAGGAAAAGATCATTATCGAATCTAAAGATAAGACAAAAGCTCCGGCTGCACACATCGTGGATGAAAACGGAAACTATCTGAAGAATTATTCATTACCGTTGGGTGCACACGTTGTAAAAGACGAGGGAGATATGGTTAAGGCGGGTGAAGTCTTGGTCAAGATTCCGCGTGCAGTAAGTAAGTAAAGCCGGTGATATTACTGGTGGTTTGCCTCGTGTAACGGAATTGTTTGAGGCTCGTAACCCGTCTAACCCGGCTGTCGTTTCTGAAATCGATGGTGAAGTTGGTTTCGGCAAGATCAAGCGTGGTAACCGTGAAATTACTGTTACATCCAAATTGGGTGAAGTAAAGAAATATATGGTGCCTCTGTCCAAGCAACTGCTTGTTCAGGAAAATGACTACATTCGTGCTGGTATGCCTCTGTCTGATGGTGCGACTACTCCGTCTGATATCCTGGCAATCATGGGACCGACGGCTGTTCAGGAATATATCGTAAATGAAATCCAGGACGTATACCGTCTGCAGGGTGTAAAAATTAACGATAAGCATTTCGAGGTAATCGTTCGTCAGATGATGCGTAAGGTTGAAATCATCGATCCGGGAGATACTCGCTTCTTGGAACAGCAGGTGGTTGATAAGCTGGAGGTAATGGATGAAAACGATCGTATCTGGGGCAAGAAGGTTGTGACGGATCCGGGAGATTCTCAGACATTGCAGGCAGGTCAGATCGTGACTGTTCGTAAGTTGAGAGATGAGAATAGTATGCTGAAACGTCGTGACTTGAAATTGGTTGAAGTCCGTGATGCAGTTCCTGCTACGGCTAACCAGATTCTTCAGGGTATTACTCGTGCCGCTTTGCAGACAAACAGCTTTATGTCTGCCGCATCTTTCCAGGAAACAACTAAAGTGCTGAATGAAGCTGCTATCAATGGAAAAGTGGATCGTCTGGAAGGTTTGAAAGAAAACGTTATCTGCGGTCATTTGATTCCTGCCGGTACAGGCCAGCGTGATTTCGACAAATTGGTTGTCGGTGCTAAAGATGAGTTCGAACGTATCTTTGCAAATCGTAAGAATGTCGTAGATTTCAATACTATGGACAGAGACGATGAGTAAAATGCGGAATAAATAAAAGAGAAGGGTTACCGATATTCGGTAGCCCTTTTTTATTTTCTGTTATTTGTTTAATAAAATCAGAGTCCTTATATTTGTGTATTATCTTGATAATTAAAATAAATCATATATGAAGAAAGTACTATTTTATTTGTTCACCCTTTTGATCTCGACGAATATTGTTTTTGCTGAACATCTTGATAATGAAATGAATGTGATGTCTTTTAATATTCGCATGAGTACAAAGTCTGACGGGGCTAACTGGTGGGAGTATAGGAAAGACCTGGCTGCCAATGTGATCAAGTTTTATGATGTCGATATGTTTGGTGCGCAAGAAGTCTTGCATAATCAGTTGACGGATTTATTGGACCGTTTGCCGGACTATGGTTATGTCGGGGTGGGGCGTGAAGATGGTAAGACAAAAGGTGAGTATTCTCCTATCCTTTACAGAAAGGATCGTTTCTCTGTTGTCAAAAGTGGCAATTTCTGGCTGGCGGAAGATATGAATGCCGTGGGCAAAAAAGGCTGGGATGCCGCTTGTGAGCGTGTTGCGACTTGGGCGATATTCAAAGATAAGAAATCCGGAAAAGAGTTTTTCTTTCTGAACACTCATTTGGATCACATGGGACAGGTTGCTCGTCATGAAGGGGCTTCTTTAGTCTTAAAGCAGGTGAAGTTGCTTTCCAGAAATCTACCGGTGATTGTTACTGGTGACTTTAATGCTGTTCCGACTGATGATCCGATTAAAGTTTTAACAGACGAAAAAGATCCGCGACATTTGACACATGCCCGTACATTGGCTCCTTTGTGCTACGGACCTGAGTGGACTTTTCACGATTATGGGCGTGTTCCTTTGGACGAACGTGTATGGATTGATTATATCTTTGTAAAAGGTAATGTCAAAGTACTTCGTCATGGTGTTTTGGCTGAAAGTCTGGATAACTTATATCCTTCAGACCATTGTCCTGTTATATCGAGAATAATTGTTCAGTAAATGTTATGGGTTCCGTAGATGTATTAAGAGAAATTACGCCGCTTTCACCGGAAGATTGTTTTCTGGTGATGCAGCGACCTAAGCGTAGTTTTTCCTATCCGCTTCATGTGCATCCGGAATTTGAACTGAACTATTTGGAGAATGCTGCTGGCGCGATTCGAATCGTTGGTGATTCGGTGGAGGAGATGGAAGAGCTTGATCTGTTATTGGTTGCAGGTGGAGCCAAGCATGCTTATTCAAATCACAAATGTCTGAGTACGGATATTTTGGAAATAACAATTCAGTTCCATGCCTCTCTTTTCGATAGTTTTATCAACAAGCGTCATTTCAAGACTATAAAAGATATGTTTGAGAAAGCCTCGTGCGGTCTTGTCTTTAGCCGTGAAATGATTTTGCGTATTCAACCCGAACTTAAAAAGCTATCGAGTGATAAACCGGATTCGTTTCACAATTTATTACGTTTGATAGAAATACTCAAGACTTTGTCGTTAGATGAAAAGGCACGCAAGTTAAATGCTATCAATACTGTAGAAAACTTTAGCAATATAGATAATGACCGTCTGGATACGATCATGTTGTTTTTGCATGAAAATTATCAGCGTCCGGTTTTATTGTCCGAACTTGCTTCGTTAATAAATATGAGCGAAGCGTCGCTTACTCGGTTTCTGAAAAAGTGGACGGGAAAAACTTTTATCGACAATTTGAATGACATTCGTATAGCTGAAGCGGTTTGCCGACTGATTGACACAAGTGATACAATAGCAGAAATATGCTATAAATCTGGTTTTAATAACTTATCGAATTTCAATCGGGCTTTTAAGCGACGAAAAGGTAATACTCCTACCGAATATCGTGAAAAATATGCACGTACTCGTTTTAGGATTTAAAACATGATTTTAAACTAATTTGCAAAATAAATGAATTATCTGTGACGGAATAGTATCATATAATGATAAAATAGTATTTGGTGGTTAATTGTATGAGGCATATCTTTGTAACGTTGAATAAACAATGAAATTACTAAGACGAATTGCCTTAGTTTAAGCGTCGAGATTATAGAATATTAAACACAATAAGGTATTTTTTTTACATTGGTCTAAAGAATTGAGAATTAAAAACACAACTGAAAAAGGGCTGCCTGTGAAGGTGGCCCTTTTTATTTGATACTATTCCGATTTTAATATGTATATTTGTCTTGGAATATTTATAATCAAATAATAAGAATATGGAAAATAACAAACCGACAAATGAGATTCAAGTAGAGCTGTCAGAAGAGATGGCTCAGGGAACGTATGCAAATCTGGCAATTATATCACATTCTTCATCCGAGTTCATATTGGATTTTATCCGCGTTGTGCCGGGTGCTCCGAAGGCACAGGTGAAAAGTCGTGTCATCCTGACTCCGGACAATGCAAAACGACTGTTGTTTGCTTTGCAAGATAATCTGGCAAAGTTTGAAGAACAAGCAAATGGTAAGACTGCCAAATTTGAAGATTTTGTTCCTCCCATCGGAGGTGTGAAAGGGGAAGCCTGATTATCCCGGACAGAAAATAAAAAAGGTCGCTCAACCGGAGCGACCTTTTTTATTTGTAAGTGTGTGATTATCCGAGTCTCTTGTTTATAACGATATGACCGATATAACCCAGAATAATGACTCCTAAACCGGTAAGAAGAATAGTATTTGACAATCCTCCGTTAATTGCCGGTACAGCCAAAATGATAACACCGATAAGGAGTACGATTACCCCCAGATTTTTCAATAATTCGTTCATGGTGATAGATATTTTATATATTATTTTTTTTTCTACCGCAAATAAAGCAATAATAACCCGATTGCAAAAATATTTTGGGACAAAAATGATGAAACCATTGAATTTAGCTTTTATATTTGTGAAATAATACAGTTATATATGCTACGGATACTTTATATGCTCTATTTATGGCTGTTTGTGGTTCCTGTTTTGTGGTATTGACCATACTGACAGCCCTTACGGTTATTGTTGGTTGCCTATTAGGCGGGGAAAGAATATTTGCTTATTATCCGGGAATGATTTGGTCATGGCTGACTTGCCATTTGGCCCTTTGTCCGGTGAAGGTGAAAGGACGGGAAAATATAGACCGGAAGAAATCGTACGTATTTGTTGCCAACCATCAAGGCGCTTTCGACATATTCCTTATATATGGTTTTTTTGGGTGTACCGATCAAGTGGGTGATGAAAGCCGGTATTGCCAAAATCCCGTTTGTGGGAGCTGCTTGCCGGGCTGCAGGTTTTATCTTTGTCGATAATTCGACACCGAAAGCTGCCGCCCGTAGCGTGTTGGAGGCGGAACGTAGCTTGAAGAACGGAGCGTCGGTGGTGGTATTCCGGAAGGTTCACGTACTTATAACGGAAAAATGATCCGTTTTAAGAAAGGAGCTTACCAGATGGCAGCCGACCAGCATTTACAGATTGTCCCGATCACCTTGAACGGACCTTTTGACGTATTGCCGATCGGTTCGTTGAATATTCACCGTCACAAGATGGAAATGGTCATTCATCCGCCTATCCCGACCGAAGGGATGGATGCTTCCCATAAAGGATTGCAGCAGATGGCTGACAAAACACAAGACATCATTGCGTCAGCCTTATGGGAGCAATATAAATAATCTATTTCCAGGATTTTAAAATGTCGCGTTTGCAGACACTCAGACTGAACCCGACGTTATCCCCATAGAGTGAACCTGCATCTGCGGCCACAGCTCCTGTGAATTCCCAACCTTGCAGGCGTGGATGGCGATATTTGACTTCCACCTGTCCGGAATTGCTTCTTTTGTTATTCAGAAACGGGGCGTAAGGTTTTCCCCAGCTATTCATGAGTGTGTATCTGAGGCGATAGGAAACCATTGGCGACAGGTCTCCTTCAAATGCCAAATGCCAGGCACGTACACGTGTATTCTTGAAATCTATATCCCCGTTCGTATTGTATTGGGGGGAAGTCAGAAGCGGTGATCCTATACCTTGTCCGAAATAGGAAGAACCGGTTATGTATTCTATATTGTTGTAATAATCATCTCCGCCACCACCCGGACCTTGATATTTGTCATGATCGAAGATGATAAAATGGAACGGTCCGCTCTGATTGCGGGTGACCAAATATTCCGTTACAACCTTTTTTAGCCAGGGAAGGCGTGGCAAATCCAACTGTGCTCCCCAAAGTCCGTCTGTCCCGTTCACGAATATCATTCCGGATTTATCTTCGAAATAATGCTGATGATAAGCTGCCAGTTTCCAGTTCGGCATCGTATATTCCAGTTTGAAATCGTACGAACCGAAATGATTGCCAAGCACGTTGACCTGGTCCGACAGAGTTGCATTGTCTCCGCCTTCGCTACCACAAACTACCCGGATAAAATCTTTCAGGGAGTGAGGTTGTACACCTATTCTCGGATTGCTGGATGTTCCACCCCATTGCGCCCAGTGTTGCACGCCGATAATACCGGAAAGCGGGAATTTGTTTTGCGTGTCCTTGATGCGGACGTAAAAAGATTTATGATGCCAAAGGACGTTCTTTATATAGGTTTGTTTTCCATTGGAGAAATCTTCCAGATATTTGGTATCGAAAGACTTGCCTACCGCAAAATCTCCTTTCACCTGCATCCAACCCTTTGTGAGCGGAACGACGGTGAATTCCGGCATACTCAGTTTTATTTCCGGAATCGGGCGTGCGTTGGAGGAGAGAACCATGTCACCGGAACTAAGGGAATGATCCCAAAGCGAATGCCGGTTTTCTTTGCTCCCCACACTCAGAAGCATACTTTTATATCCTAACTCGGCATATATCTGTTGGATATACACATTACGGTAACGGGGTACGACAGCTACAATGTCCAGCCCTGCACTCCAGCGAAATCCCTTTCCAAAATGTTGTTGATGAAAAACTCCAGCGTTGAGATAGCCGTTATTGGCGTCTAGGGGAACTACCCCGTACCGATTGCTCACCATCCAGAACGGAGTTGTCGATCCGCTGCTGGCCGATCCGAAAACTTCGGCTTTATATGAGGTTGCATCTTCTGCTTCTTCCGTCTGTGCAAAAGTATTTGCAGCATGGAGAAGAGTGGCAACTGCAATGATTGTCTGTAAGGCTTTCATTCCATATTTATTTTAACCGGACAAAGGTAAGGATTAAAACTTACCGGCCGATATCTCATTTCGAAAAGAAGTATAAGCATTCTGAAAATACAAATATCAGAATAATCAATGTTTATTTTCCTGGCAACCAGTCGAACACTGTGCGATATACATGGTCGCGCGAGTCTTTTTCAGAGAGTATCAAGTCATGAATCCCGTTCTGTATCGTGTCACGTGTAACATAATTGCCTAATTTCTGTCCGTATTTTTGAATATCGTGTATGTCCAGCACGATGTCGGAAGACAGATATTCGTTATTCCATTCTTTTGTTTCCGGGAACGACTTGTTTGACGACATCACCAGTACCGGACAGTCCAGGCCGATCCCTTTCTGCACTGTTTTCTGCGCTTCTTGTATGGCGTTTATCCATCCGGCTTTTTTCGGATGGCCGTTAATCATCTTCCAGTCCGTATTATATACCCATTCCCCTTTGAATTGTTTGAGCAGACTATGAGCATACGAAGCATCCCCGTATCCTTGTACGGTCAGGTTGGGAAATAGTTTCCCTATACAGGAAACTACAGGGATCACGATTTTTTCCATCATCCATCCGAAATTCCAGTCCAGAAAGGGGCTGTTCAATATCAATCCGTCGACAGGAAGTTTACCTTTTTTGCTGTCCAGATAATACGGGGTAATCAATCCACCGGTAGAATGTGCCATCAGCAATATTTTGTCATTCCCCTCTTCCCTAATAATGGCAAGGGCAGTATCGAGGTCTGCAAAATACTCTTTCAAGCTTTTGCAGAAGAAAGGATTCTGGTTCGGCAGTATCGAGCGTCCGTACTTGCGGAGGTCCATAGCATAAAAGTTATAACCGTGGGCATTCACGCTGTCACCCAATTGTTTCTGAAAAAAATAGTCATTGTAGCCATGTATATACAAGATTGCCTGTTTGGTCTCCGGTAACTGTGGCTTCTTGACAAGCGTGCAGACGACTTTCCCCTCGTAGTCATCCGGCATCTGAATGGTCCGGCGCAGATAATTATCGCCCAGTATGTCCGGGACGTATTGAGCGTAAATTGTAGATATGAAGAGCAGTGATAAGATTGTAAAATATAGTTTTCGTGTCATATCGTTTTTAATTTCTTTATTATAACGCATTCGTCCTGATGTTTGTTGCAGATAACCGATTGCAAAGATATCGATTTTTATGAATTCGTATTGGTCGCTCTACCTGTTTTCATTATCAATGACAACACGAAGGTAGGGCCTCGCAACAGGCAGGAATACGGTTTGGGGAATATCGGCGAAGATCGGTGCGGTAACAGGTAGGAAAAGGTAGAATATAGATGCCATTATATTTTGAATATCACTAATTATTGCTTATCTTTACGGGACGATAAAACGATGGGGATTACGATGATGAATGAATTCGAAGTCAGGAGTTACGGGGGGAGGAATTGGCGGTCCTTTACGGTTCTGATTTGATGTCGGTATCAGCAGGGAAACGGTTGTCCAAATGGGTAGGGGTAAACCCGGAGCTAAAGACAGAGCCACAGGGAAACGATTGGAGGAAAGGGAAGAAGATGTAGACTCCCCCTACAGGTGAGGACGATCGTGCAATATCCGGGTGAGCCTTGAAATAAGGGACTTCTGTGTACGAAACAAGGGACTTTGGCGTGTCAAACCAAGAAGTTCGGGAGGTAAAAGACCGGACTTCCGGATGCGAAAGAAGGGATTTTTCTCATACCTGTCGTGTCTATGCCGGTTTAAAGGGGTGCAAGGAAATGAGCCTATATATATATATTATTAATATATTTATTTTAAGATGTAGGATTGAACCACAATGAACGGAAAACCTCTGTAAGCTACTTGTAATGAGTTGTTTATATTGAGCCATTGACTGCACCTTTTTTATTAGAGGTGAACTGTTTGGTTTAGAGCCTGTTTAAATTATATTCAATAATAATCTTATAGTAGGCAATTTAATCATTTCCTCTGCCGGATAAAACGTTAATTCATGGCTTCGGCAGAGTCTTCTATTCTGATTTGCTACTGAGCTTACTAGGATAAACATAATTGAGGTTGCTCTGAAAAGATAAAAGTTTTTGTTTGCAGAATAAAAAAAAGTTCCTACCTTTGCACCACAAAAAATATTTAGTAATAACAATACAAAACAGCGTTTTATGAACAATTACGAAACCGTTTTCATTTTGACTCCCGTTTTGTCTGACGCTCAGATGAAGGAAGCGGTAGAAAAATTCACGAACCTCCTGAAAGAACAGGGTGCTGAAATCGTGAACGAAGAAAATTGGGGTTTGCGCAAATTAGCTTATCCTATCGACAAGAAAACAACAGGCTTCTACCAGTTGGTTGAATTCAAGGCAAATCCGGAAACAATCGCTACACTGGAAATTAACTTCCGTCGTGACGAACGTGTGATTCGCTTCCTGACTTTCCGCCAGGACAAATATGCAGCAGAATATGCAGCAAAGAGAAGAAGTTTGAAATCATCTAAAGAAACAGTAAAGGAGAATTAATCATGGCAGCAACTCAATCAGAAATCAGATATTTGACTCCGCCTTCAGTAGACGTTAAAAAGAAAAAATATTGCCGTTTTAAAAAGAATGGCATCAAGTATATCGATTACAAAGATCCTGAATTCTTGAAGAAATTCCTGAACGAACAGGGTAAGATTCTTCCGCGTCGTATCACTGGTACTTCTTTGAAATTCCAGCGTCGTGTCGCTCAGGCTGTTAAAAGAGCTCGTCATTTGGCGTTGCTTCCTTACGTAACCGATTTAATGAAATAATAAAAGAGAGGAGACAGAATATGCAAGTTATTTTGAAAGAAGACGTAATCAACTTAGGTTACAAGGACGATATCGTAACGGTTAAAGACGGTTACGGACGTAACTTTCTAATCCCCACGGGTAAAGCAGTTATCGCATCTGAGTCTGCAAAGAAAGTATTGGCTGAAAACTTGAAACAACGTGCTCACAAGTTGGCTAAGATCAAAGAAGATGCTCAGGCTTTGGCTGCTAAGTTGGAAGGCGTTGCCCTGACAATCGGTGCTAAGACAAGCTCTACAGGTACGATCTTCGGTTCTGTAACGAATATCCAAGTGGCTGATGCATTGGCAAAAGCCGGTTTCGAGGTAGACCGTAAGATTATCTATATCAAGGAATCTGTTAAGGAAGTTGGCAATTACAAAGCTACCTTGAAACTTCACAAAGAAGTATCGGTAGAAGTTCCTTTTGAAGTAGTTTCTGAATAATCCTATACCGGATCTATAAATGGAAAGGGCGATTCCTTGCGAATTGCCCTTTTTTTATTTCAGATCAGCCCAGTTTAACTCATCAAAAAACATTACATTTGTCCCGAATTTGCAAGAAATTTTTAAAGTGGTAAAAAGAACTTTTCTATATATCAATTTGGTGATAGCCTTGTTTTTTGTTTTACCTGTGTCGCAGGCAAAGGAAAAGACGTTTACGGTGGTGATCGATGCCGGGCATGGGGGGAAAGACCCTGGTGCGCGTGGTTCGTCCATCAATGAAAAGGCTATTAATCTGGCGGTAGCTCTTAGGCTCGGTAGCCTGATATCGGAAAAGCATGATGATGTGAAAGTCATTTATACACGCAAAACGGATGTCTTCATCGAATTGGACGAGAGAGCGAATATCGCCAACCGGAATAAGGCGGACCTGTTTATCTCCATTCATACGAATGCGGTGAAGAGAGGCAGTTCCGTATCGGGAACGGAGACTTATACATTAGGTTTGGCCCGTACGGATGAGAATCTGGAAGTCGCTATGCGCGAAAACTCAGCAATCCTTTTGGAAGATAATTATCTGCAGAAGTATGAAGGTTTCGATCCGACTTCTTCCGAATCGTATATTATTTTCGAATTTATGCAGAATAAGCATATGGAGCAGAGCATTAGCCTGGCTTCGGAGGTGCAGAAATGTTTTGCTTCGGCCAAGCGTAATAACAGGGGAGTGCGGCAGGCGGGTTTCCTTGTGCTGCGTAAGACGAGCATGCCGAGTATTCTTGTGGAATTAGGGTATATCTCGAATCCTGCGGAAGAACGCTTCATGAGAACGAAGGAAGGGCAAAACAAACTGGCAACCGCCATTTATAATGCTTTTACAAAATATAAGTGGGAGTATGACCGCAAGCGCGGTGCGTTGGCGGGAAATGCAAGTGCTGCTCCTATATTGGAAGTTGTAGATAATATTGATGATAATCAACCGATTTCTGCGCCTCCTGGAAGCGAAGAGTATATTCGCCAAAAGAACAAGATGGAGGAGTCCAACCAGAGTCGCGTGTCCAAGTCGGCAGTCTCCGCGAAGCAAGTGGGTCGGGTTAAAAAGGGGCAAACGATTTATAAAATACAAATACTTACCTCGGATAAAAAACTTTCTTCCGGTTCTAAATTGTTTAAAGGATATAAGAATGTCGATTACTTTATTGAGAAAGGCATTTACAAGTATACATACGGCGAGACGACAAGTTTCGATTCTATCCGCAAGTTGCGCCGGCGGGTGGCGAAAGATTTTAAGGACGCTTTTATAGTCGCCTTTAAAGATGGAAAGAAAGTGAAATATTGATAGTAACAGAATTTATATTTATATATACAGAGAAGAAATGAAAAATGTATTCACCAAAGAAGCAAAGATCGGACTTGTGTCTATAGTCAGTCTGGCATTGCTATATTTAGGAATTAATTATTTGAAAGGGATCAATCTGTTTAAACCGACAAATCATTATGTGGTGGCTTGTACGAATGTAAAGGGAGTGACGGTTTCGAGTCCTGTATTTGTAGAAGGTTTTAAAGTCGGTCTGGTGCGTGAGATAGTTTATGACTATGATGCCGTCGATAAGATTTCGATCGATATCAGCCTGGAAGACCACATGAAAATTAATAAAGGCAGTTATATCACGATTGTGAACAGCTTCCTCGGTGGCGGTGAATTGCATATCCATCTGAACAAGTATGTGGACGACTATCTGAAGCCCGGTGATACGATCGAGGGGCGGATGGAGTCGGATATGATGCAATCCGTGCAGGAAAAGATTCTCCCGCAGGTGGAACTGCTCTTGCCGAAGATCGATTCGATTCTGGGCGGTTTGCAAACGCTGGTAAATCATCCGGCATTGGCCCAGTCTTTGAATAATATAGAGACAACGACTAATAGTCTGGCTGTTTCTTCCCGCCAGCTCAACCAGATGCTGAGCAAGGATGTGCCGGGCATTATGAGCGATCTGAAGGTCATCACCGGAAACTTTGCCGATGTCAGCACGGATTTGAAAAAACTGGATCTGGCAACGACCGTGAATGCGGTGAATGCAACATTGGATAACGTGGAACAGATGACGCGTAAGCTGAACTCAAAGGATAATAGTATGGGACTCCTGTTGAACGACCGTGCTCTTTACGATAACCTGAACAGTACGGCAGACAATGCCTCCAAGCTTTTGCTTGATTTGAGGCAGAACCCCAAAAGATATGTACATTTTTCTGTATTTTAAGATTGCATAAGATTTGTTGTACAAATCTGTTTATTTAGAATTATTCCAATTAAACGAAAAAATATAAAATACAGAAGCTTGACTTCTATAAGGCCTTTAGATTGAGAAGTATAACTGGATCGAAAGGCCTTTTTTGAAGTCGGTTGCCAGAGATGGCAAGGAGCTAAAGAATGCTCTTAAACAAAGGTTTTCTGTGATTCTGATATTTTAAAATAAAGATATTCAGATTGTTGGAATTAACTGCCTGACAATAAACGGGATATTGAACAATCAAAAGTTCCAAACAAAATGATACTTTTTTTTTCGGAATTAATTTCTAAACTTTGTAGTCGTAAAAATAAAAATTGAAGTTGTAAGTAGAGTTGGGAGAGTAAAAAATCATGCAGACTGAATATCAAACTTTGTGGAATAAATGCCTCGCAGTCATTAAGGACATTGTCCCTGAGGCCGCTTTTAACACATGGTTCAAGCCTATCATACCATTATCATACGAGGATAATAAATTTACGATTCAAGTACCCAGCCAGTTCTTTTACGAGTATCTGGAAGAGAAGTATGTGAACGTATTGAAAGTTACTTTATATCGTGTGATAGGACAGGGTACGATATTGAACTATCGTATCAAAGTCGTTGATAAGGTAAAGGAAGATGGCATGATTACTTTACCTACCGGTAATGACGCTCCCCGTACCGGTAAGAAAAGTGCGGATATCCCTTCTCTATTCGAGTCTAAAGCTCGTCAGGATTGGGATTCGCATTTGAACCCTAAATACAACTTCGACAATTATTTTGAAGGGACAAGCAATCGTCTGGTCCGTTCTTCGAGCGAGGCTATCGCACAGGAACCGGGAAAGACCTTTAACCCGATGTTTGTATTCGGGGCGTCCGGTGTGGGAAAGACCCACTTATGCCATGCGATCGGTAACCGCATTCAGGAGATCCATCCGGAAAAGAAGGTGCTGTATATATCAGCCCACCTTTTTACCGTACAATACACGGAAGCCATCCGGAAAAATACGACAAATGATTTCATGTATTTTTATCAAGGCGTGGATGTGCTGATTCTGGACGATATCCAGGAACTGATCGGTAAAGATAAGACACAGAATACATTTTTCCATATATTCAATCACTTGCATCTGCTGGGCAAACAGTTGATCCTTACTTCCGATAAAGCTCCCGTCGATTTGCAGGGAATGGAGGAACGTTTGATTACCCGTTTGAAATGGGGGCTGACGGCAGAGCTGGATCGCCCGGATTTGGATTTGCGCAAGAAAATCCTGAAGAATAAGATCAGCCATGACGGTGTGGTGATTCCGGATGACGTGTTCAATTTTATTGCAAGCAACGTGACGGAGAATGTACGCGATGTGGAAGGTATCGTTGCGTCCTTGCTGGCTTATTCTACGGCGTTCAACCGGATGATCGACCTGCCCTTGACCAAACAGGTGGTGAGCCGCGTCGTAAAACTGGAAAAGAAGCAGGTGTCTGTGGAATCGATTCAGGATGTAGTCTGTAAATACTATAATCTGGAACTAGCCGCTATCCAGACCAACTCACGCAAGCGGGAAATCGTGCAGGCACGTCAGGTTACGATGTACCTGGCGAAGAAGTATACCGACAGTTCTTTTTCTCATATCGGGAAGATCGTCGGGAAGCGTGACCATGCAACCGTCCTGCATGCCTGTAAGACGGTAAGGGACCAGATCGAAACGAATAAATCTTTCCGTTCTTCGGTAGAAGAGATCGAGGCTTTGCTCAAGGCTTGATTTGATGATATATTTATATGAAAGGATGCGCTTCCGGGTTGCGTCCTTTTTCTATTTTGAGAAAATCTTATTGTAGTGTCGGTTCTCTTTTTGGAAAACTTTTTGAATTGAAAGAAAAGGTAAACTGTTGATAAATAGCATGGTCGGTCTGTGGAAGGGAGAACTTGTCGACAATGTATATTTTCTTTATTGAATAATTTGGCTAATCCATAAACAATGCTTAAACTTGCACATCATTAAACTTAAAACAATCGTGAATCGTAAAACTTACACCTTCGATGAAGCGTTTAAAGCTTCACTGGACTACTTTACCGGTGACGAATTGGCCGCAAAAGTATGGGTAAATAAGTATGCCTTGAAGGATGCATTCGGAAATATCTATGAGGAGTCTCCCGTAGACATGCATCACCGCTTGGCAAGTGAAATTGCCCGTGTAGAAAAGAAGTATCCTAACCCTCTGTCGGAAGAGGAACTCTTTGCCCTGTTTGATCATTTCCGTTACATCGTGCCGCAAGGAAGCCCGATGACGGGAATTGGCAATGATTTTCAAATTGCCTCACTCTCTAACTGTTTTGTAATCGGATTGGATGGAGATGCCGATTCATATGGTGCGATTATTCGAATTGATGAGGAACAAGTGCAGTTGATGAAACGTCGTGGCGGTGTTGGTCACGATTTATCACATATTCGTCCGAAAGGATCTCCTGTTAAGAACTCGGCGTTGACATCGACCGGATTGGTTCCTTTTATGGAACGTTACTCAAATTCAACCCGCGAAGTGGCCCAGGACGGCCGTCGTGGTGCCTTGATGCTTAGTGTTTCCATCAAACATCCGGATTCGGAATCGTTTATCGATGCCAAGATGACGGAAGGGAAGGTGACGGGGGCTAACGTTTCTGTGAAGATCGATGATGAATTTATGCAGGCCGTAATCAACGGAACTCCTTATAAACAACAATATCCGATCGACTCGTCGGAACCTACCAATGTGAAGGAAATCAATGCGGCCGAACTTTGGAAGAAAATCATTCATAATGCATGGAAGTCGGCTGAACCCGGTGTGCTTTTCTGGGATACGATCTTGAGAGAGTCTGTTCCCGATTCGTATGCGGATCTCGGATTCCGTACGGTTTCGACCAACCCTTGCGGTGAGATCCCCTTGTGCCCGTATGATAGCTGCCGTCTGTTGGCAATCAACTTATATTCATATGTTGTCAATCCATTCACAAAAGAGGCTTATTTCGATTTTGACCTGTTCCGGAAGCATGTTATCCTGGCGCAACGTATCATGGATGATATCATCGACTTGGAATCAGAAAAGATAGAAAAGATTCTGGAGAAGATCGATGCCGATCCCGAATCATTGGAAGTAAAACAGAGCGAACGCCACCTGTGGGAGAAGATACAGAAGAAAACATTGCAAGGACGTCGTACCGGTGTGGGCATCACAGCCGAAGGCGATATGATTGCCGCCTTGGGATTGCGCTACGGCACGGAAGAAGCGACAGAGTTTGCCGAGAAGGTACAGAAGATGTTGGCTTTGGCTGCCTATCGTTCTTCTGTGGAAATGGCCAAAGAACGTGGTGCATTCGATATCTATGATGCAAAGCGCGAAGAAAAGAATCCGTTTATCAACCGTCTGCGTGAAGCCGATCCGGAGCTGTATGACGACATGGTGAAATACGGTCGCCGTAATATCGCCTGTCTGACGATAGCACCGACGGGAACGACCAGCTTGATGACGCAGACTACTTCGGGTATCGAACCGGTGTTCCTGCCCGTTTATCGCCGTCGCCGCAAGGTGAACCCGAACGATGCGGAAGCTCGTGTTGACTTTGTCGACGAAACAGGTGACGCATTCGAAGAATATATCGTATTCCATCATAAATTTGTAACTTGGATGTTGGCCAACGGCTTCTCTGCTTCCAAAAAATATACACAAGAAGAAGTAGAAGAACTGGTTGCCAAGTCTCCTTACTATAAAGCGACGTCAAACGATGTCGACTGGTTGCAGAAAGTCCGTATGCAGGGACGTATTCAGAAATGGGTGGACCACTCCATCAGCGTAACAATCAACCTGCCGGCCGATGTGACGGAAGACCTTGTGAACTCCCTGTATGTGGAAGCCTGGAAGTGCGGTTGTAAGGGCTGTACGGTTTACCGTGACGGTTCCCGCTCAGGTGTATTGTTGTCTACGGATAACAAGAAGAAGAAAAAAGAAGATTGCAACTGTATGGAGCCGCCGGTTATCGTGGCTACCCGTCCGCGCGAACTGGAAGCCGACGTGGTGAAATTCCAGAACAACCGTGAGAAGTGGATTGCATTTGTCGGTCTGCTGAATGGTCGCCCGTACGAAATCTTTACCGGTCTTGCCGATGACGATGAAGGTATCATGTTGCCGAAGAACGTTTCGAAGGGTAGCATTATCAAGAGCTATGACGAGGACGGCCAGAAGCATTACGACTTCCAGTTCAAGAATAAGCGTGGTTACAAGATGACGATCGAAGGTCTGGACGGCAAGTTCAATCCGGAATTCTGGAACTATGCTAAGCTGATCTCCGGTGTCTTGCGCTACGGTATGCCGATCGACCAGGTGATCAAGCTGGTTCAAGGTATGGAACTGAATAACGAATCTATCAACACTTGGAAGAACGGTGTGGAACGCGCTTTGAAGAAATACCTGCCGAACGGTACGGAGGCAAAAGGCCAGAAATGCCCGAATTGCGGACATGAGACACTTGTCTACCAGGAAGGTTGTCTGATCTGTACCAATTGCGGTGCTTCGAGATGCGGATGAAAAGATTTATGGTTTATGATTTATGATTTATCATTGACGCTAAATGATAAATCATAAATCGTGAATAATATCCCATGAATCATAAATCATAAATATAAAAGTACCATGAAAGTCACCTTTAATATCAACTTCCATACCGTTTGGGGGCAGAAGTTATGTGTTGTAGGGTCGATTCCTGAGCTGGGTTCCTGGGAACCTGCTTTGGCAAAAGAAATGAGTTATAAGGGAGATGGAAACTGGCAGCTTGAACTGGAAGTGACCTCTCCTGTCAAGGATATAGAATACAGATATTTCCTGAGTGTAAACGACAAGCAGATATTCGAGGAATGGGAAAAGAACCATCAGGTATTCTTTATCGGCCAGGCAGACCAATATACACTATATGATTATTGGCAGGTTCGTCCTGCTAATCTGGCCTTTTATTCCTCAGCATTTACTAAAAGTTTGTTTGCACATCCGTGTAATACGCATGAGCGGGTGGTGAAGAGCGGTAAGAGACTTACGATCAAGATCTCTGTCCCGCGTGTCGAAAAGAACCAGCGCGTGGCTATCACCGGAAATCAGGACTGTTTGGGCAATTGGCATCCTGATAAAGCGTTAATATTGAGTTGCGACACCTTTCCCGTCTGGCATATAGACTTGGATGCGGGAGAGATTTCCTATCCGTTGGAATATAAGTTTCTGATCTGCGATGATCAGCAGCAGCCTTTATATTGGGAAGAAGATGAGAACCGTGTCTTGAATCTGCCTTCGCAACAGGTGGGAGAGACGGTGATCGTTTCGGGCCTTTATTTTCGTGATAACCTGCCTTTATGGCGGTGTGCCGGTTCGGTGATCCCGGTCTTTTCCTTACGTTCGGAGAAGAGCTTCGGAGTCGGTGACCTGGGGGATTTGCGTATGTTGGTGGATTGGGCCAGGAAAACGTGTCAACGTATCATCCAGGTGCTTCCTATGAACGACACGACGACGACGCATACCCGTACCGATTCGTATCCTTATAGCGCCATTTCGATTTACGCCCTTCATCCGATGTACATCAGCCTGCCCGATCTGGGAGAGCTGGCAGATCCGGAAAAGGCGGCCTTTTTTGCCCGGAAACAGGCAGAGTTGAACGGACTGGATGCCGTCGATTACGAACAGACGGTTCGATATAAGTTGGAATATTGCCGGGAATACTTCAGGCAGGAGGGCGAGGCGATCTTGTCCACCTCTGAATATCGGGAGTTTTTCGCGCAAAACGAGTCCTGGCTGATGCCTTATGCCGCCTATTGCTACTTGCGTGACATGTACCGGACTTCCGACTTCACGCAATGGAAAGAGAACTCCGTATTCGATAAGAACACTATTCGTGAACTTTGTTCCGTGGGAGGCAAGGCATATCCGGAAATATCTTTCTTGTATTTCCTGCAATATGTCCTGCATACCCAGTTTAAGGGCGTTTCCGATTATGCCCGCAAGAACGGGATCGTGCTGAAAGGCGATTTGCCTATAGGAGTGAACCGTACGAGTGTCGAGGCATGGATGGAACCGAAATACTTTAATATGAACGGTCAGGCCGGTGCTCCGCCCGACGATTTCTCCGTAAATGGTCAGAACTGGGGGTTCCCGACCTATAATTGGGATATGATGGAGAAAGATAATTTCTCCTGGTGGAAGAAACGTTTCCGTAAATTGGAAGATTATTTCGATAGTTTCCGTATCGATCATATCTTAGGCTTTTTCCGTATCTGGGAAGTACCGTCGGAGTATGTTCAGGGACTTTGCGGGCATTTTAACCCTGCTTTGCCGCTTACCCCGAACGAAATCGAACAGTATGGCTTGGATTTCAATGAAGCGCGCCTGACTACCCCTCATATCAACCGCGAGTTCCTGCCCGAATTGTTTGGCGATCAGACGGAAGAAGTGATCGGTGCGTTCCTGGCCCAGTCATCATCGCGGCATTTCGTGTTGAAACCTTTCTGCGATACGCAACGCAAGGTGGAAGCTCTGTTTGCCGGAAAGACGGATGAGGCATCCCTTCGGATTAAGAAAGGACTGTTTGCCATAGCCAATGAAGTGCTGTTCCTGCGCGATCCGCGTGAGCCGGATAAATTCCACCCGCGCATTTCGGCTAGCCAGTCCTACTTGTATCGCGAGTTGAGCGCTTCTGACCAATATGCTTTTGACCAGTTATATTGGAACTTTTTCTATCACCGCCATAACGAGTTCTGGAAAGCGCAAGCCTTTAACCGCCTGACTCCGCTGGTAGGCAGTACGAACATGTTGGTTTGTGGCGAAGACTTAGGAATGATCCCGGAATCCGTCCCCGATGTGATGAACAAATTGCAGATATTCAGTCTGGAAATAGAACGTATGCCTAAGACTCCGCAACGTGAATTTTCGGACTTGTACAACCTGCCTTATCATTCGGTTTGTACGACATCCACCCACGATATGACACCGCTCCGTAGCTGGTGGAAAGAGGACCGTGCTAAGATACAGCGTTATTATAATAATGTTCTGGGATATGCCGGGGATGCGCCAGAGGAATGTACGGCAGATTTGGCGACGCAGATCGTTTCCAACCACCTGGCGACGGCTTCGATGCTGGCTATAATCCCCATACAGGACTGGTTTGCAATGGATGACTCCATCAAGCGGAAAGATTACGAAGCGGAACGCATCAACGTCCCGTCCGATTCAAACCATTATTGGCGATACAGGATGCACATCACGTTGGAGAAACTGATCGAGGCAGACTGCCTGAATAACAAGATTACGGAACTGATTAGGAATTCGGGGAGAAAATAAACAGCCAGTCGGTTCTACAGTCGCGGAGGAGCACGCTATTTTTTTCAGAAAATAAGTAAATAGAGTGTTCCTCCGTTATTTTTTTATATATTTGCTTCATTGTAAGTTATAACAGTAGGTTTAAACGAAAAAGTATCCGTGGCTCCCTTCATATGAAGGGGATAGCCGGCTTTTTTGTGGCGCCGGCTATCCATTCCTTATTATAAGAAATATACAATGGGTACGAACTGAAGATTACTAATTTAAACTTTATAATATATGATGAACAAACTTTACTTTTATTGTCTTGCCCTATTTGTGGCACCGACTTTTTCAGCCTTCGGGCAAACTCAACCCTCGCAGGACGAGAATGGGTATTATTTAATAGAGAGTGCGGAACATCTGAAATGGTTCCGGGATCAGGTGAATGCTTCCGAGCACGAACAAGTGGACACCAACGGTGACGGTCAAATCAACATGGACGACATACGGTTGTCCGGCTTAATGCCAAACTGACGGCCGACATCGATCTCGGTGGCGAATCTTGGACGCCGATCGGTGAGTATAACAACGGCGAGGAGCCTGATGAAGTCCGTTTCGGAGGCTACTTCGACGGGCAGGGACATGTCATCAAGGGACTGAACGTCCAGCCGATCGACGGGCGGCAGTCGTACGGGCTGTTCGGCTATGTCGCTTGGGGTGTGGTGAAGAACCTCGGCATAGTCGGCGGCACGGTCACTTCCAAAGCTGATGATGGGCAGGAATACACCGGTGCCATCAGCGGGATGCTCAGCTACGGACGTATTGAGAACTGCTTCAGCACTGCCACTGTCAGCGGGACGGCAGAGGGAAGCATTGGCGGATTGACCGGCGGTATGCGCAAGATCAGCAGCGTTTCGAACAGCTACAATGCCGGGACGGTCATCGATCCGGCAGGTATGGCAGGTGGCATTACCGGATACATAGGCAGCGATGCGAGCGTCTATAACTGTTACAATATGGGCAAGGTGACCGGTGGCGCGATTTCGGGTGATGATTGCAGCGAAAGCACTCTCCGCTCAGGTGAGGAAGAACTGCCCTCCATCATTGACTGCTATTATCTGGAAGGTGCTGGCTCCGGCACGCTTGCCAAGGCACTTTCGGCTTCCGATTTCGTGACCACCATCAATGAAAAGCTCTTCACCGATCCGAATAACGGTGAGGATTTCCCCTGGGACGGCAAGGCGAACCTTACAGGCGATAGGTTGTCTGTTCCGACATTCGACAGCAGTTCTGTCGTGGAAGTTCCTCTCGATGATGATCCGACGGCTACGGAAATCATCGCGAAGGGAGAAAGCCACATACAGGCGATCGATGGACGTATCTGTATCACGACATCCGAACCGATGAAAGTGCGAGTAGTCAATATTGCCGGGCAGACGGTTCGCACCGTTTCTCTATCGGATGGCTATAGCGAAATGACCGGTTTGGCTGAAGGCGTCTATATTGTCGTCTTGGAAGACGGGACATGCGTGAAAGTCTTGTTACGGTAAGGACGACTGTCAGATATAAAACAAGAAGTCACAGAATTGAAGGAGAAAACGCTCCTCCGGTTCTGTGACTTTATTATGAAAAAGGATTTTGTCGTTATTTTTCCCCTGACATCTTGCAAACCCCGTTGAAGCGGGCGTTCGGTTCGATCTCTAGCGTTTGGGCGAATATATCGCCTTTGATGACGGCGGTCGCTTTCAGGACAAGTTTGGCACTGACGTGTATGGAACCTTCCACTTCCCCTAATATTTCGGCATTTGTGGAAACGATGTTTCCCGTGACGTTCCCTTTCGGGCCGATCACGATCTTGCCGCTACAACTTACATCTCCTTCGATTTTTCCATCCAGGCGGAAGTCTGTTTCCGTCACGATGTCGCCTTTAACGGTCGTACCGGCGGCAAGGGTATTATGCAGGCCGCCATTCGTGTTTTCTTCTTTTTGCTTTATTCCCATCATATATGTAGTTAGTTGCTTATCGCAAATATAAGACTATTTTTTGGCAGAAAGGTTTACTTTATTTACATTTACAGATAAAATAACGAATTATGACAACAAAGATAGAACTGGAGAAAATGAGATTCTATGCCTACCACGGCGTAATGCCGCAGGAGACGAAGGTGGGGAACGATTTCGTTGTGGATCTGATTCTTACGGCTCCATTGGAGCAGGCTGTGAAGAGTGACGAATTGGACGATACGATCAACTATGCGGCCGTCTATGCGGTTGTAAAAGAGCAGATGGATATCCCTTCCAAGCTGATAGAACATGCGGCAGGACGGATTTTGTATGCTCTGAAGGAGCGTTTCCCCCAGCTGGCAGCAGTCGAGTTGAAACTCTCTAAGCTGAATCCGCCCTTCGGAGGTGATGTCCATAGCGCATCGATCATCCTTGGTGAAACTTTCTCCTGAAATCAATCTTTTGCCGGGCTTAGTCCTTCGGCAAAAGATTTTTATAATTTAGCTGGTCCGTTATTTGGCGGGAGGGGCGTATGCTCCGTATCTTTGTAGCCTAAGCACAAATAATATATTCACCATGGCATTTACCAACAACGTAATGATTGTCCGCCACGGATTGCTGGCGAAGTTAGTGAAACTTTGGAAGGAAAACCGTCTGCTCGAAGAGATAGACCGTCTGCCTATCGAGTTGAGTCCCCGTAAGTCGAAAGTCATCGGCCGTTGCTGTGTGCACAAGGAACGGGCTGTGTGGAAGTACAAGACATTGCCGCTGCTCGGATTCGATATGCAGGACGAGGTCGACGAGCTGACCCCTTTGTCTGAATACGCCAAACAAGCGTTGCTGCGCTCGGAAAACAAGAAAGAGAACCTGATGTGCGTGGTGGATGAAGCCTGTTCGTCCTGCGTACAGGTGAACTATGAGATTACGAACCTTTGCCGTGGCTGCGTGGCGCGCAGCTGTTATATGAACTGTCCGAAAGACGCGATCCGCTTCAAGAAGAACGGGCAGGCGGAGATCGACCATGATACCTGTATCAGTTGCGGCAAATGCCACCAGAACTGCCCCTATCATGCTATCGTGTATATCCCGATCCCTTGCGAGGAAGTTTGCCCGGTGAAGGCGATCAGCAAGGACGAGTACGGGGTGGAACATATCGACGAATCCAAATGTATCTATTGCGGCAAATGCGTGAACGCCTGTCCTTTTGGGGCGATATTCGAGATATCCCAGGTGTTTGACATCCTGCAACGCCTGCGCAACAAGGAACCGATGGTAGCCATTGTCGCCCCGTCCATCCTGGCCCAGTTTGCGGCTCCGGTGGAGAAGGTCTACGGTGCCATCAAGTCACTGGGCTTCCTTGAAGTTGTGGAAGTGGCGCAGGGAGCGATGGAGACGACCCGCCACGAAGCCGAAGAACTGAAAGAAAAGTTGGCGGAAGGCCAACCGTTTATGACGACCAGTTGTTGTCCGTCTTATATTCAGCTTGCCGAGAAACATATCCCGGACTTGAAAAAATATATTTCGACTACCGGTTCGCCGATGTACTACACCGCCCGGATCGTGAAGGAGAAATATCCGGATGCCAAGATCGTGTTCGTCGGCCCGTGCGTGGCGAAGCGGAAAGAAGTGAAGATGGACCCCTGTGTGGATTTTACGCTCACGTTCGAAGAGGTCGGTTCCGTGTTGGCCGGTATGGATATCAAGATCGAAGAGGCACAACCGTTCACCGTCTTGCGTAACTCCGTACGTGAGGCACATGGATTTGCACAAGCAGGCGGTGTGATCAATGCGGTGAAGGTCTACTTGAAAGAAGATCAGGATGCTAGCTTGAATACGATCCAGGTGGCCAACCTTACGAAGAAGAACGTCGCATTGTTGCGTGCATACGCTAAGACAGGCAAGGCTCCGGGACAATTTATCGAGGTGATGGCCTGTGAAGGCGGTTGTGTGACCGGTCCGTGTGTGCATGGCGACCGGTCTGCCGGGCAGAAACAGTTGCTTAAAGAGCTTACTAAATACTAAACGCAAATGATGAAGAAGATTGTTTTACTCTTTTCGCTGGCGGGAGCGTTATTGCTGACGGCATGCGGACCGCGGGAGATTCCTGCGAAAGGAGACTTTACCGTACGTGTGTTTGACGATACGCCCGTACGGTTTGCACCGGATATCTATCCGGAAGCCTATAATGCGCCGGGGGCGGACAGCATTTACCATCTGGTGAACGGGCGTATCATCCTGAAGAAAATAACGTTGCCCGAATACGAACGCAATGTGTTTGTCAAATTGAAGGTGACGATTGCCTCCAACGGCGACCGCTGGGATAAATCCGGTTCCTGTTTCGTCCTGCCGAAAGAGTCGGGCATCAACCTGCTGAACATCGCTAAGGGAGAAAAGCAGTTCCCGGAAGTGGATAGTACGAAGCTGGAACACATGGTCGGGATCGTTGCGGGCGAAGATTATAAACCGACGGTCGAACTGATGCGTTTCATGACACCTTTCGGGGTAGGACATTTCAGTGCTCCCGACGACAGTCTGACGCATAACCGTAAGCCGGTCTATATCGACCATTGGGAAGATAGCGTCAGCTGGGAACAGGATATAACCGACCTGTATCCGCTTTTGGAAGGAGGAGCCTATGTTGGCATCTTTATCGACACCTGGACGACGGAAGGCTATATCGCCAGTATGACGGTCGATGTGGATGAATCCGGCCTGGCTTATGATCCGCTGACCCGCCGCCATGTGGAGCCGTTGATGAATACGGTCTACTACGAGGGGCAGACCTATCCGGATATCTTTGCCCGTCGGGACGTGTCGACGGATTTCGAGATTCCCGCCGGTGTGCGTAATGTCCGGCTGAAATATATCGTGACCGGTCATGGTGGCCATTCCGGTGGTGATGAATTTGTCGAGAAACGCAATATCGTTTCGATCGATGGGAAAGAAGTGTTGAACTTCATCCCCTGGCGTTCGGATTGTGCCTCTTTCCGCCGTTTCAACCCGGCAACGGGCGTGTGGTTGAAAGAGCGCCTGGCTTCTTATATTGCCAAAGACGGTTATTCGGAAAAGAAAGTGGAAGAACCGTTAGGATCATCCGACCTGTCACGTTCCAACTGGTGTCCGGGTTCGGATGTGATGCCTGAAGAGATTCTTTTGACAGATATCGCGCCGGGCAAGCATACCTTCACGGTCAGCATTCCCGAAGCAGCAGAGATAGACGGGAACAAGCTGAACCATTGGCTCGTGTCTGCTTATTTAGTATGGGAAAAATAATGTGCCGATATTTTATTGGCACATTATTCTATTGACACATTATAAAAATAGTATTATTATGGATTCATTGTTACCTTTTTTTCTGTTATGTTTTACCTCGTTTTTTACGCTGACAAATCCGTTAGGGACGATGCCTGTCTTTCTGACCATGACGAATGGCATGAGTGAGGAACAGCGTCGTGCCATTGTCCGCCGCGCTACAATCGTATCGTTCCTGACGCTGATGGTTTTCACTTTCTCCGGGCAGTTCCTGTTCAAGTTTTTCGGTATTTCGACAAACGGGTTCCGTATTGCGGGTGGCATTATCATCTTCACGATCGGTTTCGACATGTTGCAGGCACGCTATGCGAAAGCCAAGCTGAAAGAGGAGGAGGTGAAGACATATGTGAACGACATTTCCATTACGCCCCTTGCCATCCCGATGCTCTGCGGGCCGGGTGCGATCGCCAATGCCTTGATGCTGATGGACGATGCCGTGACATTGGCAAAGAAATGCATCTTGATCGGGACGATCGGATTGATCTATTTTATCACCTACCTGATCCTCCGCGCTTCCACACGTCTGAACCGTTACATGGGCGAGACGGGCAATAACGTCATGATGCGCCTGATGGGATTGATTCTGATGGTGATCGCCGTAGAGTGTTTCGTGAGCGGTTTCAAGCCGATCATGATCGACATTTTGCAGCACTCGAACCTGTAAAAAAGACAAGGGAAGGCATTGCTTTCCCTTGCAACTCCGGTACAGTCCGGTAAAGTCCGGTAAAGAGTGTTGTTTTTTGTATCTACCTGTTTAATATGATGTTATGTTTTAAAAGAAGAGAAAGCGGACAAATGCGGACAGAACGGACACTTGGAAATTATGGACATCCGATTTGTAACAGACGTGCATCCCAAAAGTGGTTTTGGGAATGGATTTTAGAGGTTGTTTGTTGATTATTAGCGTTTTAGTAAAATGTCGGAATTTTTATATATCGGGTGTCCGTTCTGTCCGTACTTGTCCGTTTGCCTGCAAAATTCTCTCTGTTCATAGTTCCGTGAATCTCTTTTTCCCCTGTAAATAGAACGCTAAGATCAGGCTTCCTTTTCGCAACTCCGGAATGCCGGAAAGTTTTGTTTTGGCGAGATTCTCACGGCGGACCGGTTCGTAAGACGGTTTTAGCTCGTGGAACGCCTTCCGGGCCTCATACACGGCACGGGCGTTCGGGTAATGGCCGGTCAGCAGAAACTTGGCAGCGGCGATATAGTCCAGCCAGAAACGTGCATGCATCACGTGCTTCAAATCCTTTTCCGGTAAGTTCTTATATAGCATCAGCAGGTTGTTTCGGAAGTTGAGGAACGTCTTGCGCGGACTCTCGACATTCAGCGTGGCGCCTCCCACGTGGTACACGACCGACGATGGCGTACAGACCAGCCGGTAGCCGCGCGAACGTAGCCGCCAGCACAGATCGATTTCTTCCTGGTGGGCAAAGAACCCGGCATCGAGGCCGCCCACCTCTTTGTAAGTGGCCGTACGGACGAACAGGCAGGCTCCCGTGGCCCAAAGCAGGTCGGCAGGCGTGTCATATTGTCCGGCATCTTTCTCGACGACATGCAGGACGCGTCCACGGCAATACGGATAGCCGTACCGGTCCATATATCCCCCTGCCGCTCCGGCATACTCGAAGTATTCTTTATTCCGTTGGGCGCGTATCTTGGGCTGGACGCCGGCAATCGTTTTGTCGGCGTCCAGCGCGGCGATAGGTGCATCCAGCCATCCCGGAGTGACTTCGACATCGCTGTTGAGCAAGACTGTGTATTCGTGTCCGATATGCTTCAATGCCTGGTTATATCCTTCGGCAAAGCCGTAATTCTTGTCCAGCCGGATGATGCCGACCGTCGGAAACTTTGTTTTCAGCATCTCGATGGAATCGTCCGTAGAGCCGTTGTCGGCAACGATTACATCTGCCCATTCGCCGGGTGTGCAAGCGACAACGGAGGGCAGGAATTCTTCCATCAGCGCGCGGCCGTTCCAGTTTAGGATGACGACGGCAAGACGTTTGTCCGGTTGAAAGTTGAAAGTTGAAAGTTGAAAGTTTTCGTTTGTTTTCATATTGTGTGTGCTTTTTTTGTAATTTAACTTTCAACTCTCAACTCTCCACTTTCAACTCTCTTATGTTTCCATCTCTTATGCGTCCAAAGCCACCCCGACGGATTGCGCAAGATACATTTTTCCATCAAGCGGGCATATTGTTCGGTAATCCAGTTCTCAGGAGTCTCTTTGGGAGTCTCGGTCACCAGTTTCATATCTATGGTATAGTAGCCGCGTTTCACCTGCTTCGTGTCGAGGAATATGACCGGCAAATCCAGTTTGCGGGCAAGGCGTTCGGGGCCGGTCAGGATGGAGGAATCCTGGTTCAGGAAGTTCGTCCAGTAGTGCAGGTTGTTCCGGCTCGGTGTCTGGTCGGCGATAAAGATCACGACACAGCGGGTTTTGTCTTTCTTCAGGGTGATGACATCGCGCACGGTGTCCTGTTTTTTGATCCCGAAGGAACCGAATTTCGTACGCAGGTTAAAAAACAGGCGATCGAATGCCTGGTTGTTGAGGGGTCGGTATATCTGGTAGATGCGGGAATCCTTGAAACGGGAAGTCGAGCCGGAAAACCATTCCCAGTTGCCGTAATGTCCCATCAGGAGGATAAAACAGGTGTGCCCTTTCTCCATCAACGTGTCTACCAGTTCGGGATTTTTCAGGAAAGCCCGGCGTTGTAACTCTTCGAGGGAGATGTGGGCGAGCTTGATCGTCTCGACCACGTAGTCGGCGAAGTGATGATAGAACTCGCGTTCCAGCCGGCGCAGTTCGGTGTCCGATTTATCGGGAAAAGAGGCTTTCATATTTTGCCTGACGACTTTCACCCTGTATCTGACGACCTTATAGACCAGAACATAGAGGATATCCGATAATATATAAAGCGCCCACATCGGCAATAAGGCATGAACCTTTACCCAACTGTAGATAAGCGCATATTGTATTTTATTCCACATGATGGTTTTATTAGTTTTTATTTGTGTAAATGCTGATTTATCTGTAGCTTTTCTCTTGAAAGAAAAGTAACCAAAAGTTCAAGGCTAAAGCTGCTTCGCTACTCCGTTCCTTTCGTTCACTGTCGCGTCTGAAACTCGCTTCGCTCAGACAGCAGACGCTCCGGGCGCTCACTACGGTCTCTGCGCTTAACGCTCACCGGCTTAGGCCGGAAATAGAGCCTGACGGCTCTTCGGGGATTGCCGATGCTACCTGCTCCTTTGCGATCCCACATTTGATGTGGGAACAGGCTTGTCCCCCGTGCTTGACACGGGGTTGCAGAAGAACTGTCGGTTAAGCCTTGATCTTTTGGCTACTTTTGGATCAAGCCAAAAGTAACGGATAAATCATTTATTCTATAATCTTTACTACTAACGCCGTTTTGTCCTCGTTCCAACCTTCCAGTATGACCTGCCGGGTTTCGTTGACCAACGAGTGGTCGTACGGGATCTCCACCTTGATATAATTCTCCGTGAAGCCGTGCATCATGCCTCCTTTGCGTGTTTGTTCAAACAAGACATTCGCCTTCTGGCCGATATGCGCTTCGTAGAAAGCATGGAGCTTACGGTCGGATATGTCCAGCAATTGCTGGCTGCGGGCATGCTTGGTTTTCGGGTCGACGACGTGGTCGATCTTGAGTGCCTGCGTACCCGGCCGTTCCGAATAGCTGAACACGTGCAGCTGGCTGATGTCCAAGCTTTCGATAAAGGTGCGGGCCTCCTCGAAACAGGTATCCGTTTCACCCCGCGTACCGACGATCACATCGACGCCGATAAAGGCGTGCGGCATGACCTCTTTGATCTTTTCGATCTTATGCCGGAACAGGATCGTGTCGTAACGGCGGCGCATCAGTTTCAGCACCTCGTCGCTTCCGCTCTGTAACGGAATATGAAAATGAGGAGCGAAACGTCTGCTGCATGCCACGAAATCGATCGCCTCGTCCGTGATCAGGTTCGGTTCGATGGAGGAGATACGGTAGCGTACGATCCCTTCCACCTCGTCGAGGGCGCGGATCAGGTCGATAAACGTCTCCCCGGTGCTCTTCCCGAAGTCGCCGATGTTGACGCCTGTCAGCACGATCTCTTTTCCCCCGTTTGAGGCGACCTCTTCGGCCTGCTTCACCATGCTGGCGATCGTCCCGTTGCGACTGCGTCCGCGGGCAAAGGGGATCGTGCAGTAGGAACAGAAATAATCGCATCCGTCCTGCACTTTCAGGAAATGGCGCGTACGGTCGTCTGCCGAGCAGGAAGGGGAGAAGGTACGGATATCTTTCGTCCGGGAAGCGATTATGGCGCCTCCCTCTTCTCTCTTTTTCAGATCGTCCAGATACATTAACAAATCCAGCTTCTGCTCGGCTCCCAAGACAAGGTCGACTCCTTCGATATGGGAAACCTCTTCCGGCTTTAACTGGGCGTAGCAACCGGTCACGACGATGAACGCCCCTGGGTGCTGTTTGCCGATCCGGCGGATCGCCTGGCGGCATTTCTTGTCGGCAAGTTCTGTCACGGAGCAGGTGTTGACAACGCAAATATCGGCCTTTTCACCCGGACGTGCTTTGCGTACGCCCTGTTCGGCAAGGACTTTCCCTATGGTCGAAGTTTCGGCGAAATTCAGCTTGCATCCTAAGGTATAGTATGCGGCTATCTTGTTCTCAAAAACAGTCTTATCAATCATTGTCTTTTAATTATCGCGCAAATTTACGGAAAATGTTTGGAGATAGTATATTCTTATCGTTTATTGTGGAACCGGTAACCTATCCCTAACATCAGGTTGTTGGGGTCTTTGAATTTGCTCAACTGGTATCCCACGTGCAGGAACAGGTTGCGTGTGACAGATGTTTTCAGTGCCAGGATTTGGTACATCCCTTGCGTATCGGTGCATTTGTGGTAAACATTGTAGCCTATGCCTACATTGATCGTGAAGATCGGCATGACCAGTTCGCCCCGTACGGATAGCCCGACTGCCAATTGTTCCTTGAATGGCGGACGGTAAAACCTGTGCTCGGCCTGGTCGTTGTAGTCGGCTTCGTATTCCTTGATGTTGGCACTTTCGTCGTATTGTACGTCGAGCGATGCTCCGGCACGGAAATATTGGTGGAAGTTATACATAGGATTGAAATTGAATCCTAATACGCCGAACGAGCCGGGGGCCAGGTAGGCTTCATCGGGCTTGATAACCCCTTTTCGTTTCGAGGCGCCGTATAAGACGATGTCGTAGCTGATGTGAGGTTTGATGCGTTGTGTGGTCCGCCTGCCTGACATCACCGTCCCGGCATTTGCTCCGAAGGTGTGCACCAGACCTATCCTGCCTCCGACGGTATTGACGCCTGCGTTGGGGTACTGGGTGTTTCCGTTGGAGAAGTGGCTCAGGTCGATGCCTGCCGTCAGTTGCCATCCTGCCGCCAGTTGCCAGTTCAGCAAGAATCCCAAATTGATATAGGCATTGATCTTTGACCCCACAACATAATTATAGGCGTTGGTTCCCGGATGGTACTTTTTCCATCCGAAAGAGGCCCCGAAGTTCCATTCGTAATCCAGTGACAGGCGGGAGGAGAGCCGGGTTATGCGTGCTCCCTGGAATGCATATACTGCAACCGGAGTCCCGATCTCGGCCTTGTCAAAGAAAGAGTGGTATGAGACACCGATTCCCTGGTACGTGTGCGGGTATAATTTCCCGTAGCGCGAATCGGGATGAAACCGGAAAGAGTATTTCAGGTGTGCCGACACGGACTTACGCAAGGGTTGCCATGCAGCGTTCTCGCCGGCAAAGAACTCATTGGTGGGGATGAGGTAGACGGGACGGAAGTCGATACCGACCCCGTGTGTGAGCGGATGGCGGGAGACGGTGTCGTTCGCCCCTGTCTCTTGTGCACATATATGAGTGCATCCTAACACACATATTGTAATAAGTACTTTCCAGTTCTTCATGTCTCATCCGTTTATTCGGTTGCCAAAGATAGGTAAAAATTTAGTTTGTCAAACCTTTGGGTATTGTTGTACTGTTGGTTAAACTCTGGCTATCTGTTGTGTATTTGTCGGATAGTCTGTATTTTTGCGCGAATTATAATACAGTGTGCAGTATGATACAAGAGAATTTTATCAAGATATACGAGAAAAGTTTCAAGAAGAACTGGGAACTGCCCGCCTTGACGGATTACAGCAAAGGGACGACCTTTTCTTTCGCCGATGTGGCCAAAGAGATTGCCCGTATCCATATCCTATTTGAAGAATGTCAGATACGGCGGGGAGATAAGATTGCTCTGATCGGAAAAGACAGTGCCCGCTGGTGTATTGTTTATATGGCCGCTGTGACGTACGGAGCGATTATAGTACCTATCTTGCAGGACTTCAGTCCGAACGATGTGCATCATATTATCAATCACTCCGAGTCGGTTTTCCTTTTTGTCAGTGACCGTATCTGGGATACACTGGAAGAGGAAATGATCGAGGACGTGCGTGGTGTCTTTTCGCTGTCCGATTTCCGTTGCCTGCATCAGCGCGATGGTGAAAGCATTCAGAAGCTTTTGAAAGGCATGGATGAGAAGATGGCGGAAAAGTATCCGGACGGTTTCGGCAAGGATGATATCGAATATGCGGAACTGGACAATGACAAAGTGGTCCTGTTGAACTATACTTCCGGCACGACCGGTTTCAGTAAAGGGGTTATGCTTACCGGAAACAACCTGGCGGGGAATGTGATGTACGGCATCGAGCTTGGCGTATTGTACAGGGGGGAACGCGAACTCTGTTTTCTGCCGTTGGCACATGCTTATAGTTGTGCGTTCAATTTCCTGGTTCCGATGGCTGTCGGAGCGCATGTCTACCTGTTGGGGAAGGTTCCTTCTCCCAAAATCCTGTTGAAAGCCTTCGAGGAGGTGAAACCGAACCTGATCCTGACGGTCCCGTTGATCCTGGAGAAGATTTACAAGAAAATGATCCTGCCGCAGCTTAGCAAGACGACTATGAAGGTGGCGTTGAATATTCCATTGCTGGATTCCCGTATCTATGCACAGATACGGAAGAAACTGGTTGATGCCTTCGGCGGACGTTTTCGTGAAGTGATCGTGGGAGGAGCGGCCATGAATGAGGAGGTGACGAATTTCCTTTATAAGATCAAATTCCCGTTCACGATTGGTTATGGTATGACGGAATGTGGACCGCTGATCAGCTATGACCATAATGACGAGTATGTTCCCGGTTCATGCGGCCAGATATTGAAGGGCATCATGAAGGTGCGTATCGACTCGGAAGATCCTTATAATAAGGTAGGAGAAATTCAGGTGAGCGGCGAAAATGTGATGAAAGGTTATTATAAGAACGAGGAAGCGACTTCCAAGGTTTTTACGGAGGACGGCTGGTTGCGTACGGGTGACTTGGGGACGATCGACGCCGATAACCGTATTTATATCCGTGGCCGTAGCAAGACGATGATCTTGGGGGCGAGCGGACAGAACATTTATCCGGAAGAGATCGAATCGAAGCTGAACAACTTGCCGTTCGTAATGGAAAGCATCATAATAGAGAAGAACGGTAAGCTGGTAGGGCTTGTTTATCCGGATTACGATACGGTGGACAGCACGGGAATTTCGCATGAAGATCTTCCGATCATCATGGAGCAGAACCGGATCGAACTTAACAAACTTTTAGCACCTTACGAAGCTGTTTCCGCCCTGCAATTGTATCCGACAGAATTCGAAAAGACGCCTAAGAAAAGTATTAAGCGTTACTTGTATAGCAACTATTGATTAGTTTATATGGTCTGTAAATCAAATCGTTGAGGCTTGTGTATAAAATATTTTGAAAAAAAGCGCAATATGTTGTACAACATATTTGATTAATACATACATTTGCATCGTTTTAAGACAAGAAGATATTATAGACCGTTTAAATTAAAAAACAAAATGAAAAAGTTAGTTGCATTTGCTGCTGTTATCGCAGCTGTATCATTCGCATCTTGTGGCAACAAATCAGCAGAAAACACTGAAGTTGCAGAAACTGAAACAGAAGCTACAGTAGAAGAAGTTGTCGCTCCTGCTGAACAAGCTACAACAGAAGAAACTGCGGTTGCTGAAGGTGATTCAACTGCTGTTGAAGCTCCGGCTGCTGAAACTGAAGCTGCTCCTGCTGAATAATCATTCGGCAATTAGTGACGAGGACAGTCTGTATGCATGTAACATACAGACTTTTTTTGTTTTTAAACTTATGTGATTTATATATATGAAACGAACACTATTACTCCTTCCGGCTATTGCTTGCCTGAGCCTGTCTGTTTTCGCACAGGTTCCTGTAGATAAAACTGTCTCGTTGCAGAGTGTTGAAATCCAGGGAAAACGCTTTGGAGGCTTGACCGGTGGGGAAGTGAAACGCCTGCAGGTGGACAGCAACCTGAGTGGCCTGACGGGGACGACAGCCGACGTATTCCGCCTGTTGCCTTCCGTTGTGACCGATATCGAGGGAGGAATCACGTTCCGTGGTTCCAATAATCCCGGCTTGCTGATAAACGGAGTGCCCTACGGCTTGCTGGAAGAGTATAGCGGGGATATGCTGATCCAGCTTCCGGCACTGTTCTTCGACCGGGTGTCGATGACGTCGACTCCTTCCATCGGGCTTGTGCCGGATGGAGATGCAGGGATTCTGAACCTGTCGTCTGCTGTTTATACGGCTGCTGATTCGCCTCTGGTCCTGACGTTGGGAGCCGGATTCCAGGAACGTTATAATGCCGGTGCGATCCTGAATTTGCATCCGGGCAAGTTTCATATTGTCGGAAAATATAATTATCGCCGGGAGTTCCGTAAGCGTACGTTCAGCAAGTCGACGACGAACAAAGGGGGGACAACCGTCATGAACAATAATGCGTCCGCCCGCCCCGATGTGCATCTCGCCGATCTGAGTGTCGGATATGACCTGACGGCAAACGACCTGATCACGGTTTACGGTCTGTATAACCTGATGGATTACAGCCGCTACGGGAAGATCCATAACAATAAGCTGGTGGACGGGAATCTGCAACCGGTGATGTTCCGCCACCGTTATAACGACCAATGGCAGGAAGCCTATGCCGCAGAGGCGCGTTGGAACCATACCTTCGACAATCCGAAGGATCGTCTGGACGTCGTGTTCAATTACAATAATTTCGGGTATGACGAAGATAACGAATACAAGAACGAGAAGCCGGAAACAGGCAAGATCATTGCCGAGGATAATTACTATGTCAATCAGGACAAGAATAATTATTACCTGTCTGTCCTCTACGGCAAACTCTTTGTCGATGACTGGCATTTGCGGGTAGGATACATCGGGCGTTTCAAGGATGAGAGCTATCACGCTTACGGGAACAAACTGGCTGCCGGAGAGTGGCAGTCCGACCCGCAGAAAGAAAATGAATATAACTTTAATCGCCGTACGAATTTGTTGCTGGCTGCTTTGGAAAAGAAATGGGGTGGTTTCTGTGCCGAAGCGGGCGTACAAGGTGAACTGAACTGGCAAAAGATAGATACGCGTTATCAGACCGACGATGTGCTTGAAAAGATACCGATGGTTAAGAGCACTTCTCGTTTCCATCTCTTCCCCCGTTTGAAGTTGGGCTACCGGACGGATAAGGCCGGGGAGTTGGCTTTGAGCTATGTGCAACGCGTAATTCGTCCTTACGGCAGCTACCTGAATGTGTTCACCGACCGTAGCGACGCTACGCATGTCTGGAAGGGGAATCCTGATTTAAAAGACGAGATGATCCATTCGGTCGAGTTGTCTTATTCGTATGCTACTTCTGCTTTCCGGTTCTCACCGAGCCTGTATTACCGGAATAAGAAGAACCGCATCATGGACAAAGTCCTGGATGAAGGGGGAAACGGAACGATCTGGACAAAAGAGAATATCGGCCATAGCCAGACATTCGGTTTTGAACTGTCCGCAACCTGGCAACCGATCCGTATGCTGTCTCTCGGTTTGTCAGGCGATATCTACCGGGATGAGATCGACGGGCGCACGATCGGTTATGACCGGAAGAAGTCGATGGTCTGCGGCGATATCAAAGGCTCTGTCAACATCAGCATCACGCCGACAACGGAGTTGCAGCTCGATGGCTTTTACATCTCCGACCAGTTGACCCCGCAGGGAAAGATCAAGCACCGTTCCAGCGTCAATGCCGGTATCTCCCAATATTTCATGCACCGCAAGCTGCGTGCCAACCTGAGCATCAATAACATCTTCAACGGCCTCGAAGAAACAACGATCGTCGATACGAAAGACTTGCAAATGACCCAGGTCCGCAACCGTGACGCACAGGTGACGTGGGTGACGCTGACGTATAATCTGTGATATTTGCCAGGGGATTCTTTAGCCGGGGGGATTAATCCCCCGGCAAGAGTGAAGTCAATATCTTCTTCAGCACCGTTTGTGCTGAAATCTCGCGGTTGGCGGCTTCGGGGATCACGATGCTTTGGGGGCTTTCGATCACGTCGTCTGTCACGATCATATTGCGACGGACAGGCAGGCAGTGCATGAAGTAGGCATTGTTGGTCAACGCCATCTTTTCCGTGTCGACGGTCCAACTGCGGTCCGTGTTGAGAACCTTGCCGTAGTTGGGATCGGCATAGGCTGCCCAGTTCTTGGCGTAGATGAAGTCCGCGCCTTCGAACGCTTTCTTCTGGTCATATTCTACGCGAGCGTTGCCGACGAAGCGCGGGTCCAGTTCGTAGCCTTCCGGGTGGGTGATGACAAACTCGTAGTCCGTCGCATTCATCCATTCGGCGAAACTGTTAGGCACGGCTTGCGGCAGGGCTTTCGGATGTGGTGCCCAAGTCATGACGACTTTCGGACGGGCAGTCTTCTTATACTCCTCGATCGTGATCAGGTCGGCAAAACTCTGCAACGGATGGCGGGTAGCCGCTTCCATGCTGAATACCGGACGGCCGGAGTATTGGATGAACTGGTTCAATATCTTTTCGTTGTAATCATCTTCCTTGCTTTCGAAACGGGCGAATGAACGTATGCCGATCACGTCGCAATAGCAACCCATCACCGGAATAGCCTCCAGGAGGTGTTCGGGCTTGTCGCCATCCATGATCACGCCGCGTTCGGTTTCCAGTTTCCAGGCTCCCTGGTTCACGTCGAGCACCATCGTGTTCATACCTAAATTCATGGCAGCCTTCTGGGTGGAGAGGCGGGTACGGAGGCTGGAGTTGAAGAATATCATCAATAACGTCTTGTTCTTGCCCAGCCCGGTAAACTGGTAACGGTCTTTCTTAATCTCGAAAGCCTCGGCGAGTGCCTGCTTGAGGTTGCCCAAATCCTGTACACAAGTGAAGTTTCTCATATCATGTCTCATTTAAAATTGTTCTGCCTACAAAGATAAACAATGATTTCTGATTTATGGCAATACCGTTATATCTGTATTGTCAGTGTCATATGATAATACTAACACCGAGGCAGGGACTATTTTCGTATTTGTCCGTCTCCTTCGATGATATACTTGTAGGTCGTCAGTTCAGGCAACGCCATCGGGCCGCGGGCATGTAGCTTCTGTGTGCTGATACCGATTTCCGCTCCGAAACCGAACTGTGCCCCGTCGGTGAAAGCCGTAGATACATTGGCGTAGACGCAGGCGGCATCGACCATTTGCTGGAAACGGCGGATGGCTTCTGTCGATTCACTGACGATGCTTTCGCTGTGTTTCGAGCTGTAGCGGGCGATATGTTGCAGGGCTTCATCCAAGGAGGAGACTGTACGGATCGCCATTTTGTAGTCTAAGAACTCGGTGCCGAAGCTGTCTGCCGTAGCCGGCTGAAGCAAAGCGGTAGGGTAGTGCCCTGAAAGAGCGGCAAAAGCGGGTTCGTCGGCATAGATAATGACGTTGCTACCGGACAGTTTTCCACACAAATAAGGGAGGTCACCTAATCGGTCGCGATGGACGATCAGACAATCCAAAGCGTTGCAGACGCTGACGCGGCGTGTCTTGGCATTGTTGACGATCTCGCGCCCTTTTTCTTTGTCTCCATCTTTGTCAAAATAGGTATGGCAGATACCGGCTCCCGTCTCAATGACCGGTACGCGGGCATGGTCGCGGACGTAATTGATCAGTGAACTGCTGCCCCGCGGAATGATAAGGTCCACCAGGCCGACGGCGTTCAACAGCTCGGTCGTCGCCTCGCGGTCGGGCGGCAGGAGTGTACAGACAGCCGGATCGACGCCTTGTCTTGTCAGTACGTCGTGGATAATCGCCACTAAGGCACGGTTGGAACTGTCGGCATCCGAACCTCCTTTCAACACGCAGGCATTCCCGCTCTTGAAACAAAGGGAGAAAACGTCGAAGGTGACATTCGGGCGTGCTTCGTAGATGACACCGATCACGCCGAAGGGAACGGTCATTTTGCGGATCACCATGCCGTTCGGGCGTGTTGTTTCGCTTAACAGCTTCCCAAGAGGCGACGGTAGCGAGGCGACGTTCTTCATATCTCCTGCAATACCTGCGAGACGTTCTTCCGTCAGTTTCAAGCGGTCGTATTTCGGATTTGCCGGGTCCATACGCGACAAATCTTCGACATTGGCAGCCAAGACTTCGGCTTGGCGTGTCAGCAAAGCCGAAGCCGTGTCTATGAGGATGCGGTTGATGGTGGCATCGTCCAGCGTGACAAGCTGGTGCGAAGCGGCGAGGGTATGTTGCAATAATTCGTTAATCATGGTCGTATGCTTGTTGTTGTTAATCCAGATACAAATAATCGTAATGTACCAACGGTTTTTTATCCCGGCTGCCGATCAGTTCTCGTGCTTCCGTACTGTCGTAACCTGCGCATCCGACTCCTAACTGGACGCCTTCCTCGTTGATAACCTTGACGATATCGTCTTTCTCGAAGTCGCCGATGATCCGGGTGACGCCGACCAGCAGGATACTGGTCGCCTTCGGACCTAACAGTGCCTCTTCGGCCCCCCGGTTGATGTGTATCTCGCCTTTGGCGAAGCCTTCGGAGTGGGCGATCCATTTTTTTACGCTGCTGACAGGTTTGTTTGACGGGATGAAACGCGTGCAAACGGTCCGGCTGTCTTTGGCGAGCAGGTCGACCAGGATGTTGTCCTTCTTGCCGTTGGCAATGATCACCGTGATGCCTTCGTCGGCCACCTTCTGTGCAATGCTGCATTTGGTAAGCATGCCGCCACGACCGAATGACGACTTGCTGGTTTGTACATATTCCGACAGGTCTTCCTTGCTGCCGTCGATCTCGCGGATAACCGTGGAGGACGGATCGGACGGGTTGCCGTTATATATTCCGTCGATATTGCTAAGGATAATCAAAGCATCCATTCCCATCATGGTGGCGATCAGTCCGGAAAGCTCGTCATTGTCCGTGAACATCAATTCTGTAACCGATATCGTGTCGTTTTCGTTCACGATGGGAATCACTTTATTTTCGAGCATTACCTCCATACAATGTTTCTGGTTGAGGTAATGCGTGCGGCTGCCAAAGTTCTCTTTCGTGGTGAGCACCTGGCCACAGGTCATGCCATGTTCGCGGAACAGTTCGTAATACCGGTTGATCAGTTTGGCTTGCCCGACTGCGGAATACAGCTGGCGGGCAGAGACGGGATCCAGCTTTTTGCTGGCCTTTATCTCACTGCGTCCAGAAGCGACCGCACCGGAGGAAATAAGGACGACTTCCACGCCTTTCCGATGTAGTTTGGCCACCTGATCCACCAAGGCGGACATCCGGGTAATATCCAACGTGCCATCCTTGCGGGTGAGCACGTTGCTGCCTATCTTGACCGCAATACGGTTGAATTGCCAATCGATGATTGGCAATTGACCATTATTTTGTGTGTTTCTTTTCATTGTCGGTTGCTCGGATTTCGACTCGGCGTATTTTGCCGCTGATCGTCTTCGGCAGTTCGTCTACGAACTCGACGACGCGCGGGTATTTGTACGGAGCTGTCACTTTTTTGACATGGTCTTGTAATTCTTTGACCAAAGCGTCTCCGGCTTTATCCTTGTAGTCCTTTGCCAGAACGATGGTGGCTTTTACCACTTGTCCGCGGATTTCGTCTGGAACACCAGTGATGGCACATTCTACAACCGCCGGATGCGTCATCAGGGCGCTTTCTACTTCAAACGGGCCGATACGGTAGCCGGAACTCTTGATAACATCGTCGGCACGGCCCACGAACCAGAGGTAACCGTCTTCATCACGCCAGGCGACATCGCCCGTGTAATACAGGCCGTCGTGCCATGCTTCGCGTGTGCGTTCGGCATCCCGGTAATATTCCTTGAAAAGACCGATCGGTTTGCCATTTGTAGTGTGGATCACGATCTGTCCCTGTTCTCCGTCTTCGGCACGGGTTCCGTCCGGGCGCAACAAGTCTACATCGTATTGCGGATTAGGGACACCCATCGATCCTGGTTTCGGTTCCATCCACGGGAAAGTGGCGACGGTCAAGGTTGTTTCCGTCTGTCCGAAACCTTCCATCAGCTTGATGCCGGTCAGTTTGTAGAACGTGTCGAATACGGCAGGGTTTAAGGCTTCGCCGGCAATGGTACAATATTGGAGGGACGACAGGTCGTATTTTGTCAGGTCTTCGCGTATCAGGAAACGGAAGATGGTAGGAGGTGCGCACAAAGATGTGATGCGGTAGTCCTGTATCATCTGTAACATATCGGCCGGTGTGAATTTCTCGTGGTCGTACACGAATACGGTTGCTCCGGCAATCCACTGTCCATACAGTTTTCCCCATACGGCTTTCCCCCAACCGGTGTCGGCAATCGTCAGGTGGAGGCTGTCTTTATGCAAGTTGTGCCAGAAACTTCCGGTCACGATATGCCCCAGCGGGTAGGTGAAATCGTGTGCTACCATCTTCGGGTTGCCGGTTGTACCGGAAGTAAAATACATCAGTGAAATGTCGTCGTTACTGTTCGGATGTTCCGGACGTACGAACGGAGCCGCGTTTTCGAGACCTTTGTGGAAGTCCTCGAAGCCTTCGGGGATTTCGGGACCTACCGAAACAACACTCTTTATAGAGGGTGAATCGGGCAGCGAGTCGATGATATGTTGGGTGATCACTTCCTCGCCCGCACAGACGATCATCTTGATATCGGCGGCATTCGCACGATAGACGATATCTTTCTTTGTCAGTAGGTGGGTAGCCGGGATCACCACTGCTCCCAATTTATGCAACGCGATAATCGAGAACCAGAATTCATAACGGCGTTTCAATATCAACATGACCATATCACCGTGGCCGATTCCCAGCGACTGGAAATAAGCGGCAGTCTGGTCGGTATATTTTTTCAGGTCGGCAAAGGTGAAGTCTATGTGTTCCCCTTGGTCGTTTGTCCAGCACAGCGCAATCTTATCGGGTTCTTCTTCCGCCCATGCATCTACTACGTCATATCCGAAGTTGAAGTTCTCCGGGACTTTTATCTTGAAATTCTTTATAAAATCTTCCTGCGACTCAAAGGTCGTCTTGTTTATGAATCTTTCTAACATGATGATTAAATTGTCAATTTATAGGATTATTGCCAGGAAACTGACCTTTTCTCCATCGAGTGCCTTCATCCCATGCGGCAGTTCGGAGTTGAAATAGATACTGTCGCCTTCTTCCAGTATCAGCTCTTTGTTGTTGATCTGTAATAACATGCGGCCTTTCAGTACCATATTATACTCTTGTCCGGGATGCGAGTTCAGATAAATCGGTGTCCCGTCTGGAGCCGGATGGACGGTAACCATGAACGGATCTGCTTTCCGACCGACAAACCCGGCGGCAAGCGATTGGTATTTGTATGCTTTAGTCCGTTCCACGGCAATACCTTTTCCTTTGCGAGTGATAAAGTAGCTGCTCATTTTAGGTTCATCACCGAACATAAGCGTGGTCAACTCAACCCCGTAAGCCTGTGAAATCTGATGTAATACACTTACTGAAATATCTACAGTACCGCTTTCCAGCTTCATATACTGTTCGGGAGTCAGGTTACAAACCTTGGCCATTTCTTCAGGCGTGATTTCCAATGCATCCCGAAGTCCGGCCAAACGCTCCGCAATTTGTTTTATCTGTTCGTTCATCTCCGTTGATTATTATATTTATGATGCTCCAAAGATAGGAATAAAAAGCAAAATGTCTAAGGAAAGAGGAATGTAATGTTATTTAGTTATTTTGAAAGGAAGTGCGGAAGATGTTTTTTTGTATTGGCTGCTTCCCGCTGAAGAAGTTATAGTTTCCTGCGGAGAGAACTACAGTTTCCAGCCGAGGAAACAAACGTTTCTTCCGGTAGAAAACTGTAGGTTGTTGAATAATAATTTATTAGATGCTGTATAAGAAAGCTTCTTAATCGTATTTGATGACGCTGACCGGGCAGCTTTCGGCGGCTTCTTTTATACCTTCTTCATAATCGTTGAAGTTTACTCCTTCATTTACACGTGAGCGGTCTGTAACCTGAAATACTTCGGGACAAATGCCTTCGCATGTGCCGCAAGCGATACAATCTTCTTCTATCCAAACACTCTTTATAGCCATATTTTTTACATTTAAGATGATTAATATGTTAAGATAACAGCTCTACGGCTTGAATTGTTGATGCTGGACGAGAATATCTTGGCTCCTTTGATTTAAATTTAATTTAACGCTCCTGTCTCTTATTTTAGAAAATTATTGATTATGTTTACAGCGCTGAAATAATCAGTCTTTGAACACTTAATAAATAAGAGATACTATGGACAACGCAATTTTTAGTTTCCCCAAGCCTATTAACGAGCCGGTAAAAGCATACGCTCCTGGTTCAAGTGAAAAATCATCCTTGAAAAAGGCTCTTGCGCAGCTCTCTTCTGAAGAATGGGATATACCATTGGTTATCGGAGGTAAAGAAATCCGTACAGGCAATACCGGCAAAGTCGTGATGCCGCATGATCACCACCATGTATTGGCCACTTATCATAAGGCCGGAGAGAAAGAAGTGCAGATGGCTATCGATGCAGCAATGAAGGCGCATAAGGAATGGTCTGAACTTCCTTGGGTAGAACGTGCTTCCGTCATGCTGCGTGTAGCAGAATTGCTTTCCACTAAATATCGTTATATATTGAACGCATCCGTCATGTTGGGACAAAGCAAGAATCCGTTCCAGGCAGAAATCGACGCTCCTTGCGAATTGATCGACTTCCTTCGTTTCAGTACTTTTTATGCCAGTCAGGTATATGCCGACCAGCCTTATTCGGAAACAGGTATCCTGAACCGGATGGAATATCGTGCTTTGGAAGGTTTCGTGTTTTCGCTCACGCCGTTCAACTTTACTTCCATTGCCTCTAACTTGAACATGGCGCCTGCCATGATGGGAAATGTGGCAGTCTGGAAACCGTCGACAACAGCTATCCATTCTAACTATTTCCTGATGAAAGTGTTCCGGGAAGCCGGTTTGCCCGACGGCGTTGTCAATTTTATTCCGGGGCAGGGAAGCGTGATCGGCAAAGTCATAACGGCCAGCCGTGATTTAGGCGGTTTCCATTTCACAGGTTCCACTTCAACCTTTAACACCCTTTGGCGTCAGATCGGTGAGAATTTAGGACATTATAAATCTTATCCGAAGATTGTCGGTGAAACAGGCGGCAAGAACTTCATCTTTGTCCATCCTTCTGCTCCGGCTTTGGAGGTGGCGACAGCTATTGTGCGCGGTGCGTTTGAGTATCAAGGACAGAAATGTTCGGCTGGTTCACGTGCCTATATCCCTGCTTCACTCTGGAAAGAAGTAAAGGACTATGTCGGCGATATGCTGAAAGAAATCAAAATGGGAGATGTCCAGGATTTCACGAATTTTGTCAATGCGGTTATCGATGAAGCTTCGTTCGACAATATCATGAGCTATATCGATTATGCAAAACAGTCTCCTGATGCGGAAATCGTTTTCGGTGGAAATGGAGATAAGTCCGTAGGTTACTTTGTTGAACCGACTGTCATCCGGACTACGGACCCGATGTTCAAGAGCATGGTGGAGGAGATCTTCGGTCCGGTTATCACGATCTATGTGTATGATGATAATAAATATGAAGAAACACTCGAACTCTGCGACCGTACATCTCCGTATGGTTTAACCGGTTCTATTTTTGCACGCGATCGTTATGCGATCGATATGGCATTCAATAAATTGCGTTATGCCGCGGGTAACTTCTATATCAACGACAAACCGACAGGTGCCGTCATTGCACAACAGCCGTTTGGCGGTTCGCGTGCTTCGGGTACGAATGATAAGGCCGGAGGGCCGTTGAACTTGATTCGCTGGACAAATGCCCGTTGTATCAAAGAGGCTTTGGTTCCGCCGACAAGCTATGGTTATCCGTTTCTTGGAGAAAAGTAATTAATTTTATCAATGAGCCGATAAATCAGGATGTGCCAATATGCCAATGAAAGAGTTTCTCTTATGAATTGGTGATTGGCACATTTTGTGAGACGGTATTCCTATTCATTTTAATGCGTTAACTGTCAACTAATATCAAATACCATGTTAGATTTTAATAATACCGAAATTGCTTTCTCTGCCAAATCGCAGTCTGAGCTGAAAAATGCTTATCTGCTGTTCAATACGATCAAATATCCGTGGCTGGTAAAGTGTGCCAGTGTAGTAAGTAATATTGCTTTGAATATTCATTTTCCGTTAGGATGGGCGGTCAAGCCGACTTTATACAAGCAATTTGTCGGAGGTGAAACTTTGCAGGACTGTACAAAGGCGATCGACCATCTGCGGAAATTCAATGTACGCTCCACCTTGGATTTTTCAGCCGAAGGAGAGCAAACGCCCGAAGGAATACAAGCTACTTTTGAGGAAACCATACGTTCGATTGATTTTGCAAAGGGAAATGATAATCTGGCTTATGCCGTATTCAAACCGTCCACCATCATAACGGACGAACTTCTCGCTAAGGTATCCGAAAAGCAAGAGGAATTGACCATCGAAGAAGTAAAAGCTTACCGGGAGTTCAAGGAACGCTTTATGGCTTTTTGCCAGCGTGCCTACGACAATGACGTACGCTTGATTGTGGATGCTGAAGACTATTGTTTTCAGGATGCCATCGACTCTTTGACCGATGAGGCCATGCGCAGGTATAATAAGAAACGTGCGATCGTATTTGCTACTTTGCAAATGTACCGCCATGACCGTATGCCGTATTTACGCCGTATTTTGGACGATGCGAAAGAAAAAGGATATATTGCCGGTGTGAAATTCGTACGTGGCGCCTATATGGAAGCCGAGCGTGCCAGGGCAGCTGCTTTAGGATATCCCGATCCGATCTGTAAGGATAAGCAGGCAACGGACGAGAACTTCGACGAGGCTGTCCGCTTCACAATGGATCATCTCGACTGTTTCGAAATGTTTATGGGGACGCATAATGAAGAGAGCAACTATAAATTGGCCAAGCTGATAGATGAAAAAGGCTTAAAGCGCGATGATCCCCGTATCTTCTTCGCGCAACTGTTAGGTATGAGTGACAATATTTCTTTCAACCTGGCTCATGAAGGTTATAACGTAACCAAATATGTACCGTATGCAAAAGTGCGGGATGTTTTGCCATACCTGATCCGCCGTGCCGAGGAAAACACTTCGGTTGCCGGGCAAACCAGCCGTGAACTTCGTATGCTGAAAGCAGAATTGGATCGCCGGAAAGCGGTCCGTGCTTTCTGATCGGATTTGAACTTTATCCGTTACTATTCTTTCAAGAGAAAAGTAACGGATAAATCGGCATTTGTGGTTCAAATTTGTCAACACTATAATGGATTTTAAAAAAAACAACTATCATACCATCATGTTTCTTGTGTACAACTTGAATATCATGATATATAGATATGATAGTTTCCTTTTTAACTATCATGCAACTATCATAAATCAGTTGTTTAACCATCATTTTAGCCGTTTTACCCGAAACAGATACACTCCAAAAGTGTTAAAAACGGAATGTTTTCAGGAAAGCATAAGCCTTTTTTCCGGAACACGTTACTTTTTTGTAAGAAAGACGTTAGATCTTTTCCTCAAAATACCCATATCAGGGCCGTTTACACCTCCATCTGAGCGGTCTTGAGATCCGGGTCTGTAGATGTCTGACACCCGGGTCTCGACAAAAAAATGTAACTATATTGCTGAAAATATGCTATATGTTACATGTGAAAAAGTTATTGTATTCATGATGGTATGGCAGTTGTTGTCGCAATCAATAACACGTTTGCAGAATAAAAATCATCATTTGCTTGCCTTCAATCCCCGAATGACGGAAGAGGTGAAGCCGGAGAGTTCCATTTCGTTCAATCCCTTGATGGTGATACCTCCCGGAGTTGTTACCTTATCGATTTCCGTTTCAGGATTGCTTTTGTTTTCCAATAAGAGGCCGACAGCTCCTTTCACCGTATGGACAACGATTTCCTGTGCCTGCTTCGGGTAAAAACCTAATTCGACACCGCCTTCGATGGCTGCGCGGATATAGCGCAAGGCGAATGCGATCCCGCTGGAAGCCAAAGCGGTTCCGGCAGACATCAGGCGTTCTTCGACCAACATCGCGTTACCCAATTCGTTGAAGATATTAATGATTAAGTCCGTTTGCTCTTTGGAAGCATTACGGGCTGCTACGAAAGTCATACTGCTAAGCACTTCGATTGCCGTATTCGGCATGATACGGAAAATAGTCGGGGTTGTCAGGCAATCGTCGAACCCCGTGTTTTTGGTCAGATAGGTGTTCAGCAGATCGAATGTGATACCTGCGGCAACGGAAACGATTATCTGTTTGTCATAGTCGAGTATGCCTTTGATCTGGTCGATAATTTCTTCTACGCGCCAAGGTTTTACGGCAATGACGATGATGTCGGCGCCTTTGACCGCTTCTACATTGTCCAGCGAGAGGACGAAATCAGGATTCGTATTCCTCATTTTCTCCAGAGTCGTATCTGATTGTGCCGTGCAAGTGATATCCGATGCTTTAAACATATGACCTTTTGCTAATCCTCGTGCTATGGCACCGCCGATATTTCCGGCGCCGATAATTGTGATCTTCATGTTTTCTTTATATTATAGTTATTATGTCTGACAAAGATACAGTTTAAATTGTCAATTGTCCATTGCCCATTGTCAATTTAATCGTATCTTTGCCCTTCAAAATTAATCTAATAACATAATATAAATAGATTTACATGAAAAAGACAATTATTGCGGTTGGTATGCTGTTCGCCATGACGATGTCTGCAACAATCCATGCACAAGAATCAGGGAAGAAGGAAAATGAAGAAGGGTTTGTTTTTACGACAGTGAAGGAGAATCCGATCACTTCGATTAAGAACCAGAATCGCGCCGGAACTTGTTGGTGTTATTCGACAATGGCATTCCTGGAATCTGAATTGCTTCGTATGGGAAAGGGTGAATATGATTTATCCGAAATGTTTACGGTTTACAATACTTATCTGGATCGTGCGGATGCAGCTGTGCGTACTCACGGGGACGTTTCCTTTTCACAAGGCGGTTCTTTCTATGACGTGATTTATGGGATGGAGGCTTTTGGCCTGGTTCCGGAAGAAGAAATGCGTCCGGGTGTGATGTATGGCGATACGTTGAGCAACCATACCGAACTTTCCGCCCTTGCAGATGCAATGGTCGCAGCTGTAGCCAAAGGCAAACTGCGTAAATTGCAATCAGATGAGAATAACGCCATGTTGTGGAAAAAAGCGGTTGCTGCCGTTCACGAAATTTATTTGGGCAAGGCTCCAGAGAAATTTACTTATAAAGGTAAAGAATATACTCCGCAGTCTTTCTATAAGTCAACCGGTTTGAATCCTTCCGACTATGTGTCTTTGACATCTTATACACATCGTCCGTTCTATACCCAATTCCCGATCGAAGTCCAGGATAACTGGCGTCATGGATTGTCTTACAACTTGCCTATCGACGAATTGATGGAAGTGTTCGACAATGCTATCAATACCGGCTATACGATTGCCTGGGGTTCTGACGTGAGCGAATCCGGCTTTACCCGTGATGGTGTAGCCGTTATGCCTGACAATGACAAGGTTCAGGAGTTGAGTGGCTCCGATATGGCTCATTGGCTGAAATTGAAACCGGAAGAAAAGAAACTGAATACAAAACCTCAACCACAGAAATGGTGCACGCAGGAAGAACGCCAGTTGGCTTATGACAACTACGAAACGACTGATGACCACGGTATGCAGATCTATGGTATCGCTAAAGACCAGGAAGGCAACGAATACTACATGGTGAAGAACTCTTGGGGTACTTCCAATAAGTATGAAGGCATCTGGTATGCATCCAAGGCATTTGTCCGTTACAAGACTATGAACATCGTTGTTCACAAAGATGCACTTCCTAAAGCGATCAAAGCGAAATTAGGAATCAAATGATTTATCCCTATTGCTATTCCAATTTACAAATCATAAACAGAAAAGAGGCCTCCAGGAATCGGAGTGCCTCTTTTCTGTTTATATAAAAGATGTGCTGTGAAGATGTATCGATTATTGTACGAGCTTTAGCGTGTAATTAAGGTCGGAGGCGGCTTTTTGTAATTCTTGGTTCAGCATGGTCAGGCTATCCCCTTCTGCCTGGAAATAAAATACCATGCTGCCATCACTTGGGATCAGTTCATATATGACTGCGCTTGCATCAGCAGGAGTTCCTTTTTTCACTTGGCGTTTACCGGTAGAAGTGAATGTCTGGTCTTTGCCGTTTTCGGCTTCCAGATAAGTGGCGTCCAATTCATAAACGCCGTCATCACTATCTTGCTGATAGAACAATGTCAGGTCGTAAACGATACCAGGTCCATCGGCGGCAGGAATAGTCCCTTTATATTTTTTTTGTACGACTGCCCCCTTTTTCGGATCCAGTTTCAAGGAGTCGCGCATATTGACCGGCTTTGCCGGTTTAGCTTTTACAACTGGTAGCTCCGGCAGAGAAGGAGCATCGGGAGCCGCTTCGGCGACGGCAATACTTTCTTCTTCAACTAACACGGGAGTGTCTTTTGCTGCCTTCCCGTTACATGCAGCCAAAAATGCCAGTGCTGCTACTGCGATAAAATACTTTTTCATTTTGTACTTTTTATTTAGAGATTTAGTGACTTTTGGAGATATAACAAAAGACCCCCTGCCTTTTGTTTTTGCAGAGGGTCTTTTTAACTATCTACCGCCGGCGGGCAGATGGTCCAGCCAGTATTTGGCCATCGTCATTCGTAAGTGCAGGGTTGTGCCAGGACGTTCGTAAATGCCGTGGCTGCGCATCGGATAGCTTACTTGGCTGAACATTTTGCCATGTTTCACCAGCTCGTCGACCAGCATCTCGCAGTTCTGATAGTGGACGTTATCGTCGCCAGTACCGTGTATCAGGAGCAGGTTCCCTTTCAGTCCGGATGCGTATGTGATAGGAGAACCTTTTCGGTAACCTTCCGGATTGTTTTGGGGTGTGTTCATGTACCGTTCCTGATAAATCGTGTCGTAGGTGCGTTGGTCGGCAACGAAAGCGATGGCGATACCCGTATGGAAGACGTCCGGATAACGGAACATAGAGTTCAGTGTCTGGCTTCCGCCGCCGCTCCATCCGGTAATGCCGATACGGTTCGCGTCGATAAACGGGTAACGGCGTGCCATATCTTGGATGCCTCGTGCCTGGTCTTCGGATGCGAACGTGCCGACCTCGCCATAGATGCATTTACGCCATTCGCGGCCGCGCGGAGTGTTGGCTCCTCGGTTGTCGATGCTGACAACGATATATCCGAGGTTGGCGACATATTGGTTCCAGAGATCACCACCGCCCCATACATCCTGTACGGTCGAACTGGCCGGTTCGCCATAGACCTCTATGATGACAGGGTATTTCTTTGTCGGATCGAAGTTGACCGGTTTGATCATCCAAGCATCCAGTTCGAGATTGCCGGAGGTCACTTTGACGAACTCTTTCGGGTTCAGCCCCAGCGCAGCATATTGTTCGCGTGCCTTTGCATTGTCCTCTATCATCCTTACAGACTGATGCTTGGGGAAGGAAACCATGTCGATCATTGAAGGGGTTGCCGCATTGCTATAGGTATGGACCGCCCATTTTCCGGTAGGCGACATATTATAACGATGCTGTCCCGGCTGTCCTGCCGGACTGAGCCGTTTCACTTCTCCTTTTCCGAAAAGTTCGGCACTGTAGAGATAACGTTGGGTATAGTTTTCCGGTGAAGCGATAAAATATACCAGTCCCTTCTGAAGATCCGTCCCGACCGGCGATATATAGTCGAAGTCGCCTTTCGTAACCGGCTGTATCTCCTTCCCGTCCCGGCTGATGCGATAGAGGTGGCGCCATCCGTTGCGTTCGCTCTCCCAGGTGAACCAAGTATTGTCCTTCAGCCATTGGATATTGTCGTTCGTGTCCAGCCATGCTGCATCTGTGTCGGTGAAGATATTTTGAGGTGTAGGGCTACCGATGCGGGCGATCCATACTTTGTTCGTGTTCTGAGGACGGTTCATCTGCTGGATGAACAGTTCGTTGCTTCCGGGGATAAACTCCATACGGGGAATGTAGTTGTTTCGCGGATCGCCGGGAATCTCTATCCAGGTTGTCGCTCCCCCGGCTGCCGGAAGATAGCCCACTTTGACTGCCGAGTTCGTGCTGCCTGCCTTCGGATAAGGGAAATGCAAGATGGTCGGGTAGATGGAATCCACATTATTGATGATGTCGAACACCCCCGTTCCTTTTGTGTCGCTTTGCCAGTAGGCGATATATTGTCCGTCCGGACTCCATCGGAAACCGTCGCGGCAGGCGAATTCTTCTTCATACACCCAGTCGAATGTACCGTTCACGATCGTCTGGCTCCCGTCATGGGTCAGCTGAGTGATCTGGCCGGAAGCGACATCTTCTACATATATATTATTGTTCGAAACGAAAGCCACACGTGTTCCGTCAGGCGAGAATTTTGCAAACATCATCGATGATTCGGGCAGTCCCTTCCCCAATTGGCGCAAAGTCCCGTCTTTCAGAGTCAGTACCCAGTAGTCACCCCTCGTGTCGTAACGCCATACCCGTTTTGTATTGTTATAGATTAAGACCTTCCCGTTGTCGGTGCTCCAAGAGATGCTGCGGATGGCAATTGGCTTCCCGGTTTCTTTGTTGATAAACATGGAAGAGGGAATGATGACTTCCCTCCGGTTGTCTTTGGCGCGGTAGGCGACAATGTCCATACCGCCTGTTTCAGCGTTTGGTTCCATCCGGCTGTATCGCTCGCCATCCTTCATCCACGTCATGGCGCCGATTCCTTTTGTCTGTATGAGCCGTCCGCCTATGATTTCTTCGAGGTGGAGTTTGCCCTTTGTGGCGGTCGTTTCGCCTTTCGCAAACGGATCGCCGTCTGTCTCTGTCCGGTTTTCCCACGGCATGATTACCTGTGCCATGCTTGCATTTCCGGCCAACAGGATGCATGCTACCGGAATAATGAGTTTGTTTAGTTTCATGTATATTGGTTTTTCTATGATTATTAGTGTGCAAAGAACGGAATGTTTTATAAGATAAGCAAAGGAAATGAAAAAAGTAAGTGGATGTTTTTAATAAATTGTTAAATTGCAGAACTTTTGATGAAAAAACAAAAAACGGTGATTATGTTAGAAAATATAAAAGAAAATATGTTGGGAGAAAAGCATGAATCTCTTTTGGATGAGAACAAAATGCTTCGTGAATTATTGAAGTCTGCGTTGGATGAAAATAAGAAATTTTGTGAGGATCTGGAATTAAAGCAGAAAGAAGTGGATTCTTACAAAAAAATGAATATTGAAGGGAAAGAAGAATATGGTAACTTAAGAAAGTTATATGATGGAGCGAAGGCAGAAAGAAATGAGTATTTTCGCATGTATTCGGAGCTCCTCAATGAAAATAAGGATTTGAAGAAGTCTTATGAGAATTTTGTGAAAGCGAAGAACGCTCAATATTTAAGGAAAAGAAAAACTTCATCTCAGAAGGATGTAGACACTTTGAACCTGAAGTTGGAGAAAGCAAGGGCGTGTATTTCCGATTTGGAAGCAAAGAACGAGTCTTTTTATCAAGAGAGCATTCACCTTAAGAAGCGGCTTGACGTTTATTACTCCTTGCATGAAGGCAAAAACGATGTTTTCGATACCGTGACTGGCATTGTCGATGAACTTGAGAAAGCGTTCCGGGTCACTTTCGAATTTACCGAGCCAAGCCTGAAAGGCATGGCGGAGTTGTTTAGGAAAGAAAAGGCTAAAATGGAATACCAGTATGCTAATATCGAGTACGTGGATAAAATGTTTGACAAGATAATGAAAGCAGAGAAGAGCTTAAAGGAAAAAGAAGAAAAGTTTGAAACGAATAAAAAAATGGTAGAAGAACTTTATCCCCGATTCTACTATTTGATAAAGAATAAGAAATTAGTCTTAGAGCAGATCTCTAATTTGAAAAGATGGGAGGAAGAACTGAAAGATAATAAAATAAAGGATGCCTATGAAAGGCTGATGGAACAGGAATTCGAATACGAGCGGCGGAAAAGTCGGTTGCAGGAGAATGAGGCGTTGTTGAAACGTGAAGAGAGATGGTTGCATAGTGAGCTGGTTGGGATGAACAAGCAGAGAGATGAATTGATAAATGAAAATATCGAAATCCAGCGTCAACTCTATGCCGAGATCGAAAAGAACGAACAGGTCCTCTTCATCATCCGCTCTTTGAACAGCATGAACCCTTTATATGAAAAAATAACGAAGGAGCTGGTCGCTTCTGTTCGCGGTGAGAAAACCCGTCACATCGTTACCTCTTTCCTGAAGGGGGAAAGTATCTACGAGATTGCACAAAGAGAAGGTAAATCCGCCACTTCTGTACGTCGGATGGTTCTTTTGTCCCTAATGGTCAAAACGAGGAAATAGCTTGTGCAGCATTTATAAGCCAGCCTGTTTTTTGTGCATTTTTCAAAAGAAAAATGTCAGATATATGAGGGGATGAATCTCTTACTCGCTCTATCTTTATCCCCAAATTACGAAAAAAGGAAAATACCATGAGTACATTACTGAACCGCCTTACCTTATTAGTCTCTTTCGCCTTTTCGGCTCTTTGCCTGCAGGCTGCCGACAAGAAACCTTTTGGGCTGATGACTGACCTGATTGAACATACCGGGCAGACGTGGCAGAACGGATACGCGTCGAATCTTCCGGTCTGGCAGCTCGAAGAGGCGATCGAACCGTTGCAATATGCCGCCATCCGTTCATCACATCCCGCCTTTTCCTGGATCGTACCGGGCGAAACCGGAGGAACACGACAAACCGCTTATCGCGTGATCGTGGCCGATAACCGTGAAGATGCTGCTTCTGGAAGAGGTAATCTGTGGGACAGCGGGGTGGTCGGGAGCGATCGGTCCGTAGCTGTCCGTTACGCCGGTGAAGCATTGAAACCGGGTAAATCCTATTTCTGGCGGGTAAAGACGGTGACCAATACCGAGGGGGAAAGCGAATGGTCCGAAGTGAAGGCTTTTCGCACTGCTGACCGCCTGTCCGAATATGAAACAGCCTACTACCCACAGGTGAAGACGATGGAGTTTCCGGTCGGAATAACGGAAATCCGTCCCGGTACGCGCCTTGTCGACTTCGGGAAAGATGCTTTCGGGCAGTTGGTGCTGACGTTGGCATCCGATGGTACGCGCGATTCGGTGGTCGTGCATTTAGGGGAATGTCTCGAAGGAGGACGCATCCTGCGTGATCCGGGTAAATCGACAATTCGTTATCACCGCTATCCGTTGGCTTTGTTGAAGGGGACGAACACATACCGGATCAAGATCAAGAAAGATAAACGGAATACCGGATCGGCTGCCGTGTTGATACCGGAATATGTGGGCGAAGTCGTCCCTTTCCGCTATTGCGAGATCGAAGGGTATGAGGCGCCTCTCACGCCTGCATCGGTTGTCCGCGAGACGGTGCATTATCCGTTTGATGAGACGGCTTCTTCTTTCCGTTGTTCCAACGATACGTTGAATCAGATCTGGGAATTGTGCAAATATTCTGTCCGCGCTACTTCATTCTCCGGGATTTATGTAGATGGCGACCGCGAACGTATTCCTTATGAGGCGGATGCCCTGATCAACCAGCTTTGCCACTATGGGGTGGATCGTGAATATGCGATTGCCCGTCGCTCGCATGAATACCTGCTGCAACATCCGACATGGCCGACCGAATGGATCTTGCAGGCGTTGTCGATAGCCTGGTACGATTATCTGTATACGGGCGATAGCCGTTCGCTCGAATCCAGTTACGAATTGCTGAAACCGCGTATCTTGATGGCTCTCCGCGAGAAGAACGGGTTGATCAGCACGACGACCGGATTGCAGACGGACGATTTCCTTCGTTCGATCCGTTTTAAGGGACAGATACGGGATATCGTGGACTGGCCGCATACCGGAATACTTGGTTTGGGAAAGAAGCAAGGAGGAGAAGACGACGGATTTGCTTTTACCGATTATAATGTAGTGACGAACGCCTGGCATTACGCGGCTTTGAAGCAGATGGAAGGTATTGCCGGTGCATTGGGTAAGCAGGATGATGTCGCTTTTTATGCATCCGAATCGGACGCTTTCAAAAAACGGTTCATCCGTTCGTTCTTTGATGTTCGCAAGGGGTATTTCACGGATGGTCTTGCTGCCGACACCGACCATGCTTCCCTACATGGCAATATGTTCCCGTTGGCGTTCGATCTGGTTCCGGCCGGAAAGAAGCAAAATGTCGTCGATTTTATCCAAACCCGCGGGATGGCTTGCAGCGTCTATGGCTCGCAATTCCTGATGGACGCCCTCTATGAAGCGAATGATGCCGAATATGCTTTGCATATGTTGACCAAGACGGACGACCGCAGTTGGTATAATATGATCCGTGTCGGCTCGACTATCTCGCTTGAAGCCTGGGACAACAAGTACAAGCCAAACCAAGACTGGAACCATGCCTGGGGAGCGGCTCCTGCCAATATCATCCCGCGTCGCCTGATGGGAGTGGAGCCTCTTACGCCCGGTTTCGGCACTGCCCGTATCAAACCGCAGCTTGCTTCGCTCGAATGGGCGGAGGCAACGATTCCGACGATCCGGGGGGCGATCCGTATGGAGGTGGAGAATAAGGCGGACGCCTATATTCTGAAGGTGACGATTCCTGCCAATATGGATGCCGAAGTGTATCTTCCGCTTCCGCGCGGTAAATACACCGTGACGAATAATGGTGCTCCGGTGAAAGTCTCCCGCGTGAAGGGCGAGCCGTTCCTTTATGCCGGGAAGATCGGTTCCGGCAGCTATACTTTTGTGGTGAATTGACCGTCCCGTTTGTACCGTATTGCTTTGTATGCTATCTTTGCGCCTTCAAAACAATAAAAGACTGAAGTACAAATGAAGAGATCTATTTATGCCGTAATCAGCCTGATAATGATGGCGATGGTAGTCGGGTTTACCGCCTGTGGGGATGATGACAAAGGCTTCTCTGCCGAACAGATTGCCTATTTCGAGAAGAACCTTGAGTTCATCCGCGAAAAGAAAGTATTGAAGGGAGACGATGGGGAGCTGCTTTACAAGCAAATCGTTTTAGGCGGTGACACCGCCTTGTATCGTGTTTTGGGTAAGGAAGGAGAGGAAACGCAATGCCCGACGAGCCAGACTCCTGTAACAATGATCTTGAAAGGTGATTTTATCAGCGGCCAGAATTTCCAGAAGGAGATGACGATGACGCTTACTCCTGCTGGCGTCGTACCGGGGTTGGGAGCAATATTGTTGAATAATACTATTGGCGAACGGGTTGAGGCGATTATCCCAGCTAACTTGGGATATGGCTATTATGATTACAGAGGGATTCCTGCTGGTTCGACCTTGATCTTCACCTATACGATAGAGAAGTTCAATTGATTGGATGAAGAATGTAACTGCTGATTTATCAGTTATTGTCCTCCCAAAAAATCAAAGATCCACCAACCGGAAGCTCCGATGGTGGATCTTATTTATATAAAGAAACAATTAAGCTGTATAGCGATGGTTGGCAAACCGTCTTCTTTTTTAAGCATTCAGCACCTTGCGGAATCGTACGATGAATTCCTTTGCCTCGTCCATGCTCAGACAGAGCGGCGGCAACAGACGGATCGTGTTGGTTCCGGCTACTCCCGTAAATACCTTCTCTTCGAACAGCAACTTGCTGCGTACTTCCTTGATCGATTCTTCGAACTCGATACCGATCATCAGACCACGTCCGCGAATCTCTTTAATTCCCGGTAGCTTATGCAATTCATCCAACAGGTAAGCTCCTACTTCCCGCGCATTGTCGATCAGCTTTTCATCTTCCATGATCTCCAGTACGGCAATGGCGGCCGCACAAGCTAAATGATTGCCTCCGAAAGTTGTGCCTAACATCCCGTATACCGGTTTGAACATCGGGCTGATCAGCAATCCGCTCATAGGGAAACCGTTGCCGATACCTTTTGCTACCGAAATCAGGTCCGGTTTGATTCCGGCATACTGGTGGGCGAAGAACTTACCGCTGCGTCCGTATCCCGACTGGATTTCATCAAGAATCAGGCAGGCTTCATATTTCGTACACAAGGCGCGCAGTTCCTGCATAAAGGAATCGGTTGGCAACTGGATGCCGCCCACGCCTTGAATACCTTCGATAATAACCGAAGAAACGTCCCCCTTCTGCAATTCGGCTTCTACTGCTGTCGCGTCATTCAGAGGTAGATAGGTTACGGCGAGATCCTCATTTACCGGAGCGATGATTTTCGGATTGTCTGTCACGCGTACGGCAGCAGACGTACGTCCGTGGAAGGCATGTTTGAAAGCAATCACACGTTTCTTTCCGTTGTGGAAAGAGGCTAATTTCAAAGCATTTTCATTGGCTTCGGCTCCTGAGTTGATCAAGAAGAGCGAATAGTCGTCATAACCGGATGCCTTACCCAATTTGTCTGCCAATTTCTGTTGGAGACTGTTGATGACGGAGTTGGAATAGAATCCTAACTTGTTTACTTGTTCGGTGATAGCCTTTACATAAGTAGGATGGCTATGGCCGACCGAGATTACGGCATGTCCGCCATACAGGTCGAGGTATTCGTTTCCCTCTGTATCCCATACATGACATCCCTTGCCTTTGACAATCTCTATATTGAATAATGGATATACGTCGAATAGATTCATAATGTAAAAATGTTTATAAATGATGATTTATCGGTTACTTTTGGATCAAGCCTTAACCGTCCGGTCTACTCCGGTTCTCTCTTTTGCCGTCTGCTGAAGCAGACGGCAAAAGAGATCTGCGACATAAAGAGCAGCTTAGCCTGTTTGCTCACCGATAAATCATCATTTGTATATTAATTAAAACGCTGAAGGCTTCAGATGCAACCCTACCGTCTCTTCCAAGCCGAAGAGGAGGTTCATGTTGTGGACTGCTTGGCCGCTCGCTCCCTTCAGCAGGTTGTCTATCATCGAAACGATCAGCAGCTTGTCTTCCTGTTTCAACAGATAGATCAGGCACTTGTTCGTATTTACCACTTGTTTCAGATCCGGGTTCTTGTCGGTGATGAAAGTGAAAGAGTGATCAGCGTAGTATTCTTCATAAATACGCTTGATCTCATCCAGTCCGATTTTGCAATCCAGATAAGTCGTGGCAAAGATACCTCGTGAGAAATTACCTCTCACCGGGATAAAGTTGACCATACTGTTGAAGCTGTTCTGCAATTGCCGTAGACTCTGTCCGATTTCTGCCAGATGCTGATGCGTGAACGGTTTGTAAATCGAGATGTTATCGTTTCGCCAGCTGAAATGAGAAGTGGACGACGGTTTGACTCCAGCTCCTGTCGATCCCGTGATTGCATTTACATGCAAATCCGAGTTCAGCATCAGATGCTTGGCCAGTGGTAAAACAGCTAATTGGATACAGGTGGCAAAACATCCGGGGTTTGCAATATGCTGTGCGTTGCAGATACGGCGTCGGTTCAGTTCGGGCAGGCCGTAGACGAAATCGTGTTCAGGGCTTTCGATGCGGTAGTCCATACTGAGATCGATGATCTTCACGTTTTCGGGTACGGTATGGCTCTCCATGAACTTCTTCGTATCGCCGTGAGCGGTACAGAAGAAAAGGAGGTCGATCTGGTCCAGCGGCAGTTCATCGGTAAATATCAAATCTGTTTCGCCATACAGTCCGCTATGCACGTCCGTGATCTTGTTGCCGGCATTGCTCGTACTGTTCACAAATGTAATCTCGGCGTCCGGATGATTCAGCAGCAAGCGGATCAATTCGCCTGCCGTATATCCTGCTCCTCCAATAATCCCGACTTTGATCATATTTCTTCGTCCTTATGGTTGTTGTAATAAACACGCAGTGGAGTGGAAGTGACCTTGATGAAACCTTTTGCATCTTCGGCTGTCCAACCTTTCTGCATTTCTCCGTATTCTCCGAACTTGGTCTTTACCAGATCGTCTTTTGAATCGACGCCGACAGTCGAGAACGAAAGCGGGCGAAGTTCCAAAATGACAGTACCGTTCACATTGCGCTGTGATTCCTGCAACATAGCTTCAATGTCGCGCATAACCGGTTCGAGATACTGGCTTTCGTGGAGGAACATTCCATACCAGTTGGCAACCTGGTCTTTCCAGTATTGCTGCCATTTGCTAAGCGTATATTTTTCGAGGAAGCGATGAGCGCCGATAATCAGCATTGGAGCGGCTGCTTCAAATCCTACACGTCCTTTGATGCCGATGATCGTATCTCCCACATGCATGTCACGGCCGATACCGTATGCTGCACCGATTTCTTCCACCTTTTGGATGGCAGCGATTTTGTCTTCGAATACTTTACCGTTCACAGCATGGATTTCACCGTTTTTGAATTCAAGACGAAGTTCTTCGCTGCCAGTCTTTGTCACTTGTTTCAAATAAGCACTTTCCGGCAGACCTTGTGTGGAGTCGAGAATTTCGCCGCCGCAGATGGAAGTTCCCCACAAACCTACATTGTAGGAATATTTCAGTTTCGTGAAGTCTGCTTCGAAGCCATGTTCTTTCAGATAGTTGATTTCGTAGTCGCGGCTCAATGCCATATCGCGTGTCAGCGTGATGATCTCGACATTCGGAGCCAGCACCAAGAATGTCATGTCGAAGCGGATCTGGTCGTTTCCGGCTCCTGTGGAACCGTGGGCGATCGCATCGGCACCGATCTCGTTTGCATAGCGGGCGATTGCCAACGCCTGAAAAATACGTTCCGAACTGACGGAGATCGGATAAGTACCGTTACGGAGTACATTTCCGAAGACCATATATTTCAGGCTCTTTTCATAATATTCTTTTGTTACGTCAATTGTCACATATTTAGTTGCCCCTAACTTATAGGCGTTTTCTTCGTTTTGTTTCAACTGTTCTTCGCTGAAACCGCCTGTGTTGGCACAAGCTGCATACACTTCATATCCTTTTTCCTTGGCCAGATACATAACAGTAAAAGATGTATCCAATCCTCCGCTAAATGCGACTACTACTTTTTTCTTCATTTTGTATACCTGTATTGATCTTTATTTTTTAATTCTTAATTTTTAATTCTTAATTTCCCTCGCCTCTCTCTCGGCCCGATGAGGATCGTCCGGATCGAAGAGCATTCCGGTACAGATGCAGTAACGGCGGCCGGTACGTTCGAGGATATCATGGTTGACACAGCCTTCGCAACCTCTCCAGAAAGCCTCGTCGTCCGTCAGGTCGGCAAAGGTAACCGGCACATATCCTAATTCCGTATTCATTTTCATGACGGCAGCACCCGAAGTCAGACTAAAAATCTTGGCGTGAGGCCAGCGCATACGGGCCAGCTGGAAGGTCATCTCCTTGATTCTTTTGGCAATGCCCAATCCTCGAAAGTCGGGATGCACGATCAGGCCGGAGGTGGTCACATATTGTTTGTTACCCCAAGACTCGATATAGCTGAAACCTGCAAATTTGTTACCTTCTAAAGCAATGACGGCTTTTCCTTCCTTCATCTTTTGGGCAACGTATTCATGTGTACGCTTGGCGATACCGGTTCCGCGCACTTTGGCGGCGGCTTCGATCGTGTCGAGGATGATATCTACATATTCCTCGTGACAGGCTTCAGCGATCATCACATCAATTTTTCTTTCTTGTTCCATTTTTATGTTTGTTCTTTTATCTTCTGTTGTTAGTGGGAACAAATGATCAGTTCCCTATACATTATATATATTATATAAAATGAGCCAATGCTTTTACGATCTTGTCCCGGCTGATCCCTTCGCGCGGGATGATCAGGATCGTGTCGTCTCCGGCAATCGTGCCCAGTATTTCACAGGGCGCATGCGTATCGATATCCGAAGCAATCCCCATTGCATATCCCGGGCGGGTCTTGACAACGGCCAGATTACCCGAAAACTCGATGTTGGGATGATACTGCGTTTGCTCTTTCACTGGTTGCATAAGTGCTGAATAATCGGGCAGGCGATATACATAATTTCCGTCCCCGTCATGTACTTTGATGACTTTCAGTTGCTTTATGTCGCGTGACAGGGTCGCTTGGGTAACCTGGAATCCGCTATTTTCCAACTGTTTAAGCAGCTCTTCCTGATTTCCTATTTTCTCTGTCTGTATAATGCGGCAGATGGCATCCAATCGTTCTTTTTTTGTACTCATACTTGTATATTTATGCAACAAGGCTGCAAATATAAAGAGTATAATTGAATAATTATGCAAGTGTGCCTTCTTTTGTATAAATCTTCATATTCTTTATCTCTTGAGCAAAAAGCCTTTACGAATTGTTTATTATGAAGAGAAATCATAATTTTGCAAATAGTATAGATAAAGGATAAAAAATGAAGAAGATTACAAGTTTATTCGTCGCCATGTTGCTGTTGCTAAGCAGTTGCGGAAGTGTCCCGTTGACCGGAAGAAAGCAGGTTTTGCTTGTTTCGGATCAGGAAGTGCTGTCGTCCAGCCTGACCCAATATTCTGATTATATGAAATCGGCTAAGAAATCATCATCGAAAGACGGTGCCGCTATGGTGACACGTGTTGGTAAAAAGATAGCGGCCGCTACTGAACAATATCTGAGAAACAACGGGTTGGAGAGCGAAATCAAGAATTTTGCATGGGAGTTTAACTTGGTGAACGATCCGCAGGTCAACGCGTTTTGCATGCCGGGGGGTAAAATCGTTGTCTATGAAGGACTGATGCAGTTGGTTTCGTCGGACGATGAATTGGCCGTCGTGGTCGGTCATGAAGTGGCGCATGCCGTAGCCAAACACAGCAACGAGCGTATGAGTCAGCAGTTGATGGCACAATACGGTGCGCAGATATTGGGGCAGGCGTTAAGTAATAAGTCGGCTGCTGTCCAGAAGATCGGTGCTTCCGTTTATGGCTTGGGTGCTCAATACGGTGTTATGTTGCCATTCTCACGCAAACACGAATCCGAGGCGGATTATATGGGACTGGTCTTTATGGCAATGGCCGGCTATAATCCCGCAGTCGCCGTCAACTTCTGGCAAAAAATGTCAGCCGGCAAATCCGGCTCCACTCCTGAATTTATGAGCACGCACCCCAGTGATGCCACCCGTATTAATGAGATTAAGCAGCATTTACCGGAGATAGAGAAGTACAGGGTAAAGAAATGATTTGTCACCATGATATGTCTTGTCCTGATTTAGATTGGCCATGCCTCCCCGTTTTACCTCTATATATTTAAGAGAAAAACAAGGACACTACAATATTAATTAATCAACAAATACACAGGTATTAACAGCATTACTACCACTCCTTTGCTTTTCGCCCTTAGTCGAAAAGGTTTTTGACCAGTGTCGAAAGGGCTTTTGACCAAGGGCGAAAAGGTTTTCGACTAAAGGCAAAAGGTCTGTGGGCTGGCTGTTTGATAACAGTAGCATGGCAATTGTCTTTTAAATAGGACCTTCCGAGGCCGACTTTATCCCTGATGAAGGCAAACGCAAACGGTGAAGCCGTTTTTTACTACCAACATTCATCTGTCAAAAGTCCCAATAAGGGTTATTGTCTGTTTTGGTGACATGTCTTATCATTGTCTTTGTCCTGAATGATTAGGGTGGGCCATAAAATTTCTTCGGTATAGGCATGTTATACCGTTATCCCCATCTTCTTCATCAAGAAGCAGGCATTCATATTTTGGGCTATCCCTTCTCTGAGTTGGTAGGAAAATGTCAGTTCGTTGTCTTGGATATCGGCCTCAAAACGATAATTCTTGATCTGGTTCGGGAATTCCTTTTCAAGTTCGCCTAACGCCAGATCGTGTGTGGCAATGATACCGCAAGCCTGATTCGCTACCAGCTGTTTCATCAAAGCAAGGGAACCTTTTTGTTTGTCGATCGAATTGGTCCCTTTCAGGATTTCATCTAAAATGATGAATAGCTGTTCGCCCTGTTGCAAGCGATCGATAATCATCTTCAGCCGTTTCAGTTCGGCAAAGAAATAAGACTCATTGCTTGCAAGAGAATCGGAAGTACGCAGGCTGGTCACCATCCGGGCCGGATATAAAGTCAGAGACGCCGCACAAACCGGAGCACCGATACAGCCGAGCAGATAGTTGACGCCGATGGTACGCAGGTAAGTGCTTTTTCCTGCCATATTCGCTCCCGTAATAATCAGGAACCAGGGACTTTTCCGGATCTCGATGTCATTCTTTACGCATATGTCCCGGCGCAGTAACGGATGTCCGAGCGCTTTGCCTTCCATTTTGAAATATACGTCTGCTATCTCAGGATAAATGTATTCCGGGTGATTGAAGGCAAATCCACCCAGCGAACAGTAAGCATCGAACAAAGCCAATGCTTCGAACCAGCGTTCCGTATCCTCTCCATGCTCCATCTTCCATTTTTCCAGCTTTATCGCCATGCGGGTATCGCGCAAAGTGAAAATATTCAGTATGACGCCGATTGCACTGAAACGTTGGTTCAGCGCACCGATATGTCCGGAGAGTTTTTTGATGATCGAAGAGGCCGTTTGCCCGTCGCTTGCAAACCGGTTGTGGATATCGGCGAGCTCGGCGGATTGAAAGTTTTCACCTTCGATACATTTGATCAGCTCGGAATAAGTCTGCAATATTTGCTCCATTCTGTCCAAAGAATTGTGTACCGTAGCGATCTGCTTCGCATTGAGATAAGCGATAATGAAAGACAATCCGAAGAACATGCCGGCTATCGATACCGGGAGCAGGTTCAGTGCACATCCTATCGCGACCAATACCCAGATGGAAGGGATCAGACAGATGAGCAGTTTCCATATTTTATTGTTGATCAAGCAGGGAGCCGCTTTACTTAATAGAGAAATAAGTTGTTGGTCGTCCTTGTTTCCCGGATGCAGAATGCCTGTCACATAGAAATGTTGCCGGAGCTGTGTGAACGATTCCAGTTCGCGGATCGCTTCCTGGCGTCTTAATATCATAGCCTTGTCGGTGAGTGGTTGCATAAACCAGCCGGCCAGCTTCTCTTTTCCCATGAAAGTAACCGTGCGGTTGACGGACTGGAAAAGCGAATGATTTCCGAACAAATCCAGATCAAGGCTGAACGAATGTTCTGCGGAACTTTTTTCCGGTGCTCCGTCGAACGCACTGAAATCGTAATCCAACCCGTTCAGTTCGTTTTTGCACAGGTTCGCCAGTGCTTCGGCGTAACATTTCCGGGCGAAGAGCTTGGTGTGCCAGACCATTAGAGCGATAAACGGGATAGTAAACAAGACGGCGATCCCGGCCAGCACTTTCCAGTCTTCGGATTTGAAGAACCAGACCATGGCGATCAGACCGGCGACCAACAACAAACGGATGCTTCCGAGCAAATGAATTTTTTTCTTCAGGTTATCGGCCCTGCGGGTGTAAGCCGTGACAATATCTTGGTAATAGTTGTATATCTTTTCCATGCCTGCAAAGATAAATAAAAATGAACTAACCATTCTGTAATTGGTTTTATTTAAAAGAATGATAACGAAATGACCAATATAGGTGCTAAAGAGGCGAATTATCATTCATTGATTCGTATATCTTTGCTAAGGTTTTTATCGACTCAATAAACTTGATGCGTTTTATGAAAAGGATCGTGATGCTTCTGTTTCTGTCTGTGATGGTCTGTACCCTCTCGGCACAGGAAAAAAAAGGAGAAACTATCGGGGAAAGGATCGTGGCGAATGCTTATAACGCCGACAGTATCCGCGGCATTTTGGACAAGATGCCGTATTTCACCCTGTTCAAGGACAATTACTTCGTGGGAGGGACGACTCTCGGACATAAACCGACTGCCGCCAATTCGGACGTGAAGTTTCAGTTGAGTATCGCCCAACGACTGACAAAAAGCAAATTGCCGTTCGATACTTATCTGTTTATCCAGTACACTCAGAAGGCTTTTTGGAATGTCTTTCAGGAATCGTTGCCCATGAAGGACCTTAATTTTAATCCCGGTATCGGTCTGGGGCATCTGATCGTCTACCATAATAAATATATAGGTAAAGGATATCTTATGCTCGAACATGAATCGAACGGGAAAGACAGCACCGCTTCCCGCAGTTGGAATAAAGTCACTTTTGCGGTTGCGATCACCCTTTCGCCGAATTGGGAGGCACAGTTCAAGACCTGGATACCGATTGTGGATGGTGAGAATAATAAAGACCTGCTGAAATATAACGGGATCTTTCAGGTCGCCGCCAATTACCGGACCGACAACCGCCGTTTTAATTGTGGTGTGATCCTGACGAAGCGTAAGACTTGGACCAGCTTTAACACACAGGTCGAATTGAGTTACAAATTTAACAATAATGAGAATCAATATTTCTTCCTGCAATATTACAATGGCTATGGGGAAAATCTATTGGAATATAATAAGTTCAAAAGCATGATAAGGATAGGCTTCGTTATCAAGCCTTCCGATTTCAGCCTGTATTGACAGAAGACGATAAACAACCGCTCTCCTGTATTGTTATTTATATATACATTGTATAATAATGCAAAATAACAAAATGAATGTAAAGGAACAATACTGGAAATACTCTCTGGTTACGATTATCGTAGTGCTGGGGACGATTCTTTTTGTGGAATTCATCCCTTTTCTGGGAGGTATCTTGGGCGCTTGTACCATTTATATATTGGTCAGGAAACAAATGTTGTATCTGACCGAAAAGAAACATTTGCGGCGTAGCTTCGTTGCTGTAATCCTGTTGCTGGAAACGATCCTCTGTTTTTTGATACCGCTTTCGCTGGCTGTCTGGTTATTTATCAACAAACTGCAAAATTTCAATCTGGACCCGACCCAATTGGTCAAGTCGGCGGAACATATTGCGAACCTGATCGAGCAACGGACCGGATACGACGTGCTCGATACCTCCAATATCATGTCTGCTGTCTCCATTCTCCCGAAGATAGGGCAGGTCTTGATGGGAGGAATCAGCGGTTTCGCCATCAATGTGGCCGTACTGGTGCTGATACTTTATTTCATGCTGATTGGTGGTGCCAAGATGGAAAAGTATGTCTACAGCATTTTGCCTTTTAGTGACGAGAATAAGAAAAACGTCTTGAACGAGATCAATATGATCGTCACCTCCAACGCAATCGGAATTCCGTTGCTGGCCATCATCCAAGGGCTGATCGCTTTGCTCGGATATTGGATATTCGATGTGCCGAGTCCTTTCCTTTTCGGCTTTCTGACCTGTTTTGCCACGATCATTCCGGTTGTGGGTACAGCGTTGGTCTGGTTGCCGCTGGCTCTTTATATGACGTTGACAGGAGATTGGGTGAATGCTGCCGGACTGACGGCTTATGCTTTGATTATCATTACGAATGTGGATAACCTGATTCGTTTTATCTTGCAGAAAAAAATGGCGGATACTCATCCGCTCATTACCATATTCGGTGTGATCATCGGCTTGTCTCTATTCGGTTTTATGGGGATTATCTTTGGGCCGCTCCTGATTTCGATCTTTATACTTTGTTTCAATATATTCAAGGAAAAGTATCTGGATAATGCCCGATAACTGCTACTTTTGTATGGATAAATAAACAAAGCCATGCATAGCAGAAGAATAAAAAACAATTGGCACATCATCAAAGGACAGCCTCTTACCGAATTAGACAAAAAAGTGCTTTACTATCAGAATAAAGGCCACCTGGTGCCGCCACGCAAACTGATCAAGACAGCAGAACAGATCGAAGGCATCCGCCGGAGCAGTGTGGTGAATACCGGGGTGCTCGATTTGGTTGCAAGAGAGATCAAGGCCGGTATGTCTACTGCCGAGATCGATAAGTTGGTATATGATTATACCGTTTCGCACGGGGCTATTCCGGCGCCTCTGAATTATGAAGGGTTTCCGAAAAGTGTCTGCACTTCTGTCAACGAGGTGGTCTGCCACGGTATTCCCAGTGAAGATGAGATATTGGAAGAGGGGGATATTATCAATGTAGATGTTTCGACTATCTTGGACGGGTATTACTCGGATGCTTCCCGTATGTTTATTATAGGTAAAACGACCCCTGAAAAGGAAAAGCTGGTGCGGGTGACGAAAGAGTGTCTTGAAATCGGTATGCAGGCGGCGAAACCGTTCGGTTTTGTCGGTGATATCGGCAATGCCATCCAACGCCATGCGGAGAAGAACGGGTATTCTGTCGTCCGTGATTTATGCGGTCATGGTGTCGGATTGGAGTTCCATGAAGAACCGGAGGTCTGCCATTTCGGACGAAAGGGGACAGGGATGCTTCTGGTTCCAGGTATGGTATTCACGATCGAACCGATGATCAACATGGGAACTTGGCAGGTCTTTATTGACGAAGAAGACGGATGGACAGTCGTTACCGAAGATGAACTGCCTTCCGCTCAATGGGAACATACGTTCCTGATGACGGAAACGGGGCTTGAGATATTATCTTATTGATTGATATAGGTTGGCGGAAGGAGATGTCGAAACAATATCCTGCTGACTAATCGACATGATTTAGGCACGGAATTTAATCCGTGCCTAAAAGAGCGTGATACAAAGGTGTTTTGATATCGTCTTATTTTTTGTCTTTCAACAAATCACGTATCTCGGTAAGCAACTGTATATCGGCTGGAGGAGGAGCCGGAGCTGCCGGTGCTTCTTCTTTTTTCTTGTTCAAGGCATTGATCCCTTTTACTAACATAAAAATAGAAAATGCGATAATGATGAAATCGAAAGTCACCTGCAAAAAGTTTCCATAGTTGATGGAAACAGCTGGCGAGACAACTTTGTCACCGTCCATTACAGCTTGTTTCAGTACGATCTTTAAATCGGTGAAGTTTACGCCTCCGATCAGCAGGCCGATGGCAGGCATGATGATGTCACCGACGACAGATGATACGATTTTACCGAAAGCACCGCCGATAATGATACCCACAGCCATGTCGATCACGTTGCCGCGCATGGCGAATTGTTTGAACTCTTGTAGAATCTTCTTCATAATTTAACCTTTTTATGTTATAACTACAAAAGTATACGTTTGGTTGTGGATATCCAAAACAATTTGAGAATCTTATGCTATGATGAACTGTTCTATATCTTTTTCCGGAGTTTGTATGGTGTCGATCCCGAAATTTTCGACCAGGACTTTGGCTACATTCCTTCCAACCCGAATACATCCTGTAGTTTCATGGCGGTCAATGCTAGTGAATAGCTGTCGTTGCATTGTCCGGCATCCAGTACGCGGGGAATGCCGTTGATATCTCCTAACGACAGTTTGTTGTATCGGTACTTGGCGAAACCTGCTGTCAGAATCACGCAGTCATCCGGCAATTGTTCGGCAAATTCGGTATAGTAGTTACGTTTTTTCATGCGCCCGTCGCATCCGGCCATGACGACAAACTTACGGATTGCCCCGCTTTTCACGGCATTGACGACTTTATCAGCTAATGCTAACTGGCCGGCAACTCTGAAAGGACTTTTACAGGGACAAATGGTGAATGATGCGGGAAAGTTGGTTGTGATAGAAGAACTTATGTATGCAACAGTTGAGGCAAATGGCAAAATAACTCAGCTGTTTATTTTCCTTTTTATCATGATAATATCCCAATATTTTTTCTTTCGTACCTTAAAATAGAGTATTATGTATCCAGAGCGTAACGAAAAAAAAGTTTTCAAACCATTTGGAAGTTTGTATTAGAAGAATTACTTTTGCACCCGCATTCGAGCGAGAAGGTCGGCAGTTAACATGATGATGGGGTAGTTTCAGTGATAGCGAGGATGAGGTTAGCTAGGCTAAGCGAATATCCGACCATCCGGGGCTTTGAAAAAAACTTTCAAAATTTTCCTTGAAAAGTTTGTCAGTTAGAAAAAAGTTCTTACCTTTGCAGCCGCAATCGAAACGATAGCGCAAGTTCTTTGAAAGCATTACATATCAACAAGTAGTACAAGAGACGTAGTAGGAATACTGACATACCGTCAAGACTACAATAGACAGATAGAGATTCTGAGCAAAAGGTATAAACAAAATCAACAACGAAGAGTTTGATCCTGGCTCAGGATGAACGCTAGCGACAGGCTTAACACATGCAAGTCGAGGGGCAGCATGATTTGTAGCAATACAGATTGATGGCGACCGGCGCACGGGTGAGTAACGCGTATGCAACTTACCTATCAGAGGGGGATAGCCCGGCGAAAGTCGGATTAATACCCCATAAAACAGGGGTCCCGCATGGGAATATTTGTTAAAGATTCATCGCTGATAGATAGGCATGCGTTCCATTAGGCAGTTGGCGGGGTAACGGCCCACCAAACCGACGATGGATAGGGGTTCTGAGAGGAAGGTCCCCCACATTGGTACTGAGACACGGACCAAACTCCTACGGGAGGCAGCAGTGAGGAATATTGGTCAATGGCCGAGAGGCTGAACCAGCCAAGTCGCGTGAAGGAAGAAGGATCTATGGTTTGTAAACTTCTTTTATAGGGGAATAAAGTGGAGGACGTGTCCTTTTTTGTATGTACCCTATGAATAAGCATCGGCTAACTCCGTGCCAGCAGCCGCGGTAATACGGAGGATGCGAGCGTTATCCGGATTTATTGGGTTTAAAGGGTGCGTAGGTGGTGATTTAAGTCAGCGGTGAAAGTTTGTGGCTCAACCATAAAATTGCCGTTGAAACTGGGTTACTTGAGTGTGTTTGAGGTAGGCGGAATGCGTGGTGTAGCGGTGAAATGCATAGATATCACGCAGAACTCCGATTGCGAAGGCAGCTTACTAAACCATAACTGACACTGAAGCACGAAAGCGTGGGGATCAAACAGGATTAGATACCCTGGTAGTCCACGCAGTAAACGATGATTACTAGGAGTTTGCGATACAATGTAAGCTCTACAGCGAAAGCGTTAAGTAATCCACCTGGGGAGTACGCCGGCAACGGTGAAACTCAAAGGAATTGACGGGGGCCCGCACAAGCGGAGGAACATGTGGTTTAATTCGATGATACGCGAGGAACCTTACCCGGGTTTGAACGTAGTCTGACCGGAGTGGAAACACTCCTTCTAGCAATAGCAGATTACGAGGTGCTGCATGGTTGTCGTCAGCTCGTGCCGTGAGGTGTCGGCTTAAGTGCCATAACGAGCGCAACCCTTATCACTAGTTACTAACAGGTGAAGCTGAGGACTCTGGTGAGACTGCCAGCGTAAGCTGTGAGGAAGGTGGGGATGACGTCAAATCAGCACGGCCCTTACATCCGGGGCGACACACGTGTTACAATGGCATGGACAAAGGGCAGCTACCTGGTGACAGGATGCTAATCTCCAAACCATGTCTCAGTTCGGATCGGAGTCTGCAACTCGACTCCGTGAAGCTGGATTCGCTAGTAATCGCGCATCAGCCATGGCGCGGTGAATACGTTCCGGGCCTTGTACACACCGCCCGTCAAGCCATGGGAGCCGGGGGTACCTGAAGTCCGTAACCGCAAGGATCGGCCTAGGGTAAAACTGGTGACTGGGGCTAAGTCGTAACAAGGTAGCCGTACCGGAAGGTGCGGCTGGAACACCTCCTTTCTGGAGCTAGAATCTCTAGATTAAGTCCGATGAGGTATGTAGCTCTCTGGTACTACGGTTGAATATGTATATATATATATATATGATCTTAAACTGGAAAGACCAGTATATAGAGAGAAAGATGATGCTGAGATGAAAATTTCAGGCACATAACGGTTGACAGTCCTATAGCTCAGTTGGTTAGAGCGCTACACTGATAATGTAGAGGTCGGCAGTTCAACTCTGCCTGGGACTACCAGTTGAAAAACGGGGGATTAGCTCAGCTGGCTAGAGCATCTGCTTTGCACGCAGAGGGTCAACGGTTCGAATCCGTTATTCTCCACGATAAACTCCGTAAGGGGTAAAAAAAGATCTTTGACGTATTGGACAACTTCAAAAAAGTAAAGTAACGAAAAAAATAGAGCAAGCTGAAGATATATCAATCCGACACGGGCTTCAATTTTAGCAATAAAAGGAAGCAGTGTCAGTGATAAAGAAAGTAAGCAAGGGCAGACGGTGGATGCCTTGGCTCTCGGAGGCGATGAAGGACGTGATAAGCTGCGATAAGCTTGGGGTAGGTGCAAATAACCTTTGATCCCAAGATTTCCGAATGGGGCAACCCGGCTGGTAGAAGGCCAGTCATTCCGTAAGGAAGGCGAACGTGGGGAACTGAAACATCTAAGTACCCATAGGAGAAGAAAACAAAAGTGATTCCGCAAGTAGTGGCGAGCGAACGCGGAACAGCCCAAACCGATGATGTTTAGGCATTGTCGGGGTAGTAGGACCACGTTGTGGCAAGAGATTAAGGAAGTAGAACGTTTTGGAACAAACGGCCGTAGACGGTGAAAGCCCGGTATACGACTCTTTAACGAAGCCTAGTGGAATCCTGAGTAGCGCGGAGCACGAGAAATTCTGTGTGAATCAGCGGGGCCCATCCCGTAAGGCTAAATACTCCCGAGAGACCGATAGCGAACCAGTACTGTGAAGGAAAGGTGAAAAGCACCTCGAACAGAGGAGTGAAATAGTCCCTGAAACCGTCTGCCTACAAGCGGTCGGAGCAACGTAAGTTGTGACGGCGTGCCTTTTGCATAATGAACCTACGAGTTACTTTCTCCGGCAAGGTTAAGGGCTTCAGGCCCGGAGCCGAAGCGAAAGCGAGTCTTAATAGGGCGTGATAGTCGGAGTGAGTAGACGCGAAACCAAGTGATCTACCCTTGGTCAGGATGAAGGTTGGGTAACACCAACTGGAGGTCCGAATGGGTATACGTTGAAAAGTGTTCCAATGAACTGAGGGTAGGGGTGAAAGGCTAATCAAACTTGGAGATAGCTCGTACTCCCCGAAATGCATTTAGGTGCAGCCTTTATTTAGTATAGCATGAGGTAGAGCGACTGATTGGATGCGAGGGCTTCACCGCCTATCAAGTCCAGATAAACTCCGAATGCGTGCTATATATTGATAAGGAGTGAGGGCGCGGGTGCTAAGGTCCGCGTCCGAGAGGAGAAGAATCCAGACCATCAGCTAAGGTCCCCAAATAACAGTTAAGTTGAACTAACGAAGTCGGACTGCAGAGACAGCTAGGATGTTGGCTTGGAAGCAGCCATTCATTTAAAGAGTGCGTAACAGCTCACTAGTCGAGGAGTCCGGCGTGGATAATACTCGGGCATAAACTGTTTACCGAAGCTATGGATGTAGAAATACATGGTAGGGGAGCATTCCAACGGCGTTGAAGGTGAAGGATGACCTTTGCTGGAGCTTTTGGAAACGCAAATGTAGGTATAAGTAACGATAAAGGAGGTGAGAAACCTCCTCGCCGAAAGACTAAGGTTTCCTGATCAACGTTAATCGGATCAGGGTAAGTCGGGACCTAAGGTTAAGCCGAACGGCGATACCGATGGAAGAATGGTTTAATATTCCCATACTACTTTATGGAGCGATGTGGAGACGGAGAAGTGAAAGTCCTGCCATCTGACGGAATAGGTGGTTGAAGAGTGTAGATGTAGATTCCTGTAGGCAAATCCGCAGGGAGAGTCGACCTTGACAGTATGCCGCGTGCTTGCACAAGGCAAAATGGACGTAATCAGGCTCCCAAGAAAATCCGCTAAGCATATTCATAAAGTACCCGTACCGTAAACGGACACACGTAGTTGGGTTGAAAATACTGAGGCGCTCGAGTGATTCACGGTTAAGGAACTAGGCAAATTGACCCTGTAACTTCGGGATAAAGGGTCCCTACTGAGAGGTAGGGCGCAGAGAATAGGTCCAGGCAACTGTTTAACAAAAACACATGGCTGTGCGAAATAGAAATATGAAGTATACAGCCTGACACCTGCCCGGTGCTGGAAGGTTAAGAGGAGAGCTCATCGCAAGAGAAGGTTGAATTGAAGCCCCAGTAAACGGCGGCCGTAACTATAACGGTCCTAAGGTAGCGAAATTCCTTGTCGGGTAAGTTCCGACCTGCACGAATGGTGTAATGATCTGGACACTGTCTCAACCGTGAGCTCGGTGAAATTGTAGTATCGGTGAAGATGCCGATTACCCGCGATGGGACGAAAAGACCCCGTGAACCTTTACTATAGCTTTACATTGAATTTGGGCAATCGATGTGTAGGATAGGCCGGAGACCGTGAAGCAGGTACGCCAGTATTTGTGGAGTCGCCGTTGAAATACGGCCCTTTGGTTGTTTGAGTTCTAACCCGCAGAAGCGGGGACACTGTATGGTGGGTAGTTTGACTGGGGTGGTCGCCTCCAAAAGAGTAACGGAGGCTTCTAAAGGTACCCTCAGACCGATTGGTAACCGGTCGTAGAGTGTAATGGCATAAGGGTGCTTGACTGGGAGACAGACAAGTCGATCAGGTAGGAAACTAGAGCATAGTGATCCGGTGGTTCCGCATGGAAGGGCCATCGCTCAAAGGATAAAAGGTACTCCGGGGATAACAGGCTGATCGCTCCCAAGAGCTCATATCGACGGAGCGGTTTGGCACCTCGATGTCGGCTCGTCACATCCTGGGGCTGGAGAAGGTCCCAAGGGTTGGGCTGTTCGCCCATTAAAGTGGCACGCGAGCTGGGTTCAGAACGTCGTGAGACAGTTCGGTCTCTATCTATCGTGGGCGTAGGATATTTGAGGGGCTCTGACACTAGTACGAGAGGACCGTGTTGGACAGACCACTGGTTTACCGGTTGTACCGCCAGGTGCACCGCCGGGTATCTAAGTCTGGATTGGATAAGTGCTGAAAGCATCTAAGTACGAAGCCAGCCTCAAGATGAGATATCCCTAGAGGGTCGTTGTAGACTACGACGTAGATAGGCTACAGGTGTAAGGGCAGCAATGTCGAAGCCGAGTAGTACTAATAGCCCGAGACTTTCGATCATGTAAGGGTTGATATATCAGCAGGTGGCTGATGCCATATGTTTCTATTAGTTACTTTAGGTAATGGGGTTGTCCAGTCAAAATCTTACAAAGAGGTATTAAGGTGGTTATAGCGTTGGGGATCCACCTCTTCCCATTCCGAACAGAGAAGTTAAGCCCAACCACGTCGATGGTACTGCGTAAAAGTGGGAGAGTAGATAGCCGCCGTTTTTTAGGAGTGAGAGCGAAAGTTCTCCGTGAAGGAAGCCGACTCAGTTTTGAGTCGGCTTTTTTTTCGTTTCCGACAGCCCATTCTTTAGAGATCGTGTTTTTGGATGGCGAGTTTGTCCTCCACGACGTTATGTTTGATTTGCGTGTAATGCTCGTATTGTAATGTCCCAAGATCCGGCAGATGCACGAATGGGGGGATAAATGATCCGACCGTTCAGTGGAGAAAGCCCGACTTGGATCAGAATTCTACACTGGGAGTATAGAGGACACGCGGTGTACGACAAGAGGCTTAAGGAAGGCCGTTCAATGAAGAGGTTTAACCAGCCTTACAAATGGAAGGCATATCGTCCGACAAGCAGGAATTCAGAATCCGGGATTCCGGAAGATGCATTCTAGGAGCGGGAGGGTCTGATAAAAAACGGGGCCTCTCAGTGTTGAGAGCCCCCGCATAAAAGATCTTATTAAGATAGCAAACGCTTCGATTAACAAATTCTTTTTTTGAAGTCATAGTCAAGGTTACATATTTTTTCTTAGTCAAGGACTTGGATGCACAAACGTAGGCATTCCTTTTTTACTATGCAAGTATTTGTTTGTTTATTTTTGAAACAATCGGATTTTACTGAATTGATTTTGTTACTACTTTGTTACTTGGACTTGGAAAGTTCTTTTCGTAAGTAGACCATATCCACTAGTTGCTTGCCGTCTTCGTATATAGGATGATCATAATTGTCGGTAAAGAAATCCTTGATACGATGCGAGTATTTGAATCCGTTCTGTTCATAGAAAGGGATGGTCAGCGGACTTTCACCTGTGCCGACAAGCAGAGTGTCATATTTCCCCGCATAATGTTTGGAGATAAATCGGATCAATCTTTTGCCATATCCCTGTTTCTGATATTGTGGATCGGTTGCGATATTTTTGAGTTCGACCGTTTTGTCACCTTCATCCGTGACAACACAAATAGCTTTTAGGATATTTTGATCGTACAAAGCAAACATTTCTCCCCGTTCGAGATAAAGGTCTATCATCGATTCCTGTTCATCGGCCAACAACAGAAGATCGAGGAAACGTTTCTTATGGCGGAAGATTTGCCGGATTTCGAAGGAACTGTCTGAAGCCTGCACGATTGTTTCATTGAGCGAAAGATGCAGGATCGGAAATGGATTGCCGTTTGGATCGGTTTCATCTCTTCCGACAATATCAAATCCTCTGTTCAGATAGAAAGAAGTAGCCTTTTCGTTTTGTTCGTTGACGTCTACTTTGAATATATGTTTGTGGTAAATGGCAAATTCGATTAACAGCTTGCCGTACCCTTTTCCTTGTTCTTCCGGATGGACGAAAAGCATTTCGATTAATTCGTCACTTAGCCCCATAAATGCAGCTATCCGGTTTTGTCCATTTCGGATGATGTATAATTCGACAACCGGAATATATTTGTTCCGGATTAACGGCTTGAAGAACCGGATATCCTTTTCGGTCAGAAAACGGTGGGTGCTTCGAACGGAGGCCTCCCATACTTCTACCAATTCGTTTTTTAGCTTTTCTGATTCATCAGGACTAATTGCAGACCAATTTATTTTCTGTAGCATGGATTTTTAATAACAATGGATTTCTATTTATGAAAAAATTCTTGTAGCAGATGCCGGATAGCAGCTGTCGGATGATATAATATCATTCTGGGGCCAGCAAAACGCATGACCTCCTGCATTTTCTTGCGCCTATCTGGTTTGTAGCAATGAACAGGGCATAACCGGCATGTTGTTTTCTTCTCTCCGAAAGGACAATGAGACAGTCGTGCATGAGCATATTGCAAAAGTTCTTTACAATCCGGGCATAAATCCGTATGCTTTTCTTTCTGACGGCAATAGATACGGACCATCTGTGCGACGATCTCCTGTTCTTGTCGGATACGGGTTGATGGCATATTGAGTCTGTTCTTTTCTACAAATTTAGGCATAATCAACATTATCTTCCAAGTTTAAATACCAAATATGTGCGGGTTTGTTGTTTCTGCCATATATTTGTTGATCGGATGAGTTTTTAATGTAGTTTTATAGGAAGAAGGAATATATGGAATATGCAGAATTGTTGAAACGGTTGACGGTGGATTGTAAGGATGACGGAAAACAGTTTCGGAAGAAAGACCGGATACATGAGATAAAAGCCTTGTTGGAAAATTCGGGTTATGAATTGTTGGGCGAGGGAAGTCTTTCTTTGCTGTATGGAAAGCCGATGGAAGAAGAAAATACTTACCGGACGCTTGTTTCATCCCATGTTGATTGCGTTTATAAAAATTGTTTTGCCAAAGACGAAGACGAACTTTGCTGGAAGGGCACGTTCGACAATAGTGCGACCAATGCTGCCGTGATCGACCTGATGTTGCGGGGCGAACTGGATGAATCCGTTCTGGTCGCTTTCACGGGAGATGAAGAGAAAGACTCGGCAGGAGCCATCGAAATCATGCAGATGTTAGGCCGAATGGAATGTCTGGTAGGTAAGGCTCTCGTGCTTGATGTCACGAATGAAGGTTGGGAAGATGAAGCTGCTTTCTCTATCGAAAACGATCATGGTTTTGATATAATAACCGGTTATCACATTGTCGAATTACTTCAAGCAAGCGGTACTTCGTGCGTGTTTGTACATGAAGCAGAACCCGATGAGACTTGGGAATACAGTAAAGGCTCCAGCTCAGATCTGCCGGGAATCCCGTGCCTAAGTCTGTGCTTGCCTGTCTGTGGAAATATGCATGGGGATGATGGAGTCTTGTTGCGCAAGTCATCTGTCATCCCCTATGAAGATATTCTGAGAAAACTGGCAAATGCCGTTTTCTAATTCTTATTGATAGGATAAAGAACAGTATTCAAATACGGCAGGCTCCTTTTCGTCTCCTTCATGGTAAAGTCCCGGACGTGCCACCCGATCCCAGCGAATAAGTGAGCGTATGGCTTCTTCCGATAGACCGTGGTTCACCGGAGTCCATTGCTTGCCGTCTTTACTCCAGGCGAATTGATAGGGGAGTCCTTCTTTCACCTGCATGCGCAGATGCAATGCCATGCTGGGCAGTGGCAGATCGGCCAACTGTTGTTCCTTCCCTTCTCGAACCAACTTTATTTGCAATCGGTCGCCGACCGGGCCGTAAGCGATATAATAGCTATTATCCCCGTAAAGCGTGATCCCTTTCCAACTGCCATTTTGGTTTGTTATGCCGGCATCCAATGTGTAGCCCGAAGATGCAGGACGAAGGCAAAGTGCCTCTCCTGCCTTGCATTCCGGCTTGGGAGAACCACTCAGCCACAGTCTGCCCGCTTCGATTTTAGTTTGGACATTCGAGTACGGATAATTCCAACTCCATTCCGGGCGCAGATTCGGGTCGGCAAAATTGTCGAAGAAACCGGTTACCGGCTCTTGCACGCAATCGGCAAAAGGCATCGGTTGTACCAAGCGGGCATATTCGCCGGTAACGAAATAAGGCCAGTTGTCCTCTCCGAAACGCAACTCCTGGAGATGGGGCTGACGCCCTAGAAAGAAATCGCTGCCTTCCGAATAGGCGTGACATAGATAAAACATACGTCCGTCAGGCGTTGTCGTCAGTGTGCCATGACCGATAGATTGTATCTCGTCGCTCCCGTGCAGGATCGGATTTCCTTCATACTTTTCATAAGGCCCTTCGAGCTTCTTCGAGCGGGCGACAGCTACGGCATAGTCGCTATTGGGACCGCAACAACCATTAATCGCATAGATCAGATAGTAGTAACCGTTCTTTTTGAACCAGTGCTGTCCTTCCATCCCCACACGTTCGTCGTCGCGAAGTAGGCTGAACGGCTTGCCGGTCAATTTCAACCCGTCCGGAGTCAACTTGCTGGCGAGAAGTTCGATCGGCCGGTTGTCCAGTCCGTAGGCTTTCCAGCTGATGTATAAATCACCCTTGTCTTCGAGGATAAAAGCATCGATCGCTTCCGTTCCGAATTCGACAACCGGTCCGTGATCTTTGAATTTGCCTGTCGGAGAGTCGGAAGTGGCTACTCCGATGTAGGAAGTGTTGTTCGACTTCTTTCGTGCGGTATAGTATACATAAACCTTACCGTTATGATAATACCATTCCGGAGCCCAGAACGACGACTTGGTCCATTCCGGCTGCTGCTCGAATACGTGTCCGGTCTGTTTCCAGTTGACTAGGTCTTTAGATGTGAATACCGGATAGTAGGGAGCCCATTCGGAGGAAGTCCCCGTTGCATAATAAGTATCGTCGATCCTCAGGATGGACGGGTCGGCGACATCCCCGTGAATAACAGGATTGGTAAAATAGGTCTGTTTCTGGGCCATACTTGCGCCGGAATACAGGACGGAGCCTAACAAGGCGATGATGAGTCTGTTCATGGTCTGTTAAAACACTAATTATTAATTGGTCTAAAATTGATGGTTACAAATCTACTGGATAAAACGGAGCTGTCCAAAAAAATCCTTTACTTTTGCCGGATAAAACGTTTTGATTCGGAAAAAGCATGAACAAACTTCACTATTTTGCAGATTCTATTTCTCTTCTCTCTCTGCCGGAAAAGTTTACCTATCCGTTCCATTATACCCCGCATCCCCTTTGTGTGGCGGCAGCGGGCGAGGTCGGGCGCTATTTGTCGACAAAGGGAGAATGGCAGGGAGAACTGCGGAAAGGGAAGATGTTTGGCGTTTTGATTGTCCGTACAGGAGAGGGGGAAGTCGGCTATCTGGCAGCCTTCTCTGGCATCCTGGCAGGGAAGAATCGACACACTTATTTCGTGCCTCCGGTTTATGACGTGCAAGAGCCAGATGGCTTTTTCAGAATCGAAGAAGAACAGATATCGGGAATCAACAGGCGGATCGAGGAGTTGCAGGCAGATGTGCGATATAAAGATTGCAAGCAACGGTTGGCTGACGAGACGATCCTTGCCGGACAGGTTTTGGATGATATACGGGGACGGATGAAAGCGGCTAAGGTTGAACGTGACCGGTTGCGTTCGACCGTCACACGGGTAGATTCGGAGCAGCTGATCCGTGAAAGCCAGTTCCAGAAAGCGGAACTGAAACGGCAGAAACAATATTGGAAAGATCACCTTGCCTCCCTCCAAGCGGAAGTAGAGGTGTTCGAGACGGAAATCGAACGCCTCAAAGCAGAACGCAAGACCCGTTCGGCTGCCCTTCAACAATGGCTTTTCAAACAATTCCGCATGTTGAACGCCCGCGGAGAGGAACGGGATTTGTGCAACTTGTTTAAAGATACCGTCCAAAAGACGCCACCGGCAGGTGCAGGTGAGTGTGCGGCTCCCAAGCTCCTGCAATATGCCTACCGGAACGGTTGGCAACCTCTTGCTATGGCTGAATTCTGGTGGGGAGATTCTCCGAAAAACGAGATCCGCCGTCATGGATATTATTATCCGGCCTGCAAAGGGAAATGCGGACCGATCCTGAAGCATATGCTACAAGGCCTACACGTCGAGGAAAACCCGTTGGAAACGGATATGCACCGGGATACGGAGTTGGAAATCATGTATGAAGACGAATGGTTGTCGGTAGTGAACAAACCGGCCGGCATGTTGTCAGTCCCCGGAAAATCGGATATCGATTCCGTCTACGGGCGAGTGCGACGGATGTATCCCGAAGCAACCGGACCGATGATCGTGCATCGCTTAGATATGGCAACATCCGGTCTGATGCTCGTTGCCAAGACGAAAGAAGTGCACCAGAACTTGCAGGCACAGTTCAAGAACCGGACGGTGTGTAAACGATATGTCGCTTGGTTGGATGGCATTGTGGAGAAAAAAGAAGGTCATATTGAACTCCCCCTCCGCCCGGATCCGGAAGACCGGCCGCGGCAGGTGGTCGATGCGGTTCACGGAAAACCTGCCGTGACTGATTATACTGTGCTGCATTATGATTCGGGGCGTACTTTTATTTCTTTCATACCGAAAACCGGGCGCACACATCAGTTGCGTGTCCATTCGGCCCATCCGCTTGGCTTGAATGCCCCGATAGTAGGGGATGAGTTGTATGGCAGGAAGGCAGACCGCTTGTATCTGCATGCCGAATACTTGGGGTTTATTCATCCTGTCTCTGGAGTGTATATGGAAATAGAAAAGGAATCCGGCTTTGATGATCTTTTATAGTTGTGCCACGATTTCTTCATGCCGTTGGCACTGTTGTTTCCTCGGCATGAAACGACTGTACCATGCCGAGGAAACAACAGTTTCATGCTATGGTAACAGTTGTGCCATGTCTATGTAACGGTTGTGTCATGCCTATGGTATAGCGATTGTCACTCGATATAGATCATTTTCTTTGTCATCCCTCCGTCGATCGTTACGTTCTCGCCGTTCATAAAATCATTTTCCTCCTGGCAGATGAACAGGCACAAACGGGCGATGTCTTCCGGTTTACCTACTCGCCCCGACGGATGTTGGGCGTGATCTTCTGGGCGAAGCTGTTCGTAGTCGCGCGTCTCGATCCAGCCCGGCGAAATCGAGTTGACCGTGATATGCCATTGGGCAAGCGATAGTGCAAGGGCGTGTGTCAGCGAATAGATACCGCCTTTGGATGCCGCATAACCTTCGCTGCCGGGTTCGCTCATCAGATAGCGAGTGGAACAGATATTGACGATCCGTCCGAACGGATTGGGTGCCTCCTGTGATTGGCGGTGAATGGCCAATCTGCGGGAAGTGATGAAAACCGGACGCAAGTTCACGGATAATATCCGGTCGAAATCTTCCACACCGGTTTCCGTGATAGGGGAGAAACAACTGATTCCCGCATTGTTGATTATGATATCGATATCGCCCCATTCCTTGAAAATCTGCTGCATGCAGTTCTCTAGCGCTTCTTGGTCACTTACGTCAACATGGAAAAAAGAGGTTCCGGTCTGCAACGCTGTCTCTTTTCCCGCCGCTTCGTTACGGTCGCAGAACGCCACGCGGTGTCCGGCGGAACGGAAAGCTCTTACGATCGCTTTGCCTATACCTTCCGCACCTCCTGTTACAAAGACTCTCCTGGTTTTGTGGATAACGGTTGTTTTCCTACCATTGTACGGATGGTTCGTACGTCCCTCCTTGCGGGATTTATATTCTTCGTATTTCTTTTCCAGATAGTTGTCTGCCATGATCTTTCGCTTTTTAATAGGATGGCAAAAGTAATCATAATTGAAACTATCTACAACGGTTGCCGGTAAACGATATGCAATCGGGGAATTATTGTGGATTCGGAGCACGAAGTTGCCAAAATGCCACGGCCGCTGCGGCTGCCACATTAAGTGAATCGACACCGTGCGACATGGGGATGCGGACAACATAGTCGGCTGCGGCAATCGTTTCCTGCGAAAGTCCGTCCCCTTCGGTCCCCATCACGATTGCCAATCTGGGTTCGGTTGCCAAGACAGGATTATCGATGGAAATAGAATTGTCTGTGAGTGCCATGGCTGCCGTACGAAAACCCAGTCTTCCCAAGTCGCCAAGAGAACCGTCCATCCAAGTCCAGGGCACAAGAAAGACTGTCCCCATTGACACTCTGACTGCGCGACGGTTCAATGGGTCACAAGAGTTGCGTGTCAGTAATACGGCATCAATTCCAAGAGCCGCCGCCGAACGGAAAATAGCACCGATATTGGTTGTGTCGACAACCCCATCGATTACGACGATGCGTCGGGCCTTCTGGCATACATCTTCCATGCCGCGTGGCTCAGGACGACGCATGGCGCAAAGGACACCGCGTGTCAGGACATAGCCGGTCAATGTCGCAAGCAACTCCCTTTCTCCTGTATAGACAGGCACGTTGCTACAACGTTCAATGATATCGGAAGCATCTCCTGTGATATGCTTGTGCTCGCACAAAATGGCTAAAGGTTCGTAGCCGGCATCCAGAGCCCTCGTGATAACCTTTGGGCTTTCTACGATAAAAATACCTTTGTCTGGCTCGATACGATTGCGCAACTGAGCTTCGGTGAGTGTACAGAACATCTCGACTCCGGGATGAGATAAAGAAGATATTTCGATAACAGGCATTTGACAAGTCTTTTAATAAATAGCAATCTTGATTACACCGTCCAGTTTGTTTTCAAAAACTCGATAAGCCTCCTCGATCTCGTTCAATGCAAAGCGGTGGGTGATAAGGGGAGTGGTGTCTATCTTGCCTTCCTCAATCAGTTGGAGAATCTCAGCACAATCACAACCGTCTACTCCACCGGTTTTGAAAATCAGGTTCTTACCATACATGTCAGGCAGAGGGAAAAGTAGAGGTTTATCGTAAAGAGCCACGATTGTGACTGTCGCGTTTGGACGAGCGCATTCCCACGCCATCTGGAAACTGTCTTCGCTCCCTGCCACTTCCAGAACAACATCTGCTCCGCCGTGGTCACTGTTTTTGAGTACAAACTCCTTACAGTTATCAGGAGTCGTGATCAATACGTCAGGGTAATGTTCACGGATAAACCGAACCCTTTCAGGAGGACTTTTCACAGACAATGATATGCTTCGGGTTCTTCAGCATCGAGCAGAGTAAAGTACAAATTCCGGTAGGCCCTGCACCGATGATGAGGACCGTGTCTTTCTCCGTAATTTCCGAGATGCGAGTAGCCCAAAAACCTGTGGCAAGTATGTCTCCGACAAACAGAGCCTGCTCGTCACTGACCGTGTCGGGAATGCGATTCAGTCCTTGATCGGCATAGGGTACTCTGACATATTCCGCCTGTCCTCCGTCGATACGGCAGCCTAAAGCCCAGCCACCGTTGGGGTCGGTACAATTATTGACATATCCGTGTTGGCAAAAGAAGCATTTTCCACAGAAAGTCTCGACGTTCACGGTTACTCTGTCTCCGGGTTTGACAGATGTGACGCCTGTTCCCACTTCTTCGACGACACCTACCATTTCATGTCCGACGGTTGTTCCGAGTATTGCGCGGGGTACACTTCCGTGCTTGATATGCAGGTCACTGGTGCAGATACTACCCAGGGTCACACGCACGATCGCATCCCGTGCATCCGTAATTTTCGGTTTCGGTTTTTCTGTTAAACCAAATTTGCCTTTTTCAATATATGTATATGCAAGCATGATATGATCTTTATTGATTAATTGATTCTTTTCCTTACAAAGATACGAATTTCATCAATTGTAATCCTATAAATTTTTTGTCAATCCAGACAAAAGATTTACCTTTGTTGTATGCTTAGAATTGTAACACATATTGAACGTTTGCTTTTAGTGCATGATTGTGTGATTGTGCCGAAGTTCGGAGGTTTTGTTCTGCAGGCTGTTCCGGCCATGCAGCATAAGGAGGAACATACGTTTCGTCCTTTGAGAAAAGAGATCGGTTTCAATATGACGCTGCAACATAATGACGGGCTTTTGCCTGAATCGTATATGCAGATGCACGAGGTGAGCTATCGTCAGGCACAACTGATGCTGGAAGAAGATGTGGAGGATATAAAGAACATCCTGCAACAATATGGAAAGTTGTCGTTAGGGGTGTTAGGTTCGTTCAGCATAGGAGAAGAAGGACAGATGATTTTCCATCCGGGGGAAACCGATCTGTTCAGTGTCGGCTCGTATGGCTTGCCTGTTTTCCATTTCCCGGTTCTCGCTCCACTAGAGATGGAACGCGAAGAAGCGGTTCTTCTTGTATCCCAAAAAGAGAAGAAAGATACTCTTTATATTCCGATTAGCCGTAAACTTATCCGTACAGTGATGGCTTCGGCTGCTGCAGTGGCATTGTTCCTGTTGGTTTCTACTCCGGTTAGAGATGTTAACCAAGAGGCTTATACAGCCAGTTTTGTTCCGACGGGGATGGTTGTACAAAGGCCGGTTCTTCTTGAAGCGGTTTTGCCAGACAGTACTGTGGCGGAGGCAGATACGAAGCAAGAGTCATCGGAAGAGGTGATTGCGCGTGAAGTGAAAAAAGTTGTGTCTGTTCCGGCTCCGGAAAAGAAGGCGTTTGTGTCCAGGCCTGTAGTTGTCCAATCTAAAAAAATGTATCATATCGTAATCGCCAGTTTTCCATCAGAATCGCAAGCGGACGAATTTATTGCCGGTGTAGATCGTAACGAATGTAAGCATGTCAGCAAGGTTGTTCGTGACGGGAAGTATCGTATCTATGCGGATAAGTTTGATAATCGCGAAGCTGCGGAATCTTATATGGCAACTCTCCGTTCCAATCCGAAATATAAGGATGCGTGGTTATTTATTAGCCGTTGATTTATAATGAATAGAAAGAAATATCCTTCAGTTGAAAAGTTATTTTCTACCGAAGGATATTTAAAAAACGTCCGGACAGGTTTTCGTTATTATTGTTTTCTACTCTTTATTTTTCTCTTCAGATTTTAGTATTCGTTTCTTTTTGAGGCGCCCTGCCTTGCGTAGGGCTTGATCCAAAATGTATTGTATCTGGCCGTTTGTACTCCGAAATTCATCGGCAGCCCAGGCTTCGATCGCTTCCATCATTTCTGCGTCCACACGCAATATGAAACTCTTGGTCGCATTTCCATTTTCCTTTTTGGCCATATTTAGTATTACTGTATTAAGTTACTGATATAAAGTACCTGTATTGACTACAGGTTGTGCGGACTCGTCTGCGCAAAGGACTACCAGCAGATTGCTGACCATTGCTGCTTTCCGTTCTTCATCCAGCTCGACAACACCGTCTTTCTCTAACTTTTCCAATGCCAGGTGAACCATGCTGACAGCTCCTTCCACGATCCGTTCGCGGGCAGAAATGATGGCGTCTGCCTGCTGGCGGCGTAACATCACGCTGGCGATTTCGGATGCATAAGCCAGATAGTTGATACGGGCTTCCACAATTTCGATTCCAGCGATGGCAAGACGGCTGTTGAGTTCGTCTTCTAGGCGTTGGGTTATTTCTCCGCTTTCATCGGAACGGAGTGTGACTTTATCAATCGTCTCATTTGTGTCGTAAGCATACATGCCTGCTACTTGCCGAAGAGCGGCATCGCTTTGTATTTGGACAAACTCTCGGATGTTTCCGGATATATCGAAACTGGCTTTGTAGGTGTCTTTTATTCTCCAGACGACCACGGCTCCGATCATGATCGGATTTCCGACTTTGTCGTTGACTTTGATCGGGTCGATGTTCAAGTTTAGGATGCGTAATGTTACGGTTGATTTCAGGAAAAGTGGGTTTACCCAATAGAAACCGTTACTAATGACCGTTCCGGCATATCTGCCGAAAAAAGTCAATACGCGCGAATTGTTTGGCTGGATGATCATAAATCCGGGTAACATGACAACAACGCATATCCCGCAGATGACACCGGCGATGATACTCGGTGTTTGTGGCAGCGATAGTAGATATATGGCTGTCCCTGTTAAAGCAAGCATGATAAGTATAGCCGTAAAACCGGATAATTTGATGCCGTCGAAGTTCTTTTCCTGTGTTTTCATAATGATCGTTATTTGATATTATTTTGATATCACAAAATAAGACAAAGTTTCGGACATATGCAAATAAATTATGGACTTTTTATGAGTAGATATATAAAATATTCTATAGCTTTGTCTACTTAAAAATTACACGATTGGAATTTCAGTTAGACACAGATAATAAGGAGTTTCAGGATGCCCTGCAACTGATCACTCATACACGTCAGTCCGTCTTCTTGACCGGGAAGGCCGGAACGGGTAAATCCACGTTCTTGAAATACATCTGCGCACATACGAAAAAGAAATATGTCGTATTGGCACCGACAGGGATAGCCGCGATTAACGCGGAAGGGGTGACGCTTCATTCTTTTTTTAAATTACCTTTTCGCCCGATGTTGCCCGATGATCCGGATTTGAGTCTGAAGAACGGACGGATCTTCGAGTTTTTCAAATACAGGAAAGAGCATCGGAAGTTGATTTCGGAAGTGGAATTGATCATTATAGACGAGATTTCGATGGTACGGGCAGATATCATCGATTGTGTCGACCGGATCTTGCGTGTCTTTTCCGGTAATATGCGTTTGCCGTTCGGAGGCAAGCAATTGCTGTTTGTCGGCGACGTCTTCCAATTGGAGCCGGTGGTCCCTGCCGACCAGAAAGAAATATTAAGTCTCTTCTATGCCAGTCCGTTTTTCTTTTCGGCCCGTGTCTTCAAAGATATAAATCTGGTCCCGATCGAATTGCAGAAAGTGTACCGGCAGACAGATCCTGTATTTATCAATATTTTGGATCGTATCCGTAGCAATATTGCCCGGAAACAGGAGTTGGATACTTTGAATGCTCGCTATTTCCCTGATTTTATACCTCGAAACGAGGATATGTACATCACGCTTGCCACCCGGCGGGATCAGGTGGATTTTATCAATGAACGGAAGTTGGGGGAATTGCCCGGTGAAGAGTTCGTTTCTCACGGCAAGATCGAAGGTGATTTCCCTGAGTCGTCTCTACCGACACAATTGAACCTATCCATCAAGGAGCAGGCCCAGGTTATTTTTATCGATAATGATTATGAACGTCGTTGGGTCAATGGTACGATCGGTATGGTGTCGGGGATCGACGAGAATGGGAATGTCTACGTCCTGTTAGAGGACGGGAGGGAATATCTGGTCGAGCCGACTTCTTGGCGCAACTATAAATATAAATACAATGAAAAGGAGAAAAAGGTCGAAGAAGAAATTGTCGGTACTTTCGAGCAGTTGCCGATTCGTCTTGCCTGGGCGATCACCGTGCATAAGAGCCAGGGGCTTACGTTCAGCCGTGTCGTGGTGGATTTGACAGGCGGCGTGTTTGCCGGTGGCCAGACATATGTCGCTTTAAGTCGTTGTACGTCTCTGGAAGGGCTGGTGCTGAAAAGCCGGATTTCTCCGCATGATATCTTTGTGCGGAAAGAGATCGTCCAGTTCAGCCAGATGTTTAATGACCGGCAGTTGATTGAAAAAAGTTTGCGTGAAAGTGAGGCGGAATTGTTGTATGCACGTGCCGCCCGTTGTTTTAAATCCGGCAATGTGAAAGAGATGGTTGAGGCTTTCGCTGCTGCTGTCAGTAAGCGGAATGAGCTGGAAAAGCCAGAAGTGCAACGGTTGCTCCGTATGAAATTGCAAACTATGAACACTCAACGGGCGCAGATCAAGAAACTCCAGGAGGAGATACACGCCCAGCGGGAGATTCAGAAAGAATATGCCCACGAATACTATTTGATGGGGAATGAATGTATTACGAAAGCGCACGATCCGAATGCAGCTATTCGCTCTTTCGACAAAGCGCTCAAGCTTTATCCTGAGTTTGTGGATGCTTGGGTACGTAAAGGAGTGACCCTTCTCGATATGGGTGACGGTTTCCAGGCGGTTACTTGCCTGAATGAAGCCGTGCGACTGAACCCGAAATCATTTAAAGCGCGTTATAATCGTGGAAAATCTTATCTTCAACTGAAATATTACGACGAGGCCGTTTCTGACTTTATGAAAGCTGTCGATCTGAAACCGAAGCACGCTGCAGCCCATGAATATCTTGCCGAAGCATTTCTGCATATAGGGGAGGAAGAGTTGGCTCGGCAGCATCAGGATATTGCCGATGACCTTCGTAATGGGAATGAAAATTAATAAGTTGTCATTAATTTTGTACAGAAATATAATAAAAGCGTGATAATAAGGTTGTATCTTTGTGATGCAATGTTAAATTTTGTAGAGGGTATTCATTAAAAACAAATTTCTGTATGAAAAAAGTTATCTGCTTTTTTGTATGTGTTTTGATATGCATAGGGTTCTCCGTAAAAGCTCAGGTGACAACTTCCGTACTGAGCGGAAAAATTATCGACGATCAAAATGAGTATGTGATAGGAGCTACGGTGGTAGCGGTACACGAACCATCCGGAACCATGTATGGTGCGGTAACGAATGTGGATGGCCGTTACACGATCCAGGGAATGCGTACCGGAGGACCCTATAAAGTGGAGATTTCCTATGTCGGTTATAAAAAGGCTGTTTTTACGGATATCAGGTTGGAATTGGGCAATACATATGTCCTGAATGCGACCTTGTATCCCAGTTCGGAGCAATTGGGAGAAGTGGTAGTCACTGCTGATGCAAAAGCGAATATCGGTGCATCCGAAAATTTTTCTACAGGAAGGATACAGGAGACTCCGACGGTCGACCGCAATATATATGATGTCGTAAAGAATATGCCGATGGCCATGACCTCCAAAAACGGAGGGATCACGTTTGCCGGCTCCAATAACCGTTATAACAGTTTCCAGATCGACGGTACGGTGAGCAATGATGTTTTCGGGCTGGCTCCGTCGGGTACAAACGGTGGTCAGACGAATGCCAATCCGATTTCGATGGATGCCATCCAGGAAATCCAAGTGGTGGTCGCTCCTTTCGATGTTCGCCAAAGCGGTTTTACCGGAGGTGGCATCAACGCTATTACCAAACAGGGAAACAACACATACCATGCATCGGTCTATTCTTATTTTACGAATGAAGGTCTTTACGGAAAGTACAATGCTTATAAAGATAACATAAAGGATAAATTGACGGAACAGTCCACAAAAACTTTTGGCGGGACGTTGAGTGGTCCGATCATCAAAGACAAGCTGTTTTTCTTTGCCAATGCAGAAAACCGTAAGGAATCTTATCCCTCCCGTTTCTATGCCGGATATGACGAGAAAGGATTTTCTACCGATATGGCACAGAAAATAGCCGATAAGTATGAAGAATATACCGGAATCCGTGAGAGTTTCGGATCACGCGATGTAGATCAGAGGGCCTTTAATTTCTTAGGACGTATTGACTGGAATATCGACCGGAACAATAAACTGGCTTTCCGTTATCAGTATAATAACTCATACGATGACATTTTCAGCCCGTCAAGCACGACCTACTTCTTTAACGGGAGTGGTTACCGGATGAAAAATAAGACGAATTCGTTTGTGGCCGAGTGGAACTCCCATTGGAGCGATGTCTTGTATAACGAGTTCCGTGCAGGTGTTACGACAGTCTGGGATGAACGCCAGGTGGCTTACCAAGGGCCGAACGTAAAGATTAACGGTAGTGATAACAGCGGAACGAACAATACGACGGTCAACATCGGTACGGAGTATTCTTCCGGTGCAAACGCCCTGGATCAGGATATTTACACATTTGAGGACAATCTTTCCTGGTATAAGGGTAATCATACTTTTACCTTCGGTACGCACAATGAAATATTCCGGATGAAGAACCTCTTTATCCAGGCCGTTACCGGCTCATGGGAGTTCGGTTCGATGGACGCATTCTTGAATGACAGTCCTTCCAAATATGTATTCAAGTATACGGACCCCGATGTGACGGGCGGTAACTATCGCTATACACCTATTATTAAAGCCGGTCAGTTTGGCTTCTACGCACAGGACAAATGGGATGTTGCCGATAATTTCTCACTGACTTACGGTTTACGTTTTGATATCCCTTTGTTGTTTAATGATCCGACAGTCAATCATGAGTTCAATGAATATGCCGCAAGCAAAAATATTAAGGAAAGAGTAGGAGAAATGCCCGGCGCCAAAGTGATGGTATCTCCCCGTCTGGGATTCCGCTGGTATACGGACGATAGCCGGACCACCTTGATTCGTGGTGGACTGGGGTTGTTTACGGGGCGCGTTCCTTTTGTATGGCTTTCCAATGCTTATAATAATACCGGGGTTGAGCAGAAAGGTACGACTATCTTTGCTTCCGGTTCGACTTCCGCCCCTTCGTTGGGACAATATGCGGATGATCCGATCGGAGCCATGAATTCCCAAAAGGGAAATCCTGCGACCCCCGATATCGTGACCGTGTCCAAAGACTTTAAATATCCGCAGGTTTTCCGTGTGAACTTGGCATTGGAACGTGTCTTGCCCGGTGATGTGAAGATGACTTTGGAAGGGCTATATTCCAAAACATTCAATAACGTATATTTTGAGAACCTGGCATTATCGAGCAATGCCAAAGTCTATGCCGTTCCGGGTGTGGAAACTTCCGCCACTCCTTATTACTCCGTAGACAAGAAGTATTTCAGTATTACCAATCTGAAAAATACGAATATGGGATATACCTATTCTCTGTCCGCCTTGTTTGAAAAGAGTTTCTATTTCGGTTTGGACTTGGCTGCGTCTTATACGTTCGGGCATTCCAAATCGGTGTATGACGGAACCTCTTCTGTGGCTTATTCCAATTGGAAATATAATTATGCGGTAGATTCCAATAACCCTGGTCTGGCTTATTCCATGTTCGATATCCCTCACCGTGTGATGGTTTCTGTCGGTTATCGGACTCCCCGCTATGCCAAAGGCTTCATGGCAACTACCGTCTCTCTTGTCTATAACGGCTACGTGGGACAGCGTTACAGTCTGACGATGAACGAATCTTACTACGATGCCGAGAAAAAGAAAACGGTCTATATCGACTACAACGGTGACGGCTGGGGTGGAAACTCATTGCTTTATATCCCGACTGAAGACGAACTGCAGAAGATGGACTTCAAGACAGAAGAAGACCGTCGGAAGTTTGACGAATGGATCGAAGGCGACAGCTATGCAAAGAAACATCGTGGAGCGTACGCCATGCGTAACTCCAATTCGGCTCCGTGGGAAAACCGGGTCGACCTGCATGTGGCGCAGGATATCTTCGTGCTGAAAGACCGTGGCAGCAAATTCCAGGTGACATTCGACGTTACGAACTTTGCCAATATGTTGAATAAGAAATGGGGAACCACTTACACCGCAGCCTATAACGTAATGCCTTTGCAGGTAATCGGCAGTAAGAAGGGGGAAGATGGCAACTACACAAACACATATGCTTATAATTCGAGGAATACGATCACCAAGAATGATGTTTTGTCTCGCTGGCATGCCCAGATCGGTTTTAAATATATTTTCTAAACCTATATGTATAGATTTCAGACATTCATATTAGTAAGTCTCTTTTCGATAATCTGTTTGTCGATAGCCGGATGTACGGCTCACTCGAAGAAGGAACGCTACGTCGTAGTCCTGTCTATGGACGGTTTTCGTTCGGATTATCCGTCGCATGCACATACGCCGACGCTCGATTCATTGGCCTGCGTTGGGGTGAAGGCTGCTTTTCGTCCCAGCTTTCCGAGTGTGACTTTCCCGAACCATTACAGTATGGCGACAGGCTTGCATCCGGATCATCATGGATTGGTGAATAATTTCTTTTATGCCCCCGATCTGGATAGCGTCTATGTGATGGGAAATCCGAATCCAGCCTTTTTCGGAGGAGAGCCGATCTGGAACACGGCGGAAAAGCAGGGTGTCCGAACCGCCTCGTTCTATTGGGTCGGTAGTGAATATCCGATACAGGGATGCCGGCCTTCCATCTGGAAACCGTTCGATAAGAATGTTCCTTTTTCTGACAGGGCGGATTCGGTGATTGCTTGGTTGCAACTGCCGGAGGAAGTCCGCCCGCACCTGATCATGTGGTATATGGAAGAACCGGACGGAGTCGGGCATAGGGCAACCCCCGATTCGTCGGCAACCCTTTCAACGGTTGAACATTTGGACCGTATATTAGGTGACTTCTTTGCTGAAGCCCGTAGGCTGGATATCTTTGACCAGATTGATTTTATCGTCCTGTCTGATCATGGCATGGCAACTTATTATCCGGAGAATTATGTGAATCTGAACGATTATCTGCCTCGCGACAGTTTCGATTATGTTTTCGACGGAGTGCCGACTTTGCTTTATCCGAAACCGACTTATACAGATAGCGCTTATGCAATCCTGAAGCGTGTACCTCGTGTAACGGTTTGGAGAAAGAATGAGATTCCGGAAAAGTTCGTGTATGGAAAGAATCCGCGTATAGGCGATCTGTTCGTATTACCGGATATCGGGACGTATCTGCAATTCCGCCCCGAATCGTGTCCTGTATTCGCGGCTACACATGGATATGATAACTTTGCTCCGGAAATGGAGGCCATCTTTTATGCTGCAGGGCCTTCCTTCAAACAGAATGTCGAGCTGCCGGTGATGGCGAATGTCAATTTGTATCTGATAATTGCCCGCTTGCTGGATCTGCAGCCGGCTCCTAATGATGGAGATAGCGTGGTTGTTTCAACATTGTTCAGATAAGTATAATTTGCTTTCATCTGAGTGTAAGTCGGACTCGGAAGGCCACTATTTAAGTGGCAATAACCATACTTCTATTGCAAAACCGCTTAACCATAGACCTTTTGCCCTTAGTCGAATAGGTTTTCGCCCTTAGTCAAAAGCCCTTTCGACTAAGGGCGAAAACCTTTTTGCCTTTGGTCGAAAAGCAAAAGAGTAGTAGTCTTGGTTATAAATCTCAGTGTATATGTTTGTTAGTTTGGGTTGTTACGTCCTTATTTTTCACTAATATATAGTTGTGGATATAAAGCGGGAGGTGGCATGGTCAACTTGAATCAGGACGAGACACGTTTGTTCATAACCTGAAAAAGAAAAAGCCCGCAAATGAACTGCGAGCTTCTTGTAGTGCGTCCGGGGTTCGAACCCGAGTTTCCGCCGTGAGAGGGCGGCGTCCTAGACCACTAGACGAATGCACCGGGTAGTCTTTGTTTGACGTTGCGAAATTAGTAAATATTTTATTCCGATGTATCATTTGGAGAAATTTTTTTGAAGAAAATGTTTGTCTCCTGTCATTTTGGTATCCAAATTCTATGTGTCTCCACTAAAAGGCGTTAAAAGAGGTGTCAAATTCGTTTGTATTTCATTTGCGTTCAAGTTTATTTATTCTACCTTTGCCTTCTGTTATTGAACAATATACTATTGAACAATTACTAATACCAGTATTAAAATAACTAATATTATGGCAGAATTAAAAGAAAAACTTTTCTCAGAATTCGCACCTGTGTCTACTGAAGAGTGGATGGCGAAGATTACGGCCGACCTGAAAGGGGTTCCGTTTGAGAAAAAGCTTGTTTGGAAGACAGGCGAAGGATTTAATGTGAATCCTTTCTATCGTGCAGAAGACATCGAGGGTTTGAAGACTACCGAGTCTCTTCCCGGTGAATTCCCTTATGTTCGCGGAACAAAGAAGGACAACGATTGGAAGGTGCGCCAGAACATCGAAGTCACCTGTTTCAAAGGTGCTAATGAAAAAGCCCTTGACATCCTGAATAAGGGTGTGACGTCTCTTGGCTTCATCATTAAGGGAAGCGACGTAAACGCTGAAAACATTGCTACCTTACTTGACGGGATTTGTCCTGAGTGTGTGGAACTGAATTTCAATACTTGCAACTGCAAGGCTGAAATGCTGATCGGTATTCTCGCCGACTATTTCAAAGGCAAAGGCGCAGACCTGGAAAAATGCAAAGGGTCTGTAAACTACGACCCGTTCAAGAAACCTCTGGTAAAAGGTAAGGAAAATGAAAACTGGGTGGAAGCTGCTGCTGCTGTGCTCAAAGCGGGTGCTGCTCTGCCGGGTTACAAAGTATTGGCAGTGAATGCCTTCTACTTCAACAATGCAGGTGCTTATATCTCTCAGGAGTTGGGATATGCATTGGCTTGGGGAAACGAACTGCTGGCTAAGCTGACCGAGGCAGGCCTGGACGCTACGGAAGTGGCCAAGAAGATCAAATTCAATTTTGGTATCAGCTCCAACTACTTCATGGAAATCGCCAAGTTCCGTGCCGCTCGTTGGCTGTGGGCAGAAATCGTTGCCGCCTACAACCCTGCTTGCCAGTGCGCTTGCAAGATGCATGTTCATGCACAGACTTCGGAATGGAACATGACGGTTTATGATGCTCACGTAAACTTGCTGCGTTCACAGACGGAAGCCATGTCTGCTGCTCTTGCCGGTGTCGATTCGATCACGGTTCGTCCGTTCGACAAGACTTATCAGACTCCGGACGACTTCTCCGAACGTATAGCCCGCAACCAGCAGTTGTTGTTGAAGGAAGAATGTCATTTGGATAAGGTTGTCGATCCTTCTGCCGGTTCTTATTATGTGGAAGTTTTGACAAATTCTCTGGCTGATGTAGCCTGGAAGTTGTTCTTGGAAGTGGAAGATAAGGGCGGTTTTGGTGCGGAAGTCGCTTCCGGCGAAATCCAGAAAGCAGTTAACGCATCCAACGAAGCCCGCAAGAAAGCAGTCGCTACCCGTCGTGAAATCCTGTTAGGAACCAACCAGTTCCCGAACTTCAACGAAGTGGCTGCCGAAAAGATCCAGAACGAAGCTGCCGGTTGCTGCTGTGGTGGTGGTCACAATTGCGGTGAAGCGACTATCACGGCTCTCGATTTCTCACGGGGTGCTTCGGAATTTGAAGCTTTGCGTCTGGCAACGGAAAAGAGCGGCAAGACTCCGAAAGTATTCATGCTGACGATCGGTAACCTGGCTATGCGCCTGGCTCGTTCTCAGTTCTCAAGCAACTTCTTTGCTTGTGCAGGATATAAGGTAATTGATAACTTAGGCTTCGATACGGTTGAAGCCGGTGTGGAAGCCGCTGTTGAGGCTGGTGCTGAAATCGTGGTTCTTTGCTCAAGCGATGACGAGTATGCAGAATTGGCTCCTGCTGCTTACAAGGCTTTGGCCGGAAGAGCAGAATTTGTTGTAGCCGGTATGCCTGCTTGCATGGAAGATCTGAAAGCAGTAGGCATCGACCAATATGTAAATGTAAAGAGCAACGTGCTTGAGACATTGAAAGCTTTCAACGTAAAATTAGGAATTAATTGATTTATGATTTATGATTTATAATTTATGATTGGCAGTTCGTTGCCATGAATCATAAATCGCAAATCATAAATGGTGAATCTCAAATCATCAGAGATATGAGACCAAATTTTAAAAACATAGATATAAAGAATGCCGGATTCGCAGCTACAAACGCTGCCGAATGGGCAAAAGCCAATGGTATCGAGCCCAATTGGAAAACACCCGAGCATATCGAGGTGAAACCTGTATATACAAAAGAAGACTTGGAGGGTATGGAGCACTTGAACTATGCTTCCGGTCTGCCTCCTTATCTACGTGGCCCGTACAGCGGTATGTACGCTATGCGTCCTTGGACAATCCGTCAGTACGCGGGTTTCTCTACCGCTGAGGAGTCTAACGCTTTCTATCGCCGTAACTTGGCTTCCGGTCAGAAAGGTTTGTCCGTTGCGTTCGACCTTCCGACTCACCGTGGTTACGATGCCGACAACGAACGTGTGGTTGGTGATGTAGGTAAAGCGGGTGTATCTATCTGTTCCTTGGAGAACATGAAAGTGTTGTTCGATGGTATTCCTTTGAACAAGATGTCTGTATCCATGACAATGAACGGTGCCGTACTTCCTGTACTGGCATTCTATATCAATGCCGGTTTGGAACAGGGCGCCAAGTTGGAAGAGATGGCCGGTACGATCCAAAACGATATCCTGAAAGAATTCATGGTGCGTAACACTTATATCTACCCGCCTGAATTCTCCATGCGTATCATTGCCGATATCTTCGAATACACTTCTCAGAAGATGCCGAAGTTCAACTCCATCTCCATCTCCGGTTACCACATGCAGGAAGCAGGTGCGACGGCCGATATCGAAATGGCTTATACGCTTTGCGACGGTCTTGAATATCTTCGTGCCGGTGTGAATGCAGGTATCGATATCGATGCTTTCGCTCCGCGTCTGTCCTTCTTCTGGGCGATCGGTGTGAACCATTTCATGGAGATCGCCAAGATGCGTGCGGCTCGTATGTTGTGGGCGAAGATCGTGAAGAGCTTCGGCGCTAAGAACCCGAAATCTCTGGCTTTGCGTACTCACTGCCAGACTTCTGGTTGGTCGTTGACCGAACAGGATCCGTTCAACAACGTTGGCCGTACTTGTATTGAAGCTATGGCTGCCGCTTTGGGGCACACGCAGTCTTTGCACACGAACGCATTGGACGAAGCGATCGCTTTGCCGACCGATTTCTCCGCTCGTATCGCTCGTAATACACAGATTTACATTCAGGAAGAGACTAAGATCTGTAAGGAAATCGACCCGTGGGCTGGTTCTTACTATGTAGAGTCTTTGACGAATGAATTGGTACATAAAGGTTGGGCGTTGATCCAAGAGATCGAGAGCATGGGTGGTATGGCGAAAGCCATCGAGACAGGTCTTCCTAAGATGCGTATCGAGGAAGCGGCCGCTCGTACACAGGCTCGGATCGACTCCGGTATCCAGACAATCGTTGGTGTGAACAAATATCGTCTGCCGAAGGAAGATCCGATCGATATCCTTGAAATCGATAATACTGCCGTTCGTAACGAGCAGATCGAACTGCTGAAAGAACTGCGTGCCAACCGTGATGAAGAAGCCGTACAGAAAGCATTGGCCGACATCACGGAATGTGTTCGTACGAAGAAAGGCAACTTGCTGGAACTGGCTGTCAAGGCAGCCGGCTTGCGTGCATCACTGGGAGAAATCTCCGATGCTTGCGAAGTTGTAGTAGGTCGTTATAAAGCAATCATCAGAACTATATCAGGCGTGTATTCATCAGAAACTAAGAAAGATGCAGACTTCCAGAAGGCTTGTGAGCTGACTGCCGAGTTTGCCAAGAAAGAAGGTCGCCAGCCGCGTATCATGATCGCTAAGATGGGTCAGGACGGACACGACCGTGGTGCTAAAGTTGTAGCTACAGGTTATGCAGACTGTGGTTTCGACGTGGATATGGGACCGTTGTTCCAGACTCCGGCCGAAGCTGCCCGCCAAGCTGTAGAAAACGACGTTCACGTAATGGGTGTTTCTTCTTTGGCTGCCGGACACAAGACTTTGGTTCCGCAGGTGATCGAAGAACTGAAGAAGTTAGGACGCGAAGATATCATCGTGATAGCTGGTGGCGTTATTCCTGCACAGGATTATGACTTCCTGTACAAGGCAGGCGTTGCTGCCATCTTTGGTCCGGGTACTTCTGTGTCGAAGGCTGCCGTTCAGATCTTGGAAATCCTGTTAGGTGAAGAATAATAGCTGTAAATTTTTTATTATAATATAGTAGACTGCGTAGCTTTCGATGGAGAGTTACGCAGTTTTTTTATTACCATTATAAGTATTGATATGAACAAACAAGCAAAACTAAAACAAGATCAGGATGTGGCAAAAGATGATTTAACTATCATACTATCATATCCACATGTATATCGGTTTAAGCCAATATGTTATGGCATGATAGTTGCTGTTTTGAACTGCCATTCATCTGTCATAACCATCATGGAGAAAAACGATAATATCCTGTGTATCAATTATACGATAAAAACAGGGACCGTCCGGGAACAGGTGCAAAACCTGTTAAAGCGGCTTCTTTTTTCATCAAGACAGGCTTTTCTTTTGTCAAAAACAGCTTGCAAAGCCGCTTGAGACCCGGGTGTACCCACCACAGAGGCCCGGGTGTGGGAGAGGTGCAGACCCGGGTCTGCGCGAGGCCTTTGCGGGGGTGTGGGGATGTTTATCTGCTGTGTTGGATGCGTTTTTATGCCCTGTTTTTGCATCTTTTCCGGCGAAAAAGGTCGTTTTATATTTAAACGCCTCCGTTTTGTCGATGGTTATTATTTGAACATTCTTCTCGATTCGTTGCTTACTCATTAATAATGGTTATATTTGTGCCATAAGTAATAGTGAATAAAGCAAAAAAGGAAGAGTCGGATTTGGAAATCAGGAAAGAGATGGAGAGAAGGGTGTTGCAGGATAGGCCTATTCGCTTTGACTGGGTCATCAAACGTTTGTTGTACCGGAAGGCCAACTTCAATGTGCTCAATGGTTTTGCCGTCCTCGCGGGATTGCTGGCTATCCTTTTGCTTGTACCGTCTTGTACGACGGAGGATGAGGTTCCGGATCTCTCCGACGAGGGTACGAATGGTTGGATCTATAAGATTATGGCGGATTACTATTTGTGGAATGAGGATATGCCCGGCAAAGGAAATTTGAACTTCTCACAATCTCCAGATAAGTTCTTCGATTCATTGTTGTCTGATCAGGATGGCGTAAAATACGGAGACGGATGGCTCACTTTTTCCCGGATAGAGAAAAAGAAGAGGAGACGAAATCTGTTACGGAGTCCGATTCGTATGGTTTTGAGTTTGCATCATATAAACACGGCGACCTTTATTATGCTTGGGTTTTGTATGTCTTGCCTGGCTCTCCTGCTGCCGAGGCCGGATTGGAACGGGGGGACTGGATTATTGCTGTTGGTAGTGAGACTCCGAATGTGACGAACTTGTCTGCTTTTTATAGCGGAGGTGAAACTACTTTCTTATTGGCAGATGCGGTAAGAAAAGGCAATGAGGTCACTTTTTATAAAAGAAAAACTATTTCGGTTGCAGCTTCCCGTGCAGTGGAAGACACGCCTTTTCTGAAAGATTCTGTCTATACGGTGGGTGGCAAGAAGGTTGGTTATTTGGTTTACAACAGTTTTTCTTCCGGTCCGGACGATGAAAGTACAATCTATGACGACCGGATGAAACAGGTCTTTGCCGGGTTTAAGGTTGAAAATGTGGACGAGTTTATATTGGATTTGCGATATAATCAGGGAGGTTTGGTCACTTGTGCGCAGTTGATGACCTCTCTTCTGGCTCCGGCCGATGCTTTGGGTAAGACATTCTGTATTATGGAGCATAACGAAAAGCAATCAAAAAGTGATGAAACTTTGCTGTTGAGAAAAAATTCTGAAATAGGAAATGCTAATCTGGACTTAAAACGCATTTACGTGCTGACAGGAAGTGTGACCGCATCTGCTTCGGAGGCCGTGATCAATTGCCTGATCCCTTATCTTACCCGTAGTAACATTACGATCATAGGAGAAAAAACGATTGGCAAGCGGGTGGGCAGCAACACTTTCGGAACCAAAGAAAAATATGGCTGGCTGTTGCATCCGATTACATTACGCATTTATAATGCCGATCACGAAGCTGACTATGCAAATGGTTTTGAACCGGATGTAAAGATCGAGGAACTGGTTATAGGAAATGATTTGTTGCCCTTCGGAGATACGAACGAGAGGCTGCTGAGTGAGGCGCTTTCGCGGATAAGCGGATTGAAGAGCCTGCCGGTACATGCGGAAAGCGAAGGTCGTATTTTGCTCACCCCGTCATCTCTCGAAAGAAAACAAACGAAAGGTCTTATCTTCGAGGAGGGAAAATAAGGCCTCTTGTGCCGTCTATGCTTGAAGGTCTTCTGCCAGCTTGGTTTTATTTTTGATATACTTACAAAGATATTTTTCTCTTCCGGCAAAAGCTCATATTTTATCCTTATTTTTGTTTCCGGTATCAACTAATTACGTTATGAAAATGATAAATTGCTTCATTCCGTTCCTTTCTTTACCCCAGGCCAGGCAAACCGTAAGAGCGTTGGGGTTATGTGACCGGATAAAGAATATCTACTTGTTAGCGACGGAAAAGATTCCCGATGAGGTCGAGGGTTGTGAGATGCTGATGATCGATTCGCCCGCCAGTACCGCTACTTTCCGGACGATTGCTTTACATGCAGATACGGCCTATACATTGTTATATACCAAATATACGGCATTCGAGCCGGGGCAGTTCGCCTTCGAACGCCTGTTGGCTATTGCCGGCGATACGAATGCCGGAATGCTTTATGCGGATCGTTACCTGTTAAAAAACGGCAACAGCCAACAGGCTCCTGTCATAGACTATCAGAAAGGAAGCTTGCGTGATGATTTTGATTTCGGCTCCCTGCTGTTTTTCCGTTCGTCCGTTTTGAAGCAGGCGGTCCGGGCGATGGATGCTGATTACCGTTTTGCCGGGCTGTATGACCTTCGCCTTCGTGTCTCGGAGCTGGCCGAACTGGTTCATGTCAATGAATATTTGTACTCGGAAGTGGAGACGGATATCCGCAAGAGCGGAGAGAAGTTGTTTGATTATGTTGATCCGAAAAACCGGGCGGTGCAGATCGAGCTGGAAGCTGTTTGTACGGCCTACCTGAAACGGGTCGGCGGTTATCTTGCCCCGGACTTTGAACCGGTCACCTTCGATGCCGGCGGTTTCGAGCAGGAAGCCTCCGTTATCATCCCGGTCCGCAACCGTATCCGTACGATAGAAGATGCTATCCGTTCCGTGCTGGCACAAAAAACGACCTTCCGTTTTAATCTGATTATTGTGGATAACCATTCGACAGACGGAACTTCCGAAGCAATCGGAAAATATACTGCAGACGGACGTGTGGTTCATTTGGTTCCGGAACGTTCCGATCTGGGGATCGGCGGTTGCTGGAACGTGGGTGTGCATCATCCGGCTTGTGGCAAGTTTGCCGTCCAGCTCGATAGCGACGATGTATATAGCGGTCCTGATACGTTGCAGAAGATCGTTGATGCTTTTTACGAACAGAACTGCGCGATGGTTGTCGGAACCTATCGGATGACCGATTTCAAGATGAACGAAATACCGCCCGGCATCATCGACCATCGGGAGTGGACGCTTGAAAACGGACGTAACAATGCGCTCCGCATCAACGGTCTGGGAGCTCCCCGTGCCTTTTATACACCTGTGCTCCGGAGGATCAACCTTCCGAATACAAGCTATGGAGAAGATTATGCTTTGGGACTGCGTATCTCCCGCACCTGGCGTATCGGGCGCATCTATGATGTCCTTTACCTCTGCCGCCGCTGGGAAGACAATTCGGATGCCGCGCTCGATGTCGTGAAAATGAACGGACATAATACCTACAAAGACCGTATTCGTACTTGGGAATTGCAGGCGCGGATTGCTTTGAACGCTCATTCGCCCAAATGATTTCTTCTTGGTCTTTTGGCCGTTTGCTCACTATGGATTCTTTTTTCACTACATTTGTGTTGCGGGACAAGTTGCCGGCAACCATGAAAACACGAAGCTTATGAATGATTTGGAACGAGAAATAGAATTCCTGCTGATAGACCAAAAGCAGGATTGGAAACTGGCAAGGGAGAATTATGGTTCTTTGACCAATGTGCAGACGCGTTATTTCCAGGATGATTACAGGACAACGATTCTTCAATTTAATCCGGAACGGATTCGTTCTTCCGCAGCTAAGATCGACAAGGCATCCTTGCTGGCGCGCCCCTGTTTTTTCTGCCATCGGCCGGAAGAACAAAAGGGAGTGATGTATAATGATGCGTTTGAAATACTGGTTAATCCATACCCTATTTTCGAGGACCATCTGACCGTTCCCCTGCGTTGGCATGAAAAGCAACAGATAAAGCCTTATTACGAGGATATGCTGGACATCGTTTCGGATTTATCTGACTATGCCTTGTTCTATAATGGTCCGAAATGCGGTGCTTCCGCTCCGGATCATATGCATTTCCAAGCTGGAAAGAAAGAGGAGTTTCCGGTTGTGAGAAATTGGCCGAACTTCCCGAAACAGGTCGTTTGGGAAAGTGAACGGACTGGTTTCTATGCTTCAGTCGATCTCCTTCCGGTCTGTTTTATCCTAGTGTCGAGGGATAAGGGTGAGGCGGCGGCCGTTTTCGAGTTGTTATACGACATGATGCCGATGGGACCGGATGATTACGAACCAATGATGAACCTGTTGGTCTGGAGGGAGGATGATGTTTGGATTACCTGTATCTTCCCCCGGCGGGAATTGCGTCCATCCTGCTATTATGCCGAGGGAGATGCCAATATTCTCATCAGCCCGGCGACGGTCGAGATGGCCGGTTTATTTGTCGTCCCTTTGGAAAAGGACTTTAAGAAAGTGACATTTGCAGATCTCGAAAAGGTCTGGGAAGAGGTAAGTATTACGGAGGATGAGGAGAATGAGCTCATCCGGAAAATAAGAGATGAAGTATGACATCATATAAGTCTATGTCTGATAAGCCATCTGTACGGTCTCCTTGGTTTTGGGTTCCTTCCCTGTATTTTGCGCAGGGAATACCTTATGTCGCGGTGATGATCGTCTCTGTCCTTATGTATAAGCGCCTGGGAGTTTCAAATACCGATATCGCCCTTTATACGAGTTGGCTGAATCTGCCCTGGGTGATCAAACCTTTTTGGAGTCCTTTTGTGGATTTGCTGAAGACTAAACGCTGGTGGGTGGCCACGATGCAGTTATTGATCGGGGCAGGACTTGCCGGAGTGGCGTTTACGATCCCAACGACGTTCTTTTTCCAGGCTTCATTGGCTGTATTCTGGTTGCTGGCTTTCAGTTCCGCCACACATGATATTGCGGCGGACGGCTTTTACATGCTGGCTCTCGATTCGCATGAACAGGCTTTCTTCGTCGGTATCCGGAGTACTTTTTACCGGATTGCGATTATTGCCGGACAGGGTGTGCTGGTCATGTTTGCCGGATTTCTGGAAAACAGTACGGGGAATATCCCGCTTGCCTGGTCTGTTACATTCTTTATTTTAGGCGGGCTGTTTTTGGCTTTGTTCCTGTATCACCGGTATATACTTCCTTTGCCGAAAGGGGATAAGCCATCGGCTACGGTGACTCCTTCCACAATCTTAAAAGAGTTTTTCGCGACTTTCGCCTCTTTTTTCAAAAAGAAACAAGCCTTTGTCGCGATCCTGTTTATGCTGTTGTACCGTTTTCCGGAAGCCCAGTTGGCTAAATTGGTAACGCCTTTCCTGGTCGATCCCCGCGAAGTGGGTGGCTTGGGGCTTTCGACGGCTGAAATCGGACTGGTGTACGGGACGATCGGTACGATCGGTTTGACATTGGGCGGAATATTGGGAGGTATCGCCGCCTCGGCAGGAGGATTGAAGAAATGGATCTGGCCGATGGCGTTGGCAATTTCCCTTCCTGACGCTGTCTTTATTTATTTGAGCAGTGCGTTGCCTGATAATTTGTGGATAGTCAACATTTGCGTATTTATCGAACAGTTTGGATACGGCTTTGGCTTTACGGCCTATATGTTGTATCTGATTTATTATTCCGACGGAGAACATAAGACGGCACATTATGCGATCTGTACGGCTTTTATGGCTTTGGGCCTGATGCTTCCTGGAATGGCGGCCGGCTGGTTGCAGGAACAGATGGGTTACGAGAATTTCTTCTGGTGGGTGATGGGATGTTGCCTGGTGACGTTGCTTGTCACGGCCTGCCTGAAGATCGATCCCGAATTCGGGAAGAAGAAACAAGGAAATAACTAAATATATTTGCTTTGTATGGTGGCGAAAACGATATTGATAGCGGATGGCGGTTCCACGAAAACGGATTGGAGTATTGTGTCCGGCAATCGGGAGATAGACCGGATCAGGACAGGAGGAATTAATCCTTTTTTCCAGACGGAAGAGGAGATCTCGGCTGAGATAAGGGACAATCTGATTCCCCGGATAAGGGAGTCCGATTCTGTCGGGGCCGTTTACTTTTATGGTGCCGGATGTGCATTCACGGAAAAGAACGAGATTATACGCCGTTCTGTCACGCGCTATCTGCCGGTCCCGGTGGAGGTCGGCAGCGATTTGCTGGCAGCCGCCCGTGCCCTTTGTGGAGACAGCCCCGGCATTGCTTGTATTTTGGGGACCGGTTCCAACTCCTGTCTGTATGACGGAAAGGGTATTGTCAAGAGCATATCTCCGTTGGGCTTTGTCTTGGGAGATGAGGGGAGTGGCGCCGTACTTGGAAAATTGTTGGTTGGGGATGTGTTGAAGAACCAGTTGCCGGCAGCTTTGCAAGAGGCTTTTTGGGCGGAGTCCGGTTTGACACCGGCCATCATTATGGAAAAGGTTTATAAAGGGTCTTTCCCGAATCGTTTTTTGGCAAGCCTGTCTCCTTTTTTGCTCCGGCATATAGAAGAACCGGCAATACGTGATCTGGTGAGCAATAGCTTCCGGGCGTTCTTTGCCCGCAATGTCATGCAGTATGATTACCGGGAGCATCCTGTCTATCTGACAGGCTCCATTGCTTGGTATTATCAGGATATATTGAAAGATGTTGCTCGTGAGTTCGAGCTTCGATTAGGAACGATCGTTCAAAGTCCGGTTCAAGGTCTGATCCACTATCACTGTGTTTTATAAATAATAAATTATCTAATTCGGTTTTTATCATGAAAAAATCTTTATTCTTATTGTGTTTGCTTCTGGGTATGTTGGGTAATTGTGCGTTGGTGTTGGCACAACCGGCCCAGAAGTTGGTCAATGTGGTGGTTTCGCCTGATCGTATCGATTGGAAATGCAAGGCGAAGGAAGAAGTCAAGTTTACGGTACAGGTTTTCAAGAATGAGAATTTGTTGAAAGATGTAGTTGTCGATTATGAGTTGGGACCGGAATATTTTCCGACGGTTGTAAAGAAAGACGTTCGTTTGGCGGATGGAAAAACGATACTGAAAGCGAAGATGAATGAACCCGGATTCTTGCGTTGCAGGGTGACGGCCAAAGTGGACGGACGGAAGTATGAAGGGATGGCGACAGTTGGCGTGGATGAAACGAGGATTCGGCCGACGACGGTCAATCCGGAAGATTTTGATGCTTTCTGGACCGGTGCGATCGCTGAAGCCCGTAAGCAGCCGCTAGATCCCAAGATGACTTTGTTGCCGGAAAGATGCACTTCTACGCAGAATGTCTATCATGTCAGTTTCCAGAATGAACGCCCCGGTTCCCGTATATATGGCATTCTGATTGTACCGAAGAAAACTGGTAAATATCCGGCGGTCCTCCAGGTTCCAGGAGCGGGCATACGTCCTTATAACGGATTCAATTTGGGAGAAGATATCATTACGTTGGAGATTGGAATACATGGTGTTCCTGTGACGATGCCGCAGGAAGTGTATAACAACTTGGCTGCTGGAGCATTGAACGGATATAATGCAATGAACAAGAATAATCGCGATACGCATTACTACAAACGGGTCTATCTCGGTTGCGTGCGGGCTGTGGACTTCCTCTATTCTTTGCCTGAGTTTGATGGAAATACAGTCGGTGTGACCGGTGGAAGCCAGGGAGGAGCCTTGTCTATTGTCACGGCCGGACTAGACCCGCGTATCAAGTTTCTTGCTGCTTTCTATCCGGCCTTGTGCGATTATGCCGGCTATCTGCATAAACGTGCGGGAGGCTGGCCGCATTACTACCGGAATGCGCAGCCTGTGGCAAACGAAGTGGAAACGCTCGCTTACTTTGATGTCGTGAATTTTGCCCGCCGGGTGAACGCTCCGGGCTGGTATAGCTGGGGATATAATGATGTGACTTGTCCTCCGACATCCATGTATTCGGCCTACAATGTTATTCCGGGAGTGAAGGACTTGCATCTTTACCTCGAAACCGGTCACTGGACATATCCGGAACAGCAGTCGGAACGTATTGAATGGTTGAAAGATAAATGCGGGAAGTAAATACGTTTCCCGGTTAATAATAATGCATGTATGTCGAATTTAAAGTATTTTTTAGCGGGGGTGTTAATTATGGCAATAACATCGTGTATGCAAAAGGATAGTGAATTGTTTTTGTTTGTCGGATCGTATGCGGGTGCTACAGACCCTGGTATAAATCTGTTTCGCTTCGATGTGGAGAAAGGGACGGCTGTGCCGGTGAAAAGCCTGTCGGGCATTCAGGACCCTTCTTATCTGACAGTGAGCCGGGATGGCAAGTTTGTCTATTCGGTAAGTGAAACTGCTGTGCCGGACGCGAAAGTATGTGCCTATTCGTTTGACAAGCAAACCGGGACGCTTTCTTTGCTGAACGAGCAGCATACGGATGGGAGCGCTCCCTGCTATATCTGGGTGGACAGTAAACGCCGGATGGCTGTCACGGCCAACTACAACGGCGGAAGCATAAGTGTTTTCTCCATCTCGGCCGATGGAGCTTTGCTACCGGCTGAAGTATATGCGTATGAAGGAGGAAGCCCGGGGGCCGAACGCCAGGCGGTCCCGCATCTGCATTGCGTGTACGCTTCTCCGGATGAGAACTATCTGTATGCCAACGATCTGGGAACGGACCGGATTTATAAATACGAGATCGTTGCTTCCGATAAAGGCTTGAGTTTGCGGGAAGGGACGCCTTCCTCTTTTAGTTTGCCGGCGGGAGAAGGTCCGCGCCATACGGTTTTTCATCCGAACGGGAAATGGGCTTACCTGATTAGCGAGCTTTCGGGCCGCGTCGCTCTCATGTATTACGACAAGGGCAACCTGACCCCGGTCCGGTTTGTAGAAGCCGATACGTTACATGTCTCCGGTAGTGCCGATATACACATCACACCGGACGGTCGTTTCCTATATGCCTCTAACCGTCTGAAAGGTGACGGTATCGCGATTTTTTCTATCGATCTGGAAAACGGGCAATTGACAAAGATTGGTTATCAGCTGACCGGTATTCATCCGCGTAATTTCGTCATCACCCCCAACGGCAAGTTCCTGCTTTGCGCTTGTCGGGATAGTCATATCGTGCAGGTTTACGAAATAGACAAGCAAAGCGGTTTGTTGAAAGATACGGGAAAAGACATCCGGGTTAGCAAGCCTGTTTGCTTGAAGTTTACCGACATGTAAATGTGATATTTTTAGTAGCTTTGCAACGTGTAAATTGTAATAAGCTATGTCATTCATTAAGATAACGGAACAGAATTCTCTCTATAACGACCTGGAACGGAAGTCCGTCCGGGACTTGCTTGAAGATATCAATACGGAAGATCAGAAAGTGGCGTTGGCTGTCCGAGAGACAATCCCCAAAATAGAAGAATTGGTTTTGCAGATCGTTCCCCGCATGAAGCAGGGCGGACGGATCTTTTATCTGGGAGCCGGAACCAGCGGGCGGTTGGGAGTTTTGGATGCTTCCGAAATCCCCCCGACGTTTGGGATGCCTTCCACACTGATTGTCGGCTTGATAGCTGGTGGCGATACTGCCCTCCGGAATCCTGTGGAGAATGCCGAAGACGATGAGGAACGCGGCTGGCAGGAATTGCTGGAGCACCGGGTTAATACGAAGGATACCGTGATCGGCATTGCTGCTTCCGGGACGACTCCCTATGTGATCGGTGCCCTTCGCAAAGCACGTGAACAGGGTATCCTGACTGCCTCCATTTCCAGCAATCCAGATTCACCGATGGCGATGGAGGCCGATGTCGCAATCGAAATGATTGTCGGGCCGGAGTTTGTCACTGGCAGTTCCCGTATGAAATCCGGCACGGGGCAGAAAATGATCCTGAACATGATCTCCACCTCCGTTATGATCCGATTGGGTAGGGTTAAAGGAAACCGGATGGTCAATATGCAGCTCACCAATCAGAAACTTATAGACCGTGGAACCCGCATGGTTGCCGAGGAATTGAATCTTCCCTATAACCAATCCCGCCATCTGCTGTTGATGTACGGCTCCGTTCAGGAAGCTGTCGAGGCTTACCGCAAAGCTTAACGGGTCTGGAGTCGGTTTCAGCTTTTTTCTGTAAGAAGATGAGAAATATATGGAAAATATCTTTATATTTGTCCCATGCATTGTTCCTGCTTCGCAATCTGCGGAAAAGGATTAAAAGGGAATCGGGTGCAAATCCCGGACAGTCCCGCTGCTGTAAGCTTCAAAACGGATTGGGCAATTCTTTTATGCCACTGACGCGAGTTGGGAAGGCGCTCATACCGGAAGTAAGTCAGAAGACCTGCAACGCATATTTTTTCGACGGCTTCGAGGATAGGCCGGAAGAGAACTGTGAAGCCGTAGGCTTTTGCCTTTCTTTATTTCCGTTTCCCGTAGCTATTTACTTGTTTTTAATTATTTTGCCATAATAATTAGGAAAAGAGGCATGAATCTGTGGGTGGGATGAGCTCCGCCTCGATTCATGCTTTCCTTTTATGAGTGTGATTAATCTTCCGGCTTTTGTCGTATAAACCTTTTTTTTCGTACCTTTGTGCGTTTCCTCCATAAAGAGAGGAAGATAAATACGACTTCAAATTTGTATATGGAAATGAGAAAAACAGTATTATATGGCGTTTTGGCCTTTTGTTTGGTTGTGTTGAATTCTTGTTTGGGAGACCCGGCCACCCAATTGACGATGGCAAACCAGGCAGGGGTAGTGGTGACCGGTTACGGACCTGGTAAGGCTATTTATACCAAGGGGGACGTAGTGGTCTCTTCGGAAGATTTCCAGAATGCCAATGTGGAAAACGGAGAATGTATTTTGTTTGATTATTCCATCGATTACGGGGTCGCAAACAATATGGGGGCAGGGACGGATACCAGTTATACCGAGGCTATTATTTATGAAAATACGATCTCGGAGGTTAATCGTTGGAACTTCTATAATACGTTGACCGATACCTCTATTGTTGCAAAGGACGAACTGTTGCTTTCTTCCCTCCAGGCGCGTTCCGCTTATATCAGAGGCAATTTGTTCCTGTTCACGGAGATAAGCAATCACCCGGCAAACCAAGTGGACAGTTTCTCTTTGTCCTATAATTCGGATAAATTGTTGGGAGACGATAATATTTATAGCCTCTACCTCCGCACGATCAGAATCAAGGCGGACACGACAAGAGGCGAGGCGATGATTATTCCTTGTGCGTTCAATATCGAAGATCTGGTGAAAAAGGCGGAAAAGAATCATTCGGATGAACTGAAGTTCCGGATTAACTATGCATATTCGTTCGGGAAGGATTCTGCATCGATAAACTGGAAAAGTTCCGACGTGTTTACAATAGACTTGACAGGAAAAGGCAAATAAAATGATAAATAGCAAACGAGCGTATTGAAAAATGTATAAAGAGATATTTAAATTGGTTGTAGCCATCATCTCCCAGCCGGGAAAGGCGTGGGATATTCTGACGAGAAAAGAAGAAAAGGACGATGAGTTTTTATCCCGGTTTGTGTATCCTCTCATCGGATTCGTTACGGTTGCTGCTTTTTTAGGCGTGCTGTTCACTCGGAAGGAGTTTGATGTCGAACTGGCGTTGAAGTCGTCTATCCGGACATTAGTCGCTGCGTTCGGCGGCTTTTATCTGGCTTCCTATTTGCTGAATGAGATTTGGCAGGGATGGTTCAAACGGGAGAAGGATATGAAACTGTGTCAACGCTTTGTCGGCTATTCGTCTTCGTTGATGTTTGCATTGAACATCGTGTTGATGTTACTTCCGGAGTTTTTCTTTTTGCGTATATTTGTGTTATATACATTTTATATCGTATGGGAAGGGGCCGGCCCTTATATGCAGGTGGAGGAGAAGATACGCCTGAAGTTTGTCGGGACCGCGACCGGTCTGATTTTGCTGACGCCCTGGTTGATCGAGGTAATTCTTTCCATGCTGATGCCCGGTTTACGTTTTTGATAGGAGAATAAGATGAAAGAGAAGATTAGTAATAACATACAGATAAAGAACAAGCGGGCGACTTTCGATTATGAGTTGCTCGACACGTTTACGGCAGGGATCGTGCTGACCGGTACGGAGATCAAATCGATACGCTTGGGAAAGGCGAGTCTGGTTGATACGTTTTGTATTGTGGAGAAGGGGGAATTGTGGGTGAAGAATATGTATGTGGCAGAATATTTCTACGGGACATACAATAACCATACGGCTCGCCGTGACCGCAAGCTGTTGCTGACTAAAAAGGAATTGCGGAAGATTGAAAGCGCTGCCCGCAATAATGGCTTTACAATTATTCCGACACGTCTTTTTATTAATGATAAAGGACTGGCCAAAGTCGTTGTGGCTATTGCCAAAGGTAAGAAGGAATATGACAAACGCGACTCTATCAAGGAACGGGACGACCGCCGGGAGATGGATCGTGCATTTAAACGGTAACGAACCTTTATGGATAAAGAAATATTTTTGAATCTCCTGAAAGAACGCATTTTGATTCTGGACGGAGGAATGGGTACGATGGTCCAGGGATTTAAACTGACCGAGAAAGATTATCGCGGAAAACAGTTTGCCGATTGGACGAGCGACCTGAAAGGAAATAACGACCTGTTATGTATCACCCGGCCGGATGTGATCAAATCGATCCACCGTCAGTATCTGGATGCCGGTGCCGATATTTTTGCTACCAACACTTTCAATGCAAATGCTATCTCGATGGAGGATTACGGCATGCAAGGGCAGGTGAGAAATATCAATTTGGCTGCCGGAAAATTGGCGCGTGAGGTGGCCGATGGCTTTATGAAGGAGCATCCGGATCGCACGATCTTTGTAGCTGGTTCTGTCGGCCCAACTAATAAGACTGCTTCGATGAGCCCTGACGTGAGCGATCCGGCTTACCGTGCTGTCACCTACTTGGATTTGTATAGTGCCTATAAAGAACAGGTAGACGCTTTGGTAGACGGGGGCGTGGATATCGTTTTGTTTGAAACGACTTTCGACACGCTGAATGTGAAAGCCGGACTGGAAGCTGCCGAGGCTGTGTTGAAGGAAAAAGGCAAGGATTTACCAATTATGCTTTCTCTGACGTTATCTGCCCAGGGAGGACGTACGTTTTCGGGGCAGACATTGCTTGCGTTTTTGGCTTCCGTGCAACATACCAATATTGTTAGTGTCGGTCTGAACTGCTCTTTCGGTGCTGCCGATATGAAGCCTTTTCTGGCTGAATTGGCAAAACATGCTCCCTATTATATAAGTGCTTATCCGAACGCCGGTCTGCCGAACAGTTTCGGTTCCTATGATGAGACGCCGGAAAAGATGGCTGTTCATGTAAAATCTTTTATTGACGAAGGGCTGGTGAATATATTGGGAGGCTGTTGTGGTACGACGCCGGCCCATATTGCCAAATATCCCGAACTGGTGAAAGGGGCCAAGCCGCATGTACCGGCTCCGAGGCCCGATTGTCTTTGGTTGTCCGGTCTGGAGTTGCTGGAAGTAAAGCCGGAAAATAATTTCGTGAATGTCGGCGAACGATGTAATGTGGCCGGTTCACGTAAGTTCTTGCGCTTGATCAAGGAAGAAAATTATGAAGAGGCTTTGACAATTGCCCGCAAGCAGGTGGAAGACGGCGCGCAGGTGATCGATATCAATATGGATGACGGAATGTTGGATGCCGTGAAGGAGATGACGACTTTCTTGAACTTGATCGCATCCGAACCTGATATTTCCCGTGTTCCCGTGATGATTGACTCTTCTAAATGGGAGGTGATCGAAAAAGGTTTGATGTGCGTGCAGGGTAAAAGTATTGTGAATTCGATTTCTTTGAAAGAAGGAGAAGAGGTTTTCCTGCAACATGCCGCTCGCATCAAACAGTTGGGTGCAGCTACGGTCGTAATGGCTTTTGATGAAAAGGGGCAGGCAGACACGTTTGAACGGAAGATCGAGGTTTGCGGACGTGCTTACCGTCTCCTCCGGGAGAAAGTCGATTTCGATCCGAACGGAATTATTTTCGATCCGAATGTGCTGGCTATCGCTACCGGTATGGAAGAACATAACGGGTACGGACTTGACTTTATCCGTGCCGTGGAATGGATCAAGAAGAACCTGCCGGGGGCGAAGGTGAGCGGCGGTGTCAGCAATCTTTCCTTCTCTTTCCGTGGAAATAATTATGTGCGGGAGGCCATGCATTCCGTATTCCTGTATCATGCGATTAACAAAGGCATGGACATGGGGATCGTGAACCCGTCGTCGTCCGTACTCTATGAAGATATAGAACCTGCTTTCCGTATGTTGCTGGAAGACGTCATTCTGGCACGCCGTCCGGAAGCAGCTGAAGAACTGATTGCATATGCCCAGAACCTGCATGTAAAAGCGCAGGAGGGAGAAGGTGAAAAGCAGGAAGTCTGGCGTGAATATCCGTTGAAGGAACGTCTGGAAAACGCTCTGATAAAAGGAGTCGGCGATCATTTGGAAGAAGATTTAAAGGAAGCCTTGAAGGAATATCCGCGTGCGGTGGATATTATCGACGGACCGCTGATGGGTGGGATGAATAAGGTAGGCGAATTGTTTGGTGCTGGAAAAATGTTCCTACCGCAGGTTGTCAAGACTGCCCGTACGATGAAAAAGGCAGTCGCCATCTTGCAACCGGCGATCGAGGCAGAAAAGGTCTCTTCCGATTCTGCTAAGGCAGGAAAGGTTCTGTTTGCGACAGTGAAAGGTGACGTGCATGACATTGGAAAGAATATTGTTTCGATCGTCCTGGCTTGCAATAATTATGAGGTGATCGATTTGGGAGTGATGGTTCCGGCAGACGTGATTGTAAAAAAGGCAATTGAAGAAAAGCCCGACCTGGTCTGTCTTTCCGGTCTGATCACGCCTTCGCTCGAAGAGATGGTGCATGTGACGGACGAGATGCAGAAAGCCGGCCTGAGCATTCCCATAATGGTGGGCGGCGCCACGACTTCGAAGTTGCATACGGCCATTAAGATCGCTCCGCATTATGACTATCCGGTCATTCATGTGCTGGACGCCTCGCAAAACCCGTTGATTGCGGCCAAACTGTTGAGCCCGGATACGCGCGATGCTTATATCGCCCAGCTGAACAGTGAGTATGAAGCTCTGCGTGCCTCTGTGAATAAGAAAAAAGAGATACTGGTCCCGTTGGCGGAAGCCCGGACGAATCGTCCGGTGATCGATTGGGCTTCTTATAACCCGGTTGTCCCGGCTCGGAACGGGGTACAGGTGATTCCTTCTATTCCTTTGGAAGAAATAATTCCATATATTCATTGGACCTTCTTTTTTAGTGCCTGGAAACTGAATGGGCGTTTCTCGGAAATTGCGCAGATCCACGGCTGTGACGCTTGTCGTGCCGCCTGGCTGGCCGAATTCTCGGAAGCGGACCGGACGAAGGCGTCGGAGGCTATGCAGTTATACAAGGATGCAGTTAAGTTGTTGGATCGCTTGGTTGAGATGAAAGCCGAGTATTGCAAGGCGGTTTATGGTTTCTTCCCGGCAAATGGTGATGGGGATAATATCCGTGTGGGTGGAAGTCTTGCTTCCAGTTTTGCGTCAACAGGCGAAAAAAGAGGAAGGAATCTATAAGTCGTTAGCCGATTATGTGATGCCAGTATCGGAAGGGCGTACGGATTATGTCGGCGCTTTCGTGGTGACGGCCGGTGTCGGTGCAGAATCTCTGAAAGAGCGATTTGAGCAGGAAGGTGACACCTATAATTCCATGTTGCTGCAAACCTTGACCGACCGTTTGGCCGAGGCTACGGCCGAATATCTCCATGAAAAGGTCCGTAAGGAATATTGGGGATATGCTCCGGATGAATCGCTTTCCATCTCCGACCTGTATAAAGTGAAATATCAGGGAATACGTCCGGCTATCGGTTATCCTTCATTGCCGGACCAGCTTTTGAACTACACGTTGGATAAGTTGTTAAATATGTCACAGATCGGTGTCCGGTTGACGGAAAACGGCGCTATGTATCCGACGGCGACGGTGAGCGGCATTTATATTGCACATCCGGATTCCCAATATTTCATGATTGGTAATATTGATGAAGAACAGATGAAAGATTATGCCTGTCGCCGGAATCTGTCGGAAGCGGAAGTGAAGAAGTTATTGAATAAAAACATTTCAAATTGAAATATATACGCTGGATAGTCTTGTCTCTCCTTCTGGCCGGTATCTGGTGCGCCATGCGTTCGCCGGATATGGGAGAGGCGTATGCCCGGAATGTATATCCTTATATATCGGGTGCTTTGTCCTGTTTTTCTTCTCTATTTTCTTTTTCGATAGGTGATTGCCTGATATACGGTAGTATGGCCGGTTTGCTTGCTTATCTGGTTTATGCCATTGTGAAGAAACGTTCCTGGCGGGCGACAGCCGGACGGATGATCGAATATTTGTTGTGGATATATGTCTGGTTTTATCTGGCTTGGGGATTGAATTATTTCAGGAAAGACTTTTTTACACGGACGGAAATCCCGTATGCGGCTTATTCAGCCGACGCTTTTCGTTCGTTCTTATCCACTTATACAGATTCGTTGAATGCGTCCTTTGTGCCTGTCGAAAAAATAGATAAGGCCCTCGTCGCAGAGGAAGTGAAAAAGGGATATCATGAAATTGCCGGGCGTTTCTCTTTAGTCAGTCCTGCCGGGTATTTGCATCCGAAGCCGATGTTAATGCCCTTTTTGATGAGTGGAGTGGGGGTATTGGGGTATATGGGACCGTTTTTTACCGAATATAATCTGAACCCTGATCTGCTCCCGGTCCAGTATCCGTTTACTTATGCACATGAAATGGCGCATGTGTTAGGAATATCCAGCGAGGCGGAAGCGAATTTGTATGGTTTTCTCGTCTGTTCCCGTTCCGGAGTGCCGGAAATCCGGTTTTCGGCTTATTTTGCTTTGTTGCCTTATGTGTTGAGCAATGCCTACGGCTTATTGTCGGAAGAGGAGTTTAATGAATGGAAAGAGACGATCTCCCCCGAGGTAAAAGATCTTTACAACCGGAAAGTCGCTTACTGGGAGAATTTGTACAGCCCGTTTATAGGCGAGATCCAGAGTACCGTTTACAACTGGTTCTTGAAAGGAAACAACATTCCCTCCGGCCGGAAGAATTATTCGGAAGTGGTGGCATTATTGATGGCGCTGGGAAATACGTCCGGAGAGATTTGAGTCCTTGCTGTTTCCATATTGCCTAATTCGAATTAAATCACTACCTTTGCGGCAATTTTTGAGAAGATAGATAAATATAACGCATATGAGTAAGAAATTTGCCGAATACTCGAAACTTGACTTGTCGAACGTCAATAAAGAGGTGCTGAAGAAATGGCAGGATGGCGACATCTTCCATAAGAGTCTTGAAATCCGCGAAGGACATCCCTCGTTTGTCTTTTATGAAGGTCCTCCTTCTGCAAACGGTATGCCTGGTATTCACCATGTGATTGCCCGTTCGATTAAGGATATTTTCTGCCGTTATAAGACCATGAAAGGATATCTTGTCAACCGTAAGGCGGGATGGGATACACACGGACTTCCAGTAGAGCTGGGAGTTGAAAAAACATTGGGTATCACCAAAGAAGATATCGGCAAAAAGATCTCTGTGGCCGAATATAATGCCGCCTGCCGCCGCGACGTGATGAAGTTCACGAAGGAATGGACGGATCTGACACAGAAGATGGGATATTGGGTCGACCTTGAAAACCCGTATATCACTTACGACAATCGTTATATCGAAACATTGTGGTACCTGCTGAAGGAACTGTATAAGAAAGGATTGCTTTACAAAGGGTACACGATCCAGCCGTATTCGCCGGCTGCCGGAACGGGGCTTAGCTCGCATGAGTTGAACCAGCCGGGTTGCTATCGCGATGTAAAGGATACGACTTGTACGGCTCAGTTCCGTATTCTCGATCCGAAACCGGAAATGGCGGGATTTGGCGAACCGTTCTTCTTGGCATGGACCACTACTCCGTGGACTTTGCCTTCCAACACGGCTCTTTGTGTGGGTCCAAATTTCACTTATGTGGCTGTTCAGACCTATAATCCATATACAGGTATGCCGATGACGGCTGTTTTGGCTAAGGACTTGTTGAATGTGTATTTCAATCCGAAAGCCGCCGATCTGGCTCTGACCGATTATAAACCGGGCGATAAACTGGTGCCGTTCAAAGTGGTCGGCGAATGGAAAGGACCGGAACTGGCCGGCATGCATTACGAGCAGCTGATCCCGTGGGTCAATCCGGGAGAAGGTGCTTTCCGGGTAATCACCGGCGACTATGTGACGGTGGAAGATGGTACGGGTATCGTACATATCGCTCCGACTTTCGGTGCGGATGACGACCGTGTGGCAAAAGCAAGCGGCGTACCTCCTTTGATGATGATCGACAAAGATGGGAACCGCCGTCCGATGGTCGATATGACAGGTAAATTCTATCTGCTGGAAGACCTCGATCCCGAGTATGTTCAGGAGCATATGAATGCTGCCGACTATGATCCGTGGCAGGGCAAGTTCGTGAAGAACGCTTATGATGCGACCAAAGGCGAAAAAGACGAAACGCTGGATGTTGAAATCTGCATGATGCTGAAAGCACAGAACCGTGTGTTCCGCATCGAGAAGCATGTCCACAACTATCCGCATTGTTGGCGTACGGACAAGCCTGTGTTGTACTATCCGCTGGATAGCTGGTTTATCCGCACGACCGCTTGCCGCGAACGGATGATTGAACTGAACAATACGATCAACTGGAAACCGCAGAGCACCGGCACGGGACGTTTCGGCAAATGGTTGGAAAACCTTCAGGACTGGAACCTGAGCCGTAGTCGCTACTGGGGAACGCCGTTGCCTATCTGGCGTACCGAAGACGGGGCGGAAGAAATCTGCATCGGTTCGGTTGAAGAACTGTACAATGAAATTGAGAAATCCGTAAAAGCCGGGCTGATGGAGTCCAACCCGTATAAGGAATTGAAATTCCAGCCGGGCGAATATACGAAGGAGAACTACGAAAAGATCGACCTGCACCGTCCGTATGTGGATGATGTGATTCTGGTTTCCGAAAGCGGTAAGCCGATGAAGCGCGAGACCGACCTGATCGACGTATGGTTCGATTCCGGCGCGATGCCTTATGCTCAGATTCATTATCCGTTCGAGAACAAGGAAATCTTCGACGACCGCAAGGTTTATCCGGCCGATTTCATCGCCGAAGGCGTCGACCAGACACGCGGATGGTTCTTTACTTTGCATGCGATTGCTACGATGGTATTCGACAGCGTTTCGTATAAAGCCGTCGTTTCGAACGGATTGGTATTGGACAAGAATGGCAACAAAATGTCCAAACGTCTGGGTAATGCCGTCGATCCGTTCGCCACGATTGAGCAGTACGGTTCCGATCCTTTGCGCTGGTACATGATTACGAATGCCTCTCCGTGGGATAACATCAAGTTTGATATCGACGGTATCGAAGAAGTTCGCCGCAAGTTCTTCGGTACATTATATAATACATATTCGTTCTTCGCCTTGTATGCGAATGTGGACGGTTTCGATTATTCCGAACCGGATGTGGATTGGAAAGAACGTCCCGAAATCGACCGTTGGATTCTGTCGTTGCTGAATTCGTTGGTAAAGGATGTGGATGGATTCCTGGATACATACGAACCGACCCGTGCCGGACGTGCGATCTCCGATTTCGTAAACGATAACCTGAGTAACTGGTATGTGCGCCTGAACCGCCGCCGTTTCTGGGGTGGAGGTATGACGACCGACAAGTTGTCCGCTTACCAGACTTTGTACACTTGTCTGGAAACGGTCGCCAAGTTGATGGCTCCGATCGCGCCGTTCTATGCAGACCGGTTGTTCTGTGACCTGATCGCCGCTACCGGACGCGAAAAGGTTGAATCTGTCCACCTGTCCGAATTCCCGGTTTGCAATGAGGCAATGATCGACAAGGACCTGGAAGAACGTATGCAGATGGCTCAGGATGTGTCTTCTATGGTGCTGGCTTTGCGCCGTAAGGTGAACATCAAGGTGCGTCAGCCGCTTCAAACCATCATGGTCCCGGTTGTGGATGCTCACCAGCAGGAAAGCATCGAAGCCGTGAAAGCGCTGATCTTGAACGAGGTCAATGTGAAGGAACTGAAGTTTGTCGATAATGCCGCCGGTATTTTGGTAAAGAAGATCAAGCCGGACTTCAAGAAGCTGGGCCCGCGTTACGGCAAGATCATGAAGGCATTGGCCGCCGCTATCCAGGCGATGAGCCAGGACGAAATCAATGCGTTCGAGAAAGCCGGAACATTCACGCTGACCGTTGAAGGACAGGAGGCGATGATCGAACGTGCAGACGTCGAAATCATCTCCGAAGACATACCGGGCTGGTTGGTTGCGAACGAAGGCCGCTTGACGGTGGCGCTGGATATCACCGTGACGGAAAACCTCCGCAAGGAAGGGCTGGCGCGTGAGTTGGTAAACCGTATCCAGAACCTGCGTAAGAGCAGCGGTTACGACATTACTGACAAAATATCCGTCACTGTCCTTTCGAACGATGGGATGGACGAGGCGATCAAGGACTTCAATTCCTATATCGCAAACCAGGTGTTGGCTGTATCAGTGGAAATTACGGATGTGATCAGCGACGCGACCGAGATGGATTTCGAAGACTTCAAGCTTTCGGTCCGGATCGAAAAAGCATAAATATTCAATGAATAATGAATAATTAATAATGAACAATGGAAGAATTGCTTATATTTGTGGGCAAGAGAAAAGGAAATCTTTCTCATTGTTGAATTATTCATTATTCATTCTTGATTGTTAATTATTAATTTAAATGAACCATGGCAGAAAAGACAAGATATTCGGATGCCGAACTCGAGGAGTTCCGCGCCATAATATTGGAAAAGCTGGAAAAGGCGAAAAAAGATTATGACCTGTTGAGATCCGGTGTCACCAATTCTGACGGCAATGATGTCGCCGATACATCTCCTACGTTTAAAGTATTGGAGGAAGGTGCTGCGACTTTATCGAAGGAAGAGGCCGGTCGTTTGGCACAACGCCAGATGAAGTTTATCCAGAACTTGCAGGCGGCATTGATCCGGATTGAGAATAAGACATACGGTATTTGCCGCGAGACCGGTAAATTGATCCCGAAAGAAAGATTACGTGCAGTACCTCACGCTACGTTGAGTATCGAAGCTAAACAGGGAGGTGCCAAGTAAATGAGATATTCCAAAGGTTGGGGAGCAGCGTTGATTGTGATGCTGCTCCTTATTCTTGACCAGGCTCTTAAAATATGGATTAAAACTCACATGCAGCTGCATGAGAGTATCGAAATTACTCCGTGGTTTTATTTGTACTTCACCGAGAATCCGGGAATGGCTTTCGGGATAGAAGTGATCGGTAAGTTGTTTTTATCGGTATTCCGTATTATAGCTGTCGGCTTTATCGGTTATTACCTGTATAAGCTGGTGAAACAGAATTATGCCTTTGGCTTTATCGCCTGTATCTCGTTGATCTTTGCAGGGGCTATTGGGAACATCATCGACTCTATATTCTATGGGGTGGTGTTCGATCATAGTTTTGGACAGGTAGCCTCATTTATGCCGGAGGGTGGAGGCTATGCCAGTTGGTTGCACGGGAAAGTGGTCGATATGTTCTATTTTCCTTTGATACAGACGGTGTTGCCCGAATGGATTCCGGTGTGGGGAGGAGAGGAGTTCATCTTTTTCCGTCCGATCTTTAACTTGGCCGATTCGGCGATTTGCGTAGGCGTCTTTTTGTTGTTGCTGTTCTACCGTCATACATTGTCGACAAGTCTCTCAAAAGAAAAATAAAAGAATTGATGCGGAATAGGCTGCATAGATATAGATATAATGTCGTTTTGTTGCTGGCAACCTGGCTGGTTGCCTGTAGCAAAGTACCGGATGACATTCTTTCGGAAAAGAAAATGCAAGCTGTACAGGTGGATATGCAATTGGCAGAAGCTATGATTAACTTGGACAGCAAGGCGTTTTCCGATAATGCCCGTAAGGAGGCTCTATATCAGTCCATCTTCCGCAAATACGATATCACACAAGCCGAGTACGACAGTTCGCTCATTTGGTATGGACGGCATCTGGATATTTATATGAAGGTGTATGACCGTGTGCTGGCCGATTTGAATAAACGGCAGAAAGCGTTAGGCGACGTACAGGCTTTGGCTGCACCTGTTTCCAAACAGGATTCGGTGGATATCTGGCCTCGTCGCACCTCTTTAAGGTTGGAGCCCGATGCTCTGTTTAACGGTGTGACGTTCGACATCAAACCGGAAACGAACTATTCGTCCGGCAGCACGTTTGTGTTGGGGATGAATGTCTGGGGTATCAATAAAGGGATGGTCTATAAACCGGAAATACGCATAAGTGCTGATCAGGGCGATACGATCGTGACTGTCAATGACAAGGTGCTTCGTGATGGTTATCATGAAACCGTTTTGAAGACAGTTCCGACTAAGCAGGTCAAACGTGTGTACGGTTATATCTTTATGAACAATGCCGATTCTTCCTACTACAAAGTTTATTTGGACAGCCTGAACCTTATGAAATATAATTACGGTCGTCTGACCGATATGGCAAAAGATTCGTCTGCCGTAAAAATATCCACAGCGGAATAAAAAGTGTTATGCGCCGGATCGCTTCCCATTATATCTATTGGAGACAGTTCTACCGGCTGCACTATGTCGAGTTGAATGATAACGGCGTATTGGCCGGAATTTTCCCTTTGGAAGGGGAAATTGCGGGTACGGAGTTCTATGACGGCATCTTGATCCTTGTACCTATTCCCGCGCTTGACGCAGGGGCGCAGGAGAACAAGCGGTGTCATCAGGATTCTTATTCTGACACATCTTTTGTAATTCCGAGTCAAGCGCGGGAACAGGGCACTTTTGACATGCTGCCGGGAGAACAGTTGGCAGATGCCTTGGAACGTCAAGGTTTTACAGGTATTGCTGAAGCGGGTTCGCCTGTTTGTGTGCTGTTATTGGGCGGCATTCCCCTGGCAACGGCGAAATTCGGCGCAGATGACAGCCGTAGCGATGGCTACATTCAAAGACTCTGATGTTTCTCTTTCGGGTGGAAAGCTTGGAATATAAAGTTTTTGATTAATCAACTTTTCTATTTGCGGACGTATTCCGTTCCCTTCGTTCCCCATCACGATGATTCCGTTTGCCGACAATTCCTTTGTGTACATGTTTTCTCCGTCGAGGAATGTACCGAACAACGGAATTTGTCTTGCCGCCTGGGCTTTTAGGTAGTCTTCCAGTTCCGTGTAATGGACTTTTACATGTGCCAGTGCGCCCATTGTGGCCTGCACAGTCTTCGGACTGAAGACATCTGCGGTGTCGGGGCTGCAAACGATATGTTCGATGCCGAACCAGTCGGCAAGGCGTATGATGGTTCCGAGATTTCCAGGGTCCTGTATGCCGTCTAAAACTAAAACGAGCGAGGTAGAAGGATCGGCTTCGTCGAGCGACCAGTCCGGGCGCTTGAACACGGCAAGTACATCCTGCGGGTTTTTCAAGAAACTGGCTTTACGGATGTCATCCCCTTCCGCTTCCAATAGTTCTTTCGCCGGAATGTTTCCCTGCATCGCCATCCAGGATGGTTTGGCGAGAATCAGTTCGCATTCGAAAGCAAACATCATGTCGGCAACCAGTTTGTTTCCTTCGGCAACGAATGCATTCAGTTCGTTCCGATATTTCTTCATTTCCAATGAATGGATGTACTTTACTTTCCCCTTGCTTAGCATCTTTACTCTTTTTATGCGGCAAAGGTAATTGGTTTTTACGATTTATGATTTATGATTTGTGATTTATGTGTCGTTGATAAATCATAAATCATAAATCATAAACCACATTTTATTTTTACATTTGCGTGCGTAAAAACTTGAATGATGAAGGGAATCCAAACACTATATTTCATTTGTTTCCTATTGTTGTTAATCTCCTGTAGCTCGACAAAATATGTAGGCGAAGGAGAATACCTGTTGGACAAAGTGGAGATTGTGTCGGATGGCAAGACTTATAAAAACAGCGATTTGAAGCCTTATTTGCGCCAGCAACCCAACTTTAAAGCATTCGGGCTGATGAAATGGCAGTTGTTCGTGTACGATTGGTCGGGCCGGAACGAGAAGAAATGGATCAATAAACAGCTTCGCCGGATGGGAGAGGCTCCCGTCATTCTGGATACGACGCTGGTAACGCAGTCGGTTGACGAGTTGAAACGTTTCTTTATCAATAAAGGATATATGAATGCCGAAGTCTCGGCTTCTATTGATACTTCACGAGTCAAAAAGGCTGTCGTGACCTATAGGATCGTCCCTAACACTCCTTACCGGATTCATAATTATTCGATGGATTTGAGCGATCCTAAGATCGATAGCATTGCTAAGCTCAAACCGCCTCACCGTTCCGTGCTGGCTTCGGCTTTTCGTACTTATTCCGACGATTATACTTCTCTGATAAAAGACAGTGCCTTGTTTGACCGCGATGTGCTGGACAAGGAGAGGCAACGCATTACGACTTTGCTTCGTCGGCGTGGTTATTATGCTTTCAACCGGGATTACCTGTCTTATATTGCCGATAGCTCTTTGAATCGGAATATCGTAGATTTGGATATGCTTCTGAAACCGTACCGTTTGCAGAAGCCTGACGGGACGGTGGTCGACACGTTACATCGTCAGTATTACATTAAAGACGTTTCGATTGTGACCGATTATGACCCGTTGACGTTAGAGGAAAACAACGCTATGCCTTACGATACGGTTCGAACTGACGGTATTGATATCCTATACGGCAAGAACGGCAGAAGTATCCGTCCGGGAGTCTTGCGCAAGAGCAATTATATCATGCCGGGACGCTTGTATAACGAGCGGACGGTGGAGCAGACCTATTCTTCGTTTGCCACGCTGCGTGCTTTGCGTAATGTAAATATCCGTTTTTCGGAGGTCGAAGAGAACGACACGATGAAGCTTAATTGTACGATCTTGACTTCTCCCGCAAAACTGCAAGGTTTTGGGGTCGATCTGGAAGGGACGAATTCGGCAGGGGATTTTGGATTTGCTTCCAGTTTGAGTTATCAGCACCGAAACTTGTTCAAGGGCTCGGAGGTTTTTTCTGCTAAAGTACGCGGTGCATACGAGGCGTTGACCGGCAGCCAGTCGGAAGGAAACAACTTTTGGGAATTCGGTGCGGAAGCATCTGTTTTGTTTCCCCGTTTCCTGTTCCCCTTCTTGCATGAAAATTTCCGTCGTAAGATTCGTGCAACGACCGAACTGAAGGTGAACTACAGCATACAAACACGTCCGGAATTCAAAAGAGCCATCGTCTCTGCAGGATGGAATTATATCTGGCAGGAGCGGAGCAATATGCAGGCGCGCCATGTGTTCAAGTTGTTGGACATTGACTATGTGCACTTGCCGAAGATAAGTCAGTCGTTTAAAGATTCGTTGCCTGAATCTACTTTGCTTTACAATTTTACCGACCAGTTTATTGTCGGTTCCGGTTATACCTATTCTTTTAATAATTATGATCCTCAGAATCGTTTGAGGAATACGCATTCCGTTCGCTTCTCCTTCGAGATGGCAGGCAACTTGCTGTATGGGCTTTCCCGTCTGACTGGTGCGGATAAGGATGACGAAGGGCGCTATAAATTGTTTGGGATTAATTATGCCCAGTTTGTGAAAGGGGATATAGATTTCAGTAAAAGTATCGTGTTGGACAATCGTAACAAGTTGGCTTTCCACATTGGTATCGGAGTCGGTTATCCGTATGGTAACTCGAAGATGCTACCGTTCGAACGCAGCTATTTCTCTGGAGGTGCAAATAGTGTCCGCGGTTGGTCCGTACGTTCGCTCGGTCCCGGTAGCATGCCGCTCGATTCGGTCAAGTCCTTTGCCCAGCAGATCGGTGATATCCGTCTGGATCTGAATTTGGAATACCGAACGAAACTATTTTGGAAATTCGAGATGGCGGCCTTTATTGATGCCGGTAATATCTGGACTTTCCATAAGGATGAGAGCCGTCCGAACGGTAACTTCGATTTTTCCCGTTTCTACAAAGAGATTGCCGTCTCTTATGGATTAGGTCTCCGCCTCGATTTCGATTTCTTCCTGATCCGTTTCGATACCGGTATGAAAGCCTATAACCCGCAGGAAAGTGGCAGAAGGAAATGGGCTATCCTGCATCCGAACTTTGGCAGTAACTTCGCGTGGCATTTTGCGGTGGGATATCCGTTCTGATTTTATTTCCTTCTTTATGTAGTTCGACTACATATGAATTTAGGAGGAAAAATAACAAAAATATTTGCTTGTTAAAATAATATTACTACCTTTGCACCGCAAATAAGGATGGTTCCGTAGCTCAGCTGGATAGAGCAACGCCCTTCTAAGGCGTGGGTCGAGCGTTCGAATCGCTCCGGAATCACATGATTTGAAAAAAATACCTGGTAGATTAAACATTTACCGGGTATTTTTTTGTATACTCAGTTGTGTTTTGTATGGATTACTTTTTACCGGACATATGTCTCGCACAGGCAATGGCAGTGAAAACTGTTTCGTAGAGATTTAAGTTATTGAACAATCGGTCAGGTCGATACCTAGTCAAATAAGGTGATAGAAAATAGCCGTTTGCGGGTTGAAACGGAACGATTATCCCTGTTAAGATGTTTTTCTTGATCAAATCTGCTATAATTATATATCTATTGCTTATATTTACAACCTTTTTGATAGATAAGCTTGTCGATAAATATATTGACTTGTAACGTCTGAACAATATCTATTTATTTATTCCAAATACAAAAATGTATTTTTTGCACTGAAGAAGAAATGAGAAAATGGCGTATTGAAGACTCAGAAGAACTCTACAACATCACAGGTTGGGGGACTTCGTACTTTGGTATCAATGACAAAGGTCATGTAGTGGTAACTCCTCGTAAAGACGGCGCCGGTGTAGATCTGAGAGAGCTGGTCGACGAACTGCAATTACGGGATGTGGAGGCTCCTGTACTGATCCGTTTCCCAGATATTCTGGATAACCGTATTGAAAAGATCGCGAACTGTTTCAAGCAGGCTTCTGATGAATATGGTTATAAGGCGCAGAATTTCATTATCTATCCGATTAAAGTAAATCAGATGCGTCCGGTAGTGGAAGAGATTATCGGTCATGGCAAGAAGTTCAACTTAGGGTTGGAAGCCGGTTCAAAGCCGGAACTCCATGCGGTGATTGCGGTCAATACAGATTCGGATTCTTTGATTATCTGCAACGGTTACAAGGATGAGAGTTATATCGAACTAGCTTTGCTGGCACAGAAAATGGGTAAACGCATTTTTCTGGTTGTCGAAAAGATCAACGAACTGACTTTGATCGCCAAGATGGCCAAGCAGTTGAATGTCCGTCCGAATATCGGCATCCGTATTAAACTGGCATCTTCCGGCAGTGGTAAATGGGAAGAGAGCGGTGGCGATGCCAGCAAGTTCGGCTTGACGTCCAGCGAATTGCTGGAAGCACTTGATTTTCTGGAAAAGAAAGATTTGACAGATTGTCTGAAGCTGATTCATTTCCACATTGGCAGTCAGGTGACCAAGATACGCCGTATTAAAACGGCTTTGCGCGAAGCATCACAATTTTATGTACAACTGCATGCGATGGGCTTCAATATCGAGTTTGTGGATATTGGTGGCGGACTGGGAGTCGATTATGATGGTACTCGTTCTTCCAATAGCGAGAGCAGCGTCAATTATTCCATCCAGGAATATGTAAACGACTCTATTTCTACAATGGTCGATGCCAGTGACAAGAACGGTATCCCGCATCCGAACATCATAACGGAAAGCGGGCGTTCGTTGACTGCCCATCATTCCGTTTTGATATTTGAAGTGCTGGAAACAGCTACGCTTCCCGAAATGGATGAAGACTTCGAGGTGAGCGAATCTGATCACGAGCTTGTGCATGAACTGTATGAGATTTGGGATAAGCTGAACCAAAGCCGTATGCTGGAAGCCTGGCACGATGCGCAGCAGATACGCGAGGAAGCGTTGGATTTGTTCAGTCATGGTATTGTCGATTTGAAGACCCGTGCCCAAATCGAACGCTTGTATTGGTCTGTGACGCGCGAAATCAGCCAAATTGCTTCTGGGTTGAAACATGCACCGGATGAGTTTAGAAAACTGGACAAACTATTGGCTGATAAGTATTTCTGTAATTTCTCGCTTTTCCAGTCCTTGCCTGACTCTTGGGCGATCGATCAGATTTTCCCGATCATGCCTATCCAGCGGTTGGATGAACGTCCGGACCGGACGGCGACTTTGCAGGACATAACCTGCGACTCGGATGGCAAGATTGCCAACTTTATTTCGACACGCAATGTTTCCCATGATCTGCCGGTACATTCGCTGAAAGGAAAAGATGCTTATTATATCGGTGTCTTTCTGGTTGGGGCCTATCAGGAAATTCTGGGAGATATGCACAATCTTTTCGGTGATACGAATGCAGTGCATGTAACGGTAGATGAAAAAGGTTACAATATCGAGCAAGTCATCGACGGGGAAACGGTTGCCGAAGTGCTTGATTATGTCCAGTATAATCCTAAAAAGTTGGTGAGGACACTGGAAACTTGGGTGACTAAGTCTGTAAAGGAAGGTAAGATTTCGGTTGAAGAAGGTAAAGAGTTCCTTTCCAACTATCGTTCCGGCTTGTATGGATATACTTATTTAGAGTAATCCCAGTCGCTGAATTCAAAACTTAGTTGTTCCCAGCGGGCTTTCTCTTCGTTCTTCTCGTAAGGATTGGAGACCGAAAGCCCGATCAGGCGAATCGGGTGAGTCGTATATTCGATGTCTTTCAACAGTCCTTTGGCTAAAGGTAGTATTTCGGCTAAAGTCGTCAGTTCGTGGCTTTGGGTGATGCTTCTTGTCTTTTGGTTGAAATCATGGAATTTAATTTTTAAAGTAAGGGTATTTCCTTTGAAACCGGTTCGTTGCAGCCGTTCGATCAGTTCGGTCGCAACATGATATAATTCGATGATAACGGACGATTGCTGCGAAATGTCTTTTTCAAGCGTATGTTCACAGCCTACGGATTTGCGGATTCGGACGGCTTCGACAGGGCGTAAGTCTATCCCTCTTGAAAATTCATAATATAAAATTCCTGCTTTTCCGAATTGTCGGGTGAGCATTTCTTGTGAACAAGCTCTCAACTGTTCTCCGTTATGGATGCCTAATGAGTGCATTCGTTGGGCGGTGACCGGACCGATCCCCCAGAAGGATTCGATCGGCAGACGTTTGATGAATTCTTCCGCCTGGGACGGATGGATGGTGCACAGTCCGTCCGGCTTGCGGTAGTCAGAGGCGATTTTAGCCAAAAACTTATTATACGATACCCCAGCCGAGGCAATCAGATGCAGCTCCTCCCGGATTTTTTGCTTGATTGCTTTGGCTATGTCGACGGCAAGCGGGATGTTTTGTTTATTCTCGGTAACATCCAGAAACGCCTCGTCCAGTGAAAGTGGCTCGACAATGTCCGTATATTCGTGGAAGATTTCGTGTATCTGGCGGGACACCGCTTTATAGACATCCATCCGTCCGGAAACAAATGTGAGCTGAGGGCATAGGCGTTTAGCCCTTTGTGACGACATGGCGGAGCGTACGCCGAACTTCCGGGCTTCGTAGCTTGCTGCCGCTACGACACCCCGTTCCTCCGCGTGGCCGACTGCAAGCGGAATTCCGCGAAGTTCCGGATTATCCCGCTGTTCCACAGAAGCGTAGAATGCGTCCATGTCGATATGTATGATCTTCCGTTCCATTAAAATCCGTTCATCGGAACCAATACTGTCGGTATGAGTAACAGGAATCCGACTATTACCAGAAGCAATATGAATTTCCATGCCCAGCGAAACCATTTATCGTAGGGGATACGGCTGACACCCAGAACGGCGATCAACACTCCCGATGTCGGGGTGATCATATTGGTGAATCCGTCTCCGAACTGGAAGGCCATCACAGTCGCTTGCTTTGACAATCCGATCAAGTCGGAGAAAGGAGCCATGATCGGCATGGTCAGGGCTGCTTTGGCACTTCCGGAAGGAATGATCAGGTTGATCAAGGTCTGGATCACGTACATCATGCCGACGGTCGCCACTTGTCCGAGCCCTTCCATCCCTTTCGCCAAGTTGTAGAGAATGGTGTCGATGACAAGCCCTTCTTTCAGTATCACGATAATACCGCCTGCAAGGCCGACTACCAAAGCTGCGCTCATAATGTCCTTGCATCCGTCCAGAAACAGTTTGACCAGTTCGTTGGGAGTCCGGTTGTTGGCGATGCCGGCTGCCAGTCCGAGGGCGAAGAACAGGGTGGCTATCTCCATGATATACCAGCCATATCCCATCACTCCCGTTATCAGATAAAAAATCGTGAAGAAGAGGAGGTTCAGGATATAAAGATGGACTGTCTTGCGTAGGGCGAACAGGGAAGTCAAGATAAAAGCAGCTGTTAGAATGGGGAGGAGAGGCAGTCCTTTGATAACGCTGTTCCCGATTTGTAAAGTTGTTGCAGGATAATAAGCTGCGAAAATGATTTGTATGACTGCCAATATACCGAAACTGATCCAAGCGGCACGTGGCGTATGATAGCTTACATCCAGCGAGTTGTTATTGTGTAGGTCCCGCCAATACTGATCTTCTTCGTAGACTAACGAAGCTTTCGGGTTTTTCTTTACTTTAGCAGCATAACGCAGTATCCAGGAGAAACCGATCATATTGATGACAATCCAGCAAAATATCCGGTATTCGATTCCGGAAAAGAGCGGAATACCGGCCAGCCCTTGCGCAATGCCGATTGTAAATGGGTTCAGTATCGCACCGGCAAATCCTAATCCGGCGGCGACAAAGACCATGCAAACGCCTGTAATGGAGTCATACCCCATCGAGATAGCCATCGGGACAAGCACCAGGCAAAATGCGATGGTCTCTTCACTCATCCCGAAGACGGCCCCGAATATGCTGAATAGTAGCATGATGGATGTCAGTAAGAAATTCTCCACTCCGATCTTGCGCAGGAAACGGTTGTTCTCCATTTTACGGGCGCGGCCGAGGAAACTGACGGTTCCGATATCGAAAGCCTTACTGTCGTTGACGATCCAGAACGCCCCTCCGATAATCAGGATGAAGACGATGATATCTGCCTTGTCGACAAATCCTTTGTAAAAAGCCGAGAACACCTGCCAAGTTTGCGGAACATGTTCTACCGCTTCGTAGACAACCGTTTTTTCTCCGGCGGCATTGATACTCTCTTTGTATTGTCCGCCCGGAATGATCCAGGTGAGGGCGGCACAGAAAAGAATGATATAAAATATGATGGCGTATGTATGTGGAATCTGTCTCTTTTTCATAATCCGTTTTCGTTTTCTTCATCCGTTAATGGACCTATTTCGGGAAGGATGGCACGTGCCTCCCTGTCGCTGAGGGTGTCTACATCTTTCAGTTTGCGCTGGATCACGCGTGTGCGTGTCCCTAATACCTCTTCGATCTGTCCGCTGGCCGTCTGCAAGTTCTTCTGTGCTTTTTCCAGCATGCCGCCTACCTTCTCGAATTCTTTCTTTACCGCCCCCAAGATGGTCCATACCTCGCCGGAGTGTTTCTGGATAGCGAGCGTGCGGAATCCCATTTGCAGGCTGTTCAGGATGGCGGCAAGCGTTGTCGGACCGGTGACGACCACTTTATAGTTGCGCTGTAGTTCTTCCAGCAGGGAAGAACGGCGTACGACCTCCGCATAGATTCCTTCGAAAGGCAGGAACATGATGCCGAAGTCGGTGGTGGCGGGGGGAGCCAGATACTTGTCGGAAATATCCTTTGCCATCTTTTTAATAGTTGTTTCCAATAGCTTTCCGGCTGCTTCTATAGCCTGTGTGTCGGCATGATCGTATGCATCGAGCAGCTGTTCGTAGACGTCTTTGGGAAATTTTGCATCTATCGGCAGATAGACGAATTCGCGGACATCGTCACGCCCCGGAAGTTTGACGGCAAACTCCACGACGGCATCCGATCCTTTGCGGGTGTGCACATTCGCCTCGTATTGCTCCGGCGCCAGGATTTGTTCGAGAAGCATGCTTAATTGGATTTCCCCGATGTTGCCGCGTGTCTTCACATTGCTGAGGACACGTTTCAAACCACCTACGTCTTGTGCCAGCGTTTGCATTTCTCCAAGTCCTTTCTGTACGCTTTCCAGTTGTTCCGTCACAAGCCGGAATGATTGGCCGATCCGGTCATTCAGTGTCTTTTGCAATTTCTCGTCTACGGTCAGGCGGATTTCTTCCAACCGTTTTTCCGTGTTGGCGACAAGCAGGCGTTGCTGTTCGTCCAGATTGGCAAACTTTTCCCGTTGCAGGGCATTGAAGGAAGTGATCCCCCGGTCGAAAGCATCCCGGAATTCGTTCATGGAGCGCGTCAGTTCTTCCCGGTTATCCCTGGCGACGATGCGGCCTTCTTCCCGGTTCAGACGAAAATCTTCCCGAAAGTTTTTTTCGATACGTTCAAATGAACGTTGCATTTCGTCGAGCAGCCGTTTCAATTCGCCTGCGATGTCCGAATGGTCTTTCCGGGGGCGGAAAAAGACCTGTAAAGCAATGATTACAACAAGTAAGCAAATAATCAACCCATCCATTTCTTTCTATTTTGGGTCAAAGATAGAAAAAGAGTTATCGAGAGCAGTAATTAAAAAGAGTTAAAAGGAAAAACATTATTCAGATTCCTTTGTTTAAGTTATACAAAGCAGCTTATATTTGTAAGCCGCTTTTGATAAAGAACATAAAATACAACAAAAGATGGCAAAGATAACATTTAAAGGTAATGAAGTCAATACGAACGGTTCATTGCCCGCAGTTGGAGCAGAGGCTCCTGATTTTAAGGGTGTAAAGAGCGATTTATCCGAATTGCATCTGAAAGATTTAAAAGGAAAGAAAGTCGTGATTAACGTGTTCCCAAGTTTGGACACTGCCGTGTGTGCCGCATCGGTAAGACGTTTTAATAAAGAAGCCGCTTCTCTTCCTAATACTGTGGTGCTTGCCGTATCAAAAGACTTGCCTTTTGCGCAAGGACGTTTCTGTACCACGGAAGGTATCGATAAAGTGATCCCACTTTCTGCATTCCGTTGTTCTTGTTTTGAAAACGGGTACGGGATGTTGATGGTCGATGGTCCGCTGAAGGGTTTGTTAGCCCGTGGCGTGATAGTTGTCGACGAAGCCGGTAAAGTTGTTTATGAGGAACTGGTTTCCGAAATAACGAACGAACCGAATTACGAAGCCGCAATCGCTTCATTAAAAAACTAATAAAGTAGATTATTGTTTTTCATTGGTTAAAGTTAAGGGTTAGTGTAGAAGGCCGCCGGATGTGAATCCCGCGGCCTTCGTTTTTTATAATCCTGACCAGCTCATCGTTAATTTGGCAATTGTCTTATGGCTTAGTTTTGAAACAAAATCGGCGGAGGTATTGGTTTGGGTTACTATCATGGCTATGCATTCCCAATCTTTATCCGCTTACGACGCCTTTCAATCGAAGATTTGAGGAAAATAGAATATATGTACCAGTATCAAAGATATTAAAGTGGTTCACAGATTAACTTGTAACCGATTCCTCTTACGTTCAAGATCTTGATGCGAGAGTCTTTGTCCAATTTGTGGCGCAGCTTGGTGATGAAAACATGCAGGCTGCGTGCATTATAAAAGCTGTCGTCTCCCCATAGGCTCAGCAGAATGTCCTTGCTGTAGATCGGCTGGTTCTCGTTTTCGCATAGGCGTTTCAATATTTCGGATTCTTTGTAGGAGAGTTTGTCGCTTTCTCCGGCTATCAGCAAGGTCTGGACTTTCGGGTAGAAAGTGTAAAGCCCGATCTCGTAGAATTCGGTTCTTCCCTCCTCCTGTTTATATTTGATCAGGAGGGCTTTAGCGCGAACGACCAATTCACGCAGACTGAACGGTTTGCGAACATAGTCGTTGGCTCCTAATTCGAAGCCGAAGACGATGTCATCTGTTGAAGAACGGGCACTCAGGAAGAGTACAGGCACTTCTTTATTCTCCTTCCGTATCCGCCGGATCATTTCGAACCCGTCTATTTCCGGCATCATGACATCCGCGATAATCAGGTCGGGAGCATACTTGTAGAAACGATCGATCCCCTGCAGGCCGTTTCCTGCCGTTATGACTTGGAAGTCTTCTTCTTCCAGTGCATCTTTGATGATCATGGACAGGCTCGCTTCGTCTTCAACCAATAATATCGATTTCTTGTCTTTCATGTGTTTGCGGTAATGTGATTATGAAGCAACTTCCCTTTCCGGGCTGGCTTTCTACCCGGATCGTACCGTTGTGCATGTGTATCATTGTCTTGACATAAAACAGCCCGATGCCGTACCCTCTTACGGGAGGTCGCTTGCTGTTGGAAACCCGGTAGAATTTATCGAAGATATGTGCCAGGTGTTCTTCTTCTATTCCGATGCCGTTGTCGGTAATGCGGATGATGACCGAACCGTTGCGCTCTTCTGCCGTTATCTGGATGTGCGGACTATCACCGGAATATTTGATGGCATTGTCCAGAATGTTGCTCAAGATGTTGTAAAGATGTGTTCTGTCGGCTTCCAGTATAATCCTGTCCGGCATGGATTCCAGCCCGACATGAAAGGGTTTGGAGGATTTGATGCTCTGTTGTTCGACGATTTTATCGAGCAACCCGTTCAGGTCTACTCTTTCGTATTTAAGTTTGAAATCCTTTTTACGTTCCAGGCCGAGTGAAAGAATTTGCTCGACCATATTGCCGAGACGTAGCACTTCCTCGTGACAGATATGCAAGTATTTGTTTGTCTTTCTTTGTTTCCGGTTATGTTGTAATGGATCATGGCTTCGATTGCTGCATAGGTGATTGCTATCGGGGTTTTCAATTCATGCGTGACATTGTGCGTAAAGTCATCTTTCAGTTGTTCCACTGTCTTTTGGTGGATCAGGAACCAGAACATATAAGCGAAAGAGAGGATCAGGATCAACAGGATCAGGAATGAAGAGAATAGGATGCCCGACATCATCCGGATCGTATCCCACCGGGTTGGTTCGGTATAAACCAGATAAGCCCTTTTATGATAGGTCGTGTATTCCCATTTGTGTAGGTCGTATTCTGTCTTGTCCAGGTCTGCCGGAACGGATGAGGCGATGATCGAACTGTCTTCCAGATTCCACATTTCGGTATGATGGCGAATATCCAGCCCCCTCTTTTGCAGGTGGGAGGACAGGATGCTGTCGAACTTTGCAAGGTCGACCGGTTTGACCGAATCGATCACTTCATGTAGAGCTTGCTGCATCTGTAAGCCTAACTCTCCTAACGACCTGAAATCGTTACCGACCTCCACTGCCGTGCTTTTTAGCATTTTACCCGCTTCGTTACGGAGTGTCTGGCTCCGGTATCGGGGATGATAGATATTCGTATCTAAAGGCTGCACGCTCAGTTCGGGAATAACCGAATCCTTGTCAGGAAACCGGGTACTGAGAGCCGCACCGCCTTTCGTATCGGCAATGGCGGATGTCTCTCTTTGCCTGTGCGTGACCCTGCTGAGGAAATCGGCCCGATTGAACAGTTCGATATGATCTGCATTTTTGATCGCCATCCGGATCTCTTCCTGGTTCTGCTTTTGCCGTGAGTGGTAGAGGCCGGTTATCCAGAATAGCTGATAGATGAAGAGGCCGGACAACGACAGGATGACCAGAACGATTACATATTTGAACGAAGATTTCATGTAAACAAATGTAGGGAAAGTTTATCTGATCCGGTTTATTTGGTAAGACTAAATAACATTCGTGCGGGGGGATGTTATATAGTCTTACCAAAAAGAGGCAAAGTTTGGAACTCTCGTTTCCGAATATAACCTTTACAAGAAAAAATAATACGATGAAGCATTTCTATCATTATTTGTTGACCGTTTTTCTGGCAGGGCAAGTACCTGGATGGGGGCAGAACGCAACGGAAAAGAAACACATCTTCGTGAACGACAGTATAACCGTAGATCTTCCGGAGGTGTTTGTAAAAGCGGAACGGCCGCTGGTGAAAGTGTCGGAAGGCAAGTTGCAGTACGACATTCCGAACCTGGTAAAAGATAAACCGGTCGATAACGCTTTTGATGTGATAGGCGAATTGCCCGGTATACAAAAAGATGGGGATAAGGTGTCGATTATCGGAACCCCTTCGACCTCGATCCTGATCAACGGACGCAAAAGTTCGATGACAGCGGAACAATTGGCTGGCTTATTGAAATCCACATCTTCATCCAAAGTAAAACAAATAGATGTGATGTATAGCACGCCTCCCCGGTTTGGCGTGAAAGGTGCATCCATCAATGTCGTAATAGAAAATGACAAATCTTTGAAAGACGTGCTGAAGGGGGAAATCTCTTTGACGGGTAAGCAAGGTTATTTCTTTTCTCCATCCGGTCAGGCGAACCTTTCGTATATCGGGAAGAATTACTCGGCTGATATCTCTTATTCGGCCGCTTATGATCATGGACGCCAGGAAGAGGAAATGATTGCCCGACCGACTGTAAACGATCGCCCGTACGATATTAGGCAGGATGACTGGTATAATAATGTAAGCCTTTCTCACAATATACGGGGAGCTTTCGATTTCGATTTGAAAAGTAAAGACCGCTTGTCACTTTCCTATACCGGCCGTTTTTACGACCCGGATAAAGTATCGAGAAGAGGCGCGTTGACCGAGTTTGTCGATATCCGGCGGGTAGAGACGGAGCTGGAATTGTCCGGCGCTTCGAATCTGCATAATGCCCGGATGGATTATATCGGTCATAAAGGGTTCAGAGCCGGGATGGATTATACTTTTTATAAGAATGACGACAAGCAACATTTGGTTAATGACTTTGAAAAAGAGGAAGAGCAGACAATCTCAACTCTGTCTTCCCAGCAGGTACAACGTGTTGATCTTTATATGAACGACAGTCGTAAATTGAAAAAAGAATGGATGTTGGATTACGGAGTAGATGCTTCTTTTTCCGATACCCGTAACGAGTCCGGTCAGTCGATCAATGGTGGAAATGCTCCTGAAGGAACTTTCCGCCTTAAACAAAAAGATTATTCAATGGGTGCTTTTGCCGGTTTTACGAAACAATTCGGGAAAAAGGTTTCATTGAATGCATCCCTTTCCTTGCAGTATTATAAAGCATCCGTCGATTCGGCAGGAAAGAAAAAGACATTATGGAACAGGGCCGGCCTTTTCCCTCAATTGAATTTTACTTACAAGGTGGCTCCGTCCGGTATGCTGATGTTTTCCTTTTCGAGTGATAAAACCTATCCGTCCTATTGGATGACTACTCCTACTACCTATTATATGAATGTCTACAGTTCTATAATCGGGAACCCGGACCTGAAGCCGCAGCTCTCTTATTCGATGCAACTGAATTATGTCCTGAAGAGCAAGTATGTATTCGGCTTATTTACAAATATACAGCCCGATAAAATACAACAGATGACGTACCAGCGCCACGATGAGTTGAGGTCCGTATTCCAGACAGTGAATATGGATATCTACAATATGTACGGAGCGGTCGCCGTCATCCCTTTCAGGCCTTTTGATTTTATGAGTTCCAGGCTGACGCTGATGGGCTGTGCCATTCATAACAAAGGGACGCTTTATGATGTCTTTTTCGACCGTAAAAAACTGTTTGGCCGGGCCGAATTGAACAATACCTTCTACCTGACCGAAGACCGGAACTTGTTGTTGGAGTTGCGGGGCTATTGTATATCTCCGGTCATACAGGGATTGTATGATGTCGATCTGATATACAACGTGTCGGCCGGTCTGACCTGGACATTCGCGAAAAAGAAGATGCGCCTGACGGTTCGGGGTAATGATTTGTTCGAGGGAGGCAATCCCGTTACCCGTGTGGATGAACAGGGGCAGAAAAGCCGCATGAAACTGTGGCAGGATAGCCGGAATGTGACACTGACATTACGGTATAGTTTCGGTGGCTACAAAGAGAAAAAGGCAAAAGAGGTAGACACTTCACGTTTGGGGACGGGGATTTGATATGCTTGCTGTCCAAATACCGGGATGAATCAACTGATGGCGGAAATGTTGGGAGGTATAGTAAATAAGTCTTGAAGAACAATTGTTTGTGTTATTATATTTTATACCTTTAGCGCTGACTTGCTAATGCTATCCTGTACCTCTTAGTTAGTTATCCTGTACACCCTGGTAAACCATCCTGTACACCTTGACCGATTATCCTGTACAGGCTGTTGTTACTGAGTGGTTACTAATAAGATAGAGGATGGTAACCTTTGAGATAAATCGTGTTAATGTTAAATCTAATAGAAAGATAATAGTATGGCGGTAAGATACAAGCTGACAAAAATCAATGACAATATTACTGATAATAAGACGGTAAAGTATTCGGTAACGACGGTAAGCTATGACAATGTGAATTTGGATGCTTTAGCCGAGCAAATAGCCGGATCCAGTACATTTTCCTACGGCGAAGTGAAAGGACTTGTGGAAAATCTGACTATTCTGATTGCGGAAGCTCTGGAAGGCGGCAATACCGTGACGATCGACGGTTTGGGAACATTTTCCGTAACTGCCCGACCCAACCGTGAAGTGGAAGATCCGTTGAAAATCCGTGCCGAGTCTATTAAGCTGAAAGGAATTGGCTTCAAACCCAGCCCGAAACTGAAGGAGAGGCTGAGAAGTATTGAGTTTACGAGGATGAAATAGGTTTTATACATAAAGTTTACGGGAAGTATTTGCCATTTGCAATCTTACCAGGTAATAATTTGTATAATAGTTTGTTATTCCATTGCAAATATCTTTTTGAGTTTGCAATGGAGTTTGTCATTAGTCATAAAACAAAAGTTGCACAAATGAGTCCGGATATGAAAATAACACAAGTGAAGAGTAATGGTAAGTCTTTGAAAAATATAGAGTTGCCAGATGTGATGACTGCGATAAGATCCGGCGAACAAGCCAGGGTGGTGAATGAACATCGGGGGATATTATCCTCTTCAATGCCTGGCGATCGGAACATTCATGCGACGGATATTCCTGTTTTGCTTTTTGCCGCCCGGTTCAGGAAGAAAGAAGCAGGATAGAGTATCAGGCGTATAACGGGCTGGTGCTGATGGATGTCGGCAATCTGGCGGATAGGGAAGAGGCCGTGGAGGTGAAGCGACTCGCTTCCTTAGCCCCGCAGACAATGGCTGCCTTTGTCGGTTCGAGCGGGAAGAGCGTGAAAATACTGGTTCCTTTTGTGTTGCCCGATGGTTCCCTTCCGGAAAAGAGGGAGTTGGCCGAGTTGTTTCATGCGGTGGCCTACAGGCGTGCAGTGGCCTTTTATCAGGCTCATCTGCAACGTCATATAGAGATGGGGGAGGAGGCATCGTTGGAAAGAGGATGCCGCCATTCTTTTGATCCTGGTTTATATTATAATCCGTCGGCCACACCGTTGATTCAGGAGCAACCGATGCAGATGCCTGCCGAACCGACCTATCGGGAGGTGGTGGCCAAAGAGGAAGATCCGCTTTTGCGCATGATGCCCGGATATGACCGCAGTCGTATCGTTTCCCGTTTTTATAATGCCTGTATGTTGGACGCCCTCGAAAAGACGGGTGGCTTGGATGAAGGAAAAGAGGTCAGGCCTTTCCTGACAAGGTTGGCTGAAAATTGTTTTCGCTCCGGTATTCCGGAAGAGGATGTGGTTCGCTGGACAAAGATTAGCCGGAATCTCGAACTGTTTGAAGAGGAGATCCGGGAGACGATTCACATGGTGTACCAACTGTCGAAGTGTTTCGGGAAGAAGCCGGTGATGCCTGCCGAGCAACTGCTTTCGATAAAGACGGACGAGTTTATGAAACGGCGGTATGAGTTCCGGCGGAATATGCTGGCAGGCGAAGTGGAGTTCCGGGCAAGAGGTTCGTACTATATCCATTTTGCCCCGGTTACCGAAACGGTTCTAAATAGCATCGGTCTGAATGCGCAGGCCGAAGGGCTGGCTCTTTGGGATCGCGATGTGAAGCGGTATGTCTATTCCGACAGGGTTCCGGTCTTTTATCCGTTGGAAGATTATCTGGAATATTTGCCGGAGTGGGACGGTAAGGATCATATACGTGCACTGGCCGATACGCTGCCGACCGCTAATGCCCAGTGGCGCAATCTGTTTTATATCTGGTTCCTGAGTATGACTGCCCATTGGTACAGGCGCGAGCATTTGTATGCGAACAGCTCGTTGCCTTTGCTGGTCGGCCCGCAGGGATGTGGCAAGTCCACCTGGTGTCGGAATTTGTTGCCGCCTTCGCTTCGTATGTATTATACGGATAGCATTGATTTCAGTAACAAACGGGATGCCGAACTGATGCTGACTCGTTTTGCCTTGATCAATATCGATGAATTCGATTCGGTCAGTTCCGCTTACCAGAGCTTTTTAAAGAATGTCCTGCAAAAGCCGGTTGTCAACGCCCGCCAGCCTTATAAGCGAAGTATTCAGGCATTGCACCGGTATGCCTCTTTTATCGCGACCTGCAACAATTACGATCTGTTGACCGATCCGACCGGAAGCCGGCGTTTTATCTGTATCGAGATCTCCGGTACGATAGATAATTCAACATCGATAGACTATGAACAGTTGTATGCCCAGGCAGTGGCTGCTTTAAAGAATGGCGAACGTTATTGGTTTACTTCCGAAGAGGAGTTCTCGACAACTCGTAACAATGAAGTATTCCAGCAACTGCCTGTCGAAGAACAGTTGTTTCTTCAGTACTTTCGTGCCGCCCGGCCGGGAGAGGAGAGTCTGGAATTATCCGCCATTGAAATTCTCCAGTATCTGCAAAGTGAAAGTGGCATTAAGTTGGGCAATAAACGGTTGACCTACTTCGGCCGCCTGCTCCAGAAGAACAAGATCCCTTCACGCCGCACGATGAAAGGAACTTGCTATTCGGTGGTGAAGGTGGGATAATGTAGGGTGGATAACAAATGTTATTGCAAATGAAAAAGAGTTTGCAATGAAGTAATAGATTGTTATATAGCTACTTATAGGTCGCTATTGCAAATGGCGAATGGATAGCAGAAAATTATTATATGAAATGATGAAAGAACAAGATTTTATAGCGCATGTCAGAGTAGAAGAGGATGCTTTCCGGATACAGACGGTGAAGGAACATTCAGTCGGTACGGCCACATTAAGCGAATCGTTTGCATCTGTTTTCGGGGCGGCGGCTTGGGGAAAGCAGAATGGCTGGTGGCATGATATGGGGAAATATACAAAGAATAGTTTTCAACCTTATATCCGTAACGCATCCGGCATGGCAGTGGAACAGAAAGTAGTGGATAAACCCGACCATTCCTCGGCTGGAGCGATTCTGGCGAGAGAAAAATTGCCGGGTTATTATCCTCCATTGGCTTATTGTATAGCCGGACATCATTCGGGATTGCTGGACTGGACTTCTTCCGGGGAGGCCAATTTGAATAGACGTCTGTCTAAAACAGATTGCTACCAGGAGATGCTGAAAGATGCACCGGAAGAGATGCAAGAGGTGGTTGCTTCGTTAGACCAGCCTTTGATTGATGATTTTGAGAAGGATATACATCAATGGATTCGCATGTTGTTCTCTTGCCTGGTTGATGCCGACTACTTGGATACGGAGCGGTTTATGCATCCGGAACAAGCAGCCAGGCGTGGGCAATATGATTCTATGGAAACGTTGAAGGATCGGTTTGATGTCTATATGGAATCGCTTACGGCAAATGCACCAGCATCTTTCATCAATGAGAAACGGGCGGCTATCCTGTCCCGTTGCCGGAAGATGGCCGAGAGCCTTCCCGGCTTTTTTAGCCTGACAGTTCCGACAGGTGGGGGAAAGACATTGGCGTCGATGGCTTGGGCACTCCTCCACGCCGTTCGTTACAAAAAAAAACGGATTATCATCGTTATTCCTTATACGAGTATTATTGTACAGACGGCTGCCGTGCTCCGGGATATTTTCGGAGCGGAGAATGTGGTGGAGCATCATAGTAATTTGCAACAGGATAGTAACGACGAACGGTCCCCTTCTTTGCTGGCAACGGAAAATTGGGATGCTCCGATCATTGTGACGACAAATGTGCAGTTCTTTGAATCGCTGTATGCTTGCCGCACTTCGCGATGCCGGAAATTGCATAATATCTGTAACTCTGTTGTTATTCTGGATGAGGCGCAGATGTTACCGGTTGAGTTTTTGCACCCCATACTGGATGTCTTGCAGAGCTTGCAAGCCTCTTTTAAAGCCAGTATTTTGTTTACTACGGCCACATTACCCGTTTTTTCCGGTCGGATCGGAACAGGACCGGGGGCTTTTGACGGACTGAAAACTCCCGTGACAGAAATTACTTCTGTGCATGATAATTTGTTTGAGGCTTTTAAACGGGTGGAGCTGCATTGGCCGGAACCAGGCACAAACACTAACTTCGATGAACTTGCCGACGAGCTGTCCGGGTATGATTGTGTGCTATGTATTGTAAATACCCGTAAGGACGCGCGCGAGCTTTACCGGCGGATGCCTGAAGGAACTTTACATTTGTCGCGTATGATGTGCTCCGCGCATATCATGGAAGTTATAAAATTGATCAAGCAGAAATTGAAGGACAATGAACCAGTCCGTGTGATAAGTACGCAGTTGGTTGAAGCCGGGGTAGATATTGATTTCCCTGTAGTATACCGTGCTTTTGCCGGTCTGGATTCAATCATACAGGCGGCAGGAAGATGTAACCGGGAAGGCAAATTGAATCATGTGGGTAAATTAGGTCAGGTTTTTGTCTTTAATTTGGAGAATACTCTTTTGCGTGGTTTGATGGGAAAGGGAGCGGCTGCTTTGCGGGAGATACTGTCTGTTTCCGATGGGAGCGACTTGTTTTCTCCGGAGTGTATGGCTCAATATTTCAGCTTATTCTATAGCAATTGTAACACCTTTGATAAGGCTAATATAAAAGGTCTGTTATATAAAGGTTTTGCAGAAATGCACTTTATGTTTGCAACTGCTGCAGAGAAGTTCCGGTTGATAGACGATAAAGACTCGGTATCCATCTTGGTCGGCTATGGTGATGGTGCAACCTTACTGGAGGAACTGAAGCGGATTGGCCCGGAATTTTGGTTGTTACGTAAGCTACAGCAGTATAGCGTATCCATTAGAAAATGGGATTTCGAACAGTTATGTAAACAGGGAACAGTGGGAGTGTATGCTGGGATTTTTATATTGGAAGATGGAAGGTGTTATGATGAACGGGCCGGATTGGTTTTGGACGGTGCTTGGGTAGAGGAACTACTGTTGATGTGATAGGTGTTACAGATTGAGTTGGTTATAATAGTGCGTTTGGATTGAAATGTGTCTGAATTACAACAATAACATTACCGTCGCATCCTTTACGGGTGCGACGGCTATGACACGTGTATCAACTTCTGGCCAATGCACGTACCTATATAAGGTACGACAGACTCCGAAGGACACGCGTACCGGTTGTCAACTGTTTCAATCCACGTACCTATATAAGGTACGACCAAGTATGACAGCTCTTTCAACGGCTCGTCCATTGTTTCAATCCACGTACCTATATAAGGTACGACAATGATTCATTTGATGGCAATAGATGTACAATATAAGTTTCAATCCACGTACCTATATAAGGTACGACGTGACATTATTGTTAATCCTATTACTCAGACAGTCGTTTCAATCCACGTACCTATATAAGGTACGACGCTTCCATATCCTCTAAAGGGGGTAAATTCAAAGTTTCAATCCACGTACCTATATAAGGTACGACAAAGCGGCATATTCAAGTATGTTTACCCGTTCCTGTTTCAATCCACGTACCTATATAAGGTACGACATATCACGCTTTCGACCTCCCTACTCTTTTCCATGTTTCAATCCACGTACCTATATAAGGTACGACAAAAGGCCTTGGGCTTTGATCGTATTTATATTCGTGTTTCAATCCACGTACCTATATAAGGTACGACATGAATTGGGAATAAGGAGTAAGAGACAAACAGGTTTCAATCCACGTACCTATATAAGGTACGACGCAGGCCCTATTATGGCTACTCCTACCGCTATGGTTTCAATCCACGTACCTATATAAGGTACGACTTTCTTTCCCTGCATTATCCTGTCTATCCTTTACAGTTTCAATCCACGTACCTATATAAGGTACGACTTGCAAACTTATTACGCTACTGTTATCACTGTCAAGTTTCAATCCACGTACCTATATAAGGTACGACATAGCATTAGCTCCAAGTGTTTTATCCGTCTCAAGTTTCAATCCACGTACCTATATAAGGTACGACCATTTTTCAGGATCATCTTCTCCTGCCACAATAGTTTCAATCCACGTACCTATATAAGGTACGACCGCACCTCTTTTTATTACACTTACATACAATCCTGTTTCAATCCACGTACCTATATAAGGTACGACGGAACGGTTTTTTGTGTTTTATTCCTGTTTTATCAGTTTCAATCCACGTACCTATATAAGGTACGACAAGGCCTTGGATTTTGATCGTATCTACATCCGTGTTTCAATCCACGTACCTATATAAGGTACGACCGTAGAGATGAGATTTTAGGCAATCCTTCTCTTGTTTCAATCCACGTACCTATATAAGGTACGACGACAGTGTTCTGCCTAAGTGGTTAACGTACCGTGTTTCAATCCACGTACCTATATAAGGTACGACATCAACAATAAAACAATTGAGGAGGCTTGACCATGTTTCAATCCACGTACCTATATAAGGTACGACCTTAGCGTATTGGATATCTTGATGTTCTATATTTGTTTCAATCCACGTACCTATATAAGGTACGACGACCTTAAGTATATCCTTAAAATGCGTAACAGGGTTTCAATCCACGTACCTATATAAGGTACGACGAGAAATAGGTAATTGAGCAGTACAATCAAAATGTTTCAATCCACGTACCTATATAAGGTACGACTCATGCCGATGATGTTTCCGATCCAAACTAAGATGTTTCAATCCACGTACCTATATAAGGTACGACTTACGAAGCGTTTCATAACCATATTCATTTTTAGGTTTCAATCCACGTACCTATATAAGGTACGACGATAGCATTCTTCCTAAATGGTTGACTTATCGTGTTTCAATCCACGTACCTATATAAGGTACGACAGCAAGCCACAGCAACAGCACCAGAAAAGGTGGGTTTCAATCCACGTACCTATATAAGGTACGACTCCTGCTGGAGCTTAAATACGGCAGCATCACGGTGTTTCAATCCACGTACCTATATAAGGTACGACACGGGAGCGGGAGTTTGTTTTTTCTTAAAAGTAAGTTTCAATCCACGTACCTATATAAGGTACGACTTTTTATACTTGTGGATGTTTCTGCGGTTCAAGAGTTTCAATCCACGTACCTATATAAGGTACGACGGCCTATGCTACATGGACGCGCCTTCCTATGAGGTTTCAATCCACGTACCTATATAAGGTACGACATTTCCTTGCCTGTAAGCCTTGCTGTCAAATCAAGTTTCAATCCACGTACCTATATAAGGTACGACAGCAGCTTCTTGGCGCTTTTTAGCACCAATACCAGTTTCAATCCACGTACCTATATAAGGTACGACGTAAAGCTAATGCTTTGGCTACTCGCGCTATCATGGTTTCAATCCACGTACCTATATAAGGTACGACCTATCGTATTCGTTGGACTGGCAATTTGCTTATAGTTTCAATCCACGTACCTATATAAGGTACGACTGACTTATCGTGAGCGTCTTGATTCTTTTAATCCTGTTTCAATCCACGTACCTATATAAGGTACGACTGAGCGTGCGTATAATAATCCCTCTGCTGTTATGTTTCAATCCACGTACCTATATAAGGTACGACGGTAAAAGGGTCTAACGCTCCCCATTCTTCTTGTGTTTCAATCCACGTACCTATATAAGGTACGACTAACCTTAGCATCAGTTTCACGTACACGACGCGCGTTTCAATCCACGTACCTATATAAGGTACGACTGCATTACAAATAATGCAAACATTTACAGTCTGTTATCAATGCATTTATGCGATAATAAACTTTTTGGATTTTTTATTGATGAAATAAAACTAATAGGAGTGTTTAATAGGCTAATAATCAATGATTGCGAAAACTCCAGCTTTTTGTTAATGCTTAATGTTCGCAAACAGTTATATTATAAGTTCATCTTCTACATTATAGGATGTGACGACACCTATGTATTCAACTCTTTTAGAATAATTATTTCCCAAGAAATAGAAACGAATACTATCTTTTTTATGATCGATGATATCCGATAGTTTTAATCTTAACTCGGTAAATTGAGCAGGCGAGACAGAGCATTCAAAAACGGAATTTTGGACGCGTTGGCCATAATTCAGGCATTGACGTGCTACCTGACGTAACCTGCGCTGTCCGTCGGAAGTCATCGTTTCTACGTCATATGTAACTAGAACATACATGAACTTACTTCATTAAAAAGACCGGATAATTATCTAAATCGTTTCTCAAAAAACGAGCTAAAAGCATCGCCTGAATATATGGGATCAGTCCTATCGGTACGGATTCATTTAAGTAGGGGTGGATTATTGTCTCTTTTTTTTCTCTTCTGCCAAGCGAGTAAGACTCCCTTTCTGATATCTTCATCCATTACAATCCCGTTATCTCCGTGTTCGACAAAACCTTTACCGGATATCTGTTTACGATTAATTAAGGACAAAACCAACCTGTCTGCCAGGTAGGCTCGTAACTCTTCCATCATATCTAACGCTAAACTCGCTCTTCCTGGTCGATCGGTATGTAAAAAGCCTACGTATGGATCAAGTCCTACTGTTTCCAATGCAGACTGTACCTCATGATTCAGCAATGTGTAAACGAATGACAATAGAGCATTTACTTTGTCTTTGGGCGGTCTTCTGTTCCTCCCGTTAAAAGGAAAATCCTCACATTGCGATATGATCATCTGGTTAAATACAGAGAAATAAGTTGTAGCGGCTTCTCCCTCTATACCTCTTAATGTATCGGAGGACTCAGCAACTAAAGCCTGATTCTTTGATCTCTTTAACTTTTCAGATACGGATAAAAACAAGGATAGCTGTTTGTCGGAAGAAATGTGATCTCTTTTGAAACGATCGATAACCGTCCGGGAATTTGCTATCTTTCCTGCAATAAAAAGCCGACTGATTTCCAGTGATTTATTTGCATCGTCGGCAATCCTGTATTGTGTTCTTCGTAAAAGGACATTTCCTTTTGTCGGACCGGAGACTCTACCTTGAAACTGTCCATTAGCACTTAAAAAACATAATCCTACATTTCTTTCAGCACACATCTTCATTAATGCCGGAGAAGCACCTATATATCCGAATGTGACAATACCTTCTATATTTAAAACCGGAATTCTGAATATATCTTTTTCCTTAACCCTAATTACAACGTTTTCTCCATCTTTAGTTAAATAGGCTTCAGGAGTAGTTACATACAATGTGTTCAATAATTTTCTCATATTTTAATCGTATAACTGGGACAGGTAAGTATTCACTTTCGGTGTTTTTGTCAGTACTTTAGGCATACATACGTCACATAAAGAACATGACTTGCAATGCGCTTTGTATATTGCCGGCGGAAGAACTTTTTGCTCGTATAGCTTGTGCATTTGGACACATTTATTTTCAACCAGTTTCCGTAATTCTTCAGTAAACTGGACCTCTTCTCGGTGGCGAGTTTCCCCATAATACAAAAAGCCTTTTTCTATGCTGACGTTATACATCTCTTCCAGGCAAATCGCTTGTGCGCATAGCTGGACTTCATCTATCTGATCTTTTTTAGGTTTGCCTCGTTTGTATTCGACCGGAATTAATTGCCAGAATCCCGGATATTTAGGATGTCTTATTGAATTTTGTCCGGAGGTGGAAGCGACCATCTCTACTACATCAGAGATACCATAAAGTCCCAGCCGTCTGGAGACAAGCGTTACGGATCTTAATGTTACTATGCCTTTATTGCGGTTCATCAAGGTAGGATCATCGACTTTTTGATGCATCCAGTTTCCTTCAATAGTGAGGTTGTTTTCCGCCCACTGTTGTTCGATATGTATAAGGGCCCATTGACGTTTACAGAAAGTTATGTGTTGGATTCCGGAAAGCATCAACAGGTCCTCATCTCCGTATTCTATCATATCATGTCCAGAACTTCTACACCTTCCGGTAGTTTATCCTTGTCGATGGTAACAATATAATCGTCGAACGAACGGGGTGGGCGTTGGTCATCCTTAAGTTGAACCTTCACTAAACCGAATAAAGAATGAGCTGAAGCATTACCTAATGCTGTACTGTGTTTGAATACGATCAATTTGCGGGCATTCATCATTCCTCTGGCTGCTGAATGGTCGTGATCGAACATGTTTTTCAATGAATCCCAGAATAAGTTCAGGTCATCTTCATTGAATCCGGTTTGTGCGGCTAAATGAGCGGAAATAAATCCGTTAGCTTTATATAGTCCGTAAGGAACTGTAAATTTACGTCCCATAGTGCGGTTATCTCCACTCTGTTTTTTAGCCTCATCCTCCGTAGCCACAGCCATACGGGTTATACTATGTTCGGCAGTAACAATCGGACTGATGGAACGGGCAAAAGTAAATTGGATAGGGCCACGAACCTGTCCGGCATTTTCGCCTGTACTTAGTACGGCTCCAAATGTCCTTATGTCATAAAAGTTTCTGCACATCCATTGCCGAGCAGCCTCTGTTTTATCTCCTTTCTCTTTTATATCTTTAACCCCTTCCTGTTTATGAGCGTCTGCGATCAGATTATTCAATACCGCTTTCTCTTTAATGAATATATCATACAGTCTTTCTCCTCCTTTTACTATTTGAACAAAGTTCCGGACTTTACGCTTCAGACAGACATCGGAAACCAGGCCTTCACCTGTTTCCGGATCAACTCTGGGTAAATTTCCGGCATCGGGATCACCGTTCGGATTACCATCCTGTACATCAAATAAATAAATGAAGTCGTAACGATTGTTTATTGCTGTTTCCATATTTGTATAGTATTAATTTTTTTCTTTATCTGTTGTTGTTTTATATAAATCTTCTCTTTGATGGTAATAACCGATTGCGAAACGCGATTGGTCGTCCATCGATAAATATTTAGGTAATCCGTTACTATCCAGGTTGGTGATAACACTTTGCAATAATTTTTCATAATAAACAGATTTCCCGGTATCAAATTTTGCAAGGTGATGTCTGGATAAAGACAACAAGCGGCCGAATACAGTTGTCGGGGTTGTCGACGCTGCACCGTAGTAACGCTCTTTGATCGTAGAATTTGCTCCTGGGATAGCATCACTCTGGATCTTTTCAAGGATAGCAAACAAGCGGCCACATAAGTACGCTTGGTTTTTATTTTCTAAATCTAATGCCATTTGAATTTCTTTAGGTGGATTATTATGATTTCTGAATTTTCTATTTAAGTAGGCTTTGAGTATAGCGGCTCTTATCGACGTTATATTCCGGTCTGCTTTGATTCGTATCAGACATTGCATCTGCAATGTGGTCGGGTAGGGTTGGTTATCCCATATGCTTTGACTTAAATCGCTGGCTAAGCAGGGAGGCAGATTTTCCATTTTATTTAAGGAAGCAACTTGGGTCAGTAAGTTGAATAAAGAAAAATAGGCTCTTTGATTCTTGCTTTTAATGATTTCCAAGTCCTTAAAATGTTGTCTGATGTGACTGGCAAATTCGCCTACTGTTCCTTGTCGCCAGAATCTAACGGAGATACGGGCGGCATTAGGAGATAAACCTAACACGTAAAAGGGAGTTTTGTCCTCGTCATTCAATACTCCCGAGAACGGGGACTTCAAGAAGTCTCTGATAACTTCCGTGTTTTTATCCGGATCATCTTTGGGAGGAGATGTAAATATGAAACAGAAACATTGCTCCAACTTTGTCGGTTTCTGAGACCAGAAAACAACGGATGTGTCATGCAAGCGATATTTGTTAGAGGAATCTTTTCCCAATAAAGAATTTAAAGCTGTGGTATAAGCAGCTTCCGCTTCTTTTGAAATGGGTGCGTTCATACCTTGCTCTTTATAATAAGAATCGTAACCCGATTTCTTTTGAAAGCCAACCAGTTTAGCTCCGCTCTTACCCCCGGGTATGGCTATGGCACTATTGAGTATGGCTATCGGAGCCTTTTTTCCGGTGATGAGGCATATCCCTGTAGGTTCATCTTTGTCTGAACAGTCTTCTATAGATGATGTTACATCCGGATTTGCAGCCACGATAGTATTGTTTCCTGCTACTTTAAAGGAGATGTTTGTCCCGTCTTTTTTGATACATTCTTCCCATAAAGGGTCCATTTTTATACGTTGAAGATTATCAGGATTATCGTAAAATTTGGCTACTGCTTGAATCTCTTCATTGGAAGGATACATTTCGGCAAGCCGCCTGACCTCCTGAACAAAGGTTTTATTTTGTTTAGCGGCATCGTCCAGTGCTTTTGGCATTCCTTTATCATCCGTATTTTTAGGTTGGGCTAACACATATCCGAAATGGTCCCAAAATACATTTGCCGTTTGCCAACTGTTGCTGCCGGTACGTCCTTTACTTTTGACGACCAGGTATTTTTTTGCTCGTTTCTGTTTTCCTACCCCCTCGGTGGTATCCTGTAGTTCTAAAAAATTCCCTTTTTTATCTATCAGAATAAGATAAGGTATTTCTTTCCATTCTAATCCATGGGGAGCAATAGTACTCCCCGGATCAGCAGCTTTACGCTGGTAGTATTCGTATAATGCTTGCAAAATCATCGGCGTACCTCCTCACTGTTAATGGATGGAACGATCAAGACTCCTTGTTTCATTATAGCCCTGAAGAACATTGGCTTTGGATCTTTTTCGTTTGTGAAATCCATATCATATAGCATATATCCAAAATCACGATCTTCGGGTATTCCGTTTCCTTTTACCGGATTTTCGATGTATGTGAAATCTGCGGAGAACTCACGGCAACCTAAATAGGGTTGATTGAAACATTGCCCCTTTTTAGCTCTACGTTCGAACATAGCATTATATTTGCCTGGATTTTCGTCAGAGGACTTTGATGGCACTTTCAACATATCTTCTTTCGCTCTATTTCTTATAGGTATAAATTCCAACTCTGCAAAAATTCTATAGCAAACATCTTTTAGTAACAAACTGGATTTTTGTTGCCGATTATCTTCGATGAATAATCCGGATGAACGGGGGCTCATTAAACTTCCAATCTCATTTCTTTTCATGGAAAACCATCTGATTGGATTTAATACTTCTATTCGAGTAATATTCCATTGTATGGCTGGTTTCCAAAATATAGATTCGAAAATAGCTCGGGCAGCAGATGGCGTTATTATGTCGTAGCTAACTCTTTCGACTTTCATCTCCGGACGGGTAAAGCAGGCCATGCTTCCTTTAACCTCAAGACAGTATTCTTTATTTGTATATATCATATGTTTAGGTTAACGTAATATAAGGTGTTTATGCTTTGAGTAATAAGGTATCTTTATAACTCTGTTCAACAAAGATATATTTTATTTTCTAACAAACAAATATTTTAATCCTGTAATCTTCTTGCAAAAAATATTATAAATAGTTGTCCCCGTAAAGGATGCGACATTAAAGACACGTTCAAACGCGCCTTTGAAGAGTGGTTTCAATCCACGCATCTGTAAAAGATGCGACTTATTAGTTGCATTATTACTGTTGTATTCTAAAACGGACGTTTCAATCCACGCATCTGTAAAAGATGCGACTGGCATTGCGAAAAAACTCCTGCACTCTGGTAAGTTTCAATCCACGCATCTGTAAAAGATGCGACTTGACGAGGACGGTAATGCTTATAAGGTTGATTTCGTTTCAATCCACGCATCTGTAAAAGATGCGACCTTCTGGAGGTGGGGGCGGCGGTTCTGTTGCCTGGTTTCAATCCACGCATCTGTAAAAGATGCGACAAGGCCAATGCTTTGGCGACTCGTGCCATCATGGTTTCAATCCACGCATCTGTAAAAGATGCGACGGATTCACGCCTGTAATACCATCTTCTGACATCCCGTTTCAATCCACGCATCTGTAAAAGATGCGACCCGGCTAGATATTTATTATTACTACCTGCTCCGGTTTCAATCCACGCATCTGTAAAAGATGCGACCGAGAAATAGGTAACTGTGCAGTACAATCAAAATGTTTCAATCCACGCATCTGTAAAAGATGCGACATCGTGTTGTCGTTGTGCGATCATCTTCTGATGTTTCAATCCACGCATCTGTAAAAGATGCGACCGTATTCAAATCCTTACCAGATTCAAAAGCCTGTTTCAATCCACGCATCTGTAAAAGATGCGACGAAAAAAAGAGTCCGCCTATATGGTGTCCAGCGTTTCAATCCACGCATCTGTAAAAGATGCGACTCGAAACGACAGAAATCTATTTAGAAAGCATTAACGGTTTCAATCCACGCATCTGTAAAAGATGCGACCTCATTTTTCATTCTCCTTTCCCATGTTCTGACGGTTTCAATCCACGCATCTGTAAAAGATGCGACTAAGCAGGCCCGTAAGTTTAAAGATGGCTTTTCGGGTTTCAATCCACGCATCTGTAAAAGATGCGACCTCGGCATCGGTTCATTGAAGTCACCGCCACTTGTTTCAATCCACGCATCTGTAAAAGATGCGACTTGATAATATAAGCGCAACTGACATGTTGACGTGTTTCAATCCACGCATCTGTAAAAGATGCGACTTTCGCAAGACCGCCGGGCGAAGGAAGCCAATCGGTTTCAATCCACGCATCTGTAAAAGATGCGACATAAGCATCAGATTGCCAATTAGCATACATTAAAGTTTCAATCCACGCATCTGTAAAAGATGCGACAAAAGGCCCTGGATTTTGATCGTATCTATATTCGCGTTTCAATCCACGCATCTGTAAAAGATGCGACTCTAAGCGTCGTATTATGCAGGCCCGCCGTCGTGTTTCAATCCACGCATCTGTAAAAGATGCGACGCAGCACTCATTTTTTTTACATTTTAGATATATGTTTCAATCCACGCATCTGTAAAAGATGCGACAGTTCGTGATTTTTGCTATACTTTTACATTATTTGTTTCAATCCACGCATCTGTAAAAGATGCGACTCCATGTTTGTGAAAAGCTTTATTGATGACACTTTTAAATTGTAATTTTGCGAATGATAAAGTAGAAAAGCAATAAATGTTCATATTCTCTAAATAAATCTATAAGTGTATGATTTATAGAGGATGCGAACATCCAACGTTTTTTACAATTACTTAGGGTTCGCGTTTTTGTTATTGAAACATAAGTGTAATCATGTTATTTCTAAAGTAATCTGTAACTTTGCTGACAAAGTTAGGAATAGTTTTTATAGATACGATAAATAATGAATAAAAAGATACTTCAGTTAGCGCTTCCTTCTATTGTATCCAATATAACGGTTCCTTTGTTGGGATTGGTCGATGTGGCGATTGTCGGACATTTGGGGGCCGCTTCCTATATCGGGGCGATTGCGGTAGGGGGGATGCTGTTCAATATTATTTACTGGTTGTTCGGTTTCTTGCGGATGGGAACGAGTGGGATGACTTCACAGGCTCTGGGGAGACGGGATCTCCTGGAAGTAACGAGGGTTTTGTTCCGGTCGGTTGGTGTCGGGATTCTGATTTCTCTGGCTCTGCTTCTGCTCCAGTATCCGATACGGGAAATAGCTTTCTTACTATTGGATACGACGGATGAGGTAGAACGGTTGGCTTCCTTATATTTCAATATTTGTATTTGGGGAGCGCCGGCTGTGTTGGGATTGTATGGTTTCTCCGGTTGGTTTATCGGAATGCAGAATTCCCGTTTCCCGATGTTTATTGCGATCACCCAGAATGTCGTGAATATCGTGGCGAGCCTGATCTTCGTCTTTGTGTTCGGCATGAAGGTGCAAGGGGTTGCGACGGGAACACTGATCGCTCAATATGGAGGCTTCGGGATGGCTGTATTCCTGTGGTTCGTATTCTATCGGAAGCGGTTGAATATTCGTGTTTGCTGGCATGAGATCATGGATAAGGTCGCTATGCGTCGCTTCTTCCAGGTGAATGGCGATATTTTCTTTCGTACGCTTTGTTTGGTGGCGGTTACTACATTTTTTACTTCTACAGGTGCGAGACAGGGCGATATCGTTTTGGCCGTTAATACATTGCTGATGCAGTTGTTTACGCTCTTTTCCTATATCATGGACGGTTTTGCCTATGCGGGCGAGGCTTTGGCGGGACGTTATATCGGTGCTCGGAACAAAACAGCCCTTAGTCGGATGATCCGTTTGCTGTTTGGCTGGGGAATCGGGTTGTCCCTTTCGTTTACCTTGCTTTATGGAGTAGGCGGGAAAGGTTTTCTCTCCCTCCTGACGAATGACTCTGTTGTCATACAAGAGGCCGGAACCTATTTCTATTGGGTGCTGGCTGTCCCGCTTGCCGGCTTTGCCGCCTTCTTGTGGGATGGAATCTTGATCGGTGCGACAGCTACTCGCCTGATGCTTTATTCGATGTTGGTCGCTTCCGGCACTTTCTTTTTGATCTATTACCTCTTTTTCGGAATGATGGGAAATCATGCATTGTGGATGGCATTTCTGATATATCTGTTGCTTCGTGGTAGTATGCAATGGGTATTATGGAATCGCCACAATGAATTAGCGTAATCGGTCGTATGCCCATTGTGCCGGATTGTTTAATATATAATTGGATATATTATGATACGCCTTTTCATCCTGTATGATATGTTCATAATAATTACGTTGCCATAATTTTTGACCGTGTAGATTAATCATTTTTGTCGATTGATATTTAAAATATCCCACAATATGCCCCAGTGTCACCACGTAGGGGCGGGGTTTGCCCGCCCTAAATGCATCCCGATCGATTTTTATAATCGCATGGAAATGATTTGGCATAATAACATATTCGCAACATTCGATATTGGGGTATTTATGTTCCAAATCCCAATAACATTGTTGGATTATTTCACCATATGGGTTTAATATCATTTATAACCCTTCCTGTGAATAATCATATCCTTTCAAACGGATACTGTGACGATGGTGGATGTCTGGATTGTACTGTTTCATAGTCGATGGTTGTCTTATTGGCTTAATACGAGTCTAAATATAAGGAAAAAGCCGGAAATCAAGAGAAGATATCCGGCTTTTATGAAATTAGATACGCTCTATTATTGTCTGTAGCTTGCTAATTCGTCGGCATTGAATTTCAAGATAAAGCTGCTGTGTTTTTCCACTTCCGCTTCGACATAATTCAAGTATACGACAGCTGATTTGGCAAACATTTCAGGAGCCTTTGTCGCGTCTTGGATCAGCAGGTGAGCCATGATGCAGTCGGCTGCCATTTCATAAAGGCGACGGGCAACAAAGTCCTGCAATTCCTGGTTCTGGGCTTCCTTCACCTTGTTCATGCAGGCTTCGAACTTATTGGCCATTTCAACCAGGCGGCCTTTCAGCGGTTCCATTTCAGGAGAACACGGGATTGTTTCGAATTCTCGGATGGTAGCCAGATAGGAACCGTTGGTCACGTAACGGATGGCTGCAACTGTCTGCAATTGCGTCGTTCCTTCGTAGATGGAGGTGATGCGGGCATCCCGGTAGATACGTTGACAAGCATATTCCAGCATGAAGCCTGAACCACCATGAATTTGGATACAGTCGTATGCGTTCTGGTTGGCATATTCGGAGTTCATACCTTTTGCCAGCGGGGTGAAAGAGTCGGCTAGTTTGGCATATTTTTTCTGTTCCTGACGTTCTTCCGGAGTCAGCTTGCGTTCACGGGCGATGTCGTCCAGTGCTTTGTAGATATCTACGTAGCGGGAAGTCTGATACAGTAAGGCACGGCCGGCATCCAGCTTCGCTTTCATGATAGACAGCATGTCGTAAACAGCCGGGAATTCGATAATTGCTTTGCCGAACTGTTTGCGTTCCTTTGCGTAAGCTAACCCTTCGTTGTAGGCGGCTTGGCTCAGACCGACAGACTGTGCGGCGATACCCAGACGGGCACCGTTCATCAGCGCCATCACATATTTGATCAAACCTAATTTGCGGTCTCCGCAAAGTTCGGCTTTCGCATTCTTGTAAACCAATTCGCAGGTAGGAGAACCGTGAATACCCAACTTGTTTTCGATTCGGCGGACATCTACGCCACCTTGGCGTTTGTCATAGATGAACATAGACAGTCCACGCCCGTCTTTCGTCCCTTCTTCCGAACGGGCCAAGACCAGATGAAGGTCGGCGTCTCCGTTTGTGATGAAACGTTTTACACCGTTCAGACGCCAGCAATTTTCTTTTTCGTCGAAAGTCGCTTTCAGCATCACGGATTGCAAGTCGGAACCGGCATCCGGCTCTGTCAAGTCCATAGACATCGTTTCACCGGCGCAGATACGCGGAATGAAACGGCTGTGCTGGTCTTCGTTTCCAAATTCATATAATGTCTCAATACAATCTTGCAACGACCAGATGTTTCCGAATCCAGCATCGGCAGCGGCCACGATTTCGGCGCACATGGTGTACGGCGTGATCGGGAAGTTCAAACCACCGAAACGGCGCGGCATCGTCATACCGTTCAGGCCGGCTTTCACCATTGCATCCAGATTCTGTTTGGTCCCGGAAGCGTATTCCACACGTCCGTTTGCGCAGTGGGGGCCTTCTTCGTCAACTCCTTCGGCATTGGGAGCGATGATCTCACCCGTGATTTCGCCTGTGATTTCAAGCACTTTGTCGAACGAGTCCATTGCATCGGCATAATCCTGCGGTGCATAGTCGAACTCTTCTTTATCTCTGTAATTGCGTTCTTTCAGTTCGCAAATACGTTCCATCATCGGATTGTTCAAGTGATACTTGAGTTCCGGAATGTCTGTATAATAATTTGCCATCTCTTTACTTGCTGTTCTGTTTGTAATACTTAATCATCTTCGGAATCACCTCCTCAACAGTGCCGTTGATCACGTAGTCGGCAATCGTGTTGATCGGAGCGTTCTCGTCGTTGTTGATAGAGATGATGATACCTGCATCCTGCATACCTGCGATGTGCTGGATTTGTCCGGAGATACCGCAAGCAATATACAGTTTGGGACGGACGGTTACACCCGTCTGGCCAATCTGGCGGTCATGGTCACAGAAACCGGCATCAACGGCTGCACGGCTGGCGCCTACTTCGGCATGAAGTTCCTTTGCCAGTTCGAACAACATATCGAAACTTTCCTTGGAACCCATTCCGTAACCGCCGGCTACTACGATCGGAGCACCTTTCAGGTTGTGTTTGGCCTTTTCTATGTGGCGGTCGATGACCTTTACGACATAATCCGTTTCCGGAACATATTTGGCGACGTCGTGTTTTACCACTTCGCCTTTATAACCGGCGTCCAGAATTTCTTTTTTCATCACACCTTCGCGAACAGTCGCCATCTGAGGACGGTGTTCCGGATTGATGATCGTCGCTACGATGTTACCGCCGAAAGCGGGACGGATCTGGTATAACAGGTTTTCGTATGTTTTACCAGCTCTTTTGTCTTCGTGCGAGCCGATTTCGAGGGATGTACAGTCTGCTGTCAGACCGCTTGTCAGTGCAGAAGAAACACGGGGGCCTAAGTCACGGCCGATAACCGTTGCTCCCATCAGGCAGATCTGCGGTTTTTCTTCTTTGAACAGATTGATCAAAACAGAAGAATGAGGAAGGGAAGTGTACGGGAACAGACCGGGAGCGTCAAAAATATGCACCTTGTCCACGCCATAAGGCATCACCTGCTTTTCAATCCCTTCCAGTCCGGAACCGGCCACAATGGCTTCGAGTTGGCAGTTCAACTGGTTGGCTAACTTGCGACCTTTGGTCAGCAGTTCGAGGCTTACATCGGCAATCGTTGTACCTTCAAGCTCACAATATACAAATACATTATTCATATTGTTCAATCTTTTTTACCGTATGAATTGTCAATTATCAATTGTCAATTATCCGATAGTGTGGTTAGCTAACAGTTCAACAATCAAATCTTCCACATCCTTGTCTGAGCTGGTCAGCGTCTTGCTTTCCTTTGCCTGGAACACGATGTTCTGAATCGCTTTGACTTTTGTCGGCGAACCGGACAAACCGCATTGTGCGAGATCTCCGTTTACATCGGCAACACTCCATTCCGGAATATTCAGGTACGGGCGCTTTTCATACAGTTCGGGGTATGGCAGTGCCGATACGCCTTCCGGATGGCAGGCGGGAGCGGGAACTTTTTCCTGCGCGCCCAATGCCCGTTTGTATTTCATCACCAACTTGGCATTACGCGGACGGCAGGGGGCAGCCGAACCGTTGACCGTAATCACGATAGGCAGCGGACCTTCCACTGTTTCGACACCACCGTCGATATGCCGTTTCACTGTGATACTGCGATTCTTTTCGTCTACGTTCAGGATTTCTTCGGCATATGTGACCTGTGTTAATCCTAACTTTTCAGCGACTTGAGGACCTACCTGTGCTGTATCGCCGTCAATAGCCTGGCGTCCTCCGATGATAATATCGTAGTCACCTATTTTCTTGATTGCTGTGGCAAGCGCATAAGACGTTGCCAAAGTGTCGGCACCGGCAAATGCACGGTCGGTTAGCAGATAACCACCGTCTGCTCCCCGGTATAAACCTTCACGAATAATTTCAGCTGCACGCCCCGGACCCATTGTTAACAAGGTTACCGTAGTTCCCGGATAGGCGTCTTTCAAGCGGAGGGCTTGTTCTAATGCGTTCAGATCTTCCGGGTTGAAGATTGCGGGAAGTGCGGCTCGGTTGATAGTTCCGTCCTCTTTCATCGCATCCTTTCCCACATTGCGTGTGTCCGGAACCTGTTTCGCCAATACAATAATTTTTAAACTCATATTATAGGAATATTAGATTTCTATATTGGATATTTGTTCGAATTAACCTTCTGAATACTGACCTGCAAAAGTAATCAAACATTCTTTATATCAAAGAACTTTCGTCTGGAATCTGCACACTTTAGGTTTTTTTGAGCATATCCTTTCTTTTTACTTACCACCTTACTAATCACCATAATTTAGGCACGGATTACACGGAAAACACGGAAAGAAAATAAATTTATCCGTGTCAATCCGTGAAATCCGTGCCTGAAAGATCGTGATAAAGGTGCTTTGGCACCGTTTTGTCAAGTCGAAATCGAGTAATAGGTTTGCGCCGGTTTATATTAAATTTCGCATGCACAAAGTGTTGGAATCAGGTTGCGGTCGCCATACGCATTGTCTACGCGGGCTACATTCACCCAGAATTTGCTGTCGTGCAACCATTCCAGCGGGAAGGCGGCCTTGCTGCGCGGATACTCGTGTTTCCATTCGTCGGCCGTTACTTCATATTCGGGATGAGGAGCGTTCTTTAATACGTTGTCTTCCTTTGAAGCCTTGCCTTCTTCCACTTCCTTGATTTCGTTCCAGATACATTCCAGCACCTCGACGAAACGATCCAGTTCGGCTTTGCTTTCGCTTTCGGTCGGTTCGACCATCAGAGTGCCGTGAACAGGGAAGGAAAGAGTTGGAGCGTGGTAGCCGAAGTCCATCAGGCGCTTGGCGATATCGCCTTCATCGATGCCCGAACGTTCTTTTACCGTGCGGCATTCCAGGATCAGTTCGTGACCGACGCGACCTGTAGCACCTGTGTAAACGATTCCGTAAGTGTCTTTGAATTTGGCTGCCAGATAATTCGCATTCAAGATCGCGGTCTTGGTGACCGTTTCCAACCCTTCTGTTCCCAACATGCGGATATAAGCATATGTGATCGGCAGAATGCCCGCGCTACCGTAAGGTGCGGCGGAGACTGTGTTCAGGTCGCTGCCCCATAATATCGGATGCTGTGGCAGGAACGGGACGAGATGTGCGGCAACGCAGATCGGACCGACACCGGGACCGCCTCCTCCGTGAGGAGAAGAAAAGGTCTTATGCAGGTTTAGGTGGCAGACGTCTGCACCGATAGTACCCGGATTGGTCAGACCGACTTGTGCATTCATGTTGGCGCCGTCCATATACAGCTGACCACCGCAAGCGTGAACAATGTCGCACATTTCCTTGATGTCCACCTCGAAGATACCGTGAGTAGACGGATAGGTGATCATGCTGGCTGCTAAGTTGTCCTTGTTGGCTTCGGCTTTAGCCCGGAAATCTTCCAAGTCGATATTTCCTTTGTCGTCACATTTCACCGTAACGGTCGTAAAACCGCATTGAACCGCACTTGCCGGGTTCGTACCGTGGGCAGAGGCAGGAAGCAGGACGATGTTGCGATGTCCCTGCCCGATGCTTTCCAGATAAGCCCGGATTACGCGCAGACCTGTATATTCGCCGGCTGCTCCGGAATTAGGTTGCAGCGTACAGCCTTTGAATCCGGTGATCTCACACAAGTAAGCCGATAAGTTTTCAATCAGTTCCGTGTAGCCTTCGACCTGGTCTTCCGGTGCATACGGATGTATATTCATGAATTCCGGACGGCTGAGTGGAAGCATGGTCGATGCCGGATTCAGTTTCATCGTACAAGAACCTAAAGAGATCATGGATTGGGCCAATGAAACATCCTTTCGTCCCAGGCGGGTGATATAACGCATCAGTTCCGTTTCGGTATGATATTTTTTGAATACGTCTTCTTGCAGGAATTCGGAAGTACGGGCGAATTTCGGATCGAAATAAGTTTTCTCAGGAACGGCTTCTTTCAGCATGTAGTCCTTTCCGGCTGCCCCTGCGAAGATATACAGCAATACGCCGATATCGGTCGGTCCGGTCGTTTCGTCCAAGCTGATGCCGATCTGTCCGGCATCGAAGTAACGCAAGTTCACCTTACATTCCAATGCGATCTCGCGGAGTGCATTGATGGATACATGTTCCGGCAACTGGATTTTCAGTGTGTCGAAATAGTTTTTGTTCAATTGTTTGTAGCCTAGTTTTTCCAACTCGCCTGTTAGGAAACCTGCAGAAGCGTGGATACGACCTGCGATGTTCTTCAAGCCTTCGGCACCGTGGTAAACGGCGTAGAAACCAGCCATCGTGGCTAGCAAGGCTTGGGCGGTACAGATATTGGAGGTTGCCTTTTCACGTTTGATATGTTGTTCGCGTGTTTGCAAAGCCAAGCGGTAAGCCGTGTGTCCATAGGCATCTTTGGAAATGCCGATGATACGTCCGGGGATGGAACGCTTGTATTCGTCTTTCGTGGCGAAGAATGCAGCGGACGGACCACCGTAGAACATCGGGATACCGAAACGTTGGCTGCTTCCGAACACGACATCTGCGCCCCATTCTCCCGGAGGAGTCAGCAGGACAAGACTCATCAGGTCGGCAGCAACGGCGACACGTGCTCCACCGGCATTGGCACGTACGATGAATTCTTTATAATCTTCGATCGAACCGTCGGCATTCGGATACTGGACGATAGCCCCGAATACATCCGGTGTGAATTCAAATGTTTTGTAATCACCCACAACGACCTTGATGCCTTGCGGGATCATGCGAGTGTTGATAACGGCCAGTGTAGAGGCGAATACGTTTTCGTCGACAAACAACGTATTGGCTTCTGCTTTCACCTGTGCACGGCTACGGCTACCGTAGAACATGGTTGCCGCTTCGGCTGCTGCTGTCGCTTCGTCCAGCAGGGAACAGTTGGCTAGCGGCAGGCCGGTCAGTTCAGCGATAACAGTCTGGAAATTCAACAAAGCTTCCAGACGTCCTTGTGAAACTTCTGCCTGGTACGGAGTGTAGGAAGTGTACCAAACCGGATTTTCAAATACGTTACGTTGGATAGGAGCCGGACATACTGTGTCATACCAACCCATTCCGATATAAGAAGTGAAGACTTCGTTTTTGGATGCCAACTCCGAGATGTGTTCTGCGAACTCACGTTCCGTCATGGGTTCGGGAAGGTTAAGCGGTTCTTTCAAACGGATGTCGGACGGGATGGTCTGATCGATCAGTTCGTCAACCGACTTGACGCCGATGGCTTGCAGCATGGAAGGAATGTCTTCTGCCGAGATACCAACGTGGCGGTTTACAAATTTATTTGTGTCCATAATATTGTGATTTATGATTTATGAATTAATTCTTAATTGTCAGTTACAAATAGGGATTGTTGAACTTCTCATCGATGACTCTTGTTTCCGGTCCATGCCCCGGATAGATTACTGTCTCGTCGGGAAGTGAAAGGAGTTTGTCGTGGATGGCGGCAACCAATACCTCCTGGTTGCCACCCCAAAGGTCGGTACGGCCGATACTTCCGGCAAACAGTGCATCGCCGACGATCGCAAAGCCGTTCTTTTTGTTATAGAAAGCGACGCTGCCGGGTGAATGTCCGGGAACTGTCAGCACTTGAAGTTCGGATGTGCCGAACTTAATGATCTCGCCTCCTACGATATATTTTTCAACCGGGACGTTCTCGACATGCTGACGGAGTCCGAACAACTTGGCCTGTTCGTCCGGAGAGGGTAGTTTCTCGACATCCTGCTTGTTCGCTTCGGGTTTCAAACCGTATGTCTTATATATAAAACCGTTTCCAAATACGTGATCCACGTGCAGATGAGTACAGAGCAAATGCTTTAATGTCAACTTGTTTTCGAGGATAAAGTCGGTTAACTCCTTTTCCTCTTCCTTGCGACAGCAACCACAATCGATCAGTACGGCCTCGCGTGTATCATCATACAGCAGGAATGTGTTTTCCTGGAAATAATTGAACTCAAACGATTTTATTGTAATCATAACGGTACGTAAACAACTTTTTTAGTTTGGAAAAATTCTTCTTTAAAATGGTCACTCAGGTTGAGGCTGACAGCTTGCTTGTGGAATGGCAATATTTCATGCTGCAACTCTCCTCCTTTCAGACAAATCAAACCGTTAGGAAGTGCATTTTGTTGTTCCTTCTTTATATTCTTACGGGCGATTTTTACCAGATCGGCCAGTGGCATGACGGCACGACTCACGACAAAGTCGAATAATTGTTTTTCCTCTTCGGCACGACAATGGCGGAAAGTGACGTTTTTCAGACCGATCGCTTCGGCTACAGCTTGTCCGACCTTGATTTTTTTTCCGATACTGTCTACCAAATGAAACTGTACTTCAGGGAGCAGGATCGCAAGTGGTATGCCGGGAAAACCGCCTCCCGTACCAATATCCATAATTGTCGATCCTTCTCTGAATTTCAGCATTTTCAAGATACCTAACGAATGAAGTACGTGGTGCAGGTACAGGTTCTCTATATCTTTGCGTGAAATTACATTGATTTTGGAATTCCAGTCTGAATACAAATCAAACAGGGCGTCTATCTGTCGCTTTTGCGCATCGGTTAGCGTTGGAAAGTAAGACTTTAGAACCCCCAATTGACAATTGACAATTGACAATTGGGAGGATATTGTTGCACTGTTATCCATAAATTATATGTATGGGATTATTGTTATATTTTATTTGTCAATTGTCAATTAGTTTCGCAATTGGACTGTCTTTTTTCAATAGATATAGGATTTCCGCATAGGGTAAGAATACGTTTGTTTCCCTTACCACGTAAGCGGCGATCTCATATTCATTAAAGGTATACGTGATGCCGTCCTCGTCGACCAGGAAATTACCGTTCGGAAAAATTTCTTCGACACTGAAGAAACCGATGTTTTCCAAATCTTTCGGATTCTCCACCTTGTTTTGTTTGGCGATATGATCGATCAATATCTGTGCGAGGCTGTCCTGGAAGTTCTCGATGAAAATATCTTCTTCTGTGATTGCATTGCCTGTTTTCAAGTTGATCACGTGATTGTTGTAGGCATGCGAACCGTGTGCACCGCCTGTATAGTTTTCGAAACTTACAGTATAGCTCAGAATGTCATTCTGGTTGTAGACGATTTCATCCGATGACATTTCGAAATAAGAGAACCAGGCTCCGACCGGCAGATCGTCCTTCTTTTCCAACTCTGCCTTGAAATCGGCTTCCAGTTCTTTATAGTTGTTCAGATAGTCTTCCGTGTACTTGGCGACCGCCTCTTCTGGAGACAGGTTCTCATAATTCTCGCCGAAGTAGGAGAGGACAAAGTCATTCTGTATCTTTTTCAGAATCTCTTTATCGGAAAATTTGGCAGGATAGGTGAAGTTCAATTGCAAGTTGCAATTGGGATTATCGGGATTATTCAGCAGATGATAGGTCCTATCCACCCGGATAGAATCGAATTTAATATCATTATCGGCCGTTTGCTTCGTGTTAGTATTGCAACCGGTTACGAACATTCCTAAAAAGAAAAGCGCTATCAGGCTTTTACTAATTTGTGTACTCATCGGAATCATAGATTTTAGATAATACTTTTAGATGCAAATGTAAGCTATTATCTTGTAATAAACGAATGGCTGGTTTCTTTTTTCAGCCTCGGAGGCATCAAAAGGGTGAGGAGATAGCAGTGCTGGTGTTGTTTCCTGCCTATGTAACGGTCGTTCCCTACCTATGAAACTACTGTTTCCTGCCCATGAAACGGGAGTACCATGCCAGTGGAACTCTTGTGCCAATAAAATGTAACAGGCTTGGCACTGCGTTCTGGCTTATCATCCGGAAAAGGAATTCTGCTTGGCGAAGGTTGAGTTGTAATAAATGTTTTAAACGAAAATAAACGCTAATTAGGCAACCTTTTGAGAAAAAGGTTGCCTAATTCTATTTGTGAAACGAACAAATCCCCTATATTTGCAGAGTGTGTACGCACACCTCTTTGAACCATGTAAAAAATAACAGGTAACAAATGGCTTATTCTAACTATTATGCGGCTTCTGGGCTTTTCCATGGATCTATGTCGTCGGTAATGGGAACGCAGTTTGACATCTTGATGGTCGGCAGTGATCCCCGCCTTCTTGGTACGGTCTGGGAAAAGGTCGAATCGGAAGTGCAGCGATTAGATAAAATGCTGAACCGGTTCGATCCGGAGAGTGAGGTTTCATTTGTTAACCGGGAAGCCGGGCACTACCCGGTGACGGTGGGGGAAGAGCTTTGGAATATATTGTTGAACTGCAAGCGTTACAATGAGCTGACGGAAGGATATTACGATATAACTTTGCAGGGATTCGACCAGGTATTGCTGACGGAAGAAGATAAAAGCATTTTTTTCTTTTCTGAATCTTTACACATTGATCTCGGCGGGTACGGGAAAGGATATGCGCTTGCTAAAATACGGGAACTGTTGGAAGAAAACGGGATTGGTAAGGCGCTTGTCAATTTCGGAAATAGTTCGGTTCTGGCGGTCGGTACGCATCCGTGCGGCGAATATTGGCCGGTGGGTCTTGACAATCCGTTTACGAAAGAGCGGATTGCCGATTTGAAGTTGAGTGATAGTTCGTTATCGATATCGGGAAATATGCCTTCCCATCCGCGCCATATCGTGAACCCGCATACGGGAACATTCGTGGAGGATAAGAAAATGGTGTCGGTGGTGGCGAAAGATCCGGTGGTGGCGGAGATTCTGACAACTGCCTTTATGATCTGCGGCGACGAGCGTGTTCCGGTAATCGCGTCTCAATTTGATATTTATGAAAAACATGTATATAAGTTATGAAAAATGATGAGAATTCAGTCAATTTAAGCCGGCGGGACTTCTTCAAGGAGTTGGGAATGATTGGTGGAGGCGGTGTGCTGCTTTCCGCGTTTCCCTGGTTGCAGTCCTGTAGTGCCGACGATAAGGTGCAGATCGCAAAGGAAAAGGTGCGGATCGGATTTATCGGTACAGGTTCGCGTGGACAGTACCATTTGAATAACCTGAAGACGATTCCGTATGCCGATGTGGTTGCCTTGTGTGATAATTATCCTCCCCACCTGAAAGAGGCTTCGGCTCTCTATCCGAAAGCCAAGACATATGACGATTACCGGAAGCTTTTGGATGATAGAAATATACAAGCCGTCATGATCGCCACTCCGCTGTACGAACATGCGCATATCACAATAGACGCCTTACATGCCGGAAAGCATGTTTTCTGCGAGAAATCGATGGCGATGACGTGTGCTGACTGTCTGGATATGTATAATGTGTTTAAGGAATCCGGCAAGGTGATGTTTATCGGCCAGCAGCGCTTGTATGATCCGAAATATATAAAGGCGATGGAAATGATCCATGCCGGCTTGTTGGGAGAGATAAATTCGATACGGGCGTATTGGTTCCGTAATAACGACTGGCGCCGTCCGGTCCCTTCTCCCGATTTGGAACGTAAGATCAACTGGCGTTTATATAAGGAATATTCATGCGGCTTGGTAACAGAATTGGCAACTCATCAGCTGCAGGTTGGAAACTGGGCGCTCCGGATGCTTCCCGAAAAGGTGGCCGGCATGGGGGATATCGTCTATTGGAAGGATGGTCGCGAAGTGTATGACAGTATCAATTTGATTTACCATTATCCGAACGGCGTGAAGATGACCTATGAGTCAATGATTGCCAACAAGTTTTATGGCCTTGAAGAAGAGATTATGGGAAGCAAGGGCACGATGGAACCGGAAAAAGGTAAATATTATTTTGAAGATGTCGAACCTGCTCCTGGTATCATGCAGTTGATCAACCAGATTGAACATAAGATCTTCGATAATGTTTCATTTGCCGGTCCGAGCTGGGTTCCTGAAACTGCATCGGTAAACAAGGGACATCTGATCATGGACAATGTCACAACGATCAGTGGACAGTCATCGGTAGGAGCTGCTGGCGACGGTTCTATCGAGTTGGTTACTGCTTTCTGCGAAGCGGCTATTACTGGAAAACCGGCTCCTAACCTGGTGGAAGAAGCTTACTATTCCTCTGTTTTGGGTTTGTTGGGCTTGCAGGCGATTGATGAAGGACGGGTGATTACTTTCCCGGATGAATATAAAATACCGTATCTAAATTTTGCATGATTATGAAAGAGATCGTATTATCTGTAAAGAGACAAAAAACGGAAATCAAGATATTCTGTGTCTGTATCGCGCTCGCTTATCTGATGAACATTATCTCAATCATAGCATACGGTACAAGCTGGTCCGAGCTTTGGACACAATCGTTGTGGATGCTACTCATTACGTGTGGCTTTTACGGATTGTCGGTTGTACTCCGTTTGCTGTATTATGGACTGAGCCAGTTAAGAAAGTGATTGTTGCTTTTCTTTAGAAAGAGAAGTAACCAAAGGATTTAATATCGTTCTATTGTTTTTTCATCAGGAGAAAGTGATAGAACGATTTTTATATGTTTTTGATTGATTTCTTATCATGTTTTTCTGTCATAATCCTTTCCTTTGCCCAATAAATCTGATAAGCATGAAAAAGACGATTTTATTTTTCTCAATTCTGTTGGCGTCGTGTGCAGGTAAGCAGACGCAAGAGATCCGGACAATGGAACGTTTGTCCACTGCATCTCATAATGATTACTATGTAAGTAACCGGGCTCCGTTGCAACCGTTGCAATTTATTAAGCTGCCCGCCGGAAGTATCGAGCCAGAAGGCTGGATCAGGCGACAGATCGAATTACAGAAGGATGGACTTTGTGGTCATTTGGGGGAGATTAGTGCCTGGCTGCAAAAGGAAAACAATGCCTGGTTGAAAAACGGAGGTGAATGGGGGTGGGAAGAAGTGCCCTACTGGTTGCGAGGGTATGGTAATATGGCGTATGCCTTGAGAGACGAAACTTTGTTGAAGGAAACGAAATTCTGGATAGAGGCCATCTTGTCAAGTCAGCGAGCGGATGGTAATTTCGGGCCGGTGCATTTGAATAACGGCAAGCAGGATTTTTGGCCGAACATGATCATCCTTTGGATCATGCAATCTTATCATGAATATACGAACGATAACCGGGTGATTGACTTCATGACCCGCTATTGTCATTATCTGCAAACGGTTCCCGATGACGCTTTCCTGTCGAGTTATTGGGAAAATAGCCGCGGGGGGGATAATCTTTGGAGTGTGGTCTGGCTGTATAACCGCACGGGTGACGAGTCACTTCTTCCGTTGGCCGAAAAGATTCACAGGAATACGGCGGATTGGACAAAATCGACTCAGCTTCCTAACTGGCACAATGTGAATGTCGCCCAGTGTTTTCGCGAACCTGCCACTTATTTCCTGTTTACAAAAGATTCGGCGATGTTGGCTGCCAGCTATAATGTCCAGAGTTTGGTACGCCGTGCTTTCGGCCAAGTTCCTGGTGGAATGTTTGGGGCGGATGAGAATGCCCGTATCGGTTTCTTCGATCCTCGACAGGGTACGGAGACTTGTGGTTTTGTGGAGCAGATGGCTTCCGACGAGATCATGCTTTTGATCAGTGGCGATCCTTATTGGGCTGATCACCTCGAAGATGTTGCGTTCAACAGTTATCCGGCTTCTTTGATGCCTGATTACCGGGCGCTTCGTTATCTGACTTGTCCGAATATGGCGATCAGTGATTCTCGCAATCATCATCCGGGATTGGATAATTCCGGTCCGTTTTTGGCCATGAACCCGTTCAGCAGTCGTTGCTGTCAGCACAATCATGGTTTCGGCTGGCCTTATTATGTCGAACATTTGGTGTTGGCGACGCCGGATAACGGGGTAGCCGCCGTTTTATACAATTCTTGTAAGGCAAATGTAAAGGTGGGCGATGGAACGGAAATCACCTTACGTGAACAGACGAATTATCCGTTTGAGGAAATGACACGTTTTACGGTTGGAACGTCCGAAAACGTATCTTTCCCCTTCTATCTCCGCATCCCGTCCTGGTGTAAAAATGCATCTGTCTTGATCAACGGAAAAAAACAGCAAACAAAGCTTGCTCCCGGAACATACGCTTGTATCGAACGGGAATGGAAAGATGGCGATGAGGTAGTCCTGAACCTTCCGATGGAATATGCCGTTCGTCAGTGGCAGGTAAATAAGAATAGTGTCAGTGTCGATTACGGTCCGCTAACCCTGTCCTTGAAAATAGAGGAAGAATACAAGCAAATGCCCAGCACCGAGACTGCTGTTTGGGATTCCAAATGGCAGGAAGGAGCGGATGCCTCCGCATGGCCGACATTCGAGATTCTGCCTGCAAGCCCGTGGAATTATGCCTTGAGAGTCCAGTCACCTATCACGTTGCAACGCAGAAACTGGCCGTCGGACAACAATCCTTTCACTCTCTCTTCCGTCCCGATGGAATTTAAGGCTCAGGGACGTTTGGTGCCGGAGTGGAAAATTGACGAATACGGATTATGCGGAGTCCTTCCATACGAAAACGCCCGCAAGTCCGACTGCCTGGATGAAATCACCTTGGTCCCTATGGGAGCGGCAAGGTTGAGGATTTCTGCTTTCCCAGTGGCAGAGCGGTGAGAATTAAAAAATAATGATCGGTCTCTATTTTTAATTCTCAATTTTTAAGTGCTTCATATATTCTGATGGAGTCTTTCCGTACTGCTTCTGGAAGCAGGTGGAGAAGTAGGCAGGTGACGAAAAGCCGACTTGGAAAGCGATCTCGCTGATGCGGTTCTCTCCGTTCTGCATCAGCAGGATCGCCTTCTTTAAGCGGGCAATGCGGATGAAGTCGTTAGGAGAAAGACCGGACAGACCCTTAACTTTGCGGTAGAGGCTGGAAGTGCTCATTCCCATCGTATCGGCAAGCATCTCAACGGAGAGTGCTTCATTGCTGAGGTGTTCTTCCAAATAATCGTTCAGTTTGCGAAGGAAAATATCATCCACCTGCGAAACGGCGAGAGAGGCTACCGGGGCGAACGGCTTCTCCAAATAGGTTTTGTTCAGTAGCTTACGGCTTTTCAAAAGGTTGCCCACTTGGGCCGTCAGCAGTTCGATAGAGAACGGTTTCTCCATATAGGCATCGGCTCCAGAGTTCAGTCCCTTCAGGCGTGATTGCAGGTTGTGTTGTGCTGTCAGCAGGATAAACGGGATATGGCTGACATTGACATCGTTTTTCATTTCGTTGCAAAGTTCGAAGCCGTCCATGATCGGCATCATGACATCGCTGATGATTAGGTTGACCGTGTTTTTACGGACCAGATCAAGAGCTACTTTCCCGTTTTCCGCTTCTAGCACTTGATATGTTTCCGCCAGTTCGCGGGCGATGAAATGGCGCATATCATTTTGGTCTTCGACAATTAAGATAACCGATTTGCCCGTTTCGGCCAATGTGACTATTTCCGCTTTCTCTTTTCCAGCAGTGGTCTGGAAACTGTCTTCCTGCTGTTCTGGGAGCATCAGGACAAACTGGTTCAAGCCGTCCGGCGTTTGTCGATAGAACAGTCTGCCGCAGTGGAATTCGGTCAAAGAGTGGGCCAGCGACAAACCGATACCGCTTCCTTGCTGGTTTTCTGTCTCTTTGAGGCGGTAGAACGGATTGAATATATTTTCGATTTCACTGTCGGGTATCAGATGCCCGTCGTTGGTGACGAGCAGGGTGAACATGCGCTCTTCACCTGAAGGAGGGAGTAATTCGAGCGATATCCGGCTGTCCGAGTACTTCAGTGCATTGCTGACCAGGTTGCTGACGATCTTCGAGAATGCTTCTCGGTCCAGACAGGCCTCGAAAGGTAGATCCGGCAGCTTGACTGTGAAATTCTTGTTTCCCTGTTCGAAAGCCGGACGGAACGGATGCAGGATCGTTTCCAGCCAGAGGACGACATCGGTCTTGACATAGTTCAGTTTGAACCCGCGGCTTTCCGTCTTGCGGAAGTCCAATAGTTGGTTACTTAGGTCTAACAGTCGCCCAGTGTTTTTCTCGATGATTCGTAGGTTCTCCTGTGTGGCGGGCGTTCCATCCCCTGAACGAAGGATTTTTTCCAGCGGGGCTTTTATCAGGGTAAGAGGTGTCCGTATTTCATGCGTGATAAAGGTAAAGAACTGTATTTTTGCATTATAAAGTTCTTTTTCCTTCTTACTTTCGAATATTTCACGGTTGATGCGGTGTTTTTCTTCCAGTTTGGCTTTTTTATAGTTATACCAGAGTACGATCAGCAGGCATAAGATCGTGAAATAAATGAGTAATGCCCATCCGGTAGCCCAGAATGGCGGTGTCACCGTGATCCGAAGAGTCGTCTCGTTATCTTGCCAAACCCCGCTGCTATTGGTCGATTTTACCCGGAAAACATAGTCGCCGGGTGACAGGTTGGCAAAGGTCACGTCTTTATTCTGCTTCATATAGATCCAGTCTTTGTCACTCCCTTCCAAACGGTAGGCATACTGGATCGCGTCTGGAGATGTATAGCTCAATGCCACATACGAAAGGGTAAAAGTGGAGCGGTTATGCGGAAGTTTCAATTCTCCGTTTTTCATAATCTGGTTGACATTATATTTAGGGGCACCGATGCGGTCGTCCTGCACATCTATGCGAGTGATACATACCGACGGTGAATAAACATCCTCTTTGAAATCGCGCGGATTAAAGGCGATCATTCCGTTTATCGTTCCCATATACATGGTCCCATCCGGCATCTTGTAGGCAGAACAATAGTTGAATTGCGTTTCGGGCAAGCCATCCGTGTACGAGAAAGTCTTCATCACATATGTTTCCGGGTTAAAACGAACCAGCCCGTTGGCCGTTGCAATCCAGAAAAGATGTTCGTCGTCTTCTAAAATACGGTGTACGATATTGCTGGGCAGTCCGTTTTCAACCGTGATGCGGTTGAATGAATCCGATATCTCGTTGTAGAGGGAGAAACCATAGGTCGTTGCCACCCAAATCCGTTTTTTCGAATCTTCGAATATGGATGTCACGTTGTTGTCGCCGATGGTCTGTGACCGCTCGCGGTTGGATGTATAGTGCGCTAACTTCTTGTCAGTTTTAGAATAGCGATAAGCGCCGGAGGTGGTCGCAACCCAGATATCCCCTTTGCTGTCTTTGTAGATTTGACGTACCATCGACTTAATCTCTGTTTTCCAAGGGGTGAAACATTCTTCTTTTTTATGGAAGAGGACAAGCCCTTCGGAGGTCCCGATCAGGATTTCGTCTTCGGAGAGTTTGCAAAAGCAGAGTATGAAGTCTGCCGGAAGCAGGTTGTCGGTATTGTTCCGGGTATATCGTTTGATGATTTTCCCGGAAGGGATGTCCAGAAGGTCGATTCCGGTGTTGAATGTCCCTACCCACAACCGGCTGCCGTCGGCAAGCAGGCCGTGGATATTGGTTGCCGAAAGCGGGTGGACTGGGTTGGTACGGGAGAAGTTCGTGATCTTGCCGGTAGTCGGGTTATAGCGGTTGATCCCGTTATCTTCCGTTCCTAACCAGAGGTTGCCGTATCGGTCCGGACAGATTTCACGTACGGCATTTCCCGGCATTCCCGGATGGGTTTTCCCTCCGATAAAATATTTAAACGGGACATATTCTTTGGGCAGGTAGTTGATTCCTCCGAAAAAGGTGGTAACCCATATCCCTCCTTCACGGTCTTTTGTGATCGAATAGGCTGCATTGTCGGAGATCGTATATTCGTTTGTCAACGATTTTTGCAGGTGCGTGATGCTCCGGTCTGCCATATTCAGGATGTAGACACCGGACTCGGATGCGATCCAGTACGTATTCTCACTACACTGCTTGATGTCGCGAACCTGTATATCTGGGATGACTGTTTCCGTTTTCCGGTTGTGCCGGTCGTAAAACTTGAGTCCTGCCCGGTCTGTCCCGACCAGTATTCCCCAATCCGGCACGAGGCAAAGCTTGGTGAGGTTGATCGGATTTTCTTTTTCCTTTTCAGTCAGTATCGGGATACGGGCGAATTTGTCTGCCTCCGGTTTGTAGAAAAACAGGTCGCTGCGTCCGGCGAGGATCGGCTCGCTCTCTTCGTTCATCGTGATGTCTATCATGCTTATCTGCTCCCCTTCGGGGTAGAAATGCGGACTGCTTTCGCCTGAAAGGGCATAGCGGGCGATCCGGTTGTAGCTCATCAGCCACAAATTCCCTTTTTTATCTTCTCTGATTTGTTGGAAATATTCTGGGGCGTTGTTGCTGTCGGAAAAGGTCAGGGGATGGAAAGCATCTGTTTGATAGTCGTAATAGCAGGTGTGGGAATAGGTGCAGACCCATATCCTACCGGTCGAATCTTCGAAAAGGCTGATGATCCTGTCGTTCGGCAGACTTTCCGGCTCGTACGAGTTGTAGCGGTATATCCGGAACTGATGTCCGTCGAAACGGTTCAATCCGTCGTCCGTCCCGAACCACATGAATCCTTTTTTATCCTGTAGGGCACAATAAACCGTGTTGTGCGACAATCCCTGTTTGTTGGTATAGTGGCGGAAATAAAGGTCGTGCGACCAGCCGGACCGGGGGAGGAGGAGCGAAAGCGTGCCCAGTAGAATGATAAGGAATGTTCTCATGCCCTGCGAGTGTTTTTTTTGTAAAGTACAAATGTAAAGGAATTTTGCAAAACACTCAATATCGAGGTACAAATTCGGTTTATGGGTGGTAGTAACTTGGCGTCGTAAATAGTTCAATGCGGCAAACGTAGGGGACTTTCGGTACGATCCGTCCCGCCCTGTCCGGACGGACGTGGGGCGGGATGGAGAGCCGGATCATCTTACCGGAAATTCCGTAATCCGGAGGGTCGTGCATCCGTAAGGGATCAGTTCGATCGTCTCCTCGTCGCCAAAGTCTTTGCCTTGCTGCGTGTAGTAGGGTACCGGACCTGCCGAGCCTCTGACTTGCGTCCAGCCGTTCAGTCGCATTGCCTTCGTTTTGATGCGTATGGGGGCGTTCTCGACATTCCATGGATAGGGGGTGGTAATGTCTGATTTTTCTACCGTGAAAGCATCCTTGATCCGGTCGGGCGAGAAGGAACGGGCCGGCAGGGCGTAGTTCCAGGGACTGTCAGACGTCACCTCGTAATACCATTTGCCGTACACGTCGGACTTATCGCTTTCAAACGCTTTCTTTTCCCATTTCTCGTTCATCTTCAGGGCATAGACCAGCGGTCCCCGTTCGACAACAGCGCTGTTTTCATACCAGCGGCTGACGGTCACCTCCATCGGCAGTTCGAGGGATAGGATATCGCCCTCTTTCCATTCCCGGTTGATACGTGTGACGGTTCCGGGATAGGCATCGACCGTCAGCGGTTTGCCGTTGAGCTTGACCACCGGTTGCTTGCACCAGCCCGGTATGCGCAGGTGGAAGGGGAAGAAGACCTTTTTCACTTTCTTGTCCGTAAACGAAACATGGTAGCGTACTGTCTCCTCGAAAGGATAGGCCGTTTCCTCTTTCAGGTTCACCTCGATTCCTCCTGCCACTCGTGCCGTTACTTGCGAGGGGGCGAAGAGCAGGGAGGCGAGTCCGTTGTCGGCAGTCGCGTACCAGAGGTTCTGGACGAATTTGGGCCAGCCTTGGTGAAGATTGGACGTGCAACAGGGATAGCCGGTCAGCTCGCCGAAAAGCAGGTCGGTGTCGTCGTGCGGGGTGGAGAACTCCCTCCACTCGCGGGTGACGGCGATCTGGTTGGTCTGCTGGTAATACTGGCGGGCGGAGTAGTCGTCGGTCACTTGAGTGGGCAAGGCGTTGTATGCCACGCGCTCCAGGTAGTCGGCCCATTGCATGTCCCCTGTGACCTCCAGTATCGTTTCCAGTGAGTACATCATCTCTACGGCGGTACAGAGCTCTGAGCCTGTCGTCGGTTTGCCGAAGCGCAGCAGTTCGTCTCCTCCCCAAAGGCCGGTAGGCAATCCGATGGTGTGACGGATGTCGTTGACCGCTTGGCGGGTGGCTTGGATTTGCTTGGAGTCTTTGCCTTGCTGGTAATAAACGATCGGTTCCTTGAAACCTTGTGCGAGGTTCACACAGTGCAGGCTGTGTTGGCGTCTGAGATGATTTTGATTTAAAAAGATATCTGTCCAGTTGAACGTCTGTTTATGGATTAACTCGCCTAAATCCAACAGGAATTTGTCGCCGGTGATGTTGTACAGCCAATAGACGACCATCAGGTTATCCCCTCCGCGCTGTTCGCCCCAGAAGGTCCATTTGCCTAACGGGTTTTTGGGCAGTTCGTCCAGTTGGTATCGGAAATATCGGGTCATGAAGTCGATCACGCGCCGGTCCTGCGTAGCCGTGTAGTATTGTTGCATGACTTTCAGCATGACCATTTTGGGCCACCAGTCTTGCGCGTTGTTGCGTTGCAGACCGGGTTCGTAGTCGCGGTCGGTATCGGGGCCGAAGTAGCCGTTGGGCTTTTGTGATGCCAAGGTCCATTCGATCCAAGGTTGTACCTTTTCGATCAGGGCTTGGTCGTTCAGGAGATAAGCCAACGGCAGAAGTCCGTCGATCCAGTACGGACCCCGTTCCCACACGTCACCGTCACCGCCGAGCCATCCGTTTCGGGGACCCATTACTTTCGTGTAGACCTTATCCAAGTGGCCGGTCATTCCGTCGCGCATACGGGTCAGTTGGTCGTGCATCCACCCTTCGGCGCGGATGGTTCCGAGAGGCAGTTGGATGTAGTCTTTTTGCAAGAGCGGGTGTCGGTTGTTCCGGTAACTTTCGGCTGCGGGTTCTTCGCCGGCGGCCGAGACAGTCGCTACCGTGAGGGTGGCGACTGCTGTCAGGAAAATTTTTTTCAATTTGTTCATGGTGATAGGATGATGTTATGTTATTCTTGATAATCGATCCATACTTTCATCTTGCCTGCTTTGCGGTTGTCCCAGGCATAGTAAGGAATGAAATGTAGTGTTTGTCCATTCGATATGGCTTTGATTGAGCGGATGCCACCCAGGTTGTCCGGTTCGTCTTTGACCTCGAATGAGGAGGTGGGCGTCAGTGCGAGGTCGGCAAAGCCTTTCGCGTTGTCCGTCTCTTCGAGGCAGTAGACCAGCGGTCCGCGTTGCAGGGCGCGCTTGCCCGTGTTTTGCCGCACGCGCGGGTCGGCTGATACTTTTTCGACCGGCATGTCCATGTTGAGCACGATCAAGTCGCCGGTTTTCCATTCCTTGATGACGGTATATCCCTTGTCGGTCGTACTGTCGACTTTGTTCCCGTTGACCGACAGGGTGTATGACTTGCACCATCCGGGGATACGGATGCGCAACTCCTTGCCGAGCGGTTGTTCGGAGGTGACGGTCAGCTTGACCAGCCCGTCCCAAGGGTAGTCCGTTTCTTGTTTCATGACGACCTTTTTCCCGTCGATCGTGACTTCGGTGGTGTTTCCGATGAAGAGGTTTACCCACAAGGCCTTGTCCGATGTCCCATAGATATAGTTCCCGATGGAAGGCAGGAAGCGCGAGATCTGGCTCGGACAGCAGGCGCACCCGTACCAGGCCTGGCGGTGATGGTCTCCGTTCGATTCCAGCGGATTGACGTAGAAGAAGCGGTCTCCAGCCAGTGAGACGCCAGCCAGCGCACCGTTGTACATGGAACGTTCCAGTACGTCTATGTATTTCGAATCGCCTGTGAACTGGTTCATGCGTTGGTTCCAGTAGACCATCCCGACGGAAGCGCATGTCTCGCAGTAGGCATCGAGGTTCGGCAGGTCATAGTCTTCGGTAAAGCCTTCGTTGTGCCGTGAAGAGCCGATCCCGCCGGTCACGTACATGTTACGTAGTACTACGTCGTCCCAGAGGCGGTTCAAAGCCTCGACATAAGCGGTGTCTTTTTTCAAGGCTGCCACATCGGCCATCCCGCAGTACAGGTACATGCAACGGACGGCATGCCCCGAAATGTCGGTCAGTTCTCTTACCGGGATAACATCCTGGTAGTAGGCTGGGTCCCATTTCCCTTCGCCACCCATGCTCCCGTGTCCGTGTCCGCGTTCTTCGAGCAGCCAGTTGGCGAAGTCGAGATATTTTTCCTGACCGGTTGTCCGGTATATTTTCACCAAAGCCAATTCGATCTCCTCATGTCCCGGCACCCAATGGCGCTTGCCGGGACCGAACAGTTCCATCATGTGGTCTGCCATACGGATGCTCACATCGAGCAGTTTCCGTTTTCCGGTTGCCTGGTAATAGGCGACGGCGGCTTCCATCATGTGGCCGGCACAATACATCTCGTGCTTGTCCATGTTGTTCCAACGTTTGTCTTGTCCGGTCAGTGTGTAGAATGTATTGATATATCCGTCCGGTTGTTGGGCTGCCGCGATCTTGTCGATCCATTCGTCCGCTTTCTTTTCCAGTTCGGGGTCCGGGTTGTTGATCAGGCTGTAGGCGATACCTTCCAACGCTTTATATACGTCCGAATCGTCGAAGAAGATACCGGAATGCTTCCCTGTCCCTCTGGCTGCATTTTCAAAATTTTGCATTCTTCCGGTTTGGTTCTCTATTTGGTCGATACAGACAGGGAGTGTAGCCGATGTGTGCTTGGCGAGACGTGGCGACCAGAAGTTGTCCCGGATGTGCACGTGCGAGAAGTCTATCTGGTCGATTATTTTCAAAGGCGGGGTTTCTATTTGGTCTTGTCCGCCGCATCCCCATAGTGCCATACAGGCAAAGAGTAGTACAAAATACTGTTTCATGGTTTTAAAATTTAATGTTATAATTTGCAACTTATTTTTGTCAAAGTAGGAGAGGTGGCTGTCTTTGTCCCGTTGATGAAAATCGACAGTCCGGCTCCTCGTTTATATTTATCACCTGTCTTATCATAAAGCACGCATATTGTTTTGCCACGATAAGTCAGATTGTCCAGGCAAAAGTAATCCCAATATCCTTCCGGTATCAACGGGTTGACATCGAGTTCCTCTTCTTCACTTGGCCGGATTCCGATTAACCCGTTGATGACGAGGTCGCAGAATAAAGAATGATTATAATCTTTTCCGCGTTCTTCGGGTTTTTGGTGACGTGTTGACAACATTGTCCTGGATATCCAATCGCCAGTAAAAGGATTCAGGTTTTCGTCAATCCATGGTGTTAGTATGCCATTCGCGTCTTTCTTATACAGGCTTCGTGCATAAATCGAGAATAAAGTTATGAAATCTCGTGAATCTACAAAAGATTGCGTTTGATTATTTAACAAATTAGCCAATCCGACCAATGTCATCGAGGTCGCGTATGGCCAAGAAGGACCGTTCCACTGGCATTCATGTCCTTCGTAAGCAACTTTGAATTGAGGATGGCATTGTTCGGCAGTTGTTGGCCCGTAAGGAGCGAGAAAATGTCGTGTGTTCATCAGGAATTTCCAGGCGACGGCATAGTCCGCGGAAGCCAGGTCGAATGCCCAAGGCGTATATCCGTGTAGTTCGCGTACGTCTTTTAAAGAAGCGTTTTTTTCAACAGACAGTACTTTTAGAAATTCCGCTTTGGGGTCCCATAAATATTTGAACATGTTTTCTTTGATCCGGCAGGCTTCGGTTTCGAGTGCTTGTGCTTGGTTGTCGTTTTTCCAATGTGCGATTTTGGATAAGGTGGCGGCTTCGGCTGCCATATATGAGTTGATGGTTACCCGAAAACCGTGTCCGCCGATCGAAATTTCCATGCCGTCTTCTCCGTCTTTTTTGCCAGAACAATCCTTTTTCAGCTATGAATTTTTTCTTCCACTCTGAATAGTTTTGTAAAAGTTCCGGATATAACTCTTTCAGCAATTGATAATTCCCCGTGATCTGACAATATTGGTAGATTGCATGGGCAACGGGAAAACTGTAGGAATGCGTGTCACCTCCTCCCTTCAGCCAATAGTACGCATAGTCTTTGAGGAAACCGGAATACTTCAGCCACCTGCCTTCCCGAAAGTGGAACCAGGCAGGGCAACAGATGCCGTTGTGCTTTCCGGCCCACGGGACATCCGGAAGGAATTCGGTTACGATGAACCCGTCCGGTGTCTTTTTCAAATGTTTCCGGAAAGTCCACCAGCGGAAATAATAGATTTCCTCTATGTTTTTGTCCGGACATTCGAATAGCGGTATATTGCCGGATAAGAATTCTTTTGCCTGTCCGTTTGAAATATGTTGCACATACAATTCCTTGTCTTGCATGTTGAACCGGTCGATATACGAGCCTATCATGGCGGGATCAAGGACCTGCCCTGTGGTTGTATATGGAAAAGCCGTGACTGTGAGAAGAAAGTATAGGAGAAGGATTACAAGTTTGTTCATAAGGACATTTTTTATTTGCAGGGAAGCTTGCTTCCCTGCGAGGTTTGTAAGTTGATTACGTTTGTTATTTATAATGGGGGTTTTGTTCCAAGTTGGGATTGGAGGTCAAAACTTTTTCGGGTATCGGGAAGACGGATCGGTAATCACCTTGTGGTTTATGCGAGAGCCAGCTTTTTTTCGTGTAAACACCGAATCGGATGGCGTCTCGTCTGCGGTGCATTTCCCATGCGAATTCCCAACCCAGTTCGTCATACATTCTACCGAATCGGATGAGGTCCGTGTTCCCTTTGTCTGTAACGGTGTAGTGTTCCACATAGCCATATTGATATGAACTGTTTTCTTGTAACTGTGCATCGGTTACTATCGCTAATTCGGGATTGTCTTTGAATGCCCGTTTGCGGACTTCCGTGACCAAGAGGCCGGCTCCTGGTTTTCCCGAACGCAATAAGCATTCCGCTTTCATCAGGAGTACTTCTGCGTATCGGAACAGAGGCACATCCGTTTCGGATGAGGATTGCTCGCCTTTTACGATTTCGAATTTGTTCATGCGAAAACCTTCCATCTCACTGGTGTAATTCCCGTCCGGAAGATCTTTCGTATAGACAAGCGGTTCTCCCATTTTGTCGTATGTCCCGTATAGAGGACTTCCGTCTGCAGCTCGTTGTTCGCCCATCAGCCAGCTATCGGCCAGACGGGAATCTTCGGGATCATACGTGTCGATGAATTGAGTGACCCCCATAGCTGAACCGCATCCCCAAGGAGTCGCTTCGGTTTCGTATTTCTTTTTCAGTTCCCCGTGCCAGGAAAACATGTGGATCGAATTACCCCCGGCGATATTTGCATCGAACGGGATGGTGAAAATGACCTCTTTGGATGTTTCCACGCCTGTAGAACGGAAGGGGTCTTTGTAGTTGTCGGACAATGCGAACCTGTTGCTGTTTATGATGTCATCACACTGTTGGATACAGTCGTCCCAGTGTTCTTCGCCTGTATATACCTTGGTATTCAGGTATATGTTTGCCAACAGCGTCTTTGCCGCCCATTTGTTCATCCGTCCGTAAAAATTTCCGCCTTGTTCTTCACTTAAAGAAGGGATGATTTCTTTCAGTTCTTTTACTATGAAGTCGAAGATCTCTTTACGGTTACTTTTGGAGGGTAGTTCCATCGTGGTTGTCGTGACTAACGGAGCGTCTCCGAAATTGTCGCAGATTTGCCAATAATAATAGGCTCTCATGGCCCGTAATTCCGCTAATCCCATTGTTTTGTCCGCTTCGGAAGATGCCGGTAAAATACCGTTTTCTATTTGTTCTATCACTTTGTTGCATAATAAGGCGCCTTGATAGAAGTTGGACCATATTTCTGAGACGTGTCCTTGTTCGGAGTTCCATGTTTGGTAGTGCATACGTCGATAGACTCCGCCATCATCCCAGCCGGAAGCGTTAGGGGGCATGACGATGGCGTCGGCACTGACCTCTTGTGTCGTGAAATATCCTCCATGACTGGGGAAACTTCTGAGTTGGCTATATACGCTGGCAATAGATGGTGAGAAATCGTCGACCGTGTAATTGTAGGTTTGTTCGGTTATTTTGGAATATACTTTTTCATCCAAGTCATTGCTACAGGAAACGATTGTTCCGGAACAACATAACGCTAAAAAAAATTTTGTATAAGTATTCATGATAATTACGTTACGATTAAAATTTGACAGATATTCCTAATGTGTAAGTCCGTGTAGAAGGATAACGGTTCTTATTGTCGACTCCTGGTGCCAAGCCGCTTATGCTTACTTCCGGATCAATGCCGGAGTAGCCTGTGATAGTGGCGAGGTTGGAAATCGTGCCATAGATTCTCAAGCGTTTTATCCAAGAATTGAATTTGAATGTATATCCTAAGGTCACGTTGTCGATTTTCCAATAATTGCCTTTTTCGATATAATAGCTGACATATTGTAATTCTTGGTCGGCCGCTAAAGGAACTTTCCCGTATTTCGTATCGAATGCCGCATTCAGCACGTTCCCTCTTGACAACATGACCGGCGATTCATATTGCAGGCGTGGCATGTTCAGGATGTCGAAACCGAAAGCACCGCGCATGGTCATGTTGAAATCGAAGTTTTTCCAATTTAGGGTGTTGTTCCAGTTCAAGTAATGTTTAGGCAGGCCGTTCCCGATGATCTGTTTGTCTGTCGGTTGTAGTTGTGATATCGGTTTCGGACTGCCGTCGGCTCCTTCTATGATCCAGTGTCCGTTCTCATCGATATCGATACTTTTGTATCCCCAGAAATTACCAATCGGTTGTCCTTCCTGAATGCGGTGGGTTGTCGTTTGTAAGGGTTCTCCCGTAGAACCTTGATCCGAGTAACCGCTGGAGACAAACTGATCGTTGGAAAGTGACAAAAGTTCGTTTTTGTTTGTCGAGTAATTCATGGATGTCGTCCATTGGAAATCTTTTGTTTGGACAGGGATGACCGTGATACCGGCTTCTATTCCTTGGTTGCGCATCGATCCGGCGTTTGCTACCATACGGGAGAACAGGTAAGGAGGAGATGGCACGTCATAGTCCCATAACAAATCTTCTGTTTTGCGATTGTAGTAATCGATATTACCTGTGATGCGATCTTCCCAAAAACCGAAGTCGACACCGATGTTGATCTCTTTTTTCTTTTCCCATCTCAATTCGGGGTTCGCATTTGAATCCGGTCTGATGGTTTTGATCCATTGATTGTTATAATAAACATAAGTTCCGAAGTTCAGCGTGTTCAGTGACATATACGGATCACTTGGAACCGTTCCCGTGACACCATATCCGGCACGTAGTTTCAAGATGGACAAGACATCGGTGTCTTCCAGGAACTGTTCTCCTTTGATGTTCCATGCAGCAGAAACAGATGGGAAGTTGCCCCATTTGTGATCGGCTCCGAATTTGGTGGAACCTTCGTGACGGAGACTGGCTGCAAACATATATTTCCCTTTATAGCTGTAGTTCAGACGGCCGAAGTAACCGATCAGTTTGCTTTCATTGGCCGTCGAGTATTCCGTTCCGCGTCCGTCTTTCAGTGCCTGCCCTGTGCCCATATTATTATAGGTATAGTCATTGGAGGGAAAATTGAAATTCTGCATGTAAAAATTCTGGTAATGCGTCTTTTGCCAACTATATCCTCCTAAGAGTGTAAACGAATGGTCTTCAAAAATGGTTTTCCTCCATTGTACGGTCAGTTCCGACAAATCTTCATTTGAGCGCGTGGAACCACGGGAAGCATATCCGTTTTTGCCGTCTTTCCAAGTGGATTTGTGTTGCTGGGTCTCGTAATATCCTCTGACTTGGTTATAGGTATTGGAAGAAAACAGATATTTGATATCTAATCCTTCGATTGGTGTATAAGTGATATTGGCGAACATGCGCAGGTTGGTTGCTTGGTTTTCTCCTTCCACTTCGTTCAGGAGGGATACAGGGTTGAAGTATTCGTTTTTAGTGCTTTCCGAATAATTGCCGTTTTTGTCGTACACAGGAGTGGTCGGATTGTATATCAAAGCGTTTCTATATACTTCGCTGTTGTAGCCCCCACCATCGGAACCGGAAAAATAGGTTTGTTTGTAACCGCTCAGGCTTGCGTTCAGTTTCAATTTGTTATTGAACATGCGATGAGTGATTTCTACACGCGGGTAGAACATCTGGTTGTTTGTACGTTTGATCAGGCCGTTCAGACCACGGTATTCGAAGCTGGCCACATAATTGGTCGTACGGCTGCCACCGCGCAGGCTGATGTTGTAAATCTGTGTGAACGGTGTACGGGTCACTTCGTCCAGCCAGTCGGTTGATGCACCGTCGTCTTGGGCTCCCGGCCATCCTTCCTGTACGCGTCGGCGATATTCGTCTGCTTTCATGAACGGCAAGGTCTTTGTGATTTGCTGGGTGGAAAGATAAGCATTGACATCTACTTCCGTAGGCATTTCTCCATTGGCATTCTTGGTGGTAATCAATATGACGCCGTTTGTTCCTCTGGTTCCGTAGATCGCGGCGGCGGAACCGTCTTTCAGGACGTCGATCTGTTCGATGTCATCGGGTGAGACGGAGTTCAGGTCGCCGGGTATCCCGTCGATGAGCACCAAAGGGCTGGAGCTGGCTTTCAAGGTGGTGATTCCACGTAAGGCGATCTGCGAGGTGGAAGTCGGGTTGGCATCCGGCGTAATGATACTTAGGCCAGGAACTTTCCCTTTGATCAGTTGTGCGGCATCCGTAGTCGGTGTTTTTACGAAATTATCGGATTTGATTGTGGAAATGGAACTGGCCACTTCCCCTTTCTTTTGCGTACCGTATCCGACAACTACCACTTCATCGATCTTTTGGGTGTCTTCGATCAGTATGACGTCGGCCGTTTTGTTGTTATCGATAACGATTTCTTTTGTCAGGTAGCCGATGTAAGAAATTTGCAAGATGGCTTTTGGTGGAACTTCCAAGGTGTATTTCCCATTGACATCCGTGACTGTTCCGATAGAAGTCCCTTTTATGATCACGTTCGCACCAATGACGGGTTCTCCGTTGTTGTCGGTTACTGTACCTGTGATGGTCCGGCTTTGTTGGCCGATAAGAGATGTCCTGCCCTTATCGTTCTTTTTCAGCAGGAGGATGTACCGGTTGTCGAATTCGTAGGTGATATCAGTATCTTTGAAAGCTTCTTCAAGATAGGATATCATTTTCCCGGATGTGTTTTGGACAGTAATGTAACGTTCTATGTCTACTTCACGACTTTTGAAAACGACCAGATAATCGGTTTGATTTTCAATTTGAGTGATCAACTGGCCGACTGATATCACGCTCTGTTCCAGTTTTATGATTGTGTTTTGTGTTTCCGAATTAAGCGCTATCGTCTGAAAAGTACAGGCGAAAAGCATGAAGGACGGTAACAAAGTTTTCATTTTCATATCTTTTCTAAGTAATAAAGTGAATACTAAATGAATTTTGTAGATAAAGGCTTGTCTGTTGATAACGGATGTTTCCGATATCAATCATTGTTTTTACAGATGTGTTTCCATAGGCATTTTTTTTAGATATTAAACATTCGATTAACTAAGTGTAATGATATTGTTTTCTTCATCCTTTTGTATCTTGAATTTGTGTATTTTTTGTAACATTCTGAGAATATCGTCGATGCTGTCTCGTTGTCGGAATTTTCCGGTATATTTCTCTTGATTGATGGACGGGTTTCTTATGATTATCCGGACATCATAATAGAGTTGCAATTTGTTCAGTATATCAACAAGCAACTCGTCTTTAAAACTGTAAATTCCTTCTTTCCATAAAAAATAGTCATGATGAGAAATCGTGTCCACCTTTATGGTTCCGTTTTTTATGCTTATTTGCTCGTTGGGGCTCAATATGATACTTTCATTTTCTTTCCCTGTAAAATAGATTTGGAGCGAACCTTCTATCAGGCTGGTTCTCACATCGTTGTTTTTTCGGTAGCTGCAAATGTTGAATTGTGTGCCCAATACTTTCGTTTCTATGCCTTGCGATGAGACGATGAACGGTTTGTGTTTGTCTTGAGCTACAATAAAGAATGCTTCTCCGTCTATGGCGACTCTTCGTTCTTTTTTGTCAAAAATGGCAGGATAGGTGAGAGTTGTGTGGGAGTTCAGCCATACAGTAGTTCCATCCTGAAGTGTCAGTTTGATGCGCTGTCCGGCAGGTACGTGCAGTTTGTTTTCGATATTCTCCTGTAAAATTTCGGAATGCTGGTTCACGCCGGCCTGATAAGCGAATATAATGAGTAAAGTGATGATAGCTGCATATTTGAATAGGTAGAATGAAATCTGTCGTATGTGTTTCGCTCTCATTTTACACAAGAACTGGGTGTAGCTGTCTCGAGTAGTCTTTTTCCCGCAGGCGGCATCGGAAAATGATAATAGTGCGTATGTATTTTTGAATTTGATGAATTGTTTTTTCAATTCGTTATCAGATTCAATCTGTTTTAAGAAATCCAGTCTTTCGTCTGCATTCAGTTCTTCTTGAAAATATTTTTCGATTTGTCTTTCCATGCGAATGAAATGTTACATGCTGTAAACACTTACTCCGGAAAAATGTACCAAAAGAAAATCATTTTTTTTACGTTGGATTTCGGATTCATCGTCTCGTCCCCAGACTGTCACTCGTAAACATCTCCGCGATTCTATGTGCAATGAAAAAGGAAAAGCCATAAAGGAAGATAGTCCTTTAGTTCGTTCCTAAGCTTTTTATAGGCGATGCTGATTTGATTTCTGACCGTGTTGGTTGAGAGGTTTAGTTCGGTGGCGATCTGTTCTTGCTTTTTCCCTTCCAGTTTGTTCATGATAAAGATTTCCTTGCATTTGGTCGGCAGGCTGTCTAAGGCCCGGTTAATTAAATCTTCAATATCTTGGTCGGAGAAAATATGTTGCTCGAAGGCTTCTAAAGAATCTAAATTCATACGAAGGGTCATGTTATATTCTTCTTGCATATTGTTGATGGTTTCCAGGGCAATCGTTTTATGTCGCAGGTGGTTGAGGCATTTGTTCTTGATGATGGTGAACAGATAAGCGATCCGGATTGTTTGACAAGTAAACATTTCTCGTTTTTCCCAAAGTTCCGCGAACATGTCTTGCACGATATTTTCCGCATCTTGTTCCGATATCACATATTCTTGTGCAAAGCGTTTCATTTTTGGAAAGTAGGAAAGGTAGATGTTTTCGAATAAACGATCTTCTTTTTGTTGGGCGGACATTATTGTCATATATTTATTGTGGCCTTTCAAACAGCCGGAAAAGGCATAATTGTTAAAAAAGAAGTGGGCTGCTGTTCTTTTTCCTGTTAGGTGTCGCCAAACCCCTGTACACGCACGAACAAGCAACCCACTTGATATAGCAGGTCACCTGTGCCTTGCGTGTTGTTAAAAAAATGGCGACTTTAACAGAAAAAAGGCACTTCTGAAATATTCCTTATACAGTCTCTCCAGACATTGCAAATGTAGGTAAATTTTTTGTTTTCCGTGAAAAAGATTAAATAAGCTTCGTATATTTGTACCCGAATTGAAAATAAAAAAGAACGTCGGAATCCGGATGAATACGAATAGTGATGACATATTATTGCTGAAATTGATTAAACAAGGAGATCAGATCGCTTTTCGGCATTTGTTTTATCAGTATGCGGATTCTTTGGAACGTTTTATTACTTATTACATCCATGACCGGGAAAAATCGCAAGACTTGGTTCTGGATATTTTTACCTATATATGGGAAAACCGGCAGAACTTTGAGATAAAACTGACCTTGAAAGCCTATTTGTTCCAGGCGGCACGCAATAAGTCTTTTACCTATATCCGGGACAAGAAGATTCCGGTTTATCTGGAAGAAATGGAGGGTATGGAGATTGTGCAAAACTATGATTCGGAATTGGAGTTGCAGGAACTTCATCATCTGATAGAAGAAGCGGTGTCGCTTTTGCCGGATAAATGCCGCGAAATATTCCGGAAAAGCCGGGAGGAAAATTTGACCAATAAGGAAATAGCCGGACAGCTCCATATCTCGGAGAAGACGGTGGAGGGGCAAATCACGATTGCTTTAAAGAAAATCAGAATTCATTTGGGCGATTCTTATTCTTATTTGTGGTAAAAACGGGCTGGGCAACCGTACCAGAATCATAAAGCGTCCATCCGTTTTCGCCACCGACCCATACAGACTAATTACATACATGTTTTTGCAAAAACAACTATCATACTATCATATCCGCCTGTATATCGGTTTAAACCAATATGTTATGGTATGATAGTTGCCGTTTTGTACTATCTTCATCTATCATAACTATCATGGTGTAAAACGATAATGTCTTGTGTATCAATCATACGATAAAAACAGTGACCGTCCGGAAACAGGTGCAAAACATGTTAAAACGGCTTCTTTTTTCATCAAGACAGGCTTTTCTTTTGTCAAAAACCGTTTGCAAAACCGCTTGAGACCCGGGTGTACCCGCCACGGAGACCCGGGCGCGGGAGAGGTGCAGACCCGGGTCTGCACGAAGCCCAGACGGGTCTGCAGAGAAGTTTATCAGCCATGTTGGAGGTACTTTTATGCCTTGTTTTTGCATCTTATTCGGCGAAAAAGGTCGTTTTATATTTAAATGACCCCGTTTTGTCGATGGTTATTTTTGCATATATAAACATAAATATCATATTATCAGCTATATAAATGAATAGTCATGTAAAAAGTGTGATAGATGTATGATAGTAGAATGATAGTAAAAAACAGCAACTGTCATTTTTTAACGTATTGTGAAACAGTAGTTAACAACCGGATATGATAGTATGATAGTTGGTTTGCGAAATTTTCATAAAAGAAAAGATGTGGTTCCGGATAGCAACTTTTGGTGCGGTTGCCCTGTAAAAACGGGGATTCTTTTAGGGGAGAAAGTGCTTTTTGGAGTCTATATATCCAAGAGGGTGGTACAGAAGATGGGTTCTTGGCTACCGCATGATATATAATAGATAAGATGAAGAAGGCTAAATCATTCTTTTTTTGGGGAACTGTTTGCTGCTGTCTGTTCTGCTTTTTGCAGATATGGTATCCGTTTTATTTTTATTATGTCGAACAATTGCAGGTTTTTCCTCTCACTTGGGCTTGTTTTGAGGAAACATGCCGACAACCTGGCGGGTTGGCTTGCTGGTTGGGTGGTTTCCTTTTGCAATTCTATCATCTTCCTTTGGGTGGTGCGTTGGTTTCGACCGGTTTGTTTTTGGGGATCGGTGTGCTGATGCAACGGATCTGCCGGCAAACGACATCGCCTGTCTTTTGTTATTTACCGGCTCTTTGCCCGATTCTGGCTTTGCTCCCTTTGCATGTCGATGTGAATTACCGGTTGCAGGGGACGGTTGCTTATTGTTGCATGCTTGGGGCTTTTGTACTCTATGTGCGTATTGTCGTACCGTGGAAACGGGTATTGGCGGGTTGGCTGTTGATGGCTGTTTTGTTTGTATTGGCAGGGCCGGTGGCAACCTTGTTCGTTGCCGGAGTCGTGGTCCGGGAGATGTTGTTGCGGGAGAAGGGATGGCAAGGATGTCTGGCACTTCCGTTCGGGATTGTCCTGATGCTTTGGTGGTCTTATCATTTCTTTTGGCAGCCGGAATACCGAATGATCGTTTTGCCGGATTTTTATTATGAGCCTTTGTTGAAGGCGAATAAGCTCTATTGGGCTTGGTTGGCTTTTCTTTCGGGGCTTTTAATGGCTTGCTTCCCGATCGGAAAAGGCAGAGGCGTGTTGGATCGGACTGCTTGGTGGTGGACCACAGTCCAGCTGTTGCCTTTGGTTGCCTTTTTGGGGTGGATGAAAAAAAAAGAGAATTGTATTTGGTTGAAAAACATGGAGTTGTGTTATTATGTGCGGGGAGAACAATGGGATAAGGTCGTTGCCGGATATAAGGCGGCAGTATCGGACATGCGGACTTTGAGCTTGCTGAACTTGGCTTTGGCGTGCCAGGGCGAATTGGGAGATAAACTGTTCCATTATCCGCAGCAAGGCAAAGGCGGATTATTGCCAGAATGGAACAGTACGGTTCCGGGGGCAATCGTGTTGTCGGATATTTGCTACCAAATGGGGGATCTCTCTTCCGCTCAAAAGTTTGCATTTGAAGGATATGTCTCCTCTGTAGATGGAAACCCGCGTCTTTTGCAACGTTTGGTACAGACGAATATCCTGACCGGAGCTTATGCGGTAGCGGAAAAATACATCCGGATATTAGAGCAGACTTTGTTTTACAAAGAATGGGCTGCTGAATGGCGGAAGTATCTGTATCGGGATGATCTTGTGGAAGAAGAACCGTCGTTGGGCGGGAAAAGGCGGGCGTGGGGAAAAGGCGGACAGTATGCCGTGTCTGCAGATTTGTTGGAAGTGTGGGAACGGTTGGCAGTGAACAATCCGGACCGGTCGGTCGCTTTCCAATACTTGTTGAGTTTTCATTTGTTGGGCAAGACTTTGAATCGTTTTGACGAGTTGCATCGGAAGTATTACCGGACGAAGGTGTGGCCTTCCCTTTCCATCCACCAACAGGAAGCCGTGATAGCGCTTTATCAAAAGACTCCCCGATTGTGGCCCGAAAAAGGGGTCGGAATGAAAGTCGAGTTGCGCTACGGTGCGTTCGATCAGGATATGAACACGAAGCATGGCTATGTCAATTTTCGGGATGTCATGGCCGGTTCGTATGGAGATACCTATTGGTTTTATTTGATGTTTAAGAAATAAAGGTACGCGATGAAACGATTTTATTGCTTTTTGGTGGCGGCAATTTTGTTTTGTGCTTGTTCGGAGGATTGGAAAAATGGGAAACGGTTAGGTGAGAAGCCTGTTCTATTTCCTGATTATGCGCAAACCACTATCCCGTACAATATAGCTCCGTTGAACTTCACGGTCCGCGCGGACGGATGTCGTGTGTCGGTCTTGTTGGAAGCAGGAGTGGTAAAATTCAAGGTGGAGGCCCCCGACGGGAAAGTCAGGATTCCGGAAAAGAAATGGAAGAGGCTTTTGCAGGAGGCAAAAGATGATTCCGTTCGGGTTACGGTGGCGCGTAAGAAGGGCGATCGGTGGGAGATTTGGCAACCCGTATCGTTGAATGTGGCGGCAGATCCGGTTGATCCTTATTTGGTATATCGCTTGATAGAACCTGGCTATGCATTATGGAACAAAATGGGAATTTACCAACGTGGAATGGAGTCTTTTGATGAAACGACTGTTTATGAGAACAAGATGACGGACTATAATTGCGTGAATTGCCATTCTTTCTGCGGCCATGATCCGGACAAGATGCTGTTCCACTTGCGTGCCAAGTTGGCCGGGACTGTATTGGTTGATGGAGACGAGGTCGAGTTATTGGATACGAAAACAGATAAGACGATATCAGCTTTTACCTATCCTTATTGGCATCCTTCGGGTCGTTACATCGCTTTTTCCATCAATAGGACGACCCAGCAGTTGCATTCCACTCAGCGGACGGAGGTTTATGACACGGCATCGGATGTGATCGTTTACGATGTGGAGCGCCATACGTTTTTGTCTGTGCCCGGACTCGCTTCGCAGTCAAGTTTTGATACGTTTCCCTCTTTTTCTCCGGATGGTAAGAGTTTGTTTTATTGCACTGCTCCGGCTTGCTTGATGCCTGATTCCATTGGAAAATTGGCTTATAGCTTGTGCTGCATCTCGTTCGACCCTGAATCCGGAACGTTCGGTTCGCAGGTGGATACGCTGTTTGATGCTCGTGCGAATGGAAAAAGCGTTTCTTTTCCAAGAGTTTCTCCGGATGGTCGGTTCATGCTTTGTACTTTGTCTGGTTATGGCACTTTCCCGATCTGGCATAAGGATGCCGACCTGTATATGATCGACTTGAAGTCCGGAGTCGGTTCCTATCCGGAAACGCTCAACAGCAATGATACGGAAAGTTACCATTCGTGGTCGTCCAACGGAAGATGGGTTGTGTTCAGCAGCAGGCGTTTGGATGGATTGTACACGCGTCCTTTCATTGCGTATGTCGGGAAGGATGGCAAAACCGGTAAACCGTTTTTGCTCCCTCAAAAGGAGGCGGACTACTATGCCGGCTTGATGAAATCGTATAATATTCCCGAGTTTGTCACCGGTAAAGTGACTAATCGTTCTTATCAGATTCGCCGTTTGGCAGAACAGGGCGGAATATCCGTTTCTTGTTCAACTTTTTGATTTTTTTACAATAAGTCATTCTTCCTGTTTGCAGGATATTGTCATGGCTTGGAATCGGGGAATTGGAAAAAAATCGATTTGTTTTTAGGGGATGCCTTCATTTTTCGAGTCTCACGTTTCATAAATGGTACGAAGAGACAAAAATATACCGTGGGAAGTGATTATCCGGAAATTCAAGTGTGAGATTTCGGAGAAGGAACAGGCAGAATTGGATGTATGGCTTGCCGATGTGGAAAACCATGCCCGATTCCAAAGTTGGCAATCCCTTTGGTTGTCCATCATGGAAGAAAACATGCGGTATGTTTCCAATGTCGATGCCTTATGGAAAAGGATGGAGGAGCGTATGAGAAAGGCAGAGCCGCGAATGTTCAAGTTGTCTTTGCGTTCTTTTCGTTTGTATATTGCTGCGGTTGCGGTTTTATTTTTCCTGTTGTTCTCTTTTGCCGGTTATATGACGGCCGAATGGTACAAGGCAAGCGATGCCGTATTGGCTTATTCTTCCTTGAATGGAAAATCCCGGATATGTTTGCCGGACAGTACTTTCGTTTGGCTGAATGCCGGATCGACGTTAGAATATTTTGTTTCCCGTTGGACTAAAGAGCGTAACGTCCGTTTGGATGGAGAGGCTTATTTCGAGGTGGCGGCAGATCCGGACCGTCTTTTTGTAGTGGAAGGCGGCGGTGTGGTCGTAAAGGTGCACGGGACGGTTTTTAACATGAAGGCGCGGGAAAAGCAGGACCATGTGGATGTCAGCCTATTGTCAGGGTTGGTCGTTGTTGAAAATCACGGTGTGTCGAGAAGCCTGAATCCGGGCGAAACAGCCGTGTGTAAAAAAAGTGTTCCCAGCATAGAAAGAAAACCACGGATGTTTCTATCTCTTGCCTTTGGGCAAAAGAATCCTTGCGTTTCGAGAAAAAGACGATTTATGAACTGACCGGATATCTGTCGGAATGGTATGGCATGGATATCCGTTTGGACCCGTCGTTGCCGACCGATCAAGCCTATACCTTTACGATCACACATGAATCGTTGGAGGAGGTGCTTTGCCTGATTGCGAAGATAACCCCGATAGAATATGTTTTTGATGAAGATAATACGGTGAGAATAACAAGAAAATAGTAACAATTAAATCAGGAATGCCTATGAAACACACGTAAAAAAGTAATTCGAAGTTGTAACAATTAAATCAGTAATTTATTAAATCTTAAAAAGGTTATGAAGAAACGAAAGTTCTTTAGTAACAGTGGCATTTTGAAATGGAAGATGCCATTATTGATAAGCATTTTATTTTGGATGAGTTTGTCCGGGACGGCCGAAGCGGAAGTTCAGCTTCGTTCCATCTCGCTCCGGTTGGAAAATGTTTCGTTGAGCGAGGCGCTTTCACGGATCGAAGAGGCAAGCGGTTATTCATTTTTCTATGATGAGAATAAGATTGATTTGTCTCGTCAAGTAAGCGTGAATGCTCAAAACAAGGCTGTTAAGGATATTTTGAAAAATATCCTGTTTTCGACGGGAATGACATTTGAAATATCGAACAACCAAATTGTCTTGGTTCCGGAAAAGAAAGCAGCCGCAAAGGAAGTTTCCGTGGCTGTCGTACAGCAACAAACACATATAGTAAAAGGGATCGTAGTCGACAATTTGGGTGAACCGGTACCGGGAGCCAATGTCGTTGAAAAAGGGACGACCAACGGTATCATTACAGATATGGATGGTGCTTTTTCCTTGACTGTGGCTCCTGATGCCGTGTTGGAAATTTCTTATATCGGTTATGTCACGCAGTCTGTTTCGGTCAAAGGAAAATCTACTTTGAATATAACTTTGCGTGAAGATTCGCAGGCGCTGGAAGAAGTGGTGGTGACCGGTTTCGGTCTGTCGCAGAAAAAGGCGACGCTGACGGGTGCCGTCACGGCCGTCGGTTCGGAAGACATCAGCCGTTCGGTTGCCTCCACGGCTTCGGGTGCACTGGTCGGTAAGATCGCCGGTTTGAACACGCGCCAGACGGATGGCCGTCCGGGGGCTACGACCAGTATCCAGATCCGTAACATGGGTGATCCGTTGTATGTGATCGACGGTGTGCAATCGGATGCAGGCCAATTCAATAATATCGACTTCAATGATATCGAGAGCATTTCTGTATTGAAAGATGCTTCTGCCGCTATTTACGGTGTGCGTGCGGCAAATGGTGTTGTTGTTGTCAATACGAAAAAAGGTAAACGGAACACTAAGAATACGGTTTCTCTGAACGCATACTACGGTTGGCAGAATCCGTCTACTTTCCCGAAACCGGCGGATGCGGCGACCTATATCACCAATTATATCCAGTCTGAAACGGTTCAAGGAAAGACCGACTATACATATAGTAAGGAAGACTATCAGAAATGGTTGGCGGGAAAAGAAAAAGGATATGTGCCGTTTGACTGGTATGACTTCATCTGGGAAACCAATCCTCAGTATTATCTGAATGCCAATATCTCCGGTGGTTCGGATAAGACGAACTATTATGTTTCTGTCGGTCACATGAGCCAAGACGCGATGATTGTAAATTATGGTGGATTTAAACGTACCAATGTTCAGATGAACATAGACACGCAAATTACTTCTCGTTTGAAAGTGGGAGCTTCCATGAATGGCCGTATAGAAGAAAGGAAAAATCCGGGTGTTCCGGAGGCAGATGATTATTGGATGCCTCGTTTTGGGACATATCGAAATTTGCCGACAAAGCGTCCTTTTGCAAATGACAATCCTAAATATCCGACATTGACTTCTTCTAATGCCGCGACGAATTTCGGATGGTTGAATTATGAATTGTCCGGAGAATATAAAGAAACTTGGCGTGTGGCGCAATTACAAGCCACGGCGGAGTATGATATTTTCGATGGTTTGAAGGCAAAGGCTTTGGTCGGATATTATCTGGCATATCAGCAGATGAATAATCAGGAATATACGTATAAATTGTATGGCTATGATGAAGCGACGGATACTTATCCGGTGATTTTCGAGAATAATAATCCTTGGAGAGAAAGACGTGTGGGACACAACGAAGAATTGATGTCGAATATTCAACTGTCTTACAATAAAAGGTTTGGAGATCATAATGTGGCCGCTGTTGCCGGGGTTGAATCGATTAAGCGAGATACGCCGACTTCCTGGCTGCATGCTATTCCGACGGCTAATGCGTTACATCTGATTGATTATGAGACGATGGATACATATAATGATGAGGGTAATGAAACGGAGGCACGTTTGGGGTGGATGTTCCGTGGCAACTATGATTATGCCAATAAATATCTGGTTGAATTTTCGGCTCGTTATGATGGATCTTGGAAATTTCCGCCTGATCATCGTTGGGGATTCTTCCCTTCCGCTTCTGTCGGTTGGCGTATTTCGGAAGAAAATTTCTGGAAGGAATCCAAGCTATCGAATATTTTCAGCGATTTGAAAATCCGTGGATCATACGGTATGGTGGGTGACGATAACGTTTCCGGATATGCGGCGTTCGATTATATGAGCGGTTATAACTATAAGAATGGCGGTTCTGTTATTGATGGGAAATATACGATAGGTTCGGTTCCGCGCGGACTTCCGGTGACGACATTGTCTTGGATCAAGGCTAAGATTCTGGATGTCGGCTTTGATGTTGCTTTTTTGGATAATCGCTTGACGGGGCAGTTCGACTTTTTCCGCCGTCAGCGTGACGGGCTTCCTGCATCTCGTTATGATGTCCTGTTGCCATCGGAAGTCGGTTTCAGCCTACCGAAAGAAAACTTGAATTCGGATGTGCACATGGGGTATGATGCGGCTGTTCGGTGGACAGACCGGGTAGAGGACTTCACATATTCTATCGGCGGTAATATTACGTATTCCCGTTTCTATGATTGGGAACAGTATAAACCGCGTTTCTCCAATTCTTGGGATGTGTATCGCAATTCGTTGAACCATCGTTTCGGTTATCTGAACTGGGGATTGGAAGCAATCGGACAGTTCAATAGTTGGGAAGAGATCGCCACTTATCCGATCGACAATGACCGTCAGGGTAATAAGACGCTTCGTCCGGGTGACATCAAATATAAGGATGTGAATGGTGACGGTGTGATTAATAGTTTGGATGAACGTCCGATTGGATATCGGGAAGATTCCACTCCGATTCTTAATTTCGGTTTGAATTTTTCATTCGGTTGGAAAGGATTTGATTTGGCGTTCGATTTTACCGGTGGCGCGATGGGATCCTGGTATCAGCAATGGGAACAACGTAACCCGTTCCATGATGGTGGTAACAACCCGCAATATTATATGGAAGACACATGGCGTTTGTCTGATATTTGGGATGCAGACAGTGAATTGATACCGGGAAAATATCCGATGTTGTTGATTGGAAATAGTTCGCACAGTAATTATTGGAACAGTACCTTCTGGAAAAAGAATGTCCGGTATGTCAAATTACGTAATTTGGAGTTAGGATACACGCTCCCGAAACATATTGTGGAAAAAGCGTTGATCTCGGATCTGCGCTTTTATGTGGCGGGGACCAACTTGTTGACATTTACCAATGCTCCGGGTATTGATCCTGAATCGACGGAAGGAAATGGTTTGGGATATCCGACAACACGTATTATAAATATTGGTGTAAACCTTAAATTTTAGGTAGAAATGAAGAAGATATATATAATGTCGGCCTTGGCAGTTTGTTTGTTCTCGGCAACGGCTTGTAGTGATTTTTTGGATCGTGAGCCAGATAAGATCATGACGGATGACCAGATTTTTGGTGATGCGGTGATGATTAAATCTGTTTTAGCGAATTATTATGGTCGCGTAACATGGGGACAACACATAAATGATAGCTATTCCATGACTTATATTGATGATGCGGCAAAAATGGATGGAGGACCGGATCAACGCTCTACGTTCGAAGATGATCTTTGGCGAGTGTATGATTATACGTTCATCCGTAATGTGAATCAGTTTTTAAAAGGGTTGCGTGAAACGGAAGTCCTGAAAGATTCTGAGAAAGCTCCATTAGAAGGGGAGGCGCGTTTTTTACGTGCTTGGTGTTATTTCAATATGTGCCGTGGTTTGGGCGGTATGCCGATAATCGGAGATGAGGTGTTTGATTATCAATCTGGTATGGATATAACTACGATGCAGTTCCCACGTTCGACGGAAGCAGAGATGTATGATTATATCATAAGTGAATGCCAGGCTGTTTATAATTTATTGCCGGCGGAGAAACAGATAAATTCTGCTCGTGCAAATAGGTGGACGGCTAAGATGTTGGAAGCGCGTGCCGCTGTCTATGCTGCTTCGATCGCTAATTATAATAATAAAATGTCAACTCCGATTAGAACAGAGGGAGGGGAAGTTGGGATTCCGGCTGATAAGGCATCTGATTATTATAAAACGGCTTTGGCTGCCGCAGAGAATGTGATTAAAGACAGTCCTTATATTCTGCAGGATCGGCGTCCGGACAATAAGGGATTAAACTTTTATGAGGCGACATCCGTAAAAGACAATAATACAGAAGTTATTTGGGCACGGGATTATAAATATCCGGGGCAGACTGTTGAGTTTACGAAATATAATATTCCTAAGTCTCATGCGGAGGATATTGACAATAGTTATGGCGGTCCTGTTTTAAATCTGGTTGAAGCCTATGAATTGCTTGATACGGATACCCCTGGGACGGATAGTAAGGTCGTGACTTCTGAAAATGGGACATTTAAGTTTTATGATTCGTCTGATGCTCCATTCAAAGACCGTGATCCTCGTTTATGGGGAACTATCCTTTATCCGGGTGCGGAATTGAAAAGTGTTCCGGTCGTATTGCAGGCAGGTCAGTTGGTAAAGAATAATGGAGAATGGGAGCTGATAGCTGGTGATTTGGACTCTAAAGACGCCAATGGAAATGCTTTGACTGCATTGAACGGTCCGAAAGAGTCTAATGAACAGTATGTTAATAAGACAGGTTTTTATTATCGTAAATTTATTGATGAAACTCCTGGAGCATCGACGCGTGGTCGTAATTCCGAAATGTGGATGCCTCGTTTCCGTATGTCTGAAGCCTATATGATTGCGGCCGAAGCGTCTTTCGAACTGGAAAACGGACGTGCAGCCGAATTTATCAATGCCGTGCGTAATCGTGCAGGTGTGAAGCCGTTGGAAACTGTTACATTTGAGAATATCGTGCATGAATATCGCGTTGAATTTGCTTTCGAAGACCATCGTTATTGGGATATGAAGCGTTGGCGTTTGGCTGATAAAGTCTGGAATGGAAACAACAATGATCCGCAGGCTCGTCACCGTCGCCTCTGGCCGTATCGTGTGGTTGCACCGGGTGACCCGAATGACGGCAAGTGGGTGTTTGTGGAAGACTTCTTGTTCATGTCTCCGAATGCACGTTATTTCCGGATGCAGAATTATTACAACTTCCTCGATTTGGGCTGGGTTAACAATAATCCTAAGTTGGTAAAGAACCCGTATCAATAATTAAAAATGCATGAGTATGAAGATTATATCTAATATTTTTTCGGTAATTTTACTGCTGGTATTGTTTTCCGGCTGTGGAAAAGATAATTTTGATGCGCCGGAATCCAAACTGGTTGGTAGAGTTACTTATCAGGGACAGGCTTTGAACTTGCGTGGAACCGGCGAAGCAGTCCAGTTGCAGTTGTATCAGGATGGTTATGAGAAGAATGATCCGATTTCTGTTTTTGTAGGACAAGATGGTACTTTCTCCGCTCTTTTGTTTGATGGTGAATATCGTTTGACGACAAGAGACGGGAACGGACCGTGGGTGAATAATCATGAGTCCGTAACCGTGAATTTGAAAGGACATACGGAAGTGAATCTGGAAGTTACTCCGTATTTTATGATTTCGAACGAACAATTGTCTGTTACGGGATCGGCAATGAACGCGTCGTTTATGATTAACAGGATTGTGCCGGATGCGAAGATCAGTCGGGTGATGTTGTTATTAAGCAAGACGCAATTTGCGGATGATGTCAACAACTTGTACCGTCAGGACTTCTCGGATGTCGTTCCCGGTAGCGTGAATCTTTCTGCCGATATTAGCGGTAATACCGAAATAGTAAAGGCAAAAGCCCTTTACGCTCGTGTCGGTGTTTTGGCTAACGGAGCGGATCAGGCTATCTATTCGCCAGTGGTTCGGTTGAAGTGATAAGGTTATTGCCGGATAGGATGCTTGAAAAACGGTTATCCTATCCGGTTTTGCGTATCAAGCTGATTTCATGTAGTTTTGATTGATATTTGAAAGTAAATGATTGATAATTGAAAATGTGATAGAAGGCGAAAGAATACCTTTGCACATGATTTATTATCAAGTCAGTTTGTGTTTAATTATATATATATTTATTAGAAATGAAGAAGGCCTTTCTGATACTATTGATTTGTTGCCAAGGGATACTGCTGAACGTGTCCTGCGGTTCAGGGAGTTTGTTTGAGCCGGATAAAAGGAACGCATTGCGCGCTCCTTCTTATCCGCTTATTTCCGTAGATCCATATACCAGCGTTTGGTCGTTTGCAGATGAATTGAATGCTGATGTGACCCGCCATTGGACCGGCAAGGAACAGGCCTTGTTGGGGGTAGTGGATGTGGATGGTGTTTCTTATCGTTTCATGGGAAAGGAAACACCGGAAGAGGGAGCATCGGTTCGTTTTGCGACTGCTGCCCGACAGTTGTCTGTGAATGTCCTTCCCACGCAAACTTATTATACATTTGAATGTGGTCCGGTTTTGCTCGATGTCGTTTTTACGGCTCCGTTATTGCTGGATGATTTGGATCGGATGTCCATGCCGGTCAATTATATTTCTTGGCAGGTTCGTTCGGCAGATCAAAAGAAGCATGAGGTACGGGTGAGTGTCGAAGCTTTTTCATCTTTGGCCGTCAACACGGAGGATCAGGCGGTCATGGTTGAGAGGGAGGTGGAAAACGGTATTTCTTATTTGAAGACAGGAACGGCTGAGCAGGCTGTTTTGTTACGCAAAGGGGATGATGTCCGTATTGACTGGGGTTATTTCTATTTGGCGGCACAAGTGGAAAAGGAGACGGTGATGGAGGTTGGCGATCGGAAACAACTTGTCTACAGCCATATTTTGGAGGCAGTGTCTTCTTCTCCGAAGGCCGGGTTCCTGATGGTGGGCTATGACGACTTGTATGCCATCCAGTATTTCAAGGATAACCGGATGGCGTATTGGAAACATAACGGTAAGAAAAATATCCGGCAGGCATTTGAAGAATCAGCGAAGGAATATCGTTCGGTTATGGAGCGCTGCCGTCATTTCGACACTCGTCTGATGGAAGACGCGGAAAAAGCCGGTGGAAAAGAATATGCAGAACTTTGTGCCATTGCTTACCGCCAGGCGGTGGCGGCCCACAAACTTATAGAAGATAAAGACGGGAATCTGTTGTTTCTTTCCAAGGAGAATTTTAGCAATGGTTCGATCGGTACGGTTGATGTGACGTATCCGTCTGCCCCCTTGTTCTTACTTTATAATCCGGAATTATTGAAAGGAATGCTGAATCCGATTTTCCATTACAGCGAAAGCGGACGATGGAACAAGCCTTTTGCCGCCCATGATGTCGGAACCTATCCTCATGCCAACGGGCAGACATATCCTTTCGATATGCCGGTCGAAGAATGTGGGAATATGTTGATTCTGACAACTGCCATCGCTCTGCGCGAAGGTAATGCGGATTATGCTCGTGAACATTGGAAGACGTTGGGTGTTTGGGCTAATTATTTGCTGAAAGAGGGACTTGATCCGGAAAATCAGTTGTGTACGGATGATTTTGCCGGACACCTGGCCCATAATGCAAACCTTTCGATAAAGGCGATCATAGGGATTGCCGGATATGGAAAGTTGGCCGAGATGTTGGGAGATAAGGAACAGGCTGTCAGGTATGTTTCAGCCGCTCGCGAGATGGCAGAGAAATGGGAGCGGATGGCTGATGATGGAGATCATTACCGGCTGACATTCGACCGGGAAAATACTTGGAGCCAGAAGTATAATCTGGTTTGGGATAGAGTTTTGGGCTTGCATATCTTTCCGGACAGGATCGCCCGGAAGGAGGTCGCTTTCTATTTGAGTCGGCAACAGCCGTTCGGCCTTCCGCTTGACAGCCGCAAGACCTATACCAAGATTGATTGGATTTTATGGACAGCGTGCTTGGCAGATACGCAGGAGGATTTCTCCCGTTTGTTATCACCCGCCTATAAATATGTGAATGAAACCGAACCTCGCGTACCCCTGACCGACTGGTATGAGGCTACCGACGGCCGGTCCATCAACATGCGTGCCCGTTCGGTAGTGGGGGGCTTTTTTATGAAGATGCTGGAAAAGCAGATGTATAAACCCTCTTTTCGTCCTGAGCCGGCGGAAGAACCAGTGGTGGAAGCCAAGAGCACTTATCGGAATCCGGTGATCGATTACAGTTTGCCTGATCCGACCATCATCAAAGCGGATGATGGCTATTTCTACTTGTATGCAACCGAAGATATCCGCAATACGCCGATCCATCGTTCACGCAACTTGGTGGACTGGGAGGAGATCGGAACGGCTTTCACGGAAGAAACACGTCCGACCTTCGAGCCGAAAGGAGGCTTATGGGCACCGGATATCAATTATATTAACGGACAATATGTATTGTATTATTCCATGTCCGTCTGGGGAGGTGAGTGGACCTGTGGGATCGGAGTTGCTACATCCGACAAACCGGAAGGGCCGTTCATTGACAAGGGACCGTTGTTCCGAAGCAAGACAATTCAAGTTCAAAATTCTATAGACCAATTTTTCATGGAGGATAACGGGAAAAAATACCTGTTTTGGGGTAGTTTCCGCGGTATCTATGGGATAGAGTTGTCGGGAGACGGCCTATCTGTTCGGGACGGAGCCAAAAAGAAACAGGTTGCCGGAACCGCCTACGAAGGTACTTACATCCATAAAAGGGGCGATTATTATTATTTGTTTGCCTCGATAGGGAGTTGTTGTGAGGGATTGAAAAGTACCTATACTACAGTTGTAGGCCGTTCTGACAGCCTGTTCGGCCCGTACACCGACAAACAGGGACGACCGATGATGGAAAATCATCACGAAGTTCTGATTCATGGAAATGATGCTTTTGTCGGTACAGGGCATAACTCGGAAATCGTTACGGACGACCGTGGGAACGACTGGGTTCTCTATCATGCCGTGAGCCGTGAACATCCTACCGGACGAGTCCTGATGTTGGATCGGATCCGTTGGAGAGATGGCTGGCCGGAAGTTGAAGGGGCAAGTCCTTCTTTAGAAGCGGAAGCTCCGGAGTTTATTAATTGAAAATTATAATCATTCACAAATCATAAAGTATAAATCATGAAAAAGACCTTATTTGTATGTTGTGCATTGGCACTGGCCTTGGGTGCACAGGCTCAATGGAAACCGGTAGGAGATAAGATCAAGACACCGTGGTCGGAACAGGTAAATCCGGCGAATGTCCTTCCTGAATATCCCCGTCCTCAGTTGGAACGTGGCGATTGGCAAAATCTGAACGGGGAATGGGAATATGCCATCAAACCGGTTGGCGATGTAGAACCGGCAACATTCGATGGTAAGATTTTGGTTCCTTTTGCTGTCGAATCCTCTCTGTCTGGCGTACAGAAAGAAGTTGGCGAAAACAGCGAATTATGGTATAAGCGTACTTTTTCCGTTCCTTCAGCCTGGAAAAATAAGGACATCATGTTAAATTTCGGTGCGGTGGATTGGAAAGCGGACGTGTTTGTAAACGACATCCTGATCGGTTCTCATAAAGGCGGTTTCACTCCGTTCTCCTTCAACATCACTCCGTATCTGACAGGAAAGAACAACCAGAAGCTGGTTGTCCGTGTATGGGACCCGAGTGATAAGGGATATCAACCGCGTGGTAAACAAACTTCCCGTCCGGAAGGTATTTGGTACACACCAGTAACCGGTATCTGGCAGACAGTATGGTTGGAACCGGTAGCTGCTGCCCATGTGACTTCGGTAAAGTCTATTTCCAATATTGACAATAATACGTTGAATGTGACGGTCGGAACTTCCTGCGACTGCAATTCTGGCATCGTGACAGTGAAGGTGTTGGACAAAGGCCAGGTTGTGGCTACGGCCAAAGGTGTTCAAGGAAAGGAATTGCGTTTGTCCGTACAAAACCCGACACTTTGGAGCCCGTCCAATCCTTATTTGTATGATATGACGGTTTCTTTGTCGAAAGACGGAAAGGTGCTGGATGAAGTAAAATCATATACGGCTTTCCGTAAGATTTCTTCTAAACGCGATGCTGCCGGCATTATGCGCATGCAGTTGAATAATCAGGATTTATTCCAGTTCGGCCCGCTGGACCAGGGATGGTGGCCTGACGGACTTTATACGGCTCCGACAGATGAAGCATTGTTGTTCGACATCAAGAAAACAAAAGACTGGGGCTTCAATATGATCCGTAAGCACGTGAAAGTGGAACCGGCACGCTGGTATTATCATTGCGATAAGGAAGGTATCTTGGTATGGCAGGATATGCCGAGCGGCGATCATGGCTCTTATATTTGGGATCACCATGTATATAACGGTGGAAAAGACAATGAACGTACACCTGAATCCAAGGCCAACTATTATCGTGAATGGAAAGAGATCATGGACCTTTGCATATCCAATCCTTCCGTAGTCGTTTGGGTTCCTTTCAACGAAGCATGGGGACAGTTTGAAACGGAAAAAGCGGCTGAATGGACAAAGACTTACGATCCTTCCCGTCTGGTGAACCCGGCAAGCGGCGGCAACCATCGTCCTTGCGGTGATATCTTGGATCTGCATAACTATCCGGCTCCCGATATGTTCCTGTTCGATCCGAAACGTGTGAATGTGTTGGGTGAATACGGTGGAATCGGCCTTCCGGTAGAAAACCATTTGTGGTGGAACAAACGCAACTGGGGATATGTGCAGTTTAAGAACAGCGACGAAGTGACGGCTGAATATGTCAAATACGCCAATATCCTGAAAGATTATGTGAAACGTGGTTTCTCTGCCGCTGTCTATACGCAGACAACTGATGTGGAAGGTGAAGTGAACGGTCTGATGACATACGACCGCAAAGTGATCAAGATCGACGAAGCTGCTGTAAAGAAAGCCAATCAGTCAGTTATTAACGAATTAAAGTAAAAGCATGAAACGGATTAGCATAGCTTTTTTATCTCTTTTTCTGTGCGTGGCCTCTGTCTGGTCTATGCCTCGTCCCGAATATCCCCGTCCGCAGTTCGAGCGGGCGGGTTGGGTCAACCTGAATGGGGAATGGACCTGCTCGTTTGATTTCGGCGGTTCAGGAATGGAACGCGAGTTCTATAAATCGAAAGGTTTTGACAAGAAGATCACTGTTCCCTTCTGCCCGGAAAGTAAATTGTCCGGTATTGGATATACGGACTTTATCAATCATTTCTGGTATCAGCGTCCGATCACGATCCCGCAGGAATGGAACGGAAAGAACATTCTGCTTAATTTCGGTGCGGTCTACTATAAATCGGAAGTCTATATCGACGGAGTTTTGGCTAACCGCCATTTCGGTGGGACTTCCTCGTTTGCCGTGGATATTACTTCTCTGGTAAAGTCAGGCCAGACACATAGTCTGGTTGTTTATGTGGAGAGCGACGTCCGTGGGGCCAAACAAGCAGCCGGCAAACAGAATCTGCAATACGCCTCTTATGGCTGCAACTACACCCGTACGACCGGTATCTGGCAGACGGTCTGGATGGAAGCGGTCCATCCGGAAGGATTGCAATCGGTTCAGCTTCTGACGGATATCGACCAGCAGCAATTGGTGGTTCGTCCCCGTTTCTATAAGGAAGCAGGTGGAAAATTGCAGGTGACATTGAAAGACAACGGCAAGGTGGTTGCCAGCCGGACGGTTTCGGCAAGCTCTCTGTCTTCTGTGGTCCTTCCGGTCAAGAAGATGAAAACTTGGAGTCCGGAAAGTCCTTTCCTCTACGATTTGGAGTACAAAGTATTGGATAAGAATGGAAATATAATTGATGAGGTCAATGGTTATGCCGGTATGCGCAAAGTGCATATCGAAGGCAATAAGATTTATCTGAACAATAAGCCTTACTACCAGCGCCTGGTGCTCGACCAAGGTTTCTATCCCGACGGCATCTGGACGGCTCCGAGTGACGAGGCGTTGAAACGGGATATCGAACTCTCTATGGAGGCGGGTTTCAATGGAGCACGCCTGCATCAGAAGGTTTTCGAAGAACGTTTCTATTATTGGGCGGATAAGATGGGTTATCTGACTTGGGGGGAAGCTTCCAGCTGGGGGATGGATTGTAACGATACGGAAACGGCTCGTAATTTCATTACCGAATGGAGTGAGATTGTGCAGCGCGACCGTAACCATCCGTCACTCCTGATCTGGACGCCGACCAACGAGGAGTTCTGGCCCGACCGTGTGCAATATCCGCGTTTGATGCACGACCTCTACAACCTGACGAAAATGATCGATCCGACGCGTCCTTTCCATGGGGCAAGCGGTGGAACGCATATCGCAACCGATATCTGGACCGTTCATAATTACGAACAGGACCCCGCCAAGTTGAAGGAGAAACTGTATAACGGTGGCAAACTGATGGAAGCTCCGAAATGGGAAATCCATCTGATGCCGATGAATATCGGTTACAACGGCCTGAAATATACCGACCAGTATGCTTTCCCGGAATACAAGAAGGACATGCCTTACTTGGTGGATGAGTTTGGCGGTATCAAATGGAATCCGTCGCAGCAGATGGAGAGCGCCCAGAATACATCCTGGGGATATGGCGAACCGCCTCGTTCCCTGGAAGAGTTCTATGCTCGTCTGGAAGGCCAGGTGGATGCTGTGCTATCTCTCTCAAATGATATTTGGGGCTATTGCTATACGCAGCTTACGGATGTGGAACAGGAGCAAAACGGTATTTATTATTACGACCGTACCCCTAAGTTCGACATGAAGCGTATTCACGCCATTTTCAGTAAGACACCAGATTCAAAATAATAACGGACTAAAAATCAATTAGGGGGCAGGGAATATCCTTGTCCCCTAATTTTTTTGTGCCTATTCGGAGCGTTGTTTCTCAAAGTGGTAAGGAAAATGCAAAATGATCCTATCCGGACTCTGCCCGTTCTCAAGAAGCAACTGATCCGGAACATACCATAAACTATCTCGGAAGTCATAGTAAACTAATTCAAGGCATATAGCATATTATTTATATGTAGTACTACTTGTCACGAATACGTAGTACTATCTATCATCAATTGGTAGTACTACATATGGGCAATTGGTAGTGACTGCCAATAGATACTTTGCTATATGTTATCATTTAGTTCTTGAGGTGTTTGGAGTTAGTTGATGGCATGAAACGAGTTAGTGTACCAGTTATCTGCAGACCGATGTCATTTTAGTCATTTGCCCAGCCATGTTTTGATACGTTTGTTCATTGGCTTTTCAAAATAGTAGTAGGAAAGCAAACATATTATAATCGGTTTTCTTTCTCCTTGGTTTTATAGGCTTTTCTTAACACTCTGCGGGGGAGGAGCCGTATTGTTTAAATCAATTATAATCTGTAACTTTGCCGGATAAACAGAATTTGTAATGAAATATAATACAGAAGAAAAGAAATTGGTTATGCCCGAATATGGACGCAATATACAGAATATGGTGGACTATTGCATTACCATTCAGGACAGGGAAGAACGTAAACGCTGTGCAGACACAATAATCAACATCATGGGAAACATGTTTCCCCATTTACGCGATGTAAACGACTTCAAACATATTCTCTGGGATCACCTGGCTATTATGGCCGACTTCAAATTGGATATCGATTATCCGTACGAGATCGTAAAGAAAGAAGACCTTTACTCACGTCCTCCGCGTATACCTTATAACAATTCGCGTATACGTTACCGTCATTACGGCAAGACGCTTGAGAAAATGATCCAGAAAGCAACCGAATTCGAACCGGGTGTGGAAAAGGACCAGTTGATTAAATTGCTGGCTACCCAAATGAAGAAATCGTTCCTTACCTGGAACAAGGAATCCGTAGACGATCGGAAGATATTCAAAGACCTCGACGAATTGTCGGAAGGTCAGATCATCTTGGATGAAGAGGTACATAAGCTGGCGGAAAGCCGTGATATACTCGCTCGCAACAATACGAACAACAAGAAAAACTATTCACGTAAAGGCCGATGAGTTCATTTGTCATAGAAGGCGGTTACCGGTTGTCCGGTGAGATTGTTCCGCAGGGCGCAAAGAATGAAGCCTTGCAGGTCATTTGTGCAACATTGCTTACGCCGGAAAAAGTGACAATCCATAATGTACCGGATATCCTGGATGTGAATAACCTGATACAACTCCTGCGCGACATGCAGGTGAAGGTGGAGCATCCGGCTGCCGATACCTATACATTTCAGGCCGATGCTGTCGACTTGAACTATCTGGAAACGGACGAGTTTTTGCGTAAAAGCGGTTCCTTGCGCGGTTCGGTGATGATAGTCGGTCCTCTGGTTGCCCGTTTTGGCAAGGCTTTGATCCCTAAGCCGGGAGGCGATAAGATCGGACGCCGTCGTCTGGATACTCACTTTGTCGGTATTCAGAAGCTGGGGGCTTGCTTCAGTTATGATCCTGACCGCCAGCTCTACGAAATAGAGGCGAAGAAGCTGAAAGGCGCCTATATGCTGCTTGATGAAGCTTCAGTGACCGGTACGGCCAATATCTTGATGGCGGCCGTGCTTGCAGAAGGAAAAACAACGATTTATAATGCCGCTTGCGAACCTTATCTGCAACAACTTTCTTCCATGCTGAATCGTATGGGAGCCCGTATTTCGGGTGTCGGCTCCAATTTGCTGACAATAGAAGGGGTTGAGGCGTTGGGTGGCACTACACATACGATCTTGCCGGATATGATCGAAGTAGGCAGTTTTATCGGAATGGCTGCTATGACCGGTTCCGACATCACGATCAAAAATACAGGCTATGATATGTTGGGGATTATTCCCGATTCATTCCGTCGTCTGGGAATTACGGTCGAACAAATCGGTGACGATATCCATGTCCCGACACACGATTCTTATCAGATCGAGACGTTTATCGACGGCTCCATTATGACGATTGCCGATGCTCCCTGGCCGGGACTGACGCCGGACTTGCTGAGTGTCTTCCTCGTTGTGGCGACGCAGGCTGTCGGCAGTGTGCTGATCCATCAGAAGATGTTCGAAAGCCGTCTCTTCTTTGTCGACAAACTGATCGACATGGGAGCGCAGATCATTCTTTGCGATCCGCACAGGGCGACTGTGATTGGGTTGGGCAATCGTTTCAAACTGCGTGGTTCCAATATGGTTTCTCCGGATATTCGTGCCGGCATTGCTTTGCTGATTGCGGCGATGAGTGCCGAAGGGACCAGCCATATCCATAATATCGACCAGATAGACCGTGGATATCAGAATATTGACAAACGGTTGAACGGCATCGGGGCGCGTATTACCCGACTTTAAACATTCTTGTCATGATTAAGAAAGAAGATGTTTTCAAGATAGGACAGTTTGCCAAACCTCACGGCATAAAGGGGGAGATCGCGCTGGTTACAAACAGCGATGTTTTTGACGATTCGGACGATCCGTATATCATATGTGAGATGGATGGGATCCTGGTCCCTTTTTTCATCGAGGAGTATCGCTATAAGACGGATACCGTTATCCTTCTGAAGTTGAAGAATGTGGACGATGAGAAAGCGGCCCGTGAATTTTCCAACCGCGAAGTCTTTTATTCGCTCGATGAAGTGGACAGGGACGACTTGGTGGGAGATATGACATGGGATAGCTTTATCGGTTATCGGGTCATAGACGAACATCATGGCGAAATTGGCGAGATTACTGATGTCGACGAGTCTACCATCAATGTCCTTTTGCAGATCGACCATAACGGCGAAGAACTGTTGTTGCCTGCCGCCGAGGAACTGATCTTGTCTGCCGATCATGAGAATAAGACGCTGGCCGTTTCCGTTCCGGAAGGTCTGTTGGATTTATGAAATTGACGAATACACATGGCACAAAAGCAAAGACGAATAAATAAGAAATCATTCTGGCACCGGATTAGGTTTAAATACAAACTGTCTTTCTTCAATGAAGGAACGCTGGAGGAAGTATGGTCTTTCCGGTTGTCACAGCTTTCCGCATTTGCGATGTTGGCCTTGTTTGCTTTCTTGCTGATCGCCTTTACTGCCTTTATCATTATTAAGACACCGATACGGAACTATCTGCCGGGTTATCTGGATGTGGAAGTCCGTAAGGAGATCATGCAGAATGCCTTGCGTGCCGATTCGTTGGAAAGGATGATCCAGATACAATCTCTTTATCTGAATAATGTGGCGGGTATTCTGTCGGGGACGATGCCGATCGATTCGATTCGAGAGATCGATTCGCTGGCACGAGTGAACCCTGACTATGAGATTCCTCAAACGAAGGAGGAAAAGAAGTTTGTAAAGGATTTTGAAGAGGCGGAGAAATACAACTTGGCAGTCTTGGACCCGAATCCGGTTCCTACTGACGGTGTCTTTTTCTACAAGCCTGTAGATGGAGTGGTTTCTTCTCATTATAATGCCAATATCCGGCATTATGGTGTCGACTTGGTTGCAGCCCCGAAGGAAAGCGTGCTGGCGACGTTGGATGGCACGGTGGTCTTTGCTGGCTTCGATCCGAACTCCGGGAATGTGATACAGGTGCAGCATAGGAATGGTTTTTTATCTATTTATAAACATAACGAATTATTGCTGAAAGAGGTGGGCGACCGCGTCATCGCGGGAGAGGCCATTGCTCTGGTAGGCAATACGGGGAAATTGTCGACCGGTCCCCATCTCCATTTCGAGTTGTGGTATAAAGGTGGCCCAGTCAATCCCGAAGAATATATAGCATTTTAATACGCATGAAAAGAAACTTGGCCATATTAGGTTCTACAGGTTCTATCGGAACGCAGGCTTTGGAAGTAGTCAGCGAACATCCTGACCTTTTTGAAGTATATGCTCTTACTGCCAATAATCAGGTGGATCTGCTGATTAATCAGGCACGTAAATATATGCCTGAAGTGGTGGTAATCGCCAACGAGCAGAAATATCCCGAACTGAAGGAGGCATTGGAAGACCTTCCCATCAAGGTATGGGCGGGTTCGGATGCCATTGCCCAGGTCGTCCAGTCGGAACCGATCGATATGGTGCTGACGGCAATGGTGGGATATGCGGGGCTGAAACCGACGATCGCAGCGATCAAAGCCGGTAAGGCGATCGCATTGGCAAACAAAGAGACGTTGGTGGTGGCCGGCGAACTGATCACGGCTTTGGCTGTCGAGCACAAAGTGCCGATCCTGCCTGTAGACTCTGAACATTCTGCCATTTTCCAGTGTTTAGCGGGAGAGTGGGAGAACCCAGTGGAAAAGATATTGCTGACGGCTTCCGGCGGCCCTTTCCGTACCAAGACAATGGAGGAACTGGCTGTCGTGACCAAGGCACAGGCGTTGAAGCATCCCAACTGGAGTATGGGGGCGAAAATCACGATCGACTCGGCGTCGATGATGAACAAGGGGTTCGAGATGATAGAGGCGAAGTGGCTGTTCGGGGTTACGCCGGAACAGATACAGGTCGTGGTGCATCCGCAGTCGGTGATCCATTCGATGGTTCAGTTTGAAGATGGTGCGGTGATCGCCCAGTTGGGGATTCCCGACATGAAACTTCCGATCAGCTATGCTTTCTCATATCCCAAGCGGTTGCACAGTAAAGCACCCCGTTTGGACTTCACTCAATATGCGACGCTTACTTTCGAGGAGCCGGATATGGAACGTTTCCGTAACTTGGCGTTTGCGTTCGATGCAGTCAGGAAAGGTGGTAATATGCCTTGTATCTTGAATGCTGCCAACGAAGTAGTGGTCGCTGCTTTCCTGCGTGACGAGATCGGCTTCTTGCAGATGAGCGACGTGATTGAAAAAACAATGGCGAAAGCCACTTTCATCTCTGTCCCTACCTACGAAGATTATGTGGCGACGGATGCGGAGGCGAGAAAAATTGCGGAGCAATTTTTTAATTGATAGTTAGGAGAGAAAATATTATAAAGAAAGATAATAGATAATAATTAAGAACAAGACGATTGAGGATGGACAAGGGACAAGAAGAAGTATGAAGGTATTTAATTGTCAATTGTTCATTGTCAATTGTCAAGAGACAAAGTATGGAGACATTTTTAGTTAAGGCTCTACAGCTCATTTTGAGTTTATCGATATTGGTGTTGGTCCACGAATTCGGACATTTTATCTTTGCTCGTATCTTTAAGGTTCGGGTGGAGAAATTTTACCTTTTCTTTGACCCGTGGTTCTCGATTTTCAAGTTTAAGCCTAAAAACAGTGATACGGAGTATGGTGTCGGCTGGCTTCCTTTGGGAGGTTATTGCAAGATATCCGGTATGATCGATGAGAGTATGGACAAGGAGGCGATGGCACAGCCGCCGAAACCTTATGAGTTCCGTTCTAAGCCTGCCGGACAACGGTTGATGATCATGGTTGCCGGTGTGTTGTTTAACTTTTTGTTGGCGCTGTTTATTTATTCGATGGTGTTGTTCACTTGGGGGGGATACGTTCCTGCCGTTGAAATGTGAAGGCGGGTATGGATTATAGTGAGACTTTCCATAACGTTGGATTCCAGGATGGCGATATCTTGCTGAAAGCGGACGATACGGAGTTGGAGCGTTTCGGAGAGGATTGTTTCCGCCGTGTACTCAATGCACAGACCGTAACGGTTTTGCGTGGTGGTGTTGAAACGGTAATTCCCATCCCTGAAGATATGGCACAGCGCGTTATGCGGGATAAGAAAGGATTTGCCTCCTATCGTTTCCCGATGGTCGTGCGCGAATTGGGTAAGACGGAAAGTGGCGAATCACCTGCCGCAGTTGCCGGTTTGCAACCGGGAGACAGTATCGTTTCTATTAATGGCATCGTAACCCCTTCTTTCTATGAGGTAGGTGAAGTGCTTGCACAAAATAAGGATAAGGATGTATTGGTCGGTTTTTATCGTGCCGGTATCCCGCAGACATTGACACTGCATACGGATACGGCTGGGAAAATGGGTATTTATTCTGTTTCGCCTTTTGATATGTATCAGACGGTGACTCGTAAATATGGTTTCTTCGAATCTTTCCCTGCCGGTGTTATGTTAGGTGTGAACACTCTGAAAGGGTATGTCAGCGACATGAAATATGTCTTTACGAAAGAAGGAGCTTCCAGCCTGGGAGGGTTCGGTACGATCGGCAGTCTGTTCCCGGCGGAATGGGATTGGCATTCGTTCTGGATGAAAACGGCTTTCCTTTCTATCATCCTCGCCTTTATGAATATTCTGCCGATTCCGGCTTTGGACGGCGGGCATGTGATGTTCCTGCTCTATGAAGTGATTGCACGCCGCAAGCCGAGTGACAAATTCCTCGAATATGCACAAGTTACCGGGATGTTCCTGTTGTTTGCTTTACTGATCTATGCGAACGGAAACGACATTTTCAGGTTCTTCTTCAAGTAGTGAAGTAAATGATATATGAATAAACAGCCGCTTATCATTCTTTTAACAGAGATGGATAAGCGGCTGTTCTTGTAAAGAGACGTCTGTTTAAGCTGAGGCATCATTCAAAACACCGGTGTTTTGAAAAGGAGGGGTAGAGGGAGCTTAGAACAGGCTGCTGATATCTATGTCTGCCACTCCTGCCGTTGCTTCCGGAAGTGTGATAAGGGCAGTTTCTGGAAATTCCTTTTCCAGATATTGGGTGAGGTATTCCAGGGTGTTGGCGGTTATCAGTTCGTCTGTAGGCGGATAAAGATTGTAAACAACCGTTCGGACCGGAATTCCGTATTGTTTGCAGGCGTAGAGACTTAATAATGTATGGTTGATGCTACCTAATTTGCCGGATGTCACCAGGATAACCGGGTATCCTTGCTCTTTTACATAATCGATGGCGAGCGAATGAAAATCGTTCGGAACCATCAATCCGCCCGCACCTTCCAGCAAGACGTACTCATATTTCTCTTGTAGGCGGCGGGTTGCCTCGGTGATGACGGACAGATCGATTGTCTTCCCGTCTTTCTCCGCAGCCATGTGGGGAGAGCAGGGATAGGTGAAGATGTAAGGACAAGTTAATCCGGCTTTATCCTCTTCAGTGAAAGGAATTCCCTGTATTTTCCGGTGCATTTCGATATCTTCCGAGACTTCTGTGCAACCCGTTTGAATCATTTTCTGGGTGATGACTTTTTTCCCTTTTTCAGCCAATGCGCATGCAATCATGCCGGTGGCGAAAGTTTTACCGATATTGGTATCGATTCCTGTAATAAATAAGACTGTTCCTTTCATATCCTTTTTTATTTTTTGGTTGCTAATATATAAAGCGGGCGGTATGTGAGTGTCACTTGGCCGTCGGTTGTTGCGAACTGTTCCGCATATTGCCGGCAGAATGATTCCTGCCGGCCTTTTGTCCAACAGCCGTTTCCGGTCGCTGTGACGCCCGTTGCTTTGAGGTGTCTCAGTACGTCCAGTGGGGTTTTGAAGGTAAGGACGATCGTATCCTCTTCCTGATGCAGCAGATTGAAATCTGCTGTGGATAGCCATCCTACAAGTGTATCGGAGGTTGGGTACACAAGTCCTTTTCCTGTCAGTTCTTTGATCTCGTACAGGTTGCCGGGGACAAAAGTGCTGAACAGGAGTAATCCTTGCTGCATCAGCAGTCCCGACAGTTTATGGAGAAACGTTTCCGGTTCTTTCATCCACTGGAAAACAGAGGCGGATGCAATCAGGTCAAACTTGCCGGGAAAGGATAGTGTTTCGGCATCCCCGGCTATGAAGCGGGGAGGAGAACCAGGGAAGAGCTGTTCTATCTTTTCCTGGCAGTCCTCGCAAAGATCATTCAGTATCCATTCGTCAATATGGCATTGTTGTTTCAGCACTCCGGTGAATCCGCCCGTGCCACAGCCAATTTCCAGCATCCGTTTGTAACGGACATTCGCCTGATGAGGGAGGAGAGAAGCGAGTTTCCGGCTGATACGGTGTTGGGCATCGGCATGGTTGTCGTAGCTGGACAAAGCACGTGTAAAGCGGATATGTATCTGTTTAGCTTCTATTGCTTCCATATTTCGTTCCATTGTTTCCATAAATAAAAAGGATAGTGCGGAGCTTCTATCTCGGTTATAGGACAACGGCCTTGCCAGAAGGCACGCAGATTCTCGGTAGGAAAGATCCTGTCGTCGGAGGAGATGAGAGCCTGTGTCCATCCGTTAAACAAGGCGGAAGCTGGTGATGCTTTCTTTATTTCGGCGTACAGATACTCCAATTCTTCCCGGATGTCGGCGAGCGGACGAGGCGGTATCTGCTCGTAGGCTTGCAGAATATCCCGTTTGCCGCACATGCGCCGGTTGAAGCGTCGCATACCTTCTTCGGTTACGTTATCCAATGTTCCCCGGAAGATCGTTTCCGGGGATACCCCACCGGTCATGGACGGGGCAGGGAGTCCCGTTGACGGCAACGGCTTCGGTGAAAGATACAGGCTTTTTACCAAACACGACCGAAGCAGCCCATACACCTAATGACCAAGCCACCAGTCGGATTTCCCGGTATCCGGAAAGGGCTTCTCCTTCAAAATCCATTCCCCGGTAGTCATAGCAAATCCAAAGATCCGTATCCGGTTCCGTTTCCAGCTGCCGGAATACTTCAGGAGAAGCTGCCCAGCCTGAAAAGACGAGAAGAAGTTGGCTGTTGCCTGCTTTTGTTTGTTTATATATGTTCATGCTTTTGATTAATGAATTTTGATTTATGAATGGTGAATTATATTTGTGTGTTTTGATATAAATCATAATTCATAAATCATAAATCGGATCTCCTCTTCAGTTATGTCGGCTGTTAATGAGAAGCGTATCCGCGCTGTCCCTTTGGGGACTGTGGGAGGGCGGACGGGGAGGCAGTAGAAACCTTTCCGCTGCAGGTAGAGGCTTGTCTGGATACAGTCTTCGTTTTCTCCAATAATGAAAGGAATGATGTGGCTTGCCGATATTTCTCCCCCTTTCCCTTTCAAGGCCTCTGAAAGCAAATGGCTGGTAACGGCCAGACGATGCCGTTCGTTGGTAAAGCAGGGAAGTCTCTCAAACAGAAACTTTGTCCAGGCGATTTGAGCAGGTGGGAGTGCCGTGCTGAATATCAGAGGGCGCATCGTATTGATCAGATATTCCCTAACCGTCCGGCTGCACAACAGATAGGCTCCCATTGATCCCAAAGCCTTTCCGAAGGTACCGACCAAGAGATCTATATCGCGGATGCAATCCTGCTCTTCGGCGACCCCCAAGCCGTTTTCCCCTCTTACACCGATAGCATGCGCCTCGTCTACATAAAGCCATATATTCGGATATCTTTTCTTTAAGGATACCAGCCGGCCGAGATCGGCGATATCTCCATCCATGCTGAAAATACTTTCCGTGACGATAATAATTTGCTCGTATACATGTACGTATTTAGCCAATAGCTGTTCCAGATGCTCATAATCGTTGTGACGGTAACGTTGGTAAGGTGCGCCGCTCAGCAGAATCCCGTCGATGATACTCGCATGTACCAGTTTGTCCGCCAGGATCAACGACTGTTTATCCGTCAAGGCGGGAAGTATTCCGGTATTGGCATGGTAACCGCTGTTGAACAGCAGGGCGGCTTCGCGTCCGAAGCGGTTGGCCATCAGTTCTTCCAGCTCGGTATAGACCATGAAATTCCCAGTCAGTAACCGGGATGAAGAAGAAGAGAACGGCAGGCCGCTTTCCTGCAACTGTTCGATAAACTCGTCCCGCAGATCCTGCCGGGACGAGAGTCCGAGGTAGTCGTTGGAAGATAGGTTGAGCATTGTCTGCCCCTCTTTTTCGATCCATTTGCCACGATGGACGATATCAGGAAGACTGCGCAGATTACCGGAAGCCCTTAGTTTCTCCAATATGTCGTTATAATCTTTCATCTTATTTTGAATCTAATACGGTTAACAGCCCTTTTGTTAATTTAGACAATTCCTCTTTTTGAATGATAAAGGGTGGCATCAGGTAAACCAACTTACCGAACGGGCGGACCCAGATGCCCTTTTCGATAAAACGTTTTTGTAAGACGGCCATATTTACCGGTTCTTTCATCTCGATCACACCGATGGCTCCCAACACACGTACTTCTTGTACGTCGGGGAAAGATGCGGCAGGAGCCAGCTCTTCCCGAAGCTGTGACTCTATGGCCTTCACCTTTTCCTGCCATCCGCTTTCCAACAGGAGCGAGACCGATGCCGATGCGATTGCACAGGCCAACGGGTTTCCCATGAAAGTGGGCCCGTGCATGAAACACCCTGCCTCACCACTACAAATCATATCGGCTACGGGTGTACTGGTGACGGTTGCCGACAGTGTCATGTAACCTCCCGTCAATGCCTTGCCGATGCACATGATGTCCGGTTCCACCCCGGCCCATTCCCAGGCGAAAAGTCGCCCGGTCCGTCCGAATCCCGTTGCGATTTCATCAAAGATCAGCAATACTTGATACCGGTCACACAGTTCACGTGCCGCTATCAGGAATGTGGGTGAATAGAAGTACATGCCACCTGCTCCTTGGACGACAGGCTCGAGGATCAGGGCTGCGATCTCTTCTGCATGCTTCTCTAACAAGTCTTTTAAAGGTTCAATCGCCTTTTCGTCCCATTTCTCCTCGAATCTGATGGAAGGCTGGGGGATAAAGTATTGTACAGGCAGGCTTCCGGAAAAGATCCCATGCATGCCGGTAACCGGATCGCAGACAGACATTGCGTGCCAGGTATCTCCATGATAGCCGCTTCGGATGGTCGCGAAAGCATATTTTTTTTGTTTCCCTTGTGACTGCCAATATTGGATGGCCATCTTCATGGCGACTTCTACTGCAACGGAACCGCTGTCGGCAAAGAATATCTTTTGCATGGAAGGAGGCAGCAACGGGAGCAACTTGGCTGCCAGTTCTACAGCCGGTTCGTGGGTAAAGCCTCCGAACATGATGTGGCTCATCTTGTCCAGCTGTGCCTTGGCCGCAGCATTCAACACCGGATGATTATAACCATGCACGGCCGCCCACCATGATGACATGCCGTCGATCAGCTTTCGGCCGTCTTTCAGGGTGATCATAACCCCTTCTGCTCGTTCGACCGGATAGACCGGAAGCGGATCAATTGTCGATGTATACGGATGCCAGATGTGTTCCCGGTCAAAGTGTAGTAATTCTTCTGTCGTCATCTTTCCCAATCTGTATTTTCGGTTAATGAATATCCTTCGGAGGTGAAAAGAGCTTTGTCTTCCGTTACCCGGCTCCCGATCGTTGTCAGCAGGTCGCCGATGATCGCCGAATTGATACCTATATAAAGAGCCTTGCGCTGTATCTTTTCACTTAGTTGGGCCCGTCCGCCTGAGAAACGCAGGTAAGCATTCGGGTTGATGAAACGAAACAAGGCGATCGTAGTCAGGAACTCTTCGTCCGTCAGAGGTTGTGCCTTTTCCAACGGTGTGCCGGGTATTGGTTGCAGGAGGTTCAGCGGGATAGAGAGAATCCTTTCCTTTTGAAGCAATAAAGCCATCTCGATACGTTGCTCTACCGTTTCACCCATCCCGATTATCCCACCTGAACAGATACGGAAACCTATTTCCCGTGCCGTCCGGATCGTTTCTAGTTTCTGTTCCGGCGTGTGGGTCGTACAAAGGGTGCGGAAGTAGGAGGGGGCTGTTTCTATATTGCAATGGTAATTTTCCGTTCCGCTGTCGTAAAGGGCTTGCAGTTGCTCACGGTTTAGGAGTCCCATCGAGGCGCAACATTTGATATCGCAGGTTCGCTTGATATGGCGTACGGTCTCTGTAATCTTTACCATATCTTTGTCCGAAACCTTCTTACCGCTGGTGACAAGTGCAAAACGTCTGATCCCTTGCTTATGGTTATGTCTCGCATGGCGGATACATTCTTCTGCCGGCAACAGCGGGTAAAGCGTCACGTTTGTTTTATAATGTCCGGACTGTGCACACCATTTACAGTCTTCGCTGCAATTTCCGCTTTTGGCATTGATGATGGAACAAGTGTCGAACTTGTTTCCCATGAAGTGGCGGGTGATCTGATGAGCTGCTTCGTAGAGGGCTTCCTTATCCGGAACGGCAGCCAGTTCTTTTGCTTGTTCTTCGTTGATCATGCCACCGGAAAGAACGTGTTGTTTGAGTGTTTCAATCATGTATTTGGGTATTTGTATAAACGAAAATCGCGGAAGGCCTTCAGTTTATAACTGGGACCTTCCGCGATTTCGGAAATGTTATCTTTTATTATGTGTGCATACGATGCCGCAGGTCGGTTTGCGATCTGGACAGGACATAAGGCTTGCAGGAGCAGGGACAGGGTGATGTCTTTTGAACAGTCTGGATGAGATGTATTCTCCTTTTCTTCAGTCTCCCCATCGTTTACCTTGTCGAAAGTGAGCACGGACGTATGTACGGAACCGTTTTTAGCCTGGAACCGTTCAGATACGTTTGCCGACAACTGCCCGATCGTAACGGCATGTTGTATACTGATGAAAGCAGCATACCTCTTCCGGCTCCATCTTCTGAAGCGGAGAGCAACAGGTTTATATGTATACTGCTTCCTCATGGTTTATGCTACCTTTTCTAATTTTTTCATGACAGAGAAAATGAATACGGCAGAAACGAGACATACGCCGACCAATACACCCCATACGATCCACAGAGGCATATCTCCCCAAATCCACGCTGCTACGGCTGTCAAATAGTTTCCGATAGCTGTTGCAACGAACCAACCTCCCATCATCATACCTTTGTATTTGGGAGGAGCCACCTTCGAAACAAAGGAAATACCCATAGGCGAAAGTAATAACTCACCGAATGTAAGAACCAAATAAGTGGAAATTAACCAATTGGGTGAAACGAAAGAGGCAGTACCGGCCTGGATTGCTTCGGATTGTGCTTCGGGAGTCAATAGGCCGAATGATGAAAACATCATTAAGATGAATCCGCATGCTGCCACCAGCATGCCGAGACCGATTTTACGCGGTGCCGACGGTTCTTTGCCTTTTCTGGATAATGCCCCGAAAATAGCCATGGAAACAGGAGTTAAAGCAACCACAAAGAATGGGTTGAATTGCTGGAAAATAGGAGCATCTACGGGAACCGAACCATTGAGTGAACTATAGCGGTATCCTAAGAATGCAAATGCAAGTAGAATGACGATACCGGATATTGCTTTGCCTTTTCCTGTAGAAGACTGGAATAAGGAAAATAGACCATAGACGATAAAGATTATGGCAACCAGATTCCATACATCGAACATCATGCTTTCCAAGCCAGTTGAACTTTTGGCCGTGAACTCATCGGCAAAATAAGTCAGGGTAAGTCCGTTTTGGTGGAATGCCATCCAAAAAAGATGACAACTGCAAACACTAAACACAGAGCTATGATACGGTCTTTTGTTTCTCTCGGAGAGAGTTCTTCCACTTTGGCCGTTTCCTTTCCTGCGCTTGTTTGTTTGATATTTCCTTCCACATGCTTGAATGTACGGCGAGAGGAATAATAGATAGCCATGGATATGATCAGAGAGACGCAGGCCACTCCGAAAGCAAAATGATAAGAGTCGTTTACACTAACCCCTAAATTTTGCTGGGCGTATTCCATGATCTTTACGGCTGCTGTAGGAGCAAACAATGCACCGATATTGATCGCCATATAGAAGATACTGAAGGCGGAATCGCGTTTGGATGCATATTCGGGAGAGTCGTATAAGTTACCGACCATTACTTGCAAGTTCCCTTTGAATAGTCCGGTTCCCGTACTGATTACCAACAAGGCGGAAAACATACAGGCCAAAGCCAATGTCCCACTGCCTAATGGCAATGCGAGCAGAACATATCCGGCAAACATGGCGATGATACCGATTGTCACCATCTTGCCATACCCGAATTTATCAGCTAAGATACCGCCGATGAATGGTAAAAAATAGACTAAAGCAAGGAATGTGGAGTAGATCGTACCTGCCATACCTGGCGATAGACCAAAGTTTGCTTTTAAGAAAAGTACAAAAATTGCGAGCATGGTGTAATAACCAAAACGCTCGCCGGTGTTCGCTAAGGCTAACGCATATAAACCTTTAGGCTGTCCTTCAAACATAGAATTAATTTGTTAGATGATTATTGAATGATTTGTTTTATTGCACCTGTTTCCGGATAGAAATAAACTTTTACCGGAGCTTTTTTATCTTCAAACATGATGGGGGCAAGTCCTTCCCGTGTACCGAACTGGGTAATTTGTGCTTCGCCTTTATAAAGTGTTTTTTTGTTCATGCTGATTTCGATGCTGGCTTTACCTGGTACATTATATATAATGCCCTTCAGTGATTTTTCTTTCTTTTCAGCCTCTTTCGGGTCTAAAACAGGAGCGCGGTCGATGGCTTTTAAGTTCATATACACAGGTGCTCCGCCCAAATCGTCGGCATCTACGATTCCCAATTGGGGGGAGAAGCGGAATAATACTTCTTTATCGAGATTGTCGAAAGGTACAATAGTCACTTCGTAGTCACTGACTTCCTTTGCCCGGATACCTGTGAACAAGTTGGTTAGCGCTTTTTCCTGCTCTTCCAGTTGTTGGATGACCAGCTTCATCGCTTCGCCATCGGGTGGCAGGTTATCGGCATCACCCGTAAGAATGTTCATACGGCTCTCGCGGATACGGTAGATTTGTTTGGCTGCCACTTCTGCCTGCTTGGCTGTAGATCCCGCCATAAGCAACTCTTCTGACAAAACAGAGGCATCGGTTACTTTTGTCGGAGCCTGATTTTTCTTTCTTGCCGCTTCCAGTGCTGATTCATCGGGGGTATATTCGGCATTGATGGAACAAAGCAGTCCGTCTTCTGTCAAATAAGCATATGGGGCAACTGTTCCCGCTTTAAATTCAACGATGAATGTATTGTCTGCATCGGGTACACCTTTGTTGACCAAGCTGATCTTTCCTAATTCGTAATAGACCTTATCTTCTGTGATAGCGTCTTTTACTCCTAAATATTTTTCTGCGTATTTATAATAGGGACCTGCTTTGCAAGTTACTTTCGTAACTTCTGCATCTACAACCAGAGATGTTTTAGGAAGTGAATAAGTTATACCGAAATTATTTGCCTTGACGGCATTTTTCTTTACAACTTTAGTCTGAGCCATAATGGGTAAACTAAGGAGCAGACTGGCTATAATGATTAAATTCTTCATATTCTAATCTAAGTTTAATCTCTACTAAATGATTGTACAAAACTATGAAATATTTTGTTAGTAACCAACCGGAAAAGCCTCTTTTCCTCATTTATAGATCAGAGAAGAGATAAAGAACGGTCCCCAAGGCGGCGGAAAAGGAGATCGAGATATTAGGCTTGGTTAAATCACCGCCCGGGACTGTTCTTGTATATTAATTAAAATAAGATTTGTTTTAGTGATCGACAAAGGTAAATTTCTCTTCATTATTAAGCACGTATTTTTGTTGACAAAAATGTGACAAGTTGTACTTCCTTAGAAATCAGATATGAATTTGTCGAACTTTTCTGTGTTTTGAGGCTCTCCTGTGAACTTTTTATATAATCTTCTGCGACATTGAGACACCCCTGAACTTGTGATATGCATAATGAAGGCAATCTTTTTTATGGGTAATTGCATCTTTACTAAATAACAAATATGTATTTCTTCTATGGAGATTTGTGGGTAAAGTTTTATAAGTCGATTGGTGAAATCTGGATATGTTGCATCAATCAATTGATGTAGTTCTTCCCATTCATTTGGACCAAGTTGTATGTCATTCTCCCTATGAATCCTAATATATAAAGATGAGTTATGAAAATCTTTATCCAACAAAAGAAATGTTCCCTGTTTTTCGAAAATTTGCCTGTTTTCCATTTCAAGCATTAATTTTCTCGCTTCATATAGTTGTTTTTCGACTTCACCCATTTCTTCTTGTTTAGATCGGAGCATTTCTGTTAATTGAGAAATTTGTTTTTCATTGTCTTCTATGTATTGTTGACTGCGTTTGTATTGCTCTTCTTTTAAATGGGCAAATCTCTTTTTTCTATTTTGTTCTTTTTTGAAAAATATGAAACTTAAAATGAAGATGATACTGAAAACGATAATCACTTGATATATCAAAATCATTCTTTGGGTTGCTTCTTTTTCGTATTTACTTTTTTTATTAACAATCCTTTGGTAGTTAAACATACTTTGTGTTAGACGCGTATTTTCAAAATGTAAACTATCTACTATGGAATTGCGTGTTTGTTCATATAGATTGGAATATTTGATGAGATCGTTGATGTTTTTTTCTTTCTGAGCTATTTGAGCCAAGTGGTACAAACTACCAGCACGTGTATGAATATTGGAACTCTTTACACAATGATTAAGATAAAATTTAGCAGAATCTAACTGGTTGGTGGCAATGTGCAGTTCTCCTTTTGACAAATATAAGGAATAGAGTGTTTTTTCATTACCGATTAAAGGCTTTGCTTTTCTATGCATTGATATGCTTTTTTATAGTCTTTGAGACTGAGATATAGATTCCCTAAATCGGTAAGGATAGAGGCTCTGTTTTTTATTGCGGAGTATGAAATTGCACGTTTATAATATATTATTGAACTATCTGGCTTTTGTGTCAAGGAATATATACGTGCAATGTTTCTTAGGGCAAAAGCAGTTTTTACCGAATCGGGCTCTAACTCCAAATATGACAGGGCCTTTTTATACATGGGTAACGCCATGTCGTTGATATCCTGGTGAGCATATAAAGTACCTAAGTTGTTATAAATGTTAATCAGGAGAGTATAATCTTTTGAATCTTCGCCTATCTCCAAAGCCTTTAAGTAATATTCTTGTGCCTGTAGAGCATCTTGTAAATCGGAATTTACACGCCCTAAGTAGTTTAAGGCGCTGTCCGGTTGTTTTTCGATGGTTTTCTCCGCTTCAAGTAGTATTGGAGCCTTTGGGGTATTATTGCAAGCACCCATGGTCAGGAACAAAACGAGGGCAACAAGCGATGTAATATGTAGTAAAAACTTATTCATTTCTCTTCCCTTTAGTTATGGATTCGAATATACTTGTTTTCGGGAAAAAAATGATTTATTTCCAATAAAATGTTTTAATCATTTTATTTATTTACTTCGATTTATAAGAAAAAAGCCTATTTTTTTTGCTGGTACAGTAGTTGATTCGTGAACTCCATCCCTGCAAATCACTCGATTATTTTATGCAAAAAACGGCTATAAAATAGGTAAAACCGGGTAGTTTTTATTGTCAGATAAGGGACTTTAGTTGCCGGACATCCCCATGTTGCCATCCTTAACACCCGGATGTACCGGCTCTCTACACCCGGATGTTAAGGATGGCAACATGGGGGTGTTTATAGAATTATGTGCTTGTCTTTGCTAAAAAAAGAGATAGCTTTTGTGGAATGAAGAACCGTATTTTGCCAATTTAATACCTATTATATTCGTTTTTACATTTGTTTATTCGATTATTTTATATGCTTTTTAAAAAGTAGAAGAAAGTAGTATATTGATTTCCAGTTACATAATAAATTTAATGTGTTTCAGACGTGATAGAGAGTGATAGAGGAAAACGTCCTGTATCACTGCCTCTGACGCTTGAATATGAATAGCTACAACCTTCGTAGTGATAGAGTGATAGAGGATTTTCAGGAAACTTCGTATGCCGATCACAATCTTCTTTGAAAACGGAGGGGGATACTTTGGGGGGGCAAAATGTACGTGCCCCCCCTTATTGAGTTAAATTAATGGGATCTTTTTATTTTATCTGCTTGAACGCTTTTCCCAGCATATCCGTGATGTCACTGGCGATCATGCTTTCTTCTGAACGGTAGACGGCAGCCAGGTCACCGGCTGTCCCGTGAAGGAAAACACCTGAAACGGCTGCCGTTTCGGGCTCTAACCCCTGTGCGAGCAATGCTAAGATGATACCTGTCAAAACGTCACCACTGCCTGCCGTAGCCATACCCGGATTTCCACAATTGTTGAAATAAACGTTTCCGGTAGCCGTACAGATTGCTGTATAAGCCCCTTTCAAGACAACGCAAAGTTGATGATCGGTAGCGAAAGCTTGAGCCTTTTTCAACCGTTCGTATGAATTAGTGCTTTCACCCGCTATCCGGTCGAATTCTTTGGGATGCGGTGTCAGGATGCTGCGTGGAGGAATACGTTTCAATAAATCTTTATTGGCTGCAATCAGGTTCAACGCGTCGGCATCGATCACAAGTGGCTTTTCTACTACTTGGAGTAGTTGTTCCAGAGCTTTGACGGAATCCGGATGTTGTCCCAGACCAGGCCCGATCGCGATTGAGGAGTAGGCTTTGATACCGGAAACAGAGCTGAAATGATCTTGATGTTGATCCAGATCAACCATCGCTTCTGGAAAGGCAGTCTGCAAAATCTGCTCGCCACGTCCGGGGATGTGGACGGTCAGTAAGCCTGCTCCACTTCTAAGGCAGGCTTTAGCGGATAGGAGGGCTGCTCCCATCTTTCCGTGGCTTCCGGCGATCAGAAGCGCATGGCCGAATGTCCCTTTATGGGCAAAGCGGTTACGGGGTTGGAAAACAGCAGCAATATCTTCTTCCGTCACCAATGTGAATTGTGTCGGAGTGTTGGCAATTATTTCCGGGTGTAACAGGATGTCCAGTACTTTCCATTCACCGACAAATTCTGCATTTTCGGGAAGTAGAAACGCTAATTTCGGAAAACCGAATGTCAGCGTCAGATCGGCATGGATAATAGCGTCCGGATCGTTCTTGCGGTTGTCTTCTCCGAACAGGCCGGAAGGAATGTCGATCGCAACGACGGTCGCATCCGACTGGTTGATATATCTTACCATTGCGGCAAATCCTCCGGTTAAGGGGCGATTCAGGCCGGAACCGAACAAGCCGTCTATCACGACATCCCGTTCTTCCAGTTCGGGCGGGACAAAATCGTCCACGACTTCCGTGAATTCGATCTTTTCCATGTGAAGCAACCGTTGCTTGTTTAGCTCACAGTCATCAGAAAGACGCATGGTTGGATTGAACAGATAAGTTTCCACCCGGTAACCGGCATCCGTCAACATACGGGCGATTGCCAGCGCATCGGCTCCGTTGTTTCCTTGTCCGGCAAATACGATAATACGAGTTTGTTTGGAATAGCGGCGGCAAAATTCACTTGTAAATACGGTTGCCGCACGTTCTACCAAGTCGATAGAGCTGATCGGTTCGTTTTGAATGGTATATTTATCGAGCTCTCTGACTTTATCTGTTGAGAATATCTTTATCATAACTATCGGTTGTCTTTGTTTCTTTGTGCATACAAATGTAGGAATATTACTTTTCTTTTGAAAGAAAAGTTTTGCTTACTTTTGAGTCACTGGGATTTTGCTGTGCATGTAATTTGTTTTCACAAAAAAACACTCCCGATTATCTGTTAATAACATGATAATCAGAGAGTGTCTTCTTTTGAGCGGTAGGCGAGGCTCGAACTCGTGACCCTCAGCTTGGGAAGCTGATGCTCTACCAACTGAGCTACTACCGCGTTGGATGGTGCAAAAGTATACAAATCTTTTATTTTTTACTACCTTTGGCTCAAAAAAATTAGAATAATTTATAGGAATGGAAAAGCTAACGCTGATAAAGGTGGGAGGAAAGATTGTGGAAGAAGAGGAAACACTTCGCAATCTGTTGAATGATTTCTCGCAGGTAGAAGGATGTAAAGTGCTGGTTCATGGGGGCGGACGTTCCGCTACGAAGCTGGCTGCACAATTGGGTATCGAGAGTAAGATGGTGGGCGGTCGCCGGATTACGGATGTTGACATGTTGAAGGTGGTTACAATGGTTTACGGGGGACTGGTCAATAAGAATATTGTCGCCGGCCTTCAGGCCTTAGGTATAAATGCGTTGGGGCTGACCGGAGCGGATATGAATCTGATGCGGTCGGACAAACGTCCGGTGGGAGAGGTGGACTACGGTTTTGTCGGTGATGTGAAAGAGGTGAATGCGGATCTGCTGGCATCCCTGATTCATCAAGGTATTGTTCCGGTATTGGCTCCCCTTACACACGACAAACAAGGACATATGTTGAATACCAATGCCGATACGATCGCAGGAGAAGCTGCAAAAGCTCTGGCAAAACATTTTGAAGTGACTTTGATGTTCTGCTTTGAAAAGAAAGGTGTCTTGAAAGATGAGAACGATGATGAAAGTGTGATTCCCGAAATAGACCGTACGGCTTTCGAGCAGTATGTGGAAGCGGGTGTGATTCAAGGGGGAATGATCCCTAAGCTCGAAAATTCGTTTCAGGCGATCGATGCCGGGGTTAAGCAGGTGATTATCACGCAGGCTTCGGATATTCATTTGGGGAAAGGTACACGTGTCTTTTAAAGTGTTACTAAATTTGTTGCTAATATTATGTTTTGCAACAAATTTGGGTTGTAAAATGATAATAAGTAAAATTGTTTCGTATATTTGTGGTGTAAATAGTTTAAGTGTATTTTTTAAGACGAACGTTGGGATACTGTACAGGTCTGTTTTTTGGTAACTAATTTGCGAAGGAATATATAACAATATACCTGTACAAAATAGAAGGGGGAGCTTGGGAGAGTTTCCCCTTTTCTGTTACCTTTGCTTCGTGTAATAAAAAGGCGATGGAAAATAGGAAAATAGTTGTGAATATTCGGAACGTCGTGACCCGTTTGCCGGAACTGCGTTTTGAAGAACCTCTCAATTGGATAATAGAAGAGGGACAACAATGGGGTGTTATCGGGCCGAACGGTGCGGGCAAAACATTGATTGCTGACGTCATGCAGCGTAAATTTGCATTGAAGGAAGGCGAAGTTGCTTTCGGATATGAGGGAAATGTCGGTACCCTGGTGAAAAGTATTGCGTTTAAAGATATTTACTCCTTGGCCGATTGCCGTAATTCTTATTATCAGCAACGCTGGCATTCGACTGAAACGGATGAGGTCCCAACAATAGAAGATATATTAAAAGAAGATGCGGGATCGGAAGATTATCATAAAGTGTTATCTTTGTTCGGCATAGAAGAGCTTTTGCCAAAGAAACTGATCTTCCTGTCCAGTGGTGAGTTGAGGAAGTTTTTGATTGTTCGTACGTTATTGAAGCATCCTCGTGTCTTGATATTGGATAATCCGTTTATCGGATTGGATGCTCCTTCGAGGGGTGTTCTGGTGGAGATGTTGCAGCAAATAACGAAGTTGAAATGTGTGCAGGTGGTTTTACTGCTTTCTAATCCGGACGATATACCTGAAATGATTACACATGTCTTACCGGTCAAGCAACGCAAATGTCTTCCTGTTTACAGCCGAGAGGAATTCCTGAAGCAAACGGATCTGATAGCCGATTTATTCCCATTCGAAGGAAAGGAAGATTCCGTTCGGAGCGGGGCGTTTTCACTTCCGGTCGGGGAACAGAAAGAACCTTCCGCTCATCTCGTTACTTTCAGGATGGAACATGTTTCGATCAAGTATGGTAACCGTACGATTCTGAAAGATCTGGATTGGGAAGTGAGAAACGGGGAGAAATGGGCGTTGTTCGGTCCGAACGGGGCTGGCAAATCGACTTTGTTGAGTTTGATTTATGCCGATAATCCGCAGTCGTATGCCAATACGCTTTATCTTTTTGATCGTAAACGTGGTTCGGGGGAAAGTATCTGGGATATAAAGAAGCGTATCGGATATGTTTCTCCGGAAATGCATCTTTTCTATATGGAGAATGTGCCGGTATTGAATATCGTCAGTTCCGGATTTTTTGACTCGATCGGGTTGTTCAGGAAATGCACGGAGAGGCAGCAACAGGTAGCTTTGGCCTGGATGCGTGTATTCGGTATTGAAGAGTTGAAAGACCGTTCTTTTCTTACACTTTCTTCCGGTGAACAGAGGTTGGCGCTTTTAGCGCGTGCGTTTGTCAAAGATCCGGACCTGATTATCTTGGATGAACCGTTGCACGGATTGGATGTGAGCAATAAAAAGAAGGTGGCTGCCATTATCGAGCAGTTCTGTTCGCGTCCGGGAAAGACGTTGATTTATGTCACGCACTATCCGCATGAATTGCCAGCTTGTGTGGATAAACGTTTTGAATTGGTTAAACACGCTTAAGGATTTGTCAGATGAAATACAAACTTGTTGCCTTTTGGTTGATCGTTTTCGGAGCTTTGTTTGCTTTTTTGCAAATGTGTTTCGAGTATCATTTTTACTATATAGAACAGAGTCAGCTGTTTTTGTTTTCCGAGGCGTATATAAGGAATAAACTGCTTCTTCCGGGTGGCTTTTCCATGTTGGTGGCGGAATTCCTGGTGCAGTTTTTTATCCGTCCCTATGTTGGGGCGTTGGTTACTGCGGCCTTATTGACAGGTGTCGGGGTTTGTACGGCTGGTATTGTGAAACGGATCGCGCCTGTTTCGGGGCTTTTTATCCTTTATGTGCTACCGATGTTGGCTTTGCTGTTCATGCATTTCGACTTCAATTACAGGGTACAGGGCACTGTTTGCTACCTGATGATGATGGCTTTGCTCTGTGGGTATATGAGGATACGGAATGATCTTTTCCGTTTGGTGGCAGGTTGTGTGTTGGTTCCGGTCTTGTTTTGGTTGGCAGGATCGATTGCCGTCTTGTTTGCCGGAATGGTTTGCCTGTTCGAAGGGTTGCGTAAGACGCCTAAATGGTATATCTCGTTGATCGGGGTTGCAGAGGTTTTGCTATTGGGTGTTGGAACGGTTTATTTCTCTTTGATGGGTGAATACCGATGGGTTTTTGGTCCGGATCTGTATTACCATTATACGCTCCATCCAAAAGAAATCATTTATTATTCTTGGATTTGTCTGCCTCTGGTCTTTCTTGTCGCTTTCTTTATCCGGAATAAGAATAGCTTGTCCGGAAAGAAATGGCGGGCGGGGATCAGTTGTATTGCTCAATTGGCTATGATTGCTGCCGTTCTGTGGTGGGGAATGCCCAAATATAGCGATGCAAAGACACTGAAGTTGAAAAAACTGGATTATTTTGCCCGTACGGAACAATGGGACAAGACGATAGAAGAATGTAAAGGGAAACTGACAAATTTCTTATATATGTGCCATCTGAATATGGCATTGGCCAATAAGGGAGAACTTTCGGATAAAATGTTCAACTTCGACCAGCGGGGACCTCAAGGGTTGCTTGTACAATGGAATAAATCGGAAAATATCTCTTGCATGCTCAGTGATATCTATTTTACGATGGGAGCAACCGCTTCATCGCAGGAAATGGCTTTTGAGGGGTATGTGAGTGCTATGGAGGATGGTAATCCTCGTATGTTGAAGAGACTGGTGCAGACAAATCTGATTTACGGTACGTATCCCGTAGCTGAAAAATATATCTCAATACTTGAGAAAACATATGCATACCGGGATTGGGCCCAATCACAGCGCAAATACCTTTATAATGACGAAGTTGTCGAAAGCGATCCCATATTAGGAACCCGTAGGCGGATGTTGCCGGATCGGAATTCATTGGCAATGATAAAGGGGTTGGCAGGAGATCTGGCGCTTTTCTTGGAAAAAGGACCTGCCAACTCTGCTGCTTTGCAGTATTTGGGTGCAATGTATTTATTGGCTAAGGATCTGGAAGGATTTAAAGCGCTGGTGGAAAAATATTACGGGACAGAGTTTTTGCCCGTATTGCCCGTGCATTTTCAGGAAGCCGTTATTGTGATGTCTGAAAAAGAACCGGATTACTGGAAACGTTTCAATGTCTCCGAAACAATTGTTGCCCGCTTCACCGACTATAAAAAGCAGGTGCTTGCGAACCGCAATAACAGTGCTATTGCCGGGCTGTTGAACCGGTCGTACGGAAATACCTACTGGTTTTACTTTATGTTTAAATGATGCGTAAGAAAATGGAAAGAAAGAATGTATATATATGTATGCTGGCGGCTTTGTTGTCTTGTTCCGACTCGGTGAAAGTGAGCCGTACATTAGACGCGATGCCTGCCATTTTTCCGGATTATAACGGTGTGGTTATTCCTCCTAATATGGCTCCTTTGAATTTTGCTTTGGATGATCAGGATGCCGGATCGCGTGCTGTTTTTTCTTTTGGTGGGCAACAATTCGAGGTGAAAGGAGAAAAGGGTAGCATTGTGATTCCTCCTTCCAAATGGAAGAATTTGCTGGAATCGGCTGCCGGTGACTCCATACAGGTAACGGTCCAAGTGAAACAAGGCAATGAATGGGTGGCCTATTCTCCTTTTACTATCCGGGTTGCTCCAGAAAAGGTAGACTCTTATTTGGCTTATCGTCTGATCGATCCGGGATATGAGTTGTGGAACAAGATGGGAATCTATCAAAGGGATTTGGAGAGTTATACGCAAATTCCTATTATTGAAAATAAGATGAGTGGAAACAACTGTGTGAATTGCCATTCGTTTTGCATGCAGGATCCGAATAAGATGCTGTTTCATATGCGCGAGACTTTTCCGGGGACGATCCTGGTCGATGGCGATAAGATTGAAAAGCTGAATACCAAGACGAAGGAAACGATTTCTCCTTTGGTTTACCCTTCCTGGCATCCTTCGGGCAAATATGTGGCTTTCTCTGTGAATACAACCAAGCAGGCATTTCATCTGAATGACAGGAATAGGGTGGAAGTATATGACGAGGCTTCCGATGTAGTGGTGTACGATGTGGAAAAACACGAGATCGTGACGGCTTCAAATATCTTTTCGAAAGATGCTTTTGAAACATTTCCGACTTTCTCTCCCGACGGAAAGACACTCTATTTCTGTACAGCAGAGGCTCGACCTATTCCGCAGGAGTACTCGGAAGTCAAATATAATTTATGTTCCGTCTCTTTTGATCCGGTGACACGTGCTTTCGGGGCGCAGGTCGATACGCTTTACAATGCGAAGAGCGGTGGGATGAGTGCTTCTTTTCCGCGCGTTTCGCCTGACGGACGTTACCTTTTGTATACATTATCCGGTTATGGAAACTTTTCGATCTGGCATAAAGATGCTGATTTATATATGGCGGACCTTCAGACAGGCACGAGCCGTCCGTTGGTGGAAGTGAATAGCGACGATGTGGAAAGCTATCATTCCTGGAGTAGCAACAGTCGTTGGTTCGTATTCAGTAGCAGGAGGATAGACGGTTTATATACACGCCCATATATTGCTTATGTCGATGAAGACGGCAAAGTTGGCAAGCCCTTCCTGTTGCCTCAGAAAGATGCCGGTTTCTATCAGTCCTTTATGAAATCTTTCAATATCCCGGAATTTATAACCGGAAAGGTAAAAGTACGAGGCCGGGTCTTGGCTATTAAGGCAAAAGAGGATAAGGGGACGGATGTCAGGCTTGCTCAGCAATAAGGTTGGATAGAAAGAAAAGAAATGGTGGTGTATCAAAAGAGCTGTAATCCTTTTTTGATACACCACCATAATAATAGGCAATTTCTTTTTATGGAAGCGTAATAAGAATAGAACCACCTTCTCCTGTGTAATCAAAACCTCCTTGCAAAGCTTCTATGTAATAGTAAGGAGCTAATTGGAAAGTCTTGTCATCTAGCTGTTTATTATTTGCCAAACTGATTCCTGCAAAATCACTTGGGTGGTGGGCATAAATTGCATTTGAGGCACTTCCGTCATAATTGATTCCGATAAAGAATTTATTATAATAAATAATGCCATCCTTAATCCAAAATTCGATATAATCGCATGAAGTTGAGGCTACAGCGTTTCCCCATCCGCCATCATCATTTTTCAAACCTTGTTCATATGGTTTCATTACACGATAACGGTCAAAGCCATCCGCTTTTTGAATTTCTACATTGTAAGGCTTTTCTGTAAAAGCCAAAACGTCAGCAAATGTACCTGTTCCCAAAGATACCCAGTTATAGTCTTTATTAACCGTAACTGAAACTGTGTTACTGCCACTTACAGGTTCATTTGTATTATCCAATGTTAGTGTGATATTCAATTCTTTGCCAATTTCCAAAGGAGATACGTTGACTGTGACTTTTGTCATATTTTCACCAGCAGCAAAAGTATAATCGGAAACAGTACAACCGGCTAAGGGGACTTCATCGACCGTAGCAGTCAATACAATGGTCCCACTTGATTCGCTGTCGGCATTTGCACGTACTAGATCTACTGTAAAGGTCGGATCAGCAGGTGAAACCGTGATATTAGCTAAAGAAGCATTTACAAAAACAGCTCTATTTGCTGCATCTGTATTATATAGAGCACATTCTTGTTCATTATCACAGGCTGCAAAGCCCAAGATAATTGATAGAAGAGTGGTTAATGTTGATAATTTTGAAATATATTTCATCGCTTTTATCTTTTAATCAATGAATAAATTTATTTAGTATCACCGACCGGATTTTGGTCTTTGGTCTGGTCCAGACTGGAATTTCCATCAAATTCAGTTTGAGGAATTGTCAATACCCACATATAGCTTTCCGGGTCATTTGCATTGCGATTAACAAGCAAAGCGTCAGTCGGCCAACCCATTTCTGCAGTTCGTTTGAATCCCTGTTTCAAACGACGAATGTCGTAGATACGACCAAATTCGCCCCAAAGTTCGATACGACGCTGTATAATGATTTCTTCCAATAATGAACCTGTATAATCAGAAGTCAATTTTCCCATAGATGTACCGGACTTTTGAGCACAGCTGTAAGACGCGTCACGCTTACTCATCAAATCCATTAAGTATTCGCGTGCACCAGCATCATTTCCTAAACGACATTCTGCTTCAGCAGCAATCAGGTACATTTCTTCTATACGCATCCAAACATAATCTCCCATCCAAGTTTGGATATCGGAAAACTTAAATTTTTCCTGCTGATAACCACCATCTTTATTGTTGGCATCTTTCGGGTTCCACCAGACCAACCGTTCGTCTTCCGTTCCCATTTTTCCATACAAATCTTTGTTGATCTGTTTGCGGGCTTTTGCTCCGTATTTATCGGCATCTGCATCCATGTGTGTGAACAAACCTGCATACATACCGCTTTGGTCAGATATGATTTCTGCCCCCCACATAACATTTGGTGCGCTTACGCTGTTCAAACCTTTAAATTCTGAAACTTTTGCAATCGTGCATTTGCTTACTGCAATAGCTTCTTCCGATGATTTTTTAGCGGTAGCCCAGTCTTCCATCACTAATGCGATACGAGCCTGCAAGCCTAATGCTGTGGCATAGTCGATATGTGAAATGTGTTTGCGGGTTGTACCGTTTAACCGTTCGACAGCTTTATTGATGTCATTCATAATCTGAGCATATGTCTCTTGCACTGTAGAACGTGGTTTTCCTTCTGTACCGGCGACTGTCGGCTCGACATATATAGGGCAACAAGGTTCACCCTCATGTCCTTTATAGGTCCGGGCAAAACTTTGCGCTAACATGAAATAGGAGTAAGCCCGTATTGCATAGGCCTGCCCCATGATATAGTTGACTTCCGTTTCTGTCCCTGCCATAGTTTCCTCTGCATCAAGTATATAATTAGCATTGGAAATCCAAGTATAATAGCAATTCCATAAATCATATGAGCGCCAAGTAGTAGCAGTATATCTGCTTTTTACGTTATATAAGCAATCATACCAGAACCAGCCGCTGCCCATTGCAGCCATGATCATATCTTCTCCCATCACATCGGCCATCAGATTGTAAGCACTGATACCGAAGCATTGGTGTGTATTATCTGTTGGAGACCATGCTGAATACATGGAACGGTAAAGACCGTTCAGTGGAACTAAAGCCGCATTGGCATTTGCTAATAGTCCGCTTCCGGACATTGAATCAGTCGGATTGGTATCAAGAGAACTTTCCAAGCATGACGATAGAGTCGTACAAGCCACCAGACCGACAATCATATATTTGAATATCTTTTTCATCTTGTATCTTATAAAATAATGATTTAACATTAGAAGTTAATTTCTACACCAAAAGAGTATGTTTTGTTTGGTGTATACGAATAATCGGTTTCACCCTTAAAATTGTATTGAGGGTCCATACCTTTCAAATGAGAAAATAACGCCAGGTTATCAATGGAACCGAATACACGGACATTTCCCAGTTTTGCTTTTCTCATCCAGTCTTTAGGCAAGGAATAGCCTAATGTGATATTTTTGATTGCAAAATAAGATGCATTGATTAAGAAACGATCTGTCGTTGTATAAGCACCGTTGATTTCCACACGAGGCACATCTGTAATATCGCCTGGTTTCTGCCAACGGCGTAGCTGATGTTTATTCCAGGTGTTCGTCGCATATTGGGCGTTCATGGAACCTGTATACAGACTGTCATATATTTTACCGCCAATCGAATAGGAGGTTAGGACTGACAAATCGAAGCCTTTGTAAGAAAAGTCTGTTCCAATACTTCCGTAAAGATCCGGAATACGGTTGCCTTGATAATATTTACTGGTTGATGCTTTTGAATAGTCATCGCTGATACGTTCGTTGATGATGTTTCCATTTTCATCCTTGTCGTATACCCAATAGAGTTGAGCGCCTGTAGCTGGATCTACTCCTGCTGATTTAGCCATATAGAACGTATTGATAGGCATGCCCTCTTTGATACTGTAAACTCCCTTGATGATTTCGGGTGCTGTATTAGTCAGCTTCAAGACTTTATTTTTTACAGTTGATCCCATCCAACTTATATTCCAGACGAAATCATCCGTTCTGATAGCAGTACCTCTTATTTCAAATTCGAAACCCGAGTTTCTCATGTCTCCGACATTGGCATTGTAGCCATTGAATCCGGTAGAAGTTGCCATCGGGTAACTTAACAACATATCGACAGTCTTACGATTGTAATATTCGGCATTGACGGATAGACGGCTTCCAAGGAAGGTCGCTTCGACACCAACATTCAAGTTTCCATTCTTTTCCCAAGACACTACCTGATTTTCCAATGAAGAAACCATACCTCCGATCTGGTTCGAATTCGGCCAATCTAAATCATACAAGCTTTGCCATAAGTAATAATTGCTTGTCTTATCTGAATTCAGGATATTATCATTACCTTGTTGTCCATAGCTTAATTTCAAAGACAGATTATCAATCCATTTAACATCTTCCATGAACGCTTCTTTGGAAATACGCCAGTTACCACCGATAGACCAGAATGTTCCCCAACGATGATCTTTATGAAAACGAGAAGATCCATCGGTACGCAAAGATGCAGAGAAATAATACTTTTCATCATAATTATAGTTGAAACGTCCTAACCACGATTCGATACGATATTTGTCCGTATAAGAATCGGCTGCATACAAAGTCGTTCCCGGACGCAGTTCAAGGATACCGTCTACCAGGTTTGTTTTTCCAGCCTTCAAATATTCGTAGCTGTAAGCATAAAATTCATGTCCAGCCAAAACATCAAAAGAATGTAATCCGAAAGAACGGTTCCATGACAACAGTTGGTTGAAAGTATAACTTTGCATGCGTGTGTTATATTTGGTCAATAAACCACCTGCTGTAGCCTGGTTTCCATGATACATATTCATATAGCTCATTCGTGATTGGTTGCGGTAATCAAGACCGAAATTCACATTCAGTTTAATTCCCTTGAAAACACCGAAATTATCTTTATCTGAACCAAAAGTCACTCCAGTGCGAAGGCTTGCCACATCATTCTTTTTATTTGATTTGTCGTCAGTCAAACCGCCGACTGGATTGTAATCCGTATAGCTTCCCGGACGTCCGTTTTCTCCATAATCCAATTGAGGTTTTCCATCTTCACCCAATACATTCTTTCCATCCAATCCCTTCACATAGACGGGAAATAACGGTGAAACGAACTGTGCTGAATACCATACATTTGATGTGGAAGATCCGTCATAGTCACTGTAATCCTGCACTGAATTAGACAAGGAGGCATTCATGTTGGCCTTAAACCAATCTGTAATATTAGAATTAACGTTTACACGAGCATTATAACGCTGAAAACCTGTATTGATAAGAATGCCATCTTCATTCAGATAACCGAGAGAAAACATATATTTTGTTTTTTCAGAACCGCCGTTTACAGATAATTGGTGTTCTTGCCTGAATGCATTATCTCGTTGAACTGCATCCATCCATCGTTCATTCCAGGCTGAAACAGCATCAGCTTGTACCATTCCTGTTTCAGGATTGATCAAATTGTCCCATGTGTAATTCTTAAACGGGTTGTATAGTTCACCACCTAAATTGGCACTTAAACCGGCTCTTGCCATCTGTTGTGCTTGTTCCCATGAATAACCAGAGTTGAATACGTAACCATTACGAAGAGCTTCATAAGTTAATTGCACAAATTCTTTCTGATCGACCATATCATACGGTTGGATAGCACGTGATGCCCATCCTACAGTTGAACGCCATGTTACTTGAGCTTTTCCTTCTTTACCCTGTTTAGTTGTGATCATAACGACACCGTTCGCACCACGCGCACCATACAAAGCACCAGCAGAAGCGTCCTTCAATACAGTCATAGACTCGATATCAGACGGATTGATGGAACTTAAAGAACCATCGAAAGGAATACCATCGACAACATACAAAGGATCTTGTGATGCATTAATTGAACCATAACCACGGATTACAATGGAAGCATCTTCGCCAGGCTGTCCGGATCCTGAAGTTGTCAACAATCCTGTTGCCTGTCCTTCTAACCCTTTTGTTAAGTTCGTAATAGGACGGAGTTCTAATTTTTCATTACTGATCGTAGAGGCCGATCCCGTAAAAGAACTTTTTTTAGCGGTACCGTAAGCGACAACCATTACTTCGTCAAGCATCTGATTGTCCCCCTCCAATACTACATTTACTTTTGGCTTGATTCCAACTTCCTGAGACTTCATCCCCACGAAGGAAATAACCAGAGTCTTTGCAGAACTTAGTTGATGGTTATATTGTTGATTATTAAAGTGTTATTTGATTTATCTTTTAAATCATCATTCTCCTATAAAAGATAACATTCTAAATATAGAGCAAACTGATTTATTTGATTAACAATGTGTTAAAATGTTTAGTGAAAGTAGCAACCACATCCTTAACAGTTCTAAACTGTGCTGTAGTTCTACCTGTTTCCTCCTGATTTCTTGATGTAGATTAAACTATCTTGCAGGATTCTGATACACATTTTTAAGCCAATATTCAAAAGCCGGATCTTGGATTTCTATCGTATTGCCAGGCAATATATCGATCAAATCTTTTTCAAGTGTCGCTTTTTTCAAGTTTTTGATATTTGCTGAAGTTCCCAATTGATAGTGCTTCAAAATGTCTTTAGATGAGAAATTAACCACTCCATCGGCGACAGCTATCAAAAAGCTAATTTGACGGGAAGTCAAAGAATCTATTATATTGGTAAACAACAGGCTCAATTGACCGATCAAACTGTTGAACGCCTCATTGACAATAGCTTCCGAACACTCTTTTGATGTACGCAACCAAGTTTGCTGACTTAATTGCTGAGTATAATACGGATGGTTTTTCATTTTATCGGCAATCATACCAGATAATTCATCCGATATTTGCTTTCCGGTATCAGCAAACCGTTGGGAAATAAATGCAACCCAGTCTTTTCGTTCTATTTTTTGTAAGAATAAGATATCGCCAAATTTGTAAAAAGGCATACTGTAGTCATTGAAAATACTCAGTAACATATGACGTTTACTCCCATACAGGCAATAGCAAACAGATGTATGTGTCTGCCAATGAGCACGAAGTTTACGTTGAAAAGCAAGCGAATCTTCATATTCGTTGATATTTTGGAATTCATCAATGCAGACAATGATCTTTTTACCTTTATCTTTAGCGATCTGTTGTGGCAAATCTAATATCTCATCATAAGACAACCGGTTATCTTTAAAACCGATACCAAAAGATAATTCATAGCTCTGACTGCCTTCGGAAAGAGAAACAGTAGGTGCCATTCGGCTCAAATATTTTTTTACTCCTGCTACAAATTCCTCCCAAGCAGAGGTAGATACCCGCATTAAAGCATTAGCATAGGCCGTATAAAATTGTTCTTCCGTTCTACAATTAAAAATATCGACTTGACAGACCAGTGTATTCTTGTTCTCTTCTGACAAAAGTTTGGCACACTTATTTACCAAAGATGTTTTACCCCAGCGACGTGGAGATATAATAACGGTATTAATGAGATTCTTGAAGTTTTGTGTCAACAAAGCAACCTCATTTTTCCTGTCAGTAAAATTCAAGTCATCGGCAATACGTCCGTAAACAAATGGAGCCTCCATAGTATAATTTTTTATATCTAAACAAATGTAGCAACAATAGTTGGAAGGTGCAAATATGAAACTGGTTAATTTGAAATCGATTGGTTTCAAATTAACCAGTTTCACGCACATTGACTAATAATAATGTAGGATATGGAGATACTTATATATAATAGTCACAAAAGAAAATAGGCTGTTATATAAGAATAACAGCCTATTTCTCATTTGAATATTATCCTGTTAGAAGTATCCTTCATTTTGTTTGATATTGGGATTTACATCTATTTCAGACTGTGGTATTGCCAAAATCGTGCGATAATCCTGATAACTCGGAGATATAAGATCGGTGTTGTTCAAGAAATGATATCCACCCTTACGAGTTACCGTAATCCCTAAACGCATGATGTCATAAAAACGATGACCTTCCATCACCAATTCTTTGCGTCTTTCTTTCAAGACCAATGCTTCGGTAGCAGTCACATCTGAAGCGGAAGGAATAGCACGTTTGATGATCGCATTCAAGTATTTATTTGCACTAGCCTGATCAGCAGAAGATTTTTTCAATGCAGCTTCAGCAGCAATCAAATAAATATCTGACAGACGGATTACACGAATATTGTTTACGGCCGTTTTACCATTGATCCCCGGATATTTGTTCATGTAAGTACGTCCTTCGACTGATGCTGCAGTTAGCAAATTACGACGGATGTCATCCGGGTTCTCGTTGATAAGATCTTCAAATTCTTTCGTGTTGGAAACAGCAGCATATCCTTTAGGATCGACTACATATCCAAACATTTCACGATCACCGGCATCCAAATCCGAAATTTCCAGATCGAATACGGATTCCGAAGAGTATCTTCCAGACCATGCTGCAACATAGTCTTCTGTTTTCAGCAAAGAATACGGAGAATTTTTGATTACATCTTCTGCATAAGAAAAAGCTTTATCCCAATCTCTTTTATATAGATTGACACGTGCCAGTAAACCTTTTACGGCCCAACTGTTGAAACGTCCGTCTTTTACTTCCGTCCCGATACATTTCAACGCTTCCTCCAAGTCGTTGATGACCATATCATACCCTTCTGCAACAGTTGAGCGACTGGGAAGATCATCTGCGCTCAAAACATTTTTTACCAATACTACACCCGGAGTAGCTCCATTTTCTACAAAATAAGGCTTTCCGTATGTAATCAGAAGGTTGAAGTGACATAAAGCACGAAGAGCTAAGGCTTCTCCTTTTGCATTATTAAGTTCATCTCCTGCAGGAAGGTCTCCTGTTTCAATTGCATTCAGCAATACATTCGCACGGTTGATAACGGCATACGGATAGCTCCATAAATTTTCCGGCGAGTTATTCTGACGGTGTATGAAACGATAATAAGTGTCGGTTCTTAACCCCCCGGAAGAGATTGTCTGTACGTCTTCACCCCCCACTTCGGCGCGTGATACAAAATCACAACCATAATAGTTGGCACTCTTTAAACTGTAGTATGTTCCGTTAAGTGCTGTTTCCACATCTTGTAAAGTCGTGATAGCATCTGTGCTGACCAATGAATCTGAAGGGAAAGTTTCCAGATATCCATCACAAGATGTAAATGTCACTGAAGCTATTGCTACAGCAGCAAATATAGATTTTATATTTAGTCTATTCATCATTGTTATTATTTATAGTAAAACGAATTCCGGATTACAATCCGATTTCAATACCAAATGTTACTGATTTCAAGTTCGGTAATGCCCAAGTGGCCACACCATTGACCGGCTGTTCCGGATCAATATTCTTATAGGCGGCCCATGTCAGCAGGTTGTTACCGGAAGCGAAGATTCTGACATTTCTCATTCCAGCAGCCTGCATCCATTTTGACGGCAAATTATAAGATAATGTTACAGTCTTCAGGCGGAGATGGTTTGAACTCTTCATATGACGGGAACTTCCGTAACGAGCATATTGATAGCTATTGATACGTCTCGGAACATCTGTAATGTCACCCGGTTTTTGCCATCTGTCCAACTGCTGGATACCAATGGATTGATATGCAGTTTCACCATCTGTATCTGTGTACAGCAGTGCAGGATCATCCATGATATGTCCACCTAAAGAAAATGAAAATAAGGCGCTTAAATCCAATCCCTTCCAAGAAAGGTTATTTCTCCATCCTCCGGTTACTTTAGGATCCGGTTTTCCGATAATAACACGTTGAGCCTGTGACGGATCTTTAGTCAATCCACGATTGATGGTTCCATCTTCGTTTTCAGTGTTCAATACCCACTGTTCTTCACCCGTTTGAGGATCAACGCCAGCCCATTCACGGCTCCACCAAGAATAATAAGATTCACCTTCTCTCAAGATGGAAGTTCCGCTAATGATGTCTTTTCCTCCATACAGTTTGCTGATCTTGTTTTTGTTATGAGATAGAACTATACCTGTAGACCATTTTACTGCTGTTTCATTGAATACGTCATAGTTCATATCCAATTCAATACCACGGTTATTCATGGCTCCTACGTTTTTCAATGTATTATTGAAACCAGTAGTCATTGAGACCGGAACATCTTGCAACAAGTCTTTTGTTTCACGATTATAGAAATCGAATGCTACACTTAAACGGCCGAACAGTCTGGCATCGAAACCGATATTGAAGTTCTCATTCTTTTCCCATCCCAGATCCGGATTAGGAATAGTCGTAGGAGCAGATCCCGGTTGATCCTGATAGTTAAAGCCATAACCGAACAAACTCAAATGTGAATAGAACTTAGAGGGTAAAGTACCATTTATACCATAAGAAACTCTTAGCTTCAAGTCATCAACATAAGTCAAATTTTTCATGAAAGCTTCCTGGCTCAATCTCCAAGCAGCAGAAACAGACCAGAAGTTACCCCAACGTGTGTTTGCTCCTAATCTTGAGCTACCATCACGGCGGTAATTTGCAGAAATGTAATATTTGTCGTCATAATCGTAATTTATACGAGAAAGCAAAGATAACAGATGATCTTCGCTATATCCGGATGAGGCTGTCATCGGTTCCGACGTATTACCAAGTTCTGGTAATTTATCGTGCGGATAGTTGGCGCCGACTGCTTGGACAAATTGTTCTTTTCTGTCGTCAACATCCCATCCGAGCAAAACATCCAGATTGTGCTTGTCGGCAAATGTGTTGGTATAATTCAATACCGTTGATGAATAGATGTTGTGGTGCTGATATGGATATTTGATCATCAAACCATTGTAAGCCTCACCGTTATTCGAATTCATCGGCCAGTAAGTTGTTGACTGGTTGTCGATAAAGTCATAGCTTATTGTTTCCTTGATTGTCAGCCCTTCGATTATTTTATAAGAAGCCCATAAGGAGTTGGTACTTCTAAGCACTTCGGATGTATTTTTATCCAATCCTTGATCCCTTAATGGGTTAGGCACATTTAATTGATCCAAGGGAAAACCTTCATAAAATGAACCGTCCTCATTATAAATAGGAAGGTTAGGGATTGCATACCAGTTTTTAACGAAATAGGCATTGGCATAAGCCGTTCCTTCCGAAGCCATTTCTGATTTTTGTTTTGAGAATGAGATATTAGCTCCCATCTGCATTTTCCCATCTTTTGATTTATGGGTTACGTTTACTCTACCGGTAAATCCTTCCATACCGGTGGTATTAATCATACCGTCTTCCGTTTTGTAGTTCAATGAAGCGAAGAAATTTGTCAGTTCACTACCTCCCTGTGCTGAAAACTCATAATTCTGGTTGAATGCACTTTTCTTGAATAATGCATCTTCCCAGTTTGAATAGTGATCTCTTAAAGGAGCGAAAGTATCTGCACCTTCTTGTGCGTAAGCTCTTGCTTCTTCTTCTGACATATCTTTGTATAAAATACCTTCATTGTAATATGCTTCATAGGTAAGTTCGTGCTGCTGTTCCCCTGAAACAGTTTCCCTGTTTTTAACAGCCCAGTCGGAAAAACCCCAGTTCGCTTTAAAATTGATCTGAGTTTTGCCTTCCTTACCTCTTTTCGTTGTAATAAGAATTACACCATTTGCAGCACGTGAACCATACAAAGAAGCAGCCGCAGCATCTTTCAAAACCGTGATATTTTCAATGTCGCTCGGATTGATTGAAGACATGATATTGAAAGCTTTTGAGTCATTACTTACTCCAGATACAGCAATATCTCCGGAAATAACCGGTACACCATCGATTACATAAAGAGGTTCATTTGTGGCGTTCATAGAACCTGTTCCACGAATACGAATGCTTAAACCTGCACCAGGCTGTCCACTGCTCGAATTTACGGTCAGACCAGTTGTTGCGCCTTGCAAGGCTTGTTCAAAAGATGTAACAGGTACATCTTTTAATACTTTTTCCGCATTTACTGATGAAGCGGCTCCGGTAAAAGATGATTTCTTAGCAGTACCATACGCAACAACCATCACTTCGTCAAGCATTTGGTTATCTGCTGCCAACACAACATGTAATGTCGGTTTGATGCCGATTTCCTGAGATTTCATACCTACAAAAGAAACTACCAGAGTCTTTGCAGAACTTGATAATCTATCAATTGGGTGATTATCAATATGTTATTTATTGTCTTTTAAAGACTGGTTGTGGAAGGACTATCAAATTGTTATCTTGTTAATGTCTTATATATTAGCTACATATTGTTTTTTTAGACATTAGCGAGAATTCTTTTACAAAATAGAGTATGACTTATTTTCTACTTGTTTCGTGGAATAAATAGCCATTTATTCATGTATATAAGAAAATGTAAACTACCTGTAAATCATCATTTACGGTTCAAGCTTTGTGGAATATGAATTTTATATAGAACAATGCAAAAGATACCGACACTATCTGAAATCGCTCCTTTGACAACTGGTAAACTAAGTCGTTTCATGCCATCAACTAAGTCAAAACACCCCAAGAACTAAATGATAACATATAACAAAGTATCTGTTAGTAGTTACTACTTATTACCTATACGTAGTACTACCTATGGACGTTATGTAGTACTATGTATTTGCGATAGGTAGTACTACATACGAATAATATGATGTATGTCTTGAATTAGTTTACTATGACTTTCGGAATAGTTTATGCTATGTTACGGATCAGTTATCCTAAGAGAGCAGGCTGATTCCGGGTAATGTGTCTACAGTCTTTAATTATTTTCTACCCTTGTAGACCCGAGGCGTTTTTTCACCCTTCAGAATTGTCCAAAAACGGTACTTAGGCGAGAGGTTAAAAATAGATAATTTTAAAGGAGGCGAAATCAAGGAGATTTCATGAGAGATCAATCTAAAATATCGATTTTACATGATCTTTTGTTAATTATCATCCCCATTTTTGTAAAATCCTATTAGTTTTTTAGTTGTTATAATAAATTTATTATTACATTTGCCATCTCTTAGGGAATATTTATACATTGCTTATATGTATAAAAACAGATAGTGCAAATTAGTTATTTATAAGTTAAACAAAAAGTGTGTCTATGAAAAGGTTAACTTTCCTTTTATTCTGCCTATTATTAGGTATTGGGATGGCCAACGCTCAGACGACGAAAGTAACAGGTACTGTTATTTCGGCGGAAGACAACGAGCCCATCATTGGTGCATCTATAGTTGTTAAAGGTACGACTATAGGTACAGTAACAGATTTTAACGGTGCATTTTCTCTGGATGTACCAAGTTCTGCAAAGACTCTGGTAGTTTCTTTTGTGGGTATGAAAGCCCAGGAAATTGGGGTTAAGCCGAAAGTAAATGTGGTGTTGGAGGGGGATAATCAAATGCTTGATGAAGTGATGATTGTCGCTTATGGTACTGCCAAGAAAAGTGCTTTTACAGGATCTGCTGCAACAATTAAAAGCGAGAAAATCACCTCTCGTCAAACTTCGAACGTTACGAATGCCTTGAGTGGGCAGGTCGCTGGTGTACAGACAACGAGTAATAGTGGACAGCCGGGTAAAGATGCAGAGGTCCGGATTCGTGGTATCGGATCTATTTCTGCCAGCAATAAACCTTTATATGTAGTTGACGGTGTCCCCTATGACGGTGAAATTTCTGCTATCAGTACTTCTGATATAGAATCAATGACAGTGTTGAAAGATGCTGCTTCTAATGCTCTGTATGGTGCACGTGGTGCTAATGGTGTAATCTTGATTACTACTAAGCATGGTAAGAGTGGGGAAGCCCGTGTCACTTTTGACGCTAAATGGGGTGTAAATAAACGTGGAGTACCTAATTATGAAACAATTACGGATCCGGCTACATTCTATGAATTAAACTATTCTTCTATTTATAATGCCGATTTGAAAGGATATGCCGCAGCTGGTGATCTGGCCGGTGCCAATGCATATGCTAATCAAGCTTTGCTTTCCGGAACTTATTTAGGATATCAAGTCTATTCTGTTCCGACAGGAGAACTGTTGATCGGTATGGATGGAAAATTGAATCCTAAAGCTACGCTTGGTTATTCCGATGGAACCTATTATTATATTCCGGATAATTGGTCGGATGAAATTTTCGAAAATAATGTTCGCCAGGAATATAATTTAAGCGTTAGCGGTGCTTCTGACAAAATGAACTATTATATGTCTGCTGGCTATCTGGATGATCAGGGTATCGTTCCTAATTCAGGTTTTCAACGTTATTCAGCTCGTTTGAAGGCGGATTATCAAGTGAAACCGTGGTTGAAGTTGGGTGCTAATGTTTCATTTACTCACTATGATAGCCGTGAGCAGGATACAGAAGGCGGAACTTCAAATGCGAACATATTTTATGCCTCTAATATTATGGGGGCGATATATCCGATGTATATCCGTGATGCACAGGGAAATATAATGACTGATAACCGTGGCTTCCAACGTTATGATTATGGGAAGAAAGGACAAGATACGAATGGATCTCGTAATACTATCCCTAATGCTAACCCGTTGGCCAGCTATATGTTGGACAAGATGAAATATTCCGGAGACGTAGTTAGCGGCAAATGGTTTGCAGATGTTGATATCTGGGGTGGCATCAAGGCCAAGGTGAATATTGGAGTGGATGCCAATAACGTTCGGAATACCGATATGGTGAATCCGTTCTATGGACAATATTCGGAAACGACAGGTGTCGGTGGTTTGATTTCTGTTTCAACCCAACGTACATTCAGTGTTAATCAGCAGTATTTATTGACATACAATAAAACGTTTGATGATGTACACAATCTGGATGTTTTAGCCGGTCATGAAAATTATAACTATAAATACCAATATTTGTATGGCCAGCGTGAAAAACTGTATAACCCGAATGTCCCGGAATTGGATAATGGTATTTCAAATCAGTATAACTCATCTTATTCAAAAGATTATGCGACTGAAGGTTGGTTGTTCCGCGTTCAGTATGATTATGATGGGAAATATTTCGGTTCGGCTTCTTATCGTCGTGATGCTTCTTCTTGCTTCCATCCGGATAATCGTTGGGGTAACTTTTGGTCTGTCGGTGCAGGTTGGTTATTGAATAAAGAAGCTTTCCTGGAAAATCAAAGTTGGATTAATATGTTGAAGTTTAAAATCAGTTACGGTTTGCAGGGAAATGACAATTTGATGTATCAAGGTGGTTTGTACCGTAACTACTATCCGTATCAGGATCAGTTTACTTTGGCAAACAGTAATGGAGATTTTTCAACTTCTCTATATTATAAAGGTAATAAGGATATCACATGGGAAACTTCTCATAGTTTTAATACCGGTTTTGACTTTACGTTCTGGGGAGGCAAACTGAGTGGTTCTGTTGAGTACTTCTCACGTAAAACAACGGATATGCTTTATTTCAAACCGGTAGCAGCTTCAATGGGTTATTCCCGTTTTCCGGAAAATGTCGGTTCTATGGTGAACCGTGGTGTTGAAATCGATTTGAATTCGAATATTATCGAAACAAAAGATTTCTCATGGAGCGTAAATTTGAATTTGACTCATTTCAAAAACAAAGTGTTGGAGCTGGCGCCTGAGCTGAATGGCCAGATGATTGATGCAGGTCGTATCTATCGCGAAGATGAATCAATGTTTCAGCTTTATTTACCGAAGTATGCCGGTGTAAATCCTGAAACGGGAGAAAGCCAGTGGGCTTTGTTGAAGCCGGATGCTGAGGGCAACACGGTTACGACTTCTTATTCCACTGCTACAGAAAACCGTTTTGCGACAGGAGATATCCTTCCTAAAGTATATGGAGGATTCGGTACAAGTTTTACGGCATACGGTTTTGACTTGTCGCTCTCATTTGCCTATCAGCTAGGTGGCCGTATTTTAGACTACACATATCAGGAAATGATGAGCCCGGCTGCTACGGGTAGTGCTTTGCATAAAGACATGCTGAATGTATGGACTTCCGAGAACAAGAATACGGATGTTCCCCGTATGAATGTAAATGATAAATATACAAACCGGTTGTCCGATCGCTTTTTGACAAGCTCTGATTATCTGAGCCTTCAAAATATAACATTCGGCTATACTCTGCCGAAAAACCTGACTCGTAAATTACAGATTGAAGGCGTGCGTTTGTACTTTGTTGCAGATAACGTCGCCTTGTTGACTGCCCGCAAAGGGCTGGATCCGCGTCAAGGTTATGTCGCTTCTGATAATGTTTATTCGCCGATCCGTACAATTTCGGGTGGTATATCATTGAATTTCTAATCCGTTAAATTGTTTTTGAATATGAAATTAACAAACAAATATATGATGTTCGCAACAGCCGCCCTGCTGCTGGCATCTTGCGATTTGGATAAATATCCTGAAGGTCAATATGTTTCTGACAATCAGAAAGAAGAAACGATCAAGGACAGACCTAATTTGGTCACGGCCGAAGTAAATGCCATGGCTGCTAAATTGAATGCTTACGGAACGATTTCCGATGATGCGACAACCTATCATAATGATTATGGAGTCCCGGCTGTCTCTATGGCGTTGGAGTCTGGAGGACAGGATCTTGTAGCACTGGTTACAGGATATAACTGGTTCAATACTTCTCAGAATTATTCAGACCGTGTTTATGACAGTTCTACAGATGAACTGATTTGGAAAACTTTTTATAATCATCTGAAGGCCGCAAATAGTGTATTGAGCTTGATTGATCCTGCTACAGAAGATGCTTCTTTGAAAATCTATCGTGGTCAGGCTTTGGCAGCTCGTGCATATGACTATTTGAATCTGGTTCAGATTTATCAGTTTACTTATGCAGGTCATGAAAATGCTTTGGCTGTTCCCATTGTAACGGAAAAGATGTCTGACGAAGAAATGCAGAACAATCCGCGTGCTACTGTCCAGCAGGTATATGATCAGATTATGAGCGATTTGAATCAGGCAGCAGAATTGTTGGCCGGTTTTGATAATGGAGCGAATAAAGACCAATTGGATGAAGCGGTCGTATATGGCTTGCGTGCCCGTGCCAATCTGTTGATGCAGAAATGGGCTGATGCAGCAAAAGATGCAGAAAGAGCTATTGCCGGCGGAACACCGCAATCATTGGCAGAAGTATCTACTCCGACATTTAATTCTGCTACTGCAAATTCTTGGTTATGGGGTGTCATGATCACTCCGGATAATGATGTTGTACAAACCGGTATTATAAACTGGCCTTCTCATTTGTGTTCTTTTACGGGGAACGGATATACTTCAGGTGTTCCTGACGGATACAGAAAAGTGAATACGGATTTATATGACCAGATTCCGGATACTGATATTCGTAAACAATGGTTTTTGTCTCCGGATAGCACATCTTCGTTGATAGACAACGAAACGATAGAAGGATCTTCTATTGTTGAGTATTTCGGTCTTGAACCATATGTAAATACTAAGTTCGGTGCTTATCAGAGTGTGTTTGGGAACACGACTAATGCTTCGGATTGGCCGTTGATGCGTGTGGAAGAAATGTATTTGATTAAAGCGGAAGCTGAAGCAATGAGTGGAAATCTGGCGGCAGGTAAATCTACATTGGAAAACTTCGTGCAAGCCTATCGCGACCCTTCTTTTGTTAGTAAAGCTACTTCGCCACAGCAATTTCAAGATGAAGTCTGGCTGCAGCGTCGTATGGAACTTTGGGGCGAAGGTCATTCGTTGTTCGACCTTTTACGCTTAAAGAAGCCGGTTATACGTAAAAATACGAATTATCATGCTTCCGTACAGTTTAATTTGGAGCCGGAATCCCAGATAATGATCTACCGTATTCCGCAATGTGAAATGGAGACCAATACAGGTATTTCTGATGCAGATAATAATCCGGCGGCTCCACAACCTGCTTTATAAAAGAAATAAGGTTTATATCCGGAAAAAGGAATGAAGAGGCGTGTTCAAAAAACACGCCTCTTTTTTTGTCTCTGTCCGGGCTTTTGCAGGATAGCTTTGCAGATAGTTGTTCTTCTATTGAAACACGAAATATAACAAACTTTTAGTTTGTCTCATACGAAACAAAGAACTTATTATTGTTCCTTCGTGTTCTCATTCAGAAAATAATGTATATCATGGAAAAAGTTATTTACAATCTGGTGTTCAATCGGAAAAAGCGATTGAATGCAGAAGGAAAGGCTTTGATTCAGGTAGAGGCTTACCTGAATAGGCAAAAGAAGTATTTCTCAACGAAAATCTATGTTAAGCCCACACAATGGGATAGCAAGAGAAAAGCTGTGAGGAACCATCCCAATATGGATGAACTCAATCAGTACATTGAGGATTATATTACTTATTTGGAACGGATCGAATTAGATATGGTCCAAAGCGGACGTCCGTTTTCTTTGAAGTATTTGAGGGAAAGGGGAGATTTTGAATCCGTCTCTTCCTCTTTTGTCTCTTTTATGAAAAATGAGATCAATCATAGTAACTTAAGACTTTCCACATTGAAGAACCATTTATCCACTTTGCAGGTTTTGTGCCAGTATCAGCCACAAGTCTCTTTTGATGATCTTACCTTTAATTTCCTTTGTGGTTTTGAACATTTTCTTCTTGAGCAAAAGTACCACCGGAATACGATTGCCAAGCATATGAAGCATCTGAAAAGATATGTCAACCTGGCGATTAATAAGGATTTGTTTGAATTGCAGAAATATCCTTTTCGTAAGTATAAGATTAAATATATGGAGAGCAAGCGTGGTCATCTGACACCTGAGGAATTGGGAAGGTTGGAGAATATCGCTCCTAAATTGCAACGAACGCTCAGACGGACGCTTGATATGTTCCTTTTCAGCTGCTATACCGGGCTGCGCTTTTCCGATATTGTCAATATACGACCGGATAATTTTCATCTGATCGATGATAAGTTATGGCTGGTCTATTCATCGGTCAAGACGGATGTGAACGTCCGGCTTCCTTTGTTTCTGCTATTCGACGGAAAAGCTCTTGCTGTTTATGAACGCTATTGCAAGCGTTATTCAAGAACGTTGTTTGGAGTTTCTGTTTCGGCAAACTCGAATGTAAATAAACAGTTGAAAAGGATTTGCCGGCTGGCGGAAATAGATAAAAGGTTGTCTTTCCACATGGCACGCCATACCAACGCTACCTTATTATTATATAATGGAGCGAATATCACGACAGTCCAGAAGTTGCTGGGGCATAAAAGTGTACGGACAACGGAAATCTACAGTGATATTATGGATATGACTGTTATACGTGATCTGGAAAATATCACATTGAAATAAAATAAGGTAATAGATACGGGGGCAGTGCATTCTCTGATACACACTGCCCTGATCTTTCATGATTTTATTCAGTGCCCAAGAGTTGTAAATATGACAAAATGTTATCTTATTATGGTTTTTATAGGTGTGTGTTGCTGTGTGTGCTTACTTTTTATCATATTTTCTGTTGTCAAACATTAAAATAGCCTTGAATTTTTACTGTATTTATACTTTGAAAAGTAAATAAAATATGCGACTTTTGTTGGCATGATGAGTCAACCGTTAGCAGAGAGATTACGTCCGAAAACGTTGGACGATTATATCGGGCAGAAACACCTGGTTGGTCCGGGGGCTGTCCTTAGAAAGATGATTGATGCGGGTCGTGTCCCCTCTTTTATATTGTGGGGACCTCCGGGAGTAGGAAAGACTACGCTGGCGCAGATTATTTCGAATAAGCTGGAAGCTCCGTTCTACACGTTGAGCGCAATCAGTTCAGGAGTGAAAGATGTGCGGGAAGTGATAGAAAAGGCAAAAGGCAATCGCTTTTTCAATACCGTTTCACCGATCCTGTTTATTGACGAAATACATCGCTTTAGCAAGTCGCAGCAGGATTCCCTGCTCAATGCTGTAGAGACAGGTGTGGTAACCTTGATCGGAGCCACGACAGAGAATCCCTCGTTCGAGGTCATCCGTCCGTTGCTTTCCCGCTGCCAGGTATATGTTTTGAAATCATTGGAGAAAGCTGATCTGTTGACCTTGTTGAATAAGGCGGTTACCGAAGATATCATATTGAAGGATATGAATATCGTGTTGGCCGAGACGGACGCCATGTTGCGTTATTCCGGTGGCGATGCGCGGAAACTGCTGAATATCCTGGAGCTTGTCGTTGCTGCGGAAGAAGGAAATGAAAAGATTGAAATAACAGATGAAAAGGTGGTGGAGCGCTTGCAGGAAAATCCGGCGGCGTACGATAAAGGAGGGGAGATGCATTATGACATCATATCCGCTTTTATCAAATCCATTCGCGGAAGTGATCCGGATGCCGCTGTCTATTGGCTGGCTCGTATGGTTGCCGGTGGCGAAGATCCGGAATTTATAGCCCGCCGTCTGGTTATTTCAGCATCGGAAGATATCGGATTAGCGAATCCGAATGCTCTGTTGTTGGCAAATGCCTGTTTTGATGCCTTGAAGAAAATCGGCTGGCCTGAAGGACGGATCATTTTGGCGGAAACGACCGTTTATCTGGCATGCAGTCCTAAAAGCAATTCGGCTTATATGGCGATTAATGATGCGTTAGAGTTGGTGAACCGTACAGGAAACTTGCCTGTTCCCCTTCATTTGCGAAATGCACCGACAAAATTGATGGCGGAGCTGAATTACGGAAAAGATTACAAATATGCGCACGATTATGAAAATCATTTTGTCAAGCAAGAGTTCCTTCCAAAGGAGATTTTAAACGAACGGCTGTGGAAAGGACAGGAAAATCCGTCCGAACACAAACTAATTGAACAGATGAGGCGTTTGTGGGGAGATAGATATCAGAATTGACAATTGATAATAGACAATTGACAATTGGGGAATAAGTGTAATTGATAAAGATAATTATCATGTCGTTTTGCTAATAATTATCAATCATCGATTGTCAATTGTCAATTTATTTTGTACATTAGCCGCCTGTTTTTGGGAAATTAGTTACTTAAATTATATTTAACATTAAAAAAAACATTGGTATGAAGAAGCACAATTTTTATGCAGGTCCCTCTATCTTGAGCGAGTATACAATTAAAAATACGGCCGCTGCAGTAGAGAATTTTGCGGGTATGGGTTTATCTCTTCTTGAAATCTCCCACAGAAGTAAAGAATTCGTTGCCGTGAACGATGAGGCGCGTGCGCTGATCAAAGAATTGCTGGATGTTCCTGCTGGCTATGAGGTTGTTTTCCTGGGTGGAGGTGCAAGCATGCAGTTTTGTATGGTTCCTTACAACCTGTTGAATAAGAAAGCTTCTTATTTAGATACCGGTACATGGTCGTCCAAAGCCATCAAGGAAGCTAAGCTCTTCGGGGAAGTCGAGGTTGTGGCATCTTCTAAAGATAAAAACTATACATATATTCCGAAAGATTATACGATTGCCGACGATGCGGATTATTTCCATATTACGACCAATAATACGATTTACGGAACGGAAACTCGCAAAGATCCGGATGTGAAACAACGTTTGGTCGCCGATATGTCGTCCGATATTTTCTCCCGTCCGATCGATGTATCCAAATATGACATTATCTATGCCGGGGCACAGAAGAATCTGGCTCCTGCCGGTGTGACGCTGGCTATTGTTCGTGTGGATGCTTTGGGACATGTGGAACGCCCGATCCCGACAATGTTGAACTATAAGACTCATGTGGACAAGGATTCCATGTTTAACACTCCTCCCGTGCTGCCGATCTATGCTGCGTTGCAGACATTGAAATGGTATAAGGAACAAGGCGGTGTTGCCGCTATGGAAAAGAAGGACATGGAAAATGCCGCTATCCTGTATGATGAAATCGATCGTAACAAGTTGTTCAGAGGGACTGTTGCAGCCGAAGACCGTTCTATCATGAATGTATGTTTCGTGATGAATGACGAATATAAGGAACTGGAAGACGAATTCAGCAAATTTGCTGCGGCTGCCGGTATGGTCGGTATCAAGGGACACCGCTCTGTCGGTGGTTTCCGTGCCTCACTGTACAACGCAATGCCTAAGAGCAGCGTTGAAGCTTTGGTTGCATGTATGAAGGATTTTGAAAAACAGCATTGATTATGGCAAAGATATTAGTAGCAACAGATAAACCTTTCGCAGCGATAGCTGTGAAAGGTATCCGCGAAGTAGTGGAAGGGGCAGGCGATGAACTGATCCTGTTGGAAAAATACGGTGAAAAGGCCAAACTGCTGGAGGCAGTCAAGGATGTGGATGCAATCATTATCCGCAGTGACGTGATCGATGCCGAAGTGCTGGATGCCGCCAAGCAGTTGAAGATAGTGGTTCGTGCCGGAGCCGGTTATGATAACGTCGACCTGGCTGCTGCGACAGCTCATAATGTTTGTGTGATGAATACACCGGGGCAGAACTCCAATGCCGTTGCCGAATTGGCTTTCGGAATGATGGTAATGGCTGTCCGCAACTTCTATAACGGAACATCGGGAACAGAATTGAAAGGAAAGAAACTGGGAATCCACGCATACGGCAACGTAGGCCGCAATGTGGCCCGTATCGCAAAAGGTTTCGGAATGGAAATCTATGCATTCGATGCTTTCTGTCCGGCTTCGGCCATTGAAGCGGATGGCGTGAAACCGGTCGCTTCACCGGAAGAACTCTATGCTACCTGCGATATCGTTTCTTTGCATATTCCCGCAACTGCCGAAACAAAGAACTCCATCAATTACGCTCTGGTCGGCAAGATGCCGAAAGGGGGCCTGTTGGTCAATACAGCCCGTAAGGAAGTGATCAACGAAGCCGAACTGATCAAGTTGATGGAAGAACGCGCAGACTTGAAATATGTAACCGACATCATGCCCGTAGCCAACGAAGAGTTTGCCGCCAAGTTTGCCGGCCGCTATTTCTCCACTCCTAAAAAGATGGGTGCACAGACTGCCGAAGCCAATATCAATGCCGGTATTGCCGCTGCCAAGCAGATCGAAGGCTTCCTGAAAGAAGGATGTGAAAAGTTCAGAGTAAATAAATAGATTTATCTAAATTATCATGGCACGAATTAAACCTTTCAAAGGAATCCGTCCTCCTAAAGATTTGATCGAACAAGTGGCTTCCCGTCCTTACGATGTGTTGAACTCGGAAGAGGCACGCGAAGAAGCGAAGGGAAATGAAAAATCATTATATCATATCATCAAACCGGAGATCGACTTTCCGGTCGGGACGGATGAACACGATCCTGCCGTTTATCTGAAAGCTGCCGCCAATTTCCGGATGTTCCAGGAAAAGGGCTGGTTGGTGCAGGATAAGGAGGAATGTTACTATGTGTATGCCCAGACCATGAACGGCAAGACACAATACGGCTTGGTTGTCGGTGCGTATGTGCCCGATTATATGAATGGCGTTATCAAGAAGCATGAGCTGACACGGCGTGACAAGGAGGAGGACCGCATGAAGCATGTCCGGGTGAATAATGCCAATATCGAACCGGTGTTCTTTGCTTATCCCGACAATGCCGAACTGGATCAGATTGTCGCCAAATATACATCCCGCAATCCGGAATATGACTTCGTCGCGAAAGACGACGGTTTCGGCCATACGTTCTGGATCATTGACGAGCCGGCTGATATTGCCCGCATCACGGAACTGTTCGGCGAAATGCCTTCCCTGTATATTGCCGACGGCCATCACCGTTCCGCCGCCGCCGCCCTGGTCGGTGCGGAGAAAGCCAGACAGAACGCGGCTCATAAAGGGGACGAGGAGTATAACTACTTTATGGCTGTCTGTTTCCCGGCAAACCAGTTGACGATTATCGACTATAACCGTGTGGTGAAAGACTTGAACGGCTTGTCGGAAGAGGAATTTCTGGCTAAACTGGAAAAGAACTTTGTCGTGGAAGAAAAGGGCGCGGATATTTATAAACCGGTAGCTTTGCATAATTTCTCCCTCTATTTGGCAGGAAAATGGTATTCGTTGACAGCCAAGCAAGGTACATACAACGATAACGATCCGATCGGTGTCCTGGATGTGACGATCTCTTCCAACCTGATTTTAGATGAGATTCTGGGCATAAAAGATCTTCGTTCGGATAAACGCATCGATTTCGTAGGCGGTATCCGTGGGCTGGGAGAATTGCAGCGTCGTGTGGACAGTGGCGAGATGAAGGTCGCGTTGGCGCTTTATCCTGTCACCATGAAGCAATTGATGGATATTGCCGATACCGGTAATATCATGCCTCCCAAGACAACCTGGTTCGAACCGAAACTGCGTTCCGGTCTGGTTATCCATAAGCTCGAATAAAATGATTTCACATTCACAAGCCTGCTTGATGCTTGTGTGATGCCGATTTACAGTGAAGGCTGAGTATGCGGAGGGTGATCCCGCCTGCATACGGCCTTCACTTTTTTTATTTGGTTGTTCGGACACTTTTATGTAAGTTTGTGAGTATTACGCAAAGAATATGAAAAGAATCAGAAACATAGTATTTGATCTGGGAGGCGTCTTGATCGACCTGGACCATCACCAGGCTGTAAGCCGATTTGAGGAAATAGGAGTGAAGGATGCAAAACAGTTGCTCGATCCTTATGAGCAGAAAGGCTTTTTCCTTGAACTGGAGAATGGAAAGATCGATGTCGATACTTTCTGTCGCAAGTTATGCGAGCATACCGGCAAGCAACTTTCTTATGATGAAATCAAATATGCCTGGATGGGTTTTATTGCCGATGTCCCGCAATACAAGTTGGATTTCCTGTTAGAGCTGCGAAAGAAATATAAGGTTTATTTGTTGAGCAATACGAATCCGATTGTCCAGTCGTGGGCGAGGAGCGAGGCGTTCACCCCCGCCGGTCGTCCTATATCCGCTTATTTCGACAAAATGTATACTTCCTATGAAGTTGGGGTGACGAAGCCGGATGCCGCCATCTTCGACCGGATGATAGAAAATGCCCCGCTTATTCCCGCTGAAACGCTGTTTGTCGACGATGCCAAATCGAATATAGAGGTTGGACAAGGGCTCGGTTTCCACACCTATCAGCCGGAAAACGGAGAGGATTGGCGGGAAGCTGTCCTGAATATACTGGCAAAGTAATCTTCCAGTCTGTTTTTGGGGGAGATGTCTCATGATAAAAAAGCTATAGCCTGTTTCCAAAAAGGTTATAGCTTTTTTCTTGGAAAGCTATGGCTTGTAAACGGAAAACCTATAGCTTTTTGGAGGGCTTGGAACGTTTTTTAGGCCCCCAAATATAGAAAAGGACAATTTGACCGCAATATTTCCCCTACACTTTTTGGAAGCAATAGATTTATGAAAATATTGTATGTGTTTGATAAATAATTGTTTAGATGATTTTTCTAAACCTTTGCCTTTCTTTTCCGTATGGAGGCAGTGCATGCTAAGAGTCTGGCTGTTCAAATGGGTTGGAGGTGTGTGGAGGAGAATGTGTTTTTGTCCGGATTTGGTTTTTTCTTCGTCAGGTAGCTCGTTATTTACCGTTCGCTATTTACAAGGAGTATTGCGGTTGTCGTGTAAGAAAATGAGGCTTGTTTGAAAAAGTGTAGGGGAAATATTGCGGTCAAATTGTCCTTTTGTAGGGATGGTTATTTTCAATATATTGATATACAGTGTGCTGTCTGATGATAAGCTTGTCTTTATACTGTATACACCTTTCCAAGGCTTCTTAATGAAAAAGGGGAGCCGATGGGTTTAATAATGAACTTTGGCCCCCCTTTTTTGTATGGTAACGAGAAATATTCCGATTACATGATACCGCGTTCGCGCAGTCTTTCCTGCCATTTCCAGGCCGAAGCCAATGTGTCGGCCAGTGTTTCTGTCGCTTTCCAGCCTAAAACTTTATTGGCACGTTCGGGATTGGCCCAAACCTTTTCGATGTCACCTTCGCGGCGTCCTACGATTTTGTGCGGGACTTTAACGCCTGTTGCAGCTTCGAATGTGTTGATCAGTTCCAATACGGAAACGCCGTTGCCGGTTCCGAGGTTGAAGATTTCCACATTATCCAGAGACTTGCCACCCAACATGCGGTCCATGGCGATCACGTGAGCCTTAGCCAAGTCGACAACATTGATATAGTCGCGGATGCAGGAACCGTCAGGCGTGTCATAGTCGTCACCGAATACACTCAGCTCTTTGCGGATACCCATAGCAGTCTGTGTCAGATACGGGATCAGGTTCTGAGGAACGCCGTTAGGCAATTCGCCGATCTCTGCTGTCGGATGTGCTCCGATCGGGTTGAAGTAACGCAGGATGATGCTCTTGAAAGGAGCGCCGGCATGGATCGTGTCGCGGATGATCTCTTCGTTGATCTGTTTTGTATTTCCGTATGGAGAAGTAGCCGGTTTGATCGGAGCGTTCTCGGTTACAGGCAGATTCTCAGGGTCAGGCTGCCCGTAAACGGTGCAGGAAGACGAGAATACGATGCCTTCGATATTGAATTCCGGCATCAGTTCCAACAGGTTCACCAGTGTCACTACGTTGTTGCGGTAGTATTTCAACGGCTGCTGTACGGATTCGCCTACTGCTTTGCTGGCGGCAAACAGGATGATCCCTTTGATTCCCGGATGAGCTTTCAGTGCTTCGCGGGTTCCTTCCTTATCTTTCAAGTCCAGTTTGATGAATTCAGGACGGATGCCTGTGATGCGTTCGATACCGTCCAATACTTCTATATTGGAGTTAGACAGGTCATCGATGATGACAACTTCATAACCTGCGTTCTGCAGTTCTACTGTGGTGTGTGATCCGATGTAACCAGTTCCACCTGCTACTAAAATCTTCTGTTTCATGAGGAGAGAAAATTTATGATTTATGATTTATGAAAGGATTTATGATTTATGATTTATAGCGGCAAGCGGTATTACCTGTTATTATAAATCATAAATCATAAATCTTTAAACGATCCCCGAGAATCCCATAAACGCCATAGCCAGCAGACCAGCTGTGATTAGGGCGATCGGGGTTCCTTTCATGCCATCGGGGACATTTGTCATTGCTAATTGTTCTCTGACACCTGCAAAGATAATCAAAGCTAATGCAAATCCAATAGCAATAGAGAATGCATATACTACAGATTCTAATAAATTATACTGTTTCTGGATGACCTGGATGGCGACACCCAACACACAACAGTTTGTCGTGATCAGCGGAAGAAACACTCCCAATGCCTGATAGAGGGCAGGAGAAACTTTCTTCAGGATGATTTCCACCATTTGGACCAGAGCTGCGATAATCAGGATGAAGCTGATGGTCTGCATAAAGCCCAGGCCGAATACATCCAGCACATATTTTTGTACGAGGAAAGTCACGAGTGTCGCAATGGTAAGCACAAATGCAACGGCTGCTCCCATGCCTATTGCTGTATCCACTTTCTTGGATACGCCGAGGAACGGACATATACCCAAGAATTGGGACAACACAACGTTGTTGACGAATACAGCGGCGATAAATATCAATATATATTCCATATCTTACCTTGTTTTATGCTTTACGCAGTTTATTAACAATAGCTATCAGGAATCCCAGTGCGATGAATGCACCCGGAGCCAACACGAAAATCAGCGAGCCGAACTGTTCCGGCATGATTGTCAGGTTGAACAGTTTACCCGTCCCCAACAATTCGCGGATAGCTCCTAACAGTGTCAAGGCAATCGTAAAGCCGAGACCGATACCGATTCCGTCGAAAGCCGAGGCCACGACTCCGTTCTTGGCGGCAAAAGCTTCGGCGCGTCCCAACACGATACAGTTGACGACGATCAACGGGATGAACAATCCCAAACTTGCGTATAAGGCAGGAATAAATGCTTCCATGCACATTTGCACAACCGTTACGAAGGTGGCGATTACGACAATGTACCCGGGAATACGGACCATATCCGGGATTACATTTTTCAATGCTGATATGACCATGTTGGAACAGATCAACACGAACATGGTTGCAAGTCCCATACTCATACCATTCATCGCTGAAGAGGTCGTTCCCAATGTCGGACACATACCTAACAGCAATACGAATGTCGGGTTCTCTGTGATGATTCCGTTCATCAATATTTTCAGATTACTCATTGTCGTTTCCTCCCTCTTTAGTTGTGTTATCGGATGATGTGGTTGCTCCGGTCAATCCGTCGGCACCGGAAAAAGCACTGTAGGCGCGGTTCACGGCGTTCAGGAATGCACGGCTGGTAATGGTCGAAGCTGTTATGGCATCGACATCTCCACCGTCTTTGGTTACTTTCAGTTCGCCATCAGACAAATTGCGTCCCAAAACGCTCTGGCGATTTTTGTCCGTACGGAACCATTCTTGCATTTTAGCCCCTAATCCGGGTGTTTCGGCATGTTGCAAGACTGAATAGTTCAGCAGTTTGCCTTCGGTGTCAAAACCGACAATCACGCGGATCTCACCGCCGAACCCTTTCATTGTGTTGCTCTCCACTGCGGCACCGACGAATTTGCCGTCTTGTTTTGCCGGGTAGATTTTCAGCGAGTCGCCATCGGCTGTAACTGCCATATAGGCTTCTTCTGTCGGTTTGTTGTCGAATGCCGGAGTGACCGCTTTGATCGCTGCTTCCAGCGCTGCTGCTTTGGTGGCGGCAATCGGACCGGTGGTGTACATATTCACACCTGCTAATATTGCTCCGGCCACTACACAGATGATCGTGAGTGAAAGGAACATATTGGGTAATGTTGATTTTAGTTTTGCCATGCTTATTTCCCTCCGAAATGTTTAGGTTTCATATAACTGTTGATGAGCGGAGTAACTCCATTCATGATGAAGATGGCAAATGACATACCTTCGGGATAAGAACCGAACAGACGGATAACCGTTGTCAGGATACCAATGCCGACACCGTAGACAATCATACCGCTCTTGCTCATCGGCGAAGTCACATAGTCGGTCGCCATGAAGATAGCTCCCAACATCAGACCTCCGGACAACAGATGGACGAACGGGCTTGCGTATTGAACCGGATTCACCAGGTGCATGATACCTGTAAAGACAAATACCGTGACGAAGATGGATACCGGAACGTGCCAGGTGATGATCTTCTTCCATAACATATAGAACATACCTAACAGCAGTGCCAGTGCGCTGACTTCACCAAGGCTACCGCCCATGTTACCGATCAGCATGTCGCTGAGTGTAGGCATTTTGTCGAGTGCACCCTCGTTCATCAGAGAGAGGACGGTTGCCCCTGTTGTTGCATCGGCATAAGATGTCAACTGTCCGACAACGGGCCAGGTGGTCATCTGTGCCGGGAAAGAGATCAGCAGGAAGATACGTCCTGTCAGTGCAGGGTTGAAAATATTGTTGCCCAGGCCGCCGAACGACATCTTACCGATACCGATGGCTGCCAGCGCACCGATGGCGATAATCCAGATCGGCAGGTTTGACGGCAGGTTGAACGCCAGCAAAACACCGGTCAGGATGGCCGAACCGTCGTAAATGGTCGGTTCCTTTTTCATCAGGAACTTCTGAATCAGATATTCGAACAGGACACAGAAGAAAACCGAGGCTACGGTTACGATCAGCGCACCCAGTCCGAAAAAGTAGAGTGATACCAGGAAAGCCGGAACAAGGGCAATCAGTACACCGTACATATTTTTGCTTATGCTGTCGCCGCCATGAATGTGGGGCGAGGGAGACACGTATAATTTGTTTTCCATATTGCTCTTGTTTTATGACTTTCTTGCACGAATAATACCCATAACTTTGCCTTTACCCAATCGGATCTGGTCTAACAGCGGACGGTGGGCAGGGCAAGTATAACTGCATGAACCGCATTCTATACAGTCCTGAATATAGTTGGCCTCGGCTTTTTCCCAGTCTTTGTAGACGGTGAACTTCATGAGGAAGGCCGGATTCAATCCCATCGGGCAGACGTTCACGCACTTGGCGCAACGGATACAGTCCTGCATCGGTTTGCGGACAGATTCTTCCTTGGTCAGGAGCAATACGCCGGAACTGCCTTTGGTTACCGGAACTTCGGCGCTTACCAACGCTTTGCCCATCATCGGACCGCCACCGATAATCTTACCCGTGTTTTCGGGAATACCACCGGCTGCTTCGATCAGCGTGTTGATAGGCGTACCCATACGGACCAGGAAGTTCGACGGATTGGCAACGGCTTTTCCTGTTACGGTCACGACGCGCTCAAACAGAGGTTTGTTCTTCTGGACGGCTTCGTAGACGGCGTAGGCGGTTCCTACGTTCTGCACGACGGCTCCGGCCGAGATAGGCAGGGCGCCGCTCTTTACCTGGCGACGGATCACGGCGTCGATCAGCTGCTTTTCACCTCCTTGCGGATATTGCACTTTCAGCGGCATGATCTCGATTCCGGGATAAGCGGCTGCCAGCTTCGTCAGGTGGGCGATTGCATCGGGTTTATTGTTTTCAATGCCGATAACGGCTTTGTTTACATTTACGGCTTTCATCAGCAATGTGACGCCCACCAATATCTGTTCGCCTTTTTCCATCATCAGGGAATGGTCGGAGGTCAAATAAGGTTCACATTCTACGGCATTGATGATGATGATTTCTGCCTTGCTTCCGGGAGGCGGCATCAGTTTCACCTGTGTCGGGAAAGTGGCTCCCCCCAGACCTACGATACCGGCTGCTGCAATCTTGTCGACGATCTCTTTGGATGACAACGTACAATCTTTTACCAATGCATCGCTGCGGTCGATCGTTTCTTCCCATTCGTCTCCTTCCACATCGATGTAGATGGCGGGACGCTTGTAGCCGCTTGAGTCGAGGGCGTTATCTATTTTGTTTACTTTACCGGATACTGACGAGTGGATATTGGCGGAAACGAAACCACCTGCCTTGGCGACAAGTGTTCCGACTTTAACCAGATCACCCTTCTTGACCACTGCCTGGGCCGGAGCCCCGATGTGCTGACTGAGCGGTATGATTACCTGCTTAGGAGCAGCTAAAGCGGTAATTTTCTTACCGGCAGACAATTTATTTTCGGGCGGATGTATACCTCCGATTCGAAATGTCCTTAGCATACTATTAGATTTTATTTTTGAATTGTTTCTTCTTTTGTTTCAACTTTAGGAGTTGCTGCATTTGGCGTAGCGTTTGCTGTTGGAGCTTCTGCCTTCGGAGACTCTTTCTTCGGGACTTCAGTCTTTGGCGCATCAGCCTTCGGTGCAGCCGGTTTCGGAGCTGTTGCCGGTTTTATTTTGTCGGCGTCCACAGCCGGAGCTGCCTCTTTACGTGGCGGGAAGTTCAATTCGTGGATGGCGCCGGTCGGACATACGGCTACGCACTTGCGGCATAAGCGACATTTTGTGTAATCGATGTAGGCCACGTTGTTTTCCACTGTAATTGCTTCGAACGGGCATTCCTTTGCACATTTGCCACAGCCGATACAAGCGTTGGCGCATGCTTTCTTGGCTACTCCGCCTTTGTCTTTGTTTACGCAGCTGACGAAGACGCGGCGTGATTTGGGGCCCTTCTTACGCAGTTCGATGATGTTTTTCGGGCAAGCTTTTACGCAAGCTCCGCATGAAGTACATTTGTCTTCGTCCACTTCCGGAAGCCCGGTCTCAAGGTTGATGTGGATGGCGTCGAAGTTACATGCAGCCACACAGTCGCCATAACCTAAGCAACCGAATGAACAGCCGGTCTCTCCGCCGTACAAGGTGGAAGCAATCGCACAACTCTGCACACCGTCGTATTGGTTGGTACGCGGACGGGCGGCACACGTTCCGTTGCAGCGGACAACGGCTACCATCGGTTCTGCACTGGCTGCTTCTTTTCCGAGGATGGTGGCTACTTTGCCCATTACAGGTGCTCCGCCTACGGGGCATAACAGGCCGTCCAACGTGTCGGCTTTTACACAAGCCGTAGCAAAACCACCGCATCCGGGATATCCACAACCTCCGCAATTGGCTCCAGGCAATACCTCCTGGACTTGTGCGATACGAGGATCTTCGTATACTTCAAACTTCTTGGAGGCGGCGTATAGAAAAACAGCGCCGATGGCTCCAATCGCTCCTAATGAAATAACGGCAATTAAAATCATGATATGTTTGTCAATTAAGTTTTTTCAAAGTAAATATGAATCGCTTTTTCAGTTTGTCGCGTAAAAAGTATAATATGCAATAATAAGGAACTAAGAGCAGTAATCCGGTTAACCCGCTTGTGGTTTCTTCCCATTGCATACTTGTACCTGTTACAATAGCCGCAAAAACTATGATGAGCGGAAATACAAAGGCAAGAAGTACGGCCTGCAGCCCCAGTGAACTTTGTCCGCATAACTGGACTTCTTCATTTATATGGAATTTTCCAGAGTTGTCCGGAACCTCGATGATCTTTTCTTTGCTCTCGGATGCCGTACACATACTTTTCGCATGGCATCCGGAGCAAGCCGATTGTTGGATGATCCTGACATAGACCGTACCGCCGTCGATCTTCTCTATAATCCCATTGTGATTGATACTTTCGCTCATATTTGTAATCTCGACATTGCAAAACCGAGGCAAAAGTACGTATTATTTGGAAATTATGTCACGATTAACAAAGTTTATTATGGAAATAATAGACTTTGTCTTACCATTTGTAATTAAACCCGAAGCTTAACAGCTCGTTGATCTGAAGATAGCTGTCGAAATCTTCGTTTTTGGCAACACCATCGTCATAGCGAAGGTGAAGATTGATCCGGGTTGAAAAGAACCGGCTGATCTGCAAGTTGAACGTGTTCTCAAACTCTCCGGTAATACGATGATAATCCGTGAAATAATAGAAACGAGATGTCCAACTGACATTTCGGTTGATATTGAATGTCATGTTTGCTTCGAGTTTCGAACCAATTTGGCTTTGGGAGTTCCTGTATTTGTTAACATCGTCAGGAAGTTCGGCGGCATTGTCTTTCTCTTTAAAACCATGTCGTTTCAAATCCATATCTGTCCCCTTTTGGGTACTGTACATATAGTTATAAGAGAATGGAGCCATGTTGACATTCAATTTTATGTTTCGGTGTCTCACCTTTGTAAGGGTTTTGGTTAGTTCGTATTTCATACCGATACCGGTATTGAAGGTCATAGGCGCGAGAAATGCCGATAATTTGGTTTCGCTGTTTTGGGCGTAGTTGGTTACTACTTGTGTGTTGAAACTGATGTCGACTGTGTAGTACCACTTGTTAAATGCTTTGTAACCGAACAGCGTATGGAGACGAAGTATCTGGTCGTTTATCTTATACGAATGTATAGAGTCTGTTTTGTCCGGCAAAGTATTCATGTTCAGTTTGAATTCAAGTTCGTTTGTTACCTGTACTTTGTCTTTATTGTAATCATATTTGAAATATTGCCGGGTATTCATATTGAAGTTCGGATCGCCACCTGCACTCCAGTTCGGTGAAATGTAATTTTGCGAAAACTGCATGGTGCTTTCGAAGTTGGAAGTCCAATAACGGCGTTCCGGGATAAACTTGACCGGAGCGTCCACGTCGCTGAAAGCGTTCGGGTCGTTTTCTATTTTGATTAGTTCGGGTTCGTATGTCGCTTTCTTGATAACATGCGTTTTAACGACATCTGTCGGCAGGTCACGTTCCGAATAACGGAAATATTCCGGATAGTTTACACGTACATAATTATATGCGGTATTCTGCAACTTGTTCTTTAGTATTTCGTCTTGGAACAAAGTCGTATCCGGTTCGAACAATGGGAAGTTGGGACGTTGTTTTGCAATAAAGTCCTTGTCATACAATTGCAGGTCTTCCGGGATAAGTCCTCCCTTGAACAGGATCGGGGTGAACAGCGGATTGACGATTGTAGTATCCCGTAAGGTTGCCCACGGGCTGATGATGGTAGACGGGTCGCGTACCCAATTTACCCAATATTGTGCTTCCGGCGATAATTCTATCTCGTCTTTTTTTAAAAAGCGAAGCAAGTTCTCACTCGGTGCGGCGGGTGATGAGTAGCTGCTATTGAGTTTTTCGAACTGTGCCCTGAGGTCGGGGATTTTATCCAGTTCCGTTTCTTCCAAGTCTAATAAAGGAAATGTATCGGGGACAGCGGTCTGAACCGGTTGATTCGACTGATTCCCGCTAATTATGTTGACATCCTGTGCTCCTACCTGATTACTACTGAATAACAATACAATAAATAACGCTAAAACAGACATCTTTATCATCGTCGTATCTTTTTACATTCATTTAAAATATTGGTGCGAAATTAATGAAAAGTTCTGAGATAGACTAATTTATTTTCGGCGTTGTCGGGAACATATCCGTGCGTTTTTGCACGTAAGATGTACGGGAACGGACAATACGTTTAAAAGCCTGGTGCGTATGTGGTTGTAAATAAGTGAATTCCTGATTTGACATGATCTTTGCCTTATTTTTAGTGGTTCATAAAAAAGATATGATATATGTTTAAACACTATGTAAAAGTCGCACTCCGGCTAATTAAGCGGAGCTTTTTGTTTTCGTCTGTTAATATGCTAGGGTTTGTGTTGGGGATGACGGCAGCTTTCCTGATTTATCTCTGGATTGTGGATGAGTTGACATTCTAGCTTTCCGGTTATCGCCGGCGATCCCGACCGGAAACCTGGATTCCGTCAACGGCAATGAAGTGATGAACCTGTTGATGGAACTGAACCGTGAAGGAACGACCGTCGTGATGGTTACCCACTCCGAGGAAAATGCTCGGATGGCGGGTAGGCTGATCCGTATGATAGATGGCAATATTTTGACAGAAAGCAGAAAATGAAAATCCACTTTTGTGCTTACCCGAAAAAGTTGTACCTTTGTTCCCTCGAAAATCAAACGGAATATGGATAGAATCCGATTAAAAGACAAAGAATTTGAACTCTTTATCCCGGAAGAGGAGATAAAGGATGCAATTGCAAAAGTCGCAGAACGTATCCGGGAGGATGTAAAAGGCACGAATCCGTTGTTTGTGGGAATCCTGAATGGAGCTTTTATGTTTACTGCCGAGTTGATGCGTCAGTTGAACGAACCGTATGAGATCACCTTTGCTCGTTATTCTTCTTATAAAGGGACCAGTACGACCGGTGTCGTGCGTGAAATCATGCCGGTGCAGGCCGATGTGAAAGGGCGGACTTTGATCATGATAGAGGATATTATCGATACCGGATTTACGATGCAATATGTTATGGATAAACTCCGTAAGGATGGTGCTGCCGATGTCAAACTGGCGACCATGTTGTTTAAGCCGGATTCATTGAGATGCAATTTGAAACCCGATTATATCGGCATTCGGATTCCGAGTGATTTTATTGTCGGTTACGGCCTGGATTATGATGAAATGGGGCGGGCTTACCGAAATATATATAAGATAATTGACAATTGATAATTATCAATATATAAAGGAGTGGAGAATTTATCAGATTAATGTATAATAAGAGGCGATGGATGGTTGGATAGTTGGCAGGTAATTGTCAATTGTCAATTATCAATTGTCAATTTAAAAAGTTTACTTTTTATGTTGAACATTGTTATTTTTGGTGCTCCCGGTTCAGGAAAGGGAACACAGAGCGAATTGATTATTAAAGAATATGGTTTGGATCATATCTCTACAGGTGATGTTTTGCGTTCTGAAATGAAGAACGAGACAGAGCTGGGTAAGATTGCTAAAGATTACATTGAAAAAGGACAACTGGTTCCGGATGAACTGATCGTTGACATGCTGGCTAAGGTTTTGGACAGCAAGGTGAACTCCAAAGGCGTCATCTTCGATGGTTTCCCCCGTACTATCCCGCAGGCTAAGGCACTGAAAGAAATGTTGAACAAACGTGGAACCGATGTTTCCGTTATGCTGAACCTTCAGGTAGAAGAAGAAGAACTGATCAACCGCCTGTTGGAACGTGGTAAGGTTTCAGGCCGTTCGGATGACAATCTGGAAACAATCAAGTCAAGATTGGACGTTTATCACAAACAGACAGCTCCTTTGGCAGATTATTATATCGGTGAAGGCAAACATGTCGCCATCAAAGGTATGGGTACAATCGAAGAGATTTTCGGTCGTATCAAGGATGCTGTAAATAATTTGTAATGGATTTATGAATGAGGTTTATGATTTATGATTTGTGATTTATATCTTTTGTCGCTATGAATCATAAATCATAAAACATAAATCATAAATTAAAAATTAAAAGTGGCTGAATCAAACTTTGTAGATTATGTAAAGATCTATTGCCGTTCTGGTAAGGGCGGGAGAGGGTCTTCTCACTTTCGCCGCGAGAAATACATTCCGAAAGGAGGTCCCGACGGAGGCGATGGAGGACGAGGAGGCCATGTGTATCTTCGTGGAAACCGGAATTATTGGACGCTTCTCCATCTGAAGTATGAACGTCATATTATGGCGACGAATGGTGAAGGTGGCGGAGCCAAACGTAGTTTCGGGAAAGACGGTGAGGATCGTGTGATAGAGGTTCCTTGCGGAACAGTCGTTTATGATGCCGAAACGGGCGAGTTTATCTGTGACGTGACCGAAGACGGTCAGAAGGTAATGCTGTTGAAAGGCGGACGCGGAGGATTGGGTAACTGCCACTTCAAGACGTCGACCAACCAGGCTCCCCGCTATGCGCAACCCGGCGAACCGGCACAGGAGCGTATGGTGATCCTGCAATTGAAGCTGTTGGCTGATGTCGGTCTGGTCGGTTTCCCGAATGCCGGAAAGTCGACATTGCTGTCTGTCGTTTCAGCTGCCAAACCGAAGATTGCCAATTATCCGTTTACTACGCTCGAACCGAACTTGGGTATAGTAAGCTATCGCGACAACCGTTCATTCGTCATGGCCGATATCCCTGGCATTATCGAGGGAGCCAGTGAAGGTAAAGGTTTGGGGTTAAGGTTCCTGCGTCATATCGAACGTAATTCGTTGCTTTTGTTTATGGTTCCTGCCGATGCGGATGATATCAAGAAGGAATACGAAATCCTTTTAGGCGAACTGGTCAAGTATAATCCGGATTTGCAGGATAAAAGCCGTGTCCTGGCTATCACCAAGAGCGATATGCTGGATGAAGAGTTGATTGAGGCATTGTCCGAAGATCTGCCGGAAGGCGTTCCCTATGTCTTTATCTCCTCCGTTACCGGAATGGGGATCACCGAGCTGAAAGACTTGCTGTGGAAGGAACTGAACAAGGAAACGTTCCACGAGGTAGAGCGTATTGTACATAAGAACATCGATGTAGGCGCACTTTCGCTAGATGATGACGATTTTATCATTCCTCTTGATGAAGATGATCCCGACGACGATGAAGAGTATGAAGAATATGAAGATTGGGACGACGAAGAAGATGAAGATACTTCCAAATGATAAAGTGAAGATGTTGCAATTTCCCGTATTAAGCGAGGATTGCAACATCTCTCATTTTGTGACAACCCGTCAGGGAGGTGTGAGCAAAGGTGCGTATGCTTCCTTTAACCCTGGCGAATACAGCGGGGACAATCCGGAAGCTGTCCGAGCGAACCGGAAACTTCTTTCGGATGCAATCGGGATACCAACCGAACGTATCTTTGCGCCTTTCCAGGTCCACGGGGCGGAGATCCGTTCGATAGAACCTTCTTTTCTTTCCCTTCCATTGGAAGAACAGCAGCTTTATATGCATGGTGTAGATGCCTTGGTGACGGATGTGCCGGAAGTTTGCATCGCTGTCTCGACAGCCGATTGTGTCCCTGTCTTGCTGTATGCTCCCGATGTGAAGGCTGTAGCTGCCGTTCATGCCGGTTGGCGGGGAACTGTATTGCGGATTGCCGGGAAAACTGTTCGCATCCTCATGGATGAATATGGAGCCGATCCTCGTCTCATGAAAGCCGGCATTGCTCCTTCCATCGGTCCCGAAGCCTTCGAAGTTGGCGAAGAGGTCGTCGACGCCTTTCGGGAGGCCGGTTTTGAAATGTCGTGTATCTTGAAGCGCGATGCCGATACCGGAAAAGCCCATATCGATTTGTGGGAGGCCAACCGTCTGCAATTATTGACAGAAGGCCTTTCGGCCGGAAATATCGAACTAGCCGGAATCTGTACCTACGCCCATCCCGACGAGTTTTTCTCCGCCCGTCGTCTGGGAATCAAAAGCGGGCGTATCCTGTCCGGTATTTTCTTGCGTGGTTCCTCCCTGTTTATACAATAAAGGATTACTCCAAAATGGATGCTTTTCATCAGATTTTAGTTGATCATCATATGTCATCATAATGTCTTTTATTGGTTTTTATATAGAGTAGAGGTGATAACACATTTTTTATGGAAAAATAGATGTTTCAGGAGGATATGCAAATAGAAAAATAGTTTTTTGTAAAGAATTGTGTTTATCTTTGTAGTAAATTGAGCGGTGTATAATATATATGGTCCTTTTGCTTATTAAATAAAAAAGTTATGAGACGAACAGATGTAGTAGAACAAATCAGGAAGGTCGTGCAAGAAGTTGCTTAAATATGATATCCTAACGCAGACTCATAACGGCGTAAAAAGTATGCTTGGCTTACATTTTGTATCTACAGGAAAGTTGCCGATTAAAATAGGTAAGATATTTGGAACGTTGTTTGAAAAGAAGCATAGTGGAGACTATGATGATTTTGCGTGCTGCGACGAAGAATTAGTGAATGAGTTATATCCTCAAGCTGAAATATACATTATTACAATTGAAAAATTAATCCTTTCTGACTAAATAGGTTTATTTTTTGTGGTTTTTATAAGTGAAATTCTATGACAAATATTTCAATTTCAGAAGAAATAGCCACGGCCTGTCCGGATTTGCATGTTTTGGCCCTGTCTTGTGATGTTTGCAATTCTGAACCGGACGAAAGGCTTTGGCAGGAGATAGCGGACGAAGAAAAGGCTGTCCGGGAAACAGTCAAGCTGGAACAAATCAACAAATGGCTCCCTATACAGGCTACTCGCCAGGCTTATAAGCGTCTGGGAAAAGATCCGAATCGTTATCGTCCTTCTTCTGAAGCCTTGCGGAGGCGCATTCTCCGTGAATTACCCCTTTATAAGGTCGATACGCTGGTCGATCTCATCAATTTGGTTTCTATCCGTAGCGGATATTCCATCGGAGGCTTCGATGCGGATAAAATTGCCGGTGGCAGTCTGGTGTTGGGAGTCGGCAGGGAAGGTGAAATTTATCATGGAATCGGGCGTGGAGAATTGAATATTGCAGGTCTGCCCGTTTACCGGGATGCAGTCGGTGGGGTAGGAACTCCGACGAGTGATGAGGAACGGACAAAAATAGGACTGGATACGACTCACTTGTTAATGATTATAAATGGTTATTCAGGATTGGAGGGGTTGGAGGCGGTAGGAAAGTATGCCGTGGGCTTATTAAGCAAATATGTTTCAGCTATAAACATGGAGGCGGAACTTGTCACAGCCAAAGATCGGACGAAAATAGCGCTATAATTCTGTTATAATAGTGTTAATTATGCTTTCAAAACATAAAAAGCACCTGTCTTTATGCTAAAAAACATCTATATCCTTTTGTTTTAATCGATTAATCTATAAATTTGCTCCCGTTAACGATTAACAAAACAAAAAGAAACATGATCGAATTGATTGGAACAAACGCCGGCCTTGTTTGGAACGCATTGAATGAAGGCGGTAAGATGAGTGTTAAGGCAGTAAAGAAGGCTACTAAGATTAAAGCGGAAAAAGATATGTATGCTGCTTTTGGTTGGTTAGCGAAAGAAGGCAAATTGGCTTTCGAAAACGTCGAGGGTGAATTGTACGTTGCGTTAGTATAAATATAGCGTAGCTGAATCTATTGGAAGGAGGGCTGTTCGGATTTTAGTTTGAACGGCCTTTTGTGTGTCCGGACGTTTTCTGTCAAAAAAACAAACCGATTCGTTGTTTTATTCAATTCTATCCTTTACTTTTGTGTAGAATTTGGTGTGAAATGACCGAAGATCATAAAAGATTGTTGGCTGTATTTGATGTTAGGGTTCGTGATTTGATGGAGTTTTGCGATAGGCAAAAGCAGAAAATCAACGAGCTTGAAAGTTCTTTAGCACAGAAAGAAGGAGAACTTCAGCAGGCAATGAAGACGATCGAAGAGTTGAATGCCAAATGCGATAACATGCTGACTGCACGGGTTGTTTCTGTCAACGAGGGAGAAATGAAAAGTGCCAGGATGAGGTTATCGAAGTTAGTGCGGGAAGTAGACAAGTGCATTGCACTATTAAACGAATAGAGGCGATGGACGATAAATTTCTTATACATGTAGAGATAGCCGGTAAAAGTTATGGTATCAGGATCAACCGGAGCGAGGAGCAGGTAGCCCGTGAGGCAGTCCGGCAAATCAGGAAGAAAATGGACCAGTACCGGAAGAAATATTCCGACGTGGATGTAAAAGATTTGTTAGCCATGGTAACCTTTCAGCTATCGGTGGAAAACTTGAAGTTGGAGGATAAGAATGACACAAGTCCCTTTACTGAAAAGATACAGGAGCTGACCGATGAACTGGAAAGTTACCTGAAGGATAAATAGTTGTAAGAATAAAGAAGATGCGTTTCCGCACTACTTTGCATGGGTGTATCCATGTAAGGCAGTGCTTTTTTTGTATAATAATATAACTGAATTTAAACTATAAGTAAAATGGGTATGACTATAATCATAGCACTTGTGACCTTCGTTGTCGGAGGCTTGCTCGTGTGGTTTGTGATGAGAGTCCTTATGAAGTCAAGGTATGACGCTGTGATACGCGAGGCTGAAAAGGAGTCGGAAGTAATGAAGCAGAAGAAGCTGCTCGAAGTAAAAGAGAAGTTCCTTCATTTGAAAGCGGACCTGGAGAAACAGGTGTCCGCCCGTAATTCAAAGATACAGTCTGTAGAGGCTAAGTTGAAACAACGTGAGTTGAATTTGAACCAACGTCAGGAAGACCTGCAACGCAAGAATAGCGAAGTGGATGCCGTGAAGGAGAATCTGGCGGCCCAACTGGAACTGGTAGATAAGAAGAAGCAGGATTTGGAGAAACTTCACCAGCGTGAAATCGAACATCTGGAAACTCTGTCCGGGCTTTCTGCCGAAGAGGCGAAGGAGCGTCTGATCGAATCCTTGAAAGACGAAGCCAAGTCAGAAGCTACTTCCTACATCAATGAAATCATGGAAGAGGCAAAGATGACAGCCAACAAGGAAGCGAAGAAAATCGTTATCCAGTCCATCCAGCGTGTAGCAACCGAAACGGCAATCGAGAATTCGATTACAGTCTTCCATATCGAATCAGACGAGATCAAAGGCCGTATCATCGGTCGTGAAGGGCGTAACATTCGGGCGTTGGAAGCAGCAACCGGTATTGAGATCGTGGTTGACGATACGCCTGAAGCAATCGTGTTGTCCGGTTTTGATCCGGTCCGTCGTGAAATAGCCCGTCTGGCTTTGCACCAGTTGGTACAGGACGGACGTATCCACCCGGCACGTATCGAGGAAGTGGTAACGAAAGTGAGAAAGCAAGTTGAAGACGAAGTGGTGGAAACCGGTAAACGTACCGTTATCGATCTCGGTGTACATGGTTTGCATCCTGAACTGATCCGTATGATCGGTAAGATGAAATATCGTTCTTCTTATGGCCAGAACCTGTTGCAGCACGCACGCGAAACGGCGAACTTATGTGCTGTGATGGCATCTGAACTGGGGTTGAACCCGAAAAAGGCAAAACGTGCCGGACTGTTGCACGATATAGGAAAAGTGCCTGATGACGAACCGGAATTGCCGCACGCAATCTTAGGCATGAAGCTTTGCGAGAAATATAAAGAGAAACCGGATATCTGCAACGCCGTAGGCGCTCACCATGACGAAGTGGAAATGCAAACGCTGCTTGCTCCGATCGTACAGGTTTGTGATGCTATTTCGGGTGCACGTCCGGGAGCTCGCCGTGAGATCGTCGAGGCTTACATCAAGCGTCTGAATGATCTGGAACAGTTGGCTCTTTCTTATCCGGGTGTAGTGAAGACATACGCTATCCAGGCTGGTCGTGAGCTCCGCGTAATTGTCGGGGCTGACAAGATCGATGATAAGGATACCGAAAACCTGTCAACCGAAATCGCAAAGAGGATCCAGGACGAAATGACCTATCCGGGTCAGGTGAAGATCACGGTGATCCGTGAGACTCGTGCGGTAAGCTATGCTAAGTAGATCGATCATCATTGAATAAGTTTATGGAAAGCCGGGCTGAATAAAGTCCGGCTTTTTTTATTTTCCGCCAATAATCAGGGGGAGGCTTCACCTTTGTATGCACTGGTTGGGTTATAAGATTGTTGATGGGTGAATGCAAATAGTAAAAGTGCCTTCACCTGTTACGGTTGTCTTCATCTGCGGGTTAGTCGGGTATGGAAGGTACACTATAGAGTGGCAGTCGCTATACTTTTATTGTTAAACTATAAAACCATAGAGCTTTTGGCCTAAGTCGAAAACCTTTTCGCCCTTGGTGAAAAAGGCTTTTGACAATGGGCAAAAAGGCTTTCGACTTAGGTCGAAAATGAAAAGAGATATAAGGTAAATATTAAATGTTAGTATATTAGGATATTAATATCATTCACAATCTCTTTATTATTCGCTTAAATATGTCGCTTTGTATAAGAGGCCGGATCTGGTGTGTCTGGGCGAGACAAGGTGAAAGTAAATTTTTAAGGTGAAGGCAAGCGTCAGGACTGCCTTCACCCTCTCATATGATAATAGTCAAAGGGTTTCAGGGAATGGTGAAGCCCAATCGGATGCTTGCAAAAAAAGCGGTTGCCGATCTCTGGCAACCGCTTTTTTAGTTTGTTATGTGAAACCGGATTGCTTATTTATAGCTGTAGCCCGCTTTCTTCTGTGCGCTGTTGGCTTTGGCTCCGGGGATCAAAGTGAAGCCCCATTTGTATTCCCGGTCTGCCGGTAAAGTATATTCCGGTTCCGGACGTGAATACCAACTGTCGTAGCCGGCCAATCCTTGCTGTTTCAGGTCTACGCATACTTCAACGAAGTTACGTGGTGTGATGTCGTTGATATGCGTCTGGCGAGGTTTGTCATACGGTCCGATTTCCGGACGGTTGGCAATCTCTTCCGGTGTGAAGTTGTTCCACTGGTACGGGCGGTCGGTTGCCTTGCCAGCGTCGAAGTCTTCGACGGAGTTACGCATTGCGTTGAATTCCATCTCGTCGTCTGCAACGATCAACAGGTTCTTGCCTTTACCGCCTAATGAAATCCAGCGGGTATCGCAGTGGTGGCCGTTTTCCTGCGGACGGACGTATGGGAAATACTGTTCTTCAGCCGTGCTCTTGTACTGTCCGATCATGTAACCGGCTTTGCGGTCCCAATAGTTTTCCAGCGGACCGCGGCCGAAGTATTCCAGTTGGTCCATCGTTGCCGGCAGACGGAAACGTACGCCGATACGCGGAACGACCATCTTGTCGCGTTCGCTGACATTGGCGCGGCCCGGTGAGAAGGTCGCGGTGGCGGTCGCTTCGGAAATACCGATCTTCACACCGTCCAAATGGGCAGGCGTGAAGTGGGTGGCCACGTTCATGACACCGTCAGGATAGATCTTGTATGTCACCAGGAACTGGTTGCCGGCCGGCAGTTTATAGTCGACTTTTACGATGGCATTACCATCGATGATCTCGCCTGTCGCGCTTGTCACATTGAAGTTACGGCTTGAGAGTTCCCATATCTCAAGACGTTTCGGGTTGCCGCTTCCGTAGTCGTTATCGTTCGGGGCGCGCCAGAAGTTCGGCTGGATACCGAAGCCTTCGTTGAAGTATTCCGTGCCGCCTACTTTATAGGAAGCCACGACGCCGGCTTTCTTGTCGAATACGAAGTTCACTTTGGAAGAAGTCACCTTCAGGTCGTTTCCTTCTTCAGATACGGTCAGCTTGGGGCCTGCGGCCTTGTAAACGGTCTTGTCGGCTGTTACCGGCAAAACAAACTGATCCTGTGCGATGTCGTATCCGGCAGGGATCACGCCATCCTGTTTGGTCGTAGTCACGACAAAGTTCACCAAATAATCGACGCCGGCCTGCGGTTTCAAGCCTTCTACCGGGACTGTGATTTCCTGGGATGCCTGTGGCGCCAGGTCGAGAGACATCTTGTTGCCTTTGATGATTTTGTTGTTTGCCTTGATCGTATAGCTGATCATGTAATCTTTCAGGCTCGTGAAATAGAAACGGTTTGTCACTTTGAATATGCCTTTCGCCACATCTACAGCTTCGAAACCGACATTCTGGTGTGCATATTTCACTTCTTCCATAGCCGGATGCGGAGTGCGGTCCGGGCTCACGATACCGTTGCAAAGGAAATTGCCGTCACTCGGCATGTCTTTGCCGAAGTCGCCGCCGTAAGCATAATATTCTTTTCCGTTTGCATCCTTGGCAAGCAGACCTTGGTCAACCCAGTCCCAAATGTAGCCGCCCTGGAGGTTCGGGTATTTGTAGATCGCTTTCCACTGGTCCCAAAGGTTACCGGTCGAGTTACCCATCGCGTGGGCATATTCGGACGGTGCAACCGGACGGTCGCTGCCTTCCTTACCTATCTCTTCCAACCATTTTGCACTTGGATACTGCGGAACATACATGTCGGAGTTCCATTCCCACTGTGCACGTTCGTAGTTGACCGGACGGCCCATCATGGTCTTTTCTTTGTCCTTTACATATAAATAGGTCTGGTAGAAGTTGTAACCGTTTCCGGCTTCGTTACCTAATGACCAGATCGTTACGGACGGATGATTTTTGTTGCGTTCGTACATGTTGACTGTACGGTCCATATGCGGTTTCAGCCATTCCGGGTTGTTTCCCAACGTACCGCCTTTGCGCAGGTTGTAGTACATGCCGTGCGATTCGATATTGGCTTCGTCGTAAACATACAATCCGTATTCGTCACAAAGCTCGTAGAATCTGCGGTCTTGCGGGTAATGGCACAGGCGGACGGAGTTCAGATTGTTCCGTTTCATCAGTTCGAAATCCTTGCGCATCAGTTCTTCTGTCACGTAATGTCCGGTCTGCGGGTTGTGTTCGTGGATATTGACACCTTTGAACTTGATCGGCTGTCCGTTGAACAGCAGGACGGTGTATGGTTTGCCGTTGCCGGCGATCTGGTCGATCTCTTTGATTTCGATGCGGCGGAAACCGACGTTTTGCGGGATCACTTCCGTCACCTTGCCATCTTCCTTGATCGTCATCAACAGCTTGTAAAGGTTCGGATGTTCCGCGTTCCACGTTTCCACATTATCCAGTGTCTTTTCGAACGAAGTCGTTGTAATCGTGTTCGGGCTTACCCACAACTTGTTTTCTGCCGTAGCAGCCACATTGCCTTTTGCATCTAATAATTCGTATGTCACGTCGATGTTCTTGACCTTGTCAGAATGGTTCTTGATATCTATTGCCAAGCTGAAGATACCGTTTTTATAGGTGTCGTCGAGCGTGGAGACAATACGGTAATCATTGACGGCGATCTTGGGTTGTGACCATAGATAGACATCGCGTTCGATACCGCTTAGGCGCCAGAAGTCCTGGCATTCCAGATAGGAACCTGTGCTCCAGCGGAAGATTTTCAGCGTCAGCACGTTTTTGCCCGGTTGCAGGTATTTGTTGATCAGGAATTCGGCCGGATTCTTGGAATCTTCGCTGTAGCCGACTTCCTTGCCGTTTACGTAAACATATAAGCCCGATTTGGCTCCGGCGATGTGTAGATATATGTCACGTCCGTCCCAACCGGCAGGAACCTCGAAGTCGCGCCGGTAAACACCTACCGGGTTTGCTTCCGGCAACAGCGGAGGTTGCGGGTTACGTGGTTTGAACTCATATCCGTGATTCGTGTAGATGGCAGTACCGTGTCCTTGTACCTCCCAGTTTCCCGGAACAGTGATGTCGTCCCAATCGGAAGTGCTGACAGAAGGATCTGTGATGTTGGCAGGAAGGTCTTTGTATGAATCTACGAAATAGAATTTCCATGTGCCGTTCAGCAATGAGTAGAAAGGACTTTTTTCATATCGGGAAGATAGAGCTGTGGCACGGTCTCCATAACTCATGAAAGAGGAGCGGGGAGCCTCTTTATTAACGGCAACGACTTGGATGTCCTGCCAGTAAGGCTTCGCAGGCTGGTTCGTCGCATCGTCAGCCAATGCAGTCCCCAGAAGGAAGCAACTTAATGCTCCTGTGAGCATCGTTTTTTTGATCATGTGTTTCATATGCATTTTTAATTTAGATTAGACTTAGTCTGTTGAAAAGTGAAAGTTGAAAGTGAAAGAGAGTATATCTTTGACTTTCATCTTTCAACTTTCAACTTTTTTATCTTGCTGCGTAGAAAGAATAACCTTCGGCTACCTGTTTGAAAGCAAGTACGCCTGCCTGGTTCAGTTCTACATTCATTTCTTTGCCGTCGGGAAGGTACATGACAACTTCGTCGTCACCTGTGAACTTCAGCAGTTTGGTCGATTCGCCGTTTGCTTCTACGCTCCAGCTCTTGTCTGCTTCATTGAAAACCAGATCGACCGCTTTTTCTTCTCCTTCTTTCTGGATGTGGTAGCCGTCTTTTTGGGTTTCGATGGCATACGTGCCGTCTTTGGTTTCGATTGTTTTTACCGTACCGGCATCTGCAACAGGGTTGCTTCCGCTCCAGAATTCAATCGAGTTTAAAACCAATATGTCGGCTAAAGCAGAGATTTCATAAACCGGAACAATCCAGAATGCAACGAATACTAACTCGTTTACAAACTTGCTGTCGATATTTCTGTTCCAATCCAACAGCTTATTTGACAACCCAAATGATCCAATGCATGATGAGAATAATACACTGCTGGCAAGCGTTGCTGCCACTAATAAAGTTAGACTTTTTTTCTTCATGAATATTTAGTATTTGTAGTTAATTTGGGGACGAAGATAACAATTTATACGATAATTGTCATTAATAACAGGACTATAATTATTTATTGGTTACTCTTTATGAATTTCTTTTTGAGCTTGAAACTTTTTATGAAACAAAGAGGCTTCTAAAATTCATTTAAATGATTTTAGAAGCCTCTTTTTATTTTAATAGAGAGTATCGGTTGTTAGTAACCTGGATTCTGATCTGTTGCCAGTAGAGGGTTCAAGTCGATTGCTGTTTGGGGAATAGGTCTCAGCGACATCCGGCTATCCCATTTCATCGTGATGACTTTTTCGCCATCCGGTGTGGAGATAGGAACATTGTTCATCTGCGCACTCCAATAAGCATCGCCATAACGGCTTAGGTCGTCGCTGCGCAAACCTTCACCAGCCAGTTCGATGCGACGTTCGTTTTTGATCAAAGCCAATCCATCTTCCTTGCCGAGGCTTGTCGGTACGTTTGGCATACCGCAACGATCACGAAGCTGATTCAAGGCAGCCTGTGTCTGTCCGTCGAAACCTGTTGTCTGGGTATGAGCTTCAGCAAAGATCAGCAGTACTTCGGCATAACGGATACAGGGATAATCGCCGGTTGCTTGTCCGTCATTATTCGCATCATTTTCCAACGGTGACATTTTGCGGAAGTTGAAACCAGTCTTGGATTCATTATTCCCGTTTTTGATCCATTCATAGATGAAGTTTGTACCGTAGTTTGTCTCATACCAACCTTTGAAGGGGAATAGGATGGAGGCATATAAACGGCTATCACGATTGCGGAATTCCTGCATGTACTCGTAATCTTTCAGTTTTCCACTGTTGATAAGGCCGGATGCAAAAGAAATAAATTTGGCTTCTCCTGCAGGAGCTTTATATTCGTCCAAATCCCCTTTGATAACTTTATAAGCATTCATACGCTTTTCGATACTGGGAATGGACGGTGTTTTGCCGTCTACTGTCCAGTAAGCGTCGACCAGATTTTGTGTCGGAGTCACAGAAGACCAACCTCCTAATTGATTCGGACGGATGCTTGTGTATCGTGTCATATCTTGGTAGTCCCAACTGGAAGCGGTATATTGACGAGTCATTACATATTCCGGATTGTCTGGGTTCCCGTTTTCCGTATGCCATAAAGATTCGTAGCTGAACATGCCTTTCATAAATTTGTCACGGTCGATACCGTATTTGTCAAAATCTATGTATAATTCCATTTCTTCAGCTTCTTTCTTTTGTGCTTCGGTCAATTCACTGACTTGGAATAATGAAAAACCTCCTTTATCCATGATTTCTTTGGCTGCTGCTTCTGCTGTCGGATAGTCGCCGAAATAAAGGGCTGCTCTTGCTTTTACGGCTAAAGCTGCATATTTGGTCATACGTCCTTTTTCGTTCGGATAACTACCTGCATATTTTTCCGGAAGGATAGCTGCTGCTTCAGTTAGTTCGTTGAGAATAAATTCACGGATTTTGCTTGTTTCGTCGCGAGGAATGTTGGGAGCATCGTATGACAATACATCGGTGATCAAAGGAACTTTACCAAATGTTGTTGTCAAGTTCAGATAAGTCCATGCACGCATAGCTCGGACTTCCGCTTTGAACCGTGTTTTCAGATCTTCATCCATCGGAACATTCTCTATTTCCTGCAAGAAAATGTTTTGTTTGCGGACTGTTTCGAAGTTATAGCCTTCGTCATATAGAGCACTGAGGCCGTTTTGCTGATAAATAGCTCCGTTCGATTCCCATGAATATTGGCAGTATGCATCGTTCGTATACGAATCGCTGTGAACAGCTGCGCCGGGAATGCTTGCTGAGTAAACAGCGTTCAGATTATACCATGCATCTTTTTCTGATGTCCAGAATGTTTCTGTTGCAATGCTGGAAGTCGGTTCGACATCCAGGTCACAACTGCAAACTGTTGTTCCCAGAGCTAGGCAGAAGAACGTATGTTTGAATATATTATTAACTGTTTTCATTTTGCTTTTTGTTAGAATGTTAAGTTTACACCAAGTGAAATAGAAGAAGTTCCGCGGGTGTCTGTTCCACGTCCGGACGGTGTTTCCGGATCAAAGTCTTCCATGCGGTGATCTGCACGGATTGTAAATGGATTTTCAGCCGATACGTAAAGTTTCAAAGCATCGACACCTAAATGCTGAATTTGGTGTTTATTGAAATTATATCCGAATGTGATATTTTTGATACGGAAATAATCAGAATCGAACAACCAGAAATCGGAGAACTTATTGTTGAAAGTAGAGTGTGCACTTGTACGCGGATAGATACGAGGATAAGCTGCATTTGGGTCGGGGTTATCAACGGTCCAGCGTTTCAGGTGAAATTCACGTGGACTGGCATTATCAGAGAAAGCCCAAGCCTGTTCCTGATAGAAACGAACCATTGTTCCAGTCACACCTTGTCCGAACATACTTAATTCGAAACCTTTGTAACGTAAGTTTAGATTAACGCCGTATGTAATATCGGGAACGTCACAAGCCAGATAGTCTCTGTCCTTATCGGTCAGTTTTCCGTCGCCATCCAAGTCTACATATTTAATGTCTCCGGCCTGTGGGGTAATGCCGTCTGTTATGTAGTTGCCATTGTCGATGTCTTCCTGTGTCAATAAACCGTCTGAGCGGAAACCGTAGAATGTGCCGATAGCATAACCCACTTTCTTAATCCAAGGGTCTTCGATCATCGGATCGTTTGCTCCTAAATCTTTTACCTTATTCCAGTTTTTAGACAGATTAAAACCAACCGTATAAGAGAAATCTCCAATGGTTTTGTTGTGAGATATGTTGAATTCCAGACCTTTGTTACTTACTTTACCGATATTTTGCGAAACCTTATAGTCACTATTGATACCGACTTCTGCTGGACTCGGATAAGATAGTAGGATATCTTTGGTTTGTTTGTCGTAGAATTCACCAGTGAAACTGAAAAGTCCGTTTAGAATATCGAAATCGACCCCGACATTGGTAATCGTTACGGTTTCCCAACCTAATCCAGGATTAGCTGGCTTTCCTTCTCGAATACCGCTGACGATCGTATTTTCGAAGTTATAATTTCCACCCTGTACATAGGTCGCAAAATAATCATATTGTCCTACGTTATTGATATTACCTAACTGTCCCCAGGAAGCACGTAATTTCAAATTATCGATCCAACTGGCATCTTGCATGAAACTTTCCTGGTTAATACGCCATCCGGCAGAGAACGAAGGAAAGAAACCCCAGCGGTTGTCTTTGTGGAAACGGGAAGAAGCATCTGCGCGAAAGTTGGCTTCCAACAGATACCTGTCTTTGTACGAGTAGTTCAAACGGGCAAAGTAAGACATTAATTTATCTTCGTAAACATCACCTTCCGTGCTCATGTCGCTGGGTGCGCTCGAACCTCCATTAATACCCGTCATACCGTTGGTTGGGAAATTGCGGCGCCATGATTTTTGTTGTTGGTATTTGTAATGTTCGTATGAGACACCTCCTAATGCACTTATATTATGGTTTTCGTTGCTCCAATTATAATTGGCCAAACCATTGTAGGTCAAACGACTATTTTCGTTCCAGTCATATGTCATCTTGGAAGCGGTCACATCCGTACCGTTCAATTCTGAGCCGGTTACGAAATCTTTGATTTTATTTCTATTGGCTTCGTATGTTTTACCTTTATAGTCATATGCCTTATAGATCATTTGTCCGGTCAGTGTCAATCCTTTAACTGGTTTAATATCGAGGGCGAGGTCGATCAATGTATTTTGTGATTTGTTGTTGTTCCATCCCCCTTCTTCCAAGCGACGTAGTGGATTACGTTGCATATTTACCAGCGCTGCAGGATTGCCCCCTTCGTAACTACCCCATTCTCCATTGCTTTGACGAGCTACATATGTAGACGGAACGGTTAGAAGTTCTGTATATCCAATACCTCCGCTTTCTGTATTGTTTGTGTTTTGGATATATTTGAAGTTTGAACGCCAAGACAACCATGAGGTTATATCGGATGAGAGGTTGGTGGTCATATTATATCGGTTGGCGGAAGCTCCGGGGGTAAATTTGTCATCATACATATACCCTAATGAGGTGAAATATTTGACTTTGTTTCCTCCGCTTACGCTAACGGAATGCTTTGTCATGACTGCTAAATCGTCCAGCACTAAATCATACCAGTTTGTATTCGGATACATATCTGGGTTACTTCCGTTACGGAACATTTCGATCTCTTCATCCGAATATGGCATCTCTGCATTCGGATTTTCATTGAATGCCGCTTCATTGCTCAAACGAGCATACCATTCCGAACTTAAAACTTTTGGAGTGTATGTTGCGATCTTCATGGATACTGTTCCATCATAGGTCACTTTTACATCACCTTCCTTACCGTCTTTGGTCTTGACTAAGACAACACCGTAAGCAGCACGAGAACCATAAATTGCAGAAGAAGCGGCATCCTTCAGAAAAGAAACGCTTTCGATGGAATTCGGGTCCAAATTGGAGAAGAATGTAGCATCTGCTATTGCTCCGTCAATGACAAACAAAGGGGAAGAAGTCCCCAAGTTTCCGCGACCACGCATGTTGATGGAGATGGAACCTTGACGGTTGATAATGGTTACTCCCGGTACCTGTCCTTGAACGGAAGCCAACACGTCCGTATTGACACGCTCTTTCAGCTCTTCGGAGCCGACAGATGCAACGGCACCGGTGAGGTTTACTTTCTTTTGGGTACCATAGCCGATCACGACTACTTCATCCAATTTTTGGGTGTCTTCTTTCAGACTGACTTTGATCGTTTGTTCTCCATTGTATTTGATCTCTTGGGTCAAATAACCAATAAATGAGATAACGATTACATCTCCCTTTTTTACTTCCAGGACAAAATTACCGTTCATGTCGGTAACAGTACCGTTTGTAGTGCCTTTTACAACTACCGAAGCTCCTGCTACAGGGCCGAACTCGTCTTCAACGACACCTTTCAAACTTGCTTGCTGCTGAGAAATGCCAACTTTGGGAGTCGTAGTTTCGTTGGCGGCAAATATCACCCCTGATGAACAAAGGGCTACAGACAACAGCAAAAAACTGACTGGTCTTGCGATTTTCAACATACTAATTGTTTTTTGTTTAATAATAGTTAGATATAATAGGCTTTAAGAGGATCTGTTTTCTTCTACAGCTCACACTTACTTGCTTATTTTTAGTAATTAGGGTCAAAGTTTATGCTTGCACATGTGTAGTTCTTGTAGGACTATGACTTATTGTAAGAAATATAAAGCTGTATAGGCAAAAAGGAGGATTTTTTGTATGAAGTTCTTGTAGGACTATGATTAAGTTATACGAATTTGTACTGAAACATCAGAATTACCAGTCTGTTTCTTGTAGAAAACCTTGGGAGTAAACCAGATTTTCCTAGTAATTAATCTGTTGATGTTAGTAAGTTATGTGGTCTATGATTATCAACCGGAAAGTATACAATCTTCAGCTAATAGACAGATTACTTTAATATGTGGAAATATTTATCCCATCATGCTATTTATCAGTTATTTATAACCAAAGTAATATATATAGCGGGAAGCAGACGATTACATAGCAAATTAAATTATTGATTAGAATCTATCCATATAAATTTAGATCTATACAATAAGTATATAGAAAAAAAGCAAGAAAATCTGATAGGTTTAGAAAATAACACTCGGAAACGCTTAATTGTTAATTAACATTTTAAGATGTGTACTTGGTTGAAATTCCTGAGAGCTTCGGGATATATATGAAACAAACTATGGATTCATGCATCTTGCACAATACAACCATATTGTCGAATTTTCAAAGGATTTAGGGTAAAGAATAGAGGTAGTAAAAGAAAATAACGATTAATATCATTTGTATTAGTAAAATATTTTAATATATTTGTCTCAATGTATAAAAACGGTATTAAAATACATTCAATAGTATTCTTGCTAATTTTTTCTAAAAAAACATGCAAGATAATAAATAAATGTATTACATTTGCCCCGTCAAAGGACGTAGTCCTACAAGAACTATGTTCTCATTTGCATGGCAAATGTATGACAGATGTTAGGAATCATACCATGAATGTAAAGAATCTATAAGTAAGGTGGTTATCACCTCCTTGGATCTTATTCATATAGTGACTATTATTATTAAACAAAAAACAATTAGTATGTTGAAAATTGCAAGACCAGTCAGCTTTTTGCTGTTGTCTGCTGCTTTATGTTCCTCAGGAACAGTGTTCGCAGCTAATGAGACAGCAACTCCTAAAGTTGGTATTTCTCAGCAACAGAAAAGTTTGAAAGGAACAGTTAATGATGTACTGGGCCCCGTAGCAGGTGCTTCAGTTGTCGTAAAAGGTACGACGAACGGTACGGTTACTGACATGGACGGTAACTTTGTTTTGGAAGTGAATAGCGGTGATGTTCTTCAAATCTCTTTCATCGGTTATGTAACACAGGAAATCAAGTACACCGGACAAGCGACTTTGACTGTGAATCTGATGGAAGATACTCAGAAACTGGAAGAAGTCGTAGTTGTCGGTTACGGTACACAAAAGAAAGTGAACATGACCGGGGCTGTTGCACAGATTGACAGCAAAGCGTTAGAAAATCGCCCGGTTCAGAACGTTTCTACCGCATTGCAAGGTACTATGCCGGGTGTTCAGGTTACTTCCGGCGGTGGCCGTCCCGGACAGGATGGTGGTACGATTCGCGTGCGTGGTGTTGGTACATTAAACACGGCTGATCCTTATATTTTGGTGGATGGTATCGAAACTGGAACGATGAACTCGGTTGATCCGAACGATATCGAAAGTATTTCCGTATTGAAAGATGCTGCTTCTGCTGCGATCTATGGTTCGAAGGCGTCAAATGGTGTAATCTTGATTACGACAAAACGTGGTAAGACAGGTAAACCACGTATCTCTTATAATGGATATGTAGGTTTCCAGAAACCGACGGAAATGATTGACCGTATCAGCTCTTATGACTATGCGCGCTTGTATAGCCAGTCTATGATCGATGAAGGCTTGAATCCCCGTTTCAATGAAACTGATATTGAGAATTTCAGAAATGGTACTTCTCCTAACACGGATTGGTATGATGAAGCCTATAGAACCGGTGTACAGCATTCTCATAATGTAAGTGTGAGCGGTGGTACGGAAAATGCGAAGTATATGGGATCTGTCGGCTATTTGGGACAGACCGGTATTTTACCGAATGCGGACAGACAGCAATTTAATGCTCGTACAAATTTGGATCTGAAGCTGAATTCCAGATTGACGGTTCGTTTGAATTTGGCATATATCAAGAATGACTATTCCGACCCAATTTCTTCTTATGCATCTGGCATAAGTGAAACTGGTGATCCGAATAGTGCTGCCAGCTCTGATCAGATTATCCGTCAGTTGAACCGTATTGCTCCGTGGATTGTAGGTCGTGCTGAAGACGGTACTTATGGTACTATTGGAGATGGTAACCCACTTGCGTGGTTGGATGTTAACCAAACTGTTGACCGTAAAAATCAGAATTTCTCTGGTACCCTGTCTGCCGATTATAAAATCATCGACGGTTTAGTTGCAACAGTGACGGGTTCTTATGTTAACAATCAACAACACTATCGTGCATTTCAAAAATATATTCAGTACAATCCGAATAAGGAAACAGAACCGAATCGTTTGGAAGAACGTTTTACCGGTTGGCATCGTGCAAACTTTGATGCATTGTTGAATTTTGACAGACAATTCGGTGAACACGGTTTGAAAGCAATGGCAGGTTGGCATACGGAAAAGTATGACTACACCTATAACCAGCAGTTCCGTAAGAATTTCCCGACTAATGATCTGACCGATATCGCGGCTGGAGATGCTGCTACTCAGAAGAACAATGGCTATACACGTGAGTTGGCGATGATTTCTTGGTTCGGACGTATTAACTATGATTATGCCGGCAAATATTTGTTGGAAGGTAATATCCGTTCTGATGCTTCTTCCCGTTTTGCTGATGGTAACCGTTGGGGATATTTCCCTTCTTTCTCTGCTGCATGGCGTATTAGTGAAGAAGGTTTCATGGAAAATACGAAAGATTGGTTGAACAACTTGAAGATTCGCGGATCATGGGGGTTATTGGGTAATCAAGATGCATTGACAGATTATTATCCTTGGATGAATACCTATAATCTAGATGCAAGTTATCCGTTAGGAGGTGCTTTGCAGTCGGGGTATTATCAGAAAGCATATAAGCTGTCTTCTATCTCTTGGGAAAAATCTCGTACATGGGGACTTGGTTTTGATGCGACAGTCAATAACAAGATCAATGTGACATTTGACTACTATGACCGTAGGACAACAGGTATTATCATGGATGTTCCGGTTCCGGCAGAATTTGGTTTGGATGCTTATAAAGATAATGTAGGTGAAATGTCCAATCGAGGTGTTGAAGTGATTCTGAGCTACAACAACAAATGGGGTGGATTGGTCGTTTGGTGCAACCGGAAACTTCTCGTACAACAAAAACGAATTATTGGATTTAGGTTTGAGTCCGGATGCCGGAGGTGTAACGGCTGATCCGAACAATGGCAATAAGGTTCGTAAGATTGGTGAAGCGCTGAACACATATCGTGTTTATAAAGCAGATGGTTTCTTTGAATCGGATGAAGCAGCTCAGGCTTGGATGGATAAATATTCCACACAGGCAGGTTATCCGTTTGGAACTAAAAAGTTCAAGGGAGGTGATCTGATCTATCAGGATGCAAACGGTGATGGTAAAATGACGGCTGATGACCGCGTCCTTGCAGGTTCTTCAGATCCTAAATTTACGTTTGGTTTGAATCTGAATGCTGCTTATAAAGGCTTCGACTTATCCATGTTGTTTACGGGCGCGGCTGGCGTGCATCGTTTGATCAACCAGGAAGTAACAGGCTATTTCGGTGGCGATGACTCACATCCGGCAACTGTATGGTTGGATGCTTGGACACCGGAAAACAAAGATGCAACGATGCCACGTGTGGCTTATGATGTAACATCTCCGAGTCTGTCATCTAATGTCGTGTCTACATTCTGGTTGCAGAATTCCAGCTATTTGCGTATGAAGAACCTGCAATTCGGTTATACACTTCCGAAGAATGTGATCAAATCGGTTGGAATTGAAAACGTACGTTTCTACTACTCTGTAGAAAACCTGTTTACTATCCATAATATGCTTGTCAATGTGGATCCGGAAATCGGAGATGAACGCGGTTCCAGTTTCCCGTTAACTCAGACACATGCTTTTGGTGTGAATGTGACATTCTGATAAGAACGATTGTTTAAGATTAAAATTAAAGAATAAAATATGAAACGTGTATTAGTATATATGCTGGCCGGGATGGCATTGGTCGGGACTTCCTGTTCGGACTTTTTGGATACGATTCCCCATGACGCACTGTCTCCCAGCACAACTTGGCAAACAGAAAAGGATGCTGAAAAGTTTTTGATTGGTTGTTATGACGGTTGGGCTGATGAAACGGGTATTCTGTATTGGGATTGTGCTTCCGATTTCGGTTTCAATTTCCATGTCCATGAAAATTATCGGAATATCGGAAATGGTAGTATGACTGCCAGCAACGCAGTTGCAGATTATTATAAATTTGGAATGATCCGTCGTTGTAACGATTTCTTGACCAATATCCAAAATATTGAATTTGCGGATGCAAAGAAGAAAGACAATATGATTGGTCAGGTGAAAACGATCCGGGCTTATACTTATTTCAATATGAACTGGCAGTATGGCGGTGTACCTATTATCGATTCTTATGAAACAGCTGAAGAAGCACAAGTTCCCCGCAATACGGAAGAAGAGGTGAAAAAGTATATCTACGACGAGTTGGATGCTGCTATCCCGATGTTAGATGATGCTCCTGCCGCAAGTGGTTATATTGCCAAAGGTACGGCTTTGGCTATCAAGATGCGTTCAGCCCTTTATTATGCCGACTATCAGCGTGCGAAAGAGGCTGCAAAAGCTATTATGGATTTAGGACAGTATGAACTGGATCCGAGCTTTGAAAATATATTTATGGTGAGCGGACAGAATTCGAAAGAAATCATAGCTGCTGTGCAACATGATGAAAATCTGTATTCAAATTGGATGATCGCCACGATGTATAACAATTCGGATGCAGGTTGGTCTTCTATGGTTCCATCCAAAAATCTGATTGATGCGTATGAAATGAGTAATGGTTTGACAAAAGAAGAGGCTGGTAGTGGTTACGATCCTGTTCATCCTTTTGCAAATCGTGACCCGCGTATGGCAATGACGGTTCTTTATCCGGGTATGGATTGGGTTAATTATAAGGGAGAAGAAACGATCATTAACACATTGGATAAGGAGGTGAATGGTAAAACGAATCCGGATCATCCGGGTACGGCCAACAACTCTTCGAAGACGGGTTTGACTTGGGCTAAATATTTGGCTCCGATGTCTCAATATGGAGATGTTTGGTCTTCGAATGCGCAGACGATCATTTTCCGGTATGCAGAAGTATTATTGACATATGTGGAAGCTGAGAACGAATTGAACGGCCCGTCTGCTGAAATATACGATATGTTGGATCAGATTCGTACGCGTGTAGGTATGCCGAAAGTAGATCAGAGTAAATATGGTACTAAAGAAACATTGCGTGAATTGATTCGTCGCGAACGTTCTATCGAGTTAGCTGGTGAAGGCCTTCGTCGTGCCGATATTCTTCGTTGGAAAGATGCAAGTGGCAAGATGGTTGCTGAAACGGTATTGAATGCTCCTTTGGAAAGCTTCACCGGAACGATCAATTATGATGAAAAAGATCCGTACAAACGTGCAGTCATAAGTGGTGTCGAATTAGTTGAAAACCGTTCGTTCGCTCCTCATAACCGGTATTTACCGATCAAGCAGGATGCACTTGATAAAAACAAGCAATTGAAACAGAATGACGGTTATTAATAAGAACTGATATATTTATCATGTTTTAAGAGGGATATATTGGATCATTTCCAATATATCCCTTTCCTTTGTACAGAAAAACACTAACATAGCATGAAGCATTATCGAATTTTCTCTTTTATCTTGTTGTTCATTTGTGCTGCATTCGGACAAAGTTGCAGTATCTCCTCTTCCGGCCGGGAAGTCCTGGACATGAATACCGACTGGGCTTTTTATCGGGGGGATGTGGTGGAAGGGAGCCGGACGGATCTGGATGATTCAGGATGGATACCTGTCGCACTACCCCATATCATGCAACTGGAAATGAAACATTGCGGCGGGAACTCCATTTATGACGGGATCGGTTGGTATCGCCGTTATTTCAAACTGCCTGCGAAGTATAAGGATAAACGGATTGTCGTCTCTTTTGAAGGAGTGATGACGAATTGCGATGTTTATCTGAACGGCCAAAAAGTGACGGAACATCACGGCGGTTATATGGGATTTGTCGCTGACCTTACGAACCGTATCGATTGGAACGGCAATAATGTGCTGGCTGTCCGGGTCTCTGCCGAGCCGGACCCGCTGACACCTCCGGGAAAGCCGCAAGACAAGATGGACTTCTATTATTATAGTGGGATTTATCGGGATGTCCGGATGGTGATTACGGACAAAGTATATATCACCGACCCGTTGCAGGAAGATATTGTTGCCGGTGGAGGTCAGTTTGTGACGTTTCCCGAAGTAACGAAAGACAAGGCGAGGGCACATCTTGCGACTCATGTCCGGAATTTGACGGATAAAGATCAGACATTGTCTGTTTTCTCGCAACTGGTCGATTCGGCTGGCCACGTTATTGCTGAGGCTGAAACACCGGTCACCTTGCACAAGCAATCGGACAGAACGGTGGAGCAGGACCTCTTTGTTAACCAGCCTGCTTTATGGCATCCTTATACGCCTAATCTCTATACTTTGCGTACGCAATTATTATCGGAAGATAAAGTGCTCGACGAAACCACCCGGAAAATCGGTATTCGTACGATCCGGTACACGGCCGAGGAAGGATTCTTTATCAATGGTGAAAAACTGTATATGCGCGGAGCCAACCGTCACCAGGCTTTTGCCAATGTTGGGGATGCGGCTTCCAACTCAATGCAGGTACGGGATGTGATCGACCTGAAACGGGGTGGTTATAATGCGGTTCGCGCCGCCCATTATCCGAATGATCCGGCTTTCTTGGAGGCGTGTGACCGGTATGGGCTGTTAGTGGTGGAGTGTATTCCCGGATGGCAGTTCTATAATCCGGATTCAATCTTTATTGAACGTTTGTATGAAATCGGACGCCAGATGATCCGCCGTGACCGGAATCATCCTTCTGTCGTCCTTTGGGAAACGGCTTTGAACGAATCCCGTTATCCGGTCTCTTTGGCAAAAGAGATTTTCGAACTGTCTCATGCCGAATATCCGGGCGATCAGATGTACACGGCAGGTGATTACTTCGGGCATGCGGAAATGGAGCCCTATTATGATGTCTTTTATAAACAGGTTTCCAAATTCCCGAAAGACGGGGATGTGATGAGTAATTATCCGGAAGATTTTATAGTAGTCAAGCCGTTGTTTACCCGCGAATGGGGAGATGGCGTGGGCGAAAAGCCACGTGTCAGCTTGAAAGAAAGCGAGGAAGAACAGATGCGCCAGTGCCGCAGCCGTATCGAGCAGTTGAATGGTAAAGGCTATTTTGACTGGTGCATGCTGGATGCCAATCCACATATGGGTGGACATTTCGTTTGGAGCTACAATGACTATGCACGGGGCAGCCAGGATGAAACGATGTATAGCGGTGTGGTGGATATCAACCGGTATCCGAAATTCAGCTACTTCATGTTGCAGAGTATGAGGGACAAAGCAGTTTCACAACCCGGATTGTATGAAGGGCCGATGGTCTTTATCGCTTCCTATAATGCTTCGGGAGATTTCGCCTCGTCTACAACAGATATAACGGTTTTTTCCAACTGCGACGAAGTCCGTCTTTATCGTAATGAGAAGTTGATCGGAACTCAGACACGGGAAGAACGGACACCTCTGTTTCGTTCGATTGTCGAGAAAGGCGGCAGTCCGGTGTTCGTCTTTAATGCCGGGGAATATGAAACCGGAACGTTAAAGGCGGAAGCGCTGGTTGACGGAAAGATTGTGGCAACCCACAGTGTGAGCACTCCGGGAAAAGCCGATCGTCTGGTTGTGGACATTAAGACGGATGGCATTGTTCCTGTTGCCGACGGCTCGGATATGATTCCTGTCTACTTTAAGGTCTGTGACAAGAACGGTTCTTTGATCTACAACTCTGGACAGGAAATCCGGATTCAGGTGTCTGGTGAAGGAGTGCTGGTCGGAGATACGATCAGCCGTATCGGTATCAATCCTCAGAAGGTGGAAGGTGGCGTTGGTTTCGCATTTGTCCGCACGACGAAGAAAGCCGGTAAGATTACGGTGAAAGCGACAGCAGAGGGTTTGTTCGCCGGTGAAGCGGAAATCAGCACGAAGCCGTTTGAAGGGAAGTCTCTGCCTGATGGAAAACATGCTCTGTTTACGGGGAAAGAGGAAGACAATGTTGTGGTAAAACCTTCTTCCTGGCAGAAGCGTATCTTGGAGAAACCTCGCCTGAAAATCGCGTCGGTTCAGGTTGGAAGCAGCCAGGACGGGTATCCTGCTTCCAATATAATCGACAATGACGATCATACTTGGTGGATTGCCGGAGAAGACCGGTTGCCACAGGTAGTCACTTTGATGCTGGACCGTCCGACATACGTGGCTGCCAGCCGTATCCTTTTCCAGAAAGACAGTTCTTCCTATAAGCATAAGGTAGAGACTTCTGAGGATGGCGAACGGTGGGAACTCTTGTATGAGCGTGAATGTACGGGCTGGGAATTTAAGCCGATGACGGTTGACCGGGAAGTGAAATATCTCCGCTTGACAATCGAGAATGTTTCCGAAGGGCGTGCCGGCCTGGGGGAAATCTCGCTCTATTAATATAATGTATAACACGTCTAATCTGAATAGCATGAAAAGAATAGTATATATGTTGGCAGTCCTGTTCTACGGGACAAGCCTTTTTGCACAAGACAAGCCGTTCGACATTGAGCATGCGCCGGCTCCTTTGTTCCGTTGTCCTATCTATGACGGCCCTACCGACCCGACGCTCGAATGGAACGCGGAGCGGCAGGAATGGTGGATGTTCTACACGCAACGCCGTGCCAATGTCCCTAACTTGCAGGAAGTGGCCTGTGTATATGGCAGTAAAGTCGGGATCGCGGCAACCAAGAACAACGGTAAAAACTGGTATTATGTCGGGACAGCGAACCTGCCGGAACCCATGCAAGGACAGAGCACTTTCTGGGCTCCCGATGTGTTCAAGCATAAGGACACTTATTACATGATCGTGACCTTTATCCCCGGTATTCATCCTTTCTGGGGAGGTGATGCCCGGCTTGTCTTTTACAAAAGCAAGGATCTGATGAACTGGGATCTGGTGGAGGAAATAGAAGGTACACATGGTTGTATCGACGCTTCGGCGTTTCAGATGCCGGACGGAACATGGAAGATGTGGTACAAGACTCCCGATTCCAAGACGAATACGGGTGTGAGCAAGGATTTGACGACTTGGAAGGTAACCGGCAAATGTGAGATTGACGATGTCCCGCATGAGGGGCCGATCGTCTTTTATTGGAAAAATAAATACTGGAACATCATCGACGAATGTAATCTGGGATATGTCGGCTTGCACTGTTACGAATCGGACGATGCGACTAACTGGACCTATAATTCGACAATCCTGAACAAACCGGGCCTCCGTCCGGACGATTTCGACCAGGGAAGGCATTGCGATGTCGTTGTGATCGGAGACCGTGCTTTTATTTTCTATTTCACCCATCCGGGACGGACGTATAAAATGGACGGTATGGAAGTGGAAGAAAATACTTGGAACTATCATCGTGCCTCTATCCAGATAGCCGAATTGGAATATGTGGATGGAAAGATTGTCTGCGACCGGGATAAGTATGCAAAGAAAGTCCCGTCACCTATCGAGCGGAAGAAGAAGTAAACGGGAATAAAAAGAGGTATAAAATGAAAATAGATCGTTTGTTTGTTGTTTCTTTAGGGGCAATCACCGGATTGGCTTCTTGCTCGTCCGGCCAGGAGGAAGAGGCGCAAAGACCGAATATCCTGATCCTGCTCGCGGATGATGCCGGATATGCGGATTTTGGATTTATGGGGGCGACGGATATCCAGACACCTAACATCGACCGCCTGGCAGCCGAAGGGTGTATCTTTACGGATGCTCATGTGGCGGCGACGGTGAGCAGCCCTTCGCGATCCATGATGCTGACGGGCCGCTACGGACAACGCTACGGATATGAATGTAACCTGGATAAGCCGGGAGATGGCCTTCCTGACGATGAAGAATTGCTTCCGGCTTTGTTGAAACGGTATGACTACCGTACGGGCTGTATCGGAAAATGGCATTTGGGCTCCGAACCCTCCCAGCGTCCGAATGCGAAAGGCTTCGATACGTTCTACGGGCTTTTGGCCGGCCATCGTTCTTATTTCTATGATCCTGAAACCAGTGATAAGGATGGCAACCTGCAACAATACCAGTACAACGGGCGGAAACTGTCTTTCGACGGTTACTTCACCGATGAACTGGCTTCTAAGGCACAGCAGTTTGTTACGGAGAGCGAGCAGCCCTTTATGCTGTATATGTCCTTTACCGCTCCCCATTCTCCCAATGAAGCGACGGAAGAGGATTTGGCGCGTTTCGAAGGACAGCCTCGCCAGAAGTATGCGGCTATGATGTATGCGCTGGATCGTGGTGTCGGCAAGATTGTGGACGAACTGAAAGCGGCGGGCAAGTTCGACAATACGATTATATTCTTTTTGAGCGACAATGGCGGTTCCACGACCAACCAGTCCTCCAACCTTCCGCTGAAAGGGTTCAAGGGAAATAAGTTCGAAGGCGGACAACGGGTTCCGTTCTTTGTCGTTTGGGGCGATCGTTTCAAGCGGGACCAACGTTTCACCGGGCTGACTTCTTCGTTGGACATTTTTGCCACAGTGGTGGATGCGTTGGACATTCCGGAAGAAGGATTGCACAAGCCGATCGACGGTGTCTCCCTGTTGCCGTATCTTTCCGGGGAAAAAAGCGGTAATCCGCATGAAGCCTTATTCTGGCGTAAGATGGATACACGGGCCATCCGTTCCGGTTCGTACAAGTTGATCATTACTCGTGGTGTCGATTCCGTCCTGTATAATATGGATCAGGACGTGGAAGAGATGCACGACCTTTTATCTTCCGAGCCGGAGAAAGCACGGGAACTCATGGAGCAGTTGAGCGAATGGGAGCAGGCCTGTTGCAAAGATCCCCTTTGGATAGAAGAGGGTTGGGCCGAAATCACAAACGGCCTGCATGAACGTTTGATGAAAAACAAGATAAGGACGGCACAGGATCTTTGATAAAAAAGCCTCGGCATAAAGTCGAGGCTTTTTTTATGGATAAATTGTATCTTTGCAGCCATAAAAGAGAAAAAATATGATTTCTGTTGAAGGACTTACAGTTGAGTTTGGCGGGTTTACGCTTTTTGATGATGTTTCGTTTGTGGTAAATAAGAAGGATCGTATCGCACTGGTGGGAAAGAACGGTGCGGGAAAATCGACGATGCTGAAAATATTTGCCGGCTTGCAGTCTCCTACCTCCGGGACGGTCAGCGTACCGAAGGAGACGACGATCGGTTATCTTCCCCAGCAGATGAAGCTGGCGGATACACAGACGGTACGCGAAGAGGCGGAACATGCCTTCGAGCATATCCATGAGATGGAAAAGGAGATAGAACGGCTGAACCAGCAACTGGCCGAGCGGACAGATTATGAAACGGAATCGTATCAGAACCTCATAGACCGTGTCACGCATCTGACGGAACATTTCCAGATGATGGGTGGAAACAACTACCATGCCGAGTTGGAACGGACGTTGATCGGCTTGGGATTTAGCCGTGAGGATTTCGACCGGCCGACCTCCGAGTTCAGCGGGGGATGGCGCATGCGTATCGAGCTTGCCAAGCTCCTGCTCCGCAAGCCGGATGTCCTGCTGCTGGACGAGCCGACCAACCATTTGGATATAGAGTCCATCCAATGGCTTGAAAACTTCATTGCGACACGTGCCAATGCGGTGATCCTTGTTTCACATGACCGGGCGTTTATCGATAATACGACTTTCCGGACGATAGAGATAGAGCTTGGGAAGATTTATGATTATAAGGTAAAATACTCCGAATATGTGGAACTGCGTAAAGAGCGCCGCGAACAACAACTTCGTGCCTTTGAAAACCAGCAGAAGAAATTGGCCGATACGGAAGCTTTCATCGAGCGTTTCCGCTATAAAGCGACCAAGTCCGTGCAGGTGCAATCCCGTATTAAACAATTGGAAAAGGTTGAACGCATAGAGGTGGACGAAGTGGATACGGCTATGCTGAGCCTGAAATTCCCTCCGGCTCCCCGTTCCGGTTCCTATCCGGTGATTGCGGAAGATGTGGCCAAGCGCTATGGCGACCATCTGATTTTCGAGCATGCCACTTTCACTATTAACCGCGGAGACAAAGTCGCTTTTGTCGGCAAGAACGGTGAAGGTAAGTCCACGCTGGTTAAATGCATAATGGGAGAGATCACCGATTTTACAGGAAAGCTTCAGTTGGGGCATAATGTGAAGATCGGCTATTTTGCACAGAACCAGGCACAGTTGCTGGATGAGAATATGACCGTTTTCGATACGGTGGATTACGTGGCACAGGGGGACATCCGTCTGAAGATACGGGACATATTGGGGGCTTTCATGTTCGGTGGAGAAGCGTCGGACAAGAAAGTGAAGGTATTGTCCGGTGGAGAAAAGACCCGTCTGGCCATGATCCGTCTGTTGTTGGAACCGGTGAACCTGTTGATCCTCGACGAACCGACCAACCATTTGGACATGCGTTCGAAAGATGTGCTGAAAGATGCTTTGAAAGAGTTTGACGGTACGGTTATCGTCGTCTCGCACGACCGTGAATTCCTGGATGGACTGGTAGACAAGGTTTATGAATTCGGAAATAAACGGGTGATCGAACATTTGGGAGGTATTTATGATTTCCTGGAACATAAGAAGATGGATAGTTTGTGCGAATTGGAACGTTCCACCCAAACGACAACCTCTATGGAAGGAAACGCTTCGGAGCCGACCCGAAACAAGCTCTCTTATGAAGCCCGCAAGGAACAAAGCAAGGCAATCAAGAAAGTTGAAAAAGCGATAGCCGAATCCGAAAAGAAAATAACGGAACTCGAAAACTCCATTGCTGCTATCGAGGCCAAGCTCGCCACTCCCGAAGGGGCGGCGGATGTTTCCTTATATACCGAATATTCCGAATTGAAGAAGAAACTTTCCGACACGATGGATCTTTGGACGGAACAGACCCTCGAACTGGAAGAACTGAATGCAGCCAATAGTTAGCAGTCGATTCTTGGTAGATACGAATCATAAATGATGATTTGCAGTCCTGCTATTTAAGCATGGATTGCGCGGATTTCCGATCCTGCTAAAATAAGGATACTGTAATTATAACTAATAAACAAATACACAGATATTTACTGCCATTACTACCATTCTTTTACTTTTCGCCCTTAGTCGAAAAGGCTTTTGACAAGTGTCGAAAGGGCTTTTGACCAAGGGCGAAAAGATCTTCGACCAAGGGCAAAAGGTCAATGATTGGGCTGTTTGACAATAGAAGCATGGCTATTGTCACTTAAATAAAACCTTCCTGGACCGACTTACTTTCTCTGTTTTGAAAAAGTAAATATTAACGCTTGGTTTTTAACTCTCTTTAGAAAATCTTCCTACCTTTGCCTACTTAAAACTAAAAAACACAAACTTAATTCTTGCGCTATGTTAACTCAGATTATAAATGGCAAGATCCTTACCCCACAGGGCTGGTTGAAAGACGGTTCTGTTCTGATAAGCGATAACAAGATTTTGGAAGTGACTAACTGCGATCTGGCAGTGGTAGGAGCCACTTTGATAGACGCTAAAGGCATGTATATCGTGCCGGGCGGAGTAGAAATCCATGTTCACGGCGGTGGAGGCCGTGACTTTATGGAAGGTACCGAAGAAGCGTTCCGGGCAGCGGTAGCCGCTCACATGCAGCATGGTACGACCAGTATTTTCCCCACATTGTCATCCTCGACCATCCCGATGATCCGCGAAGCAGCTGCAACGACTGAAAAGTTGATGGCGGAAAAAGACAGTCCTGTCCTGGGGCTTCATCTGGAAGGGCATTACTTCAACATGAAGATGGCCGGCGGGCAGTTACCGGAAAATATCAAGAATCCGGATCCGGAAGAATACATTCCCCTGTTGGAAGAGACACATTGCATCAAACGTTGGGATGCCGCTCCCGAATTGCCGGGTGCCATGCAGTTCGGTAAATACGTCACCTCGAAAGGCGTGTTGGCATCTGTCGGTCATACGCAAGCCGAATACGAGGATATTCAGACTGCCTACGAAGCCGGATATACCCATGCCACGCACTTCTACAACGCGATGCCCGGTTTCCACAAACGTCGTGAATATAAATATGAAGGTACGGTCGAGAGTATTTATCTGATCGACGACATGACGGTCGAGGTGGTTGCCGACGGTATCCATGTGCCTCCGACGATCCTTCGTCTGGTCTATAAGATCAAAGGCGTGGAACGTACTTGTCTGATCACCGATGCGCTGGCTTGCGCCGCAAGTGACAGCCAGACGGCGTTTGACCCGCGTGTGATCATCGAAGACGGTGTTTGCAAGCTGGCCGACCGTTCTGCTCTTGCCGGCAGCATTGCGACTATGGACCGCCTGATCCGTACGATGGTTCAGAAAGCCGAGATCCCGTTGGAAGATGCCGTTCGCATGGCTTCCGAAACTCCGGCACGCATCATGGGTGTTTACGACCGTAAGGGGTCTTTGCAGCGAGGTAAGGATGCGGACATCCAGATTCTGGATAAGGACTTGAATGTCCGTGCTGTCTGGGCGATGGGTAAATTAGTGGAAGGAACGAATAAACTGTTTTGATTTATGCTGACACAAATAATAAATGGCCAGATCCTTACCCCTCAGGGATGGTTGAAGGATGGCTCCGTATTGATTAGCGATGGAAAGATTCTGGAAGTGACGAACAGCGACCTGGCTGTTATCGGCGCCAAGGTGGTGGATGCCAAGGGTATGTATATCATTCCCGGTTTCGTAGCCATGAACGTGCATGGCGGAGGCGGCCATGATTTTAAGGAATGTACGGAAGAAGCCTTCCATAGTGCTATTGCCGCCCATATGAAACACGGTGCGACTACTATTTTTCCCACTTTGTCGTCTTCTCCTAAAGAATCGATCTGCAAGGCAGTCTCCATTTGCGAGAAGCTGATGGCGGAAAAGGACGGTCCCGTATTGGGACTTCATGTGGAAGGACCGTATCTGAATGCCAAGATGGCCGGTAACCTTTATGATGTGAAAAATCCGGATAAGGAAGAATATATGTCTATCCTGGAAAGTACGAACTGTATTAAGCGTTGGGATGCCAGTCCTGAATTGCCGGGTGCGCATGATTTCGCCCGTTATCTCAGGTCGAAAGGTATCCTGGCTGCCATTACGCATACGGAAGCCGAATTCGAGGATATCAAAGAAGCCTATGCGGCGGGTTTTACCCATGCGGCACAGTTCTACAACGCAATGCCCGGTTTCCACAAGCGTCGTGAATATAAATACGAAGGAACGGTGGAAAGTGTTTTCCTGATGGATGATATGACGGTGGAAGTAATTGCCGACGGTAAACATTTGCCTTCTACGATTCTTCGCTTGGTGTATAAGCTGAAAGGTGTGGAACGCACGTGTCTGGTAACCGATGCGTTGTCTTATGCTGCAAGCGATGTGAAACCGGACGAAGGCTCACGTATTATCATTGAAGATGGTGTTTGCAAGTTGGCCGACCATTCTTCGCTTGCCGGAAGTATCGCTACGATGGATGTGCTGGTCCGTACGATGGTTCAAAAAGCCAATATCCCGTTGGCCGATGCCGTTCGCATGGCTTCCGAAACTCCGGCACGCCTGATGGGGGTATCCGACCGTACGGGTACGTTGCAGCGCGGAAAAGATGCCGACATCATCATCCTGGACCGTAACTTGACTGTCCGTGCCGTTTGGTCGATGGGAAACCTGGTTCCGGCTGCCAATACGCTGTTTTAAGAAGATTAGAACTGATAAAGAATGAAGAACAGGTTTGTGGATGACGCGGATAAAACGGATTGAATTTATTTTATCCGTTAAGATCCGTCCGATCCGTGTCATCCGCGAACCTGGTTCTTAAATGATACATTTGATTCATCTCTGCCAAAATCCGTAATATCAATATTTCCTATAACCGTATTGATTTTTTAAATGCTCTGTAAAGCTAAGTTCGTTTATTTATTAGTATATTTGTGATTCAAGTTATGATATAATATACTAAATCGAGAATTAAACATGAAAACAGACCTTAGTTCGCAGATTACCCTGACGCGAATACCGCAGCGGTATTATCGCCCGGAGAATGCTTTTGAGCATTCAGTTTTGACCCGTCTGGAAAAGATCCCGACAAACATCTACGAATCGGCCGATGAAGGTTCGTTTGCCATCGCTAAGGAGATAGCAGACCAGATTCGCAAGAAACAGGAAATCGGTGAAAACTTTGTGATGGCTATTCCCGGAGGCCGTTCTCCGTTGAGCGTATATAAAGAATTGATCCGTATGCATAAGGAAGAACAACTGAGCTTCCGCAACGTGGTTGTCTTTGTTGAATATGAATTCTTCCCGCTTGTCTCTCCTTCCGCCGGCAACGTGGCACAGCTGAAAGAGGCGTTGCTGGACCATATCGATATTGCCCCTGAGAATGTTTATGCTCCCGATGGATGCATGCCGAAAGATGCCATCATCGATTTCTGCCGGATGTACGAAGAAAACATCCAGAAGGCAGGCGGTTTGGATTATATCCTGTTAGGCGTGGGACATGCGAGCAACATTATGTTTAACGGTGTAGGTGCGACGCTGAGTTCGCGTACCCGTCTGGTTCTGCTGGAAGGAACTGCCCGTAAGGAAGCTTCCCGTACGTTCCCGTCACTGGACAATGTGCCTGCGGGAGTCATCACGATGGGGATCGCTACCATGATGAAAGCCCGTAATGTGATCCTGATGGCGTGGGGTGAAGATAAGGCGAAGATCATCGCCAAAACGGTGGAAGGCAAAGTGAGTGACGCTGTTCCCTCTTCTTACCTCCAGAATCATACGAATGCGAAAGTCGTGGTCGATCTGTCTGCCGCGTATGATCTGACACGTATCAGTCATCCTTGGCTGGTTACCAATTGCGAGTGGGATAACAAGCTGATCCGTCGCGCAATCGTTTGGTTGTGCCAGTTGACAGGCAAACCGATCTTGAAACTGACAAACAAGGATTATAGCGAAAACGGCCTGGGTGAGCTGCTCGCCCTGTACGGTTCGGCCTATAATGTGAATATCCGGGTATTCAACGATATCCAGCACACGATTACCGGATGGCCGGGCGGCAAGCCGAATGCCGACGATTCAAACCGTCCCGAACGTGCAACTCCGTATCCGAAGAAAGTGATTATCTTCAGTCCGCATCCGGATGACGATGTAATTTCGATGGGCGGTACATTCCATCGTTTGTGCGAACAGCATCACGATGTACATGTCGCTTACGAAACTTCCGGCAATATTGCCGTAGGGGATGAAGAGGTAATCCGCTATTGCGAATATCTGCGCGACGTTTGTGCCAAATATACGGAAGACGAAACGGTTAAGAAGAAAGCCGAAGAAATCATCCATTTCCTCCGTTATGAAAAGGTGGAAGGTGAAGCTGAAAAACGTGATGTCCTCTTTATGAAAGGCACGATCCGCCGGGAAGAAGCCCGTGCAGGTGCCCGTTACAGCGGGATCAAGAGTGACGATCATATCCACTTCCTCGACTTGCCTTTCTATGAAACAGGGCTGGTGAAGAAGAACGACTTGAGCGAAGCGGATATTGCCATCGTGAAGAAGTTGCTGACGGATGTGAAACCTGATGAGATGTTTGTCGCCGGTGACCTTGCCGATCCGCATGGAACTCATCGTGTATGTCTGAATGCCGTTCTGGCAGCTATCGACGAGCTGAAGGATGAAGAATGGCTGAAGAACTGCCGCATCTGGATGTACCGCGGAGCTTGGGCCGAATGGGAAATGGACCATGTGGAAATGGCTGTTCCTATCTCTCCCGAAGAATTGCGGCATAAGAGAAACGCGATCCTGAAACACCAGTCTCAGGCTGAAAGTGCACCGTTCCTTGGAGACGACGAACGTTTGTTCTGGCAGCGTGCCGAAGACCGTAACCGTGCTACTGCCGAACTGTATCATCAGTTAGGCCTTGCATCTTATGAAGCGATGGAAGCATTCGTACAATATGTTCCGGTTCGATAAGTAAACCGGATTGTCATAAAAAAGAGAGGGCGGACCGATCATCGGTCCGTCCTTCCTTGTTGTTTAATATATATATGAATTAGTAAGTGGTTCCCTGGAAAACATTGGAGTCTGAATAAGGAAGCAATGTTCCGTTCATTGTCAGATTGTTTCCTGAGAAGTTCGGGTCTACGGTAACCATTGCATTATTGGTCCCGCTGTATAATACCAGGTTTACGGTTGCAGAGATAAAGATACCTTGTACGCTCATGGACAGATACACGTTTCCGTTGTTTTCTTGTTTGACCTGTACATTGGATGCCGAGCCTTGTACGGTGATGCCGCCTAATCCGTTAGGACCGGGGTAAGGAGAGTTGGATGCGATCTGAACCATGGCCTGTCCGTCATTCAACGAAACGAAGTTAGTGTTTGAGTTTACATAGTAAACACGTCCGTTCAACGGTTGTACGGAGTTGGCTTCGAGCACGAACGACCGGTTTGTGATAGCCTGCATGGCATTGTTGAATGCTTCTTCGCCCATAACGGCGTCCTTAGCTAACCTTTCTTCTTTTTTCTCTTTTCTTTCCTGCTTTTTTTCAGCTTTTTCTGCGGCTTTACTTGTCTGAGCCTGCACATGTGTCATGCCACCCAACAGAAGGGTGAAGATCACCATCATAGATACAATTCTTTTCATACGACTTAGTTTAAAACGTTTATTCAAAAATGTAATAAAAGAACAAGCAGATAGGGGAAATGTTTAAAATCTCCCGTATTTTTGCAGGTATAATAATCGTTTGATATGAAAATAGATGTTTGTTTTTCACCGGCATTATATCCGGTCTATCATAATCCGGAAGCTATCGTGGTGGTCGTGGATGTGTTTCGGGCAACGACGACGATGGCCGCCGCTTTTAGTAACGGAGTGCGCAGTATCCGTCCGGTCGCTACCGTTGAAGAGGCTGAGGCATATAAGGCAAAAGGCTGGCTGGTCGGAGCGGAACGGAATGTGAAGCGATGTGGTTTTGCCGATTTCGGAAATTCCCCGTTTGATTATACGGCGGAAAAGGTTTCCGGGAAAGATATTGTGTTCACCACGACCAACGGTACACGTGCGATCACGATCGCCAAATCCGCTTTCCGGGTCATAACGGGAGCTTTCATCAATCTGCAGGCGGTGGCCGGTTACTGTGTCCGCCATAAGCGGGATGTAGTCGTGCTCTGTTCCGGCTGGCAGGATAAGGTGAATATAGAAGATACGCTTTTTGGAGGAGCTTTGACGGATGCGTTACTGAATACCGGTTTGTATGAGGCGGGCAGCGATGCTGCCGTGATTGCCCGGGATATGTGGACGGGCAACAAGGCGAACCTGCTTGCCTATCTGGATACGACGGATCATATGGGACGCTTGAAAGCGAACCATCTCGAAGATGCTGTTCCCTATTGCCTGACTTTGAGTATTACGGATAAGGTTCCCGAACTTTCAATAGAGGGAGATACATTAATATTACGCTGACAAGAAATGGAATATATGGAAAAACATACTGGAAAAGTTCGTTTTGGAGTGGTCGGAACCAACTTTATAACCGACTGGGTGATTGCCGGAGCGCGGCAGGATGAACGTTTTGAATTGGTCGCCGTTTATTCCCGTAAGCAGGAGACGGCGGATGCCTTTGCCGCCAAACATCAGATACCTTATACTTTTACCTCTTTGGAAGAGATGGCAAAAAGCCCGTTGATCGATGCCGTGTATATCGCATCGCCTAATTTCCTTCATGCAGAGCAGAGTATCTTGTGCATGAAGCATGGAAAGCATGTACTCTGTGAGAAACCTTTCGCTTCGAATGCGTGGGAGGTGAGAGGAGATGATCGCAGCCTCTGCAAAATATGACGTTACGCTGATGGAGGCGATGAAACCGACCCTTACCCCGAATTTCCGGTCTGTGCGGGAAAACTTAGGACGTTTGGGAACGATACGGCGTTATTTTTCCTGCTATTGTCAGTATTCTTCCCGCTATGATAAGTTCAAGGAGGGAGTTGTGCTGAACGCATTCAGGCCGGAATTGTCGAACGGGGCGATGATGGATATCGGGATTTATACTGTCTATCCGATGGTCGTTTTGTTCGGACGTCCGAAAAAGATAGATGCTTCAGGAATCGTTCTTTCATCCGGTGCGGACGGACAGGGAGCCGTCAATTTCGAATACGAAGGGATGAATGCGACCGTTCTCTATTCCAAGATAGCCAATTCATCCTTGCCGACAGAGATACAGGGAGAAGAGGGAAACATAACGCTCGACCGGATCAATATAATCGGAGAGGTAAAATATACTCCCCGTCTGGCGGCCGCTTCCGGTAGAGGTCCCTCTGCCGAAGCTCAGGATATAAGCGTCGTGACGGACAAGGATGAATATTATTATGAGATGGCGGAGTTTATCGATCTGGTTCTGTCCGGCAAACGCCAGTCTGGAATCAACAGCCACGAACACTCCCTGATCACGTTGGAGATCATCGATGAGGTGCGCAGGCAGTTGGGAATCCGGTATCCGGCTGATCGATATTGATTGTTACTTTTCTCCCAAGAGAAAAGTAACAATCAATATTCCCGAAGGAAATACCGCATCAGGAACTCCCAGTTCTCGTGAACGATCGCTTTGCTACGTTCTTCACCGGCCAGGCTCTTCGCTTGCGCATCGGCTAACATGCCTTTTTCTTCCAATATTCTCAGCAGATACGGGCTGCATTTCCGGATCATGAAGAAGGACAAACCTTGGTTTTCCGCCTTTTTCTGATTGTAGAAAGGATTGTTTTCGTCTTTGATATACTCAACACCATCGGCCAGGACTTGCAAACCTTCTGACGGAGTGGCATAAACGGCAAATTTCCGGGAGGCGGTATCGCCTGTCGCTCCTTCCGTCTCGATGCCGATCTTCGTCAGGAAGTCGAGGAATTCACGCTTGTTTTGGAAATAAAGGAGTGCTTTTCCTTCTGCCGCTGCCGTGAATTTCTCAAAGTGCTCGGTCAGCATTTTCTTGCTCTCTTCGGACACCGGTTCTTTGAATGCCTGTGACTTTTCACCTTCTTCAACGAACAAGCTGTGATCCGGATGGTCTGCCGGAAAGATCAGCGAAAGCCATTTGGGAGCCGTGTAAGCCAAAAATGCACTTTTGGAAATATGTGCCAGAGCCTCGTAGGCGGTCATGATGAACTGCTCGTCTTTCTCTTTCGTTTGTTCCCAATATTCTTTGACTGTATCTGTCAGTTCCTGGTGTGAATCGGTAAACAGGTAACATTGATAATGAAACCAGTGAAGTAACTCGTTATATTTGTCGACATCCTCATAGCGGGTTTCCGGGGCAAAGAGCTGTTGCAGCCGTTCGTTCTCCGGTGCAGTTGTCCATTCGTCACAGAACATCTGGTAGATCAGTTTGGCTGTGTCGCCGTTTGCCGCATTGTCGGGACTGACGAATGTGCCTTTGTGAAACCCGTGATACTGCTGTGTGTAATGCCAAAGCAAGAACCGGATATCTTCGTAGTTGACCTCGTCATCATAATAGTGATCGTCAGGTGTATAAAACGGCAGGAATTTACCGTATAAGGCTTTGTGTTCCGTGATGAATGAGCGCCAGATATTCAGACCGGAAATCACATCTTCGAAATAGGCAGCCATGCGTATACTGATCTGTTTGACCTCGTCCTTCTCAAAAGAATAGGCAAGACGTGTTTCTTCCAACATGCCGTAAATACGGTTTGCGATATTGGTATAATAGGAATCTGTCGGATCTGACTGTTTATAAGGGTGCAACTGCAACCAATCTTTCGGATAGATTTTAATGTTCTTCATACTATAGATTATTTGTGCCCAATCGAGCAATAATTTTAAGGTCACAAATGTAACAAATATTTTACAATTTATTGTCCGGCAGCACCTCGTCTTTGAACTGTTCGTGAATCCCCCTCCCGGCTGTGTGCAGAGAGGGGGATTTTTATGTGGGGGCGGTTCGCGATCGCCCTCAGTTTGCATATAATAAACAGGGTTAGCGTACGATTATTTTCCGTGGCATTTCTCTTGAGAGGTGTACAATGTAGACTCCTGCTGCCAATCCATTGAGCCGTGTGTCGCCTACCGGAATGTTGCGGTAGAAGAGAGTGCTTCCGGCGAGGTTTACCACCTGTACCTGCTGCGGGGAAGAGGTGTGGATGAAGATCGTGCCGTCGGCGGTCCATATCTTCGTGTCTGTTTCGATACTTTTGATACTTGTTGGAAGATTCTTCACGATGCCGGAGATAGAGACGACAATGTCTTCAGCCACGTTGTTGATCTTGTATCTGCCATTCGTGTCCGGTATGATCGTCTCGCCGCGATCGGTGGTGACAACAGGGATGGACTCACTATAGTTTTCATCCAAGGTGATGGCGAAGGTGAAACTGTATCCTTCCTCGACCGTATGGTCACCTGCCTGCTTGCTGAGTGTCGCACCTTCTACGGAGGGGAGAGTGACGGTGTAGTAGGTGGCTGCCGGCGGAGTATATATCCTCTTAAACTCGGCAGCGACTGTAAAATCACCGTCGGGAGCAGTAAAGCTGCCATCTGTATCAACCGTCACATTGTTATTACCCTGTCTTACAGAGAAGCTTTTGATACTATATCCTGGTGAAGGAGTGGCGATTATAGTCGTCGGTGTGCCTGCTGGGACCTGGTCACCGTTTTCAAAGAGGGTTTCTCCCTGGTCGGCTCCGATCGTGCCTTTGAGAGCTAGCGTGCCGTTCTCGACCGTTGTCGGAAGGGTGATGGCACACAATGTGGCGTCACCCGGATAGCGGTAGTTGAAACCGGCTTTATAGAGCATCTTATTGTCGGCCTTATGGGTGAAACTGTATGTACCCGACAGTTCGGAAGCCGTGATAATCGACTGGTTATCCGATGCTTTTCCGTTCAAATTGACCAGATGGAAATCTCCGGTCAGTCCGGTCCCTTCTATTTCCATAGTCTCTCCGTTCCCCATGTCGAGCCTGAATGCCGATGTCCGGTCCTTTTCTTTGATAAAAGAGTTTTCCAGGATGACTTTATCGATGGAGCGCAGTTCGGAAATCAGATAGGGAGTGTCGGCTGTTCCGCAGTTTCTGTAGGTTACATGTGTTTTGTGGTTATTGTTGCTGTCTATTTGTCCGATGGTGGTATGGCCTTTTTCTATGGTGATCTGGATTATTCCGCTGTAAGTGGGAGTTGGTGAATCTGCAGACAAGGAATAGTCGATGCCACTTATTCTTTTGACCTCTCCTCCTTTCACGTTTATGTTGATCTTCCCCTCGACAGCTGAGGAGCAACCGATCAGGCTCCCGGTGATTCTGCCGTCCAGAACGGTGAGATTGACATTTCCCGAAACTTTCCCGTGTACTGTATTATTGTAGTTAATACCAGCTCCGTGTACTTCCTGGATGGGATTATCTGCGGATGTGTCAAGTGTCACATCCGTGTTGCCTGCCGTGCCGGTTCCTTCCGTGTTGCCGATGATAAAGCCGCTGACAACCGTGTTATCGCCAGAGATATTCGTCGTGGCTGTACCGGTGACGTCCCCGTTCCAGCCGCCTCCGTAGATATAGTTTAGAGTTCCTCCGGTAATGTTCAACTCGGTATTGCCGACTGTGCTTCCTGCGGCATGGCTTCCACCGAAAACAGAGTTGTTCACGGTTCCGCCCGATATGGTCACCTTGGTTGTCCCTGTGATGTTACCGGCATTGCCGCCGCCGTAGATCCAGCCGAATTGTCCGCTTTTGATTACGATATTGGTTTTGTCGATCGTATTGTTGTCTTTAGTTCCTCCCCAGATGTTACGTATGCCGGTCAGGGTGTTGCCGTTGTTGGTGTATGTCGACGGGCGGCAATCGACAGACTCGTCGAATGTCAAATCGTGGCCGTTGGCATAAATGGTGCTCATGTTCAGTTTGATGCTTTTGAAGGTAAGGGCGGCTTGCAGTTCGAGGTCGCCGGCATATGTCAACGTTTTTCCGTCGCCTGTTATGATACAGGGTTTTGGAGGTGTGCTTGTAGCTGTTTCGTCGTCTAACAGAGTGATGATATTGATCGGTTCTTCGGAACCTGCGAGTGCAGCTGTTGCCTCCGCCCATGTTTTGTAACTTGTCCCGTTGAGGTCGACCTTGTCTTTGGTCACCGTGTTTCCTGTTATCTGGTTTGCGGTCAGTGCACCTTTGCTATAAATGGTTCCTTGATTATCCAGTGTTCCGTTTACGGTGAGCGAGCAGCCTGTCGGGATGAAAAGCGTCTGTCCGTTCTTGATGGTGCAGTCTCCTGACAGCGTCACGTCTCCGTATACTTCACCATAATATCCTAATGTCCCGGTGTTCCGGTAGTTGTAGAACAGAACGGAATTTTCCACCTTTATGTTGTGGTTGTAGAGAGGTAAACCGGAAGGATTGGTCGTTTTTTCCCAAGTGATATCCAACCATGCATTGTTCCTGAGGATTGTTTCACCCGTTTTTCCCCACTCTCCGTTTTCGTCTTTGGCATTGCCTCCTACCGACAGGCCGTTTGTGATGACGGTCGAGCTTTCTATCACAAGTATGGCTTTGTTCTTGATCGTGCTCGTACCTGCGTTAAAAATGGCGCTGGGGGTGTTCGTGCTGTTCAGGGTTAAGGTCCCGTCTCCCTTTATAGTCAGGGTTCCGCCTGGGTCTTGCTCTGTGGAACCGATATTGAAGAGGATGGCCCTGCTTGCTCCTTCGATGTAATTGTCTCCTTGTAGCGTGATTGTTGAATTGGGAGGAAGCTCTATGCCCATCATCTGACTTGTCCTTAGGTCTATTCCGTCAAGAGCCAGTATCTTGTTGCTGAGGTCCCAACGATATCCGTTGCCGTTTATGTCTGTTGTAGCGTTTGCGCAGTCGATGGTGGTTGTGACGGTTTGAGAGGATACCGTAAATGGCATTAGTATCATGATACTAATCAATACGCCAAGAATCTGGCGTATTGTACTTTTGATATTTAAATCTCTATTCATGTGTATGTAGTTATTTAGGTGTTATGAAAAAAGCATCCAATTTGATGAATGCCTCCTTTGGATGCAAGGGAGAGATTCACTTGGAGGTAGTGGAGATGTTTCCTTCGAGGCGAGGGAGCCTCTCCCTTGGCTCGAAGGAAACGTCTCCATCGTTGTCAGAGTTCGCCGGGGCGTTCCTCGTCATTGCTTTTCCCGTCGCTCAAGAGGATGGGGAAGCGGTAGGTGCGCGGGTTTTTCAGCATCTTGTTGCTGCTGCTGTATTGTGTTGTCACGCTCAGCGTGTACAGAACCTTTGTTTCGATGGCGGGGAGCATGACGGTGAGTTCGGATGGGGCGTTGCGGATGATGACCGGGCATTTCATCGGAGCTGCACCCTCTTCGTCCTTGGTCAGGAAGACGCCGACAGACGGGTCGTCGCCTATCACTTTGGCATTGCTGCAACTGATCACGGCGGGGCCTGCCGAGGTGATGATCTCGTTGACGCTGCCGGTCGTGCTGTCGGTGATGGAATTGATGACCGGACCTGTTTTGGCTGTGCCATTGCAGACGACTTTGGTTTTTTTCAGCTGGCTGCGCAGAAGCTGACCGGGCGTGTAGGAAACGCCTAAGGAATGTTTGACAGGATCGAACTGCGCGTTTTCACCGATAAACGAGCCGCGTGCGGTGACGAGGTATTGCCCGACGCCGTCTATTACGCTCTTACCTTCGGCGATGGCTTCTACTTTCGCTTTGTCGGCACGATCGAGGATATACTCGATGCTTTCCTGTTTGTACTCCGTACCTGCTTTCACGATACGGGCGGCTATCTGTTTGTTGTACAGAGTGCCGGTGATACGAGGGCGGCCGGTGTAGTCACCTTCCTTCTCCGTCATGATGTTGTCGTAGAGATCGATGTTGAGAGTGATCTGTTCTTCTTCGTTGGTCATGATTCCAATGTTTAAGTGCCCGGTGGTTGGTCGGGCGTTAACCGTTTGGAGGCAAAGATGGGGAGAGAAGGACAGAAAGGATGCCCAAAATCCGTAAAGTTGTGCCCGAAATCAGCAATGATGAGTATGATGTAGTTTTGTCCGTCGGGCGGACAGGGGTGTTCCTCTCGGGAGGGCGGGGGTATTCCTGTCATGTGCGGCTCCGGAACCGGGAAGGGGTTGTTTTCATCAGTTTCAGGAAATTCCGGTTGTAGGTGCTTGTAGACTGGAAACCGGACGAGAAAGCGATGTCCTCGATCGTGCGCTCGGCGTTTTCGGGCAGTAGCAGCAGGTCTGCGGAGTGGCCGATGCGGAGGCGGAGTACGTAGTCTTGGACCGTCAGCCCGGTGGCACGGCCGACAGCGGTCGAGAGCTTGTGTGGGTTTGCACCGATGGTCCTGGGCAGGTCGGATATCCTGAAGTCAGGGTCCAGATAGGGCTGCTCTTTCTGAAAATAGGCTTCTATGTCCTTGAAGAGACGGTTGTTGTCGTCATCCGGTTGGAGGTAGCAGATCAATTCTTCCATGTCCGCTCCGGCGGGAGGAGAAAAGGCTGAGTTCTGTTCACGGATGCGGGTTCGGACATCCCGATAGGTGGAACTGAAGTTTGCGTAGAAGATTCCGAAGGCGAAATAGAAAACGGTGAATAGGAAGGTCACGGTGATTTCGTGAGGCAGGTAAGGATTCAAGGCGAGGCTCAGCGTACAAAGGCCGATGCCTGAGGCAAGGAAGAACGCGCTTGTCACCTGTCCGAGTTTGAGCCACCTGTCTTCTGTCTTCACTCCTCCCAAGAGGGAGAGGTAAGTATGTCGTTCGTGCAGGAATAGTTTTGCATAGATGCCTGACTGGATGATGTAGGCAAGCAGATAGAGCGTGCGGATCAGGGAAGGCGGATTCGTGACCAGTGACTTCCATTCCGAGTAAGCATAGACGGGGTAGTCTTTCCAGATCAGGCATGCTCCGGCGTAGGCCAGGGTGAAGAGGAGGGAAGGAGTTGCGTGCAGCAGGATCCGCTGCCGGGTGGCATACTGTTCGTTGAACAGCAGGATCAGTGAGAATGTGAACAGCAGGGTTTGCGAGGAGGCGATCAGGGTGACGGGAAACGAGGCGATGTCCCATCCGACGGGTTGCCATTTTCTGGTGGTAAGCGAGACGAGGAGACCGATGGCCACGAGGAAGGTCGCAAATGCGAGGATCCGCCGTGCCTTCAGGTAAACAGGGTTTGTCTCGATATTGCCGTAGTTCAAGAACAGCAGGATGGCGCAACTGCCCAGGCAGGAAGTGGTGCTGGTGGCATAAGCGATGATGTATAAAGTGTGTATGTCCATTCTGCGGTCGTTGTGATAGTTTTGTTATTCACATAGCCATCTTGTGATATTCTGTTCTTCGGCAAATTCCATGCAGACTTTGACGATGTCACGTCTGTCACTTTGGTAGGGGATGAGGCTTCTTTTGCCGAACCTGTGGAGGCTGGTTTGTATTCCGATTGGGAGTTTGCGCATGACCTAGTTCATCGTATATTGTTTATTTAATTGTTTCCAAAGATACTATAAATAGTTTCTTAGCAGCCTTTTTTCTCGTAAAATCTGCTATGGGTGGTCGCTTTGTCAAATGGTTGCTTTCTTTTTGTTGTCAACGGATTGTAATAATCGTTTTTACAATGTAATTCTGTTTACATCTTCTTGCAATACGTCCCTTCTACTTTTGCCGGCAAATAAATGTAACAAGTAATAAGGAATGGGAAACAAGTGTGAAACAGGAAATGTGAAGAGGTTCTTTCTTTTGTTGTTGGGGAGTTTTCTTTCGTTGTCTGCCTGGGCGCAGACAGGCGTTATTTGCGGAACGGTGTCGGATGCCAAATTCAAAGATGCGTTGATCGGTGCTTCGGTCGTGATCGAAGGGACTACGGTGGGGGCCATTGCCGACGTGGAGGGAAACTTCCGTATAGAGAATGTCAAACCGGGAAAATATACGATTGTCGCTTCTTATGTCTCTTATAAATCGGAAACCATTCGTGATGTCGTGGTGAAAGCCCATCAGGAGTCGGTGCTGAGAATCGAACTGTCCGATGCCGACCTGCAACTTCAGAATGTGGTGGTCGTGGCACAACGAAAGTTGGGAACGGAAACCGCCATTATCAATACGGTACGGAAAAGCCTACCGGTCGTAAGCGGTATTTCAGCCCAACAGATCGGCAAGACACAGGACAGTGATGCCGCCGAGGTGTTGCGCCGTATTCCGGGGCTTACGATCGTGGATGACCGTTTTGTGGTGGTCCGGGGGTTGGCGCAACGATATAATAATGTATGGCTGAACGAGGCGACCACTCCTTCGAGCGAGACGGACAGCCGGGCATTCTCGTTCGATGTGCTTCCTTCTTCGCTGATCGACAATATGATGGTCTATAAGAGTCCGTCTGCCGAGCTGCCGGCCGATTTCTCCGGTGGTTTCGTGCAAGTGATGACCAAGAATATACCGGACGGGAATACCTTCAACGTATCTTACCAGATGGGATTTAATACGAATGCTACTTTCCGGAGTTTCCAGCTGACGGACGGGAGTTGGAAAGACTATCTCGGATTTGGGGCCGGGGTGCGGAGTTTGCCCTCTTCTTTCCCTTCTCATTTAGGGGATTATTCGACAGAGGAAGCCGCTGCCTTTACACGGCGGATCAACCAGAGGTGGGGAATCAACAGGTTCACGGCTATTCCGGACCAAAAGATTTCGCTCACTTCACACCGCTCCTTCGATGCAGGCGACTGGAAAATCGGGAATATTGCGAATGTGAACTGGAGTACCGGCTACGATTATTCGGAGACGGTGAATAATAACTATATCGCCTATGATGTGGCGAACGATCTCTCACGTCCGCGCTTTGAGTACAACGATGTCCGCTATAAGAATACCTCCAAGTTAGGAGCCTTGTTCAACTGGTCGTTTATGAAAGGCGATCATAAATACGAGTTTCGTAACTTTTTTAGCCAGCGTGGTGTTTCCGCCCTGACACAGAGGGAAGGGATGAACTATTATTCTGACAAGGCGATCCGCAAGTGGGAATCCCTTTATACCGGACGTACGACCTATTCAGGGCAGCTTGGCGGCACGCATACGTTACAGGAGGATATCAACAAAGTGGACTGGACTGCCGGCTATGCTTTTGCTGCCTATCGGGAACCGGACCGCAAGATCGTCAATTCCATCCTCGACGAGACGAAGACGGACTTACCGAATTATTACGTCTCCGATCCGATGCGCTATTACCAGGACTTGAAGGATCACGGTGTTTCGCTCGCTGCCAATTATGAACATAAGTTCACTGTCTCCGACAAGTTCGCCCCTGTTCTTGACGGTGGTGTCTATGGAGAATATAAGAGTCGTACGTTCGATGCTCGCCGATTCGGTTACAATCTGTTAGGTAAAGGGTATGACCGATATGCCGATTGGGATTATACGGGGCTGTTCTGTGATGAGAACATTTCGGCAGACCGGATATGGATGCGTGAGACGACGACGAACAGCGACTCCTATACTTCCGAAAATATCTTGGGAGCCGCTTATGTCTCTGCCAAGTTGAACTACGGGGAGGCGCTGAATGCCAATATCGGTGTCCGTATGGAATATTATAACCTTAAAATGGATGGTTACAGTTCAGACGGTACGACTCCTGTTCACTTGGATAACCGGACGAGCGATTTTTTCCCTTCCGTCAATATCTCTTACAACCTGTCTGCGAAACACCTTGTGCGTGCTGCTTACGGCCGTTCGGTCAACCGGCCGGAGTTCCGTGAGGTAGTACCATATGTGTATTTTAATTTCGAGCGGGATGCGAATATTGTCGGTAATACCGAATTGAAGAATGCTTATGCGGACAATCTGGAGGTGCGTTATGAATTCTATCCGGCATCCGGCGAGATGATAACAGTCGGTGCATTCTACAAACGGTTCAAGGATCCGATCGAGGAAACCTATAACGAGGCGGGTTCCGGTTTGCAATATACCTATCACAATGCGAAGAATGCCGAGACGTTCGGCATTGAGTTGGATATGAAGAAAAGCCTTGACTTTATCGGATTAAGAGGGTTGAGCTTGGTCTGTAATGCCGCCTATATCCATAGCCGTGTCCGCTTTGAGGAAGGAGCGCCTGAACGTGACCGGCCATTGGCGGGTCAATCTCCTTATCTGGTGAATGCCGGTCTGTTTTATCAGCACGATGACAAGGGAATCTCCGCTTCGCTACTTTACAACCGTATCGGGAAGCGCATCGAGTCGGTCGGTGTCCCGATGCAGGACCAGAATGAAGATATTCCCGACATATATGAGATGCCTCGTAATTCCCTGGATTTGACTTTTTCGAAGAAGATCGGCAAAGCTGTTGAGATCAAAGCTGGGATTCAGGATATGCTGAACTCTAAAATCGAATACAAACAGTTCGTGAAGTTGACGGACAAGAACGGCGGCAAGCGTGAACGTGAACAGTTGGTACGCAGCTACCGTCCGGGAGTGGATATTAATGTCGGTGTTTCCCTCAAGTTTTAAAGTGAATTAGAATATATCTCTATTACAAACAAAATGTTTTTATTATGAACAGATTTCTATTGAAAGGTTTGGCCTCTGTATGTGCGTTGGCCGTTATGTTTGGAACTGTATCTTGTAGTGATGATGACAAGCCTGATGGCTCTATAGCTGTATCGGCTGTTGCCGTAAGTCCTACGACTGCAACTGTCAAGGTTGGCGAGTCCGTGACATTGTCTGCCACCATTACTCCGGACGATGCAACGGATAAAACGATAACATGGAGTTCCTCCGATGAAAAGGTGGCAACAGTAGATGCCGGTAAGGTGACAGGGGTTACCGAGGGTACTGCTACGATCACCGCTACGACAAAAGATGGCAATAAGACGGCAACTTGTGCTGTGACTGTTTCTAATGAGGCTCCGTCTTCCAAAGAAGTGATCTTGGAGGGAGAGATAACTTCCGATCTTACGCTGAATGCTGCTGATAAGAACTATATGAAAGGCTTTGTCTATGTAAAACCGGGTGTTACGTTGACAATTGAAGCTGGAACGGTCATCAAGGGTATATCTGTTTCTTCCGGTGAAAAGGCTGCCTCTTTGATTATCGAACCGGGTGCGAAGATCATGGCTGAAGGTACGGTTGACAAACCGATCGTCTTTACTTCCGATAAAGAACCGGGCAAGCGTGCGACGGGAGACTGGGGAGGTTTGATTATCTGCGGTAATGCTCGTGTAAACCAGACAAAAAGACCGGTTATCGAGGGTGGACCCGGAACGGAATATGGTAACACGACCTCCGATGAATTTAATGGAGAAAGCTCTGGTAAGTTGAAATATGTCCGTATTGAATTTGCTGGCTATCCTTTGGAACCCGACAAGGAGATCAACGGTCTGACATTCGGTGGTGTCGGTAGTGGTACGGAAGTGGAGTTCGTACAGGTGTCTTATTCTAATGACGATTCGTATGAATGGTTCGGTGGAACGGTCAATGCTAAGCATTTGGTTGCTTACAAAGGTTGGGACGATGATTTCGATACCGATTACGGCTATACGGGTAACTTGCAGTTTCTGTTGAGTGTGCGTGACAAGGACATCGCTGATACTTCCGACTCTAACGGCTTCGAATCCGATAATGATGCAAGTGGTTCTTCCAATACCCCGCTTACGAAGCCTGTCTTCTCCAACGTGACTTTGATCGGTCCGTTCTATGGAAAGGTTTCTGATATGACACAAGCCGAGGTTGAAGCAAAGACAGCCGATGCCGCTAATGGAGCCAAAGGAGGTAAATTCCAGGCTGCCATGCACCTGCGCCGTAATTCGAGTTTGAATGTCTACAACTCCGTATTCACGGGATGGCCTTACGGACTTCGTGCAACGGATAAGAAAGGTACGGCAAATGATGGTATCGCCGTTAAGAATGTAATCTTTGCCGGTATGTGGAAGAACTTCTACGATGACGAAAAGGTAAGCGAGAACTTCTTCAACCGCGCTGGTAACAATACTACTTTGGCAACCACCAACGAAATTATTTCAAAAGACGGTGACTATTCTTCTGTCGTTGCTTCTGCCGTACAAGGAGCCGAATTTGTTGATGAAGTCTTGAATAACAGCTTTTTTGAAAAAGTAACTTACAAAGGAGCTTTTGATGGAACAAACGATTGGACAGCCGGTTGGACAAACTGGGATCCTCAGAACACTGAATATTAAAAAGATGATAAAGAGATTATTATTGACATCAACATTATTGGCAAGTTCTGCCCTGGCAATCCAGGCGCAGGACTTGTTCCTTAGTGAAGGCCAGTATTATACGGACGAGTCTCAAACAACTCCTTACACTGGCCGCTATACCGAGTTTTACGATGATGGTATGTTGAAGATGGAGCTTTTCCTCAAAGACGGCCGTCCCGAAGGAACTTATGTGATTTACTATCCTGATGGAAAGATTGCGGAAGTCCGTTCTTACTATCACGGCATTTTTCATGGAGAATGGCGTACTTATAACGAAGCCGGGCAACTGACCGGTATTGCTTCCTATAAAGATGGGCAAAAAGACGGACCTTGGCGGGTGTGGAACGATAAAGGCATTCTTCGTTTCGAAATGTTTTATGCTAAAGGAAGGAAAAGCGGCATTTGGCGTACTTGGGATGATGATGGCAAGCTGTTGACGGAAGAGAAGCAAGAGGAGTAAGCGTGGGGATCACCATTGCATTCTGCGTAGGCATTGCAGTATTCCTGCAAAACTTATGCAGAATGCAATAAAAAGGCTATCGGTTCCCTAAATCGTCATACAAGGTTTGCAGGAGTGCCTTTCCTTTGCGGAGTCGCAAGTCACTGCCTTTTCGGGGGGCTTCGATCAGAGGTTTGTTCCCTTCGTTGTCATAGACGGATATACCGGTGCTGTCGATAAACCCGAATCCGTTAGAATAAGTATAGAATGCATATTCCGGATAATCGGGACTTAGGATGTTCCGGCTGAAAGTGAAAGTGTCGTGATCGATCCCTAACTGGTTCAATAGGGTGGCGGCAAGATCCGTCTGATTGGCTAATTTATCAATCACGACAGGTTCTTTCACCGCACCGCCGATCCAAAGCATCGGAATATGGTAGCGGCGAGGTTCATAGTTGACCACATCTTTCGGATAAGGATATCCGTGGTCGGAAACGAAAATAACCAGCGTATTTTTCCATACAGGCAATTCTTTCAATTTGTCTATGAAGTTGCCGATACAACTGTCCGTGAAGGCAACCGAGTTCGGATACAGCCCCATTTCGTCCAACCGGTGGTAGGGAACTTCAAACGGCTCATGGCTGCTTAACGTCAGGAAAGTGCTGAGCCAGGGAGCTTGGTTGTCCCGGTTTTTGATGTCTTCGTACAGGTGGCGGAACGTAATATCGTCGTTCGCTCCCCATTTACTCAAGCGGCTGGTGAGCGGAAAGTCACGGTCTGCCGTGATCCGGCTGTAACCGGAACTGAAGAAATAACTCTGCATATTGGTAAAGTTGATATCGCCTCCGTACAGCATGTCGGCAACATATCCTTCGTTTGTCAGAGTTTTGGCGATAGAGGGGAGTGTTTGGCTTTTTGCCGGATACTTCATGATGGAAGTGGTCGGCTGTGCCAAATATCCGTTTAACACCGAAACGATTCCTCTGTCTGTCCGGAACGAATTGGCATACATGTTTGTGAAAAGTACTCCTTCCCGACTCAATCGGTTCAGGTTAGGCGTGATGATGGAATCTCCGCCGACCGCTCCGATCGCGTTTGCCGAGAAACTTTCCATCAGGATAATCAATATATTCGGTCGTGAGGTATTGAGAAGGGATTGCAGAGGCTTTTGCTGTAAATCTGCATCTGCGGGATTCGTCCCTTTGCGTCCCCGCATCGAGTGCGGAGACAAAGTATCCATTACCTCCTTCCTTTCCTCTTCCGGGAAAAAATTGAACTGTGCCGCAAAATCCTGTTGCTTGCTAAGTGAAGCGATCAGGCTGAAACAAGGATTGATTGCCGAATGGTTGAGGAATTGGTTTTGGCTGAAATATACCATCCCCACGTTCGCCGTCGAAGTCGTTACGCCTCCTCGTATCGGAATGAAGAGTATCCCTCCTGACAGGATAATGATAAGGCTTCCGCCCAACCGTTTCCGCACCAGTGTTTCAGGGAAGAGCGGAACGATAAACCTCTTCAACACCCAATATATCCCGAAAGCATATACGGCGAACATCAGCAATTGGGCAAAGAATTGCCCCAGCGGTACACTTGCCATCGCATCGCCGGGTGATTGAAGATAGAAGAAAAGAGTCGCATCCAGCCTGAATCCCCAGTAGCCGTATAAAGCCACATCCACGGAAAAGATCGCTGCGATCAATACCGCCATGATTCCGAAATATCCTTTCAGCAGTTTCCTGTAAAAAGACCCCGGCAACCATACCGAAACTAACGTCATCAGCAAAGGTAACGCCGTCAGATAGCCGGCTATCGTACAGTCCAATAGTAACCCGTGTGTAATTACCTTAAGGTAATCGATTAGCGAGCATCCGCTCGCTAAGGCATGGTGGTACAGCATAAACACAGGCTTCTGGATTGCCAATAATGGTAACCACATGAAATATAGGGTAAGGAGGAAGAGGATTCTTTTTTTCATATACAGGGAAGGTATCGGAAAAAGAACCAGATATATGTCATCCACATATCTGGTTTTTCTTCTGGAAAGTTATCGATGCTTGTTTATTTATAAAGCTTTTCTCTCAGCTCGGCAACCATCGGATCGGTAATATAATCGTCGTATTCCATTATACGGTCGATAATGCCGTTCGGAGTCAGCTCGATGATGCGGTTGGCAACCGTCTGGATGAACTCGTGGTCATGGCTGGAGAACAGGATGTTTCCTTTGAATGACTGCAATGTGTTGTTGAACGCTTGGATGGATTCCAAATCCAGATGGTTGGTCGGCGTGTCGAGGATGATACAGTTGGCATCCGTCAACATCATGCGGGAGATCATACAACGCATCTTTTCACCTCCGGAAAGTACACTCACTTTCTTCAACAGCTCTTCGCCGGAAAACAGCATACGTCCGAGGAAGCCTTTCAGGAAGACCTCGTTCGTGTCGGGCGAGAACTGGCTCAGCCAGTCGATCAGGTTATAATCCGAGTTGAAATACTTGGAGTTGTCGAGCGGCAGATAGGTCGTCGTGATGGTTTGTCCCCATTGGTACGTTCCGGCATCGGCCTTTTCTTCTCCGTTGATGATTTGGAAAAGGGCGGTCATCGCACGCGGGTCGTGACTGATGAATACGATCTTGTCGTCTTTCTCCACGTTGAAGTTGAGGTCCTGGAAAAGGACTTTCCCGTCGATGGACTTTGTCAGCCCCTTTACTTCCAATATCTGGTTGCCCGGTTCGCGGTTGGGCGTGAACAGGATACCCGGATAGCGTCGTGAAGAAGGCTTGATCTCTTCGATGTTCAGTTTCTCCAACATCTTCTTGCGGCTGGTCGTCTGTTTAGACTTCGCTACGTTGGCACTGAAACGGCGGATGAACTCTTCCAATTCTTTCTTCTTTTCTTCCGCTTTCTTATTCTGGTTCTGCTGCTGGCGGAGTGCTAACTGGCTGGATTCGTACCAGAAGCTATAGTTTCCGGCGAACATCTGCAGTTTACCGAAGTCGATATCTACCGTATGCGTACAGACAGAGTCGAGGAAGTGACGGTCGTGGCTGACAACCAACACGGTGTGTTCGAAGTTCGCCAGATAGTTTTCAAGCCACATGACGGTTTCAAGGTCGAGGTCGTTGGTCGGCTCGTCCAGCAACAGGTTATCAGGCTGTCCGAAGAGGGCGCGTGCCAGCAGGACACGTACTTTCTGCTTACCGCTCATGTCCTTCATCAGTGTGTAATGGAATTCTTCCGAGATGCCCAATCCGCTCAAGAGGGCGGCGGCATCGCTTTCGGCATTCCAGCCTTCCATCTCGGCGAACTTCTCTTCCAGTTCCGATACGCGGATACCGTCGGCATCGCTGAAATCAGGTTTTGCATACAGGGCGTTTTTCTCGCTCATCACCTCCCAAAGGGTGGTGTGTCCCATCAACACTGTGTCCATTACGGTGTATTCATCAAATGCGAAGTGGTCCTGACTCAATACGGAAAGGCGTTCACCCGGTCCTAAAGACACTGTTCCGCGTGTAGGATCCAGCTGTTTGCTGATAACACGGAGGAATGTTGATTTACCGGCGCCGTTAGCCCCGATGATACCGTAGCAGTTGCCCGGCGTGAACTTCATATTGACATCCTGAAACAGGATACGTTTTCCGAACTGTACGTCCAGATTGTTAACCGTTATCATATCTTATATACCTATTAATATTTGCTTTTGAATGGGCAAAGGTACGAAAAATATCGCAAACCCATAGCTTTATGGATACTAACGCATAGGGTTAGCTTCTGTAGCTATGGGTTTGTTATTCCTTTCTGAAGTTTTATTTATACAATCCTTCTCTTGACAGCAGATGCTCCAAGTTGGCTACTCCCAGCGTCACGATCGCCATTACTGTAGCGGCATGTTCCTGATATTCCGGGATGCTTTTGCTGTAAGTGTCGCGTTCGGTGTGCCAGATCTCACCGTAGTTGAAGTTGTATCCTTTGATGTCCTTTTCGTTGAAGGCGATGGCCGGGACTGCTTCGACAGCAAAAACGGATGCATCCGTACCGGCAGGTTTGGCAGGTTTGGTGAATGGGCCGGCTTCTTTCACTTCGAACGGATAGTCGGGATGGATCTTCTTGACGGGCGCGCATATCTTCACGAAGTCCTGATACATCGCTTTCGGAACATTGAGTCCGACGGGAGGTGTCGGGCCTCCGTCGCGGTTGAACAAGTTGGAGATTTTATCTAACTTATCTTTATTGGCTTTCACCCAGGCTGTAGAACCTAACAATCCGAATTCTTCGCCAGCAAAAGCACAGAATAACATCGTCCGTTTAGGCTTCGCACCGGATTTCATGATCATGCGGGCCGCTTCCATCACCGGAGTGACGCCGGAACCGCAGTCCACGCCACCTGTCGCCACGTCGAACGCATCCAGATGACCACTCGCCATCACATACTCGTCCGGATATTTACAGCCTTTGATCTTACCGATCACATTATAGTATTTTACCGGTCCCATACGAAAATGGTTACGGATATCGAACTCAAGGAAGAAGGTGCGGCGTTCCTTTACCATCTGCTTGATGGCCGCATACTGGTGTTCGTCTAACTTGATGTCGCAGACTTCCGGCAGGTTGTCAAACGTGAAAGTCGGATCGTGTATGATTGCCTTGTCATAGAGGGCACGCAAAGGGACGGTGGCCGATTGGATAAAACCCAATACGCCGGCTTCGCACATCTGTTTGTAGAACAAGGCCGGGACATCCTCTTTCAATGGCAGTAGCGGGGTGTTGGTATTGTTGCGCCAGTTATCCTCCATGATCTGGCGGTTCTTTTTGGCCGTTTCGTTGTTTTCGGCAATGGTGGCAGCACGGATGGAGTCGCCTTTGGCGGAACGGTCGACCGGCCAGCCGACATTCTTCCCGTTGATCAGCACCCACGCCCCTTTTAGTTGTCCTTTCATGCGGTCGAACTCGCTTTGGGTAAGCGGTTCCTGTAAGACATGTCCGCGTTGTACACCCTTTGTTCCGGCGGTGTAGGAGGGAGTGACGAAATGCAGTTCCATCCCGTTTTCTCCCAACAGTTTGCCGAACCACGGTCCTCGGTTGAAGCCAACCGGCAGCGTGCCGGCCTCTTGTAGTTCTACTTCCAGTCCCCATTCCGTAAATTTCGAGGCAACCCATTCAACTGCATTATCGTATGCGTTCGAGCCGATCACACGGCCGCCGATGCGGTTGGTGAGTACATCTAAATGATCCATCACTTGATTATCCGTTTGACCGATTTCGATGATTTTGTTTACAGCTGCGTCCTGTGCCGTGACCGAATGAACAGTCATGCAAGCCATCGAAGCCCAAATAAGTAAAGTCCGTTTCATATTGTGTGTTTTTATGGTAATGCAAATTAAGATATAAAAAGCGTCTGCTCCAAATCTCCGTAAAGGTAAAAGTAGGCTTCAGGCAGGAATGACAACGTGTGTAAGGTCCCATTGTTATCTTCATCACGTTGCCGTTTAGGTTTCTTAATAAGGTAAATGCGAGGTGTATTCTTAGATTATACTTACTTTTGTATTTGAAACAGAAATAGGAATATGATATTTTACTTTACTGGAACTGGAAACTCTCTTTGGGTGGCAAAGGCTCTGAGTGAGGCGCTGGGAGAACAGTTGGTTTCAATTGCAGAAGAACTGCATAAGGAAAAGGATGGTTGGGGCTATCCGGTTCGTCCGGATGAAAAGATATTGTTTGTCTATCCTGTGCATTCCTGGGGACCGGCGGTGTCTGTGACCCGTTTTATCTCTCGTCTGACTTTAAACGGATATACTGGACAATCGGTCTATTCCATTTCTACCTGTGGAGATGAATGCGGATATACAGATCGACTGATCGGGAAAGCTTTGGAAAAAAGAGCGATATCGCTAACGGCAGCATACTCTGTCATTATGCCGAACAACTATATCTTGTTGCCTGGTTTCGATGTAGACGACAAAGATGTGGAGGAACGGAAACTGCAGGATGCCCCGGCACGTGTGGCCGAGATTATCGAAGCGATCCGGGAGCATGGGCAGGACGCTTTGTATCATACAGGAAGCATGCCCGGTTTGAAAAGCTACTGGATTTATCCTCTTTTTGCCCATCTGGCTATCGGAAGTAATTCTTTCCGGGTGACGGATGTTTGTATTTCCTGTGGGTTATGTGAACGGATTTGTCCGACCGGAACGATCAGCATGCAGGCAGGGAAGCCTGTTTGGACGGATACCTGTGTGCAGTGTGTCGCTTGCATCCACCGCTGTCCGGTTCGTGCGATCGAATATGGAAAGGGAACGCTGAAAAAAGGGCGATATCATCACCCTGAGATTAAATAATAAACGAAACAGATAAAAATGAAACGATTAGTAGCGACAGCCCTGGTGGCCCTGATGTTGGCGAGTTGCCAGGAAGCACCGAAAGGTTATGTGATAAATGGAGAAGTGACCGGCAGGACGGAAGGGAAAGTCTATCTCAAGTCCTTCCGGAATAAGATGTTTTTTGATGTCGATACGGCAGAATTAAAAGAGGGAAAATTTACTTTTAAGGGAGAAGTGGATCAGCCTTTATTGTTTGGTCTGGCAACAGAAGATATGAATTATCCGGTTCAGTTCTTTGTCGAAAATACGAATATGGATGTGAGGATAAGTAATGACGGCGAAACGATTACGGTCCGTAATTCTCCTGTCAATACAATCTTTCAGGAGAATGCCGAGAAGGTTTTTGAAGAAGGGTATGACATAGACAGTCTGATCACCAAGTATCCGGCTTCGCCTGCCGCCGCTTTTTATCTGTATCGTTACTTCACTTACCAGTTGCCGCTGGATGAACTGAAAGCGACTCGTGCCAAGATTTCTTCCGAACTGGCCGGTTGCCCGTATGTAAAAGATTTGGATGGTATTATCAAGCAGTTGGAAAATGTGCAGATAGGGAAGGTGGCTCCTGAATTTTCGTTGCCAGATACGGCGGGAGTATCTGTTTCGCTTTCTGATTTCAGAGGTAAATATGTACTGTTGGATTTCTGGGCATCCTGGTGTCCTCCTTGTCGTCGCGAGAATCCGAATGTGGTAAAGGCGTTTAATGAATATAAAGATAAAAACTTTACGATTGTGGGGATTTCCCTGGATAAGGATAAAAGCAAGTGGATGAAAGCGATTGCCGACGATAATCTGGCTTGGACACATCTTTCCGATTTGAAATATTGGGATTCGGAAATTCCGGCTCTTTACGGGGTTCGTGGTATTCCGGCCAATGTCCTGCTGGATCCTGATGGAGTGATTGTCGCTAAAAACATAACTGGCGAGGATTTGCACAAAAAACTGAAAGAAGTAATCAAATAAACGATGTGGAAGTACGGTTTTCTGACTTTGTTCCTTCTTTTCTGTCTCTGTCTTTCGGCGACAGAAAAGAAGGATTTCGAAAAAGCGGAGCGTGAACAGTGTCCGTCCTATTACAGTTGCCGATTGGCAAAAAGAATGGCAGCGGATTGAGTCTATTATCCGTTCTATGGAACTTTCCTTGCCGGATTACGATGCTCATCGCAAAGAAATAGAAGACCGTTTGGATAGGGGAGAATATGTGGAACATCACAGCAAGGTTTTCGAAGAATCCTATTCGCCGCATTATCGTATAATCAGCAGGCAAATATTTGAAAAGGAGTTACGGCCCTTGCTGTGAAAAAACGAGTTTACTCTTCGTCTTCCGGATCCTCGAAGTCAAACTCGAAATCAAATCCATCGTTCATCATCCCCAGATCGGTAAACTGCTCCAGTTCGCGACGGTCTTTCTTGGTCGGACGGCCTAAGCCGCGTGCACGGTCTACGAATCCGGATATGCGGTTCATTTCCAATATTTCGTATTGGTCGGGAGTAGTGACGTTTTCCAGATAATCAGGCACCAGTTTGGCTCCCATACGGCGTTCTGTTAAATCGAGTACCTTGAAGGAAAAGGTGATAGGTGGCTTTCGTACCTGAATCACTTCTCCGACTTTGATCATACGGGAAGGTTTTACATTGACTCCGTTTATCATCACCCTGTTTTTCTTGCAAGCCTCGGCTGCTATGGTACGTGTCTTGAATATGCGGGTGGCCCACATCCATTTGTCTATACGGACTTCATTCATAAACTGTAGACAAGGAACTATTATTTATTTATTATTGTATTGGTTCATTGTATTCTGTACGCCGGCCAGGCAGAAGCTTTTGATGATTTCTACCGCCCGTTTTATCTTTTCCGGCATTTCCTGGAGCTCTTCCGGTGGGAACTTGCCAAGCACATAGTTGATCTGTCCTCCACGAGGGAAATTACTGCCGATACCGAAACGAAGGCGGCTGTATTCTTGTGTGCCTAACAACTGTTGGATGTTTTTCAATCCGTTGTGTCCGGCATCGCTGCCTTTCGGTTTCAGGCGGAGTGTCCCGAAGGGGAGTGCCAGATCGTCCACTATGACTAACAGATTCTCTACCGGAATGTTTTCTTTCTGTAACCAGTAGCGGACGGCATTGCCACTCAGGTTCATGAATGTGTTCGGCTTCAGTATGATCAGCTCACAGTTCTTGATACGCATCCGTGCGATTGCACCGTAACGTTCTTCCGTGAAAGGAACTCCGGCATCTTCTACCAATGCATTTACAACGCGGAATCCGATGTTATGGCGGGTTCCTAAATATTCGGAACCGATATTTCCAAGTCCTGTTATCAGATATTTCATTGTTATGTTGTTTTTTAGTATATAACAAAGGGAAGAATACTCTGTTGAATATTCTCCCCTTACATTATTTAGGAATAATAATTTTATTATGCCTTAGCCTGAGCACCACGAGCGGCACGAGTCAACTGAACGGCGCAAACAACAGCGTTCTTGGCGTTCATCAGTTCAAGGCCTTCGAAGTGTAATGCACCAACCTGCATAGTCTTGCCTAATCCCAGGTGATCGACATTGATAAACAATTTCTCAGGAATTGCTGTGTAAAGGGCTTTTACTTTCAACTTTCTCATCTGCAAGTTCAGTTTACCACCGGCTTTAACACCTTCGGCGTGACCTTCCAGAACAACCGGAACTTCCATTACTACCGGTTTGTTTTCTGACACTTCCAAGAAGTCCATGTGCAGGATAGCGTCGGTTACAGGCTGGAACTGGATATCTTTAACGATAGCCATTGTCTTCTTGCCGTCAATCGTCAGTTCAACAACAAAAATTTCAGGGCTGTAAACCAAGTTACGAACACTGTCTTTTGTGATAGTGAAATGAGATACTTTTTCGCCGCCGTACAGTACAGCAGGAATTTCGTTGTTTTTACGCATAGCTTTCAAAGCTCTCTTCTGGTCTGCAGAAGTAGCGGCTACTTCTCTTGACTTTCCTTCTAATTGAAATGTCTTCATTTTGTTTTAATTTTTGTGTTACTCAAAATTAGATGTTTATGCTTTCTAATTTCCCATCACACGTACGGGGGTTAAAAGCGGTGCAAAGGTACGATTTATATTTATATCTGCAAAATCTTGTCTGCATGAATTTTCAGTTCCATAGGCATGAAACTGAAATTCCCTCGGCATGGAACGGAAGTTTCATAGGCATGGAATAGGAGTTTCATCGGTATGAAACTAAAAGTGCATGCCGGTTCAGAACCGGATTCCTTTTTGCCGGAGCAAGATTTCCGTATCGTCCCAAAGTTGTTTTTGCTGTGCATGATGCCGGATGCGTTCCGACACATTCCTCTTTTTGCAATTGGCATAGCAACAACCGTTTCTATCTTTCGCCTCATCCGAAAGAGCCAGATGGATGGCGGTCGCCGCGCCTTGGGCCGGTGTTTTGATAAAGGGGCGAAACAAGATATCGGTAAGCGGGTCGAACCAAGCTTGCATCGTGATCATGTTCGTACTGACGATTCCCGGGTCCGAGGCATTTATGGTGATGTCTTTGTCTTGCAGTCGTTCGGCAAACTCTTGGGTGAACAATAACAGCGCCAGTTTGGTATTGCTATAGACCGGAATGCGGAAAAAGCGTCCGTTCCTTCCTTTTTCAAAGAAGTCCGGTTCGATCCGGCCGATGGCATACGTGCAGGACACTGTATTTACAATACGGCATCCTGGTTGCATCAATGGTAATAACTGGCGGGTGAGCATGTAGAGCCACATAATTGACGCTTACGATTGTTTCCAGCCCGTCTTCTGTTTTGCGTACCGGAGTTGTCAGGATGCCGGCATTGTTCATCAGGCGGCTGACGGGACGTCCTTCTTTTAATAATTGACCGGTGAAATTGTTTACGGATGAAAGGGAAGCGAGATCGATTCTTCGCACTTCTATCTGGGTGTTACCGGTTTCTTGCTGGATCCGGTTACATAGGGAGGCTGCTTTTTCCGGATCGAGGCAAGCCATAATCACCGGATAGCCTTCTTTTGCGAGGGCTGCCGTGATTACTTGTCCCATGCCTCCGTCGGCACCGGTTATGATGGCTAATCCTTTTTCCATTACTTATATTCTAATTTCTCTATTTCTTTGACAATGCTTTTGGGCAAGTTCTGAATATGTTTGTGGCATGCCATTTCGATGGAATACATGCGGGCGATGCAATAGTTGCTATGTCCGCAGTCACAACGGGCATGTTCGTCTTCCTTCATTTTGTTTACGAATGACGGATCGTTCAGCAAGGCACGTGCCATACTCACGAATTCGAAACCGTCGTTCAAGACCTCGTCTATCTTCTCGCGTGAGATCAGACCGCCTACATAGACAAGTGGCATTTTCAATGCCGCCCTGAATTTTAGGGCATCTTCCAGGAAGTAAGCCTCTTTGAACGGCTCAGACGGGATCATGAACCGTCCGGCCATTTTGACTCCGAGCGGTAGCCAGCCGAAAGGCATATAATGCGTCATCGTATGAATCGGCATGGAACCCCGCATCACATACATCGGGGCACGGCTGACGAAGCCACCGCTAAGGATCAAAGCGTGTGCTCCGCATTCGTTCTGCAGGGTACGAGCCACTTCAAGTGTCTCATCAAGCTCCATTCCTCCTTTGAAGCCGTCGCGCATATTCATCTTTACCAACACTGCCATATCCTGACCGGCAGCTTTCATCACTTCGTCCATGCACATTTTCATAAAGCGCATCCGGTTTTGCAAGCTACCGCCATATTCGTCTTTCCGATGATTGGTATAGGGAGAAAGAAACTGGCTGATCAGATAGCCGTGACCGGCATGTATTTCCACTGCATCCATTCCGGCTTCGCGCGCCAGATGAACTGCTTGTCCGAACGCTTTTGCCATAGCTGTGATTTCGGAAGGTTTCATTCCACGGACAAGGGTAGGGGAATAGATATTGAAACCGCTGGATGCGGAGATAGGCCTGCACCCGCAGATGTTTTTGTGAGACATGTTTCCGCAATGTCCGAGTTGTACGGAGGCAGCCGCCCCTTCTTTGTGGATGGCATCGGTGATGCGTTTTAATCCGGGGATGATATCTGGGCGCATCCAGAGCTGACGTTCGAAAGAAAGTCCGCTTTGCGTAACAGCCGCATAGGCCAAAGTCGTCATACCGATCCCGCCGGAGGCAACCGATTTATGGTAGTCATACAACATGTCGGAAGGCGCGTTTCCTGGGCACATGCTTTCAAATGCAGCCGCCCGTATCGTCCGGTTTCTCAGGGTCAACGGCCCGATTTTACCGGGAGTGAACAGTATAGATTCTTTTTCCATATCTATTATGAGTTAATCATTCAATATATAAAAGGAATAACCCGTTTACGGTTTTCCAGTTCGTTACCAAACATCGCTTTGTATTTATGGTAGATGGTGTTTGCGCGAGGTACAAGGTTTGCAAATGTCCACCAAGCGAAAACAGCTCCGCTTGCACTCCAGGTCAGGATTGCAAATCCGCACCATTCCACGATTTCGCCAAAGTAGTTGGCTGATGTCACATATTTGAACAGGCCTTTTTTAGGCAGATAATGGTTCGTGTCGCCAGGCTTTCTGAGGTGGCGGACAATATGGTCTGACTGGATATTGATTGCCATGCCGGTGAAGAACAAGATTGTCCCGACTATAAATTGAGGGCTGTGCAGCCAGCTTTTCGTATACATATCCTGCGGTGCTAAGTAGAAAATCCATTCTCCCTGCATATAACCGTTCAGGAGGTTAAAGGTGATTCCCATAAGCATGATGCCTGCCGGCATTTTACTTTTGCCTTTTATCAACAGAGGAAAAATAAAAGATCGTTGGAAATAATGCAGTTCGAAAAATAAGAATATCAGGAACGGTACTGTCTCGAACTGTCGTTCTGATCCGTTCCATAACAAAAACATGACGATAAAAACCGGCGCTTCCATGCAAATCCAAGCGATCTTGTTCGGTATCGGAAGTCCCCCATTTTTTATCGAACAACATTCCATAACCGGCTTCGACGAAATAAAGGGCTATGAAGACTATGGCGGCGATAGCTGCCATAACAATTAGAAATAAGGTGAAATGTTCAGTTGTCATTTTCGCGTGTTGATAATTTATAACCTTTTCCGTGAACGTTTATTATTTTGATGGTAGGATCATCTTGCAATAATTTGCGTAATTTGGTGATATAAACATCCATGCTGCGGGCGCTGAAATAGTTATCGCTTCTCCATATGATCTGCAGGGCGTGCATCCTGTCTACCATATTGTTTGCGTGTTGGCACAGCAACGTAAGCAAATCGGCCTCTTTGGTTGTCAGCTTGGTTGTTTTGCCTTCTATGGACAAGATCTGTTTTTGCAAGTCGAATTTGAATTTTCCGAAAATATAAGTCCTGACCTCTTTCTTGCGTTGGGGCTGGTAACGGCTTTGTACTGCTTTAATCCGGGCTTGTAAGATATCTGTGTCAAGAGGTTTGCGTATCACATCGTCTGCATGGAACGAAAACAGCAATGCTATTTCTTCTCTCGTCGGATGTTCACACAAGAAAACGACAGGGATGATATTTTCCGAACTTTTGATCATGGCTGCCAATGTCCGTGTTTCTTTCGTGTCTATATCGTGGTTGATAATACAGAGTGTGAAATTTCTGGAAAGGAATCCCTCATATGCCGCTTCTTCCTGATCGAATACTTGTGAGTTGTATCCAATAGCTTTTATATAGTCCTGGATGATAACTCCCTGATTATAGTCTTTGCTGAAAATGAGAATGTTAAAAAGATCGTTCATTATGTTATTAAATTGTTTTTTCGATGTTCCAGACAAAAGCACGTAATCCTTGCGCTTCCGTCTTCTGATCCATCTGATGAAGTATCTCCAGGAAATGGTCGACTTTTTCGTCATCGACCATTGCCAGGATTGCCGAGTTCAGTGTCGGCCAGGCATGACTTCCATAATGGGGCTCGCCGGTCTTACTTCCACGTCCCTGTACTTCGTTCCAGTATGTGAAGCCCCGGATATTGTTTCGGTCCATCACATTCAGGATCATTTCGTAATATGCTTGATTAAATGATACAAATATAGCTTTCATATTAACTTATTCCTAATTATTATTTATTCTTTTTTAGAAGATATTCCATTTTTTGCCATCTTGCGGCGTCTGCGCCGGACTCCGTTTCCGGCAAATACACTGTATACGACCGGTACGATTACCAGGGTGATCAATGTTGACACCGAAAGTCCCCATGCAACCGTCATACCCATCGAACGCCACATTTCCGAGCCTTCGCCTGTTCCGACAGCCATCGGGATCATACCCAATACGGTAGTCAAAGTGGTCATCAATACAGGGCGGAGGCGGGATTTTCCGGCAGTCACTACTGCGGTCAGGATTCCCATTCCTCTTTCCCGGCAGAGGATCGTGTAGTCGATCAGCACGATACCGTTCTTGACAACGATCCCCATCAGCATAATCAGGCCGATCAATGCCATAACGCCCAATGGGGTCTGTGTGATTGCCAGTCCCAAAATTATACCGGTGAAGGCGAAAGGAATGGAGAACATGATGACGAACGGGTCTGTCAGCGATTCGAACTGAGCAGCCATTACGATAAATACCAAAATGATGATCAGGACCATCAGGATTGTCAGGTCGAAGAAGGTGTCCATCTGGTCTTCGTATGTTCCTCCTAACTGCCAGCTGACATCCGAAGGTATATCCATTTCCTTCAGTTGATTCCGGGCAGCTGTTACGATATCGCTCATGGCTGCACCTTTTCCGACTACTGCCGATACGGTGATGACACGTTCACGGTCTTTGCGTTCAATGGTCGGAGGCGTCATTCGTTCTACTACTTTACCCAGGTCGCGGATACGGATTCCCTGACCGGCATTGTTATAAACCAGGATATTCTCGATGTCTTCAACCGACTGACGGAATTCTGGTGCGTAGCGTACTTTTATATCATACTCGTCACCGTCTTCGCGATATTTGGAAGCGGTAGAGCCGTTGATACGGTTACGCAAAGCCATAGCAGCCGTTGTGATATTCAATCCGTTGATCGCCAGCTTTTCCCGGTCGAAATCAACTTGATATTCGGGTATGTAGTCCTCACGGCTGATGTTGACTTGTGAACAACCTTTTACCTTACGCATCCTTTCGGCCAGTTCGGCGGCTACGGCATCGGTCCGGCCGAAATCGAAACCATAAATCTCGATGTCGACAGCGTTCTGTCCGCCCATACCTTCTTCCTGTCCGCCTTCGATCACCTTGAAGGTCTTGATCTCCGGATATTTTGCCAGGTCCTTACGCATCTCTTCACAGATTTCAACCATACCGCGTTCACGATCGCCGACACTCAGCATATTGATGTAATAGTCGATAATATGTGTTCCGTTATTACTCAATTGAGCCCAGGTATTATCGGAATCGGCTTGTCCCTCAGTGAAGTTACTGGTTTTTATTTCCGGATATTTCTGTCGGAACAGTTCGTCGATTTCAAGCGCCAGCTTACGGGTGATATCTTGGCGGGTTCCGACCGGTAACTCGATGTGAACACTGATCTGTGCGTTATCCTGAGTCGGGAAGAATTCCGTCTTGATAGTTGGAACCAATAGCATACTTCCCGCAAAGATCAAAGTCGCACCGAATATGACCGTTTTCCGGTGGCGTACTGCCCAATAAAGAAAACTGGAATAGCCACGGTCCAGCGCATCCAATGCCTTTTCGATCGGTGTGAAGAACAAGGTGTACAAGCGGCCTTTTTTAGGATTCTGCCTGAGTAGTAGAGAACTCAACATCGGAGTCAGGGTCAAAGCACCGACTGTCGAAACGATCATGATGATACTGACGATCCACCCCAACTGTTTGAACAGAATACCCGCCATACCTGTCACCATTGTCAGGGGCAGGAACACGGCCAACATGGTCAGGGTTGAGGCGATTACAGAGATGGCCACTTCGTTTGTAGCATGTACGGCCGCTTGTTTCGGGGCACTACCTCTTTCGATATGGGTAGTAATGTTTTCCAGCACCACAATCGCGTCATCCACAACCATACCGATAGCAATAGAGAGTGAACTCAGCGAGATAATATTCAGTGTATTGCCGGATGCAAGCAAGTAAGCGAACGAGGCTATCAACGAGATCGGAATGGTCAGAATAATGATAAATGTTGCTCTCCATCGTCCGAGGAATACGAACACCACTAACATAACGATAATGAAGGTGATGAAAATGGTTTCTTTCAGACTGTCGATTGTATTCAAAATGTTAGTGGAGGTATCCATGATTACCCCTAACTTGACATCTGAAGGAAGGCTTTTTTGAATTTCCGGCAACTTCTGATGAACCTTCTTGGCTATGTTCACCGAGTTGGCTCCCGATTGTTTTTGGATAACGATCATGCCGCCTTTTTTACCGTTATTGTAAGTCTCTTGGGCACGCTCTTCGATGCTGTCTTCAATGCGGGCAACATCACGCAGATAGATAGTCTTGTTATCTTTATGACCGATCACAAGATCGTCCATCTGATGCGCATCCGTAAATTCACCTTGTACACGGAGCGCATAGGCGTTGGAACCGATATCCACGCTGCCGCCTGGAGTGTTCCTGTTTTCCTGTGCGATGATAGCGGATATTCCTTCGATTGAAACTCCGTATGCTTCCAGTTTGTACGGATCACAATAGACTTGTATTTCACGTGCCGGCGTACCGGAAATGGAAACCGCTCCTACACCGCTGATACGTGCAAGCGGGTTCGATACCTTATCGTCCAGAATCTTGTATAGGGCGTTCGTGCTCTCTTCCGCCGTAACCGAAAGGATGATAATCGGTATATCGTTCGTCCCGAATTTGAAGATAATGGGATTGTCCACATCATCCGGCAGCATTGGCTCGGCAACGTCCAGTTTGTCGCGCACGTCGTTTGTCGCCACATCGATATCCGTACCATAGTCGAATTCTAGTGTGATGATTGAAATGTTTTCACGTGACTGTGACGTGATGTGTTTCAGGTCGCTGACACTGTTCAGCACGTTCTCCAACGGTTTGGAGACGTTCATTTCGATATCCGCAGCGCTGGCGCCGGCATAGGAGGTCATGACCATGATCGTGTTTGTCTCGATCTCTGGCAGCAGGTCCACTGATAATCTGGTTAATGAAAAAAGACCGAAGATCACGATTGCCACAAAGACAAGGGCAGTCGTAACCGGCTTTTTTACCGCTGTTGCATATAAGCTCATAGTGTTTGTCTCTTACTTTTCGATTTCTACTTCCATTCCGTTGTTTAGGCGGCTTTGACCGGATATTACAACCTGGTCGCCACTGTTTACCCCTGAAATGACTTCATATTTGTTTCCCATACGGCGTCCTAACTCTACTTTCTCGTAGTAAACTTTACCGTCTTTGTATACATATATATAGCGGTCTCCTGCACCGGACTGTTTTACGATGGCGAGATCCGGAGCGACCACATGGTTTTGTGTTCCGAAACCGATCGTCACGCGGGCGAACATCCCCGGACGGACACGTTCGTCATTGTTGTCGATTTTGATTTCGACAGGGAATGTGCGTGTATTCGGATCGATAGTCGGGTAAACCAGGCTGACTTTTCCTTTGAAAACTTCGTCTCCGTATACATCTAACCGGATGTCGACATCTTTTCCCTTTTTTACTTTCGTGAAAAGACTTTCGGATACGTTGATCAACAGTTTGACCGGACGAATCTGTTCTACGGTGAAGATCGGCGAACCTCCGCTATACATATCGCCGCTATCATAGTTGCGGGCAGTGACGATACCGGTGATCGGACTCAATAACTGTGTGTTTTCCTGCAAATTTTTGTAGGTCGCACGGCTTACGTCCAATTGTGTTTTCTGTGCATCCCAGGCTGATTTGGAAGCACCGCCTACTTTGTACAGTTCATCAATACGTTTGAACTCCAGTTCCTGGTTATCCAATTGTATTTTTGTCTGTTTGAGGTTTGTCTCATCCATCTTGACCAAGAGTTGACCTGCTTTTACATGATCGCCGACTTCTGCAAACAGTTTCTCTATGCGCACTGGGTTTTGTGGGGCGATGTTATTCGAAATATTGGCTTCTACTGTTGCTGTAAATTCACTGATCTGCTCCACATCTTGTGCGGAAACAGTTTCTATTCTCACAATGGCTTTGTTGCTGACGGTTTCTGTTTGTGCCGAATCTTTCTTTTCCCCTGAACAGGATAGCAACAAAGATAAAATGAAGAGTGATATAAAGTGTTGTCTTTTATTTGTTTCCATTTTGTGATATTTTTATTCAATGTCTATTTTTTTGTTTTTTAAAACTCTTGCTGGCCTAATACCTTTTCCAAGTCAGCTTTTGCTACCATATAGTCGTAAATAGCTTGGTTGAAATTCAGTTTGGCCTGTGTCAATGCTAATTCCGAATCGTTCATTTCTAACAGAGTCCCGGCTCCTGTGTCGTATCGTTTCTGTGAGATCATATATCCCCGTTCGGCTTGCTCTACTCCCTTTTGTGAAGCGTCGAAACGTTTGACGCAGGTATTCATATTATCTATATACTGCTTGATTGCCAGTTGCAGGTTTCGCTGTGTATCCTCTCTTTGCAGGCTCAACTGTTCGATCGAATTTCTTGTTTGTTTGATCTTATAGAACTTGCTGCCGCCTGAGAAGATAGGAATAGAGAGTGATAAGCCGACCATCGAGTAGGGGTTCCACATATAGTCTTTGAACTTGAAGTCGTTGTTCATGGCTGTCCACTGATATAGTCCAGTGAGCGACAGTGTCGGCAGATAATCGAACTTTTGCATGGTCAGTGTCTTTTCCAGTTGCTTGGCTTGCAAATCCATCTGTTTCAAATCTGTATTATTAGCCAGGGTTGTGTCTGTGGAAAGAAAATCGCCGAATAGATCTTTTTCAAAGTCGGTCAATTGTCCTTCACATTCGATATTTATGTCCAGATCCATGCCTAATAATGCTTTCAATTGCCATTTGGCAAGAACTAATGCGTTTTCTGCCTGCAACATATTGGGTTCGCTGTTCTTTACGGTAACATTGGCGCGTATCAGGTCATATTCGGCAACGGTTCCCTGTTCGAACTTATGCTTGATATCCAGGTAATTTTCCATTGCGTTGTCATAGCTTTCCTTAAATACGCGGTATGAATCGTTGGCAAGAAGCACGCCGTAATACCCTTTCTTTACCTGGTTGACCATAGCAATTTTGGAAGAACGTGCCTGTTCGATAGCCAATTCCACATCGACAGCTGAGATGCTTAGGCTTTTCCAAAGAGCGGCGTTGACAATCGGCATAGAGGCGTTGAAACCGAGATTCCAGTTATTATCACGTCCTACTTCGATCCCTTCATCCATATTTGGCATGTCTTCCATGCCTGGTATTTCGGTACTTCCCATGTCGAAGCCGTCCATATACATCACCTGTTTTTTCAAAGTTCGATTATAGTCGGCAGCAAAACTTACTTGGGGAAATAGGGCGGCATATGAACCTTTCTGTGCATATTTTTTTTTCTGGATTTCCTTGTTAGCCACTTTTACGGTGGGATTTTCGCTCAGCGCGATCTCAAGAGCTTTCTTTATATCGAGAACGAGCGTGTCTTGAGCTTTTACGGTGGTGAAGGCCAGAGAGGGGAGTAACATTATCACTACCCACATCATCTTTTTGGTAATTATGATTTGTCTCATTTAAAATAAGTAAATTTGATTTTTAATAAAATCGTTTGTTCAATCTAATTGCTTCTGTTTATATTTCAACAAGTAACGATCTAAAATGGCAATGCCTTTTTCTGTAGAGATTCCCCGAAGGAAGGTATAAAGAATCGTATTGAACACTTCGGACACGGAATGGTTGGAAAGGGCTTTGGACGGACGGATCATTTTTGCCTGCTCTTTCGCCAGTAAAGCTACAATCTCAAAGTTAATATTCGGTTGAAAAACACCTTCTTTTGCACCTCGTGACAGTAGTTTTATACATTTTTTCAAAAAGCGGGACTTTTCTTCTTCCGTTTTTTGCAATGCTTTCGGATAACGTTTCAGATCATCATAGAACTTCCGGTTAAACCAGCGAGGCCGTCTCATAAGTTCTTCATAAAAAAGCAAAGCGACTTCTAAGGCTGTTATCGGCTCGGATTCAAGTCGCTTCATGGATAGCCTCATTTTAGTATAACTCAGGTTTATACATTCTGTTAGCAGAGTCTCCTTATCTTCGAAGAGCTCATAAAGAGTCCGTTTGGATATACTCGCGTTATGAGCGATATCATCCATACTGACATTCTTGATCCCGTGTTCCGAAAATAAGTCGAATGCCGTTAACATTATTTGTTCTTTTATGACCATCGATTTTAATGATTACTTTTTATACGATCAGATATTGCAAAGGTCTGTCTAATTTGGAAAACTAAAAAGGTTTATTCTGTTACGGAATTAGTCGAAAACGAATAAAAGGAACCTTTCTTATTCCTGAAAAACCGTTATTCATTGGTAAAAAATGAAACATTTTTCTGTTTGTTGAAAAAATGTTTACCTTTGCAAGTACACGATTAGTAAATATGTAAAGATGGAAAAACTTCCTTTAATAGAATTGGCGGAACTAAATAAGAGTATTATTTTCCGTGATAGTTTTCAGGATATTTTTTCGATTGCGGATCTGGACGGAGGTATGGATATCGGAGATCCCGACTCGCCTGAGCGTTTTGCTCCGATGCGGTTAAATGCGCTTTTGATGGTGTTGACTTTTGAAGGGACACTTGAAATCCATCTGGATTATGTTTCTTACATTGTCAAACCGAACAGTTTCATAACGATCATGCCTACGCATGCACTCCAACTTGATAGGATCGGTAAAGATTTTAAAGGTCGCTTGCTGATTGCGTCTAAGGAGTTTTTGGACGATTGTAATCCTGGTGGAGGTAACCGGACTCAGGCTATAGCGAACTATATGGAGATCCGTAAGAATCCTTGTACGGAACTGGAACCGGAAGAAACAGCGAAACTGGCCGGTAGCATGCAGGTTATACGGGAGAAGATGAGGGAACGTACTCATTTTTATCAGAAGGAGTTAGTACAGAATGCCTTTATTGGCTTCTTGCTGGACTTAGGGAATATAATGTTAAGCAAGAAAGATCGTTTGATCCGACCGACCCTTTCTCGTAAAGAAGAGCTGTTCGAACAATTCCTGCAATTATTGTTTGAGCATTGTAAAGAGCAGCATGTGGTTACATTCTATGCTGAAAGGTTATTTATTACGCCACAATATCTGTCATTGATTCTGAAGGAGTTGACGGGTAAATCCGCTAATAAGTGGATAGATGATGCCCTGATTGTCGAAGCGAAAATTCTTTTGAAAGCGCCTCAGGCGACTGTCCAGCAGGTGGCGGATATACTTCATTTTTCCGACCAGTCGACTTTTGGAAAATTCTTTAAGAAACATATGGGAATTTCTCCGATGGAGTACCGTAAATCCTGAAGCGGGTGGTACTCCATTTTTCTCTTATCTTTTACTGAACTTATACCAGTTGATCAATTCGGAAATACCATAGATCAAGCAAGCAACTCCGAAAATCACAAATGTGTTGGCGGCTGCTCCGAATGGGTAGGCGAGGATCATGATCCCTGTTATTAAAATCAGGGATGGTATGATATAAAAAACATAGGAAACGGTACTCCATTTGCGGGCAGAAACCAGTGAAATCAGTTGCTGCGCGCCTGCAAGAACCAGTAAAGCCCCTAAAACATACATTAATATGCTAACGAAAAATTGCGGCATGATTACCAACCATGCTCCGAACAGAATACTGCCTGCTCCGTCGATCGGAAACATTGGACTCGGCTCTCCTTCTACTTTTTCACGGGTGAAATAATTTAAGAGTGAGAATAAGCCGGGTATGATAAAACAGATACCGATCGTTATCACCAAGTAAGTAACAGCCGCTTCCGGCCAAAGAACCAATACAAGTCCCAATACGATCGCAAATATGCAACGCAGGACTGAACCATTTAAACTTTTCATCTTATATGTATTTTATACTTTTCTTTAATATAACAACGAAGATACACTATTTTCTTTGGAATGAAAATAAAAATAAATGATACGTTCTTTTTTCAATTGACAAAATGTTATCGCCCTGCTGTGAAAATCTATTTATCAAAAAACAGCTATTCCACTGGATTATAATCAGAAACAGTGCATAAAATCTCCTCAAACAAGGCAGATAAACAGCTCCACATCCCCGTTCCGGTTTCACGAAGACCCGGGTCTCCACCTCCTCCACACCCGGATCTCCCATGCCCTTCCACCCGGGTCTGAAGAAACTTTTCAAGTTGTTTTCGGTAAAAAAGTAGCTTGTCTTCATGAAAAAACGAGCCTTTTTTATCTACTTTGTATCAGCTTTTGAACATATCTGTTATTTTATAAAAGTCTGGTATATAATACTTTATTGCTTTTTGACCATGATGGTTATGATAGATGAATGATAGTTGAAAATAGGAACTGTCATGGAATAACATGCTGTTTTACAAGTATATGAATTTAATTATGATAGTATGATAGTTGTTTTTTAAACAAAACTTTTATATAGAGCTCTGTTTTCGTTACATCCGTTTGATGTACCTTTTTTAAGTTTGTTCGTTTCTATATGAAGAGGATCAGCTTCCTTTTGCTGTCAAAAGGACAAAAGATGTTTTTCTCTCTCCCCTTGTTATATGAATGAAATTATGTAACTTTGCAGTTTTGAAATGCGAGTGTGCAATTAAAAGATAATTAAAATATTACTATCGTGGCAGATACAAAGTACATCTTCGTTACGGGCGGCGTGGTCTCTTCATTGGGTAAGGGAATTATTGCCGCATCATTGGGTAAACTACTTCAGGCAAGAGGTTATAAAGTTACCATTCAGAAATTTGATCCCTATATCAATATCGATCCAGGTACGTTGAACCCATACGAACATGGGGAATGCTATGTTACCGTAGACGGACATGAAGCGGATTTGGATCTCGGACACTACGAGCGTTTCTTGAATGTTCAGACGACCCGTGCAAATAATATCACTACAGGCCGCATTTATCAGAGCGTTATTAACAAAGAACGTAAAGGGGATTACCTGGGAAAGACTGTGCAGGTGGTGCCTCATATCACGGACGAGATCAAGCGCAATGTGAAATTGCTGGGAAATAAATACAAATTTGATTTCGTGATCACTGAAATCGGAGGTACGGTCGGTGATATCGAATCTCTTCCGTTTATCGAAAGCGTGCGCCAGTTGAAATGGGAATTGGGAAAGAATTGTATATGCGTACATCTTACTTATGTACCTTATATCGCGGCTGCAAAAGAATACAAGACCAAACCGACACAGCATTCTGTAAAACAACTGCAGGAGCTGGGTATTCAGCCAGATGTTCTGGTATTGCGTACTGAACATGAGTTGAGTGCCAATTTGTTAAGTAAAGTGGCCCTTTTCTGTAATGTAGCACAGGATGCCGTCATACAGTCTATTGATGTTCCGACGATTTACGAAGTTCCGTTGGTATTGCAGCGCCAGAAGATGGACGAGGTGATCCTGCGTAAGGTAGGACTGGAAGTCGGACCGACACCAGAGATGAAGCCTTGGCATCAGTTCTTGCAACGTAAGGTTGATGCTACTGAAACTGTAAGGATCGGCTTAGTCGGTAAATATGTCGAACTGCAGGATGCTTATAAGTCGATCGACGAATCTCTGTTGCAGGCCGCTATTTATAATGATCGTAAGTTGGATTTGCATTTGTTCCATTCTGAAAAACTGAATGATGGTAATGCCGCCGAATTGTTGAAAGATATGGACGGAATCCTGATTGCTCCGGGATTTGGACAGCGTGGTATTGAAGGAAAATTTGCTGCATTGAAATATGCTCGTGAAAACGATGTCCCTTGCCTGGGTATTTGTTTGGGCATGCAGTGCATGGTGATTGAATTTGCCCGTAATGTAATGGGACTGGCGGAAGCCAACTCGACAGAAATGGAACCAAATACCCCATATAAAGTGATCGACCTGATGGAAGAGCAGAAGAACGTAACCAATATGGGCGGTTCTATGCGTCTGGGAGCATACGACTGTATATTGAAGAAAGGGTCTAAGGCTTATGAAGCGTATGGACAGACACACATCCAGGAGCGCCATCGACATCGTTTTGAATTTAATAGCGAATATCGCGATAAGTTCGAGGCAGCCGGCATGATGTGTGTAGGTGAAAATCCTGAATCGAACTTGGTTGAAGTCGTTGAGATTCCAGCATTGAAATGGTTTGTGGGGGTTCAGTTCCATCCGGAATATAACAGTACGGTCGTTAATCCTAATCCTCTTTTCGTTAGCTTTATAAAAGCTGCAGTTGAAAATAAAAAATAAAAATTATAGATGGATAAAAACACGATAATAGGTTTCCTGCTTATTGGAGTTGTCTTAATTGTATTTACTTGGTTGAACCAGCCTACGCCGGAGCAGATAGAAGCACAGCGCCGGATGCAGGATTCGATAGCCCGGATAGAATATGCAAAGCAGCTGGAACAGCAGAAAGAATTGAATAGAGAAGCAATAGCGGACGACGAACTGGCCGGTTTGCCCGATTCTGTACGGCTTGCCCGTTTACAGAACACGTTTGGCGTTTTCGCCGATGCAATGATTGGAGAGGAGGGTTCCACTGTTTTGGAAAACGAGCTGATTGAAGTCCGTTTGGCCAATAAGGGAGGGCGTATTGGATATGTCCGCCTGAAAAAATACGATAATTATAAAGGTGAACCTTTAGTGCTTTTCGATGAAAAGGACTCGAAGTTCGATTTTACATTGGTTACGGCTGATAATCGCGTGGTAAATACCGGTGATTTGTATTTTACCCCTGTAAAAGGAAATGACCGGAACAGTATTACCATGCGTCTGAATACGGGCGAAGGCAGCCATCTGGATTTTATGTATACCTTAAAACCTGATGATTATATGTTGCAGTTCTCCATTAAGGGAACCGGCCTGAATGGTGTACTGTCGCCAGGTACGACTGCATTGGACTTGTTGTGGCAACAAAAAATAATCCAGCAGGAAAAGGGGCGTAAGTTTGAAGACCGTTATGCAACAGTGTACTATAAATTTATGGCCGACGATGTGGAGTACCTGAGCGAAACCAAGAACGACAGCAAACAATTGTCTAACCGGTTGAAATGGGTTGCCTATAAAGACATGTATTTTTCTTCTATCCTGATCGCCGGAAACGAAGGATTCGAGTCGACAACTATCGATTCGAAGATGTTGCCTGAAGACGGTTCTTTCCTGAAAGAGTATAAGACGACGACTTCCGTACCTTTCGACTTGAAGGGTAACGAAGCGACGGATATGCGTTTCTATTTTGGTCCCAATCAGTTCTCTCTGTTGAAATCTTACGATGATGATGTAGAGAAAGCCGACCAACTGGATCTGGAAAAGATCGTTCCGCTGGGATGGGGTATTTTCCGTTGGGTGAACCAGTATTTCGTCATTCCGTTGTTTAATTTCCTCGGACAATTTATTCATAGCTACGGCTTGTTGATCTTCCTGCTGACGGTTATCGTAAAATTGATCCTGTTTCCGTTGACATATAAGTCTTATATGTCATCGGCCAAAATGCGTGTATTGCGCCCGCAGGTAGAAGAGCTCAATGCTAAATACCCGGGACAGGATAAGGCGGTAGAGCGTCAGCGTGCGATCATGGAACTGTATAGCCGTGCCGGAGCGAGTCCGATGGCAGGATGTGTTCCGATGTTGTTACAGATGCCGATCCTGGTCGCTCTGTTCATGTTCTTTCCGTCGGCTATAGAATTGCGTCACCAGAGTTTCCTTTGGGCACACGACTTGTCTACTTATGATGCGATTGTAAGCTGGAATACATATATTCCTATTATTACACCGTACTTCGGAAATCATATCAGTTTGTTCTGTTTGTTGATGACTGTAACGAACATCATATATACGAAGTTCAATATGGATCAGACGAACACTGGACAGCAGCAGATGCCGGGAATGAAGGCGATGATGTACATGATGCCGCTGATGATGTTGGTATTCTTCAATCAGTATGCATCCGGTTTGACCTACTACTACTTCATCTCCACATTGATCACGATTTTGCAGACTGTAATTTTCCGTTATACGATTAACGAAGATAAGCTGTTGGCCAAGTTGGAAGAAAACAAGAAAAAGCCGATGAAGAAGTCCGGTTTCATGAAACGTTTGGAAGAAGCCCAGAAAGCTCAACAGGCCCAGTTGGAAAGACAGAAACAACAGCGGGAGAATAACCGTCGCCGTTGAGAAGTCGAATCTGATGGGATAAAAAGAATGCCGGTTGCTTTGGAGAGCAACCGGCATTCCTTTTTATGCGGATGCCGATTCATTAGTCGGTTGATACTCCCTATTTTTCAAGAAGGCCAATGCCTTTTCCATATCCTCTGGCGTGTCGATACCGATTGTTTCCTGCTGGGTAATTCCAACTTTTATCTTGTAGCCGTTTTCTAGCCAGCGCAGTTGTTCCAGGCTTTCAGCCAGTTCCAGAGGGGATTGGGGTAAATGGGTAATTTCTTTGAGTGTGTCGGCGCGGTAGGCATATAGCCCGATATGTTTGTAATAGGTATGGTTCGGCAGCCATTCGGTATATTTCCTTCCTCTCATGTAAGGAATGATCGAACGGCTAAAGTACATAGCCTCATTCTTCTTGTTCAAAACTACTTTCGGTGAATTGGCGTTGAATAAGGTCGTTTCGAAATCATCATCCGGGCGAAATGGTTTTACCAGGGTGGCGATTTGGATGCTGTCATCGATGAAACATGCTTTTAGTATTTCGATCTGTTCCGGTTGGATAAAAGGTTCGTCGCCTTGTATGTTAACAACCACATCGTATCCATCTCCGATTTTACAATACGCTTCATAACAACGATCCGTACCGCTTTTGTGTTGGTCGGATGTCATGATGACATTGCCGCCGAAAGCTTGGACGGCTGCTTCTATACGGTTATCGTCCGTAGCTACGCAAACTGAATCAAGCACATTTTGGACTTGTTCGTATACCCGTTGGATCATCGGCTTGCCTGCCAAATCGGCAAGTGGCTTCCCCGGAAAGCGGGTAGAGGCGTAGCGTGCAGGAATTATTCCTATAAACTTCATGATCTATGAATTATAATTTATGATTTATGAAATTATCAATTGTTCACCGTTTTTCCTTCGCTTAACTGAACGACTTTTTCATGTTCTCCAACAATCCATACAATATCCCCCTCTTCAAAAACAGTTGAAGGAGATGGGTTTTTGATGGAAGAGGAACCTCGTTCGATACCGATGACCAGACAGGCAGACCTGTCCCGTATGCCTGATTCCAGAATTGTACGCCCGATCAGATGGGATCCTTCGGCGATGGTGAATTGTTCCATATTGACTTCATGCGTCGTCTGCTCCTTGTCGGTTTGGGCCTTTTTATATCGCTCGACCAGATATTGGCGGAAATGTTCAAGATCGACATCTGCACCGACTACTACCAATTTGTCAAATGGATAGAGACGTTCTTCTCCTCCGGGAATATTAATCCGCTGTTCTCCCCGAATGATCGTTACGATGTTGACATTGCATTTCTGGCGGAAGTTGAGTTCCTTCAAGGTTTTTCCCATGCTGGGGGAGTTCTGCTTTACTTCAAAATCGGCTAAATGAAGGTCGCGTTCCAACAGGTGGTTGGCAAACCGTTGGTTGATCGGAGCTTTCCGCTCGTTCTCCAATTCACGTGCGGAGAGGTTACTGAAAAAATGTCGTTCCATCAGGATGGATTGTCTTTTCAGCCGTTTGGATAAAATGACAATAACGATGACAGTTGCTGCGATCGCCAGTACGATACCGACTGTGGCATTCAACAAACGGGCGACGGGCAGCATGACTAGGCCGATACATAATATAATACGCAAAATGACCAATGAAACCAATGGTCCCCGGTTGTACTTGCTGTCCAGCCATAATTGTTGGAATTCGGCGGAATGGTTCTTCTTCATCATGATCGCACGCAGCATGGGAGCTATTAGTAGCAGGATCAGAACGAGTGAGATACCCGCTCCCCGTATGCCCGGAAGTTCTTTCATGATAAAAGGAGCTATGAACTGAAGCCAGATAAAGATCAGGACAAGGGTAACGGCTGTATAAGTGCCGACTATGCGGATCAGCGCCTTCAACAGTTTATTCCAGGCGCTTTTCTGATGTATGGTATTGGAACCGGAAGAATAACGTTCGAGAAATTTCATCCATGACTTCGGTATGATCCGGTCGGCAACCCGGCATGCAGGTTCTGCCATACGAATCATGTAAGGCGTAAAGAAAGTCGTGACAACTGAAACCGCTACGACAATAGGATAGAGGAAATTATCGGTTACCCCTAATGACAGCCCCAACGATGCAATGATAAAAGCAAATTCGCCTATTTGAGCGAGAGAAAAACCAGATTGTATGGCAATCTTGACCGGTTGTCCAGAAAGCAAGACCCCGAAGCTGGCAAATAATATTTGTCCGGTCATTACGACCAACGTGAGAATCAGGATCGGAATTTTGTATTCCCACAGCAATGCCGGATCGATCAACATCCCGACAGAGACAAAGAATATGGCTCCAAAAAGATCTTTTACTGGTTTGATAATATGTTCGATATGTTCCGCATCAATGGTTTCTGCCAAGATAGATCCCATGACGAAAGCTCCCAAAGCGGAAGAAAAACCAGCTTTCGTAGCAATGATAACCATTCCGAGGCATAATCCCAGGCTGACGATCAACAAGGTCTCGTCATTCAGGAAAGTCCTGGCTTTTTTTAGAAAAGAGGGGATTAGATAAATGCCGATAACAAAACAGAAAAGCAAAAGACTCCCAGTTTGATCACACTGTTGAGCAGTTCCATTCCCTCTACGTGTTTACTGACTGCCAATGTAGACAGTAAAACCATTAGTAAAACGGCAAACAGATCTTCGACAACAAGGATTCCGAAGACCACTCCGGCAAACCTCTGATTGCGTAGTCCCATATCGTCGAACGCTTTGAAAATAATGGTTGTAGACGACATGGAAAGCATTCCCCCGAGGAAAAGGCTGTTCATATGTCCCCAACCTAAAGATAATCCGGTAGTATAGCCAAGTGTCATCATGCCTATCACGATGGTAATAGCTCCGATCACAGCTGTTCCGCCGACTTTCATCAGCTTTTTGAAACTAAAGTCGAGTCCTAAAGCGAATAAGAGGAAGATTACGCCTATATCCGCCCAGATACGGATACTTTCTATATTCGTGACAGTCGGTATTTGCGTGATAGACGGACCGGCAAGAATTCCGGCTACGATATATCCGAGTACGACCGGTTGCTTTAACCATTTGAAAAGCAAGGTGACCAATCCCGCTGAAATCAGTATGACAGCAAGATCCGATATAAGAGAAGGTATTTGAGACATGCTTTCATTGTTTTTTCTGTTGGCAAAGTTATGTATTTATTTTAATTTTGCCGATCTAAAAAATTGCCAAAATGAAGAAGATGCATCCGATAGAAGCGTTGATAGAGCAGGGGGAACACCAACAACTTGATTTTAAATTCGAAGTGAGCGACAGTAAGAAGATTGCGCGTACGCTGAGTGCTTTTGCCAATACCGACGGTGGACGTCTCCTGATCGGTGTGAAAGATAACGGGAATATCTCCGGTGTCCGAAGCGAAGAAGAATATTATATGATTGAAGCGGCCTCCAAGATGTATACCCGCCCGGAAGTCCCCTTTGAGGCGACACGCTGGGAGGTGAACGGCAAAACGGTTCTTGAGGTGTACATCGCCCCCAGTTCGGATAAACCGCATACCGCTCCCGATAAGGATGATAAGTTTAAAGCCTACATAAGGGTCGCCGATGAAAATATTTTGGCAAATGAAGTGTTGGTGCTTGCCTGGCAGAAAAAGCATAAACCGGACGGGACTTTATTGAAGATAAGCAAACCTGTGGAACGTTTGTTTGCTTATCTGGATGATCATCCCCATATCAATATCAGCCAGTTTTGCCGGATCGGGCGGATCAATTATTATACCGCGAAAAACATTCTGAGCGATCTCTTGGCCATGAACACCTTGCAATACCTTGTTATAGACAAGCATATCTTATATCAACGCGTCCCTGCGTAGAAAGTGCCAAGACGGCCGTGTCTTAAAGGTTTTCCACATACACTTGTGCATTCTCAAAACGGACAACTTTGACCTTGCCCCCTTTCTCTATAAAGCCTGATTCGGAAATCCCGTCATAAAATACTCCGTCGACCGACACTTTCCCGGAAGGACGCAATACGGTTGCGGCTGTACCTTCTTTCCCGACTAACGAAGATAAATCAGGGGATGATATCGCATTTTCCAAATCTGTATTTAGCGCGACTTTCCGGAACATTCCCCGATGTCCGATTTTATTAGACAGCCAGATCATCAGGCTGAAGCCTGTCACTAATCCGACCAGGACTGTCAATGTCGCTTTCCCGATCTCTTTTCCGCTGACTCCTTCGAAATCGAAATGATCGTTGTTCAGTAAGCCCATGACTAGGCCGCCGATAATCAATATGATACCGCTAATTCCGGCAACCCCGAATCCCGGAATGATGAAGATTTCCACTGCGAGCAATAGAATGCCGATGATAAAAACCAGAATCTCCCAGTTTGCCGCCAGCCCATCTATATAGAGTGGTGCAAAGTAGAGGATTGCCGCCAGCAGGGAGGCCGCAGAAGGGAAGCCCAGTCCTGGCGTTTGCATTTCAAAATAAATACCGCCGATGATAATAATGATCAAAATAGACTGAAAAATAGGATTCATCAAAAATCCTTTTAAATCGTCCTGCCAACTAGGGATATAACTTTTCATTTTGTAATCTTTATATCCCAAATATTGCGTGATTACTTCATCCGGATTTTCTGCTATACCGTCGCAATATCCCCACTTTTGAGCCTCCTGTGCTGTGAAAGTAAGGACTTTTCCTGTGTCTATCAGATTTGGAATGGCAACCCGTTCGTCTACCATCGCTTCGGCTATCAACGGGTCTCGTTTCCATTTGTATAAGGTGTCGTTTTTTTGGACGATTGTATCTTGTCCATGCGCTTCGGCTGTCGAACGCATCATGGAACGCATATAGGATTGGTATTTGTCTGGCATTGCTTCCCCTGTTGGGTTCACGACGGTGGCTGCCCCGATATTTGCACCTTTCCGCATATAAATTTTTTTACATGCGATGGAAATGAGCGCCCCAGCAGAAGCCGCATTGTTGTCGATGAAGACATAGACAGGGATGGGGTTGTACAAAATAGCCGTACGCATCGAGTCTGCAGCATCTACCTGGCCGCCGTATGTGTTCATATGGATCAGGACGGCGTCTGCACCCAAAGCGTAGGCTTCCGCTAAACCATTGCTAAGATACAGGCGTGTGGTGTTGCTTATCTCTTTTTTTATATCGATTTTATATATTAGCGGGTGCAAGGTGTCTGCCGCTGATATAAATGGAGCTATCTGAACCAATATGATAGCTAAAAAAAGTCCTAAATTTTTCTTCATTTTATATTATTCTCCATCTCTTTTACATGTTGTACGAATTTGTAACATACATGTTGTGAATTTTGTATTTTAGTTGTTGCAAAACTTGTAAATACTGCTCATTTTCAATACTGTTTGTTATAAATGTATTAAGTTACGATTTTTAATATTAATAATCATCAAACCGCATTGTATTTAAAATATTATTCCTACATTTGTAATGTCCTTCAATGGTGAAGGATAATGCCAAACCGGTATTAAACATATAAAAAAATAAGTAATATGAATGCGTTGCAATTTCAGAAAAAATTATTGAGCATGCAAGAAAACATGATGAATTTTGCATTAATGCTCACCGCAAATCGGGATGACGCCCAGGATTTGATGCAAGACACAACGCTGAAAGTTTTGGACAATCAGGAAAAGTTTGTAGATAATATTAATTTCAAAGGATGGGTCTTAACTGTGATGCGTAATATCTTCATAAACAACTACCATAAAATCGTTCGTACACAGACTGTCGTTGACCAGGGTGTCGACCTGTATAATCTGGATGTAGTGAATGACTCAGGTTTTGATTCTCCTGACGGTGCTTATCAAATCAAAGAGATAACAAAAGCGATAAACAGCCTGAACGATGAGTTGAAAATCCCGTTCTCCATGTTTTTGAGTGGTTACAAGTATAATGAAATTGCAGAGAAGCTATGTGTACCTCTGGGAACGGTTAAAAGCCGTATCTTCTTCGCTCGTCAGGAATTGCAGAAAGTCTTGAAAGATTTTCATCGAAGTTGAGGTGAAGTTTAAAATAAATATGTGAAAAAATAAACGGGAGTATCCAAGGGGTGCTCCCGTTTATTTTTATTACTTTTGGCTCAAAATTTTAAACGGAAATGAGAAGTTTTGCAAGTGATAACAATTCGGGTGTTCATCCTTTGGTGATGGATGCCGTGATAAAGGCGAACGATAACCATGCTGTAGGATATGGTGACGATCCCTGGACAGCAGCAGCTACTGCGAAAATTAAAGAAGTGTTTGGCGAAATGGCATCGCCTTTTTTTGTTTTTAACGGAACAGGGGCGAATACTGTAGCTTTGCAGGCTGTGACACGTCCGTTCAATAGTATTTTGTGCGCTGAAACAGCTCATATCAATGTGGACGAGTGTGGTGCTCCTGCCCGTATGACTGGTTGTGCTATCGTGACGATTCCGGCTCCGGACGGAAAACTGACGCCGGAATTGATCAAACCTCGTCTGCATAATTTCGGTGTCTGCCATCATTCGCAACCGAAAGCTGTTTATATTTCACAGGTTTCCGAGTTGGGGACGATTTATACGATCGAGGAGGTCAAAGCGATTGCTGATCTGTTGCATTCTTATAACATGTATCTGCATATGGACGGTGCACGTTTGGCGAATGCCTGTGCTTATCTGAATTGTTCGATGCGGGAGGTGACCGTCGATGCCGGGGTGGATATCCTGAGTTTCGGGGGAACTAAGAATGGGATGATGATGGGAGAGGCTGTGGTTTCTTTCCGTCCTGAGATAACTGAGAATTTGCAGTATTTCAGAAAGCAATCTGCCCAATTGGCTTCCAAACTGCGTTATCTTTCCTGTCAGTTTATTCCTTATCTGGAAAATGACCTGTGGTTGGAAAACGCACGGAAAGCAAATAGTAGCGCTTATCGCTTGGCTGAAGCTTTGAAAAAATATCCGCAGATACGGTTTACCCAGAAAGTAGAATCCAACCAGCTTTTCTTTACCATTCCCACGGAACCGCTGAAGAAGTTGCAAGAAAAATATTTCTTCTATATGTGGAATGAGGAAATCAATGAAGCCCGATTTGTCACTTCGTGGGACACGACGGAAGAGGATATTGACGATATGATACGGACGTTGGACGTCGTGTTTGGTTGACGGCTACCCCTATGGGTTTCCTGATGAGGATTTATCTTGCCGGACTCATGGAAAGTTGTTACTTTTGTGGCCTAATCTATAAATCCGGCGATAAAATGAAACAGGCGGTTTGGTTGGCGGCGGCATTGATGATGTTGTTGCCATTGGGAAAAGTCTACTCGAAGGAGAGAAGCGAGCGCGAGAATAATACTTTGTGCATTATGAGTTATAACATCCGTAACGGTAGAGGAATGGACGATGTGACCGACTTTCGGCGTACGGCGGCAGTGATCAATAAAGTTTGTCCCGATGTCGTGGCAGTACAGGAGATCGACAGTGTGACAGGCCGTAGTGGAGGAAAAGACGTCTTGCGGGAAATTGCCGGACTCACCCTGATGCATCATATGTATGCCCCGGCAATTGATTACGATGGAGGGAAATATGGTATCGGCATGTTGAGCAAGGAGAAGCCTCTTGGCTATCGTTATCTGCCCCTGCCTGGAAGGGAAGAAGCCCGTGCGCTGCTTGTCGTAGAATTTGAAAAGTATATTTATTGCTGTACGCACCTTTCGCTGACCGAGGAAGACCGGATGCTTTCCTTGCCGGTCATCAGGCAGGTGGCGGCTTCGGCAAACAAGCCTTTCTTTATAGCCGGCGATATGAATGCACATCCCGGTTCGGAGTTTATCCGGCAACTGCAGAACGATTTTGTGATCCTGACGGATACGAAGAAGCCGACTTTCCCGGCGAATAACCCCGACGAAACTATAGATTATATTGCGGTCTATGCGAAAGATACGACTGCCTTTACCCGCATCTCATCCCGTGTATGGGATGAGCCGGCCGCTTCCGACCACCGCCCGATCATCACGGATATTATCTTCAATCAGCCTGCGGGCAAGATATTCCGTACGGAGCCCTATCTGCAAAATCCTGTAGGAAATGGAATTACGGTCATGTGGCAGACTACCGTCCCGACTTATAGCTGGGTGGAATACGGAACCGATAAGGAGCACCTGCAGAAGGCTCGTACGATCGTGGATGGGCAGGTGATCTGCAACAATCTGCAAAATAAAATCAGACTGGACGGACTGGAACCGGGAAAAACCTATTATTACCGGGTTTGTTCACAGGAAATCATGCTCTATCAGGCTTATAAGAAGGTGTTCGGCGAAACTGCCGTTTCCGATTTCCATACTTTTACCTTGCCTACTACGACGGACACCGATTTTACGGCCATTATATTCAACGACCTGCATAAACATTCCGAGACTTTGCAGGCACTGTATAAGCAGGTGAAGGATTTGAAATATGATTTTGTCGTTTTCAATGGTGACTGCATCGACGATCCGGCCAATCATGACGAGGCTACCTGTTTCCTCAGTGAACTGAACGAAACGGTCGGAGCCGACCGGGTGCCTGTCTTCTATATCCGTGGCAACCATGAGATACGCAATGCCTATTCGATCGGCCTGCGCAGTCTTTTCGACTATGTGGGCGATAAAACCTACGGCGCTTTCAACTGGGGCGATACGCGTATCGTCATGCTGGATTGCGGTGAAGACAAACCGGATACGCATTGGGTCTATTATGGGCTGAATGATTTTTCAGACCTGCGTAAGGCACAGGCGGGTTTCCTCAAGGAAGAGTTGGCGTCCAGAGCCTTCAAGAAAGCCTCTAAGCGGGTGCTGATCCATCATGTTCCCATCTTTGGGAAAGGAGAGGACTATGATTCGTATAATCCTTGCCGGGACGAGTGGGGAGCGATCCTTGAGAAAGCACCGTTCGCTGTCAGTATCAATGCGCATACTCATCGTTTCGCTTATATCCCTGAAGGTTCTGACGGAAACAACTATCCTGTCGTAGTGGGTGGCGGTTACCGGATGGATGGAGCTACGGTGATGGTTTTGCAGAAGAAAGGGAAGGAGATGACTCTTCGTGTGCTGAATGCTAAAGGAGAAACATTAAAAGAACTGAATTTATAATAGACGAATAGTAAAGATATGAAACTAAACCTGGAAGAGCAGGAAGAAACGATTGAACCGGTCGAAAAGACCGATCTGATTTATGGTATAGACGACCGTCCCCCTTTTAAGGAAGCCCTGTTTGCCGCTTTACAACATTTGCTGGCGATCTTTGTGGCGATCATTACGCCCCCGTTGATTATTGCCGGAGCCTTGAAGCTGGATCTCGAAACAACCGGTTTTCTGGTTTCGATGGCACTCTTTGCATCTGGCGTCTCGACATTCATACAGTGTCGCCGGATTGGTCCGGTAGGGGCGAAGTTGCTTTGTATCCAGGGAACGAGTTTTTCTTTCATCGGTCCGATCATAACGGCCGGACTGGCAGGAGGATTGCCCCTTATATTCGGGGCGTGTATTGCGGCAGCCCCGATCGAGATGGTAATCAGCCGGACATTCAAGTATATGCGTTCTATCATAACTCCACTGGTATCGGGCATCGTGGTGCTGCTGATCGGACTTAGCTTGATCAAGGTTGGAGTCGTTTCATGTGGCGGCGGCTATGGTGCGATGGATAACGGGACGTTCGGGAGCATCCGGAATATAGGGGTGGCGGCGACAGTGTTGCTGAGTGTCCTGTTCTTTAACCGTTGCAAGAACAAGTATCTTCGTATGAGTTCGATCGTATTGGGGTTGTGCATCGGTTATGCGCTGGCCTACTTTCTCGGTATGGTCGATATGGCGGCGGCTTCTTCGCAAAGCCTGATGGGATTCAATATCCCGATGCCTTTCAAATATGGGTTGGACCTGAATTTCTCCGCCTTTGTCGCTATTGGCCTGGTGTATCTGATTACGGCGATCGAAGCTACCGGCGATGTGACGGCCAACTCGATGATCTCAGGAAAGTCAATAGAAGGAGAGGACTACCTGAAGCGTGTTTCGGGCGGCGTGCTGGCGGATGGAGTGAACTCCTTTATTGCCGGGATTTTCAATTCTTTCCCCAATTCGATCTTTGCGCAGAATAACGGTATTATCCAGCTGACGGGAGTTGCCAGCCGGTATGTCGGATATTATATCGCCGGTATGTTGGTGCTGTTAGGGCTGTTCCCTGTTGTCGGTGTTGTCTTTTCCTTGATGCCTGACCCGGTGTTGGGTGGGGCGACCTTATTGATGTTCGGTACGGTTGCGGCTGCCGGCATACGGATTATCGCTTCGCAGGAAATCAATCGGAAGGCTACTTTGGTTTTGGCGGTCAGCCTCTCGCTTGGCTTGGGTGTGGAGCTGATGCCGGATATCCTGAATACGGCGCCGGAAGCTGTAAAGGGTATTTTTTCGTCCGGGATCACAACCGGTGGGCTTGCCGCTATTATTGCAAATGTATTGATACGAGTCAAAGAAGATAAAACAGAATAAAAATGGAATTACTAAAACAACGTATTCTGCAGGATGGCAGATGTTTTCCGGGAGGGATTTTAAAGGTTGACAGCTTTATTAACCATCAGATGGATCCCATGTTGCTTTATAAGGTGGCAGAAGAATTTATTTACCGTTTCCGGGATGCGGATATCAATAAGATCGTGACGATAGAAGCAAGTGGTATCGCTCCGGCGATTATGGTGGGATACATCATGCATCTGCCTGTCGTTTTTATCAAGAAAAAACAACCGAAGACGATGGAGAATATGTTGTCTACCGTTGTCCACTCGTTTACGAAAGACCGCGATTACACGGTGTGTATCAGTAACAACTTTCTGACTGCCGATGACCGTATCCTCTTTATTGACGACTTTCTGGCGTATGGCAATGCCGCAATGGGCGTGCTCGACCTGGTGAAACAGTCTGGCGCCAAGCTGGAAGGAATGGGCTTTATCATCGAAAAAGCTGCATTCCAGAAGGGACGCGATGTGCTGAACGAAGCGGACGTGCGTGTAGAAAGCCTTGCCATTATCGACAGCCTGGAAAACTGCACGATCACCATCCGCTAATGATTTAAGCCGTTGGGAGATTACGGCAGCGTGAAACGCATGCATGCCGTATTCTTCATGATCGGTAAACTCAGTATCTTTTCAGGGGGCAGTTTCTCCAGCTGCACGACGATGGCACGGTTGAAGCCCCCATGTCCGATCGCCAGAATCCGCTTTCCCGGAAACTCCTTTTTCAGGAAGTCGACAAAATCTCCCGCTCTTTTGTATAGGGCTTCTATAGTCTCCACGCTTTCCGGCAGTGTCGTAAAATCCATCTCATCCGCTACTTTCCCGGTATATATGCCCCAATCCATTTCGCGAAGAAGAGGAGTCGCCACCGGCTGCAATCCTTTCTGCCGGGCGACGGCCATTGCTGTGTCGTAGCTACGTGCGAGGTCGCTGCACACGATCACGTCCAGCTCCTCCTTGTCCAGCGTTTCTGCTAATGCTTTGGCCTGCTGCTTGCCCAGTTCCGACAGATGGCCGGGGAGCTGGCCTTGCATAATATGCAATTTGTTTTCTTCCGTCTCGCCGTGGCGGCTCAGGATCAATTCTATCTGACTCATATCCGTTTTTTTATTTGGTGGTAAAGGTAAATAAAAAAAGAGAACCAATTGCTTGATTCTCTTTTTACTGGTTGCGGAGGCAAGACTCGAACTTACGACCTTTGGGTTATGAGCCCAACGAGCTACCACTGCTCCACTCCGCGATATAGTTGCGATCATTCCCGATTGCGAGTGCAAAGGTACAAAAATATTCTTACAATCCAAATTTATTTACAAATAGTTTGTGAAATATTCTTGTACCCCGGTTCTCCGGCCTTAAGAAACAGCATTTTGATAGCTTATAAATCTTCTATCGAATCATGATTTTCTGTTTCGTATAGCTTCAGTTTGCTTTTCAACCGATTCACCTCCTGTTGCAGAGATTCTACCCGGCCCAGCAAATGATGGATGGCGTCGATCCCCTCTATGTTGATAGACAAGTCGTAATACATACGAGTATATCGTTCTACGTCATACAATTGGGAGGCGGGAAGGTAGCTTTCCCCTTCTACCGTGTCTATCTCTATCAGGCCGCCTTTTTGTAATAGGTAGAGAAACGATGGTTCGATATGGCATATCCGGCAATATTCACTGACTATGATTAAATCTGTTTGCATAACAATCTCGTTTTTTAATTAAGACTTTGTATTTCGCGGAACAATTCTTTTTGTTTGTCCGTCAGGTTGGTCGGGATGTCGATGGAGTAGGTCACTATCATATCGCCGAACTTTCCTTCTTCCTTATAAACAGGGAATCCTTTTCCTCTCAACCGTACCTTGGTGTTGTTTTGGGTTCCCGGTTTGACTTTGAGCTTGGCTTTACTGTCCATTGTCTCGACAATCTGTTCGCCGCCGAGGATTGCCGTATATAGGTTTAAAGGAACAGTGACGTACAAGTCATCGCCCACTCGTTTGAACCGGCTGTCTTCCGGGATATGGAAGGTGATATACAAATCGCCTGCCGGCCCGCCATTTACACCCGGTCCGCCCTGTCCTCTCAGCTTGATGGTCTGTCCGTCGGCGATACCAGCCGGGATGGTGATACGCAGGTTTTTGCCGTTTACGGTGATGATCTGCTTGTGTGTCTTGGCAGCATCTGTCAAAGAGACCTGCAATTCTGTCGTGTAGTCTTGTCCGCGGAAACCGTGGCTGTGTCTGCCTCTGCCACCCATGCCGCCGAACATCTGTTCGAAGAAGTCGGAGAATTCGCTGCCGTCGCCGGAGCTGCTCCAGTAGGCTCCTCCGCCTTGCCCGTTTTGATATTGGCGATATTGCTGCTGTTGGGCTTCGAACTCGTCGGCGTGTTTCCAGTTTTCTCCGTACTGGTCATATTTCTTCCGTTTCTCCGGGTCGCTGAGCACCTCATTGGCTTCATTTATTTCCTGAAACTTGCGGTGAGCGTCCGGATCATTCGGGTTCAAGTCGGGATGGTATTTCCGCGCAAGCTTTTTGTACGCCTTTTTGACGTCGTCCTGCGAAGCGCTTTTGTCTACTCCCAAAATTTTGTAATAATCTATATAGGCCATATTTATATATGTTATTAAGTCTGCTTCTTTTTCTGAATTTAATGCATATATAGAATAACAACAAATGTGCCAGAGAGTTCATGCCGGACTTAGCGCCTGTTTAAATTTTGTTCGACACTGTTTTGCTGTTTGTTTCCGAGGCTATTTATCTGTTTTCTTTATCGATGACAACACAAAGGTAGGGCCCCACGGCAGGCAGGAATACGCTTTCGGGAATATCGGTGAAGATAGGTGCAGAAATAGGTAGAATATAAATGCTATTATATTTTGAATATCAGCAATTATTGCTTATCTTTATAGGGCAATAAAACAATGGGATTATGATGCTGAATGAATTCGAAGTCAGGAGTTACGGGTGGCAGGAATTGGCGGTCCTTTACGGTCCGGATTTGATGCCGGCATCGGCTGGCAAACGGTTGTCCAAATGGGTGGGGGTCAATCCGGAGCTAAAGGCGGAGCTGCAAGGTAACGGTTGGAGGAAGGGGAAGAAGATGTTGACTCCCCTACAGGTGAGGACGATCGTGCAATATCTGGGTGAACCTTGAAACAAGGGACTTCTGTGTGCGAAGTAAGGGACTTCGGCGTGTCAAACCACGAAGTTCGGGAGGTAAAAGACCGGACTTCCGGATGCGAAAGAAGGGATTTTTCTCGTACCAGTCGTATCTTTGCCTATGCCGGTTTAAAAAAAGGTGCAAGGAAATACGGAAATAAGCCTATATATATATATTAATATATTTATTTTAAGATGTAGGATTGAACCACAAGTGACGGAAAACCTCTGTAAGGCGCTTGTAATGAATGGTTTATATTGTGCTATTGACTGCACCGTTTTTATTTGAGATGAAATGTCGGATGTAGAGCCTGTTGCTATTTCCTTCAATAACAGTCTTATAGCAGTCAATTTGACCGTTTCTCCCGGTTCCGGATCGAATGTTTGTTCACGGAAGCTCCATAGGAAAATAAACAGAGGTTTTTTTATGGGACTAATAAATTGGGGGAGGAGCTGAAAAAGAAAAACCTCCGATCCTGAAGAACCGAAGGTTTACTGAGTTGCGGAGGCAAGACTCGAACTTACGACCTTTGGGTTATGAGCCCAACGAGCTACCACTGCTCCACTCCGCGATGTAGTTGTGATCATTTCTGATTTCGAGTGCAAAGGTACGACTTATTTTTGATAAAACAAATTTTCCGGCAGTTTTCTTCATCTTAGGGTAAAAGATATAGTTTGGAATAACTATCCGGAAATCAGCTCCGCTCTTTTAGAGAACGATTGGTTCATATCTCTATTATAAAGGTTTGTTTGGATAAAATGTAAGTATGTTTTTGGTAGTTATTATTTTTTCCGGTACTTTTGCGCACAGTTTTAATCAAAATGTGCAATACAAATGCCGATGACAGTTTCTAAGACACGTGAGATGTTGGTGGATGTGGCCAGACAATTGTTTGCCCGCATGGGGGTGGATAATACGACAATGAACGATATTGCACAGGCATCCAAAAAGGGAAGGCGGACGCTTTACACATACTTTAAAAGTAAAAACGAGATTTATCTGGCAGTAGTCGAGTCCGAGTTGGACCAACTGTACAAGATGCTGCAGGATGTAGCAGCGAAAGACTTGCCGGCGGACGAAAAGTTGATGACATTTCTTTATGCAAGATTGGATGCAATCAAGGCGCTGGTGTTCCGTAACGGGACATTGAAAGCTAATTTTTTTCGTGACATTTGGCGGGTGGAGAAGATCAGGAAAAACTTCGATATCCGTGAGACGGAATTGATACAGGGAATTCTGGAAGCTGGAGTGAAGGAAGGAATTTTCGCGATGCCCGATACCGAGATTACGGCGGTCGTTCTTCATCATGCCCTGAAGGGGTTGGAAGTTCCGTATATACGTGGAATCATGGGGGATAATATCAGCCAGCGGATTAAACGGAGAGATAATGTAATGAATTTGATATTCAATGGTATAAAGATAAAGTAACACAATACTGAGGAATGTTTATTAATGCAACAGGGTTTTATGTACCTGAAGAACGGGTAGATAACCAACATTTTTTAGAGTTAAACGGGCTAACCAGCGAGTGGATTGAACAGCGCACCGGGATTCGTTCCCGGTCTAAGGCAAAAGCCGAGGAAAATATTAATACGATGAGTATGGAGGCTGTTCGTAACGCCCTGCCTAAATTGCCGTATGATATTACGGATGTAGATTTGATTGTTTCCGCCTCTTATTCTCCGTACGATACGGTAGCGACTGCGGCTCATCTTGCCCAGCATGAATTCCATATTGAAAATGCGAAAGCGCTCTATCTTTCTTCCGCCTGCTCCTCATTCCTGAATGCGTTGGAAGTTGTGGAAGGGTATTTTGCTATGGGAAAAGCAACAAAAGCGTTGATCCTTTCCGCCGACAAGAATTCGGCCTACTATAATGAGACGGATCCGAAAGCCGGCCACCTTTGGGGCGATGCGGCTGCGGCCTTCTTCATCTCGAAGGAACGCGTTTCGGAAAAGGATTCCGAGATCGTGGAAGTATACACACAAGGACTTGGTTATCTGGGCAAGGCTCCGGATGCGGTTCATCTTCGTCCGTGCGACGGGGGAATCATGATGCCGGAAGGACGCGACGTCTTTATCCAAGCTTGTACCTATATGCCGAAGAACGTGCTCTATCTCTTGGAAAAGAATGGCTATACGTTGGACAACCTGACATATTTCATCGGCCATCAAGCCAATATGCGTATCATGTCCAATATTGCCAAACAGCTCAATCTGCCGGAAGAGAAATTCCTGCATAATATTGAAGAATTGGGAAATACCGGTTCGGTAAGCTCAGCATTGGTATATGCCCAAAATGATCATAGTTTCAAGAAAGGCGACCTGGTTGCCATTACCGTGTTCGGCGGTGGCTATTCTACGGGGGCTTGCTTGATTAAGTGTTGAATTTAAAACGGAATTAATATGAAATTATTAGAAGGTAAAGTGGCAATCGTTACGGGGGCCGCACGTGGTATTGGTAAGGCGATCGCATTGAAATTCGCCGCAGAGGGTGCAAATATCGCATTCACGGATTTGGTGATCGACGAAAACGGTCTGGCCACCCAGAAGGAAATCGAAGCATTGGGTGTTAAAGCAAAAGGCTATGCTTCCAATGCGGCCAATTTCGAAGAAACACACAATGTCGTTGCTGAAATCGTAAAAGATTTCGGTCGTGTGGATATCCTCGTAAACAATGCTGGTATCACGAAAGACGGTCTGATGATGCGTATGAGTGAAGGTCAGTGGGATGCCGTCATCGGTGTCAACCTGAAATCGGCTTTCAACTTTATCCACGCTTGTACTCCGGTGATGATGAAACAGCGTTCGGGCAGTATCATCAATATGGCTTCTGTCGTTGGTGTACATGGTAATGCAGGTCAGAGTAACTATTCGGCATCCAAAGCCGGTATGATCGGCCTGGCTAAGTCTATCGCGCAGGAACTGGGTTCACGCGGTATCCGTGCCAATGCAATCGCCCCGGGCTTCATTATTACTGATATGACAGCCGGTCTGCCGGAAGAAGTCAAGGCCGAATGGGCAAAGAAGATTCCTTTGCGCCGTGGCGGTACGCCTGAAGATGTGGCCAACATCGCTACATTCCTGGCTTCCGATATGTCTTCTTATGTATCAGGACAGGTGATCCAGGTTGATGGCGGTATGAATATGTAAAGAGATTTATGATTTATAATTTATGATTTATGTAGGTGACGTTTGTTTTGCAAAATCATAAATCCATAAATCATAAATCATAAATTTGAAATCATGGAGGTTATTTACGAAGACAATCATATCATTGCGGTAAATAAGACTTGCCGCGAGATTGTACAAGGAGATAAAACCGGTGATACTCCTCTTTCGGACATGCTGAAGGCATGGCTGAAAGAGAAGTATTGTAAACCCGGAAATGTCTTTGTCGGCGTTACGCATCGTCTGGATCGTCCGGTCAGTGGCGTCGTGTTATTTGCCAAGACGAGCAAGGCGCTCGCCCGTCTGAACGAGATGTTCCGGGTCGGCGAAGTAAAGAAGACCTATTGGGCGATCGTGAAGAACTGTCCGCCGGCAGAAGAGGGAGAGCTGGTGAACTGGCTGGTTCGCAACGAGAAGCAAAACAAGAGCTATGCTTATGACACGGAACGGACGAATGCCAAGAAAGCGGTCCTGCATTATAAAGTGATTGCCCGCTCGGACAACTATTATCTGTTGGCTATAGACCTGAAGACAGGCCGTCATCACCAAATCCGTTGCCAGCTTGCCAAGATGGGATGCCCAATCAAAGGCGACTTGAAATACGGTTTTCCCCGCTCCAATCCGGACGGCGGCATCAGCCTGCATTCCCGCAGTGCCGAATTCATCCATCCCGTATCGAAACAGCCGGTCAGCATTGTCGCTCCTGTGCCTGCTGATTCTCTTTGGAAAGCGATGGAGCAGATGAAGAGGTGAAAGTTGTTCTGACTTTCAGCCGATTTATTAACCGGATGCGAAGCCTCTCTTTCATCTTTCACCTTTTAGCTGTTTTAGCTGTTCTTTTGATTTGCTTCGTGTCACGATATAAACCCCTAAGAATACTAATGCGATCGCGATACTTTTCATCAGTCCGAACGTGTCCAGGCCGACTATGACCGTGATGATGGATGCGATGATCGGTTGGACATAATTGTACATGGTCGCAACCGTTGGGCGTAGAATCCGTTGGCCGATCGGGACGAGAAGGTAGGCGAAGAACGTTCCTCCCAATACGACAACCGCGATGTTCAGGTAGATATCCAGGGGCAGGGTGGCGAAGTCGATGCTTGCGACACTGTTGTAGGAGAAAGGGATCGTACAGATTGCCGAGTAGGTGAACATCCATTTCATCAGCGTCACGGGCGAGTACCGTCCGATCAATCCTTTGTAGACAACTACATAAATAGAAAAACTGCATTGTGCGATCAGGCAGAGGATATCTCCCCACACGTTATTGCTGCCGTTTCCTGTTACCGCCGTTTGCTGTCCGCTCAGAATAAGCGTCAGGGCACCTGCTGCCCCGACAAAGATACCGAGGATCTTCGTTCCCGTAATCGGTTCCTTCAGGTAAAAAGCAGCGATGATCATGGTGATGATGGGGGTGGAGGTGGCAACGATCGTTGCGTCTATGGGTGAAGTCTGCGACACGCCAAAGATATAAGTACCTTGGTTGAATACGATTCCGAAGAGGGCTGCGAAAAACAGGTGTTTCAGGTCTTCATGAGGGACGTGTTCCTTGCGGGTAAAGATCGATGCGATCCAGAATACTATTGCCGCACCCAACATCCGGAAAGTTGTTAGTGAGATTGCATTTATTAATCCGCTGGATAAGACAATCTTGGAAGAGGGAGACATGCATCCCCACAATACGTTTGCCATCAGCATAGCCAAATGTCCTTTGTAAGCTTCTGATTTCATGATAACCTGTTTGTTTTGGGGGTACAAAAGTAGAAAATCTGCCAAATCTGCCAAAAAAGGTCCGCCAGATTTTGTGTTTTGTTCGGTTTGTAGGCGACAGGATTTATGCAGACAGGCATCCGTTTTTGAGATGGATGCCTATGCAATTCGATCTCTTTCCTGGGAATATAGGATAGTTTCGCATAATAGTTTTATCTTTGTATGTAGTAGAAACAATAATGGTAAGATTCTTATGAAACCGACTCGTATTATCGAAATTTGTGCAAACTCCGCACAAAGCTGTGTGGAAGCAGAAGCCGGAGGTGCAAAACGTGTGGAACTTTGTGCCGGCATCCCGGAAGGGGGAACGACACCCAGCTACGGGGAGATCCGGACGGCGCAGGCACTCACTTCGTCTATTGATATAAATGTGATTATCCGTCCGCGTGGAGGCGACTTCCTCTATACGCCGGCAGAGATTCAGTCGATGTTGCTGGATATCGAACTGTGCAAGCAGTTGAAGGTGCACGGCGTAGTCTTTGGTTGCTTGACGAAAGACGGGGATATCGATGTCCCTTTGATGCGCCGGTTGATCGAGACGGCCAAACCGTTGTCTGTCACCTGTCATCGCGCCTTTGATGTTTGCCGCGATCCCTTTGCCGCATTGGAGCAGTTGATTGAGTTGGGCTGCGACCGTATCCTGACTTCCGGCCAGCAGTCCGATGCCGTGAAAGGGATTCCTCTCATTGCCGAACTGGTGAAACGTGCGGCAGGCCGCATCATCATCATGCCGGGGTGCGGAGTTCGGGAGAATAACATCGCCCGCATCGAAGCGGAAACCGGGGCGAAGGAGTTTCATACATCCGCTCGAAGCATCGTCTACAGCAAGATGGAATATCGGAACGAGAATGTCCCGATGGGCAGCAGCATCGTTTCCTCCGAGTTCGAGACGGTCGAAACGGACCGCAAGAAGGTGGCTTCTTACCTGTAAAAGAACCAATTTATGGCAAGGCTGCGAAAGCAACTTTGTTTTTGAAACGAGTAAACAATAAAAAAAGAAAGAACAATGGAAGAACCTAAAAGACTTTACCGTTCGAATAACGGGATGATAGCAGGTGTTTGTGCGGGTATTGCCGATTATTTCGGCTGGGATCCTACATTAGTGCGTATCGGATATATATTATTGAGTATCTTTACGGTATTTTCCGGGGTGATCGCTTATCTGATCCTTTGGATGGTTATACCTAAACAACCTATAAATAAAGGATGAACTTTGAATTATCTTCCCCATTCAGTCCGACAGGAGATCAGCCGGAAGCGATTGCGGCCCTGTCCGACGGTATAAAGAGTGGTGTGCCTTTCCAGACCTTGTTGGGAGTGACAGGGTCCGGAAAGACTTTCACTATCGCTAATGTGATCAAGGAAGTGCGGAAGCCGACTTTGATCCTGAGTCATAATAAAACCCTCGCAGCCCAGTTATACAGCGAGTTTAAGGCATTTTTTCCGAACAATGCCGTCGAGTATTTCGTCTCTTATTATGACTATTACCAGCCGGAGGCTTACTTGCCGACGACGGACACCTACATAGAAAAGGATTTGCAGATCAACGACGAGATCGATAAACTACGTCTGCGTGCAACCGCTTCACTGTTGTCGGGGCGGAAGGATGTTATTGTCGTTTCGTCTGTCTCCTGCCTGTATGGTATGGCGGACCCGACAGCCTTTGCTGAGAAAGTGGTGCATCTGGAGAAGGGGATGCGGATAGACAGGGATAAACTGCTGCGCCGTTTCGTGGATGCCCTTTATGTCAATAATAAGATAGAGTTCAACAGGGGCTGCTTTCGTGTAAACGGGGATACGGTCGATATCTTTCCGGCTATCGAAACTTTTGATGGGGCAGCCTACCGTATTGAGTTCTGGGACGATGAGGTGGATCGCATTTCTTCGTTCGACCCGCAGACCGGGCAGGAGATAGACGAGCAGGATGAACTGAACATTTATCCGACCAACCTTTTCGTGACCACCCAGGAACGTATCAATACCGCTATCGGGCAGATCGATGTCGATCTGGGGACGCAGGTGAATTTCTTGCGGGAAATCGGCAAGCCTTACGAGGCGAAACGTTTGTACGAGCGTGTCACGTTTGATCTGGAAATGATACGCGAGTTGGGGCATTGCTCCGGTATCGAGAACTATTCCCGTTATTTCGACGGTCGCCAGGCGGGTGAACGGCCTTTCTGTTTGCTCGATTATTTCCCGAAAGACTTTCTGTTGGTGGTTGACGAGAGCCATGTGACGATCCCGCAGATTCGGGCGATGTACGGAGGCGATTATTCCCGTAAGAAGAATCTGGTGGATTATGGTTTCCGTCTGCCGGCAGCGATGGATAACCGTCCGTTGACGTTCGATGAGTTCGAGTCGCTGACTCCGTTGGCGATTTACGTGAGTGCGACACCGGCCGACTATGAACTGGAAAAGAGCGAAGGGATCGTGGTGGACCAAGTGATCCGTCCGACAGGCTTGCTCGATCCGGTTATCGAGGTGCGTCCGACGTTGAACCAGATCGACGATCTGATGGAGGAGATCACACAACGTGCTGCTGTGGACGAACGTGTTTTGGTGACGACATTGACGAAGCGTATGGCGGAGGAACTGACTGCTTATCTGACGCGCATGGGAATCCGCTGCAACTATATCCATAGCGATGTCGATACGTTGGAACGCATTCAGATCATGGATGATTTGCGGAAAGGGTTGTTCGACGTGCTGATCGGCGTCAACTTGCTGCGTGAAGGACTTGATTTGCCGGAAGTCTCTTTGGTCGCTATCTTGGATGCCGATAAGGAAGGTTTCCTGCGCTCGCATCGTTCGCTGACGCAGACGGCTGGACGTGCTGCCCGAAATGTGAATGGGAAGGTGATATTCTATGCTGACAAGATAACGGACAGTATGCGCCTGACAATGGACGAAACGGCCCGTAGGCGTGAAAAACAGCTCGCTTATAACGAGAAACATGGCATTACGCCTAAGCAGGTTATCAAAAACAGCGTTTCCTTGGTTGCGGAGAAACAACAACCGGTTACAGGCGAACCGTATGCTTATGTGGAACCGGAACCCAGCTTGGTTGCAGACCCGGTAGTTCAGTATATGAATCGCAAACAGCTTGAGAAAGCGATCGAACGGACGAAGAAGCAGATGATGGAGGCGGCCAAGAAGCTGGACTTTATCGAAGCAGCTCAGTTTCGTGATGAACTGGTGAAGCTGGAAGATCTGTTAGTGACAAAAAAGGATTGAAATTGGATCAAGAGATGAAACGGACGCTATTTTGTTTGTTCTTTTTTGCTTTTCTTTCCCTACCTGGAAAAGCTCAGAGGGATAAGGCTATTTACGAACGCTATTGTACGGCAGTGAAGGAGAAAGCGGCTTTGCCGACAGGTGACCTGATGGTAGAGACCGCCCGTTTTTTCTTGGGAACTCCTTATGTAGCAGGGACGTTGGAGGAAGAGCCTGAAACATTGGTGATAAACCTGCATGGCTTGGATTGCATGACTTTGGTAGAGAATACGGCTGCTTTGGCCTGGTCTGTCAAGCATCGTCTTGCTTATGATGGGTATGTTTCTGTCTTGAAAGATATGCGTTACCGGAATTCCGGCTGTGCGACACTCGATTATACGGATCGTCTCCATTATACGGCTGACTGGATATATGAAAACGAAAAGAGAGGGTATCTGAAGGATGTTACGAAAGAGATCGGTGGGCAGTCGCTTAAGCTTGACCTGTCCTTTATGTCTACACATCCAGATAGTTACAAGCAGTTGAAAGGAAATCCGGGACGTATCGCAGTAATGGCGGCTAAGGAAAAAGAAATTAGTGCCCGCCCACATTATTATATTCCGCAGGATGAAATCAATGAGCATGCCGGCCAAATCAGGAATGGCGATATCGTCTGTTTTGTCACGACTGTGAAAGGGCTGGATATCTCGCACGTCGGCATTGTCTGCCGGGAAAGGGATATGCTTACTTTTATCCATGCCTCGACCGTCCAGAAGCGGGTGATCGTGAACGAAGAACCTTTGCAGGAATACGTACAGGGTATCAAACGCAATTGTGGTATTATGATTGTCCGTCCACAGTTCTGAACTTACTGGAAGAGTTCGAACGCGAACTTGAATCCGATCCCGTCATATTTCAATTTATCGAACCCGACGAAGGCGGCGACGTTGAAGATATGGTTACCGAAACCGTATCCGATTTCAGTGTAGCTGGGTTTGACTGGCATCCATAACTGACTGAGGTAAAAACGTTCGGAGATGATGTGCTTGGTTGCTTCTGGTTTGAATAGCTGAAAGAGCATGAATGGACTTTCGTACATGGCATGTGCTTGGACATATTTGTCGGATGCGTTGAACCATACGCTTCCTAGCTGGTGGAAGACACCTCCGAAATCGTCTCCTCCCCATGATTCGGGGAAGTTGTGCCGTGTGAAATACCGGTAGTCGGCAAAGTAGGTTGACTTCTGGGCAGTATAAAGCCCTCCGCTGATATGGTAGTTGAACCGGCGTGACAGGCCCAGGTAAATGCTTTGGTGGATATCGGCCTCTACACGTCCGTAATTACCGCTGCTTTTCCATACGCCTGGTATGGCCCGCCCGAACTCGATGGATATGGTCGGGTAGTAGGAGTAGAGGTACTCTTTACGGTAACCGTCCATCCAGTAGTATTGTCTGGGAGTATAGGAAAAGCCGATCGTGGGGATGAAATCGTGATAGTTTTCGTTGATGATCTCCGTGACACCGTCTCCCGGATCTATCGCGCTTTTCCGGGTTGGTATGCGGCGGTGGTAAGAGATGCCGGTGGTCATTTGGAAACCGTTGAACAACTCGATCTGATTCTTGAGCTCTATGTAATAGTGCTTGAAGTATTCCAAATCCAGGTTTTCGAAGTTGAAAGTGGAGTCTTTCAGCTGTTCGTTAATTTCGTTCATGATCTTGGAAGAATATCCTTGGTTGGTGTTTCCGAGACTGAGGCTCAGGGCTCCTTGTTTCTCAGGAAGATATTCCCAATCTCCCTCGAATTTGAAGAACAACTCTTTTCGTTTGAATACAAAACCGACCTCAGGCCGGAAACGCAGTTGGCGGTCTTTCTTGAAGGTCTTGCTGAAGCGGAGCTGTTGCCTGTAAGTAATACCGTTTCGTCCGGAATAGCCCAACTGGAAAGGATTCAGGATGCCGGAGTATTTCAGACGGGTCGTTTTATAATCCAGATTGATGGTGTTGGTCAGGCGTTCTGTTATTTTCAGGTATTTCCGAATGTTGCTTGTGTCGTTGGCTTGGGTTGTTCTGATGCTTGTTTTTTCGTATTTTGTTTCTTCTTCCTGGGTCAGTGGGATGTCTCTTTTGTTTTTCCAGTAGCTGCTGTCGCTGATGATTGGGATCGTATCAGATGATAACTGGTAATATCCGGTCAAATCGAGGGAGTGGTGTTTTTTGTCTTCATAGTCTTCTTCAACCCATTCAACGGCTTCGTATTTGAATGAAGTATGATAGTAGCTGGCGATGGCATTTCCCAGCACATGATACCGGAGAAATAGGTCTGCCTTTTGTGGCAGGATGAAATGGCGGTAATCCCGTCCGAATGTCATGACCAGGTTGAATTCGGCAAAGGAGAAACGCCCGTTTAAGTCGATCTTGTCAATGTGCCAGTCTTTGTCGGTGATGTACAGATCTCCGCAAATGAGTTTTTGGCTCCATAGCTTTGGCATGAAGCGTATCTGGTAGATTTTCAGATTGCCGGTCGTTTCGATGCTTTCCAGGTTGAAGTTGTAGTATTTGAATGCTTCATGAGCTACTGGCATGATGATCCCTTCGTTGTAGATGGTTGGCGAATAGACGTTCAGGTTCAGAAATGTCAAGACTTCCTGCTGTTTTGCGCCGTTGGGGATGCTGTTTCCGTTTATCGCTTCGAAGCTGTGCAGGTAGTTGTTCGGAGCGTTGAACTTGGAGTGGCTGACCATCTCGAAGATCATATCCTTGTTCTTCCTGTCTACCGGAAAAAGATGATGGGCGAAACGCATTAGAATGTTTTGTTTGAGTATTTCCGTCTTGCCTTTGATATAGATTTCGGCCTCGTACCGTGAGACGACTGTTTTGTATTTGTCGGCCTGCTCGATTACCTTCCTCATAATAGAATCCCCTTGCTGGGATGATACCGTTTTGGGGGACCGACCCAGCAATAAAAGGTTCCCATAACTACCATCAGGGTCAGCTAAGGCATTTACTGCGGTAAAAAGCAGAATGATAATATAAAAATACTTTTTCAACAAATTATCGTCTCTTTCTTTACAAACGTAACGAATAAAATCGAATTTTTTATTCATTTATCGTATTAAACTTATTCTGCTTTTAAAAGAAAAGTATTACATTTGTGCTTCATAAGTATGTTATATAGCAGTCGTGGTTAAACAACAAAGAAGAGGTCGATCTATCGGCCAGTTTGGCAGAAGTGTGGAGAGTCCTGACCGAAAAGGAGCGGGATGTTCTCCGTAATAATTCGACGATCCAGCATTTCAAACGTAACGAGTTGATATATTGCGAGGGCGACGAACCGAGAGACATGATGTGCTTATTAAAAGGCAAGGTTAAAATCTTTAAAGAAGGTGTTGGCGGACGAAGCCAGATCATTCGAATGATTAAACCGGTGCAGTACTTTGGCTACCGGGCAAACTTTGCTCAGGAAAATTACCTGACGAATGCATCCGCTTTTGAAGCTTCGACGGTATGTCTGATTCCGATGACTATCGTTACGGATCTTTTAATGGGGAATGCGAACCTTGCCATGTTTTTTATCCGCCAGCTTTCTCTCGATTTAGGAATTGCTGACGAACGTACAGTCAACCTTACTCAGAAACATATCCGGGGTCGTTTGGCGGAATCTTTGTTATTCCTGAAAGACAGTTATGGTTTGGAGGAAGATGGAGCGACATTGAGTATCTATCTTTCTCGAGAAGATTTGGCTAATCTTTCGAATATGACGACATCTAATGCAATCCGTACATTGTCTACATTTGTAGCTGAGCGTATTATTGCAATCGACGGTCGAAAGATCAAGTTGATAGACGAGGACAAGCTCAAAAAAATAAGTAAGATGGGATAGCAGAATAAATTGAGAATTGAAAATGGATAATTGAAAAGTGGAAGAGCCCGTTAAGGTTCCTGTTTTTCAATTATCCATTTTTTGTATTATAATTTTCAATTCTCGACTTTCCAATTTCAATTTCCAACCGCTTCCCGTATTCGAACCAACTTTGTCAGCAGTCCTTCCAGTAAGTCGAGTTGCAGCATGTTCGCACCGTCTGATTTGGCTTTAGAGGGTTCCGGATGGGTTTCGATGAATAATCCGTCAGCTCCGACGGCAATGGCTGCTTTGGCTATCGTTTCGATCAGGGTAGGGAGTCCTCCTGTCACACCTGAAGTTTGGTTGGGTTGTTGCAAGGAGTGGGTAACGTCCATGATAACGGGATAGCCGAACTGCTGCATTTGAGGAATACCCCGATAATCGACAACCAGGTCCGTATATCCGAATGTAGTGCCTCTTTCCGTAATCATGACGTTGTCATTTCCGGCATCGGCTACTTTTTGTACGGCAAATTGCATGGCTCCCGGCGAGAGGAACTGTCCTTTTTTGATATTGACAATTTTCCTTGTCTTGGCAGCAGCTACCAGCAGGTCCGTCTGCCGGCAGAGGAAAGCAGGGATTTGCAGGATATCCACATACTCGGCAGCCATTGCAGCTTCAGCTGTTTCGTGAATATCGGTTACAGTCGGAATACCGAACGTGTCGCCTACCCTGCGGAGTATTTTCAGTGCTTTCTCATCGCCAATGCCTGTGAAAGAATCCAGCCGAGAACGGTTGGCTTTCCGGTATGATCCTTTGAATATATATGGGATATTCAGCTTATTCGTGATACCGACTACTTTCTCTGCAATACGCAATGCCATATCTTCTCCTTCGATTGCGCAGGGACCTGCCATCAGAAAGAAATTGTCTCTATTCTTTAAATCATTAACTGTTATCATAATATGATTGTTTTGTTTCAAAATTGGGTAGATTTGAATTGTAAATGCTGATTTGTCAGTCTAAATATTCTTATAATTTCAATAACTCCAATGTCTTCTCTATCTTTTCTTCTGTCGGCAATGTAGCATCTATCCAATGGATGGTGTTTCCCCGGCGCTCCATGCCTCTGAACCAGGTCATTTGCCGTTTGGCAAACTGGTGTATGGCGATCTCCAGTTGGGAAACCATATCTTCATAAGACAGTTTGCCTATTATATATAAAGTAAGATATTTATATTCCAGTCCGTAGTAGATCAGATCTTCCGGCTTAACTCCCGAGTCGATGATCTTCCGCACCTCGTTGACCATCCCTTCGTCCAGGCGGACACGCAAGCGGCGGGAGATCTTTTCGCGTCGTAGCTCCCGGTCTATGTCGATACCGATGATCAGGCTGTTGATTGGATCATATTCATTGACATCCGGAGCTTCGTTCTTATAATACTCTTCGATTTCAATGGCCCGGATGGCCCGTTGGGCGGTATCCACATCTGTCTTATTATGGAGGACCTTGTAGCCGGCAAGTATCTGCTCCAATTCCGGGAGCGATTTATCTTTCAACGACTCGCGCAGCCCAGGGTTCTGGGGAACATCCAAGAGTCTATATCCTTTCAGTACGGCTTCAATGTACATACCTGTACCACCGCATAGAATCGGCAGTTTCCCTTTTTTCCGGATTGTTTCATAAGCTCGGAAGAAATCATGCTGGTATTCGAATACGTTATATTTATATCCCGGATCGCAGATGTCGATCAGATGGTAAGGAATCGTTTTTCCATTTACTGTATAGTCGGCCAGGTCCTTTCCTGTCCCGATATCCATTGAACGGTAAATCTGTCTGGAATCGGCGCTGATGATTTCCGTGTTCAGTCGGGCAGCGAGTGCAGCGGCAAATGTTGTTTTACCGGATGCTGTCGGCCCTAAAACAGTGATAAGTTGATAGGTATCCATAGTGATACAAAGATACAAAAAAAAGCCGCAACCCGAAGGATGCGGCTTTCAAACTATATAATCTTGATTGATTAGCAGTTTACAGATGCCATATGAGCGATCAGGTCAAGAACCTTGTTAGAATAACCGATTTCGTTATCATACCAAGAAACAACCTTTACGAATGTATCTGTTAAAGCGATACCAGCTTTAGCATCGAAGATAGAAGTACGAGTGTCACCTAAAAAGTCAGAAGAAACTACTGCATCTTCAGTATAACCCAGTACGCCTTTCAGTTCGCCTTCAGAAGCTTCCTTCATTGCAGCACAGATTTCAGCGTAAGTAGCCGGTTTAGCCAAGTTAACTGTCAAGTCAACAACAGAAACGTCCAGAGTCGGAACACGCATTGACATACCAGTCAGTTTACCGTTCAGTTCAGGAATAACTTTACCTACAGCCTTAGCAGCACCTGTAGAAGAAGGGATGATGTTGCCAGAAGCAGCGCGGCCACCTCTCCAGTCCTTCATAGACGGACCGTCAACAGTCTTCTGAGTAGCAGTTGTAGAGTGAACAGTTGTCATCAAACCGTCTGTGATCCCCCACTTGTCATTCAGAACCTTTGCGATAGGAGCCAAGCAGTTAGTAGTACAAGAAGCGTTAGAAACGAACTGAGTACCTTTAACATATGATTTTTCGTTTACACCGCAAACGAACATAGGAGTTGCATCCTTGGAAGGAGCAGACATAACTACATATTTAGCGCCAGCTTCGATATGAGCCTGAGCCTTTTCCTGAGTCAGGAACAAACCAGTAGATTCTACTACGTATTCAGCACCTACTGCATCCCACTTCAAATCAGCCGGATTGCGTTCTGCTGTTACGCGGATTTCCTTACCGTTTACGATCAGCTTGCTGTTTTCAACGTCAGCTTCGATAGTTCCGTCGAACTGACCGTGCATTGTGTCGTATTTCAGCATGTATGCCAAGTAATCAACCGGGCAAAGGTCGTTAATACCTACGATCTGAATATCGCTTCTCTTTTGAGCAGCACGGAAAACGAAACGTCCGATACGGCCGAAACCGTTAATACCTACTTTAATCATTGTAATAAAACTTTTATGGGTTTATTAAAAATATTACTTATCTCCAATTTAACTTAACAGCCGCAAGGAAAATATATTCGTAGCACACTGTTTTTAACGACTGCAAATTTAGTCATTTTTTTTATTGTACAGGAATTAGGACAAGAAAAATATGCCCTCTAACATAAATTAATTGTTGCAGCTTATTTCTTTTTCTTGAAAAGTTTCTTTATTATCCACGCCTGGACTTTCTGGATGCCCCAGGCTGTCAATAATGGGCGTGCAACATCCCATGCAACAGGTAATAAGCCTTGTGCCACAGAAAGATAGTCGGCAAATCCAAACGACATGGATGGCACTTCCGAAGTATGTACAGGCTGGTTGCTTTCCGTTCCTTTGGATTTGGTTTTTGTGTTAGGGAATAAGAGAGCGGAGACACCTGAAAGTAACAACGTGCCGGCGTTCTCTTGTATGTAAGAGAAATCAGCATTCAATTTCTGTTCCTGTATCGTACATTCCTGTTGGATGCGGCGACGGTCAGAAATCAGTTTCTCCAGTGGTGTCGGTTGCGGATTGTTCATTGTCTGTCGCGTTTGTTTTATCATCATTTGTTGTCAATGCGGAGATCACAACGTTTAATACTTTATTGCTGATTCTGCCTTTGTTCATGACAATAATACCGATCAGCAGCAGATAGAGCACGGCTACCACGCCGAATCCCGAACCTACCGAACCGAACAGATCCCCCAAGAAAAAACCTAATGCGAGGAAAATGAACAGAATCGCAAAGAAAGCCAGAAATAATAAAATAACACCATACGAGAGAACAGCAATAACCTTTCCTGTTCTCTCATATGTGTTTAATTTTAGGAGTTCGAGCTTCAACTCCACGTAAGCCGAAAGATCTTTTTTCAGTTCACGGAAGATTTCACCTGCGTCTTTCTCCATACAAAATTATTCTGCTACGATTTCTTCTGTAGTTTTTGCAATTTCAGCTTTTCCTTCTTTGTATTTAGCAAGAGCTGAATTGAAGCCTTCTTTTACTTTACCAACTACACCATTCAATTCTTCCAGTAGTTGTTCTCTTTTATCTGTTGCTGCCAGATAACCAACTGCGGCGCCAACGGCTGCACCAACTACTAATCCCAGTAATAATTTAGAATCTACGTTTTTCATAACTCTTTCTTTTTATAATGTTGCTACTAAGATAACGAATATACTTGAATGATGGTTTATTTGGACCTTAACTTTTAGGGTTAATTAATGTTATTGTTTCTGGACTTTCACCGCAGCCCAATTATTCTTCTCTGTGTGCGATAACAATGCCAATCCGTTATGTTTGCATTCTTCTTCGATGGCCGGAATGTCTTGTACATAGAAGCCGCTCATGTAAAGGAAGGCTCCTGGTTTCATACATTCGCTGTAATGGCGGATATCATTCAGCAGGATATTCCGGTTGATATTCGCAAACACGATGTCGAAGGTTCCGAATGCAGGGATCTGTTCGGCTCCCCCAAGGGCGACCTGGATATCGTTCGTGTTGTTTAGACGTATGTTTTCGAGTGCATTATTGTAGGCCCATTCGTCAATGTCGATGGCCACCACGCGTCCGGCTCCTTTCATATGGGCAAGGATGGCCAGTACGGCTGTTCCGCAACCCATGTCGAGTAGTTCTTTGCTGGTGAGGTCTAATTTGAGTATTTCGCTGATCATCAGGAAAGTTGTCTCGTGGTTGCCGGTTCCGAATGCCATCTTCGGGTCGATGATGATATTATAGGCATAACCCGGCTCATGTTCGTGGAAGGAGGCGCGGATGATGCAATCCTTGCCGATGCGGATCGGCTTGAAATAGTTCTTTTCCCATTCCTCGTTCCAGTCCTTGCTTTCCACCAATGTTTCGGTAAAATGAATATCCACGTTTTCCAGTGGAAATTCGGCAAGTTTGTCCTGCAATCCTTTTACATTATATAATTGGTCGGAAATATACCCTTGTAACCCATTTTCGTTTTCGGCAAAACTTTCAAAACCGATTTCTCCTAGCTCGGCGGCCAGCACGTCGTTGATAATGGAAGTCTCGACAGGGGAGGTGTATGTGAATGTAAGTTCGTAATAATTCATATCGTTCTTTCTTTATAGATTCCTTCTATAGACAAAAGTATATATTTTATCTTGATGTTTCACATTTCATTCGATACATTCTTTATTTATGTGTAAGAATTAGTAAAATATCCAGTAGCCTTATAAAAAACCCTTTTGGTACACCCATATACCAAAAGGGTTTTACTTCCTGATTTTTGATAATCAGATGTCTCTTACTACCATCCTGGATTTTGAATCAATGTTGGAGTGCGAGACAATTCATCTTGCATAATCGGCCAAAAATAAGAACGAGGGCTATAGAATACACGTCCGTCATTTACCGCAATGCGTTTCATCTTATACCGTTTCCCGTCCACTTCAATTTTTCCATTTGGATCTTCTACAGGCTTCATGCCGTGTGAACAACGTTGGCTTTTAGCATACGGCCAACTCTCTGGTCCAATATAGTTTTTTTCTTTGGCTAACTCAATAGGATCATCTGATTCCATATATAAGCGTGTTGCCCAATAGCGCCAATTCTCATAGAATAATTCTACACGACGTTCGCGTTGGATATATTCTTGCATCAAGTTTGCATCAGTTAGGACAGCTGGAGGCATCGGAGCCATGAAAGAACGTTCCCTTACAGAATTGACTAAATCATAGATTTCTTGTGTGGGGCCACTTACTTTGTTCACAGCTTCTGCATAAATATAAATGAATGTCGGCAGACGCCAAATAGCAGGTCCGTTGATCACATGTCCACCTTTGTTTCTATCCCATCCGTCTTTGAACAGTTTTCTCAAATAATAACCAGAGTGAGAAGAGGCTTCCAAATAACTACTGCTCACGGCATCTTTGCCTTCGGCTGTATTCAATTGTTTACCACCATACCAAGAACCATGATAACGGATATCACGATAGAAACGCGGATCACGTTTTACGCTTTCATAAGGGTTTTCGTCATCATAACCATCTATTTTAGCTCGGCTATCATAAATAGGGTAGCCATATCCGTCAGGGCTTATGTATTCATATTCGTCGACTTGTTCCTGCAGAGGACGTTGACGGGCATGACCATTTTGGGAAGGAGGCAAGACATCGCCAGACCAGCCCGTATCTTTATCACGAGTGGTAAACCAAACCCATTCCTGTTGAATCGCATCCATGTTGTAAAACATTTGCCATAGTCGCTCTTGTACTTTTCCATTGTTTGTATTGGCATTGCCATCAACGTCTTTAAAGTCATCTGCATCCATTGCTGCCGGTGCATATAATTTATACCGAATAGCTCCATTGACATCTTTCGCTTCCAATACATCTTTTGCTGCATCGCGAGCTGCTTCCCAGCGTTTCGGATCATAAGTAGTGTATTCATCTTTGAAAGCTCGTGTGTCGTTTGGCAACGTCCCGCCATTCCACAAAGGGGTTGCAGCCATCCAACGGACAATCGCCTTCAATCCTAAACAAGCCCCCTTGTCGACACGACCAAAATACTCACCTCCGTAAGAGGCGTCTACCTTTTCATAAGCGGCATCGGCATCGGCACAAATCTTTTCGACCATACTATGAAAAGACTCTTTTACATACGCCATATCTTCACCTGGAACGACAACATGATCCATATATACTCCTTCACCATAAGCTCGGATTACGAGATAGTGCAAGTATGCACGGAAAAATAATGTTTCACCTAAGCGACGTTCTAAGTCGCCTTCCCGACCGTCTTTGGGGTTATCTGGAGTATTGTATTTTTTTACACCTTCCAAAATGATATTGGCACGTCGGATACCATTATATAAGTCCCACCAGTATTGTCCGCAACTACTGTTGTTTGGCATACCTTGTGAAGGTCCATAATTCCCAATGTTGAATTGATGCGGAATGGCTTGTTCATGGCTGGAAGCCGTACATTCGTCTGTCAATCCTGCAGAGCCGAAGTGATTCATGAAAATCAGCGGTCTATTTGCGAACTTTGCTCTTGCATACAAATCGGTCACCAAGTTATCGACTTGTTCATAACGAGTAAATACATCTACCTCATTTTTCTTATCATCAGGCATTCTGTCCAAGAAGTCGTCACAAGATGAAAGAGACAGGAGTAATACTCCAATTCCTATGATTGATTTTTGTAATTTCATTTTCAAAAGATTTAAATAATTAATATGTAATTTCGACACCAAAATTATAGACTCTTTGGATCGGATACCAGTCACCGGAGCCTTCTTTCGTTTCAGGATCCATGTCGACATCATCCAAACTGTCGAATGTTAGTAAGTTTAAACCTTGTACATAAAAGCGTACATTTTGCAAACCTGCAAAACGAATTATGTTTTTGGGTAACGAATACCCCACTTCTAAGTTTTTCAACCGGATATAATTTGCATTGTACAAGAATAAACTGCTGTTCCCATTTTTGTTGTTTTCATAAGCTCCGTATGTTAAGCGTGGGTAAGTTGCCACATCTTTTGTAGCTTCTGTCCAACGGTTCAAGTGCATGTGTTTCACTTTACCATATTGATCTTGTTCGTAGGATGGAAAATCCCAAACTGCGGCTCCATTCAACAATATGCTGGAGTTTAAAGAGCCTTGAAACATTACGCTGATGTCGAAGCCTTTATATTGTATTCCAAAAGGAATACCAAATTGTATTTCCGGTGTACGTGGAAATCCCATATGTGTTCGGTCGCCATAGTCATCGATTTTACCGTCTTGATTCAAATCTTTATATACGACATCACCCGGATGCAATTCGCCCCAAGGCTGGAAACCACGACCGTCATTCATTGCATTCAATTTATCCGCTTCTGCTTGATCATATACAAAGTGATCGACTACATATACAAAATGTTCTCCTAATCGCCGGCCGGTCTTTTGGCGATATTCATTTCCATAATCAACTTCATTCATGAATTTGATCTTATTACGGGCGAATGTGAAATTGGGTTTGATATAATAACGGAAATCTTTACCGATTGTGGAGTTCCAACCTAACTCGAAATCAATACCCTGATTGTCCACAATTCCAGAGTTTACAAATGGAGCGTCTTTTCCTACTATGTCTGGATATCCCATCTTGTCGCCATCGCTTAGTGTTGTGATAATATCGTATCGATGTTCTCTAAAGTAGTCGGCAGCAATAGTTAACTTCCCATTGAATAGGGTCGCATCGAAACCGACATTCGTTTTACGAGCTTTTTCCCAAGTTAAATTTGGGTTGGCGAAGTTCCCTTCTTTCAGCCCATCGTATCCAGAGCCAAACTCATTAAAGCCGAAACTGTAGCCATCACCTCCTTGGAAGAATTGAAGGTAGGCAAAACGATCATCGTTATTATCTGAAATTTTATCGCTTCCTACAAGACCGAAAGAGGCTCTCAACTTTAAATTATCCAACCACTTCTCAGTTCCTTTCATGAATGCTTCTCGAGAAATCACCCAACCGATAGATCCTGCCGGGAACACACCGTATCGATTACCCGGAGCAAAATTTTCAGATCCGTTGTAGCCAATATTGAATTCAGTCAAATACTTGTTGTCATATGCATACGTTGCGCGCCCACTAATACCTTGATACCGATATTCTACTCGATTATCATAGGCTCGTGATGAGCGGTTGAATAGTACCATAGCGGAAACATTGTGTCGATCGAACTCACGTTGATAGTCCAATTTTAATTGATAGTAAGTTTTGTTTTCCGCGGCATTGTGACTAAAACCATTACTAATCGTTTCGTCTGTACTATACCAAGGATTACCTAAGCGATAAGCTCCTGCATAAGGTTCCGTAGAATGCAAATAATAAGAGCCATATACGCTTTCATCCGGTTGGAAAGTAGCATATCTACCATAGTTCGCATAACCATCTTGACGTGTTTCCAGCACACGCCGTATCCAACGACCTTCTTTTGCGTCATACGAGATACTACCTTCAACTTTTAATCCTTTTGTAATGAAATCCAATTTGTGACCGATTGAAAACGTTCCATTCAAAAACGTTTTTTTCTCATTCAAATATCCGGTACGGCTTAATTCACCTAAGATATTGTAACGATGTTGCTGGTCACCATAGAGCATACCTTTCGGATTGTTTAAGGCATACGTTTCATTAGCCGCATTACCATTGTCTTGTAATGTAATAGGTAAATGGGGTGGTTGCGTATTTGCAATAGACACTACCCGGCTAGCGGTTGTACCTGGGGCATTACGGTCGGTAATGCGTGCACCCAAGTCGACCTTAACATAAAAGTTCTTTGTAATATCCACATCTACATTCGCACGAAAATTATAACGCTGAAATACAGCTTGTGTGCTATAATCCGCCATGTCCGTATGTTTGTAGTTACCGTCTTGCTTATAATAATTTGCCATTACATAGTAACGGGCGCGTTCGGAGCCGCCTCGGACAGACAAACTATAATCCTGCTGAATACCTGGTTTGAAAGCATAATCAAAATAATCCCAATTATATCCTTTCCCATTTTTGAAATCTTCGATAACATTTGTAGAGAATAGATCTGGAGAAGATGGATCTACCCCCATATTCATGCGAGCTTCGTTGTAAAGTTCAGCATATTGAGCTGAACCTAAATATTCAGGGAACTTAGCAGGAGAGTTTGTTCCGACTGATGCTTTGAAACTCACGGATGGTTTTTCGGACGCTTGTCCACGCTTAGTTGTGATTACGACTACACCGTTTGCTCCACGAATTCCATATGCAGCCGTTGCTGAAGCGTCTTTCAAAATAGTAAATGTTTCAATTTCTTCTGGTGCTAAATAAGCCATATCATCGCGTTCCACACCGTCAATGATGAAGATCGGTGTCTGGTCTCCATATGTAGAGGCTCCGCGGATGCGCAAGTCTGCTCCATCGACACCCGGCTCGCCTCCACTGAATTGATTTGCCATCAGACCCGGCATACGTCCGGCCAAGGCATTTGTTAAATTAGCTGTCGGACTTTGTTTCAAATCTTTTGTGGTAATCGTTGCTACAGATCCAGTGATAGTTGCTTTCCGTTGTGTTGTATATCCTACAACAACGACTTCTTCCAATGCCTTGGCATCTTCAACCATTTTGACATTTACAATTCGTTCTCCTTTCAGTGAAACTTCTTTGGGTTGATATCCCACATACGAAAAGACTAAAGTTGCTTTCGAATAAGGAGCTACGATTTCAAAATTGCCGTCCATGTCGGTTATTACTCCTGTCATGGTTCCTTTGACCATGACATTCACTCCTGGTAACGGACCGACATTATCTGAAACCTGTCCTTTTACTTTGAAACCTTCTTGATTTACACCGTCCAATTTGGTTTTGGTTGTGCCGACCAAGGGAACTACTTTTTTTGTCATCTACGCCATTGCTCCCCATATTGACTTTACCATCCACCGCAAAAGCACAGGTAGTCAAACAAAGTAACCCACAAGTTACTTTCGAAACTCGAGACAACGAGTTCTTTCTTCCTATTGGAAGATTACAATTCTGTTTTTGCATCTTTTCATGTATTGCTTTAATTGTTAACTAAATAAATTATATACCAAGTGAAAACTTGATATCGGAATTTTTAAAAACACATTTTATATCATAGGCCTTTTTGTTTTAATTAAAAAAATCTTGCCGTAGTTCTTGGAGAACTGAGTACAATTATATAATGCAAAAGTATTATAAATAAATATTTATCAAAAACACATCTAAATATTTCAATACAAGATGATCTTTCCTTGTTATAGTATCTTATATCGGCTGTAAAGTTAAACAAAAAACATGAACATAAAAATAAATATTATTAAGATTAATATATTTAACAGTAAATAAACAATCAAGATTTTGGTTTTGCAGAAAATCAGTTCTTGCCACCTCAACGGGCAATTTATATAACAGTTTTTGGTTCTTTATCAATTTAGGAATCCTTAATTTACTTATATTCTGCTATTCGGCTACATGAAGAAACATGTCATTTTCTGTTTTCAAAATTCATTTAAACCTCTTCATATATTGAACTTTGATTGTTGGGCGTTACCTCTAAATTGACGAAGAACCAAATCCTTATTAAAGAAATGTGATATTTGATCGCAATTTTAGCAAGATCAGTTTTTCTCTCTGATTTTCTATTGAACCAACAATATAATAATCTCTTTTACCCTCTCCTAATTGTACTCAGTTCTCCAAGAACTATGGTAAGAGTTTTTTCAGAATAGAAGAATCTGGTCTCACTCATTAGGTATTTCTGTTTGGCTAAAATTTATTTGGACAGAAAGAAATTAGAGGTTTATGAAACTCTTGTAGATATAAGCCTGAGGGAAGTTTTAGGGAAAAGTATTGAAAGATACTGATGCAATACAGGGAAATCACACCGAAAACCCATCAAGTGTAAAATCATCTCTATAAAGATTTTGCAAAATAACCATCATGTAATCATAGTTTCTCTTTAGATGTTGTTGGGAGTGGCTTGTAGTGTTTTTATCAAAATCATAAGATATAAAATCATTTTTAGAAATGGTGTCTGTGAAGAAATCGTTTCCTTTGAAAACAAAGTCATGCTATTAACAGATTAAATCGCAACGATATGAAAAAGACAGCTTTATTGCTTCTGGTCGCTTTGGTCTTAGGATGGGCGGGATGTTCGTCCGATTCGACCGTCGAAGTGAAGAACCTCCGGTTGGAGATGAAAGAAAATCCATTGGGAATCAATGTGACGCAACCCCGCTTTTCCTGGCAGATTGCTTCCGGCAAACCGGACTTGAAGCAGACGGCCTATCAGATACAGGTGGCTGCTTCTCCTGAACAATTGGAATCCGGTGACGGGCTTTTGTGGGATTCGGGTGTGGTCCGTTCGGACGAGTCGGTACTGGTTCCGTATGCCGGGAAAGCCCTGGAATCGGGAAAACCTTACTATTGGCGTGTGAAATTGACGACCAACCAGGGGGATACTCCCTGGAGCGATGCCGGTAGCTGGTCAATGGCCTTGCTCGATGATTCGGAATGGAAAGCGACCTGGATCGGCGAAGATTCCCTCTCCAATCCGGGTGAGGAGGTAGGTGTGGCCGGTGGAAACAATAAAACACGCTTGGCCGCCCGATATCTGCGTAAAGAGTTTACGACGGATAGGGCGGTGGAAAGAGCCGTCTTGTATATTTCCGGCCTTGGCTCGTATGAGGCTTACCTGAACGGAAAGAAAGTCAGCGAGGACGTGTTTGCCCCGATGCCGTCCCTGTATTATAAACGTATATATTATAATGTATATGATGTGACAGCTTTGATGGCTTCCGACAAGAATACATTGGGAGTGATTTTGGGGAACGGCCGTTTCTTCTCTATGCGTAATCCGGGAATGAAAACATTCGGCTTGCCTCGTTTGCTTGCGCAACTTCGGATCGAATATGCAGACGGGTCGCAAGCGACGGTCGTCAGTGATACGTCTTGGAAAATCACCTCGAAAGGACCGATCGTCGCAAATAACGAGTTTGATGGCGAAGAATATGATGCCCGCCTCGAGATGGAAGGTTGGAACACGAACGGTTTCGACGACGGCGCATGGAAAACTCCCGATGTGATGGAGGCTCCTGCGGGCAAACTGACAGCACAGCAGAACCCGAATATCCGCGTACAGGAAACGTTGAAGCCGGTAGCCGTTTTTGATCGTCCCGATGGAAAGTATATCCTGGACATGGGGCAGAACATGGTCGGTTGGCTCTCTGTTAACCTGAAAGGAAAGAAGGGTAAACCCGTATCGATGAAGTTTGCCGAATTGTTGCAGAAAGACGGCTCGCTCTATCTGGCCAATCTGCGTACTGCGCAGGTGACCGACATTTATACTCCGGCTGAAGACGGTGATTTTAGTTGGCAACCCCGTTTCGTTTATCATGGTTTCCGTTTTGTGGAAGTTTCGGGACTCGATTATAAACCGGAACTGTCCGCGTTTACCGGACATGTCATTTATGACGAGATGGCGACAACCGGGCGTTTTGAAACATCCAACCCGCTGGTCAACCAGATCCATAAGAACTCTTATTGGGGAATCCGTAGTAATTATCGCGGGATGCCGACCGACTGCCCGCAACGTGACGAACGTCTCGGCTGGTTGGGCGACCGTGCGACAGGCGCTTACGGCGAAGCCTTTATTTTCAATAATGCCCAGCTGTATAACAAATGGTTGCAGGATATCGAGGACTCCATGAGCCCGGAAGGAAGCATCTCGGATGTCTCCCCGAATTACTGGACGATCTATGCCGATGATGTGACCTGGCCGTCCGCCTTCTTCTATGTGGCGGATATGCTGTACCGCCAGTTCGGCGACGACAGCGCGATCCGTGCCCATTATCCGGCCATGAAACGCTGGATGGCGCATATGGAAGAGGCGACCATGAAGGACTATATCATGACGAAAGACCAGTATGGCGACTGGTGCATGCCTCCCGAATCGCAAGAACTGATCCATTCCAAGGATCCTGCCCGCAAGACGGACGGCGCTATTCTCAGCACGACTGTCTATTATGATTTGCTGAACAAGATGATCGGTTTCGCCCGTATCTGCGGACAGGATGCCGATATCTCCGGCTACGAATCCTTGGCCGCTAAAATAAAGGCGGCTTATAATGCCAAATTCTTTAATAAGGAAACGGCGGAGTATGGCAATAATACGGTTACGGCCAACATTCTCTCATTGCGTCTCGGACTTGTGCCGGAAGGATATGAAGGGAAAGTTTTCAGTAATATTGTGAAAAAGACGGAGGAGGATTTTAACGGACATGTAAGTACCGGAGTCTTGGGAATCCAGCATCTGATGCGCGGACTGACCGAGTACGGGCGGGTCGATATGGCCTATAAGATCCTGACGAACGAGACTTATCCGAGTTGGGGATATATGATTAAGAACGGTGCGACAACCATCTGGGAACTTTGGAACGGCGATACGGCTGATCCGGCCATGAATTCTGCCAACCATGTGATGTTGCTTGGTGACCTGCTGATCTGGTACTACGAAGACCTGGCCGGCATCAAATGCGCTCCCGATGCAGTCGGTTTCAAGAAACTGGTGATGGAACCTGTTTTCCCCGATGGCCTTGACGAAGTTTCCGCCTCGTACGGTTCGGTCTATGGAGAGATCAAGAGCGCATGGACTAAGAAGGGAGGCGACTTTAGCTGGGATATCACTTTGCCGGGCAATACGTCGGCGATCGTCCGGATTCCGAAGAAATACAATGTGACGGTCGGTAACTTGCCGGGTGTGCGCAGAGTTTCGGCAACGGAAGGATATATGGAAGTCGAGATCGGTTCGGGAAGCTATCATTTTGGAAAATAGTTTCGAAAAGATTTGGATGATATATCAAGAAACCGTAATTTTGCACTCTGAATTCTGCAGGAGGTAAACAAGTGATGCTTAGAAGTGTATCCACCTCCGGGACATAACCTGTTTAAATATAAAAAAGACAGATGTACGTAATCGTAGAAATTAACGGACAGCAGTTCAAGGCTGAAGAAGGAAAGAAGTTGTTCGTTCATCACATTCAGAACGCGGAAAGCGGTGCTGTTGTGGAGTTTGACAAGGTGTTGTTAGTTGACAACAATGGTGAAGTTAAAGTAGGTGTTCCTACCGTAGAAGGCGCAAAGGTAGTATGTGAAGTGCTGTCTCCGCTGGTGAAAGGTGATAAAGTGCTGATCTTCCACAAGAAGAGAAGAAAAGGTTATCGTAAGTTGAACGGTCACCGTCAGCAGTTCACTGAAGTGAGTATTAAAGAAGTTATTGCTTAACGTTTAAAGGAGAAGAGAAGAAATGGCACATAAAAAAGGTGTGGGTAGTTCTAAGAACGGCCGTGAATCACAAAGTAAGAGATTAGGTGTTAAGCTTTTCGGTGGTGAAGTTGCTAAAGCTGGTAACATCATCGTTCGTCAGAGAGGAACAGTTCATCATCCGGGTGAGAACGTAGGTATCGGTAAAGATCATACGTTGTATGCATTGGTTGATGGCGTGGTAACTTTCCGTAGAGGCAAGGAAAACCGTTCTTTCGTTTCTGTAAAAAAAGTGGTAGCAGAAGCATAAGTATTGGTTTTATATAGAAAATAAGAAAAAGGATATTCGCTTGTCGGATATCCTTTTTTTGTATCTTTGTCAACATCATGACTCGTAGGAATTTTATCATACTTTATATCGGAATACTGTTGTTTTTTCTGGCTCTAACATCGTGTGGCAGTAAAAAACAATGTGTAGTTTTACCTTCTGATTTCAAGGGACCGAAGGAGCTTTCCCGTCTCTATGGTGTCCGCCTGACTCCGAACGATAATATATTTTTATACAATGAAGGAGCCAGATGGCTTGGCGTCCCTCATCGGATGGGTGGATTGACAAAGAAAGGAGTGGATTGCTCCGGTTTTGTGGCGATTGTGTTTCGTGAAGTCTATGGAAAGCAGTTGGCACGTTCTTCGGCTGATATGCTGAAGCATAATTGCAAGAAAGTCAGCCGTGCCAACCTGAAGGAAGGTGATCTGGTCTTTTTCCGGACGGGCAAAGGAAGGAAGAAAGTGCCTAACCATGTCGGGATCTATCTGAAAAATGGTAAGTTTATCCATACCAGTACATCGAACGGTGTGATCGTCAGTAGCCTGAGTGAACCTTACTATGTCCGGACATGGCTTACCGGTGGCCGGGTGAAGAATTTGTGATTTCCTGTGAATCACTCGATTATTTTATGTAAAGACGACTATAAAATAGATGAAACCGGGTGGTTTTTATTGTCCGGCAAGGCACTTTAGTTGCCGGACATCCCCTTGTTGCCCCCTTTTACACCCGGATGTACCGGCTCCCTACACCCGGATGTAAAGAATGGCAACATGGGGGTGTTTACGGAATTATGTGCTTGTTTCTGCCAAAAAAGAGAGGGCTTTTGTGGAACGAAGAACCGTATTTCGCCAATTTAATATCTATTGTACCTGTTTTTACATTTGTTTGTTCAATTGTTCTATATGCTTTTTGAAAGAAAAGATATCAATAGATTGATTTTCAGTTATATGATAAAAATACCATGTTTTAGGAGTGATAGAAGAGTGATAGAGGAAAATGTCCTGTATCATTACCTGTAACGATTGAATATCAACAGATACAACCTCTGTAGTGATAGAGTGATAGATGATTTGCAGAAAACTTTGCATGTTAATCACTATCTTGGAAAATTTTGATGCGGTTGCCCTGTTTATGCGTCGATGATAAATCATAAATCATAAATCTTGATTATCTTTGCAACTCAAATAAAAAAACATCATTAAAGTATGTTGACGCTTAAAGTAATTACGGAAGAAACAGATCGGGTGATTCGCGGTCTGGAAAAGAAACACTTTAAAGGTGCACAGGAAAGCATTGCAAAAGTGATCGAATTGAACGATAAAAGACGTGGTGCGCAAAATCAATTAGATAAAAATCTGGCAGAGGTGAACCAGACTTCGAAAACCATCGGCATGCTGATGAAAGAAGGTAAAAAAGAGGAAGCCGAAATTGCTAAGCAACGTGTTGCTGAGATCAAGGAAGTCAACAAGGCTATCCAGGCCGAAATGGATCAGGCGGCCGAAGATATGCAGAACTTGCTCTATACAATCCCGAATGTTCCTTACGACGAAGTGCCCGAAGGTGTGGGAGCTGACGATAATAAGGTTGAAAAGATGGGCGGTATGGAAACGGAACTGCCGAAAGACGCACTACCCCATTGGGAATTGGCAAAGAAATATGACCTGATCGATTTTGACTTGGGAGTGAAGATCACAGGTGCCGGTTTCCCGGTTTACAAGGGACAAGGTGCGCAGTTGCAGCGTGCGCTGATTAACTTCTTCCTGGATGAAGCCCGTAAATCCGGTTATACGGAAATCATGCCGCCGACAGTTGTGAATGCTGCTTCCGGTTATGGTACGGGCCAGTTGCCTGACAAGGAAGGGCAGATGTATCATTGCGAAGTGGATGATCTTTATCTGATCCCGACAGCCGAAGTCCCGGTTACTAATATCTACCGTGATGTTATCCTCGATGAAAAGCAGTTGCCGATCAAGAACTGCGCCTATACGCAATGTTTCCGTCGCGAAGCCGGCTCTTATGGAAAAGATGTGCGCGGACTGAACCGTTTGCATGAGTTCTCTAAAGTGGAATTGGTTCGCATTGACAAACCGGAACACTCCAAACAGTCTCATCAAGAAATGTTGGATCACGTAGAAGGCCTGCTCCAGAAATTGGAACTTCCGTATCGTATCTTGCGTCTTTGTGGTGGCGATATGAGTTTCACGGCTGCCCTTTGTTTTGATTTTGAAGTTTATTCAGAAGCCCAAAAGCGCTGGTTGGAAGTAAGTTCGGTTTCTAACTTCGATAATTACCAGGCAAACCGTCTGAAATGCCGTTATCGTGACGAGAATAAAAAGACACAGCTCTGCCATACGTTGAATGGCAGCGCATTGGCTTTACCGCGTATCGTCGCAGCCTTGCTCGAAAACAACCAGACTCCCGAAGGCATCCGCATTCCGAAGGCGTTGGTTCCGTATACGGGATTTGATATGATTAAGTAAATAAGTATAGAAAAAACTATAGGGTGGTAAAAACGGTCGGTATCTGTTTGACAACGGATGTCGACCGTTTTTGGTAGCGACAAGCATCTATTTTCAAAACACCGGTGATTCGATTTTAAAACATATATGCTTTGCAATCAAAACATCGGTGTTTTGATAGATAAGGAATTGTACCAAATCAGATGAACAGATTTACATTCGCCTCTTCTGCCCGTTCGAGATAAGAAGCCACGCCGCCCAGTGTAACATTGTCCATCAGTTCTTCTTTTTGCACGCCCATGACATCCATGCTCATGGTGCAGGCAATCATTTCCACGCCATTGTCTATGGCTTGTTGGATCAGGCTTTCCAGGCTGTCGATTCGCTTTCGCTTCATAATGAGGCGCATCATCCAGCTACCGGCACCTCCCATGTTCATTTTAGACAGTTTGAGTTTGCCACTGTGTGTCGGAAGCATCCAGCCGAACATCTTGCCGAAAATATCTTTGGTGACTGTTGGTTTATGCTGTTTCTTGATCACATTCAGTCCCCAAAAAGTAAAAAACATGGTTACTTTCTTGCCGGTCGAAGCCGCTCCATTGGCAATGACAAAGGAAGCTAACGCCTTGTCCAGGTCGTCGCTGAAGACGATCAGTGTCTTGTTGTCGGCATTGTTTCGAGAAATCTCGCAGGAAGCTGTTTTCTCCTGTTTGCGGATGGTGGCGGCGACCACCCCGTTTTTGTTTTCCAACGCAACCAGCTCTGCACCTGTCATCTTGCACCAGGAAGTGACATCCTTGCCGAAAGCCTGGTCGGTGGCAGTTATCTGAAGTTGTTCGCCGATCTTCAACGCCTTGTAGTTCTTTTTCAATTGCATCACAGGTCCGGGACACATCAGTCCGCAAGCATCTACTTTCAACAGATTGATCTGGGAATCGGAGTTTCCATAGCTTGTGCTTTCCGGTATTTCCGGCTTGTGGGAAACGATCTCTTTTATCGGTGCGGTCGCTACGCTCCATGTTTTGTATCCTCCGGATAGGTTGCGCACATGCTTGAAGCCATTTTGTACCAAGATGCGATAGGCCAGGTAACCACGCAGTCCGACTGCACAGGTTACGACGATCGGTTTCTCCTTTGGCAGTTCGTCTAAATGTTCTCGCAATTCATCTACCGGTATGTTTATAAATCCGGGAATCGTGCCTAATTTATATTCGTCGTGTGTACGGACATCGATTCGAATCGTATCGGCCGGAAGTTCTGCGAGCTCGCGCCATTGGATGATCCGGGACTTTTTATTCAAAATATTTTCTGCAACGAATCCGGCCATATTCACGGGATCTTTAGCTGACGAATAGGGAGGTGCATAGGCATGTTCCAATTCCGCCAGGTCGTGGACTGTACCGCCTCGCTGTATCACTTGTGCCAGCATCTCGATACGTTTGTCTACACCGTTGAAGCCGACAATCTGGGCGCCTAACAATTTCCCGTTTTCCGGAGCGAACAATATTTTGATGGACAGGGGAACGGCTCCCGGATAATATCCGGCATGAGAGGCCCCATGTGTGTAGGAAGAGATATAGGGTATATTGTTCCGTTGTAATAACTTTGCATTCGCACCGGCTGCGGCAACTGTCAGGTCGAATACTTTCGCAATGGAAGTTCCGATTGATCCCGGATATTTCTTTTTGTTGCCGAATACGATATTGTCTGCCACGATGCGTCCCTGCTTGTTTGCCGGCCCTGCCAGCGGAATAAGGGCCGGCTGTCCGGTTACGAGATGGCGTACTTCGACTGCGTCGCCGAGGGCATATATATCGGCATCGGAAGTTTGCATATAATCGTTTACGGCGATGCCGCCCCGTTCTCCGATGGCGAGTCCCGCATCTTTTGCCAGTTTGGTTTCCGGGCGTACCCCGATGCTCAGCAAAACCATGTCGGTAGCGATCTGTTTGCCGCTGCGGAGGTGTACGGTCACACCACCGTCTTTTTCTTCAAAGCGGCTGACACCATCTTCTAAGTGCAGTCCGACTCCCTTATCGGTTAGTTGTCGGTGCACGATTGCTGCCATCGAGAAGTCCAACGGAGCCATCACTTGGTTGGCCATTTCTACCACGTCGACCTGTATACCTAAGTCGTGCAGATTTTCCGCCATTTCCAGTCCGATAAAGCCTCCACCCACAACAATAGCACGTTTCGGATTTTCAGTATTGACATAATTCTTGATCGTATCGGTGTCCGGCACATTGCGGAGCGTGAATATCTTCTTGCTTCCGATCCCTTCAATACCAGGCCGGAGCGGTTCGGCTCCCGGTGAAAGTACCAGTTTGTCGTATGTTTCGGTGTATGTCTCGCCTGTGGATAGGTTCTTGATTTCCACTTCTTTTTTATCCGGACGGATAGCGGTTACCTCCTGTTCCGTGCGAATGTCAATCCGGAAACGGTCTGTGAAACCTTTTGCTGTCTGTACGAACAGCTTTTCTCGGTTGTTGATCGTGTCACCGATATAATAAGGTAGGCCACAGTTTGCATACGATACATATTTTCCTCGTTCGAACAAGATGATATTGGCTTTTTCATCCATTCTGCGCAGACGTGCTGCAACGGTAGCTCCTCCGGCTACTCCTCCTATAATCAGGTAGTTCATGTTGTAAAAATATTATTTGTATTATACATATTTGTTAATGGACAATATTGGGATAAAAAAAGGTTCAACCTTTTTCCATACAAGTTTTCAGTTTCTCAAACAATCCGTCGAAACACAGTTCTGCATTCATCATCTGCTGTATTTTTTCTTTTCCGCCAGGAGTGAGGGAGAAGCACATCTGCCGTTTGTCGTTTTTGTTGATGTTGCGGCGGATATAACCTTTATTCTCTACGGCTGTGATCACTTTTGAAACGCGTGAGTTGGACAGACCTATATATTCGCAGATCATACCTGCGGATTTCGTTTCTCCGTCTTTCAGGCAGCAGAGTAACATGGCCTCATTGATCGTAATATCGTGTACCTCCGCAAAGGTTTTCTCGAACTGGTATAAAGCTTTGTATATATCTTTTATTGCACAAATTGATTCCATATTCTTATATGTTGTTGATGGGTACAAAGATATATAATATTTTCAATATAAATAATGTTTAGTGGAAAATATTTTGTCTGGTGATAAAAAGAGAGTGTTTTGTGGAATAAAAGGATGCATGCTATTATCTGAAAGCATGCATCCTTTTGAAATAATTTTTTGCCGGATGAGACAGAGTCTTGTTTGTTTAATCTCTGTTGGAGAAATATTTCATGAACTGCGAGCGTTCATACATCGCAGGATTGGAGATGTTGGCATAGTTTAGTTTGCCTTTGAACTGGTCAAGCGACTGATAATGCGCTTGGTGCATCCATTCTTCAATACAGGTAAGCACCTGTGAGATAATTTCTGCCCCATGTGTATAGACGGCGCTACACATCTGTATGGCGTCGGCTCCTGCAAGCAAGCATTTGATGACATCTTCCCAATCGTGCACTCCAGTAGAGGAAGCGATGCTGATTCCGGGTATCTTACCTGAAACGATTGCTGTCCAGCGAAGCGTGTCACTCAGGTCGGAATGGTTACTGAAAACGTTACCTGAGACAATTTGCATATTGTTGATGTCGATATCCGGTTGGTAAAAACGGTTGAAGAGGACGATTCCGTCCGCCCCGTTAACTGTCAGCGTATGGGCTACAGCTGGAATATTACCGACCATTTTGCTCATCTTGATCATGACAGGGATCGAAACAGTTTCTTTCACTTTACGGATAATGCTGACATACAAGTCACGCATGTTTTCACTGTTGTATGTGAGGTCTGTTTCCAAGAAGAACACGTTTAGTTCCAAGGCATCAGCACCTGCTAATTCGATCTGGCGGGCAAATTCGATCCATGCATCCGATTTATAGCAGTTGATACTTGCGATAACCGGAATGGTGCATAATTCTTTCGTCTTCTGGATCAGTTCCAGATAATCGTTTATCTGATTCGCCTTTACATAACCGCGTATGTAATCGGCTGCTTCGGGATAGTCCGAATCCTGCATCAGTATATCGCTTTGCATTTCAATCTGCTCTTCGAAGAGTGATTTCAGTACGATCGCACCTGCACCGGCTTTTTCAAATTCCTTGTTTCGTTCCGCGTTGTTTGTCAAACCGGAACTTCCGACGATAAGCGGGTTACGGAGTGTCAGTCCCGCATATTGTGTTTTAATGTCAATCATGTCAGATTCAATTATGTTCAACGATTACAAAAATAGAGAATTATTTTCTACCTTATCTGTTCTTGCTCTTTAAAATGGTTAAAACTCAATATTCCCGTTCTCCGAAAATGCTGGTTCCTATGCGTATCATCGTACTACCTTCGCGGATGGCGATCGGATAGTCGTGGCTCATTCCCATTGATAATTCGCAAAAATATTCGTCACCCTTGAATACCGAGTTTTTCAGTTCAGTGAAAAATTCATGGATATTATGAAACTCATTTTTGATCAGAGATGTGTCGTCGGTGTTGGTCGCCATCCCCATCAGTCCGCATATCCGGATGTAGGGAAGGGCTTCGGGCAACAGATTGTATAGCAGTTCACGGCATTCGTCAGGACTGAAGCCGTGCTTGGCTTCTTCTTGCGCGATATGTATCTCCAACAGGACACGGATGATACGATCATGTTTAGCCGCTTGCTTGTTGACTTCCTGCAAAAGTTTTAACGAGTCGATACTGTGTATCGTGTGGATGAACGGGGCAATGTCTTTTACCTTGTTGCTTTGCAATGGGCCGATAAAATGCCATTCGATGTCACTGGGCAATACTTTTTGTTTAGCTGTCAATTCTTGGGCCCTGCTTTCACCAAATACACGTTGTCCCGCATTGTAGGCTTCCTGCAATGCCTCGACGGGATGGAACTTGGAGACCGCTACCAACGTGACACCTGCCGGCAGCGATGCTTTCAGTCTTGTTATATTTTCAGTGATGTTCATGCTTCTCTTGTTTCCGCCTGTTTTTTCTGTTCGGCAATCAGTTCTTCCTCTGATTTCTTTTCCGCAGGGACACTGTTGGCGTCAAAAGGAAAGACATCCATCAGTTGGGTTTCTGTAACGGAGGCGATGGTATAGTCGGCAAGCGTTCCCTTCATTCCGTCTTCCAATACGGCGATGGCATCTTTCAGGTTAGACGCCTGTGCCAGCATCTGTGCAGCTGTTTTCTTTTCGGCTCCGCTTTTTTCATCGAGGGTGATGAAGTAAACCTTGATCTTATAGAAACGGTCGCCATTTTCGTTGAAGAACAATTCTGACAAACGGGCGCGTTTGATGTCTGTTACAGTAAATTCCCCGGATACGAAGGGGCGGATTTCTTCGATGATGCGGGCTTCCGCTTCCGTGAACGACAGGGCGTCGACCAAATAGGGTTCCGTCACTTTCTTTTGTGCTCCATTCTCCATGATCTTCTCGAAGGAGACTTTGCATTCAAACCAGTTATGCATATATTTATATGTTTTATAATGTCTGTATTTTTATTTCAAACCAAGGTACAAATATAACGGCTATTCGGGAATTAAACAACCGGAACGGATTTCTTTGTCAATTATTGGATCGTAGTGAACTTTTTGCCACATGCTCCGGTTATATAAGCGTAGTGTGTTTTTTCATGGTATTAGATTTTTAGATTAGTAATAGGTTGTTTTGTCTGGTTCGAGAGGAATAGGACAAAAGTTCTAAAATATCAGAGCCGGAAGTGTAGGAATTCCCCATACATTCCGGCTCTTTTACGTTTCAAAACCCATCGTTTCTTCAATTTCAAGGCAACATGTGTCTTCCCCCTACTGCTTGTTTATAAGATTCGACGTATCTGTCAAAGGTAAAACAATTATTTTTTATTCTCTAATTTGTAGTATAATATTCAATAAAGATTTTGAAATAAAGGGAGCTAGAAAGGAAATGTGCAACTCGTGATTGGGTGAAAAGGGAAATATTCACTTTATCGGAGGAAAGAATAAAGCATACAAAACCTGCTGCACGCTGGTGGTACAGCGTGCAGAGGTATTGGATTATTTAGTATGCGGATCATCTTGCCCCGTCGGGCATGCCGTATTGACTGATAATAAATTACCTCAAAAACAATTTATTAAGGTTACATAGATTAACATTCAGACAATTAAGGCCATGAAGGTCCGATTACTTAATATATCTATATTTCCTCCAGTCCGGGAATGTGTTCCGCAGGAAATCACGCAGAGTTTGGCGGTTTACTCCGAATTTTTCGGCGATTTCGTTCATCGAGCATTTCTCATTGATCATTTTCTTGATGACATTTTCTTTTCCGGACAACCTGACCTGCATGGTCTTTTTGCCTTTCGGACGACCGAGTTTCGTGCCTTCCGCTTTTTTACGCGCAAGTGCTTCACGGGTACGTTGTGAAATCAGATTGCGTTCGATTTCTGCACTTAGGCTAAAAGCGAAGGCCAGAATTTTACTATTGATATTATTCCCTAATTCATAGCGTTCTTTGACTGTAAGGACGATGATATCCCGTTCCATACATTGGTGAAGGAAGCTCATGACTTGCATCAAATTACGTCCAAGCCTTGATAGTTCTGTTGTTACAAGCGTGTCTCCTTTACGAATTTGTTTTAATAATCTGCCAAGTTGGCGATCCGATACACTTGTTGTTCCGCTGATTGTTTCGTCTACCCAACGTTCGATACGGAAACCTTTCGCTTTTGAATAGTTTTCAATCTCGAAGCGTTGATTTTCAGTACTTTGTTTATCCGTACTGACTCTTACATAACCGTATATCATACTATCTGAATATTAAATGAATAACTAAAGATACTTCAGAAATAGAAATGAAGGAGGGGATTAGTATTTACCAACTTTTTTTATTGTCGTGTGATTATAAGAGTGCATTCCCTCTACAAAGGTGGATATAATAATTTAAACGAAACAGCCTCTGAAAGTAAAAATTAAATTAAATTTTACGCAGTGAAAGGGGAAAGGAGTACATTTGCCGGAAAGAATAGTAGGATATGAAGAAATTATTGTCGCTGCCGCCTAACTTGGTTGGCAGTTTTCACGAGATAGCTAATGCCGATCCGGCAGACTGGTTTTGTACGTCTGATCCTATAGGTGCCCGTCTGGGATCGGGTGGAGGAACAACTTGGTTACTTGAGGCTTGCCGCCGGGATGACGATACTGCTGGAACGTTGTCGACAGGAGAATGGCTGGCGCGTGAAAAGCGGATTTTATTGCATGCCGGAGGGCAGAGCCGACGTTTACCGGGATATGCACCTTCGGGCAAGATATTGACACCGATTCCGGTGTTCCGGTGGGCGAGGGGACAGAAATTATCTCAGAACCTCCTTTCGCTTCAACTTCCGTTGTATGAGGAGATCATGCGCAAGGCGCCGGATTCGCTGCATACGCTGATTGCCAGTGGCGATGTTTATCTGCGTAACAGCGAGCCGTTGCAAGAGATTCCTGAGGCTGATGTTGTCTGTTATGGTTTGTGGGTGGATCCTGCACTCGCCACTCGCCACGGGGTCTTCGTGTCGGACCGCAAATCTCCTGACCAGCTCGATTTCATGCTTCAAAAGCCCACTCTCGATGAGTTGGGACGGCTGGCGGGGACGCATCTCTTCCTGATGGATATAGGTGTCTGGCTGCTCAGTGACCGGGCGGTGGAACTCCTGATGAAGCATTCCTACGAATCGGATGGGAAACAGATGAAGGAATATGATCTGTATTCTGAGTTTGGTCTTGCTCTTGGGAGGCATCCACGTATAACTGACGAAGAACTGAATGCGTTGACTGTCGCTATCTTACCTTTGCCGGGTGGTGAGTTTTATCATTATGGTACAAGCCGGGAGCTGATTTCCTCGACGCTGTCGGTGCAGAATCTTGTGCGCGACCAGCGGGCGATCATGCAGCGTAAGGTGAAACCACATCCTGCCATGTTTGTTCAGAATGCCGAAGTTTTTTGTTCGCTGACCTCTGATAATTCAGAACTGTGGGTCGAAAACAGTTTTGTCGGGAAACGATGGACGCTTGCCGATCGGCATGTGATTACGGGTGTTCCGGTGAACGATTGGGAGTTACACGTTCCTTCCGGTGTGTGCATTGATGTCGTGCCTGTCGGTGATGAAGGATGGGTGGCACGCCCGTATGGTTTCAATGATACTTTCAAAGGAAATACGGCGAATGAATCTACTCTCTTTATGGGGCGTGCCATAGTGGAATGGTCTGCGGAGCGGGGTATCAATTTGCCGGCCTGTGCCGACATACAGAATGCGGCCTTATTCCCTGTCTGCCGGAGTATGGACGAGTTGGGGGCTGTGTTACGTTGGATGGTATCTGAACCTTATCTGGATGAAGGACGCAAGGTGTGGGAAGTAGCTGAAAAGATGTCTGCAAACAGGCTTTCTGATTGTGCAAATCTCCGCCGCCTGTTTGCCCAGCGCGAAGCGTTCAGGAAGAAAAACTGGTCGATGCTTGCTGCCAATCATGACAAAAGTATTTTCTATCAGTTGGATCTGGCGGATGCTGCCTCCGAATTTGTTGCCGGAGGAATTATGTTGCCTAAGGGTTTACCAGCGGATGCTCCGCTGATGAAGCGTGTGCATGACCATATGTTTCGTGCCTGTGTGCTGCAACTTTCAGGAGATGAACGGGGCATGGTGGAACAGCAGCAGGCATTCTCGCTGTTGCGTGAAGGTTGGATCAGTACGATTGCTGATGAGAAACAGATGCCTCGTCTTAATGTCTATCGCGATCAGATTGTTTGGGGGCGCAGTCCCGTGCGTATCGATTTGGCAGGAGGATGGACGGATACACCGCCTTACTGCATGTATGCCGGTGGTAATGTCGTAAATGTGGCGATCGAGTTGAACGGTCAACCTCCTTTGCAGGTCTATGTGAAACCGACTCGCGAGTCTCGTATCATTCTTCGTTCCATCGATATCGGGGCGATGGAGTGCATTTCGACTTGGGACGAACTGCGTGATTTCAACAAGGTCGGCTCTCCTTTCTCCATCCCGAAAGCGGCGTTGGCTTTGGCCGGGTTTATACCCGAATTCTCAGCAGGCTGCTATGTTTCGTTGGAAGAGCAACTGAAAGCATTCGGATGCGGGTTGGAAGTGACGTTGTTGGCTGCGATTCCTGCCGGTTCTGGCCTGGGAACCAGTTCGATTCTTGCGGCTACGGTATTGGGTGCATTGTCGGATTTTTGTGGCTTGGCGTGGGATAAGAACGAGATTGGTAACCGGACGCTGATCCTTGAGCAGTTGCTCACGACCGGAGGAGGCTGGCAAGATCAGTATGGAGGGGTGTTACATGGATTGAAACTGTTGCAGACGGGTGAGGGTTTCCACCAGAATCCGTCGGTGCGCTGGCTTCCGGAATATCTTTTTACCGAACCGGAGTATCGTGTCTGCCACCTGCTTTACTACACGGGAATTACCCGTACGGCGAAGGATATTCTTGCTGAAATCGTACGTGGAATGTTCTTGAACAGTGGTTCCCATCTTCGTCTGCTTTCTGAAATGAAAGTGCATGCATTGGATATGTACGAGGCAATCCTTAGGGGTGATTTCGCTTCATACGGGCGATTGGTCGGTAAGAGTTGGGAACAAAATAAGGCACTTGATGCCGGGACAAATCCGCCTGCTGTGGAACGGCTCATTTCTCGCATCAAGGATTATGCATTAGGCTATAAACTTCCTGGTGCTGGCGGAGGTGGCTATCTTTATATCGTAGCCAAAGACCCGGAAGCCTCTTTGCAGATCCGCCGCCTTCTCACGGCAGATCCGCAGAATGACAATGCCCGTTTTGTCGAAATGAGCTTGTCGGATAAGGGATTGCAGGTGAGTAGATCGTAATCCGAAAATCGCAATCCGGATTCTGGATTGCGATTTTCGGATTACGTTTCAGATCTCGGCGACGGAGGGATTGCATATTCCTTGATGATCAGATATCCGCATCCCCCGATGAAAGCGAGGAAGATGAATGCTACCAAAATCAGTAATTTCTTGGGAGAGGAAGCTTTGAGAGGAACAGTTGCCGGTTCGATAATGGTGTAGACCGGTGTCTGTTCCTGTACTCGGAGTTTATCCTGTTCGAGCTTTTGCGCTAACGTGTTATATACATTGAACGTAAGAGTCATTTCGTTGCGTAAACGCTCTTGCTCGGTGCGGTAACTGGCGGAGATAATGTTCTTGTTACCGTCTTCAAAAGCTGCATAAGCCTGCTGTGCTTTGTAATAGGCACTGCGGGATTCTTTTAGCACTTTTTCTGTAAATTCCAGATCTTTCTTTGCTTTCTGCGTCCGGTAATGTGTGATATAGGTCTGTAACTTTATCACGATACTGTGCGCCACGTCTGCTGAGATCAGCGGGTCTTGCATGCTGACACCGAGAGTAACGACTTGTGTTTTTTTATCGACATAGACGGTGATGCGCTGGCGTAGGTTTTTCAGTACATCCTCTTGCTTGTGGGTGAGTTGGAAGGGATTGAGATCTCCATCGTTCTCTTCGTTACCGGAGAAGAACGAACGGAGGGCTGCTATTCCTTTTAGGGGCGCTTTCATAAGGATGCTCCACCAAGCGAAGCGCTGATGGCCGGCTATGTAATCATATAGAGTAGTCGTGTACTTTTTCTCCTTGTCGGTTACCTTTTCGGGAAAGAGCTCCAACAGAAAAGGTGTACTGTGCACAATATCAGGATAGAGGTTGGGTGACAAAGCATCCTGGCCGGAGGCTGAACCGAGGTCTATTCCTGCCATGGCTGCCAGTCCGCCGAGGTTGCTCATCTTGCTTGTGGCATCGGTGGTTTCGGGAGCCAGTTTCACCGTTGTGGTGAATTCTTTGGGTATGCTGAAAGCAATGATGAGTCCCGCCACTGTTGCAATTCCGCAGCATTTTATGAAGAAACGTCGTTTTTTCCACAGGTAGCCGGAGAGGGCGATCAAATCGATCTCCGATTGTGGAGACGATGGGGTATGATTGTTCTTGTCCATTTATTTACTTTAAAAGATTGATCATTGATGTTATCATTGCTGCCATTGAGGTGACGGAACTGCCGACACTCATGATTTCTGCCAGGCTTGCTCGGCGGTCGCGTTGTGTCTTGGCGGGGACTACGATTTCGCAGCCAGGCTCGACTTTGGGGTAACGTTTGAAGAAAATCATTTTACGTTGTGTGGTCGCCACTTTTCCGTTCATGTAGATAACGATGGGATATTTGCGGGCAATGTCGTTGTAGCCGCCAGCCTGTGAGAGACAGTCACGGACGTCCATTCCTTTTGTATAGGTCACACTGTTAGGATAGGTAACGGAACCGCTCACCTTCACCGTACTTTGCTGTTGGGGGATGTAAAGCACATCTCCGTCGCGTAACACTAGGTCGTCGGCACTTCCCGGATGGGCGAGCGCTTTTTGTAGGTCGATGCCTACGGGATACTCCTTCAGGTTGGCAAGCGAAACGGAGATCGAGTCACGACTTTGCTTGCTATTGTTACTCAATTGTAAGAGAGTTTCGATTTGGCGCAACTCATCTGTCGTCAGTTTACGTTTTAGACTGGCTCCCCGCACATAGGCGTCTGGAGTGATGCCGCCCGATTGTGCAATCAGTTCGCTTAAACGCGTATTCTTTTTCTTTAAAGTATAGTTGCCGGCAAAAGTAATCTCGCCTCCGACTTTCACTACTTGTTGCTTTTGGTAACCAGGTGAGAAACGGACGAATACTTCGTCGAATGGTTCGAGGGTGAAAAGCGTATCGCCGGAGGTTACTGCCAGTCCTTCGTCGAGGGTGAAGTTAAATGTCTCGGCTGTCTGGTTACTGCTCCGGGTGGCGGACGGATCTTTGAGCCGTCGTGCCACTTCTACGTTGATGATTGAGGCTGCTTCGCGCAGGCCGCCGGCGAGGACGATAACATCCTCTACTGTCAGATTCTTGCGGAAGGGCAATACGGTATCGGGAGCGTTGACTGCTCCGCTCACTTTGACGGTATAAGGTTCATGGAGGTCAAACAGGGAAGGGATATATAGTTGGTCCTCCTTCTGTAGTTCGATGTCAGGAACCTTCCCGTTCAAAATGTCTACAATATTGATGGCGATAACCGAACTGGTGAAGTCTGGGTTGAGCCTTGTGATCTGTGCGCGTCCTACAAATTCGTCTCCTTTAAGTCCCGAAGCCTGTTCTATCAATTGTTTGACAGTATGTACGTCCGGACTCAACTCATATTCGCCAGGACGCCAGACTGCACCGGAAATGATAATTCGGTTATCGTAGTAGGGGATGACTGAATCCACCATCAGCGAATCGCCGTCTTGCAGCACAAATGTTTGGAATTGTTCTTCGTTAACTGTGGCAATCTTGTAGCGGTCGCCGGCTTTGCGTTTCACTCGTATACTGCCAGTGTAGGCATCTCCTGTAAAACCACCTGCCATGTCGAGCAGGTCGTCAAGTGTCTCTCCTCGTCGAAGTTCGTATGTACGGTCTCTTTTCACTTTACCACCGGCGGTGACAAGCTGTTCGTAGGGACCGATAATGATCATGTCGTTGTCTTCCAGACGTATATTCGTTTCATATTTACCATTCAGCAGATAGTCGTATACATCGAGGCTGGCGATCTCTTTGCTGTTCCGGTATACTTTTATGTTTCTCAGTGATCCGATATCGTTTACTCCTCCTGCTGCATAAAGGGCGTTGAAAAGCGTGGCGAGAGATGAGAGTGTATAGGTCCCGGGTGCGACGGCTTCGCCGACAATATTGACTTTAATGCTGCGAATTTGCCCCAGTCCGACAGAAACGAATGTGTTAGGTTGACTGCCGTCAAGCGTTGCCATGATTTTACCCAATTCCTGCCGGATGCGATTCTCTGCCGCCTCGATAGTCAGTCCGCTTAGGGATACGGGACCGACATTGGGGATCAAGATCGTTCCGTCGGGAGAAATACTGAGTTTCAAGTTCAGTTCCGAATCTCCCCATACATTGATCAGCAACTCGTCTCCTGCTGATAGAACATAATTTTTAGGCGTCGGCATATTCAGATCCGGTTCGAATGTCAAATTCTTATCGGAAAAGATCTCACGCCCAAAAACAATATTTTCCAAAGGCTGCTTCGGTTTATGTTCGTCGCGTTGCTCCGTCAGTGGGAGTAGTGCTTGCTGAGTAGGATGGGAACGGTCGGATACGGTATTTTCTGTAGCAGGCTTAATGATTTGGTTGATACCGGTTTGTTCTGTCCTGTGTTTGGCTATTTCTCTTTGTATTTGTTCCTCTGTCATCCCGGCAGCACGGGCTTTATCAATTAATTCCTGTGGGATTTGTGCCTGTATGGCAATTGATATTAGCAGAAGCAGGAATCCAATGATACATTGTGGCAGATACCGTTGTCTTGTCCTTTGACGACCTAACGGCTTTCGATGGCATAATACAGCTTGTTTTTTGTCAAGATTTTTCATATTACTTTTTCTATTGTTTGAACGATTCGTTGGCTTGCAGTTCCGTCTCCATAGGGGTTTACTGCTTGGCTCATACGGTTATAATAGGTATTGTCATCCAGTAAGTGGGACACTTCAGTTACAATCCGGGCGTAATCTGTTCCTACTAACTTCACTGTCCCTGCGTCAAGTGCTTCCGGCCGTTCTGTTGTGTCACGCATGACAAGCACCGGTTTTCCCAAACCCGGAGCCTCTTCTTGTATGCCTCCGCTATCGGTTAGGACAAGTGTCGACTTCTCCATTAGATAGACGAAAGGAAGATACTCCAAAGGCTCTATAAAGAACAGGTTAGGGAGATAAGCATTTCCGAATATTTCGTGAATGGGCTTCCTTACATTTGGGTTCAAGTACATAGGGTAGACAAAGTCTACCTCCGCATACTGCTCTGCCAGAGTCTTTATTGCCCGGCATATTTGGATAAATCCATCGCCGAAGTTTTCCCGGCGATGACCTGTTATTAAAACCAGTTTGCGGCTGTTTTGTTCGGCAAGTGGAGTTGTTTCATAACCTGCAGACATCAGTTCGGTGTCAAGTTGCTTAAGTAGGGTATTCATTTCTTCCGGCCAAGGACTGTAGATGTTGTGCGTGCGTAACCCTGCTTCTACATGACCGACCGGTATTTGTTGGTAGAAGGCCGCGAGTGCTGAAGCTGTCGAAGTTGTGGTATCTCCATGGACCAGGACGATATCTGGTTTCGCTTCCTGCAGAACTCCTCTCATTCCTGTCAGTACCCGGGCTGTTATATCGTATAGGTCCTGTCCTTGCCTCATTATGTTGAGATCGTAATCGGGTCGGATATTAAAAAGCTTTAGGACTTGGTCCAGCATTTTCCTGTGTTGTCCGGTAACACAGACGATGGTTTCAAATTTATTTTTTTTCTGTTGGAAAGCTTTTACTAATGGTGCCATTTTAATTGCTTCAGGACGGGTTCCGAAGACGAGCATTATTTTCTTCATGTTGTTTCTGTTTAGATTTTTCCAGTCTTGACCAGTATCAAGAATTTGATTAAATGTATTTGTCGTTTGATGCGCGAAGGTTGTTTCAATAGGCGGTATGCAAATTCGAGATTGTGCTTTATCCACCATTCGGGTGCTCGTTTCACGTTCCCTGTATAGACGTCGAAACTTCCTCCTAATCCTTGGTAAATTGCGGGATGTGCCTGATACATTTTTTCCATCAATAACTCTTGTTTGGGTGATCCCATTGCAACGAATATGACATCCGGCTGTTTTGTCTTGATGTCTTCGATCAGTTCTTCCTGTTCTGTCTCTGTTTGTATGTATCCGTTACGGTACCCCGTTATCTGTATTCCGGGAAAGTCTTCTTTCAATCGGGAGATGGTCTTCTCTATTACGGGCTGTTTACTCCCGACCAAGTAGAAGGTTTTTTCTTTTTGATACAGAGCTGTTATAATCTTCAACCACAGTTCGCATCCCGCGATCTTGACGGCATCCACGGCTCCGTGCTGCCGCACTGCCATAACTGCTCCTATGCCATCGCAATATCCAATATTCCTGTTCACAATATCTTGTATTTGCTCGTTCGCATGCAGTATCTTCTCCGCATTTATCGCTACTAATATCCCTTTATGTTCCTCCACATATTCCAGCAAACTGGAATCTGAGGGAAAGGGGTGGACTTTTATTCCGTTTAGTTGTATTCTGTTGTCGTTCATGATTGTTGCATTAATTGTCCGAATTTTTTGGTCTGAATACCTTCTTTGATTATTCTGGCAGGATTACCGGCTACGATGCAGTTGGCAGGTATATCTTTTGTAACGACAGATCCGCTTCCGACAATTACGTTATCGTTAACTTTTACTCCACACATGATGATCGCATTTACGCCAATAAAGCAACGTTTACCAATGTAGGTGTCGGCTTTAGCAGGTTTGGAAAAGTCATGAGCTAAAATAACAGCTCCAGATGCAATGAAGCTTTCTTCTCCAATGTGTACTCCTTTGGGATTACTTTTATCGAGTTTGGCACCAAATGAGAGTTTTGCGCTTTTATCAATATTCATTTGATAGATTCGTGTATAAATAAAATGCATCCCGAAGGTGATACAGTCTCTGATTATTTCTCTGATTTTTACTATCATAGTTGCTGTTTTAAACTGGTGATGTCAATCCATTTACTCATTTGATCTGTCAGTTCTGGGGTAATATTACTGATGACGTCTGGAGTAAAAGTCATTTCTCCAAAGATAGGGGATCCGTTGATAAGATATAAATCTACTCTAACGAAAGGAAAGGGTTCAGATAAACGTGAAGCAATTGATATCATTTCTTCTAATGCGCCTGGACGAGGAATTATATCTGATATCGGACAGCGAGAATTTACAAATTCAGGATAGGCATTCCAATCCATGTCATAAACCATAACCGAATAATTATGTGTGTTTTCTTCCCTGTCTGAATAAATAACGACATATTTAGGAACTCCATTAAAGCAAAAAAATTTGTAATCGATGAGTGATTGTTCGCTTTTTTTTGTCTGCTCCATAAATTTTTCTGCAATAATAAGAGGTTCTATCTGTGTATAATGCAATTGTCCGGTTAATTCTCCATATGGAAATTTTAACCATTTATTTAATTTATGATTTGTCTCTTTTATATTTAGGATATTTTTATCCTTTACTATAATATTTGTTGCACAGCTATTTGTCGTTTTTAATACAAAGGATTTAGGCAATAGGCTATAGTCGATTTCTATAGCTGAATTGTATATACCATAAATTTTGTTTACATATTGTTCTCCGCATCTATCAATCACATATTCTCTTACTCTGTATTTGTCGGCTAATTTACTCCACATAGAAGTGTCAGAATAAAGTGATAGCCATAGAATTTTTTCCATAAATGACTGTGGCTTCTTTAGATTGGGGAACTTTTTATAATCTTTACAATATCTGATCTTCCAAATTATATTGGGAAATTTCTTTAATAAAGGGGAGAATGGAGTTGCAGCTTTTATAAGAACTGACTTGATAAAAATATTCATATGAATTTTTATTGATTAATATATGTTGAATTATAGATTGAATTTAGAAAAATGTAGTTCTATTTTTCTAATGATTGATATAGATGATCCAATTGTTTTTCTATTGCTGGAGGATAGAATTTTTCTGCTTTCTTTCCAGATTGATGTCCCATTTCTGAAAGATATTCTGGATGATCGATTAAAAATAGGATTGCTTCGTAAAGTTGTTTCTTATTTCCAGGTTCAATAAGAATACCGTTAACATTGTTTTCAACAAGATCTGTAATACCTCCAACTGGTGTTGCAATTATGGGCAGTTGGTAGGACATGGCTTCAAGAATGGATATACCAAATGATTCAAAAATAGAAGGATGGACAAATATGTCAGCAGTTCGGAATAATTTTTCTTTTCTTTCATTGTCTACCCATCCATGGTATTTGATAAAAGAAGAAAGTTGATGTTGCTGTATGAATTCATTCATAGTTTTTGTATCTCCTGTACCTCCAATATGGTAGATAATTTTGTTTTGCAACATTTCTTTGTTTTTCGCAAAACATTCTAATACATCAAATATTCCTTTTCTACTATCTATGGCTCCAATGAAAAGAAGATGGAGCTTTTGGTCGTTCTTTTTAATGGGACCAACACTGGGCTTATAGGTGACATTGGGAAGGAGAAAAATATTATTATTGAGTTTTTGTTCTTTTAAATAATCGATAAAATAATTAGAAACAGTCACCAATACATCTGCTTTATGGCAGACAAATCGAACAAAAGATCGGTGATTCTCGTAGAATTGTTCAAATTTTGCTCCATGTATATGTAAAATGACTTTTTTTCTGAAAACTTTAGCACAAAATACATAAATCGATTGACGATAAAAATCAGTAAATGATGCTGTATGTATATGCACAATTCGGATTGGCTTGAATATACAATAATAGCAACATCGTAATAAGGCAGATATGCTTAATGCTGTTTTCTTAAACAGATTTCCTTCTTGATGTGAAGCAATGAAATTAAATTTCTTGAACATCTTTGAATAAGATTGTATGAGGATTGCAATCCCTCCTTTGCCGTTTGTGTCAGTTCCTATAGTTAGGATATTTTTACTTTTATTGGATATCATGATTAAAATAAAGATGATTACTAATTACCCAGTAAACTCCTAACAGTGGAGCTAATTGAGTTGAAAAAAAAGCATGTCCTGCTGTATAGGCGATTCCTAACCATAGTATACTTCCTATACTTGTTATAAATGATAAAGAATTCCGACTTCTTTTTATAAAAAAAGGTCGGATGAACTGGAATACTAAAAAAAGTTGTGCAAGGATGATAAGTCCTCCCAGAACAAATCCGAAGGATAATATGATATCGTAAAAATCAGATTCTATATTTTTTACTTTTTCTTCTGGGTCGTATATGCTTGCTACGGCAAATCGTCCTCCTGAAATACCCTTACCCAAAAGAACCTCTGTTAAGTTGAATTCAGAAATAACTTGTTTACCGGTATTGATCAATTGCTCTCTTGATGATACTAACGAATTAGCTGAAAAGCGTTCAAGTGTAAAATTATCATATTGAATAATAGTTTCATATGTTATGATAGCAGAATATACGATAGCGATTGACATACAAAATATTATAAGTATCCGGGTTCGCCATCGGAGCTGAATAAGGCTGTCTTTGAAAAAAAAGAAATAGCCTAAGAAAAGTCCCCAATCTGCCAGAATTCCAATAATACCGACACGAGAACCGATAAGAATTGTTCCGACTGATGCAATAAATGTCAGTAAAAAATAAAATACATTCCGTTTGTAAAAGGAATACCAAATACAAAGTAATACAGCTAGAACCATATATACTCCCAATGCATTGCCGTCTGCGTAATATCCAGAGTATCCGAATCCAAATTTATCACTGTATGAAAGAATCCCGGTTTGTGTAATCATAGAGAATATATTAATTGCACCTATAAGTGAAGTTGTATAAACAACAAGTCTGATTAATTTCTCAAGGCTGAATACTTTACGGTAATAATAAAAATAAAAAAGGATGCAGAAGGTGTAGATAAACTTGAATAGATAGTCTATGTCCATTGCTGCATCTATATATTTTCCTGTAAAAGACCAAATAGCAAATGCCATTGAAATTAGGATTGTAATAATCCAAAATAAGAGAGTTAATAATGTGCTTAAATTTTTTAGTAAAAACTTCATAGTTAGGCATAATATGAATCCTCTAAAAGCTATTCCGATTGGTAAATGCACTCCTTTAAATTCCTGGATGTATCCATTTGCTGAGTCAAAAAAAATAGAAATGAAAAATAATATAAAAGGAAGTACTTGTATATAGAAGTTGTCTATGCTTATGGAGATAGGCTTAGCTATTGTAAATGTTTTCATATTCTTCCGTTATGTGTTTAATTGTAAACCTCTTGGCATTTGCAATGCCTCGTAAAATTAATTTTTCCCTATATTTATCATCTGAGATAAGTTTTTGAAATCCTTTTCTAATGGAGCTTACATCATAAGGATTGATATAGTGGGCTGTATTTGCTGCTATTTCTGGGATAGAAGTTATTTTACTGGTTAGTAAAACTCTTCCAGTAGCATTGGCCTCTATTATAGGCATTCCAAAACCTTCATATAAAGAAGGAAAACTGACGATGTCACATTCTTGGTATAATCTAATGATATTTTGAAAGGGAATATCCAAATAATTTTTATATTGGATATGATTCTTTTTTAATTGCTCTATATGTTCTTGTTTTAAAATCCCTACAATGATTAGTGTACAGGGTATATTGCGTAATGCTTTTATTGTGCGTAGCAGATTTTTGCGCATGCCTGTTCCAATATGGAGGATATGAGGATTTTCTTTTCGGAATTCTTTTGGGTGAAAATGAATAACTTCATTATAGGGATTATAGACAATGCTGATTTTATTTTTTACTCTTGGAGTTATCTGTTTGATTTCATTCGCTGTATATTGGGAAATACAGGTGATATGTTTGGCAAAATGATTAGGCAGAATGAGCCAGAACCATTTTCTAATAAATCGCTTTAGGAAAGATGATGATTGTAATAGAGTTCCTGTATCATGCCAAGTGAGAATTACATTACCTTTTAAAAATAGAGAGATATAAGCTATCTCAGGTGAAAAAATGTGATTGATATCTCCTTGGTGTTTTTGAGCGAACCTAATATTTCGAATGATTCCTTTCCAGGTATTTCCGTGTTCAGGCAAAGTAATAACTTTTAATCCTGATATTCGGGATGCAAGCGAATATGCCAGTTCTTCTATACTGTTAAGTCCTGTCGACTTTTTACGTAAAAATAAGGCCTTTGAACACATTGTTATGATTTTGTAGTTTGAATGGTACGAATTGCTTTTTTGTAAATAAGAGAACGCTCAGCCGTCTTTAGTCCGACTGTCAATAGTACGATGGTGGTTGAACTTACAGTAATAATACATATAAGTATAAATCCGGTGAATGTGTCAGGAATATATTGGGACAGCCCTGTCGGAATAATAGCTGCAAGTATGAAGACTAAGAGACTTCGACCAATCACTTCTATGATGAAGTTGGAAATATGCATAGGTATTAATGCATTAAGTATCCATATTCGTGCTATTAAAGCAATGAGTTCTGTCAGGATAGATATATACATGACTGTATAAGGTGGATATCCGGATTTTAATACAATATAGGATATTGGTATATCCAGCAATGTAATCACTAAAATTATGGTTTGAAATAGTTTTATTTTTCCTTTTGCTTGTATAGCAGTGGCTACAGGTCCAGTTATACTGTTTATTAAAGTTACAATCAATACCAATCGTAAAAACATGACAGTATATTCTGGTACAATACCTAGCCAAAGATGTAATATATAAGGAGTTTTGATAAGTACAGGTAATGTTAAATACAGTAAGAGGAAAAATGAATAACGGGAACTATTATGTACTAATACCATCATTGAATTTGTATCTCCCATTGCATATCGTTTAGTTATTTGCGGTTTCATTGCAATTTGGAAGTTTGATACAAAATTATAAATTCCGGCATTTACTTGATAGGCTACACCACGTGCAGCGTTTACTGCAGGTCCGAAAAATAGATTGATTAGTATATTTATTCCTTGCATTTTGAGTGAATATCCGATGTTACCTAAAAAGCTCCATCCGGCAAAGCTTAACATTTTATGTAGTAATTGTTTATCTATGTCATTTCGGAACTTACATTCTTTAAAATACTTTTTGCAATATAAAGTATACGTGATGCTTACCAATAAAGTGACGAAAGACATTAAGATTGCATATAAAATTAGTTTATCTGACGCTGAGCCCTTCAACAAAAAAACAATCGCTAATTGTAATATAACTTCAAGTATACTTACATAGGCATATACTTTCATATGTTCATGGGCTACTATACTGGCATTATAGGGAACGCTGAATATTTTAATAATGAATGTCAGGATTGAGAATTGGAACACCCAATTTGCAGCAATTATTCTTGAAGTTGGTATATTCATTTTATGATTGAGAAACCATAGACCTACTGTTTCTGCTAATATAAGTAGGAAAAAAATAATAATCAGGTGAATGATAAGAGATGTGGAAAAAACTTTTTGCAGTTGTTGTCCATCATTTTTCCCTAATTCGTAGGTGAGAAACCGTTGAGAAACATCAATCATTCCCACATTTAGAAACTGGAACATTAATACAATGCCACCTACTACGTTGTATATGCCATAATCATCTATTCCCAAGACATTTAAAACGACTCTGGATGTGTAAAGTGATACTAATAGGATGACTAGTGTCCTGAAATATAAGAATAATGTATTTTGAGCTATCCGTTTGTTCGTATTGTGAGACATACTTTTTATTCTATAATTTCTTAAACACCCCGCAAAAATCCAATATCACTTTTTCTTCGTTGTGAGGTAATGTTTTGAATTCTTTGTGGGAGACGAGGAAGGCGACGATGTCGGCGCGGGTGTAGGCGGATTTGTAGTCGGTCAGTTTGAAGACTGGATGTTCGTGAACGTTGGGTTCGACGATTAGGATGTCGGTATCGGCTGAACGTTGGAGAACTTTCGAGGTGATGTATTTGGCTGGTGATTCGCGCAAGTCGTCGATATCAGGCTTAAAAGAAAGGCCCATCAGAGCTACTACTGGTTTACGATGATGCTCAAGGAAGAAGCGGAGGATGGCGTTTTCGATTTTTTCGGCGCACCAGAATGCTTTGTAATTATTGATTTCGCGTGCTTTCGAGATAAGTTGCGACTCGTAGGGAAATTCGGATGTCAGGAAATAAGGATCTACGGCGATGCAATGTCCTCCCACGCCTGAACCTGGTTGCAGAATGTTGACACGCGGATGTTTGTTGGCGAGTTCGATCAGTTCCCAAACGTTGATACTTGCCTTGTCGCAGATCAGCGACAGTTCGTTGGCAAAAGCTATTTGGACGTCACGTGACGAATTTTCCGTCAGTTTGCACATCTCCGCTGTCCGGGCGTTTGTCCGGTGGAGTGTCCCTCTGACAAAGTGGCGATAGAATTGTATCGCCTTTTCAGTTGATTCGGAGTTGATTCCTCCGATGACCCGGTCGTTCTGCATCAGTTCGTAGATGACATTGCCTGGTAAAACGCGCTCCGGACAATAAGCGATATATATTTTTCCTTCCAGTTCCGGACGCAAAGCGTAGAGCAGATTTGCCATCTTTTCGGTGGTCCCGACAGGTGAAGTCGATTCGATGACGAAAAGATCCCCTTTCTTAAGAAAAGGTGCGACCATACGTGTAGCGGCTTCGACATATGAAATGTCCGGTTCATGATTTCCTTTGAACGGAGTTGGTACGACGATCAGGTATACATCGCTTTCTTCCGGAACATCCGATGCTTTCAGCTTACCGAATTCCATGACTTTCGAACACAACTCCTGTAATCCAGGTTCCACAATATGGATAATACCTCGGTTTGTCATTTCCACTACTTTCGGATTTACGTCGACTCCGATAACTTGAATGCCGCTTCCGGCTGCGATAATAGCTGTAGGTAGGCCGATATAGCCCAATCCCATAAAACATGCTTTCATTATTTGTATTTTTTCTAAATTCGTTTAACCCACTCTTTTCCGTTTAAAAATTCTTTTTTGTTTCCGGCCTTTTCAAACCAAATGCTTAATATCACCCAGATCACGATGTCGCCGGCAAATACGATATTGATATTCACGAACGACACGAGCAAGATATTGAGGCTACTGAATAGACTGGCGATTACGACGATACTGATCATCGCCTTGTGTGCGCTCATCCCCATATCGAGGAACTTATGGTGGATGTGATTACGGTCCGGTTTGAATAGTGACCGATGGCTGCGTGCCCGTACGATCATTACGCGCACAACATCGAACATCGGTACGATCAGTGTCGAGAAGGCGACCACGATGGCACCGGCGGAATAGTGTGCAACATCCGGATTGTAAGATGCATAGCGGATGGCGAGGAATACCAGAATATAGCCCAATGTCAAGCTCCCCGTGTCACCCATGAATATTTTCCTCCCGTGATCAGCTTGTCCGAAGACGTTGTAATAGAAGAAAGGCACCAGCACTCCAAGAGTCGCGAACGACAGCAGGGCGTATATCCACATTCCGTTAATCAAGAATAGACTGCCAAGCACGAGTAATGCCGAGCCAGTCAGCCCTGAAGCCAATCCGTCGATTCCGTCGATCAGGTTGATGGCATTGGTGATAAATATAATTACGAGGATAGTAAGCGGAATACCGATCCATGATGCCAGTTCGTGTATTCCGAATAACCCGTAGAGATTGTTGATCCATAGTCCCGACAATGGCAGGAGCAAGGCTGCCACAAGCTGTACCATGAACTTCTTTGTATAACGCATTCCCACTAGATCGTCTTTCAGCCCGGCGAGGTAGAGCAAGATCACCCCGCAGACCAACAGGTAGAATTCTGAAAGAGTATGTGTGAGTAACCATAGCGGTATTTGCTGTCCGTGCATGTATTCCGCGCAATAGAGTGCGGAAACAAATGAGAGGGAGAATAGGATTGATGGGGCGAAAGACAATCCTCCCAGCCTCGGGATAGCTTCTTTATGTACCTTCCGACTGTCCGGAATGTCGAAAAGTCGCTTTTTCAGCGCGACGACCAAAATCCTCGGAATAATGATCATCGACATCAGGGCAGAGATCGTGAAGGCCAATAGAATCAATAGGTATATCATATAACAAATTTCGGTTTATATGTGACAAAGTTCGTCAGTCACATTAGATATGTTCTGGCGATTGTCCACTATTCTTATAGTTTGAGAAGTAACAAGAGGCAGGAATAAAACGTTTTGTCTTTTGATTGTAATTGTGGTATTTTAGAAACCGTTTCCTAAAAATAATGGAGAAAATACGGAGGGATGGGATTTGTATAATACGGAAAAGAACAAGAGGTATGGGTTATGATTCAACCTATGCCCGCAAGTCATTTCCTAAGCAGAATGCATTATATATGTTAATAAGGAAAAGAATATTTAGCGAGTGCTAAAATGCTGTTTTCGGCAGTGGTGAAAGAGCATTATATGGTCTTCTATCGCCTCAGTGTGTGAAGGTGTCGGTATTCAATGAAACATTCTTTCGCATGAACCATCTGTCTGGCAGTTATCCGACTTCTTTTTCATGCCAGTCCATTTTTAATTTCATGCCAGTCTATTCGCAAATGCATGCCAGTGCATATAAAACTCCATGCATGTTACTTAATGGATGGAGTTTATCGGCTTGCATTTGTCCTGTAATTATAACCGGAGACATCGGTTTGACGTTTTGGAAGATGTGTCAAATTGACATTACCGGACGCGGATGACGCAGAATACCGATATTTGACACCCTCAGGGAATTTATTTTTTTCTCAAGAACTTTTTGCCTAACCACTTTCTTACCGGTTCGTCGTAAAGTTTCAGGCAGAGGTAAGCCAAGGCGATACTGCCGGCGTAGACCACTATTGCCATAGGCCAGATTTCTGCGAAGGTATAGAGTTCGTTGTCGATTAGCCAAGCATAGAATAGGTACATGATCGGGTAGTGGACGGCGTAGAGTGGATAGGATATATCACCTAAGAATTTACATATTTGCGTCGAACGTTTGTCCGTAGTTTTGCCGGAGGCTCCAAGCCAGACAAGGACGGGGAAAATGAGGATGATACAAGCTGCCTCGAATAGTCCGTTGAGGCTGATAGGAGCAGTGTCTGCTTTTATGTAAGGCACACAGAAGAGGATCAGTAGAACGATCGAGCAAATCCAGAAAGCACCTTTCATTTGGAACGGTTTAAAGTTGCGGGATAATAACATTCCTAACGAGAAAGGAAAGAGCATACGCAGAGAACCTCCGAGGAAATTCACGCCGTCAAGCGTCCAGCCTACACCGATCATGTCATATCCCGAAACATCGAATAGAGTGAATCCGGCAAGCCCTGTCCCCAAAAGAACGACGAGTACGGTCAAGGCTTTAGTGGAAAGGTGGTGAATGAAAACCGCGTAAAGGATGTTGCCGATATATTCGAAAAAGAGCGACCAGCTTGGACCGTTGAGCGGGAACATTTCGCCATTGCCGCGTACTTCATATCTCGCACCGGGTAGGGCGGGAATGAAAAACATCGCACAGAGCGTGGATAGCATCACTGCTGAGATTGCCACATGTTTACCATCCCATTGAACACTGCCTTGTATGAAGAAAGCGATCGCTCCCAATATCACTCCCATGATAATCATCGGATGGAGACGGATTAGGCGACGTTTGAAAAAGTTACCGGTAGTCATGGTCTTTCCCAAACGGTCGTCATAGGCGTAACCGATCACAAAACCTGAAAGGATGAAGAAAAAATCGACGGCCAGGTAGCCGTGATTGATCGTTGTGATAGGTGTTCCTCCGGCAGCAAACGAAAGACCTTCGAAAATGTGATAAAAGACAACTAGTAAGGCTGCTACCCCTCGCAGTCCGTCAAGAAGTTCGTAATGGGGTTTGGTATCCGCAAATGCGGCTGAAGAGATTGTTGTATCTGACATTGATATTGAATTAGATATTTGTAATATGTGGCAAAAGTATTCGTTTTGGGGGATAAAAAATTTGTCCTATGTCAAATTCGATTATCCGTTTGCCCGGAGCCTGCTGAGTGTAGAAAGTCTGATACCCAGGTAGGAAGCGATATATCCTAAGTTTACTCGCCGATATGCGTCCGGAAATTGTTCCTTGAACGCTTCGTATCGCTCCCTTGCCGACAAGGTCAAATGGTCTTTGTGGCTGCGATGCAAACGTCTGTATTCGTTTTGATGAATGATTCTTCCCCAGTTGCACAGTTCGATGTTAGTTTCAAAAGATGCGTCAGAGTAGCCAGCGATATCTGGTAGGCTTCCACCTCTTCCAGCGTTTCAACGTATTCTTCACTTATCTTTCCGTAATACAGTTCATCCATACTGAACACAATGCTTCCTTCTCCGGCAAACGATGTCGTAACCTCCTCTCCGTCTACTAGCCAGAAGGAACGTGTTATTCCCTTCTCGATGAAAAAGGCGGATTTGCAATATGTGTCTGCTTTTATCAGCTGATACTTTTTAGGGAGGCGGCAGCAAGTTACGTTCTCTTTCAATACTTGAACGGTATCGTCGAAGATAGGAAACAAAGAGTTTATTTTATTTAATATATTTGTCATGATGTTACTTTGGCATTGTCTGTCAATCACAAAGATACGCAAAACTGGTAAAAGACAGTTGGCAACCGCGCAGTAATTATTTTACTACATGGTTGCCAACCGCCAATAGAGTTATTACACTGTTCTTACAGCCATTCGCTCATGAATGCATCCATCTCGTCTGCATGTGCTTCGAGGCTTTGGAGCAATTTGAACTGAGCCTTCGTGCGGATCAGGTTGTGCTTCGGACTGCGTATCTTGTAGTATGTGTCACCGTTGATGTAATCGGTTAGGAAACGGACTGTCTGCATGTAAGTCAGTAAGCGGCCGCCGTACGGGAGCAGTTTGATTTCCATCGGAGTCAGGAATGATTTGGCTTTCTCCATATAGCCGCGTGTGTAAGCTTTAAAGATATCTATGTTGACATTGACATTGTCCAGGTTTTCGTCATCTTCGGCACCAGTATTGGCTCCTGTGCGAATGAAGTCGCCGATATCAGAAAGGACGAAGCCCGGCATGACCGTGTCGAGGTCGATCACGCACAAGACCTTGTCGGTTTTGGCATCGAACATCATATTGTTGACCTTTGTGTCGCAATGGTTCGTGCGTTTTTTTAGTTTGCCTTCGCGATAAAGACGTTCTTGGATACACATAGCTTCGGCGCGTTTTTCAATTTCCTCGATCAAGTCTTTCACTTCGTCCAGACGGCCGGCTGCATTATTCTTTACTGCATCGTGGAACTGCTCCAGACGAAATTCCATATTATGGAAGTTCGGGATGGTTTCACCCAGTGTGCCTTCCGGAATGTCGGCCAGCATGGATTGGAAGTCGCCGAAAGCCTTGCCTGCTTCGTAAGACAGTTCCGGGGTGACCTCTTCGTAGCTTTTGCTGTTTGGGATGAACAGGCAAACACGCCAATAGTTGTCTCCGTCGAAATAATACAGTTTGTTATCTTTTGTCGGAAGGAAAGTCAAGACTTTGCGGTCAATATCATTTTCACCTTTTTCTTCCAGTTTCTTACGGATATGCGAAGTAACAATCTGGATATTGTTCTGCAACATATCCACATTTGTGAAGATCAGGTGGTTGATGCGTTGCAGCACGTATTTGATTTCGCCTTTTTCGTTTGTTACTTTCAGCGTATCGTTAATGTGTCCGTTTCCGAATGGTTCGGCGGAAACTACCTTTTCTGTGAGCTGGAACTGATCCAGGATGTTTAGTAATTGTTCTTTCGTTTTTGCCATGGCATTATTTAATTGATATAATTGATAATTGACAATTGACAATGAAATAAGGGTATAGATTCACTCCAATTATCAGTTACGCACAAAAATAAGAATATCTTTTGTAAATAAAAAAGGAAGTTGCTTTCTTTAATGGGAGTCTCCTGATAAAAAAGAAAGACCGTCCTTTTCAGAACAGCCTTTCTCTATTTGTTATCTAAACCAATTATCAATTGGTTTTATTTCTTGTTACGGTTACCATAGCGGCTCATGAACTTATCAACACGTCCGGCAGTATCGACCAATTTGGCCTTACCTGTATAGAACGGGTGAGAAGAGCTTGAGATTTCGATCTTTACCAACGGATAAGTAACACCGTCAATCTCAATTGTTTCTTTTGCATTGATAGTTGAACGAGTGATAAATACGTCCTCGTTTGACATGTCCTTGAATACTACAGGACGATAGTTGTCAGGATGAATTCCTTTTTTCATTGCTTTGTTATCTTATTTTTTAATTTATATTCTCTTATACTTGAGTTTGGTAACCGGTATTTTGGGTTGCAAAGGTATGGATTAGAGTTGAACAAACAAAGAATTTTGGATTATTTTTTCAATCAGACCTACTTTTGTGTTATTTTATATGCTTAAAAGCATAATGTTCTCGGATAGTTATTATCTTTGTGGAAGATTTTTAATCATTAACGTAATAACATATACAACAATGGTAAATTACAAAGATTTAGGTTTGGTGAACACAAGAGAAATGTTCGCAAAAGCCATCAAAGGCGGATACGCAATTCCGGCTTTCAACTTTAACAACATGGAACAGATGCAGGCCATTATCAAGGCTGCTGTTGAAACAAAGTCTCCGGTAATCCTGCAGGTATCTAAGGGTGCTCGCCAATATGCAAATGCAACTCTGTTGCGCTACATGGCTCAGGGAGCTGTTGAATATGCTAAGGAATTAGGCTGTCCGAATCCTCAGATCGTTCTGCACTTGGATCACGGTGATACGTTCGAAACTTGCAAAAGCTGTATCGATTCAGGATTCTCTTCTGTTATGATCGATGGTTCTCATCTTCCTTATGAAGAAAACGTTGCCCTGACTAAGAAAGTTGTTGATTATGCTCATCAGTTCGATGTAACTGTAGAAGGTGAATTAGGGGTATTGGCAGGTGTTGAAGATGAAGTTTCTTCTGACCACCACACTTATACCGATCCTGAAGAAGTTATCGATTTCGCTCACCGTACAGGTTGTGATTCTTTGGCTATCTCTATCGGTACTTCTCATGGTGCATACAAGTTTACTCCGGAACAGTGCCATATTGATCCTAAGACTGGCAAGATGGTGCCTCCTCCATTGGCTTTCAATGTATTGGATGCTGTAATGGAAAAACTCCCAGGATTCCCTATCGTTCTTCACGGATCTTCATCTGTTCCTGAAGAAGAAGTTGAAACTATCAACAAATACGGTGGTGCATTGAAAGCTGCTATTGGTATTCCGGAAGAAGAATTGCGTAAAGCAGCCAAGTCGGCTGTTTGCAAGATCAACATCGATTCGGATTCTCGTCTGGCTATGACTGCTGCCGTACGTAAGGTATTCGCAGAAAAACCGGCAGAATTCGACCCTCGTAAATATCTGGGCCCGGCTCGTGATAATATGGAAAAGCTATATAAGCACAAAATTATCAACGTACTCGGTTCTAACGATAAACTCTAATCTTTTTTTACAGAACGATATATGAAGGGGTGCTTGTCGGTACCCCTTTTTATTTGTGTTTTTGTAACGTATAAACATGAGTAAGAATAGATAAAAATGAAAAAAAATTGGATTTTGGGGATGGCCGTTTGTGGTATATTGTCTGTATCGGATTCGGCGTATGGACAATCAATTAAAGACATTTTGAATTCTGCTGCCGTAAAAGACGCCGTGACTACTGTGACCGGAGGAAAAAAGCTGACAGTGGAAAATTTAGCCGGTACGTGGACGTATGTGAATCCTGCCATCCAGTTGGAAGGCGATAATGCTTTGAAGAATGTGGCGGCAAGTGTGGCCTCTTCGGAGATGGAAAAGAAGCTGAAGGATTATTGTGCGAAAATCGGAATCATCGAAGGGGCATTCAATTATACGTTTAATACCGACAGCACATTCACCAGTGTCCTGAAAGGCTGTACTTTGAAGGGTACTTATTCTTTTAATGCGGACGATAAGACGATGGAACTGCACTATGGCAAGATCGGGAAATCGAAGTTGACGACGATGACGGCTTATGTCGTTGTCACCAATGACCAACTTTCTTTGCTCTTCAATGCCGATAAATTACTGGATTTCCTGACAAAACTGTCTGCTGTCTCTAAAAATACGACCTTACAAGCACTCAATAAGTTGGCGAGCCAGTATGATGGGATGATGATGGGGTTCGAGTTGAAAAAATAAATAATGTGCCAATATGCCAATGGGAAAATGCTCATATCATTAGTATATTGGTGCATTGGCACGTTATAGCCCTTGCCTGTAGTCGTCTACGATTTCCAGTAGCTTTGCGCCATAGTTTTCGACGATCTTTTTCCCGATACCGGGGATTTTGAGGAGATCACGTCCGCTGGCGGGTAAGGTGTTGGCTACCCCGATCAGGGCCTTTTGTTGCAGGATGGTATAAGTTGGAAGTCCTTTTTCGGTTGCCACCTCATAGCGCCAGCGTTTCAGGTTGGCATATAGTTCTGGATGTTTGATGTCTGTCGATATTTCCAGTTTAGCCGGCTCTGATGATTTTTCGGAACGTTTGCGTGTGGTCGGAACAGACGGTTGTTCGATGCTTGCTTTGGCCTTAGCCGACAGATAGCCGGAAATTGTGAATCCATCTTGACAACCTTGCAAGGTTGACAGTTTGATACGAAGGTCTTCGTTCCACTTGTCTAACGCATTCTTGATTGTTTTGCGTGTTTCTTTATTGTCTATTTCCACATTCGATGCTTCCTGCAATGGGGTGCAAAGGCGATCTATTTGCTCCAGAAAGTAAGCCACGCCTTTCCGGACACGCTCTTGGATCGTTTCGTCTTTCAGATAATCGGTATTGCCTGTTATCAGCCGTTTCAATTGCTGGATGAATCGTTCTCCGACATCTGTGACCGTGGAACGGAATGCGTCGCGTGTGTTGGAATACTGCACGCTCAGTTCCGGATATAATTTTTGCAGATTCCCGTACACGACAAAGGCGGCATATTGTATGCGCTGCTGAAGATTGTTGAAGTCAAACAGTTCACATATCAGTTCCGTGAAATAAAGTTGCTGTGCGGCCTGCATTTGCTCTTCACGCGGCTGGCGACTGTCGACCGATGAAGTGAATTCCTGTATCCGGTAATCATTGATCATGGCGTTGCGGGTGATCTGACTGCTCAACACAAGACCTTCCAACGTTTTGCAACGGCTGAGTGCGACATATACCTGTCCGTGCGAAAAAGCGGCAGAAGCATCAATGATGGCATGCTCGAAAGTCAATCCCTGGCTCTTGTGTATGGTGATCGCCCAAGCTGTTTTTAACGGATATTGACTGAAGGTGCCGGTAATGGTTTCGGTGATTTCCTTTGTTTCGGGATCAATCGTGTATTTCACATTGTTCCAGATTTCCTTTTCGACGACGATCTCGTTTCCTTCTCGGTCGACTACGGTTATCTTGTTGGGGTTGATAAATACGATCTTTCCGATCTTCCCGTTATAATATCGTTTTTCGGAAGACGAATCGTTTTTGACGAACATGACTTGCGCGCCGCATTTCAAGATTAACTTGTCGTCGGTCGGATAAGAATATTCGGGAAAGTCGTTATTGATCTCAGCTGAAAAAGTGTAAGGCTGTCCGGGAAGTTCCGCCAGTTTTCGGTTGTTGATCTGCTGTGCCTGGTAGTTATGTGTCGTGAGTGTGATATAACCCGATTGTTCGTCCGGTCTGAAGTTGGGGATGTACCGCTGGTTCAGACGTTGCAAGGTCTTGTCGTCGAAGCGGTTCTCACGGATATTATTCAACAGGTTGATGAAATTTGTGTCGCTTTGGCGGTAGACATGTGTCAGCTCAATACAGAAATAATTGCTTTCCAACAGTGCCTTGCTGTCGAAAAAGAAGGTGGACGGATAGTGCTCTTTCAGCAGATTCCATTCATCATCTTTGGCGACAGGAGCTAATTGTTGTAAGTCTCCTATGAGCAATAACTGGACACCTCCGAAAGGTTTACTGTGATCTTTATAACGACGCAGGACGTCGCTGATAGCGTCCAGCAAGTCTGCGCGCACCATGCTGACCTCATCGATCACCAGCAAGTCCATACTGCGAATAATATTGATTTTGTCCTTGCGGAATTGGTTCTTGAAATCTGTTTTGCCTCCCCGGTATTCCGGTGAAGACGGAATGTAAGGCCCGAACGGCAATTGGAAAAAGGAGTGGATAGTGACGCCTCCAGCATTGATAGCAGCTACTCCTGTCGGTGCAACAACGATCATTCGTTTAGGTGAAACCTCTTTAAGCCTTTTTAAAAAGGTAGTTTTGCCCGTTCCGGCTTTTCCTGTCAGAAAGAGGTTGGTTCCGGTGTTCTGCAGCAAGTTGAAGGCGAGGTCAAACTGTTGGTTTGTTTGCATGGCGATTTGTGATATTGTTAATAGTCACAAATATATAGAAAATATTATAATTGGCAATGTTTTTGATACGGATTATGAGGTTGCGACCCTCATAATCCTTATACAATCAATGCGGCGATGAACTGGATAAAAAGAATCAGGAACACCATCGCAATTGGATAGACCGTCGCATAGGCGATGCTGGGAGCAGAACTGTCGCTCATCGAATCGGCGGCGGCAAGTCCTGGCGTACTGGTCATTCCTCCTGCGATCGTCCCGATCAAGTCTAAGATGTGGATTTTGAATACGAAATAGCCGAACAAGACAGCCACGATCATCGGTACCATTGTGATTGCCATACCGATTCCGAATAATGTCCAGCCGCTTTCTTGGAATGTCGATACCAGGTTGACACCGGCGGATGTTCCGACCTCGGCGAGGAACAGAAGTAGGCCGATCTGACGGAGTAACTGGTTGGCGGAACCTGACATGGACCAGATGATCGGTCCCGTTTTGCCAATTGCACTCAGGATAAGTGCGACAATCAGGATGCCACCTGTCAGTCCGGGTGAGAAAGAGAAGGAGTCCGAAAACGAAATGTTCAGTTTTCCGAACAATACTCCGAGGACAATACCGGCTGCAATCGGGAAAAAGTCCGTGTCGGAAAGTTTTTTCTCGTCATTACCGAACACCTGTCCCAATTCCTTTATGTCTTCTTTTTCTCCAGCAACCATTAACTTGTCGCCGAATTTCAACATTAATTCCGGTTCGGGTGAGAGGTCGATACCGCTTCGGCGTACACGAGTAACGGTACAATTGAACGTGCGTTGCAGATTCAGGTATCCTAAACTTTTATTAATGACGTTCTTGTTCGTCACCAATAGAGATTGCAATTCCTGAGTGCTGCCAAAAGGAAGGTCGTTCTCTACACGTTCACCGACAAGAAGTGCTAGTTGTTCCAAAGACTTGTCGTTACCGACAGCCTTGATCATATCTCCTTCATGCAAGATGGTTTGCGCTACCGGTATGCTTGTCCGGTCTTTATGTTTTATACGGGAAATGACGGCTCCCGTCATGGAACGAAGTTGTAACTGGGCCAGTGTTTTTCCGAATATATTGGCGTGGGTGATACGGAAAGTCGCCGTATGCAACGGGGGATATTTCCCTTTTCGCTGTACTTCGAGTGCCTTGGCTTCGGCGATAAGGTCTTTGCGCAACAATTTCGGCAATAATTTTATAAAAAGTATCACACCGATCACTCCGAACGGATAGGCGATGCCATAGGCGATGGAAGCGGAGGAGGAGTGCGTGCTGTCGATCGCGACGGCAAGACCTGGCGTACTGGTCAGCGCCCCAGCGATCAGTCCGACGAGGCTCGGCGTATCGATTCCGACCACATATTTAAGTATCAAACCGGTAAGGCTGGCAGATCCGACAATCAGAAGCGTTAGTATGATCAATGTTTTCCCTTTCGAACGGAAGGAGTCGAAGAATCCCGGACCCGCTTGTATGCCGATGGTGAAAATGAACAATACCAAACCGAAATTTCCCAGTTCCTTAGGAATGATTACTCCGAAGTGCCCGAATAGGAGAGCGATAAAGATAACGGCTGATACGTCGAGAGAGAGGCCTTTGATCTGTATTCTGCCCAATATGAATCCTAAGGCGATAATCAGGAACAAGGCAAAATAAGACGATTGAAGCAATGTTTCAAGCATGTCAAATAGTTTTGTTGTGAAGATTTATGTTTGCAAAATTACACTTTTCTGCCTGTATAGACAATCCCTTGGCGAGATTTCTGTTACCTTTGCAGCCGAAATCAAACATAAGCAAGGATATCCGGACGTGAACAGATACTTTATATATTTAGGTTATAACGGTAAAAAGTTTTGTGGCTGGCAGATACAGCCGAATGGAATCACTGTGCAGCAATCTATCGAGGAAGCTTTGGCTACGTTGTTGCGCCAACCGGTTCCGATCGTGGGAGCGGGGCGGACGGATGCTGGTGTGCATGCCCGCCTGATGGTGGCTCATTTCGACTGGCAGGAACCGATTGCCGACCTCGCTTTCTTAGCGGAGAAGCTGAACCGTTTGCTTCCCAAAGATATCGCGGTCTACCGTATTGTACCTGTACGTCCCGATGCGCATGCCCGGTTCGATGCCATTTCGCGTACCTATAAATATTATGTCACGACGCGGAAAGATCCGTTCAATTACGAGTTGGTCTATAAGATTCCGGGAAAACTCGATTTCGAGGCGATGAACAAGGCTTGCTCAGTTTTGTTTGACTACATAGATTTCACCAGTTTCAGCAAGCTGCATACGGACGTGAAGACGAACAACTGTCGCATCTATAAGGCTGGTTGGGAGAGGGAAGGCGATGTATGGGTTTTTACCATACAGGCGGACCGTTTCCTGCGCAATATGGTGCGTGCCATTGTCGGTACTTTACTCGAAGTGGGCAGAGGAAAACTGACGGTCGACGGTTTCCGCCAGGTGATCGAAGCCAAAGACCGTGGACGTGCCGGGACTTCCGCTCCCGGATACGCTCTCTATCTGGTCGACGTTACTTATCCCGAAGAACTTTTTCAGTTGGCAGTCGGCTGTTGACTGTTGTGTTTTTCCGGTCTAAAAAATATTATTCAGAAACTTTCAACTTTCAACTGTTATGTGGCTCGGATTAGCCTTCATCTCCGCCTTCCTTTTAGGTTGTTATGAAGTAAACAAAAAAATTTCGCTAGATGGTAATGCCGTTATTCCGGTTTTGTTTTTCAATACATTGATAAGCAGTCTTATCTTTGTCCCTTTCATTTTTCTTTCGTTTTTTACAGATGTGCTCGACGGGACGATGTTGTATGTGCCGCGTGTCTCCTTAGAGACACATGTGGCAGTGTTTATAAAGGCCGTGATCGTCTTGTCATCGTGGATATTCGGCTATTTTGCCTTGAAGCATTTACCGCTGACCATTACCGGGCCTATCAAAGCGACGCAGCCAGTCGTGACGCTGGTGGGAGCCATGCTTGTCTTTGGTGAACGACTGAACCTGTACCAATGGATCGGGGTGATTCTTTCCATTGCCTCTTTCTACCTCCTTTCCTCATCCGGGAAAAAAGAGGGAATCCGTTTTACGCATAATAAATGGATCTTCTTTACCGTCTTGTCTATCCTTACCGGAGCGGCGAGCGGCTTGTATGACAAACACCTGATGGGAAGTCTGGATGTGATGACGGTGCAGGTCTGGTTCAATGTCTACCAGTGCCTTATGATGTTGCCGATCCTCCTGTTTCTTTGGTATCCGCGCCGGAAAAGCACGACACCTTTTGTCTGGCACTGGAACATTATCTTTATATCCGTCTTCCTCTGCGTGGCGGACTGGATTTACTTTTATGCCTTGACTTTTCCCGGTTCGATGATCTCTATCGTCTCGATGGTCCGCCGTAGTAATGTCCTGGTTACCTTCCTTGCCGGTGCTTTGTTCTTCCATGAAAAGAACTTGAAAAGCAAGGCAATCGACCTGTTTTTAGTATTATTAGGAATGATATTCCTGTATCTCGGTACGCGCTAAGGCATATTCTATTACTTTTGTAGATGAAAATTGTAGATTAAGATATGAAACGATTATTTCTTTCTATACTGCTTTGTGTATTTGTGTGGGGGATGAAGGCGCAGGAGATGGATGCGGTCTTTGTCGCCATGCCTGACCAATATGTACCCCAGCTGGAAAATGCCTGGCGTAAGGATTTGATAGATTTGTATAATTCAGGAAAGGAAGCGAAGCTGAAAAACACCATGAACGGCTTTTCCACCTTGAAGAAGCTGACGGACGATTACCTGTTGTTGCAGGTGACGGAGCGCAGCACGGTAGAGATGAAGCTCTTGCCGCTGGTCAACGATACCTATGTCGTTTGTATGATCACGACCGTATACGGTCCTGTTCCCGACAGCCAGGTCGAGTTTTTCACGACAGACTGGAAGCTGTTGGACTCTGCTGATTTGTATACTCCGGTTCCGGTAGAATGGTTTATTAAAGACGATGCCGACAAGAACCGCACCGCCTTTATCGAAGCAACTGCTCGTCTGGATATGGACTTACGGAAATATTCGCTTAGCCCCGACGACCAGACGTTGACGGTCGAATACACGACCCCCCAATATTTGACGAAAACCGAACGCAAGCAGGTGGAACCTTTCCTGAAGAACACTCCAAAGGTTTATACCTGGGAAAAGTTCCACTTTAAATAAAAGGGGGGATATAAATCTACCAGTCGTATCCCGGAGCAATGGTCGAACTTTTGATTACGATCTTCGCTTCGGAGTCGAGTATGATATGTATCTCATTGTTGTCTTGTTTCAGTTCAAAATCGTAGAACAGGCCGTCCGGCCGTTCGATTGCCGTGATATCTTCTATTTTATATTGGTTGTAGGCGGAGCTTTGCAACGCATCCATAACGGCGACAGGAACGTCGCGGGCGCTGATTTCCCAATGTGTGGAGACCCATTGCTCCTTCGTGTCGAACCATACTTCTTTGTGCAGACTCTTTTCTTGTATATCCACTTCCGTCCCGTTAGTCTCTTTTTCGGATTTCAGGATCGTTGCGGCCGGATACTTCTGTTTCAAGAAGTTCCGGATAGGAGTTGCGACGTTTTCGGCAGGTGTTTTTTGTTTTTGCCGGTTGTTGCTGCATGCGGCGAACAGTGTGAGGCTGCATAAGTACAATAGCAAGACGGATAATTTAGTTTTCATGACTTGTTGTTTTTTATTGTTACTATTCGTGGCGAGTTCCCGATCGAACTCTGTCTCGAAAGAAACAATTCTTTTGTCTTCATGGTTGTCCGCCACGATAATAATATGCCTTTTTTATTTTTTTCGTTTTTCTCATGTTATGTTTTCGTTTCTTTGTCGTCATAATAGTAGAAATGGAACTCGAAACGTTTAAAATAACCGTGCTGCCGCTTCGGGAGAAGTTGATCAATATTTCCTGGCGGATGATAGAGGACAGGTCGGATGCAGAAGACATCGTGCAGGAGACTTTTCTGAAATTGTGGCAGATTCGCGAGAAGCTGGATGGTTATAACAGTGTCGAGGCGCTGGCTGTACAAGTGGTCAAGAACCTGGCGCTGGACAAACTGAAACAGCATCGGCCGGAAGGGACGGATATAGCCTTGCTTTCTCTTGATTCGGGAACAAGGAACCCGGCGGAAGAATTGGAGCAGCACGATACGGTTGCCCGTATCCGTTGGCTGATAAGTAAGCTGCCTTCGCTACAGCAAACCATTATCCGGATGAAAGATGTCGAAGGATATGAATTGGCGGAGATAGCGGAGATCACAGGCACTCAGGTCGAAGCGGTTCGGGTGAATCTTTCGAGAGCCCGGAAAAAGATACGGGAACAGTTAATGAAGGAGTTATGATTTATAATTTGTGATTTATGGGAAAGAGGAATCTACATATGATAGAGGAGTTGCTGGAACGGTATTTCGAAGGTGAGACTTCTGCCGCGGAAGAAAAGCAGATCCGTGCCTTTTTCGCTTCGGGAGAGGTGCCGGAGCATCTGGCTGCCTATGCTCCTCTGTTCGCTTATTTCGACGAAGAAATAGAACGTGATGCGGAAGCGCAAGTTGGCGAACCGGATTTGGGACCCGAACCGGTATCCGTTCCGTTCCGCTCTGCGAACCGGAAGCGTGCAGCCCTTTACCTCTTTTCCGGCGTGGCAGCTTGTGTACTGGCTCTGTTGGGAGTTACCCGCCTGCTGTATCCCGCTGATCCCTGTTTCTGTTCCGACAGCTATGTCGTGATAAACGGCCGTTGCTATACCGATATCCATAAAGTTCGTTCATTGGCGATCGAAGCGTTGCAGGAAGTGGCCACTCCTGCCGATGATTACTTCCCGGAGATGGATAAGGATGAGGCAGACCGCCGAATAATAGATAACCAGTTAAAAGAATTAGGTAGTCTTTTTAGTGAAGACGAATAAAAGAATATCAAGATGAAACAGTTGAGGTATAGGCTATTAATAATGTTGGCTGCTTTGATGCTGTTGCCGACCGGTGTGGGAGCTGCCGAAGCGCAGAAAGACCTGAAGATACAGGATGTCTTTACCCGTTACGGTAAAAAGAGGAATGTCACGATGGTGGAGCTTTCCAATGAAATGCTGGAAACATACGGTATGACGCGCTATAAGAGCATCACGATCAAGGACGATCCGGAAGCTCTTCGCTTTACCCGCCAATGTCTGGAAGCCGATCAGCGGGGAGCACGCAAGATCAAGGAGGTGACCGACGACGGGGGAGTGGTCTCCGCTTATTACCAGCTTCCGGGCAAAGACCCGGACGTGAATCGTTTTGTCCTGTTCAAAGTCAACTCCAAAGGGACGATCACATTGGTCTATATCGAAGGAGAATTGGACAGCGACGACCTGATCACCCTTTTATTTACCAAAAAAGATTTATAAACAGATAAACAAGAAAAGATATGAAAAGATTTTTACTGATCATAGCCGCATGCTTTCCTGCCATCGGATTGCTGGCTGCAGATGTTGAACCGATGCCGGCCGATACGGTCATCCGGTTGGAAAACAAACGTATCGTAGTGAAGGACAACGGCGAACGGATGAAAGTGAAAGTGTATGAACTGACCGAAGAAGGCGATTCGATAGACCGTGAAATGATCTTCGAGGGGCATTACCGGGACGGACAGAGTTACGAACGGCGCAAACATATCAAGTCGATCAATATCCCGATCCCTTCTTGGGACAAAGATTTTGATCCGCACTGGGCAGGCTTCGGCATGGGCTTCGCCAACTTCTCCGGTAGCGACGGGATCAACGACGTAGACGGTGTTTCGCTTCGTAGCGGTAATTCGTTGGAATATAATTTGAATTTTATGGAGTTCAGTTTCCCCTTCTCCCGTTATAGATGGGCGGTCGTGACCGGGGCCGGTATGCGCTGGAGCCGTTATCGGCTGGATATGAATGCTCATTTTCAGGAAGTGGACGGTGTGACGCAGTTGGTTCCTGCTCCCGAAGGCATCGTTTATAATGCCAGCAAGTTGAATATCACCAGCTTGACGATTCCGGTCCTGCTTGAATGGCAGTCGCCTAAACATCGTCGCAAGGCTCCGCGTTTCTTTATCTCAGGTGGGGTGGTAGGTGTGGTCAAAACTATTTCTTCTTCCAAAATCGTCTATCATGATGCGGATGGCGAAAAACGTAAGAAAAAGATGGACCGTGGCATGAACCTTCGTCCTGTAACAATGGATTTTCTTTTTCAGGCAGGTGTCGGTTGCATCGGTTTCTATGCCAAATATTCTCCTTTCGGCCTGTTTGAGAAGGACAAAGGCCCGAAGGTGCATCCAGTTTCTTTGGGATTGCAGTTGCATATTTAATCTTGTTGGGCATCATTCTTTAGGGTAAGGATTAATCATATTGGATGGTTTGAACCGTAACATGGCATAAACTATTTCGAAAGTCATAGTAAACTAATCCAAGACATACATCATATTATTCATATGTAGTACTACCTATCACGAATACGTAGTACTACATATCGTCTATAGGTAGTACTACGTATAGACAATAGATAGTGACTACCAACAGATACTTTGCTATATGTAATTAGTTAGTTCTTGGGGTGTTTTGACTTAGTTGATGGCATGAAACGGCTTAATTTACCAGTTGTCAGAGGTTCGGTTTCAGATAGTGTCGGTAAGGTGTCGGTATCTTTTGCATTTTTCCATATAAAATTCATTTACGGCTCATAGTATTGCCAATATTGAATGTGGATTATAGAACCGCGTTTCTGATATATAGTATGAAAAGAAAGACTTGGGTGTTCGGGATTCAACAATTTGGCCTTCCAGCTTGTTCTATCTCCGTTATTAACAAATAAAACACAGATGATTATGGCTGGAATAATGAACACTTTGTGGGACGAAAGTTCCGAACTGGAGGATGAAATGCTGACGCCGCATCCGATCTTGTCCGATGATTACACGGCTCATGACATGACAAAATTGGACGAAACGATTGAAAAGGCGGAAGAAAACGAGAAGATTATTGAAGAATCGTTGAAAACGTCTCAGGATAAGTAATTTGTTCCCGGCTGTTTCGTAAGTTTGCGGACAGCCGGTTTTTTCGCTTTATGTAGCACTCTTTAATAGTTGGTGATAGGAAATTATTATCATACCTTATATACATATTGAAAATAAATCCCTATTTTTGTGCTCTAAAACATTAAAATAAACCCAACAAAGATGGCTGCAACAAAACGTATTAAACGTGCATTGGTATCGGTATACCATAAAGATGGATTAGATGAAATTTTGAAGAAGCTCCACCGCGAAGGTGTGAGTTTTGTGTCGACGGGTGGTACTCAGAAGTTTATAGAAGAGCTGGGACTCCCGTGTGATGCAGTAGAGGACCTGACCGGCTATCCTTCTATCCTGGGCGGACGTGTGAAGACGCTTCACCCGAAAGTGTTCGGTGGTATTTTGAACCGTCGTGATAATGAAGGTGACCAGGCCCAGATTGCCCAATATGAAATTCCTGAAATAGACTTGGTGATTGTCGACCTGTATCCGTTCGAGGAAACAGTTGCTTCCGGTGCGGAAGAACAGGCAATTATCGAAAAGATAGATATAGGCGGTATTTCTCTTATCCGTGCCGCTGCAAAGAACTTTAAAGATGTAGTGATTGTAGCATCTAAAGCCCAGTATCAGCCGTTGATGCAATTGCTGAACGAAAAAGGGGCTGAAACTTCTATCGAAGACCGCAAATGGTTTGCCAAAGAAGCGTTTGCCGTTTCTTCAGGCTATGATTCTGCAATCTTCAATTATTTCGACGACCGCCAAGGCTCGCATTTCCGTGCTGCCGTGGATGATCCGATGCATCTGCGCTACGGTGAAAACCCGCACCAGGCTGCCAAGTTCTATGGCAAATTCGATAATATGTTTGACCAGTTGCATGGTAAGGAAATCTCTTACAACAACCTGCTCGACATTGACTCTGCTGTAAACCTGATTGACGAATTCGACGAACTGACGTTCGCCATCCTAAAACATAACAATGCCTGTGGTATCGCATCTCGCGGTAACGTGGTGGATGCCTGGAAAGATGCTTTGGCTGGTGACCCGGTGTCTGCCTTCGGCGGAATCTTGATTACGAACACGACTGTAAACAAGGAAGTGGCGGAAGAAATCAATAAGATTTTCTTCGAGGTGATCATCGCTCCGGCTTATGATGCCGATGCCCTTGAAGTCTTGAAACAAAAGAAAAATCGTATCATATTGGTCCGTAAGGAATGCAAGACTTGTCCGATGCAGTTCCGTTCATTGTTGAACGGCGTGTTGATGCAGGAAAAAGACCTTAGTATTCAAGGAGAAGCCGATCTGGAACCGATGACGGAAAAGAAACCGACGGCTCCAGAAGTGGAAGACTTGTTGTTCGCCAACAAGATCGTGAAGAACAGCAAGTCTAACGCGATCACACTGGTGAAGAACAAACAGCTTTGTGCAAGCGGTATCGGACAAACTTCACGTGTGGACTCTCTGAAGCAAGCTATTGAGAAGGCCGTTTCATTCAATTTCGACCTGAATGGCGCTGTTATGGCTTCGGATGCGTTTTTCCCGTTTGCCGACTGTGTGGAAATTGCCGACAAAGCCGGTATCACCGCCGTTATCCAGCCGGGAGGTTCTATTAACGACAAGCTGTCCGTTGATTATTGCAACGAACATGGTTTGGCTATGGTCAAGACGGGTATTCGTCATTTTAAACACTAATTGGAATATTTATGATTTATGATTTATAGTTGATTGGGTTTTCAGTCTGTTTGTGAGTCATAAGTTTATAGGTTATAAATCATAAATGATAAATCAGAAATCAAAAAATGGGATTATTTTCTTTCACACAAGAATTGGCAATGGACTTGGGGACTGCCAATACCATTATTACCTGCAACGATAAGATGGTAGTGGATGAGCCTTCCGTAATCGCTCTGGATGCTCGTTCGGAAAAGGTGCTGGCGGTAGGGCGCCAGGCACGTGAGATGTACGAAAAGACCAATCCGAATATTCGTACGATCCGTCCGCTCCGCGAAGGTGTCATTGCCGACTTCTACGCTGCCGAGCAGATGATGCGTGGATTGATCAAAATGGCCAGCGGACGCAAACGCTGGTTTGCTCCTTCGCTCCGTATGGTGATCGGTATCCCGTCGGGTAGTACGGAAGTGGAAATCCGTGCCGTCCGCGACTCTGCCGAACATGCCGGTGGCCGTGAGGTATATATGGTTTTCGAACCGATGGCAGCCGCTATCGGGGTCGGCATGGATGTGCTTGCTCCGGAAGGAAACATGATTGTAGACATAGGTGGCGGTACGACCGAGATCGCGGTGATTTCGTTGGGGGGGATCGTTTCCAACAAGTCTATCAAGATGGCGGGCGACGACTTGACGAACGATATTGTGGAATATATGCGCCGCCAGCATAATATACGCGTCAGCGAACGTATGGCGGAGCGTATCAAGATCAATGTCGGCTCCGCTTTAAGTATCCTCGAGGACGCTCCTGAAGATTTTGAAGTCTGCGGTCCGAACCAGATGACGGCTCTGCCGATGAAAGTGCCTGTTTCCTACCAGGAAATCGCACATTGTTTGGACAAGTCGATTTCAAAGATTGAAGCCGCCGTTCTGAGCGCGTTGGAACAGACGCCTCCTGAATTGTATGCCGATATCGTAAAAAACGGCATCTATCTGGCCGGTGGCGGCGCTTTGCTGCGTGGTATCGACAAACGTTTGCGCGACAAGATGGGGATCGAATTTCACGTGGCAGACGATCCTTTGCATGCAGTAGCAAGAGGTACGGGGATTGCGTTGAAGAATATCGACAAGTTTAATTTCCTTATCCGGTAAATATAAGTTGAAAGTTGAGAGTTGAAAGTTGAAAGTAAACAAGTGGTGTACTTGCTGAATATTCAACTTTCAACTTTCAACTTTCAATTTTCAACTGATTATGCGTAAACTCCTGGATTTTTTAGTCAGAAAGAGGCATTGGTTCCTATTCATTTTGCTAGAGATCATATCGTTGACGTTGGTTTATCGCAATAATGCATATCAACGGAACATTATGTTCAGTTCGGCAAATGTGATAACCGGACATATTACTTCTGTTTCCGGCTTTGTTACTTCCTACCTGAACCTGCGTGATATAAATCGGGAGCTTCTGGAGCGTAACGGACAACTTGAAATGGAGTTGCTAGAGTTGCAGGACCAGTTGGAGATGATGCGGGCCGACACTGCTCTGTTTGTCGGTTTTGCACCTGACTCGACCGGACAGTTTCCGTATAGTTTTGTGATGGCGGATGTCGTGAACAACAGTGTTACGTATTTATCCAATTATATTACGGTGAATAAAGGCCGTAAGGATGGAGTGGAGCCGGACATGGGAGTTGTGTCTGAACGGGGTGTCGTGGGAATTGTGTCGACGGTTTCCGACCATTTTTCCGTTGTAATCCCTCTGTTGAATCCGAAGTTCAAACTGAGCTGCAAGGTGTTGGGGAGTAGTTATTTCGGAACGTTGAGCTGGAACGGGCGTAATGCGCGTTTTGCCAATCTGGACGAGTTGCCGCGCCACGTGGAGTTTGAGAAAGGAGATACGATCGTGACGAGCGGTTATTCCGCCATTTTCCCGTCTGGGATTATTGTGGGTAAAGTCGTGAATTTCGAGAAACAGCATGATGATAACTTTTATTCGCTTGAAGTGGAATTGGCTACTGATTTCCAGGCCTTGAATAATGTGCGTATCATAAAGAACTATCGTCAGGCAGAGCAAAAAAATACAGAACGGGAGGCGAAAAAGAATGATTAACAATATACTGCGGGGCTTCATTTATTTTGTGGTGCTGGTGTTGGTTCAGGTTTTGATCCTGAACAATATCCATTTCCTGCGTGTGGCAACGCCGTTCTTGTATCTTTATTTCATACTGAAAATGCCAGTGGGGAGCTCACGGACGAATGTGGTGTTTTTCTCTTTTCTGATCGGGTTGACGATTGATGTTTTTTCAAATACGCCGGGAATGCATGCGTTTGCTTGTACGCTGGCCGGTTTTATCCGTCACTCGTTAATTCAGTTATTGATGGGAAAAGACCTGCCGGAAGGGATTAATCCCTCTTACAAAACGTTCGGATATGGCGGTTTTTTCCGCTATACGCTGCTTTTTGTCGTGATTCATCATGTGGCGTTGTTTTTGATTGAGTCGTTGACATTATTCGATCCGCTGTTCCTGGCGATCCGCATCGCGGCGAGTGTGGTGACGACAACCTTGTTAATTTGTACAATAGAAGCATTCAATATAGGGTCCCAGAAAAGTGGAGATTAATACGAAGTATACTCTTGAGAACAGGCGTTTCGTGATTGGTGGCGCCGTTGTTCTGTTGGTTCTCATCTTTATCATTCGTTTGTTCTTTCTGCAAGTAGTGGACAGCGACTATAAAGCGTGGGCAGACAGCAATGCGTTTCTGAAAAAGACACTGATCCCTTCCAGGGGTATCATTTATGATCGCAACGGGAAGCTGCTGGTTTATAACCAGCCTTCTTATGAAGTCATGTTGGTTATGCGTGAGATTCAACCGTTCGATACGCTTGATTTCTGCAATATCCTCGGTATTACAAAAGAGCTGTTTGTAAAACGTATAGCTGAAATTAAGAACAGGCGGTTGAATCCCGGCTATTCTTCCTATGTCCCGCAGGTGTTCATGAATCACCTCTCCGCACAGGAATGCGGTGTTTTGCAGGAAAAACTGTATAAATTTCCGGGTTTTTATATTCAGAACCGTACAATCCGGGAATATGAATATCCTTATGGAGCCCATCTGTTGGGTAATATTGGGGAGGTGAACCAGGGGGATATCGAGAAAGATCCTTATTATGTGCAGGGAGATAATGCCGGACGTTCAGGTGTGGAATTGTCTTACGAAGAGGCTTTGCGCGGCGTTAAGGGTGTGGAGATTCTGTTGCGTGATGCGCATGGACGTATAAAAGGGCGGTATGAAGAAGGCCGCCACGATGTGGCTCCCGTGTCTGGTAAGAACCTGACGCTTTCGATCGATATGGATTTGCAGGCTTTGGGTGAGAAGCTGATGCAGAACAAGAGGGGTAGCATTGTCATGATCGAGCCGGAAACCGGGGAGGTTCTGTGTCTGGTTTCTTCGCCTTCTTATGATCCAAACTTGTTGGTCGGTCGCCAGCGGGGAAAGAACCATATCATGCTGTCGAAAAATTCGGACAAGCCTTTGCTGGATCGTGCCATCATGGGGCGTTATCCGCCGGGATCGACATTCAAGCCGACACAGGCGTTGACTTTCCTTCAGGAGGAAGTGATTACGACAGAAACCTTGTATACTTGTGCACATGGATATACAGGGGCCCGGAACGGCAAACCGGCCTGCCACGGCCATGCTTCTCCTCTGAATGTGACTTATGCGCTGGCTACTTCCTGCAACTCCTTTTTTTGTTGGGGGCTGCGTGATATGATCGATAGCCGTCGGCGTTATTCGAGTGTGGGAGAGGCGTTTGAAGTTTGGAAGAATTACTTGGTATCTATGGGATACGGTTATAAGTTGGGCATTGACCTGCCTGGGGAAAATAGAGGCTTTTTGCCGAATAGCGAGTATTATAATAAATATCACGGTAAACGTTGGAGTTCCAGTACCGTCATTTCTATTGCGATCGGGCAGGGTGAAGTGTTGGCTACGCCATTGCAGATTTGTAATTTGGCGGCAACCATCGCTAACCGGGGATATTTTATTACTCCGCATGTCGTGAAGGAGGTACAGGACACCCCGCTGGATTCCCTTTATACGGATAAACGGTACACGATGGTGGAACGCAAAAATTATGAAATCGTAGCCGAAGGTATGAGGAATGCCGTTATAGGCGGAACTTGTCGGGGAGCGGCTATAACGGATATCGAAGTCTGCGGCAAGACTGGTACGGCCGAAAATCCGCATGGGAAAGATCACTCAGCTTTTATCGGTTTTGCTCCTTATCGGAATCCGAAGGTGGCCATCTGCGTGTATGTGGAGAATGGTGGTTTCGGTGCGACCTACGGAGTGCCGATCGGCAAATTGATGATGGAGAAGTATCTGAAAGGCGAAATCTCGGAGGAGAACAAGTTGCTGGAAGAGACGATGTCGAATGCGGTTGTATCGCCAAACGTTTTATCTTTACCGAATCGTGAGTTATAGGAAGACGGAAATATGGAAGACGGTTGACTGGTTGACGATTATCCTTTATGTGGTGTTGGTCGTTGCCGGCTGGTTCAGCATCTGTGGTGCTAGTTATGAATTCGATAACGTGGGGTTATTTGACCCGTCGGGCCGTCCCGGTTCGCAGTTGATGTGGATGGGATTGTCGGTAGGGTTGATCTTTGTGCTCTTGATGCTTGAGAGTGAGTTTTTTGATGTTTTTGCCTATCTGATATATGCCGGTTTCATCGTGTTGCTGATTGCTACGATTTTTCTGGCTCCGAACATAAAAGGTTCCCATTCGTGGCTTGTTTTGGGACCTGTCAGGTTGCAGCCGGCTGAGTTTGCCAAGTTTGCGACGGCACTTGCTGTCGCGAAGCTGATGAATACCTATGGTTTCAAGCTGACTGTTCCTAAAAACTTTATAGCCGTCTTGTCGCTAATATTTCTGCCGATGATTTGCATCCTGCTGCAGCAAGAGACAGGTTCGGCACTGGTCTACTTGGCTTTCTTCTTGATGTTATATCGGGAGGGGATGTCGGGATATATTCTTTTGTCGGGAGTCTGCGCGGTTGTCTTTTTTGTCACCAGCATGAAGTTTTCGGATGTGACGGTGGGAGATACGGCGGTGGGAGAGTTGCTTGTCTCTTTTCTGATCCTGTTGATCACGGTTATCCTGATACAGATAGAAAGGAAAGATACCCGTGCAATACAGGTGATATTGGGGACTGCGGGTGTTGCTTGTTTAGGAGGGTATGCCGCTTCTTTCTTTATGCCGGTCGATTATTCCCTGATATCGATCGGGGTGATCTTGCTGGTTGCCTGTTATCTGGTTTTTCTTTCTATCCGCAACTGGGCGTGGCATTATGTGTTGATCGCAGTCTTTGCATTGGGATCATTGGCTTTTATGTATTCGGTGGATTATGTGTTTACCGATATCCTGGAACCGCATCAACAGATACGTATCAAGGTTTCATTGGGATTGGAAGATGATCCGAGCGGTGCCGGCTATAATGTGAATCAGTCGAAGATCGCGATCGGTTCTGGTGGACTTACCGGAAAAGGCTTTCTGAACGGTACGCAGACCAAACTGAAGTATGTTCCAGAGCAGGATACCGACTTTATCTTTTGTACGGTAGGTGAAGAACAAGGGTTCATCGGGGCTTCTGCGGTCTTATTGTTGTTCGGATTTCTGATCCTGCGCCTGATTGTGTTGGCGGAGCGGCAAAGTTCCACTTTCAACCGGGTGTACGGCTATAGTGTCGCTTCTATCTTTTTCTTCCATTTGGCCATTAATATAGGGATGGTGACGGGGCTTACACCTGTGATCGGCATTCCGTTGCCTTTCTTTAGCTACGGCGGTTCTTCCCTTTGGGGATTCACGATCCTGCTTTTTATCTTCCTTCGCTTGGATGCATCCAGGAGGGAACGGTAGGGCTAAGGGCTGCTCACTTGGCCGGGCGAACCGAGAAACCGATTTCTTGTATTCCTTTCAAAGCATCGTCGCGCATCCCTTGGCGGAAACTGAACGTATATTGTCCGGCATGCGGAAACTTATATTGCGAATGAATGGGAAAACTGCTTTGGTATAAGGAAATGCCATGTCCGTGCCATTTGCCGAATTCGTCGGCAAGCATGCATTCGATGGTGTCCCGGCGGAGCGGGCCGATCGGCTGCTCTTCACTGCAGAAAAGCCATAAGTTCTGATAGGGGTACAAGTTATTGTTCCTTACTTCCAGTGTCAGGTCGTAAGGAACAGATATATCTTTCACCTCGAAGGTGAAATAGTATTCCTTGTCCTTTTCCCACGTGATATTGTTGATCGCCTGGTATTGGTCGTACAAGGCTGGGTTTTCGCAGGAAAAGAACAGAGAACAAGTCAGTGCGGCAATGACTCCTTTAAGCTTCCGGCTTTGTGTCCGGCTTGCTTTCCGGTTTGGCAGCAGGCTTAGCTTGTTGCTGAGGTTTGTCATTATTCGGTTGCTTATCGTTATTTACTCGGTTCGGACGCGGTCTGTTACGGTTGTTTTCGCGGTTCTCCCGTTCGCGGTTGTTCTCCCGGTTTCCGCTGTTACGGTTGCGGTTTCCGTTTCTGTTCCCGTTTCCTTTGCCGTTTTTATTTTCGTTGCCGGTGTTGCCGTTCGCTTTTTCTCCGTTGGAAGGTTTGCTGTTCCCTTCGTTGCCGGTGTTGGCAGCGGCTTCTTTCGGCAGGTTTTCCTTGTTGCCGTTTCCGTTGCGTTTCTTTTTCTTCTTTTTCAGGGAAGCATCGAAACGGGTAACACTGTCTTGCAGGATATCCTGCGCATCGCGTTTGGGCGGTTGCGGCTTGGTATCGGCTTCGAGCGTGACAGGCTTCATGCCTTTCTTGTTCATGTTGATCACATCGAAGGCGCGGTTGGCTGAGATTGTAATCAGGTTGGCCGCGAACGATTTATCGGTAGAGTAGGTGATTTCCCGTTTGAAGATATCCGTTTTAAAGTGATAATAGGTATTGTCCTTTGTTTCCAGCACCACTTCACGGGACGGTAAGCGTTTTTGCGCTTCCACATAGGCGTCCACTTCATAGTTGATGCAGCATTTCAGCTTGGCGCATTGGCCGGCCAATTTCTGGGGATTCATGGATATATCCTGATAGCGGGCGGCTCCGGTGGCTACAGATACGAAACTCGTCATCCAGCTTGAACAGCACAACTCGCGCCCACAGGGGCCGATACCTCCGATGCGTCCGGCTTCCTGGCGGGCACCAATCTGTTTCATTTCGATGCGGACACGGAATGCTTCGGCGAGTACTTTGATCAACTGGCGGAAGTCGACACGCTCGTCGGCAATGTAATAAAAGATCGCCTTATTGCCGTCACCCTGGTATTCCACATCCCCGATCTTCATATTCAGTCCCAAATCGGCAGCGATCTGGCGCGAACGGATCATTGTGGCGTGTTCCTTGGCCTTCGCCTCTTCGTATTTCTCGATATCGGTCGGTTTGGCTTTACGATACACCTTTTTAGGTTCATTGCCTTCGCCAGTGCGGACATTGCTCTTTTTCATCTGGAGAAGGACGAGCTTGCCGGTCAGTGTCACAGTCCCGATGTCATGCCCTGGGCTGGCTTCCACTGCGACTAAATCTCCTTTTTCCAGAGGTATCTTGGAACTGTTGAGGTAATACCCTTTGCGGGTATTTTTAAACTGCACTTCCACGTAATCGGTAGCGTTTGCCGCATCGGGCACGTCGCAAAGCCAGTCGTAGGTGTTCAGTTTATTATTTTGTATCTTGCTGCATCCTTTTTTACCCATGCAGCAACTTCCTGTATTTAATTTAAAATCCATTTGTCTGGTATATATAGTGTATTTATAGTGCGTACAATTACGCAAAAATAGTCAAAATATTTGGTTCGTAGCAAATGAAGAATGAATTATAAAGAGAAAGGGCAAAACAGAATGTTCCGTTTTGCCCTTTTTGGTATTAATTGTCCATGCTGATTTATTTGACCAGACCGTGACTTTTAAATACTTTGTGAATTGCTTCTAATGCGTAGTCGAGCTGTTCAATTGTGTGAGTCGCCATCAGTGAGAAGCGGATCAGCGTATCTTCAGGCGCAACAGCCGGAGATACGACTGGATTTACGAAAATACCGGCTTCGAACAATTCCTTTACGATCAGGAATGTCAGGTCGTTGTTACGGATAAACAATGGAATGATCGGTGTTGAGGTATGGCCGATTTCGCACCCCATATTACGAAATCCATCCAAGGCATAGTGGGTAAGTTTCCACAGGTGTTCGATGCGTTCCGGTTCGCTCAGCATAATATCGAGTGCTGCGCCGGCCGCAGCTGTAGCTGCTGGAGTATTACTTGCACTGAATATATAAGAGCGGGAGTTATGGCGGAGATAGTTGATCGTCTCTTTGTCCGAAGCGATGAAACCGCCGATGGAAGCAAGCGACTTACTGAATGTACCCATAATCAGGTCTACATCGTCTGTTACTCCGAAATGATTACAGGTTCCACGACCGTGATCGCCCAGAACACCCAAACCGTGGGCTTCGTCTACCATTATGCTTGCGTTATACTTTTTGGCTAACGCAACGATTTCCGGTAATTTGGCAATGTCACCTTCCATACTGAATACACCGTCGATAACGATCAGCTTTACCTTGTCGGGTTCGCATTTCTGGAGTTGCTTTTCTAAGGACTCCATATCATTATGCTTATATTTCAGTTTGGTAGAGAAGGAAAGACGGTGTCCTTCGATGATGGATGCATGGTCTAGCTCGTCCCAAATGATATAGTCTTCACGTCCTGTCAGGCAGGATACAACACCCAAGTTTACCTGAAATCCCGTAGAATAAACAATGGCATCTTCTTTTCCGACAAATTCGGCCAGACGTTTTTCCAACTGAATGTGCAAATCCAACGTCCCGTTCAGGAAACGCGAACCGGCACAACCTGTACCATATTTCTTAATGGCATCAATAGCCGCCTCTTTTACTTTCGGATGGTTTGTCAGGCCCAAATAGGCGTTAGAACCAAACATCAGAACTTTTTTACCGCTGATCATTACTTCCGTATCCTGATCACTTTCAATCATTCTGAAGTATGGATAAATTCCTGCGGCCATAGCCCGCTGAGGTGCATCGTACTTTGATAGTTTCTCTTGTAAAAGTTTCATATTATAATTAACAGAGAATGATTTTCTCGCTACGTTGTTATTCTAAAAGAACCCAGGTCTGCTTACTACATAATATCTATGTTTCGGCAAATCCAGCCGCAAAAGTAGTAAAAAAATAACTTATAGTAGCCGAAATGCTTTAGTTTTACAAAAGCATTATTTTTGTCCTCTCAAAGTAAGTAGCAGTGAGAATGGAGGGACAAACAATCAATATACAGGCCATTATAAATCCGATTTCGGGTGTCGGTTCGAAAAGAAAGATTCCGAAAATGATTGAAACCGCCTTTGCGGGCGGAAATTGTTGTGTGGAAATTTCTTTTACAGAATATCCCGGACATGCCAGCGAACTGACGCGGAAAGCCCTTGATAAAGGGGCCAATTGCGTGATTGCGGTCGGGGGAGACGGAACTGTGAACGAGATTGCCCGTGCCATGCTCCACTCAGGTGCGGTGCTGGGGATTATCCCGAAAGGTTCCGGCAATGGTTTGGCGCGTGAATTGCATATTCCGATGGATGTACGCCGGGCGATTGATCTGATTGTAAAGGGGCATGTCTCGACAATCGACTGTTGCAAGGCGAACGGACGTGTCTTTTTCTTGTACCTGCGGAGTCGGCTTTGATGCAGCGGTCAGCCAAAAGTTTGCCGGGGAGAAACGCCGCGGTTCGCTTACCTATATAAAAAATACGGTGGAAGAATATCTGAGCTACAAACCCGAACCTTATGAACTTTTGATCGATAACCAGACGGTTAAGGAAAAGGCGTTTTTGGTGGCTTGCGGGAATGCTTCGCAGTATGGTAACAATGCGTTTATCGCTCCTCATGCCAATATCCAGGATGGCAAAATGGATATTACAATCCTTTCCCCTTTCGGTCCGCTGGACATTGCACCGTTGGCTATTCAGTTGTTTACGAAACAGATCGACCGTAACAGCAAGATCAAGACATTCAAAGGAAAAGAGGTGACTATCATCCGTCAGAATCCAGGAGTCATGCATCTGGACGGAGAGCCGATCATGGCGGACAGCCGGATCGAAATCTCCGTTCTTCCCAAATCATTGAACGTATTGACTCCGGAAACTGTTTCTTTTACGGAGGAGGTACAGAATCTGTTTGGTGAAGTAACCCGTTTTTTCGATAAGAAACTCCCTTACATCTTTAGATAAAAGTCTTTGGTTAGATTGATATATTCGTCAGTATACCGATGTCTTGCAATCTCGATGGTCAGCCGATCGGAGAAGGCGGGAGAGGCGGGTGGCTCTGATGTCAGTTCGGCCAACAGTCGTTTCGGTTGTGCATCGGGTACGGGGATGACGGAGACTTCCTTCGAAAGAAATAGATTTTGTGTTTGAATACAATCCGTAAGACGATCTTTCTGGTCGTAAGGCAGGATAAGGGCAATACGTCCTTGTGGGGCAAGCAGTTTGCGACTGTACTGCAACAAATCTTCTAATGTCAGCGTATCGGTGTGGCGGGCCGTGTTCCGTTGTAGGTTCGGGCATTTCAATGAATCGACGAAGTAAGGAGGGTTGGATACAATCAGGCCATATAGATGCGTGCTGGCTTGTGCAAAATCGGCCAAGTCGGAATGAAAGACATTTATCCGTCCTGCAAAAAGGGAAGATTCTGCATTTTCTTGTGCTTGAAGACAGGCATCGGCATCTATGTCAATAGCGTCGACAACCGCCTTGCTGCGTTGTGCCAGCATCAGTGCGATCAGTCCGGTTCCTGTCCCGACGTCCAATATGCGGCTGCACGATTCCGTTCCGGCCCATGCGCCAAGCAGAACTCCGTCGGTTCCTACTTTCATCGCACATTTATCATGACGTATGGTAAATTGTTTGAATTGGAAAAAAGGATTTGACATAGCAATTGACAATTGTTTTGTGCAAAAGTAGTCAGAATTGAGTTAAAAATAGTAACTTTGGCACGTTTATTGTATAAATGAAGAATTGCGGGCGATATAAGAATATTCCGCAACTATGACAAAGAATATATGAAGAAAGATAAAGTAACGATGTTTGCCGAGGAGTCGTATAACGACTTGGATGATAATATTGGTATCGTAATGCCTATCCTCACAGATTGCGATGTTGATGAAGATTTTACTGAAGGAATGGAGAAAGTGGGAGAGGAATTGCCCATTCTTCCGCTTCGGAATATGGTACTGTTTCCGGGTGTAGCTATGCCGGTGATGATAGGCCGCCCTAAATCTATGCGCCTGATCAAGGAGGCCGCCCACAAGAAAAGTCTGATCGGAGTGGTTTGCCAGAAGGATATGAATACGGAAGATCCGAAGATAGAAGATTTGTATGCGACGGGAGTTGTGGCCGATATTGTCCGCGTGCTCGAAATGCCCGACGGAACAACAACCGTGATCCTGCAAGGTAAGAAGCGTTTCCAATTGGAAGAGCTTTCTGCTTATGATCCTTACCTGATCGGAAAGATCAAATTGCTCGAAGACGTCATGCCGGACAAGTCCGACCGTGAGTTCGAGGCGCTTGTTTCGACTATCAAGGATTTGACGATCAAGATGCTCGGAGCTGCCTCTGAACCGCCTCGCGACTTGATATTTTCAATAAAGAATAATAAAAATATTCTCTACCTAATCAATTTCTCTTGTTGCAATGTTCCCAACGGATCGTCTGAAAAACAAGATTTGTTGTTGATTGGTAACTTGAAAGATCGTGCGTACCGTCTTTTGTTCATCCTGAACCGGGAGTATCAGTTGGTGGAACTGAAGACGTCCATCCAGATGAAGACGCACGAGGATATTAACCAGCAACAGAAGGAATACTTTCTTCAGCAGCAGATCAAGACAATTCAGGAAGAGCTAGGAGGAAATATCAATGATTTGGAAATAAGGGAATTGCGAGAGAAAGCTGCCAAGAAAAAATGGTCGCCGGCTGTAGCTGAAACGTTTGAGAAGGAGGTGCGCAAGTTGGAGCGCCTGCATCCGCAATCTCCGGATTTCTCTATCCAGACGCAATATGTGCAGGCGATTGTCAATCTGCCATGGAACGAATACAGCAAGGATAATTTCAATCTTGCCCATGCACAGAAAGTCTTGGATCGCGATCACTACGGGTTGGAGAAGGTGAAAGAGCGCATCATTGAACATTTGGCGGTGTTGAAACTGAAAGGTGATATGAAGTCACCCATTATCTGTCTGTATGGACCTCCGGGAGTTGGTAAGACTTCGTTGGGAAAATCGGTTGCAGAAGCTTTGCACCGTAAGTATGTCCGAGTTTCGTTGGGCGGTTTGCATGATGAGGCGGAGATACGTGGCCATCGTCGTACCTACATTGGTGCGATGTCCGGACGTATCATTCAGAACCTTCAGAAGGCTGGAACCTCAAACCCTGTGTTTATCCTTGACGAGATCGACAAGGTAACGAATGATTTCAAGGGCGATCCCGCTTCTGCGTTGCTTGAGGTGTTGGATCCGGAGCAGAACAATGCATTCCATGATAATTATCTGGATATAGATTATGATTTGAGCAAAGTTATGTTTATCGCAACTGCCAATAATCTGAACACGATTTCCCAGCCGTTGTTGGACCGTATGGAGTTGATCGAGGTGAGTGGTTATATCATGGAGGAGAAGGTAGAAATCGCTGCCCGTCATTTAGTTCCGAAGCAATTGGAGATTCACGGTTTGTCGAAAGGAAAAGTGAAGTTCCCGAAAAAGACGTTGCAGGCGATCATCGAATCCTACACCCGCGAGAGTGGTGTGCGCGAATTGGATAAAAAGATTGCCAAGATCATGCGTAAGTTGGCTCGTAAGCTGGCGTCCAGCGAAGAACTTCCGGCACAGATACGTCCCGAAGATTTGCATGATTACTTGGGTGCAGTCGAATATACCCGTGATAAATATCAGGGAAATAACTATGCGGGTGTCGTAACCGGATTGGCTTGGACAGCTGTTGGCGGTGAAATCCTGTTTGTGGAATCCAGCTTGAGCAAAGGAAAGGGCTCAAAGCTTACTTTGACAGGTAACTTGGGTGACGTGATGAAAGAGTCTGCCATGTTGGCACTCGAATATATTCATTCGCATGCCGGACTGTTCGGGATTGACGAAGGTATGTTTGAAAATTGGAATGTCCATATCCATGTGCCTGAGGGGGCGATTCCGAAAGATGGTCCGAGTGCGGGTATCACGATGGTCACTTCATTGGTATCAGCCTTTACGCAGCGTAAGGTGCGCAGTAACTTGGCTATGACCGGCGAGATTACGTTGCGTGGTAAAGTTCTTCCGGTAGGTGGTATCAAGGAAAAGATACTGGCTGCTAAACGTGCCGGAATCAAGGAACTGATCCTCTGCCAAGAGAATAAGAAAGATATCGAAGAGATTAAGCCCGATTATCTGAAAGGGCTGGCTTTCCACTATGTGGATGATATCCGCCAAGTAGTCGATTTGGCCTTGTTGAAGGAAAAGGTGGCTAATCCGTTGTTCTGAAAATACATAGGGACATTCATTAAATATTATAAAATCAGTCAACCGGCTTATACACAGGTTGTTGTGAATTGATTGGCTTTTTGTATCTTTAGGTATTCCCCCGAAAACAAGATTTGACGGCCAAAACGGGGGAAATATCCAAACTAAGATATGGTGAAGATACAAAATATTTCAGGAATTCACTCTACTTTGGGTTTTCCAGAATTTGATATTCTGGAAAACTATCGCAAGAGTTTTCATGAGAGTGAGCTTGGCAGGCTTCATTCGTTGTTTCCGTTTGATTGTATGGTAAAATCCGCAGGCTTGTCGGACCGGCACCTGGGCCGTAGGAACATATTCAGCCCTTCCGCAAAGATCGCCCTTATGGTCCTGAAGGCATACACCGGATTCTCCGACAGGCAGCTGGTGGAATATCTGAACGGGAACATACACTACCAGATGTTCTGTGGAATCATGATAAACCCATCGTTTCCCATAATCAACTTCAAGATAGTCAGTGTTATCCGTAATGAGATAGCATCCCGCCTTGACATTGATTCCTTCCAGGATATCCAGGCTTCACACTGGAAACCTTATCTCGATAACTTTTACGTCTGCATGACCGATGCCACATGCTATGAGAGCCACATGCGTTTTCTAACGGACATGAAACTCCTTTGGGAAAGCATCGAATGGCTCTACAGGCATATATGCCGGCATTGCAGGGATCTCTGAGCATAAGGCGTCCGTGCAACAAATACAGGAATGTGGCGGAATTCTATCTGTCCTACTGCAAGAAAAGAAAGAGGAGAGCTTCAAGGACAAGAATGCTTAAGCGCCGTATGATCAAGCTTCTTGAAAAGCTCCTCAGTTAAAGGGATGGGATCCATAGCGAGTACGGTGCTTTACTCCGATATACACAGGATTACCAGAAGCGTCTTTCCATCATCAGAAAGGAGCTTGTATAGGAAAAGGAAATGTTTGAAGGGCGGAAAGTCAGTGACCGCATCGTCAGCATTGACCGTCATTATGTACGTCCCATCGTCAGAGGCAAGGAAACCAAGTCTGTCGAGTTCGGTGCGAAGGTCAATAATATACAGATAGACGGCATATCGTTCATCGAACATCTCTCGTTCAAGGCATTCAATGAGGGTATACGCTTGAAGGAAGCTTCGGCACTCAAAAGCCACATTACTCGCTCGCAAGAATAAAGGCCAGGAATAAGAAGACGGAAATCCTGTGGATTTTCTTCGGAATACATACGGCAAATGTCATACTGATGATTAACAAGATCAGGAACAGAACGGGGAAAGCTGCATGATATGAGTTTACTGGAAGAATCAGAAGAGGTCATCAGACTTCTTCCGGAGCTTCATGTCTTGCCCGATAAGAATATATGAGAATATACAGGAAAATGACAATAATAATGGCATATGAAGTGATTATACTCTATCATCTTCATATGCCATGTATTTTGTGGGAACATTTACCGAATATCCCTAATGAATCTCCTAAAAGAGAAGTACAGGACTATCTGGTACATCTCTTGTATTTGATTCGACTGTAATTGGTTAAGCTTCCTCTTTTTTCGTTTCTTTAACAGAAGCTTCTTCTGTTGCCGATCCTTCTGGGGTGAACTCTGTGAGGCCTGCGCCGATCAGGATGTTATACCAGGAGATCAATTTCTTGATATCACTCGGATATACACGTTCACGGTCGAAATTGGGAAGAATCTCGGCGAAATAAGCACGTAGTTCGTCTGGTTTGGCGGATGTGGAAACAGATGCTTGTTGCCCGTTTTCTTTATTTTTGACGTTGGTCAGAACTTCATGCAATGGAACTTCTGCTTCATTTGTGTAGATAGCGATATCTCCCAGAGAAATTACTTTATCTTTTGCGTATGCAGGAACTCTTTTCTTGTCTGCTAACGACTCAACAATTAGCATATTTTTCCCGTGGGAAACCAATTTAAACAATCCCGGTTTACCCGAGATAGACAAAATCGTCTTCAACATAATACTTTGTTTTTCTAATAGTGTTTAACTTTTGTGCTGCAAATGTAGTATAACTATCGGGAATTTTCGGCAGTTTTGAACATATTTTCTTGTTTCTAATGATTATTCACTAAGCATAAATGTCTCTATCTACTGAATATTTTTGTTTTTATGCTTATTATAGAATTGAAAGTCAATGTTTTTTTATCTTTAGTCCTGCAAGAAAAGCGGTTATTTGCGGAAGTAAAGCTTGTTCTCCGTCATTGAAGATCACGTAGTCCGATTTCTCTTTTTTCATTTCATCCGGCAACTGGCTTTCGATGCGACGTATAATTTCTTCTCGGGAAACAGAGTCGCGTTCGAGTATCCGTCCGATGCGTATTTCCATCGGGGCATAGACCATCAGCGTCGTATCGACAATTCGGTTAAAGCCCGATTCGAAAAGAATGGCTGATTCGATGGCGCATACCGGGGTATTCAGTCTTTCGACCCAAGCAAGAAAATGACGGTTCACTTCTGGGTGAATGATCGCGTTCACTTGTCCAAGCCGTTCCGGGTTTCCGAAAATATGGGAAGCGAGCCGTCTTTTATCCAAACCGTCGGCTGTATAAAGTTCTTTGCCGAACAAGGTAATCAGCTTTTCCCGGATAACGGGAGAAGTGGCTGTTAGATGCTTGCTTTCTGTATCGGCTATATACACAGGAATACCCCATACTTCCAATAGTGCGGCTACCATTGATTTGCCGCTTCCGATTCCTCCGGTGATTCCAATCTTAATCATTTGACTTTGTTTGTTCCAATATAAATTCGATCCGGTCTGGTGAAATTGTAGCTACATCCACCCAGCTCAGTTTTTTGTTCAGTTGTAAAGGCAATGTTCCTGAAGCGCTTTGTTCTAAATCTGCAAAAGAGATTCGTATTTCGAAATCATCTGCCGAGACGTCCTTGAAGCGCGAAAGAGGGACGTTGCAGCTCACTTTCACGACAGCCGGGAACATGCGCAGGGTGTAATGGGGCGGCAGATTGGTGCAGATAACAGGTATTTCCAGCGTTTTTTCTGTATACTCTTCTATCGGGATCGTAACGGTTACACTTGTCGGTTCGAGAGTAACCCCGTCTATTTTTTCCAGTTGGACGGTACGTGTGACGGTCTTGTTTCCTTTTTTTGATCTCGGTATAGATTGTTTTTATCTCTTTCAAAGTGTCCAGAACGACATCGCTGGCATAGACGTTGATGCTGCGGAGTAATGGATATGTCACCTGAAACTTTGAAACCGGCATTTGTTTGGACAACTCCCTCGAATACGGCTGGTATCTCCTTCTTGATGCGTTTGCTGTAAGCAGCATCGATATGTTGGGGTTCGAAGCTGAGCAGGGATGTGGTCGCAATCAGATGTTTCTTTATTTCGTTTTCGATATCTTTCCGGTTAATGATCAGTTTACCGGATTTTTCCGACTGTGTCTTCATGTTGGCCTCAATTGGGGCAAACGAACGTCCGAAGGAGTAGTTCAGCAATACACTCCCCTTGTCTTTCACTTTGACTGTAATGGCTTCGGGCGGTGTTTCCGTGAAAGATATATCTGGCGGCACATTCTTGTACTTGACCGGAATCCTGATATCTATTTCATACTCCTGTTGCAGGCTTTGGAGAAGCCAGAAGCCGAAAGCCAACAGTATAAAACAGAAAAAGATCAAGGCTTCTTTCCACTGTTGACGGCGAAGAAAAGCCTTAATCTCTATCCGGACAGACTTGAATGTTTGTTTGATTTGTCCAAGTCGTGACATATGTTCCGTTGTTTATTTTTGCTGTGCGTCCGCTACAGATGCAAACACGGATGTTTTGTCTACACGGATGCGTACACCATCAGAAATTTCAATCAACATATATGTGTCACCGATTTCTTTGATTTTTCCGTAGATACCTCCGGCAGTAATCACTTTGTCTCCTGCTTTTAAGGCTTCGCGGGCTTTCTGAATTTCTTTTTGTTTCTTTTGTTGCGGACGGATCATAAAGAAATAGAAGATCGCAACAATAACAACCATCATTAAAATACCAGACCATTGCTGACTTCCGCCGGCGGCCTGAAGTAAAATAGTAAGTAAGCTCATATAACTATAAACATTAATAAGTTAAAATCAATTCGATACTGACACAAATGTAAGGATAATAATTAATCTTTGAGCAATAACTTTTCTTTTTTTAACTCGTTGACTACAGAATCTAAAATACCGTTGATAAATGTTCCGCTTTTCGGGGTACTGTAGTATTTGGCCGTATCAATATATTCATTCAGCGTTACGTTGATGGGAATTGTCGGGAACGTCATGATTTCTGCCAGTGCAACCTGCATGATGATAAGATCCATATTGGCTATGCGTTCGGTTTCCCAGTTCTTCATGTGTTTGTTGATACGTTCACGGAATTCGCTTCCTTTCATCAATGATTGGCGGAATAATTTAATGGCGAAAGACTGGTCTTCGAGATCTTTAAACATCGGCAGCAATTTTTGTTTGCTTCCGGCTGCTTCTTCGAATTGTTTGATTGTTTTCAGCGTAAAAGTTTCGACGATGGAGATGTCGTCGTTCCAATAAATGCTTTTATCTTGCAGATAATCGTCGATCGCTTCATTGCCACAAATTAGTTTTTTGAATACGATGCGCCAGAATTCCTTATCTGTCTCGTATGAATCATTTTCGTTATTCAGATATTCCCCGTATTGTTCGGACGACAAGATCAGGTCGAGTACCATTTTGATGAAATCTTCATCATTATCCCATGAAAGCCCCTGTTCGGCCACGTATTTCCGAAGTGCTTCATTTTCGGCTATTTGTGCGGCAAAACGGTTGTCTATCAGTCGGGTATTGGGGTTCAATTCGGCTTCTGTCGGCATATACTTGTTCTTACGGGCATCCAAGATACGTCTTTGTAAGTTTGTGACGTCGACAATTAGAAGAAGGAAATAATGATATAAGTCATAAGACTTTCTAAGACTGAAAAGCAATTCGTTTTCCGCTACTTTGAGGTCGTTGTTTCCGTTTTGATAGTAAGAATATACTATCTGTAAAACTTTAATGCGGATTAAAATTCTGTTGATCATCGTTTGAAGGAACTACTTGTTATAAATTTGGCTGCAAAGTTAGTCATTCTTTTGATAAAAGTTCGTCGCTTCGCTTAATTTTATGTGTGTTATTTATTATTTCATAATATTCCGATTCTTTATATGCATTTTCATGCGTTAAAATAGTTGTTGTTTAAAAAAAAATGCACATATTTGAGGCAAGTTATGATAAATGGGTGGGTGTTTAACGAATGTTTGCTATAATGGAAAACTCGGTGAAGAAAATACAGGTTGAAGGTGGTGACAAAGAGATCTTATACTCTAAAACCATTAAAGCAGGAAAAAGAATTTATTATCTGGATGTAAAGAAGAATCTGAAAGACGATTTATTTCTGGCTGTGACGGAGAGTAAAAAAGTGCAGCCGAAGAATGGTATGCAGGTTTCTTTTGAGAAACATAAGATTTTTCTGTACAAAGAAGACTTTGACAAGTTCATGGATGGAATGAATGATGTAATCAGTTACATTAAACGATGTAGAGCTGATGAAAGGCCGGAGGAGACGATGTCGGATGAAGGTCGGCAGGAAAGCGACTCGGATGAGATCAAACTGAATATCGAATTTTGACGAAGTCGGTAGAGAATGAGAAAATAATAAGGGGCTGTTCCGAAAGGAAACAGCCCCTTATCTTTATAGGTCCTGTAAAGGAAACCTATCGATGTTGCGGTTTATTCTGCCGGATGAATTGCTTCAGTAGGACAAGCATCTGCGCAAGTTCCACAATCTGTACACATTTCAGGGTCGATGCTGTATTTATCGCCTTCTGAAATTGCTCCTACCGGACATTCGTCAATACAAGTACCGCAAGCGATACAATCGTCACTAATTACGTAAGCCATTTTTTTAAACGTTTAAATTGATAACTATTAGTTCGTGCAAAAATAGAGTTTTCTTTGAATTAAAAAAAGAACTCCTCCTTTTTTACAAATAAATGCTCTTTTGCAATAAGTCGGACTCTTTCCCGTTATAAATTCAAAATTACGAAAAGAATTGAGACGTCTACTATTTATTATATGTGTGTTCTTTCTGTCTGTAACTGCCGTAATGGCGCAGAAAGAAAAGGTGAAGAACCAGCCCTATGCGGATTTGAAATGGTTTCATTTGGGATTTCATGTAGGTCTGCATGCGCAGGATTTGATATTGACTAATACCGGTGTGGCAACAAACGGTGAAACCTGGTATGCCGAGATTCCGAGCTATTCGCCCGGTTTTAGTGTCGGGGTCATCGGGGATATGTACTTGAATCCATATTTCAATCTGCGTTTTACGCCGACTATCCATTTCGGTGACAAGAAATTTGTGTTCCGCCGTCCTGAAATGGAAGGAGTGGAGGGTACAGATGAAAATCCGGTGGTAAGCATGTATTCCACTTCTGTCCGTTCCAACTATCTGACGTTTCCGCTCGATGTGAAGTATAGCGCTTTTCGTGTGAATAACTATCGTCCTTATCTGATTGGCGGTATTTATGGTGCTTTCGATCTGGGGCGTAAAAAAGGAAATCCGATCCTGTTGAAAGGAACGGATTTCGGTGTCGAGTTTGGTATCGGATGTGATATTTATCTTCCGTTTTTCAAATTATGTCCGGAACTTAAGTTTAGTTTCGGTCTGGTAGACCTGTTGGAGAAAGACCGAAGTGATCTGACAGATCTGGAATTGATCAAGTATCCGAATTCCTTGTCTAAAGCAACTTCCCGGATGGTGACGCTCACCTTTAATTTCGAATGAATAGTTCGATATAGATATAGCTGGCGGGAACAGCTAGCATAACGCTGTCGAAGCGGTCTAGCATTCCTCCGTGGCCTGGTAATACATTGCCAGAGTCTTTTACTCCGAGTGTACGTTTCAGCAAGGATTCGATCAAGTCTCCCCAGGTTCCGAACAGGACAACCGTGGCTGCCAGTCCCAACCAATTCATCCGGTTTATTTCCGGGGCGAACCAGGCGAATGCCTGTGAGGAAGCCAAGGCGAGGATCAATCCGCCAAAAAAGCCTTCCCATGATTTCTTGGGAGAAATCCGTTCAAATAATTTATGTTTTCCGATCAAGGAGCCGACCAAGTATGCTCCGGTATCGTCCAGCCAGACAAAAATAAAGATCGCCATGATAAAGAGCGGCGTGTAGCTCATGACACCGGGTGTCCCCGGTTCTGCGCCGATGAAATTCAACATGGAGAAGGAGCCGGCACAATAAACCTGGGCAAAGAGCGTAAACGCCCAATTATTAATCGGGTTCGGTGCCTTATAGTAGAGTTCAGCTATCATTGTCAACATGATAAATAGTAGATAGGGAAGGAATATCTTTCCGTCTGTCAACCCGTTTGCATGAACGAAGGTGGCGATAAACAGATATACTCCTCCGAGCATATTCACGGTCCGTTGCAGATTAGCATTTTCATAATGCTTGACCAGACCTCCGAATTCCCAAAGGGTCAATCCTGTTATAATACAAAAAAGAATAAGGAAAAAAATCGGATGGATACAAATGGCACTGATTAGTACCACAACGAATATAATGCCGGTTAACGCCCGTATAATCAAATTTTTCAAGACGATAGTGTTTTTTTATTGATTTATTCAAGTACAAATATAATTAAAATAATAATTCCATGCCCATCTGTTTCAAATTTAGTGAGCATGGAATTTTTTATTGTTTATGTTATCTTACTGCTTGTCAGCTTCGGCAACTTTTGCTTCTTCGGCCTTTTTACCGTTTGCTTTCTCTTGCAGCTCCAGAATCTCCTCCGAGCGGGAAACCCAAGCACGCTTGCCGAAGATCTGTTCGACATCTTCCGTGTAGATTACTTCCCGTTCCAGCAATACCTGAGCCAGCGTATTGTGGCCTGACGCATGTTCTTTCAGAATACTTTTAGCTCGTTCGTACTGTTCATTGATAATGGCCTGTACTTCCTGGTCGATCATCCGAGCTGTTTCCTCGCTGTACGGTTTAGTGAAACCCCAGTCTTGTCCACTTGAATCGTAGTAGTTCAAGTTCGGCAATCGGTTACTCATACCAAAATAGACGACCATCGCATAAGCCTGTTTAGTCACCCGTTCGAGGTCATTAGATGCTCCGGTAGATATTTTTCCCAAGAAAAGTTCTTCAGCTGCGCGGCCGCCGAGCGTGGCACACATTTCGTCCAGCAATTGTTCACGGGTGGTAATCTGGCGTTCTTCCGGTAAATACCAGGCAGCGCCTAATGCCTTGCCTCGCGGAACGATTGTGACTTTAACTAACGGATTGGCATGTTCTAGCAGCCAGCTCAAGGTTGCGTGACCTGCTTCATGGTTGGCTATGCATTGACGTTCATCCGCAGTTGTTATTTTAGTTCGTTTCTCCAAACCTCCGACGATACGGTCGACCGCATTCATGAAGTCTTCTTTTTGGACAAACTTTTTACCGTTACGAGCGGCAATCAAAGCAGCTTCATTGCAGACATTGGCAATGTCGGCACCGGAGAAACCGGGAGTCTGGCGTGCCAAGAATTCGGCATCGACGCTTTCGTCGATTTTGATCGGACGCAGATGCACTCCGAATATCTCTTTACGCTCGTTCAAGTCGGGTAATTCCACGTGAATCTGGCGGTCGAAACGTCCCGCACGAAGTAGAGCCTTATCCAAGATATCGGCACGGTTCGTAGCTGCCAGGATAATAACACCACTGTTGGAACCGAAACCATCCATTTCTGTAAGTAACTGGTTCAATGTGTTTTCACGTTCGTCGTTGCTGTTCATGTTTACATTTTTACCACGGGCACGACCGACGGCATCGATCTCGTCAATGAATACGATACAAGGAGCTTTCTCTTTTGCCTGGCGGAACAAGTCACGTACGCGAGATGCTCCCACACCGACAAACATTTCTACGAAGTCCGAGCCTGACAGGGAGAAGAACGGAACATCTGCTTCTCCTGCCACAGCCTTAGCCAATAATGTTTTACCGGTTCCTGGAGGGCCTACGAGTAAGGCTCCTTTAGGTATTTTACCTCCTAATTCCGTATATTTTTCGGGGTTTTTCAAGAAGGAAACGATCTCTTCCACCTCCTGTTTTGCTTCTGCAAGGCCGGCGACATCCTTGAAGGTCACTTTTCGGTCGTTGTCTTTATCGAAAAGCTGTGCTTTTGCTTTTCCCACACTGAATACTCCGCCGGGACCACCGCTTGCACCACCTGACATGCGTCGCATCAGAAAGATCCATACGACGATAATCAGCAGGATCGGACCGAACGAAACAAGAAAATTCCAGATCGCGTCGTCGCCTTCTTCGAAGCTGACTTGCGTAGTGATATGATTTTCGGCAACGGATTTGTCATAGAAGTCTGAAAATTTATCGGCCGACGGTATTTTGACATACACTTTCGGGTTTGTACCCAATGTCGCACTGTCTTTTCTGAACACCAGACCTTTCCGTCCGTCTTTTACAGTTGCTTCAACCAGATTCTTTTTGTTGTAGACGACCATCCGGTCGAATACGTTTTCCTGTGCTAATTTCTGGAACTCGGTCCAGCCTAATTCTTTAGATGCCGAAGAGTCGTTTGTCAGATACAAAGCAAAAAGCATTATGAAGATGAGCCCGTACATCCAATAAAGATTAAACTTGAACATCTTTTGCTTATTATTCTTCGGTGCTTTGTTAAACATGTCGTTTTTATTTTCCATATGTGATTATCTCTATACTATGTAAGATCGGTCATCAGTCGAGGTCTACAATCTGAGTCACTTTGGCATCTGACCAAAGATTTTCCAGATTATAGAACTCGCGAAGTTCCGGTAAAAATATGTGTACAAGAACCGTGCCATAGTCCATCCCGATCCATTCGGCACGTTGTGCTCCATCTATCGAAAGCGGTTTTTCTCCTGCCTTGCGATGGGCAAAATCCCAAGCTGAATCAGACAATGCGGAAACCTGGGTAGGTGTACTTCCTTCGCAGATTATCATATATTGGCAGATCGAGCCGGTTAATTGGGTTAAGTCTACGGTTACAATGTTTTTGCCTTTTTTTTCCTGTAGGCCTTCTACAATCGTTTTAACTAATGCTTCTGTTTGATCCATTATTTTTTATTGAGTAATATTCGAAGTCGCAAATATACTTCTTATATTTATTATGTGGGTGATTTCCCTCTATTAATATATGTATATACTTGCAAAATCAAAACAAGCAGAAAAAGAAAAAAGTTTATTAATGAAAAAAAATTACCATATCGTTTGTTTATTTTGAAAAAGTATGTACTTTTGCACTCGCTAACAACAAGAGAGTTGACAAGCTTAATTGAAATTGTTCAATGGTGTAATGGTAGCACAACAGATTCTGGTCCTGTTAGTCCAGGTTCGAGCCCTGGTTGAACAACGAAATAATTAATTGTCATCTTTGTTGAACGGAAATTGTTCAATGGTGTAATGGTAGCACAACAGATTCTGGTCCTGTTAGTCCAGGTTCGAGCCCTGGTTGAACAACAAAAAGCCTGTCATTCTTTTGAGTGACAGGCTTTTTTCATACATATATTTTACGTTATCACGGCGATCGTTACGATCGCCGTGGTAGTTTTATTTATATTTTACCCATTTGATCATTTCTTTGATGCTCGGTTTCTTTCCATACATTAAAATACCTACACGGTAAATTTTGGCCGAGAACCAGATGATAAGTATAGCTGTGGCAAACAGCAAAGCAAACGAAAGAGCCAATTCCCATACCGGAATGTCGAACGGCAAGCGGACCATCATCACGATAGGGGAGGTAAACGGGATCATCGAACACCAGAATGCCAGCGGGCCGTCTGGATTATTCATGCTATAGATTCCGGCATACAAGCTGAACGCCATCAAAAGCATAATCGGAGTCATGAACTGCTGAGTGTCTTCCTGCTGTTCCAGAGCGCTTCCGATTGCAGCAAATAGAGCTGCATACAGTAAATAGCCACCGATAAAATAAAGGACAAAACAGGTGCCGATCATACCGAAGTTGATCGAATTGATAATTTCTTGCACCTGGATGCTGATATCGGAAGAACCGGCAGCCACATCGTTTATGCCTTGTGCCGTCATCTGTGCTGTCATCATATCTTCAGGTGACGTGTTGCCACCGAAAAAGAAAAGGCTCCCCGATACCAAGACCGTTGTCAGGATTCCCCACAGGAATACTTGTGTTAGGCCGACGAAACCGATGCCAATGATTTTTCCCATCATCAGGTCGAATGGCTTAACGGACGAAATCATCACTTCGATAATACGGTTTGTCTTTTCTTCCATCACTCCTTGCATGACCATTCCACCGTACATGATGATAAACATATAGATAATGAAAGTCAATATCATGCCTAAGATAGAGGCAACCTCGGCCGAAGTGCTTTTTTCACTTCCGTCTTCATCCCATTTGATGGTTTTGATATTGAAATTGATTTTGCTGTCCTCGATGATCTGTTTCAGGTTGTCGATGTTGTAAGAAGCGAGTTTCTCGTCTTTCAAGTATTCGGACAGTGTTTTGTCGATGGTGTTTTTCAGTCCCATCGGAATTTGTTTCTGCGAATAGAGTGTTGCTGCGGTTGGGTTTTGTAACAAGTCGTCTGTTATATTCAAGAAAGCGAAAATTTCTTTATCCGGGTTTTTACGATATTCTTCCAGGCTGGAACCTTTTTCGGTGATGAAGGTGTATTCTTCTGTGTCTTTAAACAGCGGTGCGTATTTGCCTGTCGTATCGCTGATCGCCACCTGTTTGACATCATCTCCTTTGATGGTGGATAACCAAAGCGGGACGAACACCAGCGCGGCAAACAGGAACGGTGTCAGGAATGTCAGTAACAGAAACGATTTTTTGCTGACACGGCGGAGGTATTCTCTTTTTATTATAAGTCCTATCTTATTCATGCTTGCGTAGTATTTGTACCGGAGACGGTGTTAATAAATATGTCGTTCATCGAAGGGATCTCTTCCGTGAAAGAAATGATTTCAGTCTGTCCCGCCAATGCAGAGAGGAGGGCGGAGTTGGTTATACCCGGCTCTTTATGGATGCGTACCTCGCTTGTTCCGGCCAGGTCTTTTTCCGTCAGCAGGCTGAACATTTCCGGGATGGGTTGCAATTTCCCTGATCCGGTATGGAAACGGAGGGTGAAATTGTTTGTCCGGAAACGGCTTTTCACTTCTGTCACATTGCCGGAAAGCACAACTTGAGAACGGTTGATCAAGGCGATATTGTCACAAATCTCTTCAACAGACGACATGTTGTGCGTGGAAAAGATGATTGTGTGTCCGGCATCTTTGAGTTCGAGGATTTCTTTTTTCAGCAATTCGGCATTCACTGGGTCAAATCCGCTGAACGGTTCGTCGAAGATCAGAAGTTTCGGTTCGTGAATGATGGTGATGATGAATTGTATTTTCTGCTGCATCCCTTTGGACAACTCTTCCAGTTTCTTGTTCCACCAGGGCATGATATCAAATTTTTCGAACCAGCGTATCAACCGTATGCGAGCTTCCTGGTAGGAGAGCCCTTTGAGCTGTGCTAGGTAGATGGCTTGTTCACCGACTTTCATTTTTTTATACAGGCCGCGTTCTTCCGGCAGGTAACCGATCTGGTAGATATCTTCCGGCTGAAATTCACGTCCGTTAAAACGGACAAGGCCGCTGTCGGGGGCCGTGATGCGGTTGATGATACGGATCAGTGTGGTTTTGCCGGCTCCGTTCGGCCCTAATAAGCCGAAGACTTTCCCTTCGGGAACTTGGATGCTGACCTTGTCGAGGGCGAGGTGGTTGGCATATTGTTTTACCACGTCTTCCGTTTCTAAAAAATTCATAGGCATTACATTTTTAATATGATTCTTTCTCCCAATTCTTTACTTAATATATTCTTTATTTCGTTCAGGCGCGTGAGCTTTTTCATCAGCTCGAAAACCTGATCCATGTCTTCGTTGTTTTGCATACTCTTGATCTGTGCCTGTATCTTTTTGATTTGAGAGAGTACATAGGCATCCTTGAAAGCATACAATTCCCGGATTACCAACTGGTCGAGTTTGTCTTCTTCCTGTTCCAGTTCCCGATATTTGGTGTGATACTTGCTTAGCTGATATTTTTCGCTGATCAGGTTGGCGGCAAGGCGGCTCACGTTCGGGTCGGGATGGGCGAGGAAATACCGGTTCGCGATGAACCCTTCGGACCGGCAGCGATCGGCCGCTTCATCCATCATACTCTTGAAGAGCGGAGTATAAAAGGTCAGGTCGTCGCGTTCCAGCTCGGAACGGATATATTCGGAAACGCGGATCACGACATCTTCGTTCGTCTCTTCGTCCGTATATTGGAACAGGATACGCTCGCCGTAACGCACGATGTAGCGCAGCAGGGCGACTTCGTATGCCTCGTAAGGCGAACGCTTCGGCCCTACCGGAATGTTTGCCGGCGGCGTGAAAGGCGCTGGCGGCGGCATGCTGCCTCCTCCGTCATCGGGACTGTATTCTTCCGGTGGGGGGGGCGGGATCGTATTGTCAGGAGGCAGGGGACTTTCCTGCGGTTGTTCCGCCAGCGTCTCTTCCGGATAGGGCTGGTAACCGGGAATATCCGGGTATTCGGGGATATTGACGGGAGTAGCCGGAATGGGGGAGGACGGAGTGTTCGCTTGCCTTTCTTCCTTGTTGAGGCGGATTTTGTTCACTTCGTTCAACAGGAGCATCTCGTCTATTTCCATCATCGTACTGCATTCCCGGATATAAAGGGAGCGGGCGATATTGTCGGGGATGATGGCCACCGTCCGGATAATGTCGGAGATCAGCGCCGACCGTTTGATCGGATCCGTTCCTGCATCGTCCAATAGCAGGCGCGTTTTGAAACGGATGAAATCGGTCTCGTTCTGCCGGATAAACTCGGCAAACTGGCTCGCGTTGTGCTTGCGGGCAAAGGAGTCGGGGTCTTCTCCGTCCGGAAGGAGCACCACTTTCACATTCATGCCGTCCTCCAACAGCAGGTCGATACCACGCAAGGCAGCTTTGATACCGGCTGCATCACCGTCATACAAGACCGTGATATTGCTAGTGAAGCGATGTATCAGGCGGATCTGTCCTTGTGTGAGGGCTGTACCCGATGAAGCGACCACGTTCTCGACCCCTGCCTGATGCATGGAAATAACATCCGTGTAGCCTTCCACCAAGAAGCAGCGGTCAGCCTTTACGATCGCCTGTTTGGCGAAATAGATCCCGTAAAGCTCGTTACTCTTATGGTAAATCTCACTTTCGGGCGAGTTGACATATTTGGCTGTCTTTTCGTCTTTCTTCAGGACACGTCCTCCGAAAGCGACGACTTTTCCACTGAGCGTATGGACCGGAAAAATGACACGCCCGCGAAAACGGTCGTTTACCCCGCCGTTGTCGTAGGCGATCACCAAACCTGTCTTTTCGAGAAATTCTTTTTTGTAACCGCTCTTTGTTGCGGCTTTATACAGGGCGTCCCGTTGGTCGAGGCTGTAGCCTAACTGGAATTTGCGAATGGTATCTTCCCGGAAACCACGTTCGGCAAAGTAGCGTAGGCCGGCGGCTTTGCCTTCCTGGTGTTCGTAGAGCTGGGTCGTGAAGTATTTCTGCGCCCAGCTATTGACGATCAGCATGCTTTCGCGGTCGCTGCGCACCTGCTTTTCGCGTTCCGACAGTTCCCGTTCCTGTATTTCGATGTTGTACTTTTTGGCAAGGAAGCGAAGCGCATCATAATAAGAAAGCTGCTCATGCTTCATAATGAAGTGAACAGCCGTACCCCCTTCGCCGCAGGCAAAGCATTTACAGATATTCTTTGCTGGCGACACATAGAAAGAGGGGGACTTGTCGCTATGGAAAGGACACAACCCTACATAGTTTATGCCTCGTTTCCGAAGGGTAACGAATTCGGAAACAACGTCCACAATGTTTGCAGCATCCAGTATCCGGTCTATGGTAGGTTGATCGATCATAAATCTTCTTACTTTTTATGTACAAAGGTAAGAAGATTTGTGATTTTTGAATTATATAATGACAACCTGTTTCTCTATTTATAATTTTGTCTCGTCCTGAGATAGGTTGACTGTGTGTTGAAAAATCCTATTATAGGTTGTCTATAAAAACAAAAAACAGACAAACCGTGTTGATCCATGTAATTTGTTTTTACACGTTCCTTGAAGTCTTAAAGTTAGCTTTCTTAACACCATGATGCGTATATTCTAAGATAAATACTTACTTTTGCGTCTGTATCTGATAACATGAAAAAGAAATGAAACGAATACTACATTTGATTTTGATCAGTTGTTTGTGCCTCTCGGCGGCAGCACAGAAAAACGCTCCTAAATGGATGAACAAAGCCAAGAGAGCGGTCTTTACAATTACCACTTATGGAAAGGATGGAAATAAGCTCGCAACTAGTACGGGATTCTTTATTTCCGAAACAGGCGAGGCTGTCTCTGCATACAATATCTTTAAGGGTGCCGAGAAAGCAACAATCACAGACTTTGAGGGAAAAACATTTCTGGTTAAGAATATCCTGGGTGCAGACGAACTGTATGACGCTGTAAAGTTTCAGGTTGAAGTGCCGAAGAAAGCTGTTTTCCTGCCGATTGCTGCTGAGCCGGTGGCAAACGGGACGAATGCCTATCTGCTATTATACTCTACCGGCAAGAACGCCACCTTTAAGTCTGGTGCTATTACCGAAGTAAGTAAGCTGAAAGATCCGTATAAATATTACAAGATGGCAGTCGCATTGGAAGAAAACGAACTCAATGCTCCGTTGCTGACTCCCGAAGGTGAAGTGTTCGGGCTGGCACAAGCGGATGCAGGTGGAAAGAAAGATATTTGCTATGGTCTTTCTGCTGGATATGCAGGTAGCTTGTCAATAGGGTCTGCTGATTATCTGAGTTCTGCATACCGCAATATCAATATACCGAAAGGATGGCCGAAGGAACTGGACCAAGCAACCGTAGCTCTTTACTTGATCAGTGGCACGCAGGACGCAAAGGCACGCTTGGAAACGGTCAACGATTTTATCACCACCTTCCCGGATGCTCCCGACGGTTATCTGAACCGTTCTGATCTTTATGCCTACAATCGTGCGGAATTGGCTAACTCTATGGCTGAACAGGCAATCTATTTGCAAAAGGCACTGGACGACATAAAAACCGCTTCTAAATGTAGCGATAAGAAAGGTGATTTCTGGTATAATCAGGCTAAGTTGATCTACGGTGTTGCTTCGGCCGATAGTACGCTGACTGATCCAGCTTGGACAATCGAAGCCGCTATGGAGGCTTTGGACAAGGCGATCGAAGAGGATAACCTGCCAGCCTATCACCAATTAAGGGCGGATATCCTGTTCAATAAAGGAGAGTTCCAGCAGGCATTCGATGAGTACATGATCGTTAACAACAGCGATGTCGCCTCTGCTTCTTCTTATTATTTGGCTGCAAAGGCAAAGGAACGGGTTACCGGTTTTAATATCGGTGATGTTATCGACCTGCTCGACAAGGCGATCGAGAAATGTGGGACAAATATGAATGCCGAGGCGGCAGCTTATGTGTTGGAACGGATCAATTGGCGCCTGCGCCTTGCACAATACACGGAGGCTATCGCTGATTATGACCTCTATTATACACTGATTGGTGGACAGGTGCTTCCGAACTTCTTCTTCCTGCGCGAACAAGCCAAGTTCCGTGCGGGTGACTTGGAGGGAGCTTTGAAGGATATCCAGGCTGCTATACAGGGAAGTCCCAGCACGCCCGACTACTATGCGGAAGAAGCTTCCATCTATGTTCGCCAGCAGAAGTATGAAGATGCACTGAAAAGTATAGAGAGGGCAATCGCGATTGCTCCAGATTTCGGAGCCTGTTATCGTTTACGGGGCGTTTGTTACGTCCGTTTGAAGAAGAAAACAGAGGCTTGCGAAGCATTCAACAAAGCTAAAGAATTGGGCGATCCGCTTGCTGGAAAGTTGATAAAGGAACATTGTAAATAAGTGAGTGATATGAAGAAGCTGATGGATGTATTGCCGTTGCTGCTTGTCGTTGTCCTGCTGTTTGGTACGGCTTGTCAGAGCAATAAAAAGAAGGATGCGGAGAGCGTGAATGTAACGTTGTTCGATAAGGATCTGCCGGAGATCAAGACGCTGGTCAACGGAGAATGGGAACTGGTGAGTGGCAAGAACGCCCGTGAGTTCTGCGAATATGAGAATACTTTCATCAAGTTTGCAGACGACCAATATGTCTGGACGGAGGACGGCAAAGCCGAACCGGGGGCTTTGAACTGGCGCAAAGCGGATACGGGGGCCGGATATGAAGCCTATCTGATGGATGTCTTCTACGAGACCAACCCTGCCTATCCTGTGTCTATCAAAGGAGACACTCTTATCCTGCAAGACTGCTCGGAAACAGGATATAAATATACTTTGGTTAGGAAATAGCTTGCGTGAAGCTGTAAATTAATTTTTCTTGTTCGTGATTATGTTCTGTAAAAACCTCAAACAAACTTTTCTCTTTCAGAGATTCGATCTTTTCTTGATATGCCTCACATAGAAGTTTAGCAGTGATGATAAAACCTCTACCCAACAATTCCGCTTCTTTCTGATACAGTTTGGCTTTTACGGCTTTCAGGTAGTTGTTGAGGCTTTTGGCTTCCTCATCTTTACCTTTTACTTGTTGTTTGGTTTTATCCCATTTATCAATATGAACCTGTTTCCCTGTCGGAAAGGAACATTTTTCACCATTGATAGTAATTATGACTTCAATAGGAGCATTCCCATTTTTCCGAACTTTACTTTCTCTTATGAAGAAGAGAATAGAAAATGAACTTCTAACCATCTGTTTAATAAATTAAATTAGACATTTTAGAAGCTCTTTGATTTTGATTATATTATTGTAAATCAGATTATTGGTTGATAATTTGTGACCAGTTTCTTGAAAATGCAGAAATGGTCACAAATTGGTCACAAAATACTTTCAAATTCATTATTTTTTAGGAGAGAAATCTCTTGTCTTGTTTTCTTTTAAAAATGAAAAATCATGAGTGTTTTTATGTATCCTATATACCAATCCCAATGCTTTACAGATAAGATTTGTTGTTTAAAGAAGTATTTGATTGGGCAAGAAAGAAGAAGCATATAAGATATTTCAATAAACAAAAAAAAACTCCCGTAACCATAACGATTACAGGAGTTTATATATTTAGAAATAACTTAAATTACTTCTTCATAGCTTCCTCGATAGCAACAGCCACTGCAACAGTAGCACCTACCATCGGGTTGTTACCCATACCCAGGAATCCCATCATCTCAACGTGAGCAGGTACGGATGAAGAACCAGCGAACTGAGCGTCACCGTGCATACGGCCCATCGTGTCGGTCATACCATAAGAAGCAGGACCGGCTGCCATATTATCCGGGTGCAGGGTACGGCCTGTACCACCACCTGAAGCTACAGAGAAATACGGGTGACCGTTTTCCATACATTCTTTCTTGTAAGTACCTGCAACCGGGTGCTGGAAACGAGTCGGGTTAGTTGAGTTACCTGTGATAGACACGTCAACACCTTCTTTACGCATGATGGCAACACCTTCGCGAACGTCGTCAGCACCGTAGCACTTAACTTTTGCACGCAGACCGTTTGAGTATGCTTTTTCTTCGATTACGTTTACTTCACCAGTCATATAGTCGAACTGAGTTTGAACGTAAGTGAAGCCGTTGATACGGGAAATGATTTTAGCAGCATCCTTACCTAGGCCGTTCAAAATAACACGCAACGGTTCTTTACGAACTTTGTTTGCCATTTCAGCGATCTTGATAGCACCTTCGGCTGCTGCGAAAGATTCGTGACCAGCCAGGAATGCGAAACATTTTGTTTCTTCACGAAGCAAACGAGCTGCCAGGTTACCATGGCCGATACCAACTTTACGATCGTCGGCAACAGAACCGGCGATACAGAATGCCTGCAGACCGATACCGATAGCTTCAGCAGCTTCGGCAGCGTTGGTGCAGCCCTTCTTGATTGCGATTGCAGCACCTACAACGTAAGCCCAGCAAGCATTTTCGAAACAGATAGGTTGTGTTTCCTTACACATTGTATAAGGGTCGATACCTTTAGCGTCGCAGATAGCCTTTGCATCTTCGATACCGTTGATACCATATTCTTTTAAAACCGCGTTGATATGATCGATACGGCGGTCATAACTTTCAAATAAAGCCATATTATTTTTTACTTTTTTAAATTCTTATTTACCAGAAATAAAGATATCAGAAAATTGAAAACAAGTACACCGCCGCAGCAGGCCACATAAAAAGCCATCCAGGGACGGTCCGGCTTAATCACGAAGTAAGCGATAACCGTTGCCACTGTGGTGATAGCGATCAGCCCGAGAAGGACGCGTGTCAGTGTCTTCTTATTCATTACGAGGATCGATATATTTTACAGCTTCTTTGAAACGACCGTAAGAGCCTTTGGCTTTTTCCAGTGCTTCGTTAGCATCCATACCCTTCTTCACCATATCCATGAATTTACCTAAGTGGATAAATTCATAACCGATTACTTCATCGTCAGCATCGAGAGCCATACGAGTACAGTAACCTTCTGCCATTTCCAAGTAACGAGGACCTTTTGCCAATGTACCGAACATGGTTCCTACTTGGCTGCGCAGACCTTTACCCAAGTCTTCCAGACCGGCACCGACAGGCAGACCACCTTCAGAGAAAGCAGACTGTGTACGACCGTAAACGATCTGCAGGAACAATTCGCGCATTGCAGTGTTGATAGCGTCACAAACAAGGTCAGTGTTCAATGCTTCCAACAGTGTTTTGCCCGGCAGGATTTCTGAAGCCATAGCAGCAGAGTGAGTCATTCCGGAGCAACCGATAGTTTCTACAAGTGCTTCCTGGATAATTCCTTCTTTAACGTTCAGAGTCAGCTTACATCCACCCTGTTTCGGTGCACACCAACCGATACCGTGTGTCAAACCAGAAATATCAGAAATCTGAGTTGCTCTAACCCACTTTCCTTCTTCAGGAATCGGAGCACACTGGTGGTTAGCTCCCTTCTTTACAACACACATGTGTTGAACTTCATGTGAATAAATCATAATCGCTAATTTATTATATTAAAGTGATAATAAAACTTTATGCTAATTTTAATGTAAGATCGCTTTTAAAAGACCGCACAAAGATAAAATTTAAAATTCAGCCGTGCAACAGGACCGGTTATTTCAAAACTTCTTTAATTTTATCTTCCAACTCCTGACCGTGCAGGTTCTTGGCGATGATTGTACCGTCTTTGTCAACCAGTACGGTATGAGGGATGCTGTTGACACCATAAAGAGCGGCACCGCTGTTCTGCCAACCTTTCAAGTCGGACAGTTGTGTCCAGGTGATGTTTAGGTCTTTTACGCCTTTGGCCCACGCATCGGCTTTGCTGTCCAACGAGATACCGACAATATCGAATCCTTTGTCCTTGTAATCTTTGTAGGCTTTGACCAGATTCGGCATTTCTGCACGGCAGGGAGGACACCAGGATGCCCAGAAATCAATCAGGACGACTTTGCCGTTACCGACGTATTCGGAAAGTTTGTGCACCTCACCTTTAGCGTTCGGCATTTCGAAATCAGTGAACTTCTGTCCTATGGCTACCTTTTTCAAAACATTCAGATGATCGATCATATAGCTGATTCCCGGAACGGACTTGAAAGAAGAATCTGCTTTGGAGATGATTTCATTTTGCTGCTCTTCGTCGATGTTGTAACGGAAATCGTAGAGGTTCTTGGCGGCAGACTGTTTATCTGTATGAGCCAGGATGTAGTTGACAACGGTTTCCGTAATCTTACGGTCGATCTCTTCATATTTGGCTTCCGCCTGTTTTATCAGGTTTTCATCGCCTGACTTCATATCGGCGACCAATTTGTCTATACCAGAGCGTAAGTCTTTGATTTTGGCCTGCAATTCTTTTTGTGCGTCATTTTCGGGAGTACCGCTAACAGTGGAAGTAGAATCCAGCACGACTGCTAATTTTCCGTTTTCAAGTACGAATGTTGCCATGAACGGAGCGTTTTCTCCGGGAGCGACACGCACCGGTTCAACCACTTCTTCCGAAAAACGGAGAGTACGGAGGGCAGGAGCGTTTTGTGTGCCTTTCAAAGCAAAAGATCCGTTTTGTACTAAGGCGCTGTCCAATGGTGCAGCATCTTTTACCCCATATTCATAGAGATATACATACTTACCATTCAAATCACTGTTTGAAACGGTACCGGTAATTTCGTAACCCGGTTTTTCGCTACAAGCTGCAAGAAGCAGGACGGAAGCGGCGATAGGAAGATACTTTTTCATATATTTATGTATTAAAACGATTAATACTTTATTAGTTACAGACGTTTGGTGCAAAAGTAAGAAAAAATTGACACATTATTTGCTATATTTGTGGCCTAATAATCGTTATTATGAATTTATCCTATATAGATACCAGATATGCGGCGTTTTTTCGTTTTGTAAGGGCTGTTATTGTCTGTTTGTTCCTTTTTTCTTGTCCGGTGTCTGCGGGGATTTCCCTGCATATGGCAAATAATATAGATTTGTCAAATAATGCTATCCTTGACATGTATCAGGATGAGAACGGTTATATGTGGATCGGTACCTACGACGGTTTGAATCTGTATAACGGCAAGAATACATATGTATTTCGTTTTGAACCGAATAACAAGAATACCTTATGCAGTAATATCATCAATAAAATCGTGTATGGTGGGGATGGATTTCTGTGGGTATCGACTTCTATGGGATTGAATCGGTTCTCGTTGAAAGACCGGAAGGTGACGGAGTCCTACACGGAATATCCCGAATGTTTGAATGTGGTGTCTGATTCGGCTGGTAATACACTGCTCATAAAGCAAAAAGATTTTATCTCCTGCTATTCTCCCGAAACCGGCTCTTTTCAGGATGTACATGTACAGGGAATGAATGAAGAAGTATCCAAAGTCTTGTTTGCAAACGGAGAAAGGCAATTCTTTATTCTTGACGCCGATGGCTGCCTGCTTGAGATTTGTCCGGATTTTGAGTCTTTTCCCTTGGTATTGGACATAAAGAAAACTCCGATTCATGAAAAGGAAATTGACCGTGCTTATTACCTCGATGGCACTTTGTATTATGTGGATATGGAAAACCACTTTTATTCTTACCGGATGAAAGATCGCAGGAAAGAGTATCTGGCCGACCTTACCGGCTGGATGGAGCAATATGGAAAGCTTTCCCGTATCGCTTTGTTTCATTCCGTCCCCTACTTGGTTTTCAGGAACGGGCTTTTGCTAAACATCGATAATCAGGAAGAGGCATTGAGGTTTGATGTCGGGCTATTTTGTGTTTTACCTGACCGGAAGCAGGATATCCTATGGGTGGGGACGGACGGGCAGGGAGTCCGGATGTATTATGACAAGTATAACCGATTTTCAGGGATTCAACTCAAGAGTTTGCCGATTGTCGTGCGGAATCCGGTCCGTTCGATCTATACCGAGGATGAGAAAACAATTTGGTTCGGGACTAAAGGAAATGGTTTTGTGCGTGTGGAAGATTATGATTCCTATGAAAAAGGAAAAATACCAGCCGAGAAAGTCAAACACTTCACAACATCGAGCGGCTTGTCTAGTGATCGTGTCTATTGTTTCCGTAAAAGTAACTATTATCCCTGGGTGTGGATCGGGACAGAAGGACCGGGGTTGTCATATTATTCCTTAGTGGACAAGAAAGTCCATACGATGGCAAGTCTTGTTGATACAAAGATCAGATATGTCCATGCCATCCGTGAAGTGAATGATTCGACGTTATGGATGGCAACGACCGGAGATGGTTTGCTGGAAGTTGTTATTGGTAGAAAAGGGGGGGAGCTTGTGATTAAATATGTAAAGTCTTTTATCCTTGAAAAGGATGGAAAGATTTGTAATGAGTTCCATTCTATGAGTTATGATGATGAGGCTTCTCTTCTTTATTTGGGGAGCCGTGGGGGATATGGATTGGTTCGTTTTAATCTGTTGACTAAGAAATACGAATTTATTCCGATGAATAATGCCGGTAACCGGGCGGTAGGGGATGTGCTTTGTATGTGTTATAGCAAGGATTCTACTTTTTATCTGGGGGCGAGTTCTGGTATGACACAGATGAAATTACATTCTGGGAACCCGGCGGAAGTACGCCAATATAGCAGGATCGACGGTATCAAGAATGATATGGTTCACGGTATTCTGGAAGATTCTGACGGCTGTGTTTGGCTGAGTACGAATAAGGGACTTACCAAATATAATCCTCACAATCGTTTTTTTCATAATTATGAAAGTCCTGATCTGGATGTGACGGAATTCTCGGATGATGCTTATTGGAAGTGCCCTTACACGGGAAAACTGTTCTTCGGTGGGATTAACGGGGTGATATGGGTAGATCCGCAAAACGACCGGCAGGAGAATTATAAGCCGGCCTTACATTTTTTTGAAATGAAGATGGGGCATGAAACGCATAGTTTGTATGACTATACGGATCAGAAAACCGGATATGTGACCATTCCCCCCAACATATCCACATTTTCGATTTCTTTTGTGGCGACCGACTATATACACGGGGAAAACTATGAGTATTCGTACTTATTGGAAAACTATAATACATCATGGACCGAACTGCAGAAAGATAACGAGGTTGTTTTTACGAAGTTACCTTATGGCAATTATGTTTTGAAAGTCCGTTACAAGAATGATGTGTTCGATTCGGATGCCAAGGAGTATTTTTTGCATATACGGGTGTTGCCTCCCTGGTATCGCGGTTCTTGGGCCATGATTGCCTATGGTTTGGTACTGGCGACCATATGTTTGGGTATCGTGTATTGGCTGCGCCGCCGGATTGTGGAAAAACAGGCCGAAGTCGCCCGGAAAATCAGAGAAGAGCAAAAAGAAAAACTATATGAAGCGAAGTTGAATTTCTTTGCCAACATCACGCATGAGCTTTGTACGCCTTTGACTTTGATTAATGGCGTAAATGATTATATCAAGATATCCGCTGACCGATTGGCTGATGGGAAATTGGAGAAGTATGCCCGTATCCTGGGTGAGAATGTCACAAATCTGAATGAGTTGATCCAGGAAATTTTGGATATCAGAAAGATCGAGGAGGTCGGATTCAGTCATATACAGATCAAACGGGTGTCCGTAAGCAGTTTGATCCGGAAGCAATGCGAATCGTTTATACCTGTTGCGGAGCAGAACGGGATCAATTTTACCTTCAGTGATGTTGATAAACCGGTTTATTGGAATACGGATGTACCCAGTTTGAAAAAGATTATACGCAATTTGGTGTCGAATGCATTCAAGTACACGGAACAGAAAGGTACGATTGATGTTTCTGTCCGGATAGAAAATGAGTCTCTGATAATAAAGGTATATAATACGGGTAAGGGGATAGCGGAAGCTGACTTGAAAACGATTTTTGATCGTTTTCATATCTTAGGAGATTTGGATGGAAATAATTATACTCAGATGACTTCCAGAAACGGATTAGGACTTTTCATCTGCCATAGTATGGTCCAGTTGCTTCGTGGTGAGATAAATGTGGAAAGCAAGGAGGGGGAATCTGCCGGATTTATCGTTACGTTGCCTTATCTGGAGGTCGAGGAAATGGATTTAGACGAACAAGCCGATGAAGAGGTTCCGGTTGCACAACCAGTGGTTTCGGCAGCCACTGCCGAAACCACTGGGAATATCGGTAATCCGGTTATCTTGGTGGTTGATGATAACCGGGATATCGTTTGGCTGATTAAGGAAACTTTATCGTCCGAATATGCCGTTCGGGAGGCATTTAATGCAGAAGAGGCTTTGGCCTTGATGGACCAGCAAACTCCTGATTTGATTATTACGGATATCATGATGCCGAGTATGGATGGGTTTGCGTTGATCAGCCGTATCAAGTCTGATAAGTTCACCCGGCATATACCTTTAATCGTAGTATCGGCAAAAGTCTCGGAAAGCGAACAGGCGGAAGGATTGGATCTGGGTGCCGATGTATACCTGACCAAGCCATTCTCATCCGTAGTGCTCCATTCCGTTGTGAACAGATTGATGGCGAATAAAAAAGAACTGAAAGACTATTATTATTCTCCGGAAAGCGCTTATGAGCAGTCCGGCGGCCAGTTGATCCATCAGGAAGATAAGGAGTTTATGGATTCCGTGACAGCTATAATTAAGGAAAACCTTGCTCAGGATACGTTGCGTCCTGAACTTATAGCCGACAAATTAGGCATGAATACCCGTGCTTTGTATCGTCGTTTTAAAAAAATTTCACTGTTGACACCGAGTGATTTTATCAAGGACTACCGCATGATGCATGCTGCCCGGCTTTTAGTCACGACGAACCTGAGTGTGCAAGAAATCATCTATCAGGTCGGAATCTCCAACAAGTCCTATTTTTATCGTGAGTTTTCAGCCAAATACGGAGTTACACCGGGAGAGTATCGACGGATGCAATAGGGCTGTTTCCAAATGTAACTGATTTTTATTCGTAGTCTTTAATTCGGTTTATCCGATATAATTGGATAAAGTAGACAATACCCCCTTTTTGGTCATATTTCTATTTCTGTTGAAATATCGGTTCGTCTTGAATTGTCGTTTTTCTTGTCTTTCCGATTTTGGAGTGTCATTACATGTCAAGTGTTTGGCGTGTCATTTGGATGCAGGGGTTGATCTGTCGACAGACTTTACAAATGCGGAATAATCTTTTATTGTTTTTTGTGTAGTGTCCTGATTGTACAAAAGAGTGTCATAATCGGTCATAGGTTGAATATGATACTCTTTTTGCTGCCCTGTGTTACTGTAATTGTGTTAAGATCGGCTAATATTGTCATTGAATTACAAAAAATAAAATTAAAAAATATAGATTGGAAGATAGTTCTTTCAATTTTCTGAATTTTAATGTGTTCATGTTAAATTAAAAGCAAAAAAATGATGAATGAATCTAAGCTATTATCCCCAAATGGGATAGTGAAGGCCTCAGCCTTATGCTTATTAATGTCTGCTTTTTCTGTTAATGCCGCATTTGCTGTTCCGGTATTGGATCGTGAAGTGATGGTTATACAACAAGGTCGGACTTTGACGGGTACTGTGGTTGATAATTTTGGAGACCCTGTTATTGGTGCCAATGTGATCGTCAAAGGAACAACGATCGGTAACATTACCGATGTGAACGGTACATTTACTGTTGAAAATGTACCGGATGATGCTGTATTGCAAATCTCTTATATCGGTTTTAAGACATTGGAAGTGCCGGTAAAAGGTCAGACAACCTTTAATATTACATTGCAAGAAGACACAGAGAACTTGCAAGAAGTAGTGGTGGTCGGTTATGGTTCTTCTGTGAAGAAGGATTTGACTACGGCAGTTACGAGTGTAAGTAGCAAAGATTTTTTGGCTGGTGCCGTGAATGATCCGATGCAGATGGTGGATGGAAAAGTAGCCGGAGTCGTGGTTAATAGTGTTGCCGCTGCTGACCCGAATAAGAGTGGTAGTATTCAAGTGCGTGGAGCTTCTTCTTTGAAGGCTGGTAACAGTCCGTTGATTGTGATTGATGGTATGCCGGGAGGAGATTTGCGTAATTTGGCACAGTCGGATATCGAGTCTATTACCGTATTGAAAGATGGTTCTGCCGCAGCTATCTATGGTTCTCGTGGTGCAAATGGTGTAATCTTAGTAACGACCAAACAGGGAAAGGCGGGTAAGACGACCATTACGTATGATGGCTATGTCGAACATGATTTTGTGGCAAGCAAACCGGATGTTTTGGATGCAGAAGCCTATTTGGACAAGGTTACAGGTGCTGTTGATTACGGGCATCGAACCAATTGGTATGATGAGTTGATCAATAAAAATAATTTTGGTCATAATCACAATATTTCATTGTCCGGTGGTAGCGAAACAACTATTTTCCGTATGTCTGCTAACTTTAAAGGTAAGGAAGGATTGGATATCGCTTCTGATCGTAAAGAATACGGTTTACGTGGAAACTTTAAGCATACGACTTTGGAGGGGTTGTTGGAAGTAGGCGGTAATTTCTCTTATCGTATAGCTGACGAAGATTATACGGATTATGCTTCGTTCAAGCAGGCTGTTCAGTTGAATCCGACGTTCAGTGTGGATGAGATGGATGCATTCAAAGGTAATAGTTATTCCTTTAATCCTGTCAAAAATTTGACGGAGCAGGAGAATGGTGCAAAACAGGAATATTCCACAATCGATTTGAACTTGAAACTGAACATTCTGAAAAATCTGAATACAGAATTAAAGCTTGGTCGCCAAGGACATAACAAGAAACAGTCTCAGTATAAGTTCAAGACACATAAAGATTGTATTAATGGAAATTATAATGGTTATGCACTCTTGAAACAGGAAGCTTGGACAGATTGGACATTGGAATGGTTGGGAAATTATTCGTTCAAAATCAATGATGAACATGATTTCAAAATTATGGGCGGTTATTCCTATCAGCAATTCGATTACGAATGGTTCTCAGCATCGAACCGTGATTTTCCTTCCGATGCATTCTTATATAACTATCTTCAAGGCGGTGAGTACGAAAAGGTGAATGGCCGCTTGGGGATGGAATCCCATAAAGAAGAAGAAAAAACAATCGCGTTTTTGGGGCGTATTAATTATAACTGGAATGACGTATTCTTGTTTACAGGATCTTTACGCCATGAAGGTAACTCTAAGTTTGGTGAAGATCATAAATGGGGACTTTTCCCGGCAGCATCGGCTGCTTGGCGTGTGTCCAAATTGCCGGTGTTTGAAAACAGTTCTGCCGTTGACGATTTAAAACTTCGTTTTTCGTATGGTGTAACCGGACGTTCCGGGTTCGACCGTTATACGGCACAGGCCAAATATTCTGGATTCGGACAGTACTATAGTGATACTTATGGTAAATTTATCATGGGGTATGGACCAGGTAATAACCCCAATTATGATTTGGCTTGGGAAAAACAGATTTCTTACAACTTAGGTATTGATTATACTTTATTTAACTCTCGTCTGTCGGGTAGCTTTGATGCATTCATTCGTGAAGGTCGTGATGTAATCGGTGAATATCCTGTTCCTTTGCCACCGTATCTGCATGATAAAATTTATGCAAATGTGGGTACAACTACATCTAAAGGTTTTGAGTTCCAAGTGAATTGGGATGCAGTACAAACAAAAGATTTTTCTTATTCTACAAATTTGAATTTGGCTTATACAAAATCCAAACTGAAATCATTCTCTAACGAAAAGTATCAGTTGGGGTATATAGAAGGTGATGGATTCCCCTCTCCGGGTAATCCTGGTTCGGCTCAGCGTCTAGAAGACGGAATCGAGATTGGTTCTTTTTATGGATTCCGTTATGCAGGTGTCGATGATGCAGGTAATATCCTGATTTGGGAAAAAGGTGAAGAAGGTGGAGTAACGAAGTTGGGAGCCGATGGTAATGAACAGGATAAGGTTTATCTGGATGGAACAGGTGTTCCCAAGTGGGAGTTGTCTTGGGGAAATACGTTCAGATATAAAGACTTTGATTTGTCATTGTTCTTCCGTGGACGTTTTCGCTATAAAGTGATGAACCAGTATGAAATGTATTATGGTCTGCAAGTGGTTTCCGGCGATAACAAGTTATCTTCCGCTTATGAAGAAAATGCTCATATCAAAGGTCCGAAAGTGATTTGTGACTATTTCTTGCAGAATGGTAATTATTTACGTTTGGACAATATCACATTGGGTTGGACTCCGAAATTGAATACGAAGTGGATTTCTAATTTACGTGTGTATGGTACGTTGAAGAACGTGTTTACATTGACTAAGTATTCGGGGGTAGATCCGACGACGGTGACGACTACAGGCTTGTGGCCGGGAATCGGTGGAATGGAGGTCTATCCGACCGCAAGGAATCTGACATTTGGCGTACAAATCACTTATTAATTAAATTAAGAGACAGAACATGAAAAAAATTAAATTATTATGTGCTGCAGGTTTGTTGGGTGCTCTTGCCATGACATCTTGTACGGATCTGACAGAAAAGTATATTCAGATTTAGTGAGAGACAATTATTATACGGATAAATTGTCTGTTGAAGCTGCCGTGGTTCGTTGTTTCGAACATAGTGACAATGTTACGTGGCGCGGTGATATCTGGAAGTTGCAGGAATTGACAGGTGACCATTTTGTCTGGACACAGAAAGGACGGCACGGATATGACGATGGCCAATGGATTCGCCTGCACGAACATAAATGGAACTATATTCAAGGACAGATCAACGGTGCTTGGGTGGCATCTTACCAGTGTATCAGTCAGGTAAACACGGTGTTGCGTGATTTCAATACGGTTGATTTTAGTGCGATCGGTGTTACTGATGAAGAGAAGGCTGCTTATTATAGTGACTTACGTGTATTGCGGGCTTGGTACTACATGTTTTTGTTGGATTTTTACCGTCAGGTTCCAATCGCTACGGAACAACAGGCTTCTGATGAAATCGTGCCTCAGAGTACAGCAAAAGAGGTTTATGATTTCATTGAGTCGGAATTGAAAGAATGTATCCCTACATTGCCGAAAGAAAAACGTCTCGGACGTTGGACACAGGGACCGGCAGCCGGTTTGTTGGTTCGTCTTTATTTGAATGCCAAGGTGTGGATTGGTGAGGATCATTATGCTGATTGTAAGCAATGGGCGGAAGATATTATTGCCGGTAAATATGGTACATACAGCATAAACCAACAAGATTATCGTGATCCGTTCCGTTCTGGTATCAATAAATATCAGTCTCCTGAGAATATGTTCGAGTTTTGGCACGAACGCGGTCGTTTGGAACAACAGACGATGTGGGCAGATGGTATGCACTATTCTGCAGCCCAGACGATTGGTAGCGATGGTGGTGGCAACAACGGTATCCATTTGCAGCCTTCTCGTGACTTCCAAGGAAATGTGTATCAGTTTGCCAGCGGACTCGGAAATCCATTTGAAAAATATGCGAAGTGTGACTATCGTGTAATTCCTTTCCATACGACAGATGCGAAAGGTGGTTATGAAGGTTTCTTCTTGCAAGGGGCACAGATGAAATATGACGAGTCGAAGCAATATGGTTTTACAGATGAAAATGTGAATGGCTCCGAAGAATGGATGGGTTTCCCGTTGGTGTTTGTCGACCAGGTAGGACGTTTTTCAGAAGATAAGTCGTTGAACGCCGAAAACAAGAAACAAGCCTTGTTGGATGCTGCTGCCCGTGGGGGATATTTCATTTGTAATGATGCTGATGTGATCGCGAAAGGTTCTCAGGTGACTACCGGTGAAGAAAATTCCGGTTTCCGTTTCAATAAATTCCCTTATTTACCGGATCATGATGGTTTGTTCCGTTCTCAGTCTACTCCTGAGATGCGCTTGTCTGAAATGTATTACTCATTGGCAGAATGCTATTACAGGGAAGGAAATAAGGCAAAAGCAGCTGAACTATTGGATTATGTACGGGTAAGAAATTACCCTGCGGAAGAATGGTCGAAATATAGCTATGTGGCAAATCTGGATAAGTTGACGGATTCTGAATTTTTAGATGAGTGGGGACGTGAGTTCATCGGTGAACGCCGCCGCCGTATTGATTTGATTCGTTGGAATAAATTCCATGAAGAATGGTGGAATAAGGGAAAAGATGCTACAGACAAAGAATATAGCTATTTCCCTATTCCTCAAAACCAACTGAATGCAAGTCCGATCCTGAAACAGACAACTCCGGGTTGGGAATAATGGTGCATGGCTGACTGAAAGAATGGCTATTTTGAATATTAATGTAGCACTTAATTATAATAGGCTATTTTTTCAGAATAATATAACGAGTCTGCTGAGTTTTTCTTGGCAGGCTTGTTTGTTTTTAGGGCAACCAAAATTACTATCCGGGATCACCTTTTTTCCCTTATGAAAATTTCGCATACCAACCATCATACTGTCATTTCTGGTTGTTAACTGTTGCTTTACAGTATGTTAAAGTATGACAGTTGCTGTTTTTCACTATCATTCTACCATCATGCATCTATCATGATTTTTACTTGTCGGTTTATTTATATGGTTGATAATGGGATGTTTGCATTTATATAAGCCCAAATGGTCATCGATAAAACGAGAACGTTTTTGTGTTAAAACGACCTTGTTTGCCGGACAAGATGCAAAAACGAGGCATAAAAACACCCACGGCATGGCGGATAAACATCCACGCATCCACGGAAAGGCCTTGCACAGACCCGGGTCTGCACCTCTCCCACACCCGGGTCTCCGTGGCTCTTACACCCGGGTCTCAAGCGGCTCTTCAAGCCGTTTTTGACAAAAGAAAAGCCGGTCTTGATGAAAAATGAAGCTGTTTTAACATGTTTTGTACCTGTTCCCGGACGGTCTCTGTTATTGTCGTATAATTGATACACTGGATGTTATCGTTTTTTCGCCATGATGGTTATGACAGATGAATGATAGTAAAAAAACGGCAACTGTCATGCTGTAACTTATTGGTTTAAAGTTGTATATAGACGGATATGGTAGTATGATGGTTGGTTTTGCAAAACAGTTATGTAATTAGTCCGTATCGGTGACGAAAACAGATGGATGCTTTATGATTTTGGTGCTCTGGTTTGTCTTTACAAAGTATAGAAGGTGTCGTAGATTTCCTAAATAGTATCATAATTGATCAATGTCAATTGTGGTATTCTTTTGGCATTTGAGTGTTACTCTTGTATAGAGGAGAATTTTTAATATTGTGATGAATTTGGTAAAGTAAAGAATTTTTCACTGATGTAAAAAATAATGGGGAGTTTGTGTTTTTAGTTTTAATCTCCGCTGGAGATGATTTAGTATTTCCAGCGGAGTATTTTCATTAAGTTGTCGAATAAGTAAAAACTGAAATATTTTTGAAAGCATGAAGAGTTATATATTAGTATCGATAAGTTTATTATTGTGTTCTTGTCAGGCAAAATTACCGGTGAATGTTCCTGAATTGTCAGATGGGAATCCGACAACCTGTTTCGTGGGAACGGAAGGGGTAAATAAAGTGATTTTTGATGAACAATATACTGTTCCCATCCAAAGTTATAAAATCTATTCGTCCGGCGAGACGCCTGTTCACGATCCGTCTGCCTGGACATTGAAAGGTTCCTATGACGGGAAGAACTGGGTGGTTGTGGATGAACGGAAAGACCAGACGTTCTGTTCCCGCTATCAGGAAATTCTTTGTTCGATAACCAAACCTTCCAATTATAAACAGTATATGCTGGAAGCTGCTACGGCAGTTGGTGATACATTGGTGTTGGGAGATGTGGTGTTGTTCGATGAGAATCTGAATGCCGGCTGGGAGGATTTCAAATATCCGGAAATCGATTACGAAGTGATTGATCCGGAAACTAAGGGGGCTGCCATTTATGCGGATCTTGTCCAGAATCCGGACGAATACATACGTTATCACGCTCGAAAGGTAGCCGAAATTCTTTTCTATTCGGCAAAAGATACGATGAATGATGTTCAAAAGGTTCATTATACGTTGAAAGATTATGACGGAGTTTCAGCCAAGAGTGGTAATCCGGCCAATACCTCGATTGTTTACAGCACTCAGCATATTGAGAAATCAGCGAACGAATCCCTCTATAAGCTCGACTTTGAAACACGTGGTGTCCTGTTTCATGAGTTGGTACACGCCTATCAGTTCGAACCGAAAGGAATCGGTTCCTATTCAACCAACAAAACATTCTGGGCTTGTATCGAAGGGCTGGCGGATGCAGTCCGTGCCCAAGCAGGATATTTCGATATGAGTACCCGTAAACCGGGCGGTAACTGGATGGACGGTTATCGTACGACCGGCTTTTTTATCCAATGGCTGACGACCAAAGACCCGGATGCCATCCGCAAGTTCCATGAGACGGTCCGCGACCTCGACGAATGGAGTTTCGACAAGGCGATGAAGCGTATGTTCGGCGATGATGCCAGCATTGAAGGGCTGTGGAATGAGTATCAAGCCTTTTTATCAAAATAAATATAGAAACAAGATATCATGAAGAAGACAATTCTTTTATTTTCAGCTTTGCTGATCTTTGGGAACTTGTCCGCCCAAGATAAGGCAGCATTGGTGAATCCGATTATTGGGACAAACGGGATGGGACATACGTTTCCGGGGGCTTGCGTGCCTTTCGGACTGGTCCAGTTGAGCCCGGACACGGACACGATCCCTCATAACGTGGATGGCAAGTATCAGCCGCGTGCCTATGAATATTGTGCCGGCTATCAACATAAGGACAGCAGTATCGTCGGGTTCAGCCATACGCATTTCAGCGGAACCGGACATTCCGACCTCGGCGATATCCTGATTATGCCGGCTACCGGCGAATTGAAACTGAATCCCGGAACGGCAACCGACCCGGATGGCGGCTACCGTTCGCGTTTCTCACACGATACGGAGGTATCCCGTCCCGGCTACTATGAAGTGATGCTGGCCGACTACGGCGTGAAAGCACAACTGACGGCAACCAAGCGGGTGGGTGTGCATAAATATACGTTCCCGAAAGAAGCGAAGAACCAGCGAATCATCTTGGATATGATTCATGGTATCTACAATTACGACGGAAAAGTCCTTTGGACGAATATCCGGGTCGAAAACGATACGCTGGTCACAGGCTATCGTATCACGAACGGATGGGCGCGTACCAACTATACTTATTTTGCCATGTCTTTCTCCAAACCGGTCGTTCATTACGGATGCGAGGAAAAAGCAAAAGTTAATTACCGGGGTGGATACGGCAAATTCAATATGAAAGAAAACTTTCCGGATATAGGCGGACGCAAGATCGTTGCTTATTTCGATTTCGATCCGGCGGTTTCCGAGGAATTGGAAGTGAAAGTGGCGCTTTCCGGCGTAAGCACGGATGGCGCTTTGAAAAATCTGCGGGCTGAAGCCTCCGGCTATAGTTTCGACCGGTTGGCGGCTCGTGCCGGTGAAACCTGGAATAAGGAATTGTCCGTTATCGAAGCCAATGGTACGGACGACCAGTTGGCGATGCTGTACACCTCTTTGTATCACACCATGATCAATCCTTGTGTCTATACGGATGTGGACGGACAGTATCGCGGGTTGGATCATAATATCCACAAGGCGGACGATTTCACGAACTACACGGTCTTTTCCGTTTGGGACACCTATCGTGCCCTGCATCCGCTGTTCAACATCATCAACCGCCGGGTAAATACGGATATCGCCCGCTCCATGCTGAAGCATTGCGAGCAAAGCGTGCATAAGGCTTTGCCTATCTGGAGCCATATGGCAAATGAAAACTGGTGCATGATCGGATATCATTCCGTTTCCGTTTTGGCCGATGCCGTGGCGAAAGGTCTTCCGTTAGACAAGGAAGAGGTTTTGAAAGCGATGGTGAGCAGTTCCACGATCCCTTACCTGGACGGGACCGGCGAATATATGGAAAAGGGTATGTCGCACTTGACCATAACGGTAGCGCCGCTTCCCTGACGTTGGAATATGCCTATGACGACTGGACCATCTACCACACGGCGCTTTTGGCCGGCAACCGTTCTGTTGCCGATACGTATAAAAAACGGGCGGCCAATTATACGAATGTTTTTGATACGAATATGGGCTATGCCCGTCCTCGTTATGCCGACGGACGCTGGAAAGAGAATTTCAACTTGCTGAACACGCATGGTGAAGGTTTTATCGAAGGAAATGCCTTGAACTATTCTTTCTACGTGCCGCAGGATGTGGACAATATGATCCGCCTGATGGGAGGCGACAAATCCTTTGTCTCCAAGCTCGATTCCCTGTTTACGATGCACCTGCCTGCCGAGTTTTTCGCCCAGACCGAGGATGTGACGGAGGAAGGCTTGCTGGGCGGCTATGTGCATGGCAACGAACCGAGCCATCATATCCCGTTCCTGTATGCCTGGACCTCGCAACCTTGGAAAACGCAATATTGGCAGCGTGAAATCATGAATAAAATGTACCGCAATAATATCGACGGCCTGTGCGGTAACGACGATTGCGGCCAGATGTCTGCCTGGTATATCCTGTCTTCGATGGGGTTCTATCCGGTTTGTCCGGGTACGGACCAGTATGTGCTGGGAGCTCCTTACTTGCCTTATATAAAGGTTATGCTGGAAAACGGAAAGACTTTTGAGGTAAAGGCCGACAAGGTGAGCGACAAAAACCGTTATGTCAAGTCGGTCAAGTTGAATGGCAAGCCCTATACGAAAGGGTTCATTACTCAGCAGGACATTATGGATGGTGGTACGCTGACGTTCGAAATGACCTCTTCTCCTAATAAAAAACGTGTTTTTAACGGGACAGACAGACCCTATTCTTTGTCTTCAAATTAATTAAACATATTCTATCCATGAAGAAATTATTAATTTTAGCGATTACGCTTTGCAGCAGCCTCTTTACGGTGGATGCGGCCGACAAAAAGGACCTGGTGGATTACGTGAATCCGCTGGTCGGGAGCCAGTCGAAAATTTCTCTCTCGACAGGTAATACTTATCCGGCAATTGCCATGCCCTGGGGTATGAATTTCTGGATGCCACAGACCGGAAAGATGGGAGACGGCTGGGCGTACACATACGACGCGGACAAGATCCGTGGTTTCAAGCAGACTCACCAACCCAGTCCTTGGATCAACGATTACGGACAGTTTGCCATTATGCCCGTTACCGGTAAAGTGGTGTTTAACCAAGATAAACGTGCCAGCTGGTTTTCCCATAAGGCGGAAGTGGCAAAACCGAATTATTACCGGGTGTATCTGGCTGACCATGACGTTGTGACGGAAATCACGCCGACGGAACGTGCCGCCATGTTTCGCTTCACTTTCCCCGAATCGGACAACTCGTATGTGATTGTCGATGCTTTCGACCGTGGTTCTTATGTCAAGATCATACCCGAAGAAAACAAGATCATTGGCTATACGACTCGTAACAGCGGAGGGGTGCCTCAGAACTTCCGCAACTATTTCGTCGTCGTGTTTGACAAGCCTTTTACTTATAAGGCGACTGTCGGTGATGATGAGATCCGCAAAGGCGAGACTGAAGCGAAAGAGAACCATACCGGTGCCATTGTCGGTTTTTCCACCCGCAAGGGCGAGATTGTCCATGCTCGCGTAGCTTCTTCTTTTATCAGCCCTGAACAGGCTGAACTGAACCTGAAAGAATTGGGCGATCGTTCGTTTGACGAAATAGCCGAGGCTGGTCGCCAAGTGTGGAATGAAACTTTAGGACGTATCGCCGTGGAAGACGACGATGTGGACAAACTACGCACATTCTATTCCTGCCTGTATCGTTCGCTGCTTTTCCCGCGCAGCTTCTACGAACTTGATGCAAACGGAAAAGTTGTACATTACAGTCCGTATAACGGAGAAGTGCTGCCGGGGTATATGTTTACCGATACCGGTTTTTGGGATACGTTCCGTTGCCTGTTCCCCTTCTTGAACCTGATGTATCCGGATATGAATACGAAGATGCAGGAGGGGCTTGCCAATACCTATAAGGAGAGCGGCTTCCTGCCGGAATGGGCAAGTCCGGGACATCGTGGCTGCATGGTCGGCAATAACTCGGCTTCTGTTGTGGCGGATGCTTACCTGAAAGGGCTTCGCGGATATGATATCGAGACGCTTTGGGAGGCTGTCGTGCATGGGGCTAACAGTGTACATCCGAAGGTGAAATCGACCGGACGTCTGGGATATGAATATTACAATAAATTGGGCTATGTGCCTTATAACGTGAAAATCAACGAAAGTGCCGCTCGTACGTTGGAATATGCTTATGATGACTGGGCTATCTATAAACTAGGTAAGGCTTTGGGCAAACCTGAATCCGAAATTGCCGTTTTCGCGAAACATGCTATGAATTATAAGAACCTATTCGATCCTGAAACCAAGTTGATGCGTGGCCGTAACGAGGACGGTTCGTTCCAGTCTCCTTTCAATCCGCTGAAATGGGGAGACGCTTTTACGGAAGGTAACAGTTGGCATTATACCTGGTCGGTCTTCCATGATCCACAGGGACTGATCGACTTGATGGGAGGAAAGACAGGTTTCAATGCCATGATGGATTCCGTATTCAATGTCCCGCCTTTGTTCGATGACAGTTATTACGGTGGCGTGATCCATGAAATCCGCGAAATGCAGATTATGAATATGGGTAATTATGCGCATGGCAACCAGCCGATCCAGCACATGATCTACCTGTACAACTATTCCGGCGAACCTTGGAAAGCGCAGTATTGGGTGCGTGAAGTGATGGACAAGCTCTATTTCGCGACTCCTGACGGCTATTGCGGGGATGAGGACAACGGGCAGACTTCGGCATGGTATGTATTCTCGGCTCTCGGCTTCTATCCGGTTTGTCCGGGTACGGACCAGTATATCTTGGGGTCTCCGTTGTTCAAAAACGTGACGCTGAACCTGGAAAACGGCAAGAAGGTCGTGATCAAGGCCAACAATAATGGCGAGGCGAACCGTTACATCTCGTCTATGAAAGTGAATGGCAAGAACTATACGAAGAATTATCTGACACATGGCGACCTGATGCGTGGCATGAACATTCTTTATAATATGTCGGCCACACCGAACAAGAGCCGGGGTACGCAGGACAGTGACGCTCCTTACTCATTCTCCAATGAATTGGGAAAATAAATAAGATTGCATATAGATGGCTGGAAGCATTAATATTAACATAAGCACTTAATTATAATAGGACTTTCAGTCTAACTATAATCAAAAGGGCTATTTGGACCTTGTTTCAGATAGTCCTTTTTATTTATAACGACAATAGTTTGAATATGAAATTACGAATTTGTACTTTGATCGCTGTGTCGTGTGCCGCCTTATCCGGCACGGCACAGAATGAAAAGTTGACGGAATACGTCAATCCGCTGGTAGGAACGGATGGTTATGGCAATGTGTATCCGGGAGCGCAGATCCCGTTCGGAGGGATCCAGATCAGCCCGGATACGGATGCTAAATATTATGATGCGGCTGCCGGTTATAAATATAACCACACTTCTATCCTGGGCTTTAGCCTGACGCATCTTAGCGGGACCGGTATTCCTGACTTGGGAGATTTTCTGTTTATCCCCGGAACCGGAGAGATGAAACTGGAACCCGGAAGCCGTGAGAATCCCGATGAGGGCTATCGTTCCCGATACACGCACGACGAGGAACAGGCTACTCCGAACTATTATGCCGTCCGCTTGCAAGACTACGGCGTGAAGGCGGAGATGACGGCAGGGGTACGGAGTGGCATGTTCCGTTTTACTTATCCCGAATCGGAAAAATCATTTATCATGATTGATATGAACCATACGCTTTGGCAGTCGTGCGAATGGGCCAACCTGCGCATGGAAAACGATTCGACCATCACTGGCTATAAGTTGGTGAAAGGGTGGGGACCTGAACGCCATGTCTATTTTGCGGCTGTCTTTTCCAGAAAATTGACGGGTCTGCGCTTCATGCAGGACAAGAAGCCGGTGATCTATAATACATCCCGGTTCAGGAGCGACCGTGAGGCTTGGGGGAAGAACCTGATGGCTTGCCTTTCTTTTGCAACTGGGGAAGGGGAGGAAGTGATCGTGAAAACGGCTATCTCTTCCGTCAGTACCTCCGGGGCGAAGATGAATATGCAGGAACTGGACGGACTGACATTTGACAGCCTCAAAGAGAAAGGGGAGGAACTTTGGGAGAAAGAATTGCAAAAATACCGGATAACTACCGACCGGAAGACAAAGGAAACGTTTTATACTTCTGCCTACCATGCCGCCCTCCATCCGTTTGTTTTCCAGGATGTGGATGGCCGTTTCAGGGGGTTGGACAAGAATATCGAGCAAGCGAAAGGCTTTACCAACTATACGACTTTTTCTTTGTGGGACACCTACCGGGCTTTGCATCCCTGGTTCAATTTAGTGCATCAGGACATAAATGCCGACATCGCCAATTCGATGCTGGCCCACTTTGACAAGAGCGTGGAGAAAATGCTCCCGATCTGGTCTTTTTACGGAAACGAGACTTGGTGCATGATCGGCTATCATGCGGTCTCCGTCCTGGCGGATATGATCGTCAAAGGTGTGAAAGGTTTCGACTACGAACGGGCGTATGAGGCGATGAAAACGACTGCCTTGAACGAACATTACGACTGTTTGCCCGACTATATGCGGAATGGCTACGTCCCGTTTGACAAAGAGGCGGAGTCGGTTTCCAAAACATTGGAATATGCCTATGACGACTATTGTATCGCACAGGCTGCCAAAGCTTTGGGCAAGATGGACGATTATCAGTATTTTCTGAATCGTTCTCTTTCTTATCAGACTCTGATCGACCCGGAAACGAAGTATATGCGTGGTCGTGACAGCCAGGGTAATTGGCGTACTCCGTTTACCCCGGTAGCTTATCAAGGACCGGGATCGGTGAACGGTTGGGGAGATATTACCGAAGGTTTTACAATGCAATATACATGGACAGTTCCGCATGATGTGCAGGGATATATCAATCTGGCAGGGAAGAAACTTTTCGAGAAGCGACTAGACGATCTCTTTACGGTCGAATTGCCGGATGATATTCCGGGAGCGCATGACATCCAGGGGCGTATCGGTGGCTACTGGCATGGCAACGAACCTTGCCACCACATCGCTTATCTGTACAACTATTTAGGCAAACCCTGGAAATGCCAGAAGTGGATCAGGGAGATCGTTGCTCGTTTTTATGGAAATGAACCGGGATCGTTGAGCGGGAATGACGACTGCGGGCAGATGTCGGCCTGGTATATGTTCAACTGCGCAGGCTTTTATCCGGTAGCCCCTTCCAGCAATATCTATAACATCGGCTCCCCTTGTGTAGAGGCGCTTTCGATCCGGATGAGCAACGGAAAGGAAATAAAGATGACCACGGAAAACTGGTCGGAAGAGAACGTTTATATCAAGGAGCTATATGTCAACGGAAAGAAATATGATAAATCATATCTGACCTATGAGGATGTGCAAGCAGGAATTACCCTGCACTTTGTGATGAGCGGCAAACCGAACTACAAACGTGCCGTTTCGGCGGACGCCCGTCCCGCCTCGTTGTCGTCACCGGGCAAAACGATGTTTTACCAGATATCTGATAGCAAGTAAATGGACGATTTCTATTCGATTTTCCGATAAATCTCAATATCTTTGCATGAAACATTTATCTCTTTATTAATTTAAAGACTATTGCTCAATCGTAAATCAGGATAAATATATGGGAAATATGGATATAAAAGATGAAGCATCAATAATAAACAGTGATGAAAATGTGGTTAGCGATGTGGAACAAGCCGATCTGTCAATAAACGGAGATGATTCATATACCATATATCCGAATGCCGAAGTGAGGGTGGAAAAGGCTCAATATAGTATTATGCATTTGCATACACTTTGCCTGAAGCGGAAAGAATTAATAATTGATCCGGATTTCCAGAGGCATGATGTCTGGAAACAAAGGCAGAAGTCCGAGTTGATCGAATCGATCCTAATGGGAATTCCTATACCATTAATGTATTTATTTGAGGATAAGAATGGGAAGAAGCAAGTTGTTGACGGGCGACAAAGGATAAGTGCTATTCTGGATTTTCTGGAAGGAAAGTTCAAATTGAATAATCTGAGAATATTGAAGCAGTTTAATGGATGTTGTTTTGCGGATTTGGATTTGAAGCAACAGGGAGTTATTGAAGACTTTCAATTACTTTTTTACATTATACAGCCTCCGACTCCTGAGCGGGTAAAGTATGATATCTTTGATCGGGTAAATCGCGGAGGAACTCCGTTGAATAAGCAGGAAATGAGGAATGCCTTATACCGTGGACGTTGCACACGGATGTTGGATAAACTTTGCTGTTCTCCCGAATTTTTGATTGCGACAGGGCGTTCTATTAATAAAGAAAGGATGAAAGACCAATATGTCGTTTTACGGGCAATGGCCTTCCTGATGTTGCATCGTGGAGAGTTTAAAGATATTCCGGCTCTCCAATACCGGGGGGATATAGATGATTTTCTAGCTCGTTTTATGGTTTATGTGAATGATAATGCACCTGAAAAATTGATTGTAGATTATGAGAATCTATTTATTCGCTGTATGCAGATCAGTTATGATCTTTTAGGAGAAAATGGTTTTCGTTTTTCGGGAAATGGGATTAGAAGACCTATAAACATGCCTCTCTTTGAGGCATTAAGTTATTTGTTTTCTTTTGTCCCTGAGAAAATTGATTACACATGGGCGTCAAGACTCATACTGGATATAGAATCTGTAAAGGAAGAGTTTGATGATTCCCGTTATTTTTCCGGTAATATAGACTCGACTACAAGTGTCTCTTTCAGGTTTGATCGAATGGATAAAATAATAAACAGGATTCAGTTATGATAAAACATATACAAATAAAAGACTATAAATGTCTTCATGATGAGAACTTGGAGATAAAGCCTTTTACAATTGTAACGGGTGTTAACTCGGCAGGTAAGTCAAGTTTGATACAGTCGGTATTACTTCCTGTTCGCAGGATAGGAAAAAATGGACAAATTTTACTGGATACTATTGTGAATCTGACATTCGATACGATTAGAAATAAGTATTATAATGCAAAAAGTGTCAGGGTCGATATCGATATCGATAATGTGCATATTTCCTATCACGGAACAAATGAACTCTCTTTGGTTTTTCTTCCTTCGGAAGAGGATGCCAGCATGCCGATCGACATAGAGCAAAATTTATACTATTTGTCTGCCAATAGAATCGGGGCGGAGTTGCATTCCAAAATTTCGCCACAGTTTAAAGTGGGCGTAGTCGGTGAGTATATAGTAGGTTCATTTGAAAAAGAAAAATCTAATCCTTTAATGCCGGAATTGATTAAAGATGATTCCTCTTATACTTTATCTGCTCAGGTGAATTATTGGTTGTCTTATATTTTAGATATACCGACGGAGTTGCAGACGGAACGCCGTTTGGATGATGTGGTCGAGGTACAGTATAAAAGTGATGGGTTGGGGAATATTTCGCCTTTCCAGTTGGGAGCTGGCGTAAGTTATCTTACCAAAATGTTGATCATGTGCTTGCGGGCAAAAAAGAATGATGTTATTCTTATCGAAAATCCGGAAATCCATCTTCATCCGGCCAGCCAGGCAAAGGTTGGTGAATTCTTGGCCTTTATTGTTAGAGCCGGTATACAGGTAATCATAGAAACACATTGCGAACACCTTATATATAAGGTCGGTTATGAGATTTATAAAAAGCGTTTTTTGAAAGATGATGTGACCATTTTGTATAAAGAGGGCATCCAGAATCCGTTCATTGTACTTGGTTTTAAAGAGGATGGCAAGTTTACTCGTGACTTCCCGGAAGGTTTTTTCGATGCGACTTTAGCTGAACTGCTTGAAATGGAATAATATGGGGAAATATAGTTTTGTGTTGTCTGATACTTTGTATAAGCAATATTATTTGTTTAAGGAGCATCAGGACTATGATAAAGATATAATCTTGCACTTGCTTAAGTTTCGTTGTGGCGAGTTTCTGACCAATACCAGACAATTAGATGATATCGGGATTGGCGATCGTGTGTCGAAAAGTCTTTATGACTCTTTAAAGCATGCCCGGTTAACAAAGCAGACTTTGGAAGAACTGGCAAGAAAGACTGACTATAAATTGATATTGTGTGATGACAGAACGGATTATCCGTATGTCAATATCATGTCCGATCAGATCAGTAGCCATATCACCGGTTGTTTTTATAGAAATGCCCATAGAGACAAGGCGATCAGGCACATAAGAGCACTATGCCAGGATGCGAAAAAAATATGCCTGTACGATCAATACCTGAATGCCTGCAAGGATGTCTTGAAATTGATTTTGCCGAACAAAAAAGTAGAACTTGTCTATCATTCGAAGCATTTGAATGATAGTGCTGTTGCTGATTTGCAAAAGTATAATCCTCAATGGTCTTTTTCTTTGGATGATTCACTGTTGACCCATCATGATCGATATATCGTGATTGATAATAAAATGGAAATCATCTTATCCAGCGGTTTTATGTATTTGGAATTGACGGGTAAGGAACTGACTTATGTGGTGAGGCCTGTTCAGGAAAACAGGCTGTTGGTGAATGGCTGAAGAAAAATGCGGAATAAAGGGCTATATCGTATTATCTTCTTTCGCGAATACAGAAAAATTTCTATATTTGCACCGCCTTTAATTAGGAATCAGATACTTTCTAAATAAATCAGATTAAGAAATGACAAAGAGTGCATTACAAATTGCAAGAGCAGCTTACCAGCCAAAGGTTCCCGCTGCATTGAAAGGCGCTGTAAAAGCCGTAGATGGTGAGTATACACAATCAGTTGCCGATCAGGACGAAATCAAAAAGTTATTCCCGAACACGTACGGAATGCCTGTCGTTACTTTTGAAAAGAGCAACGAAAAGAAAGAACTGCCGGCAATGAATGTCGGTGTGATCCTTTCCGGTGGTCAGGCTCCTGGTGGTCATAACGTGATTGCAGGTCTGTTCGACGGTATCAAGGCTAACAACGCAGCTTCTCGTCTGTATGGCTTTATCCTCGGACCTGGTGGTCTGATCGATCATAAATATATGGAACTGACTGCTGACATTATTGACGAGTACCGCAACACGGGTGGTTTTGATATGATTGGTTCAGGCCGTACCAAACTGGAAACAAAGAACAGTTCGACAAGGGGCTGGAAATTCTGAAAGAACTGAACATCAAGGCTCTGGTTATCATTGGTGGCGACGACTCCAACACAAATGCTTGCGTACTGGCCGAATACTACAAGGCTACGGGGGCCGGTGTTCAGGTAATCGGCTGTCCGAAGACGATCGACGGTGACCTGAAGAACGAGCAGATCGAAACTTCTTTCGGTTTCGACACGGCTTGTAAGGTTTATTCCGAAGTTATCGGTAATATCCAGCGTGACTGCAACTCGGCACAGAAGTACTGGCACTTCATCAAGCTGATGGGACGTTCTGCTTCTCACATCGCTTTGGAATGCGCTTTGCAGACTCAGCCGAATATTTGTATCATCTCCGAAGAAGTTGAGGAAAAGAACATGTCTTTGGACGATATCGTGACTTACATCGCCGGAATTGTAGCAAAACGTGCTGCCGAAGGCCACAACTTCGGTACGGTGCTGATTCCCGAAGGTCTGATCGAATTCGTTCCGGCTATGAAACGCCTGATCGCTGAGCTGAACGACTTCCTTGCTAAACACGATGCCGAATTCAAGATGATCAAGAAGAGCGAACAACGTGCTTACATCATCAGCAAGTTGACAAAAGAAAATTCCGACTTGTATGCTTCCCTGCCGGAAGGTGTGGCACGTCAGTTGTCACTCGATCGCGACCCGCATGGAAACGTACAGGTTTCTCTGATCGAAACAGAAAAATTGCTGTCAGAAATGGTTGGCAAGAAGTTGTCAGAATGGAAGGCCGAAGGCAAATATGTCGGCAAGTTTGCTGCACAGCACCACTTCTTCGGTTACGAAGGCCGTTGCGCTGCTCCATCCAACTATGATGCGGACTACTGCTATTCTTTGGGTTATACGGCTTCTTGCCTGATCGCCGCCGGCAAGACTGGTTATATGTCTTCCGTACGCAACACGACAGCTCCGGCTGACAAGTGGATCGCTGGTGGTATCCCTGTAACTATGATGATGAACATGGAAAAACGCCACGGCGAAATGAAACCTGTTATCCAGAAAGCTTTGGTTAAGCTCGACGGCGCTCCTTTCAAGAAATTTGCTGCTAACCGCGATGAATGGGCTATGACGACAAGCTATGTTTATCCTGGTCCTATCCAGTATTTTGGTCCGACTGAAGTTTGCGACGAACCGACTAAGACATTGCAGTTGGAACAAGCTCAATAATATATCTGACGATATATAATCAATCAATAATGATAGAGGTAAGGCACTTAGCTTTACCTCTATTTTATTGTCATACTATCATGCTTTGCTGTTGAAACTATGAATGTCAAGCCCCACATAAAATGATAGTTGGCATGACAGTTGTTTTTCTATGATTGTACTATCATGGGTGTGATCGCTTTTTTACGCGTACTATATGGTTTATTATCAGATATGTAGTTGCTTTTGTCTGTCGAGATCCGGATCTCAGTTATCTGCAGACCAGGGTTTCGATAGCTTTCAGATGGGGGTGTAAAAGGCGCTCTGACGGGCGTTTTGAGAAAAACATCAGGCATCTTTTGTCTAAAAAGTAACGTGTTTCGACAGAAAAGGCTTATTCTTTTCTGAAAACGTTCCACTTTTAATGCTTTTAGCGTACTTCTATGTCTGGTAAAACAGCTAAAATGATAGTTAGGGGTGATTTATGATCTCTTCTAATCTTTCCATATTCTTCCTCTTTGTCGCTCTCACGATCAGGAACCAGTCGATGATGTACCAGATTCCCAGACCACCGCCTGTGAGCAGTTTAATGATACCTTTACCCCAGTCCCCGATCAGGAAACGATCCAAACCGAAGTATCCTAAGAAACAAGAAACGGACAACATACAGATCGGGCTTTTGAAATGGTTTTTTGCTAAAATCGCCTCTTTTTCAGGAGGAAGGTCGAGCAGTCGATGGATAGGAATTTCATAATCAGGAAATTTGCTTTCATTGGCAAGAAGAAATTTGTCTACTTTATCTGCTTCCATATAATATTAAGTATTATTGTTATATGTGGCAAATATAAGGTTTTTCCGTATCTTTGGACTTCGATAATCATTAAAACAACAATCTTATGTTTTCAGGAATTGTAGAAGAAACAGCTCAGGTCGTGGCGATTGAGCATGATAAAGACAACATTCATATCACTATGAAGTGTTCTTTTGTCGATGAATTGAAAATAGATCAGAGTGTGGCCCACAATGGCGTTTGCCTGACTGTGGTTCGCAAAGATAGGGATACATTCACAACTACAGCCATGCGAGAAACTCTGGAACGTTCCAACTTGGGGCTGCTGAAACCAGGTTCACTCGTGAATTTGGAACGCAGTATGATGATGAACGGACGTCTGGACGGACATATCGTGCAGGGGCATGTCGACCAGACTGCCGTTTGTACAAGTGTGGAAGATGCAAATGGAAGCTGGTATTATACGTTCGAATATCCGTTCGACCAAGAGATGGCGCAGCAGGGATATATAACTGTCGAGAAAGGTTCCGTCTGTGTCAATGGTGTGAGCCTGACTGTCTGTAATTCGAAGCAGAATAGTTTTCAGGTAGCGATCATTCCGTATACGCATGACAACACCAACTTCTGCCAGATCGAAAAAGGTACGGTCGTCAATCTTGAGTTCGACATTGTCGGTAAGTATATCAGTAAGATGATGCAGTTCAAATGAAAGATTTTCTCTCTTTAGCAAGCCGGCGCCAAAGTGACCGGGCTTTTGATCCGCAGCGTCCGGTGGAAAAGGAAAAATTACAGCGTATTCTGGAGGCGGCGTGTATCGCGCCGTCTGCTTGTAATTCCCAACCTTGGCATTTTATTGTGGTGGATGATCCCGAACTGAAGAATCGGGTGGCAGACGCAACTTCGAACCGTGTTTTGGGAATGAACCATTTCACCAAACAGGCGCCCGTACATATCTTGGTCGTGGAGGAGAGGCCGAATCTGACAGCAGGTATCGGCTCGTGGATCAAGGACAAGAATTTCTCCCATCTGGATATCGGCATAACGGCCGCTCACCTTGTGCTGGCTGCCGAAGATGAAGGGTTGGGGAGTTGTATTGTCGGCTGGTTTGATGAAACGAAAGTTCGTAAACTATTGGATATCCCTTCCGGCAAACGTGTTTTGCTGGACATCGTTATCGGCTATTCTACCCAACCGGACAGACCTAAGAAACGCAAAGATCTGAAAGAAGTGATTAGCTATAATCGGTACTGAGATTTATGGATTATGATTTATGCAGTGTAACATGAAATCATAATTCATAAATCCTCCTTCTTCTCTTCCAGAACCCTATCTTATAATAAACGAAGGTCACGATTAGTCCGATTGTGATGCTGATACCGATCGCCCACCAGATTCCGTTGCGTCCCAACCATGAACTGAGATAATAGGCGAGGGGAATACGGATCAGCCAGAGGCAGACCAGGCTGGTTATCATTGGGAACAAGGTATCTCCAGCTCCCCTGAGTGCTCCGTTGTACACGTTCAGTGCCCCATGTACAATGAAGAAACCACCGATAATTAGCAGATATTCTTTTCCAATCGCCACGACATCTATGTCTTTCGTGAAAATTCTCATCATCTCGTTGCCGAATAGATAGACGGCGGCAAAAGTTAATAGTCCCAGGGCTATATTCGTGTACATCGTAAACTGTACTCCCTTTTTCACCCGGTCCAGTCTCCCGGCCCCGATATTTTGTCCGCAGAAAGCTGCTAACGCTCCTGATAGGGTGAGGATAGCCTGAGTGATGATCGTGTCTATCTTTCCGGCGGCCCCGTAAGCTGTCAGTGTATTGGTTCCGAAACTATTCACGATCCCCAGCAATGCGATCAGTCCGAGGGCGATCGCACATTGCTGTACGCTTGTCGGCAGTCCGATTTTTAAGCTCTCTTTGAACAGTTTCCAGTCGAACAGCATATCTTGCTTTTTGATGGATAGCAAGGGGTGCGTATTGTTTACATACGCCAGGGCTATACACATACCGATTCCCTGCGAAACGACAGTCGCACGAGCAGCTCCCTCTATACCCCATTTGAATACGAGTATGAAGAGCAAGTCGAACGCAATGTTCAGGACTGTCGTAATCAGAATGAACAGCATTGGGCGAACAGACTCGCCCACGCCTCGCAAAATCGAAATGATGCTATTGAAGGTTACGAACAGGAATGTTCCTCCTATGTAAATGCGAAAATAGGCTACCGCTTGCGGAATAACCTCTTCCGGCGTATTGGTCAGGCGGAAAACCGGCTCGGCGAAAATAATCCCTGCAATGGATAGTATTATTCCTCCGACTAACATGAATATGAAGAAGGAGGAAAACGCAAGTTGTACCTTTTGATACTGTTTGGCTCCGAAAAGTTGTGAAATGACTACCGTAGTACCGCTTCCTACACCGATCACGAGCGAAATGATGAAGTAATAGATGAAAAAGGAAGCCGATACCGCTGCCAGTGCCTCCTTTCCCAGAAACTGTCCGACAATAATGCTGTCCGTTATGTTATAGAACTGTTGCAGCAGATTTCCGACCAGCAACGGCAATGCAAAGCGAACGATCACTTTCCATACTTTCCCTTCTGTCAGATCTGTATTCCCTTTTCTTTTATCCATCCCTTAATAATTGTCAATAATCTATTGTCAATTGTTCAAAGGTCTTTCAACAAAATGTTGTCATTCGCCTTAATCATGTCCTCGCGGGTTTTCAGCAAGGCTTTCCATTCCTTGCTGAACAATTTGGACGTGTCGATCTTGAAGTTCTCCGAGCCGTATTCGTCCATGCGTGTCAGTAGATAACTGACAGTGATTTTGTTTACGTCGATGGCCGGCTGGTAGTGAACGACGCGTTCGTCATCTCCGTAATTGACTTCGATAATGATGTGCAGTTCGGTCAGTTGATAGAGTATCTGTGTCGTGATACGGATCGGTATGCGGTAAGCGTCTGACAATTCATCTGCCGTATAAGGCTTTTCTCCTTTTACAAACCGTTTTACGATCAGGGAAGCTATCAGCAGCGTGAGGAAATCCTTATATCGCCGGCTGATGTTCTTGCTGTCACGCTCGAAACTGAATTTCTTCACGTTTTGGGAAGCATACGAGATTTCCGCCCCGAACAGGCAGATCAGCCATGACAATTGTAACCACAGCAACAACAGGGGCAAGGCGGCAAAACTACCGTAGATCGCGTTGTATTTGCTCACCCAGATCTGCCCGCTGATGTAGATAAACTGGAAGAATTGGAATGCGATGCCTGACAGGATTCCAGCCACGAGGCCGTTTACAAACCGTACTTTCGTATTGGGTAATGAAATATAAAGTCCTGTGAATGCCAGGATCGTAATGAGGTAGGGAGTTATGTTCAGTATCAGTTCGACCAGTGGAGTAAAGAAAAAGTACTGGCTGATAAATGAGTTCTGCAAAGTGGACAGGAAGATGGATAAACCGCTGGAAGCCGTCATCAGTACCGGTAAAATCAGGAACAAGGCCAGATAATCGGATAACTTCCGATACCACGGACGTGATTTCTGTATCTGCCAGATGTCGTTGAACGTGTCTTCTATGGATGAGATCAGGTTGACAACTGTATAAAATAGCAGGATCAGGCCGACCCCGATGATTACGCCGCCTTGTGCTTGCTCCAGATAACTTTCCACGAATTCGAAAGCCTTGGTCAATTCCACTTCATGTCCGGGGAAATAGTCGAACAATTCCTGGCGTACGGTGTTTTGGAAGCCGAACCCTTTGGCTATCCCCAACAGAACCGCCAGGAGAGGCACGATGGATAGCAAGGTGCTGTAGGTGAGGGCAGAGGCTTTCGTTTGAAGATTCTCGCTCTGAAACCCCCTGACTGCAAGAATTATTGTCTTGATGATGTTGATATAAAGTTCTTTCAGTCCGCTTACTTCATTTTCGGTGATCCGCCAAATGTCGTAAGTGACGAAACGGATCATTCTTGTCAGTAGGGCGTTGATCCGTTCTCCGAGCGTCTTTTTACCGGTTGTTTTCATATATATGATGTGCCAATAAATTAAATGTGCCAATATACCGATAGAAAACCATTTAATTGGCATATTGTTGAATTGGTATACTGGCACATTATAAAAAAGCAGCCTGCCTATAAGCCGGGTTCTGTACTCCCGTTTGCACGGGAGCGTCTGTCATTTATCTCGTCTTACTGTCACCAGTAAGCTTTAGCGGTCTACCCCCCGGCATCGGACGAGCAATCCTACATGCGCCGGTATACATGACCTTACAACCCATAAGGCGTACGGCATCCTATATTGCTATAAGACCCGGTGAGCTCTTACCTCACCTTTTCACCCTTACCGGACAGGCCGGCGGTCGTTTTCTGTTACGCTACTCTACCCTTACGGACAGCTTCCCGTTAAGAAGTATGGTGCTCTTTGTTGCCCGGACGTTCCTCCCGTCCTGAAGGACGAGCGACAGACCGACAGACTGCAATGCGACAAAGGTAATTCTTTTAATCGACAATTGAAAATTGAAAATAGGGATAACCACATCAAAATGGTTCGATATGGTTCTCTTTTACTTTTCTTCCAGTCTAATTTGTTTTCGATAATGCCATGTATATGTTCGACATTGTTGAAAATAAATTACATAGATATCTGATGGCAGGTTTATGGGAAACATTCTGCCTTTCCTGCTGTTATATTATTGAATGTATGACCATTTGGCAGACAGTTGATTGTTAAAAAGGTACTTTGCATTACACAGTACTGTTAATCGCAGTTAAGCCCTTGCAGAGTGCCGTTAAAAGTGATAAAAAAATAGTTGCAAATGGAATAATCGCACGATTTTTGACTTTTCTTTGTCGAAAGAAAAATGTTAAATTTAAATGTTTGATAAAATAATGAGAGTATGAAAAAGATGTGGAAAAATGTGCTTGGTATAGTTCTCGTGGCTGCAATCAGTGCGGGGGCGGCTGTTGGGACGAGTGCTTACCTGATTAATAAGAATCAACCGGTATTTGGCACTTCCGGCTCAGCAAATACCTTCAACCAGCCGATCCGGCTAGCCGGTTATAACACGGTTGCTGCAGAGAATACGGATTTTACTACGGCTGCAGAAAGTACGGTTCATGGCGTTGTGCATATTAAGGCCACGACAAATGCCAAACAATATGCCGACGGAGGCAATCAGCCGCAGTATGTCGATCCATTCGAGTATTTCTTCGGATTCGGAGGACGTGGAGGGTTCCAACGCCCGCAACCGCAACCACGGGTCGGGGCCGGTTCCGGGGTGATCATTTCGACCGATGGATATATTATAACGAACAATCATGTGATCGATGGAGCGGATGAGCTGGAAGTGACATTGAATGACAATCGTAAGTTTGCAGCCAAATTGGTTGGAACCGATCCGACGACAGATATCGCTTTGCTTAAGATCGATGCGAAAGATCTTCCAACCATTCCGTTCGGTGATTCTGAAAAACTGAAAGTCGGGGAATGGGTGTTGGCTGTCGGTAACCCGTTTAATTTGACTTCTACGGTTACGGCTGGCATTGTGAGCGCAAAAGGGCGTGGTATCTCGATGGGAGGTGGAGACAAGAGCAAGATCGAGTCCTTTATCCAGACCGATGCAGCCGTGAACCCCGGTAATAGTGGGGGAGCGCTGGTGAATACGAAAGGTGAGTTGGTCGGTATTAATACTGCTATTTATTCCGAAACAGGAAACTTTGCAGGTTATTCGTTTGCAGTGCCTATCAGTATTGCAGGGAAAGTGGCAAACGACTTGAAGCAGTATGGTACGGTGCAGCGTGCAATCCTGGGTGTCCAAATTATGAGTGTGGGTGACATCGCCGACATGCTGGGCTATCCGAACTTGCCGGCTAAACAGAAAGAAGAGCTGAGCGCCTTGAAATCCAAGATAAAAGTTTCCGAAGGTGCGTGTGTGGCTGATTTCGCAGATCGCAGTACTGCCAAGGAAGCCGGAATTGAAAAAGGTGACGTGATTGTTGCTGTAAATGGTGCAAAAGTGAAATCTGCGAATGCTTTGCAGGAACAGATTAGTAAATATCGTCCGGGTGACAAGGTACAGGTTACTGTAGACCGTAATGGTAGCACCAAGACATTTAATGTGGAACTTCGTAACGCACAGGGTAGTACGGCTGTAGTGAAAGGAGCCGCCGACAGTGCTGAAGTTTTAGGAGCCGCTTTTAGCGCGTTGACAAACGAACAGAAACGTGAATTAGGTGTAAGTTATGGTATTGAAGTGACTGGTTTGTTGAATGGTAAACTGAAAGATGCCGGTATCAAAAAAGGCTTCATTATCATGGTTGTAAACGATCAGAAGATTTCATCTCCTGAACAACTTGAGAAAATAGTTGACAAGGTTTTGAAAGGAAATGAGGACGATCGTTATATCGTAGTAAAAGGTTTCTACCCGAATGGACGTACGAAAGTATATGCTATAGACCTGGCTGAATAATAAAATAACGTTATATTTGTCTTATTTGGCGGGAAGATTGTTAAAGGTTTATAATTGGCTGGGTGTAGGGTGCATCCAGCCAATTCTGTCAATAAAAATAATATTATCTTTGCACCCTGATATTCTCAATATAAAAACATTGGATGAGACAGTTAAAGATCACAAAGTCCATTACCAATCGCGAAAGCGCTTCTCTAGACAAGTATCTTCAGGAAATAGGCCGTGAAGATCTGATCACAGTAGAAGAAGAAGTAGAATTGGCACAGGCTATCAAAAGAGGCGACCGGAGAGCATTGGAAAAATTGACCAGAGCGAATCTGCGTTTTGTTGTATCTGTAGCTAAGCAATATCAAAATCAGGGGTTAAGTTTACCGGACCTTATAAATGAAGGTAACCTGGGGTTGATTAAGGCGGCTGAAAAATTTGACGAGACCAGAGGTTTTAAGTTTATTTCCTATGCTGTGTGGTGGATTCGTCAGTCTATTTTGCAAGCTTTGGCAGAACAGTCAAGAATTGTACGTCTTCCGTTGAATCAAGTGGGGTCGTTGAATAAAATCAGCAAAGCCTTCTCTAAATTCGAACAGGAAAACGAACGCAGACCTTCTCCTGAAGAACTTGCAGACGAACTGGATATTCCGGTGGATAAGATTTCTGATACGTTAAAAGTGTCAGGAAGACATATCTCGGTAGATGCTCCGTTTGTGGAAGGCGAAGACAACAGTCTTTTGGATGTGCTTGTTAACGATGATGCTCCTATCGCAGACCGGTCGTTAATGAACGAGTCATTGGCAAAAGAAATTGATCGAGCCCTTGCTACATTAACCGAAAGAGAATGTGAGATAATCAAAATGTTTTTCGGTATAGGCTGTCAGGAAATGACATTGGAAGAGATTGGCGACAAATTTGGCCTCACAAGAGAGCGTGTCCGCCAGATCAAGGAAAAAGCAATTAGAAGACTAAGACAAGGTACGCGTAGCAAGCTCCTCAAATCGTATTTAGGTTAACCTCCTCCGGAGGAAGACAAAAGGATTTAAAAAGCCCTTTATCCGTCAGGATAGGGGCTTTCCTTGTTTTTTTAGGTTTAGGCTTATGGTTGTCATGTACATTATAAAGATCTATAAAATCATTCCGTATATCCATAAACTGTTGTAAAGTGAGAGATAAAAGAAGTTGCAGTTGTAACGTTCAGAGGTTCAGTAGTTAGCGTAAAGAGATAGCAACCGGGTGAAAAAAAAGTTGCAGAAATGTTTGGTGGATATGTTGTAAAGCACTACTTTTGCATCCGCATTCGAGAGAGAACGCAGGTGTTTAAATGATGAAACAAAAAACTTTTGAAAAAAGTTTCGATAAAATTTGGAAGTTAAAAATAAAAGTTATTATCTTTGCACCCACGTTCGCTAAGAGAAAGCGAAAAGAAGTTCTTTGAAAGCATTACATATCAACAAGTAGTACAAGAGACGTAGTAGGAATACTGACATACCGTCAAGACTACAATAGACAGATAGAGATTCTGAGCAAAAGGTATAAACAAAATCAACAACGAAGAGTTTGATCCTGGCTCAGGATGAACGCTAGCGACAGGCTTAACACATGCAAGTCGAGGGGCAGCATGGTTTGTAGTAATACAGATTGATGGCGACCGGCGCACGGGTGAGTAACGCGTATGCAACTTACCTATCAGAGGGGGATAGCCCGGCGAAAGTCGGATTAATACCCCATAAAACAGGGGTCCCGCATGGGAATATTTGTTAAAGATTCATCGCTGATAGATAG